>Ga0153994_1000002_pt1 | contig 675169 bp, 637 predicted proteins | sample TSNC078MetaG_FD_104735 | JGI IMG/M metagenome (GOLD analysis project Ga0153994, IMG submission 104735) | Attine ant fungus gardens microbial communities from North Carolina, USA - TSNC078 MetaG | ecosystem: Host-associated > Fungi > Mycelium > Unclassified | place: USA: North Carolina, Lumber...
AGCGCCGATGGTACTGCAAGGGGGACCTTGTGGGAGAGTAGGACGCCGCCGGACTTATCGTGCAATACCAGGGAACCCCTGACCAGTACTGGTCAGGGGTTTTCTGCGTTCCACGACCGTTCCCGGACCGCTCCAGGACCGTTCTACGACTGATCCTGGGCCGCTCCAACGCCGTTCCCGGTCGTCGTCGCGAGAGCAGTGGCAATAGGATCAGCCCGGGTCGGCCGACGGAGGAACGATGACGCACACCTGGCCGGCACTGCCGGATGGCTCCCGCCTGGCGCTGCGGGAGATCCTCATCCACGGGGTGCTGTCCCGTGCCGAGATCGCGCGGTCGCTCGGGCTCTCCAGGGCGAGTCTGACCCGGGCCATGCGACTGCTGGTCGCACACGGCATGGTCGTCGAGGTCGGTACCGATGTCCGTGGTGCCACCGGTCGTCCGTCCGAGCTCCTCCAGGTGAGCTCGGGGGCGTGGGAGTTCCTCGGGGTGAAGCTCACGAAGGACCGCGTGTACGCGGCGGTGACCGACCTCGGTGGACGGATCCTCGCGCTCCACGAAGAAGTCATGACGTCCACGGTGCCGGAGGACGTCGCCGCGCAGATCACCGCCGTCACGACGCAGCTCCGGCAGGCGCACCCGGCCCTCTGTGCGATCGGGGTGTCCCTCCCGGGCGACGTACTCGTCCGGAGCGGGGAACCGATCGTCGCCGCGTCGGTGTTCCTCGGATGGGCCGACGTGCCGTTCGCACGGATGGTGTCCGAACGCACGGGCCTCGCGACGTTCACCGCCAACGACGTGCACGCGCTGACCGCGAAGGAACACTGGTTCGGTGCCGGCGCGGGCCGGGAGTCGATGGCGCTCGTCACCGTGGGTGAGGGTGTCGGTCTCGGCCTCATCGCCAACGGCCAGGTGTCGACCGGGCAGAACGGGCGGCTCGGGAGGATCGGACACCTGCCGGTCCTCGGCGGTGGTCCCGACTGCGGCCTGGGGCACCGCGGCTGTGCGTCGAGCTTCCTGCCGAGTCCGGTCATCGTGCGGAACTCCGGACACGTGGGTGCGACGTACGACGAGGTCGTGGAGCTCGCCCGTGACGGGAACGCCCCGGCTCTCGCGGCCTTCGCGGATGCCGGTCGCGCGCTCGGGGTCGTCCTGGCGTCGGTCGTGCACGTCACCGACCCGTCGGCGATCGTGCTCACGGGCGACGGTCTGCCCGTGTACGACATCGCCCGGAGCACGGTGGACGACGCGCTGCGCGGTGCGCTCGTGCCGAACACCGACGCCCTGACGATCGAGGTCCAGCCGTTCGAGTTCTCCGAGTGGGCGCGCGCGGGCGCGGTGCTCGCGATCCGCGGCCTCCTGCAGGACTGAGGGCGACTTAGTTACACGCGTTGACAAACGTCGGGCGAACCGGGAGGCTGGTGCGGTCCCACCATCGAAGGAGATGCCGTGACCGCTCGGACCACCCCTCCCTGGCCCACTACCGGCCTGTCGTTCGGCGGTGACTACAGCCCCGAGCAGTGGCCGCGCGAGGTCTGGCACGAGGACGTCCGGCTCATGCGCGAGGCCGGGGTGAACCTGGTCACCGTCGGGGTCTTCTCCTGGGGGCTGCTCGAGCGGGCGCCGGGGGAGTACACGTGGGAGTGGCTCGACGAGGTCCTGGACCTGCTGCACCGGAACGGCATCGCGGTGGACCTCGCGACGCCGACCGCCGCGGCGCCGAGCTGGCTGGTCGCGGCTCACCCGGAGATCCGCCCGGTCGACCGGCAGGGCATCGTCCGGCAGTCCGGCGAACGGCTCGGCTGGTGCCCGGACTCACCGGTGCTCCGCGAGCACGCCACACGGATCGTCGACGCCGTCGCCGAGCGCTACGGCAGCCATCCCGCCGTGCGGCTCTGGCACGTCAGCAACGAACTGGGCGGTGGCAACGCGCGCTGCACCTGCGCGAACTCCACTGCGGCGTTCCGGGACTGGCTCCGTGCGCACCACGAGTCGATCGACGCCCTCAACGACGCCTGGGGCACGGCGTTCTGGGGACACACGTACACGGACTTCGACGAGGTGTCCCTGCCGCGGGGGCCTCGCGACGGTGCGCCGAACCCGGGGCTGTTCCTCGACGCCGAGCGGTTCTCGTCCGACTCCCTGCTCGCCCACTACCTGCACGAGAAGACGGTCATCGAACGGCACTCCACTGTCCCCGTCACGACGAACTTCATGGTGGTCGCGGCATCGCAGACCGTCGACTACGCGGGATGGGCGGCACACGTCGCGATCCCCGCGAACGACCACTACACGCTCGTGGACGACCCGCGTCGCGAGCAGGACCTCGCGGCTGCTGCCGACCGGATGCGGGGGATCACCCGGGGGCGTGGCCCGTGGCTCCTCATGGAGCACTCGACCGGTGGCCCGAGCTGGCAGGAGCGGAACCGCGCGAAGGAGCCGAGCGAGCTCGTGCGGAACGCGCTCGCCCACGTCGCCCGCGGTTCGGACGGCGCCCTGTTCTTCCAGTGGCGGGCGTCGACGGCCGGTGCGGAGCAGTTCCACTCCGCGATGCTGCCGCACGCCGGCACCCGGACCCGGATCTGGCGCGAGGTCACCGCACTCGGTCGGGCGATGCGGGCACTCGCGCCCGTGCAGGGCAGCGTCGTCGAGCCGGCGAGGGTGGCGATCGTCGTCGACGACCCGTCGGGTTGGGCCGTACAGTCCGGGCTCAAGCCGCACCGGGCACTGTCCTACGCCCGGGAACTCCGCGCATGGCACCGCGCGTTCTTCGACCGCCAGGTGCTGACCGACGTGGTGCCGGTCGACGCGGACCTCGACGGCTACGACGTCGTGGTGCTGCCCACGCTGCTCGTCGTGGACGACGCCAGGGCGGCTCGGTTCTCCGCCGTGGTGGACCGGGGTGCGACGCTCGTCGTGACGTACCTGTCCGGTGTCGCCGACGAGCACGCACGCATCCGCACCGGCGGGTACCCGGGCGCGTTCCGCGACGTGCTCGGCGCGTGGAGCGAGGAGTTCACCCCGCTGCAGCGCGACGAACGCTGGTCACTGGACGACGGCGAGGTGGTCACCGACTGGGCCGAGGCGGCCCTCGTGACCGATGCCGACGTCGTCCTCGCGTACACGGACGGGCCGCTCGCCGGCCGCCCGGCGGTCACCCGCCGACGCGCGGACGCCGGCGACGCCTGGTACGTCTCGGCGATGCTGTCGGACGACAGCATCCAACGGCTCGTGGACCGGATCGTGGCGGAGCGGGCGATCCCGCGGACCGTCACCGGGCCTCCAGGACTGGAGGCCGTGCGTCGCGTCGGACGCGACGGTTCCGCGTTCCTGTTCCTCCTCAACCACCGTGCGGACCCCGTCACGGTCGTCGCGTCCGGCGAGGATCTGGTCGACGGCTCCGTCCACGGACCGGAGACCATCGTGCCGGCTGGACGCGTCCGCGTGCTCCGCGAGGAGCGTGCGGCATGACCGTCGTCGACCGCGGAGCGCGCCCGCTCGGTCCCGCCGAGCCGGTGCGGCCGGTCCACGTCCTCCGTGCGGCCGGGGTGTCGCTCGTGGTCGCCGCCGCGGTCGACGGGCTGCCGGAGGTGCTGCACTGGGGCCGTGACGTCGGCCAGATCGCCGACACCGACGCCGACGACGTGGTCCTGGCGCACGGCCGCCCGGTCTCGCCGAGCGCGTTCGACGCACCGTGGCCGCTCACCGTGCTGCCGACGGAGCGGGACGGCTGGGAGGGGCGCCCCGGGATCGCCGGGCACGTCGACGGCGCGCCGCTCGTGCCACGCTGGCGCGACGCCCGGGTGGCCTCCGACGGGATGGAACTCGTCGTCACGGCGCACTCCGACGTCCTGGCGCTCCGGAGCGTGTTCGCGCTCGACGGCGCCGGCGTGCTGCGCGTGCGGCACGCGGTCACCGGCCGGAGCGACGTGCCCGTGCACCTCCAGGCGCTCGAGGCGACGCTGCCGGTGGGGGAGCGGGTGGCAGAGGTCCTCGACCTCGGCGGGCGGTGGACCCGCGAGCGCACGCCGCAGCGTCGTGCGTTGACCGCCGGGACTCACGCACGCGAGAGTCGCCGCGGACGGACGGGCCACGATGCACCGACGCTGCTGGCGCTCGGCACGTCGGGGTTCGACGACGCGGCGGGTGAGGTGTGGGCGGTGCACCTCGCGTGGAGCGCCGACGCCGTCCACCGGATCGACCTGCTCGCCGAGGCCCGGCCGCTGCTCGGAGCGGGGGAGCTCCTGCGCGCCGGCGAGGTGGTCCTCGGGCGCGGCGAGACGTTCACCACCCCTGACGCCGTGTTCGTCTGGAGCGACGAGGGGCTCGACGGTGTCTCCGCCCGGTTCCACGACTCGCTCCGCGCACGCCCCGGACACCCGCGACGGCCCAGGCCCGTCGTCCTGAACACCTGGGAAGCCGTGTACTACCGCCAGGAGCTCGCGCCGCTCGTCGCCCTCGCGGAGACCGCCGCGGACATCGGCGTCGAGCGGTTCGTCCTCGACGACGGGTGGTTCCTCGGGCGCCGGTCCGACAGGACCTCGCTCGGCGACTGGCGGGTGGACCCCGCGGTGTGGCCGGACGGGCTCCGGCCGCTCGTCGACCGTGTCCGGGAGCTCGGGATGGAGTTCGGGCTGTGGTTCGAACCCGAGATGGTGAGCCCGGTGTCCGAGCTCGCCGTCGCCCACCCGGAGTGGCTCCTGCAGCGCCCGGACGACGACGTGCGGACCTGGCGCAACCAGTACGTGCTGGACATGGCGAACCCGGAGGCCCGGGCGTTCGTGCTCGAGGCCATGTCGGCGGTCATCGGCGAGCACCACGTGGAGTTCGTCAAGTGGGACCAGAACCGGGACGTCGTGCACGCGGTCCACGACGGGCGCGCGGGACTCGACGCGCACACCCGCGGGGTCTACGCGCTGATGGACGAGCTGCGTGCCCGGCACCCGTGGCTCGAGATCGAGGCCTGTGCGAGCGGCGGAGCCCGCGTCGACCTCGGGGTGCTCGAACGGACCGACCGGGTGTGGCCGTCGGACACGAACGACGCCCTCGAACGGCTGCCCGTCCAGCGCTGGACCGAGGTGCTCCTGCCGCTGGAGCTCATCGGCTCGCACGTCGGGCCGGAGGTCTCGCACACCACCGGCCGGTACCTCGACCTGGACTTCCGGATGGCGGTGTCGTTGTTCGGCTCGGCCGGGATCGAGACCGACGTCACCACGCTGACGCCCGTCGAGCTCGACCGGATCCGTGCCTGGACGGCGCTGTACCGGCGGGAGCGCGGGCTGCTGCACACCGGACGGCTCCGGCACCTCAACCTCGGCGACCCCGGTCTCGCGACCACCTCGGTCGTCGCCACCGATCGGTCCCGCGCGCTGGTCCGCGTCGCCAGGACGGCCACCGGGCCGCAGTCGCTCGCGGTGCCGCTCCGGTTGCGCGGGCTCGACCGGACGCGGCGCTACCGGCTCGCCCCGGTCGCGGGCATCGGCGTCCCGCACGGTCTCGACATGGTGCCGCCGCAGTGGATCGAGCGCGGGTTCCTCGAGCTGCCCGGTGCCGTGCTCGAGGACGTGGGCGCGCGCCTGCCGATGCTCGCGCCCGGGACCGCGATCGTGCTGGAGTGCCGCGCGCTCGACTGACGTGGCCGAGCCGCGCCGCTACCCGTGCAGGTCGCCGGCGTGCCGGAGCACGAGCGGTGACCCGAGTGCCACGGTGTCGACACCTGGTGCGCCCGTCACGGTGAACGTCACGGACTCGCCCGGCAGCAACGACACGAGTCCGTCGTCCACGCGGGCGGCAGGGTCGACACGGTCCGGGAAGACCGACACGTCGCGGGCGTAGGACGTGGCGGTGACGGTCACCCTGGCGCCGTCCTCGGTGGCCGACACCGAGACGGTCAAGGGCGCAGGCGTGAGCCGCTGGTCGACCACCTCGGCGAAGTCGTGCACCGTGCGACCGAGTGGACCCGAGACGACGAGGACCTCGGTCGCGGGGTCCTCCGGAACGGCGAGCGACACGGGCAGTGCGACCCGCGCGGCATCGGCGGGCGCAGCGCCGATGTCGAACGACCCCGATGCGAGGACCGAACCGTCGAACCCGACCCGCTCGACCGTCACGGTGTCCTCGACGCGAGCGCCCGATGCGTTCACCAGCACCAGGTCGAGGCCGGACCCGTTCCCGGACTGCACCGTGAGCAGCACCGGCTGGTAGGCGTGCCGGACGGCGTACCAGACCGGCTTCCTGATCCCCGCGTGATCCACGAGCGACCAGGACACCACCGGCCAGTCGTCGTTCAACTGCCACACGATCGTCCCGGTGTTGTGCGGGGTGCGTGACCGGAACCACTCCATGCCGAACCGGATCGCGTGCGCCTGGTTCAGCTGCGCGGACCAGTGCCAGTCCTCGATCGACGCCGGCTTCGGCAGGTGCCCGCGCATGCCGTCGGCGAGCTTCCGGTTGCCCTGGTCCGCCTTCTGGTGCACGAGCATCTCGTGCCCGTCCGGGTCGAGCGGTTCGTCGTGCACCACCGCGGTCAGGGTGGACCACGCCGGCGGCCCCTGGAACCCGAACTCCGCGACGAAGCGCGGGTCCCAGTCCGCGTAGGCGCGGTAGTCCAGCCGGTTCCAGACGTCCCAGATGTGCACGCTGCCGTTCCGCTCGTCGTTCGGCGTCAGGTACTCGTCGAACGAGAACGGGCTGCCGGGCGTGTACGGCCGCGTGGGGTCGAGCTCCGCCACGATCGCGGGCAGCAGCGACCGGTAGTACCCGTTGCCCCAGGTCCGGCCCACGAGCGACGGCCGCCAGCCCCACTCCGCGTACGCCACGAGGTTCTCGTTGTTGCCGTTCCACACCACGAGCGACGGGTGCGGGGACAGTCGGGTGACGGCCTCGCGGGCCTCGGCCTCGACCTCGTCCGCGAGCCACGGCTCCTCCGCGTACGCGGCGCAGGCGAACAGGAAGTCCTGCCAGACGAGCACGCCGAGTTCGTCGCACCGGTCGTACAGGTCGGCCGACTCGTACACGCCGCCGCCCCAGATCCGCAGCAGGTTCACGTTCGCCTGGACGGCGTCGTCGATCCGGTCGGCGGAGCGCTCCGGTGTCATCTCGGTCAGGAACGCGTGGTCCGGGATCCAGTTCGCCCCGCGGACCAGCACCGGGCGCCCGTTGACCCGGAGCAGGAAGGGCGCGCCGTCGGCGTCCGCCGCCGTGTCGAGTGTGACCGTGCGGAAGCCGACGCGGCAGGTCCACACCGCGTCGCCGACCTCGACGCGGACGTCGTGGAGCGGCTGGTCGCCCTCGCCGCGCGGCCACCAGACCGCGACGTCCGGCACGACGACCCGGACGGTGGCCGTCCCGTCCACGACGGGGCGCGAGCCGACGATCCGGACGGGAGGCTCGGTGCCGGATCCGGGGGACGTGGCGGACGTGCGGTGCGGGGCCACGGTGATCCGTGCCTCCAGTCTGGTCGTTCCGGCACCGCCGGTGGACGTGACGGGTGCCCCGCCGATCGCCTGCGAGAAGGCGCCGGTGGAACCGGCGTACTCGACCTCGACGTGTGCGGTGAGCACCCCGTCGGCACCGTCCAGGTCGACGAGGGGGCGGACGGACGCGATGCGGACGCCGCTCCAGGACTCGATGCCGATCGACTTCCAGATGCCGCTCGTCGCGACGTCGATGCCCCAGTCCCAGCCGAAGTTCGACGCGTTCTTCCGCAGTGCGTTGTACGGGTGGTGGTTCACGTGCGGGAGCTCGCCGCCGTGCAGCGCGGATTCCCGCTCGGCAGCGGGCACCGGTGCGTCGAACGTGACGACGAGCTCGTTCGTGCCGGGGCGGAGCAGGTGTCCGACGGGGAACCGGTACGAGCGGTGCTGGTTCCTCGTGGCGCCGACGACGATGCCGTTCAGCTCGATGGTGGCCAGGGTGTCGAGTCCGTCCGCGACCAGGTCGTGGCGCTCGGCGTCGGGTGCTGCCCACTCGAACGTGCGGCGGTACCGGCAGACGGTGTCGCCGATCCACTGCGTCGCTGCTTCGTTGTCGCCGTCGAACGGGTGGGGGATCAGGCCGGCGCGCAGCAGGTCCGTGTGTGCGCAGCCGGGGACCGTCGCCGCGATCCTCCCGGTCGGTGCCTCGGCCGGGCCGTGCACCGCCTCGAGGGTCCACGTGCCGTCCAGTGTCGTCCGCTCCATCGCGTCTCCAGTGCTCGTCGGGCGGCGTCGTCGCTGCCTCTTGACCGACTTAGTTTATGCGTGTAACAATCACGCTCACAACGTGGACCTGCGACGACGCAGACCGAGAGGACAACGATGTTCAACCCAACCCGTTCACGGCTCGCCATCGGCGGAGCCGTTCTCCTCGCAGCCGGCCTCGCGCTGAGCGGCTGCAGCTCCAGCGGCTCCGCCAGCACCGGGGACGCTGCCTCCACCCTGATCGCGTACACCGGCCAGTCCGGCGACTACCAGATCAACTACAACCCGTGGTCGCCCTCCAACATCGGCGGCGTCGGCACGATCTACGAGTCGCTGTTCTTCATCACCAACGTCAACACGAAGGACCCGAAGCCGCTCCTCGGCAAGTCGTACGAGTGGAACGGCGACGGTACGCAGCTGACGATCACGCTCCGCGACGGCGTGCAGTGGAGCGACGGCAAGCCCTTCACGGCGAAGGACGTCGTCTTCACGCTCGACATGCTCAAGAAGCAGAAGGCGCTGAACTCCATCGGCTACGACGGCACCGCGAAGGCCGACGGCGACGACACGGTCGTGGTGTCGTTCGACAAGCCGTCGTTCGTGCTCGGCCCGAACCTGCTCGGCAAGACGTGGATCGTCCCAGAGCACCTGTGGAAGGACATCGACCCGACCACCGACGTCGTCCGCAAGCCCGTCGGCACCGGTCCGTACACGCTCGGCACCTTCAAGGCGCAGGCGTTCACCCTCGAGGCGAACAAGGACTACTGGGGCGGCGCACCGGCCGTGAAGACGATCCGCTACCTGTCGCTCTCCGGCAACACCGCCGGCGCCGACGCCCTGTCGCAGGGCTCCATCGACTGGCAGACCGGTCCGGTGCCGAACATGGACGACATCCCCGGCAAGTACCCGGGCTACGACGGCATCACCATCGGGCAGAACCAGATGGCGCTCCTCACCTGCTCGTCCACCGCGCTCGGCTGCTCCGGCCCGCAGACCGACCCGGCCGTGCGGCACGCCATCGCCGACGCGATCAACCGCAAGCAGCTGAACTCGCTCGCGTTCTCGAACACGGCCAGCGAGATCTCGCCGACGTTCGCGCTCACCACGACGCAGAAGGACACCATCTCGAAGGACGTCTCGCCCGCGGTCATGCCGTCCGGCGCCGACACGGGCGCCGCGGCGTCGACGCTCGAGGGCGCCGGGTACACGAAGGGCGCGGACGGCATCTACGCCAAGGACGGCAAGAAGCTGTCCCTGACCGTCGAGGTCGTCACCGGGTGGACCGACTACATCACCGCGATCGACACGATGACGCAGCAACTCAAGGCAGCGGGCATCGAGCTCAAGGCGCAGCAGTCGTCGTGGAACGAGTGGACCGACAAGAAGACGAAGGGGAACTTCGAGCTCGCGATCGACTCGCTCGGCCAGGGCCCGACCGCGAACCCGTACTACCTGTACAACAACTACTTCTCGACCGCGAACACCGCGAAGGTCGGCGAGGCAGCCCCGATGAACATCGCCAGGTACAGCAACCCCGAGGTCGACGCCGCGCTCACGAAGCTCGCCGCGATCAACCCCGAAGACACCGCGGCGACCCAGCCCGAACTCGACGTCATCCAGCAGCACGTCGTCGAGGACATGCCCTACATCCCCGTGATGACCGGCGGCACGACGAGCGAGTTCCACGCGTCGAAGTTCACCGGATGGCCCACCAAGTCCGACCTCTACGCCTTCCCGGCCGTCTGGGCGAGCCCGGACAACGCCGAGATCTTCAAGGCGCTCAAGCCGGCGAAGGGCTGACGCCGATGGGATCGCGACCGAGGAGCACTCGACGATGACCTACTTCCTGCGCAAGATCGGCTTCTACGTCGTTGCACTCTGGGCGGCACTGACGCTGAACTTCATCATCCCCAGGCTCCTGCCGGGGAACCCGGTGGACATCCTGCTCGCCAAGCTCCAGCAGCGCGGCGGACAGGTGACCCCGGCGACCCGGCAGGCGTACGAGCTGCTCCTCGGTGGCGATTCCTCGGAACCGATCATCGTCCAGTACGGCCGCTACCTCGGCAACGTCTTCCGCGGTGACCTCGGCGTGTCCGTCAGCTACTTCCCGGCACCCGTCACCGAGGTCATCGCGAGCTCGCTGCCGTGGACCATCGCCCTCGTCGGCATCGCCACGATCCTCGCCGCGGTCATCGGCGTCGGCCTCGGTGCCTTCGTCGGGTGGAAGCCCGGCACCTGGCTCGACTCGTTCGTGCCGGCGACCACCCTGCTCGCCGCCGTGCCGTACTTCTGGCTCGCCCTGATCCTGGTGTACTTCTTCGCCACCGGCATGCACCTGTTCCCGGCGCAGGGCGGCTACGACGTCGTCCTGACCCCTGGGTTCAACATGGAGTTCATCGGGTCGGCGATCAAGTACGGCGTGCTGCCGGCCGCGACGATCGTGCTCGCGTCCCTCGGCGGCTGGCTGCTCGGCATGCGCAACATGATGGTGTCGACCCTCTCCGAGGACTACATCACCACCGCGCAGGCGAAGGGCCTGTCCGACGGCAAGATCCTGCGGAACTACGCCGCCAGGAACGCCGTGCTGCCGTCCGTCGCCGGGTTCGCGATCTCCCTCGGGTTCATCGTCTCCGGGTCGGTCGTCACCGAGCAGGTGTTCTCGTACCCGGGCATCGGATCGAAGCTCCTCTCCGCCGTGACGAACAACGACTACGCGCTCATGCAGGGGATCTTCCTGTTCATCACCCTGGCGGTCCTCGGCGCGAACCTCGTCGTCGACCTGCTGTACGGGATCATCGACCCCCGCACGCGGGCACGGAGCTAGGGAGGAGACGACATGACCAACATCCAGGAAGAGACCGAACCGACCATCGGGGCGCTCGCCGAGGAAACGGACACCACCACGTCGATCGCCACCCGGCGGCAGGCCAAGGGCGGCATCCGTCGGTTCCTCCCCGCGCTCACGCCGTGGCTCGTCACCGGCATCGTCCTCGTCGCCGGCGTCACGCTGTTCGGCGTCATCGGGCCGCTGCTCGTCGGCGACCCGACCACCATCCGCGACTCGGGGCTGCAGGCGCCGAGCGCCGAGAACATCCTCGGCACCACCCAGACCGGCCAGGACGTCCTCGCCCAGCTCGCCTACGCCACCCGCGGGAGCCTGCAGATCGGGCTGATCGTGGGGCTCCTCGCCACCGTGCTCTCCGCGTTCTTCGGGATCCTCGGCGCGTACCTCGGCGGGATCATGGACGAGGCGTTCTCGCTGTTCTCGAACGTGTTCCTCGTGATCCCCGGTCTGCCGCTCGTCATCGTGATCTCCGGGCTCGTCCCGCGTGAGGCACGCGGGCTCTGGACCATCGCCGTCGTCCTCGCGATCACGTCCTGGGCGGGGTCGGCGCGGGTGCTCCGCGCCCAGACGATGTCGATCCGCAACCGCGACTACGTCTCGGCGGCACGGGTCGCCGGCGAACGGCCGTGGCGGGTGATCGCGGTCGAGATCCTGCCGAACCTGCTGCCCGTCCTGGCGTCGCAGTTCGTGTTCGCGGTCATCGCGGCGATCCTCGGGGAAGCCGGGCTGTCGTTCCTGGGGCTCGGAGCGTCGAACTCCTCGACGCTCGGCACGATGCTCTTCTACGCGCAGAACGGCTTCGCGCTGGCCAACGGCGCCTGGTGGTGGTTCGTGCCGCCCGGGTTGTTGATCGCGCTGCTCGGCATGGGCCTGTCGCTCGTGAACTTCTCGATCGACGAGGTCATCAACCCCCGCCTGGCGAACGTGCGGGCGCAGCGCCGCCGGGAACGCGCCCTGCGTCGTCTGAAGGGAGCGAAGCGATGACCGCCGTCCTGACCATCGACCACCTCAACGTGGTCTACGAGACCGAACACCCCGTGCACGCCGTGAAGGACGTCTCCCTGACGCTCGCGCCCGGTGAGATCCTGGGACTCGCGGGGGAGTCCGGGTGCGGGAAGACCACGCTCGCCTACGCCATCACCCGGCTGCACCGACCGCCGGCGAAGGTCGCGTCGGGGAGCATCACGTTCCACGACCGGGACGGCACCGACATCGACCTGCTCGGGCTGCCGCACGAGCAGCTCCGGGCCGTGCGGTGGTCGAAGCTGTCGATGGTGTTCCAGGGTGCGATGAACGCGCTCAACCCCGTCACGACCATCCGTGCGCAGCTCGACGACGCGCTCGTCGAGCACCGGAAGGGGCTCTCCCGCAAGGAGCGCCGGGCCATCGCCGAGGACGCGCTCAGCCGTGTCGGCGTGGACCCCTCGCGAATCACCGCGTACCCGCACGAGCTCTCCGGGGGCATGCGGCAGCGTGTGATGATCGCGATGGCGATGCTGCTCGAGCCGCAGATCATGATCATGGACGAACCGACGACCGCGCTCGACGTGGTCGTCCAGCGGGAGATCCTCCGGGAGATCGTGCGGCTGCGGGACGAGCTCGGGTTCGCCGTGGTGTTCATCACGCACGACCTGCCGCTGCTGCTCGAGATCAGCGACCGGATCGCGATCATGCTCCGCGGTGAGGTCGTCGAGTGCGACCGGGCGACGGTGATCCAGCACGACCCGCAGCACCCCTACACGAAGCGGCTGCTGCAGTCGTTCCCGAGCCTGTCCGGGGAGCGCGGCGCGTTCATCCGCAGCGGCGTCGATGAGGAGACCCTCGCATGACCAGCGTCACCGTCAGCCACCTCGGCAAGGACTTCCACACCCGCAAGGGCCTGAAGCGCACCACGCTGCGGGCCGTCGACGACGTGTCGTTCGAGCTGCTCCCCGGGCGCACCGTCGCACTCGTCGGGGAGTCCGGGTCGGGGAAGTCCACCATCGCCAGGATGCTCGCCAAGCTCGAGTCCACCACGCGCGGGTCGATCGACGTCCGGCTCGAGGACGGCACGCCCGTCGTCGGCAGCATGTACCGCCGGCACGTGCAGATGGTGTTCCAGGACCCCTTCGCCTCGCTCAACCCGTTCCACTCGATCGAGCACCACATCGCCCGTCCGCTCCAGCTGCACCACCGCGCCCGTGGAGCCGCCGAGACCGCCGACCGGGTCCGTGAACTGCTCGGGCGCGTGAACCTGGACGAGGACTTCGCCACCAGACGCCCGCACGAGCTCTCCGGCGGGCAGCGGCAGCGCGTCGCGATCGCCCGGGCGCTGGCACCGGGGGCGCAGGTGCTCGTCGCCGACGAACCCGTGTCGATGCTGGACGTGTCGATCCGCCTCAGCGTCCTGAACCTGATGGGGCGGCTGCAGCGCGAGGACCACCTCGCCGTGCTGTACATCACGCACGACCTGGCGACCGCGCGGCACTTCTCCGACGAGATCCTGGTGCTCTACCGCGGCCGGGTCGTCGAGCGGGGGCCGTCCGACGCCGTGATCCTCGATCCGCACCACGACTACACGCGGCTCCTCGCCGAGGCCGCCCCCGACCCGGAGCGCGGCGAGCGACGGGTCACGGCGGGTGCGCCGCTCGACCGCTCCACGATCGACAACACCACCTGCTACGACCACACCGTCGGCGCGTGGGTGTCGAGCGAGCCGGCGCCGGTCGGGGCTCGATGAGCGCGGACACCGTCGACTGGGTCACTGCCGGGTTCCGCGCGAGGTTCCGGCTCGCGCCGGACCGTCCCGCCGCCCTCGTCTCGTTCCTGCCGACCGGCGGAGTCCTCGCCGATGGCGGACCCGACCTCAACGACCTCGACGACCCGCAACCCCTCGTCGAGCTGACCACCATCGGCCACGGGCGGTTCCCCGGCGGGTACCGGCACGTGGACACCACGATCGGGGCGCGACTCCGCCCCGTCTCGCACCACGTGCAGGCGGACGGGACCGACCTGTGGTTCCGGATCCTGCAGGAGGACGCGACCACGGGCCTCCAGGTCGAGTCGGTGTTCCGGGCCCGCGACGGCGTCGCGGCCTTCCGGACCTGGACCGAGGTCTCCGCGCTCGGCGACCGCGAGCACGTCGTGGACGCGGTGTCCTCGTTCGCGACCGGAGCGTTCCTGACCGACTCGGGTCGCACCGTCGACGACCTGTCGCTGGTGCACGCCGACAACGACTGGGCCGCCGAGAGCCGGTGGCGGACCGACGCCCTGCGGGACATCGGGCTCGCCCGGATCGACCGGGAGGCGCAGCACCACCCGCCTCGAAGCCGCGCCGTCGTCCAGAACCGCGGATCGTGGTCCACGGGCGAGGCGCTCCCGATCGGCGTGCTGCAGGCCGACGGGTACGCGCTCGTCTGGCAGATCGAGCACAACGGGCCGTGGCTGTACGAGCTCGGGGAGACCCGGCGTCACGCGTACGTGCTCCTCAGCGGACCCACCGATCAGGAACACCAGTGGACGGCGACCGTCGCATCGGGACGCCCGTTCGTGTCCGTGCCGGTGTCCGTCGGCATCGCGGCGTCCGTCGACGGCGCGTTCGAGGTGCTCACCGCGCACCGCCGAGCGATCCGGACCGTGCGTGCCGCCGACGAGGCGCTGCCGCTCGTGTTCAACGACTACATGAACACGCTCATGGGCGACCCCACCACCGCGAACCTGCTGCCGCTCATCGACGCAGCGGCCGAAGCCGGAGCCGACCTGTTCTGCATCGACGCCGGCTGGTACGCCGAAGGGCACTGGTGGGACAGCGTCGGGGAGTGGCTGCCGGCAGCGACCCGGTTCCCGGACGGACTCGGAGCCGTCGTCGACCACATCCGGTCGCGCGGCATGCAGGCGGGGCTCTGGCTCGAGCCCGAGGTCATCGGCATCCACTCGCTCCTCGCGACGACCCTGCCCGACAGCGCCTTCGTGCAGCACCACGGCGTTCGCGTCGCCGAACACGGGCGGCACCTGCTCGACCTGCGCTCACCGGACGCCCGGGCGCACCTCGACGAGGTCGTCGACCGGCTCGTCGGGGACCTCGGTGTGACGTTCTTCAAGATGGACGACAACACGATGACCGGGCCTTGGGAGGGCAGCGTCGACGGCGGGCGTGCACTGCTCGACTGGCTCGACGACGTGCAAGCCCGGTACCCGGCGCTGCTCATCGAGAACTGCGCATCGGGGGCGATGCGCGCCGACTTCGCGATGCTGTCCCGGCTGCACATGCAGTCCACCTCGGACCAGCAGGACCCGGTGCTGTCCGCGTCGATCGCTGCCGCTGCACCCGCGGCGATGCTCCCCGAGCAAGCCGGGAACTGGGCGTACCCGGCTCCGTCGATGTCACCGGACCGCTTCACGCTGTCGCTCGTCAACGGGGTGCTCGGACGGATGTACCTGTCCGGCCACCTCAACGAGATGTCGCCGTCGCAGCGCGCGGTGGTGTCCGAGGCGATCGCGGCGCAGCGGGCCGTGCTGTCCGTGATCACGACCGCGATGCCCGTCTGGCCGCTCGGGCTGCCCGCGTGGGAGGACACCTGGATCGCGCTCGGGCTCCGCGCGGCGTCCGGCGAGCTGTACCTGTCGGTGTGGTCGTTGCCTGGTGCGCCGGACGCGGTGACGCTGCCGCTCGACGGGTTCCTCGGGCGGGACGTCGTCGTCGAGTCGCTGTTCCCCGTCGAGGTGGCACCGTGGGTGCCCTCCTGGGATCAGGAGGAGGGGGTCCTCCGTCTCACCAACGGCGGTGCCACCCCGACGGCGCGGGTGTTCCGCATCCGGCCTGCGGCCGGCTGACGGGCGGACGGACGCCGATGGCAGCGGCGTGCGTCGGGGACGGACTGGAGGCTCGTGGCGGGCAGGCACCGAGCCTCCAGTCCGGTGTGGGGTCCGTCCGGGTCAGGCGCCGAGCTCGGCGCGGAGCCAGCGTGCGGTGCGGCTCTCCGCGGACTGCGCGACCTCCGCCGGGGTGCCGGCAGCGACGACCTTGCCGCCCTCGTCGCCGCCGGACGGGCCCATGTCGATGACGTGGTCGGCCGCGGCGACCACCGACATCGCGTGTTCGACCACCACGACCGTGTTGCCGGCGTCCACGAGCCGGAGCAGCTGCGTCGTGAGGAGCTCGACGTCCGCGGGGTGCAGCCCGGTGGTCGGTTCGTCGAGCAGGTACAGGGTGTGGCCGGAGCGAGCCCGCTGCAGTTCGGTCGCGAGCTTGATCCGCTGCGCTTCACCGCCTGACAGCTCCGGCGCAGGCTGTCCGAGGCGAAGGTACCCGAGGCCGACCTGTCGGAGGGTCTCCAGCGCGCGGGAGGCAACCGGCAACGACGCGAGGAACGACGCCGCGTCCTCGACGGTCATCGCGAGCACGTCCGCGATCGTCGCGTCGTGCCACCGGACCTCGAGCGTCTCGGCCGTGTACCGCGACCCGTGGCACTCCGGGCACGGGGCCCAGCTCCCCGGCAGGAACAGCAGCTCCACGGACACCGATCCCTCGCCCTGGCACACCTCGCACCGGCCGCCGACGACGTTGAACGAGAACCGGCCGGCGGTCCACCCGCGGGCCTTCGCCTCGTCGGTGCTGGCGAACGCAGCGCGCACCGCGTCGAACAGCCCGGTGTACGTGGCGAGGTTCGACCGGGGCGTCCGGCCGATCGCCTTCTGGTCGACCTCGACGACCCGGTCGATGCCCGGGTGCTCAAGAGCCACGGACGGCAGGACACCGCCGACGAGCGACGACTTGCCCGACCCGGACACGCCCGTGATCGCGGTCAGGACACCGAGGGGCAGGTCGACGTCGAGCCCGCGGAGGTTGTGCCGCGTGACGTCCCGGAGTTCGAGCGTGCCGGTCGCTGTCCGCGGCTCGTGTTCGACGAGCGGTCGCGGCTGCAGGTAGCGGCGGGTGACGGATTCCTCGACGGAAGCGAGCCCGGGCACCGGCCCGCTGTACAGCACCGTCCCGCCCGACGCGCCGGCACCCGGGCCGACGTCCACGATCCAGTCGGCCTGCCGCACGATGCTCATGTCGTGCTCCACGACGAACACGCTGTTGCCGCCGGCGCGGAGTCCGTCGAGGACCTCGACGAGCGGCTCGACGTCGGCCGGGTGCAGACCGGCACTCGGCTCGTCGAGGACGTAGACGACGCCGAAGAGTCCCGACCGGAGCTGCGTGGCGATGCGGAGCCGCTGCATCTCGCCGGGGGAGAGCGTCGGCGTCGCCCGGTCGAGCCCGAGGTACCCGAGGCCGAGCCCGGTGAGCACCTCGACCCGGGTCAGCAGGTCCTTCGCGATCGCGACGGCGACCTCGGTGCGCTCACCCGACGAGGCGCGAGACGTCGCCGGCGCCGCATCCGTGAGCGCCGCGACGGGGCGGAGCACCTCGGCGAGTGCGGTGAGGGGGAGTGCGTGCAGCTCGGCGATCGTCTTCCCGCCGAACGTCACCGCGAGCGCCGCCTGCGTCAGCCCGGTGCCGCCGCACAGCGTGCACGGTCCGGACTCGACGAACTGCAGCACCTTCTTCCGCTGCGTCTCGCTCTGCGAGTCGGCGAGCGTGTGCAGCACGAACTGCCGCGCGCTCCAGAACCGTCCCTTGTAGGGCTTCGCGATCCGGTCGCGCTGCGGGTGCACCTCGACGACGGGCTGCTCCTCGGTGAACAGCAGCCAGTCGCGGTCCTCGCGGGACAGCTCCCGCCACGGCCGGTCGATGTCGTACCCGAGGACCGCCGTCACGTCGCGGAGGTTCTTGCCCTGCCACGCACCGGGCCACGCGGTGATCGCCCCGTCGCGGATGCTCAGCGACGGGTCGTGCACGGCCGAGGCCTCGGTGACCTCGTGCGCGGTGCCCAGCCCGTGGCACCGCGGGCACGCCCCGGCGACGGTGTTCGGGGAGAAGGAGTCGGACTCGAGCCGCTCGGCCCCGGGAGGATACGTGCCGGCGCGGGAGTACAGCATCCGGGTCGAGTTCGACAGGGTCGTCAGCGTGCCCACCGTCGACCGGGAACTCGGGGCGCCGCGGCGCTGCTGCAGTGCCACCGCCGGCGGGAGGCCCGTGATGGACTCGACGTGCGGCGTCGACCCCTGCGCGATGAGCCGCCGCGCGTACGGGGCGACGGACTCCAGGAAGCGGCGCTGCGCCTCGGCGAAGATCGTCCCGAAGGCCAGGGACGACTTCCCCGAGCCGGAGATCCCGGTGAACGCCACGATCCGGTCGCGGGGCACGTCCACGTCGACGCTCTGGAGGTTGTTCTCGCGGGCGCCGCGGACGCGGATCATGCCGTCGATCGCGGTGGACGGGGTGGGTCGTGCGTGCGGGGCGGGCATTCGTTCGACTCTAGACGCGCGCGGCTGACCGCGGCGGTCAGAGGATGCGCAGCTCCATCGCGCGCGTCACCGCTCGGGTGCGGTCGCTCACGCCGAGCTTCTCGAACACGTGGCCGAGGTGCGTCTTCACCGTCGTCTCGCTGAGGAACAGCGCGCGGCCGATCGCCGGGTTGCTCTGGCCCTGCGCGACGAGCCGGAGCACGTCGAGCTCCCGGGGCGTGAGCGATGGCCCGGTCGGCACGGCGCCGGTCGCCCGGCGGACCAGTGCTGCTGCTGCCGAGGGAGCGAGCGCCGTCTCGCCCCGCGCGGTCGCCCGGACCCCGGCGAGGATCTCGGACTCGGGAGCGGCCTTCAGCAGGTACCCGGTGGCGCCGGCCTCGATCGCGGCGAGGATCTGGTCGTCGGACTCGTACGTCGTGAGGATCAACACGCGGATCCCGGGCTCCGCGGCGAGGATCTGCGCGGTCGCGGCGTCCCCGTCGATTCCCGGCATCCGGAGGTCCATCAGCACGACGTCGGGTCGCTCGGCGAGGACCGTCGACACCGCTGACTCGCCGTCAGCGGCCTGGCCGACCACCTCGACGTCGTCGGCGTCCTGCAGGAGCGCGACCAGCCCTGCGCGGACGACGGGATGGTCGTCCGCCACCACGACGCGGATCACCGGGTCACCTCCGCAGCGGGGTGCTGGACAGCCGTGAGGCTCGGTGCGGGTCTGGCGGGCAGGCTCGCCTCGACGACGGTGCCGCGTCCAGGGCCGCTGGTGATCCGGCAAGACCCGCCCGCCAGGGCGAGGCGCTCCCGGAGGCCGCGGAGTCCATGGCCCGCGGTCGGGTCCGATGCGTCGAAGCCGACCCCGTCATCCGTGATCCGCAGGACGGTCTGCTGGGGCGAGGGCAGCAGTGCGACGCGCACCGAGGCGGCGCGAGCGTGTGCGCGGACGTTGCCGAGAGCCTCCTGGGCGACCCGGAGCAGCACCACCTGCGCGTCGCGGTCCAGCGCGCAGTCGGGCGCGTCCACCGTGACGGGCGTGCCGGTCTCGCGGGTGTGCCGCTCGCCGAGGCGGTGCAGCGCGCCGCCGAGGCTGTCGCGGGTGACACCGGCGGCACCGGCGGCGATGAGGGCGCGTGACTCCTCGAGTGCTGCGCGGGCGGATTCCTCGAGGACGGTGAGACGTTCCTCGAGCGCGTCGGTGCGGTCGCTCGCGAGGTCGCTCTGCGCGCGCTCCGTGAGCATCACGATGCCGGCGAGGTTCTGCGCGACGGTGTCGTGGATCTCCCGGGCCAGGCGCTCCCGCTCACTGGCGATGCCCGCGGTGCGGTTCGCCTCGGCGAGGGACGTCTGTGTCGCGCGGAGCTCGTCGAGGAGTCTGCGGCGCTCCTCGGACAGGCCGGCGACGCTCGAGATCCAGACGCCCATGGCGCACGCGCCGACGACGCTGATGCCCTCGATGAGGAGGGTGCTGACGAACGCCCCGGCGCCGCTGGAGACCTGCAGGCCGATGCCGCTCGCGACGCCGATCGCGATCGAGAGGAGGACGGCGCTCCTGATGCGTTCGGACTGGACCCACACGAGCGGGAACAGGATGCACTGGACGAACGCGGTGCTCGGGGCGACGGCGGGTAGGACCAGCGCGGCGGCGACGAGCAAGGGGAGGAACGCCGCGGCTGCCCGAGGGTCGTCGTAGCCGCGGTGCCCGAACGCGGCGTAGGCGACGACCAGGACGGCGATCGCGGCGTACGCGGGCCAGCGGGTGCTCCACGGGGACCAGCCGTAGGCGGTGATGAACGCCGTGAGGGCCATCGTCGCGGCGAAGAAGGCGTGCAGCCACCGGTTGCGCACCCAGGACTCACCGGTCATGCGCGTTGTGCCCATGGTCCGAGCATCCCACTTCGGGGTGGGCATCACGCGTCCTTGCGGTTCCACCGGAACGTCAGCACGCAGGCCACCGTGCCGAGGACCAGCCACGCGACCAGGACGAGCGTTCCGAGGCCGAGCTGCCACGAGCCTCCCGGCTCGGCGGACGCGAACGCGTCCGGCAGGAAGACCGAGCGCATCCCGCTCGCCATCCAGCGGAGGGGGAAGACCGACGCGACGTTCTGCAGCCAATCGGGGAGCTGCGTGAAGGGGAGGTAGACGCCGGAGATGAACTGCAGGACCAGGACCACGGGGACGATCGTCGCGGTGGCGCGGCGGCCCTCGCGGGGGAGTGCGGAGATCGCGATGCCGAGCACGCAGCTCGTCGCGATGCCGAGCAGCATGATGCCGGCGAAGCGTGCCCACTGCTCTGGCGCTGTCGGCAGGTGCACGCCGAAGACGATGCTCGCGATGCCGATCAGCAACGCCGTCTGGAGGATCGTCGTGACGAGGACCATGCCGATCTTGCCGATGAAGTAACTCAGCACCGGGAGTGGCGTGCCGCCGAGGCGCTTCAGGGTGCCGTCGCTGCGTTCCGTCGCGATGTCGACGCCGAGGGACTGGGTGCCGGAGAGGAGGAAGCCCGTCGCCACCAGGCCCGGGAGGTAGTAGGTGGCGTAGTCGACGCTGGCGCTTCCTGCTCTGATGTCCGCGGCGCTGCTGAAGGCGACCGAGAAGAGGGCCAGCATGATGATCGGGAAGAGGAACGTGAAGAACACCGCGTCGGGGGCGCGGAAGTAGGAGCGGATCTCGTAGGTGATGCGGTTCACTTCGACCCCACCATCTCGAGGTAGACGTCCTCGAGCGACGGGCGGACGACTTCGAGGTCGCGCATCGGGTCTGTGCTTGCCCTGATCAGGACGGCGGGGTCATCCGTGCGTTCGTCGTGCTGTTGGTTGTCGCTCGTCCACCTGACTCTCGGGGTGCGGGCCTCGGCGCCACCCAGCTCGTCGATCGGGGCGATGTCGAGGAGCCTGCCGTCGGCGATGACGGCCGCCCGGTCCGCCAGGTGTGCGGCCTCGTCGAGGTAGTGCGTGGTCAGGAGGATCGTCGTACCCTCGCCTTGGACCTGCCGGAGGAGGCTCCAGAACTGGCGGCGAGCCTCTGGGTCGAAGCCGGTCGTGGGTTCGTCGAGGAACAGGACCTCTGGGCGGCCGATGATGCCCAGGGCGACGTCGACGCGGCGGCGTTGGCCGCCGGAGAGCCTCGCTATGCGGGTGTTGCGCTGTTCCGCGAGCCCTGTGGCGTGCAGGGTCTCTTCGACGTCCCGACGCCTCGGGTAGAGCGATGCGAAGTGGCGCAGCTGCTCGGCCACGGTGACGTTCGGGGATTCCGCGCTGGACTGCAGGACGATGCCGATGCGGGCGTTGTGGCTGCGGCTCGTGCGGGCGGGGTCGTGGCCGAGGACCGTGACCGTGCCGTCCGTGCGGGATCGGTAGCCCTCGAGGATCTCGACCGTTGTGGACTTGCCGGCGCCGTTGGGGCCGAGGAGGGCGAAGGTCTCGCCGGCCTCGATGGTGAAGGAGACGTCGTCGACTGCGAGCTTGCCGGTGGGGTAGCGCTTCGTGAGGTGGTGGACCTCGATGGCGGGGGATTCGGGCATGAGACCAGCGTCCTCGGTCCCCGTCGCGGGCGGATCGGCGGACGGGGTGTGGTTCGTATCCTCCGATCGGAGGATCTCAGCGGACGAGCTCGCCGCGAGATCGTGCGAAGAGGGAGTCGCCGTCACCCAGGCGAAGCGCCGGGCTCACCAGAAACCGTTGGTGCTGAAGTCGTCGGGGACGACGAAGCACTGGGACGACTTGATCGAGATCGTGTCCGCGATTCCGCCGACACTCACCAAGTAGCCCTCACCGTCTTCGCCGAAGAACTCGACGTTCGGTTGGCCCGAGCCGTCTTGACCACTGTCGGTCCGCATCCCGTCGAGATTCTTCAGTCCGGACGCGATCGTCGTCACCGCGTTTCCGACGTCCGAGCCAGGCGTCAGTTCGAGCTTCGTGCCTCCGACCCATTGCCAGCGGCCATCGGCACAGTTGAAGAGCGTGCCCGTTTCCTACTGATGGACGGCTTTCGCGTTCGGCGCGGCCTGCGAGATCTTGTCCTCGACGGACTGCGTGCGCTGCTTCGCTTGGTGGATCGTCTGTGCGACGTCCTGAGAGCTCGTCGGGGTTGCCGAAGCCATCGGGTGGTCATCGCTCATCGCTCATCGCGCAGCCGCCCAGTGTCAGAACCGCGACCAACGCGCAGGCGAGGGATGCCGCGACTCTCATCCTTCTCCGTAGATCGCTCGGTCGTCGATGCCGCGGAGTCGGTATCGACCGGTCTTCTGGGCCGCTCAGTGGCTAGTACGAGCGCTCAGGGACGAACTCCTCCGGCAATGAGAAACATTCCGAAAAGGAGTCCATATCGATCGAGTTTCGGTCTACCCACACCGTCACGAGCAAAGTGGTTCCTTGGTCGTCGACCATGCGGAGTCGCGGGGCTCCATCTGCAGTGGTGTTGCGCGTCACCGTGAACCCATGGTCCGCGGCCTCGGTGCCGAGGTCATCGAGAACCGTGTCCCCTCGCTTGGGATCAACGAGCTGTATCCGAGTGTTCCCCGACCATTGCTTCCCACTCGAACAGCTGAGCAGCGTCCCCTGTTTGATTTGCTCAATCCCGGAACGAGCATCAGCCGGCACCAGCTTTGCGGCCTTCATCTCGGCGTCCTGAGCCTGCTTCTTGACGACGAGGATACGTTCGTCTGGGTTGGATGGAAGATTATCGTTCATTGCGCACCCAGTCAGTCCGATGGTGAGAGCGATGCCGATGGTGAGACAGATTCGCATCATCGCCGGCTCGATTCAAGAAACCGCTTCATGTCGTTGAGGAGATCGTAGTTTTCAGGCAACGCGGTGGCAGCCAAGTTGTGCGAATCCAATCCCGCCAATCCCGGCAGTACAGGATTCACGAAGACATTTCCTGGAAAATTCTTGATCGAGGTCGGGGCTGTGTAGTATTCACCGTGTTGGAAACCGGATTCACGTGGGTTGTGTCCGTCCCACACCGGTCCGTCCGAGCCCAGTGGAAGACCCTGGGCGAACTGGAGTATGTCGTCGTATGAGAAGTCTGCATATTCCGTGCTCTCCGATCGGCGCCAGTCCGGCAGTTCGCCTGCTCCCGACAAGGACACAACTTTGTCATAGTGGGCTCCGGCGACTTCGGACGAAGTGACGTTTGCCAGTCCCCAGCTGTGTCCAATCGCCACGGACTGGGCGTCGCGCAGATTCCCATCCGTTCGCAAACCCGCCTGAAAGCTCGCGAGTGTCTTCCCGGTTGAACGTGCGTAGTCCTGATCATTCGCCTCGGTCAATGGGTTCTGAGGGAAGCGCCCATCCTTGTACACGAACGCTACCGTGCCAGCCCTGTCGCGGTCGAACAGCCAGGTCGAAATCTCCTGGGGGGAGCCTGCGTAGAAGTCGCCGAGTTTCGCCAGGGTTCCCGGTACGTAGGTCACTACTCGAGACGTCTGCGACGTGGGCGTTCCGATCATCTCGACGATCCGATCCTCTTTTTGATCGTACAAGTAGAGCTGAATCGTCGGGTGCGGTCCGGTCGCCTTCTCGAGGTAGCTGATCTCACGGTTGAGAGCCTTGATCTCGTCGACATAGAAGTCGCGCTGGCCGAACGATGCGCCCTTCTCGCGCCAGCGCTCAATCTCGTCCTTTGCAGCCTTGATGCGTTCTGCGGCGTTGATCTTGTTCGCGGCCACGCGGTCGAGCGCGGGTACGCCGTTGAGGGCCCCGACGACCGTCGGGATGCCCGCGATGAGCGCGGATCGCTGCTCCCGTGGGAGGTCCTGCCACCAGGAAGCGACATCGGCAGGCGCGGCCTCGTCGAGCGCTCGCGCGAGTTCGGGGTGTTGCTTCAGGAGGATCTTGAGGTCCGACTCACTCAATCGCGCAAGCAGAGCCAAAAGGACGGTCGGTGTGCTTCCCACGATCGAGCCGCTGGTGATCCCAGCGAGTGAGCCGAGCACGGCATCGTCCTGGAGGGCTGCAACGCACGTGGAATCGATCCGGCGACGATCGACGACGAGCTGATCCCATTGGGCGTCGACCGCCCGGCCAGTCGCTCGTGCATCGTCGATCTGCCCCTGCAAGGCGGACTTCCGGCGCTTCAGGTCCGCAGCCCTGGCGTCGTCACCGCCTGCCTGCGCGAGCTTCATCTGTGTGTCGTCGCCGAAGCCGCCGAACAGGAACTTCTGCTGCGCTGCGCCGAGGTCGTCCTGTGCTGAGCGTCGCTGCTGCTCGAGTACCCGCTGCCGATCCTTCAGCTGCGACAGCTCGCCGGCGTAGGTCTGCAACGCCGTGGCCTGGGCCTCGAGCCCAGCTGCGAGCAACTCGATGTCCGCAGCGTCCTTGGACAGCTTCGAGGCGAACGCGGTCTGGCTCATCGCCTTCCACTCTGCCCCAGAACCGGACGCAGCCGCTTGGAGTGACCGCTGTGCGTCGCGGATCTTGCTGGCTCGTGCTGACCGCAGGTTCGCCAGGCCCTGGATTGCCACCGGGCTTCCCTGCGCAGGGTCATCGTGCGTCCACGTCATCGCTTCGCCGCCGCCCCGGCCAGTGAGGAGTCCTCTTCGGAGTAGGACTGCTTCGCGTGGAGCGGGAACTTCGAGGCCTGCTGGATACTCTCGGCCGCGAGATCGGAGCGCTGCGACTGCTGTGTGGTCGCGTTCGACAGCGCCGACGCCACCGCGTCCGATCCGAGTTCGGCATTGCCGGAACTCTGACGGATCCGCGCGCCGATCTTGATGTCGTCCGCCGCAGCCGCCACCTTCGCCGACGCCGCGTCGAGAGCGGCGTAGACGACCTTGAGCTCACTGCTCACGCGTCGCCCCGTGACACATGGTTCATCCCCTCCGATGTTGCAGACCGCCAGCCCCTCCGGCAATCCGAAATCACGCTAGCAGCAGACAAGAAATCCTCACCCATGCGATTGGAACGGCATGCGTTCACGGGGTTGAGCGCGAGCTTCGAGCGACCCTGTGCTGATATGTTGCTAATTGGTATGATGCGCGAAGGGAATCTGGGTGGGGAGACGGCGGGGGCTGAGCGCTTCGGCGCTCGTGCTGGTGTTCGGGACGGTGCTGAGCGGCTGCACGGTGTGGCCGGCTGCCTCGCTTTCGGTTGACGACGCGAAGCGTGAGGCGATTGCATTCCTCGAACAGACCGTCCGCGAGGAGGCCCACGTCGCGTGGCCAGCAACGCCGGATCCGATCGCCACTCGGTGTGCCGGTGGCGATGGTGTGCGGTTCCAGTACCTGGTTGCCGCCTCCACGAAGAAGGGGAGTGACCTCGCGGAATCCCTCGGCACGTACTGGACTTCCGCGGGACTCGAAGTGGTCCGGTCGCAGGAGGACTTCGGGGACCACGGGGTGATGTACTCCGCGACCGCACGTGCCGACGAGAAGCCGTGGGGCTCGTACGAGATCTCCCGTTCGGGCATCAACCTCTACATCGAGTCGCGCTGTGCGGCAGGCGACATCCGGGACTTCGAGTGATCGTGCGCAGGCTTGTCGCTGCACTGTGCGGGGCTGTCCTGCTCGTCAGCGCGGTTGGATGCGCAGCGATCGATCGGGAGGAGTCGATCACCGCCGCGGAGGCGCGGAGTCGCGCGGTCGAGGTGTTCCGCGACGTCACCGCGCTCGCACCCACCACCTGGCCTGACGGCGTACCGGATCCGATCGCGAACGACTGCCAGATGGGCAGGGACCGAGGGGTCCAGTTCACGTACTTCGCCGAAATCGATGCGCCCGCAGACCCACGTGCGCTTGTCCAGCAGGCCGCTGCGCACTGGCGCGAAGACGGATACACGTTGACTGCAACGGACAAGCCGATCGATGACGAGACCGGTCACATCTTCGCGGTGGTCGCTCGCGCCTCGGGGGAGCCGCGTGCGTCGATGAGTGCCACGCGAATCCGTGCCCACATCTACATCGACTCCGTGTGCGCCGGAGGGGACCCCGATGACTATCGGTGATCGCCTGGTCCGGAAGCGCAACAGGTCCACGCGGACGAGCGCGCTCGTCCTGGGGACCGCGGCGATCCTCTCGCTGTTCATGCTCGTCGGATGCTCTACCGCGCGACCGAGCCCAGCAGAGGCGAAGCGGTCCGCGGTGGAGCTGCTGAAGAAGACCGAAGCGCGCGTCGCCGTCGACTGGCCCAGGACCCCGGAGCCGAGTGCGGAGCGATGCGACCGAGGGGTCCGGTTCGGATACTTCGTCGCGGTGCGAGCGCAGACGGATTCGAGAGCAGTCGCACGCGAGCTGCAGGAGCTCTGGCGGTCCGAGGGCCTGGAAGTGTCCCCTTCGGAGACCGACTTCGGTGAGGAGACAGGAGTGCTCTTCTCCGCCACCGCGGACGCAAACGGACGACCAGGCGCGGCCTACCAGCTCAGCGACGCGGCTCTGGTGATCCGCGTGACTTCCCCGTGCGCCGACGGGGCCATCGAGGACTACGAGGAGTGATCCGTTCAGCGCATCCGCGTCGACGCGATCCCGCCGTCGACGTCGATCGTGCCGCCGTTCACAAAGAAGGCTTCGTCGGAAACGACCCACCGCACGGCGCGGGCGATCTCCACTGGCTGGACCGGACGGCCCGCGGGGGTCCCCTGCGTCATCGCCGCCAGCTCGTCCGCCGAGTCCGCGTTGCCCGGCGTCGCCGTCGCGCCCGGGGCCACCGTCACCACGCGGATGCCACGCTGCCCGTACTCCGCGGCCCACGCCCGGGTCAGCTGCTCGACCGCGGCCTTCGTCGCCGGGTACAGCGCCATGAACGGCACGCCGACCCGTGCCATCCACGAGCCGATGTTCACGATGTTCCCGCCGCCGCGCGACACCATCGACGGCGCCAGCGCTGCGACGAGGACGTGCGGGGCACGGATGTTCGTCGCGAGGAGTGCCTCGACCGTGTCGTCCGACAGCGACTCCGTGGGGCCGCCCGGGTACACGCCGGCGCTGTTCACGAGGACGTCGACGCGTCCGCCGAGCTGCGTCAGCGCCTGTGCTGCGAGGGCGCGAACGACGTCGGCGTTCTGGGACAGGTCGGCAACGACCGGGACCGCACGTCCGCCGCGCTCTTCGATGGCAGTCGCGACCGCTCGGGTGCGGTGCTCGTCGCGGCCGTGGACGGCGACGGTCATGCCGGCAGCGGCGAGTTCGTGGGCGATGGCCTCGCCGATGCCGCTGGAGGCTCCGGTCACGAGGGCGGTTCGTGTGGTTTCGTTCGGTGTTGTCGTCATGATTCGATGCTCGGTCGGATGTGGGCGTCTGTGATTGCCTCGCCCCACGAAGACCTTGCCGGATCCCGCAGAGCAGCCCCGTCGCCTTCAATCACCCTCGGTAGGTTTGCGGACGTGGACGACCTGACTGCCCTGCACCTCGACCGTGCCGCGTCGATCGCGTCCGCGCACGCCGCCGTCCTCGGGACAGACCACCACGACGCTGCCGCGCGAGCGGGGTCCGCGCACCGTGCCGACGCGCTCGGCCTCACCGTCTCCCGCGTGTTCGAGCCGACCGGTCTGTTCGACCGCCGCTACGTGCCATCCCTGTCGGTCGTCCTCCGCGGTCGCAAGCGCTCGATCGTCGGGGACGACGACCAGGTGTGGGGCCGCGAGCGCTTCATCATCACCCCCGTCGACCTGCCCGTCGTCGCCGGGGTCGTCGACACTGCCGGCAGCGACGGCTTCGTCTCCGCCGTCTGGCGCCTCGACCCGGCGGTCGTCGGCGAGGTCGTGTCATCGATGTCGGCGCCGTCCGTACCGCCCCGCGGCGAGGTGCCCCGACTCGGCACCTGGACCGCACCGCTCGCCGACGCGTTCGCGCGACTGCTCGCGCTGCTCGACGCACCCGAGGACGTCCCGGTGCTCTTCCCGCTCGTCTCGCGGGAGATCGTGCTGCGCCTGCTGCAGACCGAACAGGCGCCGCGCATCACCGCCGCGCTCGACGGCTCCGGCACCTCGGTCGTCGCAGCCGCGACCGCCCTGCTCACCGGACGGATGGCTGAGCCGTGGTCGATGGGGCGCCTCGCTCGCGAGCTCCGGGTCAGCGAGTCCACGCTCTTCGCGCGCTTCAAGGAAGCCACAGGCATGACCCCCGCGCAGTACCTCAAGCGGACTCGACTCGGCGAAGCACGCCGGCTGATGATCGTCCACGGGGACACCGCCGCCCGTGCGGCCGCGGCTGTCGGCTTCCGCAGTGCGTCGCACTTCTCGCGGGACTACCGGGAGGCGTACGGGCGTCCGCCGGCGGCGGATGCGGTCGCGGCGCGGGCGCAGCTGGCGTTGGCGACCGCGGTGTAGCCGGTGCGACGCCGGGTAGCTGGTGCGTTGGCGGGATCAGCGCTCATCGACCATGCCCGCGTGGAACCCCAGGGCGGCCAGTTGCACGCGGTTGGCGACGGCGAGTCGCGCGAAGATCGATGCGAGGTGGGCCTTCACGGTGGTCGGCGCGCAATGGAGTTCGTCGGCGATCTCGCTGTTCGTGAGCCCACGAGAGACGCAGCGGACGACCTCTCGCTCACGGGTGGTGAGTGATCGGATCGCCCGTCGAGCCCTGACGGCGTCGGGGTGACGCCGTCGGTGCACCCAGTCGTCGACGAGGAGCTCGACCTGCCGGTCTGAGAGGGCCGGACGCTCGTCGGCAAGTCGGCGGACGGCATCGATGAGGGCGTCCGAGTCTGCTGACTTCGGGCGGGTGCCGCGGGCGCCGGCCGCGAGCATCGCCATGAGCGCTGCGTCGTCCGTCTCGAGTGTGAGGGTCAGGACGGCGATGCCGATCGCTGCCAGGTGCTCGATCACGGCCGTGGTCGACCGCGCCATGGTCCTCACACTGACGATGGCGACATCGGGGCGGGTCGTCCGGAGGTCCCGTGCGGCGACCGTCCCGTCGGTCGCCTCCAGGACGACGGACATGTCGCCTGCACACGCGAGCAGTCGCCGGATCGCGGCGCCGGCGAGCGGGTCGGGGTCGATGATCCCGACCCGGATCAGGCCGTTGCTCCCACGCTCGACTTCCATGCGCCCCCTCGAGCCGACTGTCATGTCGAATGTTAGCGGTAGTCCGATCGGCCACCGCACGATGGTCGGTCGGCGGATGTGCGCGGGTGCCCCGGGATGTGAGTCTTGGAGCATCGAGCGCGGGGTAGCGCTCAGGGAAGGGGACGACATGCCACCCGTTAGACAACGAATCGGTTCCCGCGATCGCATCACCGATCCCGACCGCTTCCGGGATTCGGTCTGCGCGGCAACGCTCAGTGAACTGACCGCCGCGGGGTCGCTGCGACGACTCGTCGCACTCGCCGACCAGCGGATGCGGTTCCCACACCGCGGCGAGATCCGCGTGAGCGAGCAGACGGTGGAGCTCGGCGACTGGACACAAATCGACCCCGGCGGACTCGTCCGCGTCACGCGAGAGTACGTGCCGTCATACGGGCGGATCGCGGCGTGGGGCGTGCGCGGAGGCTTCCCGTCGCTCGGCGCAGCCGGTGGTGCTGGTGCTCCACTGGTCCTGCACCGCCGGGACGACGAGCCGGTCGTGGTACTCGTCGGTTTCCGGCCCGTCACGGGACGGAACAACAACGCCGCGGCGTTCGCTGCGCTCCAGCGCTGCACGGCGTCGATCGACTGAGCAGACCGAGCACCCGCTGCAGGAGCACGGGTCGGTCATGCGCGCCCGAGCGCTCCCACCCACAACCCGTCCCGCGCTCGGGTCATCCCGACGTACAGCTCGCGCCGGTCGAGCTCACGGCGCTCGCGGGCGGCGACGGACTCGGTGTCGGGAGCGTCCGCGAGGAGCTTCGCCGGCACGTGCGGCAGCAGGACCTGCTTGAACTCGAGGCCCTTCGCACGCTTGATGGTGCCCACGCGGACCCGGTCGGAGTTCTTGCCGGCGTAGTGCTTCAGCGAGACGGACGGCACGCCCGCGGCGTCGAGGACCGCCATCACCTTGTCGGCCTGCGGGTTCGTCGCAGTGAGGATCCCGACGTCGCCGCGGCCGGTGCCGATGAGGCGGAGGACCTCCTCCACGCGGGCGAGCAGCGCGGCATCGTGCGCCGCGCGGTCGGCGAATCGACGGACGGCAGGCTTCGGGCCGGATCGGGTGACGTCGGAGACCGCGTCGCCGGCACCGTCGACCCCCTCGATGTCGACGAACTGGTCGTCCGCCACCATCTGCTTCGCGAACTCGAGGATCTCCGCCGTGTTGCGGTGGTTCACGTCGAGGACGACACCGCGCCCCGCCAAACTGATGCCGACCTCGCCGAGGGTGTACCCACCCGGGTAGATCGTCTGCTGGCCGTCGCCGATCAGGGTGAGCCCGTCCGGCCGGTCGCCAACGAGCGCGTGCAGCAGCGAGACCATCGCACACGACAGGTCCTGCGCCTCGTCCACGATGACGGCGTCGTAGCGGTCGAGCGGCTGGTCCCGGACGGCATCGCGGGCGAGCAGGACCACGTCCTCGAAGTCGCAGACGCCCCTGCTCCGGAGGTTCGTCGAGTACGCCTCGTACAGGTCCCAGACCGCCTGCCGGATCTCGACCGGCAGTGCGTGCTTCCGCCCGACGCGCGCCAGGTCGGCGTACTCGTCGAAGTGCGTCAGCCCACGGCCCTTGATGACGTGCTTCAGCTCATCGATCCAGTAGTCGCGCGTGAAGCGCGGGGCGCGCAATGGACTGGAGGCTCCGATCACGTTCCATGCATCGGCGAACGCGCGCCCGGCCTCCAGCCCGTCGATGCGGAACGCGACCCCGCGCTCCTTCAGGAGCTGGCTGGCGAAGGCGTGGACGTTGACGAAGTCGACGCGGTCGACCATGTCGGGCGCGAGGCGTTCGAGGAGCGACCGCAGGACGGCCGGGAGGGTGCGGATGTAGGTGGTGAAGAGGACGCGGCCGCCGGTCGCGCGTGCCAGGTACGCGGCGCGGTGGAGGCCGACGACGGTCTTGCCGGTGCCAGCCGCACCGCGGATGCGGGCGGGGCCGTTGAAGTTGCGGCGGACGAGCTTGGCCTGGGCGGGGTCGAGGAAGGCCATCCACTCCTCGATGGGGGCGTCGAGGACGGCGTCGAGGAGGTGGTCGTGGAGTTCTTCGGTGTCGACCACTGGGTCGGGATCACGGGGGAGGACCGTTGCCGGAACGATGACCTGCGGTGGCGCGTGTTGCTCGCCGTCGATGACCGGGAAGTGCGCGAGGACTGCGGTGAGGAGCTGGTCGACTCGGATGGCGCTCAGGCGGCGGCCACGCTTTGTGATGTGTGCGATGAGGTCGTTGACGCCGACGACGTCGACCGAGGCGACCTCGGCGTGCACCTTCTTCTGGCCTGCCAGGGCGACGACCGCGTGGACCTCGCCCGGCGGGAGGCCGATCTCCGCGAGGGCGGCCTCGGTCTTCCACGCCAGGTCGGCGAGGTTCGCGACGTCGTCCGTGACGTCCTCTTGGCCGCGGGTGATGCGGCCGTTGTGGACGGCGACGTCGCGCCAGGCCTTCGTGTCGACGATGAAGACGCCGGCACTGCCGACGACGACCATGTCGACCTGGGCTGTCTTGCTACCGGGCCAGCGGCGGTCGGCGAGGAGGTGGTAGCCGATGCCGGCCAGGGGAGCGAGGACCTTCGCTGTCTCGCTCTCGGTGCGGTGGGCGATGTCGAAGCGGCTGGCGCGGGCTTCGGCTTCGTCGGCTTGGCGGCGGAGTTCGTGGGCGCGGCCTCGTTGTCGGCGGGCTTCGGTGCGTGCTGAGTCGCCGGCAATGGTCATGGTGTGGTGCCCTCTCGAGCTGCGCCTCCCGTGGGCGGATGGTCATGAGCCATTCTCGTGGCTCGCCGTGGTGGACGGTAGGACCAATCAGGGGGCCGGTAGTTCGCGTGTGCTGTTGTTCGCCATGGCGGCGTGGGTGACCGCCGGAAGGCGGGGGTCGGTCAGAAGACACCGGTACCGACCCCGGGTTCGGACGGAGGGCGTTATTCGCAGCCGACTCCATCGCCATCTCGGTCGAGCTTCCGGGAGTATCCCGGGTCTCCGGTCCGGACTGGGGCTGCGCCGGCAGCGCGAGCGGCGTCGCAGTTCGCGTAGTACACAGATCCTGCAGCCTGAGCCGGTTGCTGCGCCGCAGCCGCCTGAGCCTGCGCGGCTGCATCGGCGGCGGCTTGCGCCGCTGCTGCATCCGCAGCTGCCTGCGCATCCGCGGCAGCTTGCGCCGCCGCCGCGTCTGCTGCTGCCTTTGCATCTGCCGCTGCTTGCGCTGCAGACGCCTCGTCTGCAGCTTTCTGAGCTTCGACTTCCGCCGCAGCCGATGCCGATGCGGAAGCCGCGGCAGCGGAAGCCGACGAACTCGCCGCAAGCAGGCCCGCCGCGCTTCCTGCTGCCCCGGTCCCGTCCGCAGAACTGCAAGCACTGAGTGCGACCACGAGGGCTATGGCGCCCCCGAATGTGAAAGCGACTCGACGAAGCTTCGATGGGGTGCTCATACCAGGTACTCCAATATCTGAGGAAGGTTCCATTCTCGTGATCTGATCCCATCGAGTCGATGCCCCGTTCGTGGGGTTGCGTCTCCACGCAGCTCATCCGTGGTTGCGTTGTCGCCGCCCAGTGCTGCGTCGGGTCCGAGTCTCGACGTCGAGAGAGTTGTTCGTCACGTGAGCGTTTTCGAGCGAGCTGCTAGCGTGCGGACATGGCAGATGAGGGACTTCGCGACGAACTACGCGAGTTCGTCACCGAACGTGATTGGGCACAGTTCCATTCACCGGAGAACCTCGCGAAGAGCATCTCGATCGAGGCAGCTGAGCTCCTTGAATGTTTCCAGTGGTCGGCGGACGCGGACGACAGCAGAGTGCGTGCGGAGCTCGCCGACGTCCTGACCTACTGTCTTCTGCTCGCCGATCGGCTGGGCGTCGAACCGGTCGATCTCGTCCGAGCGAAGCTCGCTGTGACCAGGGAGAAATACCCGATCGACAAAGCCCGAGGACGAAGCACCAAGTATGACCAGCTTTGACATCGAGAAGTGGCCGTTCAGCGAGGCTCATCTCCGGTTGTGGCGTGAAAGAGACCCCCGGTTCTTGAACTGGCCGGTCGTCTACATCCTCGATGACGGGAAACGGGTGTACGTCGGCGAGACGCTCAACACCGCGGCAAGGATGCGCCAGCACCTGGATTCGGAAGAACGGCGCTCGTTGAATGCCGTTCGCCTGGTGCTCGACAGCACGTTCAACAAGTCCGTTTGCCTCGATCTCGAGTCTCAGCTCATCGGTTTGTTCGCTGGCGACGACAAGTACACCGTGCTCAACAGCAACAAGGGCATCGTGAACGCGGACTACTACGATCGAGAGCGTTACCGAAAGACATTCGATGCGGTCTTCGACGCCCTGAGATCGCAGGAGCTCTTCACACGGAGCATCGCGGATATCGAGAACAGCGAGCTGTACAAGCTCTCCCCGTTCAAAGCTCTCAACCGGGATCAAGCGGTGGTCACGGAAGACATCCTCGAGGGATTGTTCGACGACCTCGAATCAGGCGCGAACAGCACGATCGTCGTTCAAGGGGACCCGGGTACCGGGAAGACGATCGTCGCTGTCTACCTCCTCAAGTTGCTTCGCGACATCGCTGATGGCGTAGGGGTCGACGAGATCGACGGCGACTCGATGTTCTCGGACTACTTCACCGACGGGCACCGCGAGCTCCTCGACGGCTTCCGAGTGGGATTGGTGGTGCCACAGCAGGCGTTGCGTACCTCTCTGAAGCGTGTGTTCATGAAGACCCCAGGTCTCGACAAGTCGATGGTCCTCACCCCGTTCGAGGTCGGCAAGAGCGAAGAGCGATGGGACTTGCTGGTCGTGGATGAGTCTCACCGGTTGAACCATCGAGCGAACCAGGCGTCAGGTCCCCAGAACAAGAGCTTCGGCGAGATCAACGAGAGACTCTTCGGGTTAGATGCTGACCACTACACGCAGGTGGACTGGATCAAGCACCAGAGCGCCCATCAGGTGTTCCTCCTCGACTCAGAGCAGAGCGTGCGGCCAGCTGACTTGCCCCAAACGCTTCAAGCGGACTTGGTGCGCAAGGCGCGCGGCCTCCATCGGCACTACCGGCTCTTCACGCAGATGCGCGTTCAGGGTGGCGCTGACTACGTCTCCTACGTCCGTTCGATAATGCGCGGCGAAACCCCTGGGCCGAAGTCATTCGGTGACTACGAATTGAGGATGTACGACGATCTCGGTGCGATGCACGACGCGATCCGTGCAAAGGACGATGAAGTTGGGCTCTCCCGTCTCGTCGCTGGCTACGCGTGGGAGTGGAAGAGCAAGCGTGATCGATCTGCGATCGACATAGAGATCGACGGGCGTCGGTTGCAGTGGAACCAGACGCAGACTGACTGGATCACGTCCACCGGGGCGGTCGACCAAGTGGGCTCCATCCACACGGTCCAGGGGTACGACCTCAACTACGTCGGAGTGATCATCGGTCCGGACCTCCGTTTCGATGCGATCGCTCGGCGGATCGTCTTCGACCGATCGAACTACTTCGACAAGAAGGGAATGGAGAACAACCCCCGCCTCGGTATCACCTACACCGACGAAGACGTCCGACGCTTCGTCACGAACGCGTACTCGGTGCTCCTCACGCGAGGTGTCAGGGGGACCTTCGTTCACGTCGTCGACCCTGAACTCCGCCGGTACCTCCGACAGTTCTTCTGACGATCAGTGTCGCCGGGAGAGAACTCACCCGACACTGGATCCCCTGACTCGTTATCCTGGCGACCGTTAGCAAAGCGGTCGATAGGGGAAACGTGCGGATCTTCTGGGTCAACCAGGGACAGACGTTCGACGAAGAACGACGAGCTCGAGTCCTGTGGGCCCCGAAGCGCTCCCGGAGAGGTCCCGGCCAGGCCGCGGGAACCAGTCGCGCGCACTGGGACCGCCTGCTCGAAGCGACCGCCGGTGACGTGGTCTTCCATTATTCACGCGGTGCTGTCCGTGCGTGGAGCACCGTCCTGGCACCCGCGTTCGAAGGGCCACCACCTTTCGAGGACCCAGCGAGGAGATGGTCCGCTGACGGCCGAGTGTTGCGAGTCGAGATACAAGAGCTCGACCGCCCGATCGCCCTCGACGAGATCCCCCTCGAACTCCGAACGGAAACTGACACTACCGCCTGGCCGTTCTCGCGACGGGGTGCGGTGAAGCAGGTCTACCTCACCGAGATCGGAGGGGTGCTGTCGACCTGGCTCCTCACGCAAGCCGGTCTTCGCGCCGACGCCGCACAGCTTCAGGCCTGGCCCGATGACGACGACGCCGTCGAGCACTTCACCTACCGCGGGGATCGACAAGTCGTGGTGAACGCGCGCGGGGAGCAGTCGGCACTTCGCAGGTACCTGTTTGGTGATGCGCTCTTCGCGACCTGCGCTCTCTGCGGTCGTGACCTTCCCGTCGCGATGCTCGTGACAGCGCACATCAAACGACGCGCGGACACATCGCGGTCCGAGAGAGCGCGAAGAGACACTGTCATGCCGGCCTGTCTGATCGGCTGCGACTCGCTTTTCGAACTCGGATACGTCGTCGTCGCCAAAGGCGGTCTGATCGAACGTGGTCCACGCCGCGCGCCGATGACCGAGGACCTCACGCTCGCCGTGAACGCTCTCGTCGGGCGAACCTGCGGCGCGTGGGATGAGTTCACTGAACGGTACTTCGCGCACCACCGGCGGTTCCAGCGTGCAATCAATCGCCGCTACGGGCTCGGCTGACCCGCTGAGACGATACGCACCGCCGGAAGGTCGGGCGGCGCCCACCGGAGAAGATGGAGCTCCGACGGTGTCATCCAACGCAGCTCGTCGTGGTCGGTGCTGCGTTTCGGGCCTTCGCTGTCGAATGCGATGCGGTAGCACGCGAGGTCGATCCGGGCGCTGCCGACGGCGGTCGTGTCTCGGGTGATCAGCGCTCCGATCTGTGACTCGATGTCGAGCTCCTCGCGCAACTCACGTGCGAGGGCATCCCGCGGCTCTTCGCCCCTCTCGACCTTTCCACCTGGGAACTCCCAGAACCCAGCGGACGCTCGCCCCGGCGAGCGACGGCAGACGAACACCGATCCGTCGTCGCGCGTGAGGACAGCGGCAACCACCTCGATGTTCGGCATGCCCTCTGTCTACAGGATCAGAGCCGTCCGGTGATCATCGCCCAAAGATCGAGCGCCTCCTCGACCAAGTCGGCTGCCAAACCGACGTCCTCGTGCTCCCACACTCGGATGACACGCCACCCCTCCGAGATAAGGATCGCCTCGTTGAACGCGTCACGCTGTCGGTTCGCCAAGAGCTTGGAGCGCCAGAGGGCGGCGTTGGCCTTCGGGAGGTGCGCATGCTCCATACACCAGTGCCAAAAGCACCCATCGACGAACACGGCGATCCGCGCCCGAGGGAACACGATGTCGGGTCGAACGCGTGAGCACGGGCTCACCCGGCGATCCACGAAGAACCGTCGGCCGCGACCATGGAGCTCTCGACGAAGGGCGAGCTCTGGCGCGGTGTCCCGCCGACTGAACCGACCCATGTGCCGACGCCGTGCATCATCCGCCTCCCAGACCTGCATCCGACGACGCTAGACGTCTGCGCGCTTCGGACTGTGCACGGCGGCGGAGCCGTGCGCCGAGGTCAACGCAAAGAGCTTGTGGAGGAGTGAGCCCTGATCGCACTCGTGCCCACGCCAAGCACCCCGAGCACTGCCACTCGGTCATCAGCCGGCAAGTCGCGCAACGTGACCGCCACCTCCCCGCCTACGCCATCTGCACCGTGAGCGCGCCTGCCGGCCTCGGCTGCCCACCCGCCTCAGGCAGCGGCAAGCCGGCAAAGCGCTCCCGCGAGTGCTCCAACCGGATCATGGCCTCGGCAGCGTCGGGTCGGTTGCGATCGGGAACAGCCAGCGCCGCGATGGCAGACGAGTGTGCGCCTGGAGCAGCGACTCCGTCGAGCACGACGTCATCGCGGACGAACGACCACAGCCGCGCCCACGAACGTTCCGTCAGCGCGGGATCACCCACGTACACGTCGTCCACACCGGCGTCGACGAGCGCTACCGCCTGGAACAGCGGCGGCACGTTCCGATGTGCCTCGACAGTCGGCAGTCCTTCGCCGAGCCAGTTCGGTGAGCTCGTCGGTTTCGTGGACCGACAGCAGGCCATCCGCGAGCGCAGCATCGAGCATGGCGACGTACTGCTGCGTGTGGTCCCCACTGAGCTGCGGCACGTGGTCGGTCGCACGGTCGAGCAGCGTGGCCGGTGCACGCTCGGGGGTACGACGCCGCGGGGCCCAGCTGGTTCCAACCGAGCAGCAGCGTGGTGAAGTGGACTGCGGACGTGAGCGTTGGGCTCCCTCCCTCCTTCCCACGTCTCGTTGTTGGTCAACGCGGCGATGCCATCACCGTGGGGAGGTATTGGTTCATACGTGAAGTTCTGATGGTGTGGCCGGTCGCGGCAGCTCACTACGATCGGGAGCGTGATGAACGATGTGACACTCGGCCGCTACCGGCACTTCAAGGGCGGCGAGTACGAGGTCCTGTTCATCGCCCGCGACACCGAGACCGAGGAGTCCGTCGTCGTGTACCAGGCCCTCTACGGGGAGCGCGGGCACTGGGTTCGGCCACTTGCCGACTTCACCGCGCACGTGACCCGCGGTGACTACGACGGCCCGCGATTCAGCCGTGTCGAACCGGACCGGACCTGACCGCCCGGATCAACCCGGTCCTCCAATCCGCGCCCAGACCGCGCCTATCGCGCGGACGTCAGCGCCTCCACGAACGGCCCGACCGCCTCCTCTGACCGCCCGACCACCACGATGTCGCGATGGACCCGCGGTCGGAGCCGTGACCGCTCCGCGTCACCTGTCAGCGTGGACTCCGGCACGACTGCGCGCCCGAGCCCGGCCGAGGCGAGCGCAGCAGCGGCAGCGGGGGAGCCGACGGTCGTCGTGACGACGGGCACAAGACCACGCTCGACGAACAGCGCGGCGAGCCAGCTCCCGTAGCCCGTGTCGCCGGAGATCCCGATGAGCGGGCCGGTCGCCACGGTCTCGAGGCTCACGTCCGGGTCCGCTGAGCCGATGACGACGATCTCCTCCGTCCCGACCTCCCGAACGACGAGGTCGGGAGCGTCCACAGGTCCGGGCGCGATCGCGACGTCCTGCCTCCCATGACGGACCTCGTCCACCATCCCGAGTGCGCTCGAGCCCTCACTGAGCTCGGGAAGCGGGCCGCCCAGGGCGCGGAGTGCCGGTACCACGAACGGCACCGTGAACGTCTGCGCCACGACGAGTCGGATCCGTGCTGAGCTCCGCGCTGCTTCCTCGGCCCGGACTGCGGCGTCGAGGGCATCACGCGCCAGAGGAGCGAACGCACGACCGGCGGGCGTCAGGGTCGCACCACGACGTCCTCGGTCGAACACCGCGATGCCGAGGTCCCGCTCCAGGCTCGACACCTGGTGTGAGACGGCGGGCTGCGTGAGGTGCAGCTTCCGAGCGGCGCGGGAGATCGAGCCAGCCTCGACGACGGACAGGAAGACCTCGAATGCTCTGAGGTTGGGCATAGAAGCATTCTATGGAAAAGGGAGAAACCATCGATCGATGTTCGGGACTGACGAGCGGTACGGGCAGGTTGCAACCACCAAGCAGCGGACGCTGCGCTCCACAACGGAAGGAATCGACATGACCAAGCGCATCCTCATCATCGGCGGCGGATCCGGCATCGGACGCGCCCTCGCGAGCGAGCTCACGACCCGCGGCGACGACGTGCTCATCGCCGCGCGCGACACCGCACGGACGGCAGCGGACTTCCCGGACCTCGACGTGGTGCACGCCGATCTCGGCGACGAGGCCTCGATCGCCGCTCTCGTCGAAGCGGGCTCGTTCGACGCGGTCGTCTCCCTCGCTGCAGCGCACGCCAACGGCCCCGTCGGCGAGCTCGACCGCCAGGCTGTGGAGGGCGCGTTCGGAGCCAAGGTCGTCGGGCCGATCCTGCTCGCGAAGCACCTCGCCCCGGTGATGCGGCCCGGCGGCGTCTTCGTGCTCTTCTCGGGCGTCGCGGCGTGGAAGCCGGCACCGGGACTGGCGGTGATGGCGACGACGAACGGTGCGGTGTCGTTCCTGGTCGAGGCGCTCGCGGTCGAGCTCGCTCCGCTGCGTGCGGTGGCCGTCTCTCCGGGGATCATCGACTCCGGCGCGTGGGACGGCATGGGCGACGATGCCAAGCGGCAGATGTTCGAGGAGACGGCAGGAGCGAACCCGGTGGGCCGCGTCGGATCGCCGGCCGACGTCGTGTCGGCTGTTCTGCTGGCGATCGACAACACATTCGTCACCGGGACCACGCTGCACGTCGACGGCGGCGGCCGCCTGGGGTGAGCCGCCGGGGTCGTGCGGTGCCTGCCGGGGGTGGGGCGAGCCTCCCGGCCGGCCAGCACCGCCGCGCGGACTCGACCGCCCGGATCAGCGCTGCCGCGCGGACTCGGGACGGACGCGGTTGCAGCGCCCGAACCGGAGCGGGTCGAGCCCGCAGTCGGCGGTCGATGACGGACCCACGCCAGACCGCAGCGACTGCCCGCCCTCGGCGACATCCGCCCTACCGCAAGTACAACGTCGCCGGCTTCCCCGGCCCCTCCGCAGCCTTGGCGTCCGTCGCCGTGAGCAGCGGCGCCATCGCCCGCCGGAACGAGTCCGGCAGCAGCCGCTCACCGAGGACGGCTTCGTGCAGCCCCCGGAGCGCCGACATGGTGAACGGCGAGGACAGGAGCCCATGCGGGTCCGGCGCCCCACGATGATCGGCACGGAGCCGAGCGACCGCGAAGCCGAGGATGTCGTCGTGCCCGTGCACCATGCCCGTCGCCTCGCTGGCTGGCAGGAGTCGCGCGTTGTCCCCGAGATCGAGCGACGCTGCCGGCACGACGTCGAGGTGCGCGACAGACAACACCCACCCGCGGTCGTCTCGCGAGGGATCGTCGAACACGTGCAACTGCCTCGGCGCGAGCCCGGTCACGCCGGCCTTGTCGCGAAGCGATCGGAGCACAGCGTCCGCGAGCCGCTCGCCCTCGTGCACGAACGTTCCCGGCAGCCGCCAGTCGCCGTCTGACTGGTCCCGGACTTGTACGACCGAGAGTGCCCCACCGACCGGAACGGTGAGCACAGCGGTGTCGACCGCGACGGAGGGTCGCGGGTAGTCGGCCAGGCGCCTGCCGTTCGCATCGCGGTACTCGGTCACGCCACGAGTTTACGCATGCTTGCGTAAACCTGTCGACGGGTGCATGCTGGGTTTACGCAATTCCGCGTAAATCTGGAGGGGCCATGACGAACACACTCGACCGTGCAGTCGGCGCAGTCCTCGGATCCGCTGCGGGCGACGCGCTCGGAGCCGGCTACGAGTTCCAGCCGCCGGTCCCGGAGCCCACCCCCATCCGCATGAAGGGCGGCGGCGCGTTCAACTGGGCACCGGGGGAGTGGACCGACGACACGAGCATGGCCGTCCCGATCCTGCACACCGCCGCTCGCGGCGGCTCGTTCGCAGACGACGCGGCGCTCGACGGGCTCGTCGCGGCGTGGACGGACTGGTCGCGGACCGCGCCCGACGTCGGCATCCAGACACGCAGCGTTCTGGGCGGACTGGAGGCTCGGACCGCGTCCGCCTCGCGGGCGTCGGCCCGGCAGGTCCACGACCAGAGCGGTCGTTCCGCTGGCAATGGATCGTTGATGCGGACGGCGCCGCTGGTCCTGGCCTATCTGGACCCGGCGGAAGACACGGATCGTCGGCTCGCCGACGCTGCCCGGGCGGTCAGTGACCTGACCCACTTCGAGGCCGATGCCGGCGATGCGTGCGTGCTCTGGTGCGTCGCCATCCGACACGCGGTGCTGACGGGGTCCCTCGATGTTCGGCGTGGACTCGACCAGCTGCCGACGGACCGCCGACGGGTGTGGGCTGAGCGACTGTCCGCTGCCGAGGCCGGGCAGCCCGTCGACTTCACCGCGACGAACGGCTGGGTCGTGTCCGCGCTGCAGGCTGCGTACGCCGCGGTGCTCCGGAGCGATTCGCTCGAGGGGGCGCTCGTCGCAGCGGTCCGGTCGGGCAACGACACCGACACGGTGGCGGCGATCGCCGGGGGACTCGCCGGGGCGCTGTACGGCGGGTCTGCGCTGCCGGGTGACTGGCGGGAGCTGCTGCACGGCTGGCCGGGGCTCCGAGCGGACGACCTCGTCGCGCTGAGCTCGCAGGCGCTGCGGGTCCGAGCGGCCTGATCTCGGCGGTGTTCTCGGCGGTGTCGGAGGCTTCGATGGGGGGAGCCTCCGGCGCCGCCGTACACGTGGATAGGCTGCGGGTGATGGTCGAACTGGTGGAGCACCGAGCGGAGTGGGGCGCGCTGTTCCGTTCGGAGGCCGGTCGGCTCGCTTCCGCGCTGGGCCCAGCGGTCACCGCGATCGAGCACATTGGGAGCACCGCGGTCCCCGGGCTCGTGGCGAAGCCGATCATCGACCTCGCGGCTCGTGCTGCCGCGGGCGTCGACCCGTTCACGCTGTCGTCCCTCGTCGCGCCGCTCGGGTACGAGCAGCACCGTCGCGGCCCGAGGAACCACGGTGTCTACGTCCGCTCGACAGGGGAGCGGCGGACGCACATCCTGCACCTGTTCGCCGCAGACGAGTGGGAGACCTGCAACCAGCGGCTCTTCCGCGACGCACTACTCCGGGATCCCGCGGCTCGAGCGCGGTACGGGGAGCTGAAGCGAGTGCTCGCCGGAGCCGACGACGGACGGGACTACACAGCGGGGAAGCGGGACCTCGTGGAGGAGGTCCTCAACGTCGAGCGTGCACGACGAGGCCTACCGCCGACGTCGGCCTGGGACAAGTGAGCGTCGGAGTCACTCGATGTCGTTGTAGTAGTCGTCGACGTTGCCCGAGCCGCACATCGACTCCACGGTGATGATCATGCGGCTCGTGGTTGCCGAGAACTCGATCGTGCGGACGATGTGATCCTGGGAACGGACCCGATGCAGGATCTTGCCGTCCGCGCGTTCGACGTTCTGCGTCCACGTGGGCAGCCCTTTGTCTCGCCAGGACCGGCCGACTCGTTCCATGACGGCTTTCGGGTTGTCCACCGCGCCTTCGGAGATTTGATCCCACGAGAACGAGACCCCGGTGAACCCACGCGGCCTCGGGCACTCGTCGGGAGAGGGGCCGTTGCTCATGCTGGTCCACTCGCCCCCGGCGACGTCCATCGTGTCGCGGACCAAGGCCTGCATCTGGTCGGATGCGTCCTCGGCGGTCAGAAGGGGCGCTTCTGTCGTTCTCGTGCACCCCGTGACGGCAAGGAGGACCGTCACGATGAGTGCGGCGGCGCGGGCCCTCAACTGAAGTCGCTGGCGTTGCCTTCGGCGCAGTCCGACGAGAGCTGGATCACGGTGTTCATGGCACTGGCTCCCAAGCCGATCGTCGAACCTCCTTCGCCCTCGGCACCGACGTAGTAGAGGGGGCGGTCATCGTTCAGTGAGCTCTTGGTCTGGTGCGTGGAGTAGCCGTTCTCCTTGAGGACCGCTTCGGCCCGATTGATGTAGTCGCGGGGATCCGAAGGCGGTGCGCCTTCCACCGACCAGCTGAACTTCACGCCTTCGTCAGATCGTGGTCCACATTCAGTCGCCGTCGGCTGCCGGAGCTCCGGTATGGCTGCATCGTCCAGCGCACGGAGCTTCTCCACGATCGCCTGGCTCTCGCTACGTACTTCATCCGGGGTCATGCGCGATTCCGATGCGGTCTGGGGAGTCCCTGTCTGAGTTGCGCAGCCACTGGCGAGGAGCACCGCGGTGACGACTCCGACCCGGGAGGTCAATGCTCCGATCACGAGTACCGACGACGGTCCGAGAGCGACAAGTCACCCGCCTGCCTCGGGGGCGTCTCATTCGTAGTCCGCAAGGTCGCCCCCCGCGCAAACCGAGTCGACGGTAAGGGAAGAGGTCTGCTGATTTGCGGTTGCCGACACCGCGGGGCGGTCGCTGTCCTTGGTCTGTACCTGGTAGAGAACGCCGTACTTGCCGAAGTCTGTGCTCCGAGTCGACACTGCAAAATCGTTCTTACGAAGAGTGGCTGCGACCGCATCGATCCACGCTTTGGGATCGGTCGGAGGTGTGCCGCGAGAGTCCCAGTGGAACTGGACACCTCCGTGCGGATCGCCGTCGTGGCTGCACTCGGTCGGGGCTGGTTCTGCTGTCCGACTGACCGATGACCATTCGGAACCGGCGACATCGAGCACGAGGTTGCGTGCTGCCTCTGCATCTTGGCGATTCCTTTGGACATCCATCGTGTCTTCTCCCGTTGCTGAGCAGCCACAGAGCGCCGTGACCACTGTGATGAGGATCGCTGTCAGCGGCATCCGCAAGTTCCACGTGCGTGTCACCATGGGTCCAGGGTCGCCTTTGCTGTGTTGATGAGGGCTGAAGTATCCGGGTCAAGATATCCGAATGGGTCGCTGTCCGACTTGTGTTTCACCGGGTCGTGAACGGTGACGCCGTATGTCGGGCCGTCGATGTTGCCGCCGTGAACAGAGTCAGCGTCCGTCGGAAGGTCCTCTGCCCCGAAGGCCGGAGCGCTCGGATCGGTGCGCCCGCTCACGAGGCGTCCACCAGGTGCGACCCATTCGTCTCCGGTGCCGGCGTAGACGTGTTCGGCACCAAGGTTCCCAGCATCGTGGATCCAGGAGGGGATTCCCGCGGAGCCGAGGTTGACCGAGCTCTGGATGCCGAGGTCAGGTTGCGTCGCCATGGCGATCGCCGTCGTGGTGGTGCCGTAGGAATGCCCGACCAGATTGAGGACAGCGCTGTCATTCCTGCTCGCGCGGAACCCGACGAGGTCGGACACCAGCTGCTTGGCACCGGCGTCCGCCTTGTCGTCGCTGAAGACTTCTCGCGATCCAGTGCCGAAGTTCTTCGGGGTGTCGTAGTTGATCCACTCGACAACTGCGGTCTCGCTCGGGTCGCCGGTGACGTGGTCTTGGACCTCCTTGAGGTTCCGCACGCCGCGCTGTAGAACTGTTGCGTCGCCGAGCGTCGTCCCCATGCCCGGCACCACGTAGCTCACGTTCGGTGCCGTGTCCAAGTTGCCGACCGAGATTGCTCCGAGCGGCGGTTCCCCCATGCGGAAGCTCACCACTTGGACAGGGGTGTCAGAGAAGGTCTCGTTTGGTAGCTGGCTGCCCCGAGCGGCACTCGCGAAGTTCTTCAGCTGATCGTTCAAGAGCTGCTCTTCGACGAGCTGCTGAGCGAGGTCGTAAGGGCGGAGCCCGGCCGAGACGGCATCTTCGATGGACTTCTTGAGCGCTCGAAGTCGACCATCCGACGCCTTCTTCTGGCGTTTGAGTTCTGCCCTGTTCGCGGCGTCCCGCGCCCAGTACGCGACGCCGTTGAGGTTCCCGATCACGGCAGGGAACGCCGCGATGAACGCATCCTGCGCGGCCGAGTGGGCGCCCTCCGAGCCCTTCCCGTCGTCACCGCCGAGATCAGACCACCACTTCGCGACCGCCTTCGGGTCGCTCACCCTGCCCAGGCGATCGGCGAGTGCCTTGTCGCCGGCGAACGCGGAGATCTCCTCCGGCTTCAGTCCGCCCAGGAACGCGAGCAGCTGCGCGTCGGTCATCCCCGCGATCGTTGCGGCGCTCGTCGCGAAAGCGCCGATCACCTCGGACTCACCGAGCTTCGACGCGGTCTCCGCATCCGCAGCCTTGCGGCGAGCGACGAGGTCCTGCCACGACTGCTCGAGCGCGACCTTCGATACCTGCAGTCCCGCGGCTTCGGCGGAGAGCCCGAGCATCTTGGCAGGGGCGTCGTCGGCGTCGGACTTCTGCAGCTTGTCGACCGCTCGCGCGTTCGAGGTCAGGTCCTGGTGATTTCGGCTCTGCGCCGCTTTGATCGTCTGCGCTTCGGTCTGGATCTGCTCGATCCGCGTGGCGTAGGAGATGAGGACGGTCGCGGCCTGGTCGATGTGGCCGGCGATGCGCTCGCCGCCGGCACCCACCTCGGCCGCCGCGGAGACGAACGATGCCTTGTTCTTCGCCTTCCACTCTCCGTCGGAGACGACCTCCGCCTGCCGGTGCACCTGGCTCGAGGCGGTGCGGATCTTCGACGATCGCTGCTGCAGGCGCTGCGCGACGGAACGGATCGACTGGGGGTCGCCTGCAGTCGGGTCCGCGCTCACGAGCCGGCCGCCCGTGCTCGGGAGGCGTCCCAGTCCTCGAAGGCAGCGACGACGCCGTGAGCCTGTTTCGCGACGGCGCCCGTGTTGTTCTCGAGCGCGGTGGTCATGTTGGTTTGCACACGGAGCGACATCTCGAATGCGGACTGCACCTCGGCTGCACCGAAGTCCGCACCGCCGAGAACGGTGACCGTGACGCTGCTGAGCTGCGTCTGACTCTGCTCGATCTTGCCCGCGATGCCGCGGATTGCCCCCGCGTCGATGACGACGTCCGTCACGATGTTCCTTCCCCCGAAGTGGTACGTCCGGCAGCATATCAGCCACGGTCCCGGTGTCGGGCGCCGCTGTTACGGTGCTGCAATGCAGATCACGCCCGAGGGCCACGCGCTCCTCAGCCCGAGCGACCTCACCACGTGGGCGTCGTGCGAGTGGGCGTTCCTGCGCAGACTCGACGCCAAGCTCGGCCGCGGGGAGCGCCTGCCCGAGTCGCACGACGACATGCTCGACCGGACGGCGAAGCTCGGGGACAAGCACGAGCTCGACTACCTCGAGATCCTCAAGGCGACCCACGACGTCTTCGAGTTCGACCGCCCGGCGCCGCCCGAGTACAGCGCAGCAGCGGAAGCAGCGCTGCAGACCATGCGCACGGGCGCGGACGTCCTCTACCAGCCGACGTTCCACCGACCGCCGACCGCGGACGATGCAGGCTTCATCGGCTTCGCGGACTTCATCATCCGCAACGACCGCGGCGAGTACGAGGTCTACGACACCAAGCTCGCCCGCCACGCCAAGATCAGCGCCCTGCTGCAGCTCGCCGCCTACGCCGAGCAGATGCGCGCGCACGACATCCCGACGGGCGAGCAGGTCCACCTGGTCCTCGGTGACCGCACGACGACCACACACGACCTGGCCGACATCACGCCGGTGTACCGCACGCAGCGCGCCGAGCTCACACGGGTGATCGCCGAGCGGATCGCAGCGGACGAGCCCCTGCAGTGGGGCGATCCGCGCTACAGCAGTTGCGGTCGCTGCGCCGTCTGCCAGACCCAGGTGGAGCAGCACCGTGACCTGGTCCTCGTCGCCGGGATGCGCCTCGACCAGCGGACGAAGCTGATCCGGCAGGGGGTGCTGACGATCGACGACCTGGCGGTCCGCACCGCACCGGTGCCCGGCATGTCGAGCACGACGCAAGGTCGCCTGGTCCGTCAGGCGAGCCTCCAGGTCGAGTCGGAGCGGACGGCGACGAAGAAGCCGGCATGGGAGCTGGCAGACGCAAGAGCCCTCGACGCGATCCCCGTACCGGACGCGGGCGACGTGTTCTTCGACTTCGAGGGGGACCCGCTCCACACCGAGGACGGCGTGCACTGGGGACTCGACTACCTCTTCGGCCTGGTCGACGACCGCGCGGCGTTCACGGCGTTCTGGGCGCACACGATCCGCGACGAACGACAGGCCCTCGTGGACTTCCTCGCGTTCGTCGAGGAGCGTCGACGCGAGCACCCCGGCATGCACGTCTACCACTACGCCGCCTACGAGCGGACGCACCTGCTGTCCCTCGCCGCGCGGCACGGCGTCGGCGAGGAAGCCGTCGACGACCTGCTCCGTGCCGGCGTACTGGTCGACCTGTACCCGATCGTCCGCAAGGCGCTCGTCGTCGGCAGCCACAGTTACTCGATCAAGAAACTCGAGCCGCTGTACATGGGCGAGGACCTGCGCCTGAGCGACGTGACGAACGCCGCGGACAGCATCACGGCCTACGTCGACGCGATCGAGGAACTCCGCACCGGTGACGCCGCCGAGGGCCAGCGGATGCTCGACCAGGTCGCGGACTACAACGCCTACGACTGCCGCTCGACCCTGCGGCTGCGCGACTGGCTGCTGTCGCTCCGGCCGCCGTCCACGGACGCGCCGGCCGAACTCGACCTGCCGCCGATCCCCGTCGAGCGCGAGCCGAACCCCGTGTACGTCGCCCTGGCGTCCGAGCTGGAGCACGTCGAGGCGCTCGACCGCACTCCGGACCAGACCGCCCTGGCGCTCGCCGCGGCCGCTATCGACTACCACCGGCGCGAAGCCAAGACGTTCTGGCAGGACCACTTCGACCGGCTCCGCAACCCGGTCGACGAGTGGGCGGACACCCGAGACGTCCTCGTCGTCGAGCGTGCGTCCGTGGAGCGCGACTGGGACACGCTGCCGCGTGCCCGATCGCAGTCCCGAGAACTCCGGTTGTCGGGGACGCTCGCGCCCGGCAGTCGGCTCCGGCCTGGAGGCTCGCCCCACCTCGTCTACGACGCCCCGCCTCCGCCATCGGTCGGCTCACCGGGCCCCGGGTCGAAGGGGGCGACGGACCGCGCCGTGATCCTGGACGTCCACGACGACGGCGAGGCCACAGAGGTACTCCTGCTCGAACGGCTGCCCGTCGGTGGGGAGCCGCACCACGAGTTCCCGGTCGCGCTCGCGCCGTCGTCGCCGCCGCGCGCGAAGCCCCAGCCCGAGGCGATCGCCGAGTGGGGTGCCGAGGTCCTCGACGCCCTGCCGGCGATGCTGCCCGACCCGGCGTTCGACCTGCTCCGGCGGGTGCCCCCGCGCGGCGCGATCACGCCCGTGGCCGGTGACGACACCGTCGCTGCGGTGGTCTCGACGCTGCTCGGGCTCGATCGGTCGTACCTGGCGATCCAGGGCCCTCCCGGCACGGGCAAGACCTACGTCGGGTCGAACGTCGTCGCGCGACTCGTGCGTGAGCACGGCTGGCGCGTCGGCGTCGTGGGACAGTCGCACGCGACGAGCGAGAACTTCCTGTCCTCGGTGGTCCGAGCAGGAGTCCCGGCCGACCGCGTCGTCAAGCAGCCGAAGGCAGGTGCCGACGCCGACGAGATCGAGGCGGCAGCGTGGACTCCGGTGAAGAACGGCGCCGCGATCGCCGCGTTCCTGGAGTCCTGCGAGCAGAGTGGCACCGGGGGAGCCGTCGGCGGGACCGCGTGGACGTTCGCGAACGAGTCGACGATCGCGCGGCGGTCCCTCGACCTGCTCGTCGTCGACGAAGCCGGACAGTTCTCCCTCGCCCCGACGATCGCGTCCTCGATCGCCGCGAGCCGGCTGCTCCTGCTCGGTGATCCGCAGCAGCTGCCCCAGGTCTCGCAGGGGTCACACCCCGAGCCCGTCGACCAGTCGGCGCTCGGGTGGCTGGCGGACGGCGAGCACGTCCTGCCGGCGGAGTTCGGGTACTTCCTCGCGCGTACCCGGCGGATGGAGCCGGCGCTGACGTCAGCGGTGTCGGGGCTGTCCTACAACGGGCAGCTCACGTCGATGGCGACCGGGCGGCACCTCGAGGGCATCGACGCCGGTGTGCACCCGGTGCCGGTTATACACGCGGGCAACACCACGTCCTCCCTCGAGGAAGCGGCACGCGTCGTGTCCCTGGCGAAGGACGTCGTCGGTCGGTCCTGGACCGACGGCGACACCGTGCGGACGCTGACGGACGAGGACGTCATCGTCGTCGCGCCCTACAACGCGCAGGGCGCGGTGATCCGCCACGAGCTCGACCGCGCGGGCTTGACCGGTACCCAGGTCGGGACGGTCGACATGTTCCAGGGGCGGGAGGCCGTCGTGTCGATCGTGTCGCTCGCTGCGTCGAGCGCGGCCGACATCCCACGGGGGCTCGACTTCCTGCTCATGCCGAACCGCCTGAACGTGGCGCTCTCCCGTGCGAAGTGGGCGGCGTACCTCGTGCACTCGCCCGCGCTGACCACGGCCCTGCCGCCCTCGATCCCCGGCCTGTCCCTGCTGTCCCGCTTCATCGAGCTGGTCCGCCCGGCCTGAGCGTCAGCCGACCTGCACCGTTCCGACCGTCGAACTGTAGGTCGCGACCGAGCCGAACTGCGCGCCGATGATCGTCACCGACCAGGCTGTGTGGTCGGAGGAGACCGAGTAGAGCACGCGAGCACCGTCCGGGACCGGGGCGAGCCCGATGCCACCGGTGGTCAGGATGCGTTGGGGCGCGCTCATCCCGACCAGGAGGTCGGCGGGGTAGGGCCCGGCACCGAACTGCTGTCGCATCGCGAACGAGAGCGACCCGGCGCTCTGGGCCAACGTGGACTGCTCGGCTTCTCGAGTGGTCGGTGTGACGCTGGTCTGCCCCGCGACGGGAGTGTCCGCAGCGGTGTCGGGTGCCGCCGGAACGGACGGTGCCGCGACGGCGGGCTGCGCGGAGCCCGGAGCTGGAGACGCCGTCGGCCCGGCTGCCCGTGCGCCCACGCTCCAACCCGGAGCGGGGAGCGACAGTGCCGGAAGGGCGACCCCGACGCTCGACAACCCGACACCGAGGACGGCGTAGAGCATCAGTGCCGTGCCGACGGACCCGAGGATCGCGCCTCCACGACCGAATGCCCGCGACGTCGCGGATCCCCAGCGGGCGACCTTGACAGCGCGGACGCCCATGACGATGGCGGTGACGCCGATCGTCGAGACGATGAACCCGGTCTGGACGCCGTTCAGCCGTGGTTCGAGGAGCGCCATGATCAGGCTTCCCCCTCCGAGCAGCATGGAGAGCGTGGCGTACGCCCACGGACGGGTTCTCCGGGTCGGCGCCGCGGCGACCCAGGGAGTGGGGTCGTAGAGCGCCGGACCGGGCCTCGCCCGAGGAGCAGGGCTCGACGGTTCCGATGGAGACCAATCTCGTGGTCCTGGTCCGCCCAACGGCATCGTCGCCCCCGTTCGTTCATTCGCGACGACATCGACTCTGGCCGAGCGGTCGCGATGTGAGGGATCCCCAGAACGGGGCGGATGCTCATCTGGCGGATCCGGCGGTGACGGATTTGGTACGCGAAACGCGCGGTTCGGGAACCGGATCCCTCATCGGGCCGACCGGAATCGTCCGTCGATCGGGACGTCGGGTCAGCCTTCGCCGGCCTCGTCGTCGTCGTCGAGATCGGCCGCGCCGCGGAGCTCGGCGCGGATGGCCGCGAGGGCGTCTGCGTGCAGGAAGTTCGCCGCCTCGCCGCTGGTCGGGTCGACGACGATGCCGAACTCCTCGGGCACGGCGGTCACGAGCTCGGCCATCCGGACCGGGCGTGCCTCGGTGTCGGGGAGCCCGGCGGCGAGCTCGGCGGGGTCGGTGAACACCGGCACGAAGGGCAGGTCGCGGATCATCACGTGGGCGATGCTCCCGCCGTCCGGGGCATCCGCTGACTTCCACGGCACCCAGGCGGCACTGCCGAGGAACCCGGCCGCCGACGACGCCATGCGCCGCCGGAGCTCGCTCGCTGCGGTCGACGCGGTGTTCTCGACGCCGCGGCCGAATGCCGAGCCGGTCGACTGGTCGTTGCTCATCGGACTCCTCCAAGTGGTGGACGGCCATCGTCCCACGGGCGAGGTCAACGGGCCTGGATGCGCACTCCGGACACCGGTGTCGGAGCCGGGGCATACAGTCCGATCCAGTGCCCCGATCCAGTGCCGACGTCGTCCGAGGAGTTCCGTGCCACCATCGCAGTTGACCCGCCGATCGCTGTTGACGGGTGCGTTCGGAGTCGCCGCCGCGACGGCGCTGAGCGGGTGCGTCGCGAACAACGGCCCGGCGCCGAGCAGTGCCGCCGCGGGGTCGAAGGCCGACATCGGCGAGGTGGAAGGCACGCTCCGCTTCGCGTTCTGGGGCGGCAGCGACGGCGAGAACACGGGGTTCGCCCGGGTCAAGCAGGCCTTCGAGGCGCGGCACCCGAAGGCCACGGTCGAGCTGCAGACCCTGCCGTACGACGGGTTCTTCTCCGGCATCGATCGAGGCATTCTCTCGCGGACGGCGCCGGACGTGTTCCGCGTCGACTACACCAGCATCGGCAAGTACACCTCGCACGGGGTGCTGCTCGACATGACGCCGTACCTGAGCGCGACGGAGTCGGAAGGCTTCCTGCCGGCGCTGTACGACGCGGTCCGCTTCGAGGGACGCACCTACGGCGTGCCGCATCAGACGGACACCTCGGCGATCGCCTTCAGTCGTACAGCACTCGACGAGGCGGGCATCGGCGCGGTGCCCGACCGGCTCGAGGACGCGTGGACCTGGGACGAGTTCGCGGCCGTGAGCACGAAGCTCCGGAAGACGCTGCCCGACGACAAGTACCCGTTCGCGTACGACTGGACGGCAGCGGGGGCCTACCGGTGGGCGAGCTTCCTGTACCAGGCAGGCGGATCGCTCTTGACGCCGTCACTGCGACACTCGGCGGTCGACGGGGATCCCGGCAGGAAGGCGATGGCGTTCACACAGCGGTTCTTCGACGAGCGCTGGGTGCCGGCGAACAACACCATCAAGACGACGGTCTACTCGGACAACTTCTTCCTGAACCAGACGGTCGCGATGACGTTCATCGGTGACTTCCTGGTGCCGGAACTCGCGGACACCGCGAACGGGTACCAGGGTGGCGAGTGGGCGACGACGTACATGCCGCGCGACCGCGCAGCGGCGTCCGACCTCGGTGGCAACGCGATCGTCGCCACGCGCGACACCGCCAACCCGGAGCTGGCGGCGGCGTTCCTCAAGTTCCTGGTGGAGGAGGACCAGATGCGCGACTTCTGCCAGCGGGCGAACGAGCTGCCGACGCTGCGGAGCCTGGCGTCGACCGACCTGGACTACGCCGTGCGACCGGACGTGATGGACGTCTTCACGCAACAGGCGACGACGATCACCGAGACCGCCGTGCGCGAGACCGTGGTGCCGGGCTTCGCGTCGGTGAACACGGCCCTGCAGGACCAGCTCGAGCTCGCCTTCCACGGACGGGACACCGATGCCGCCGTGCGGGCGATCGACGCCGCGGTCGATGCGGCGGTGTCCGCATGACGGGCGCGGCGGAGCGCATCGGAGGCGCCACGGCTGGTGGAGCCGTGCGGCGCGGACCGCGGCGGACCGCCGGACCGTTCCGGGCCTCCAGCGGGGCTGCGGCGACCGCGTTCCTGGTGCCGAACGTCGTGCTCATCGTCGTCTTCACGCTGCTGCCGCTCGTCTACGCGCTCGTCATCAGCTTCCAGGACCTCGACTCGCTCGGCGGCACGAAGTGGGCCGGGCTCGGCAACTACGCCGAGCTCCTCGCCGACCCGGTGTTCTGGCAGTCGGCAGCGAACACCGGCGTCTTCACGCTGTTCACCGTGCCGGTGGGCATGGCGATCGGCCTCGGCATCGCGGTCCTGCTGAACGGCGTGCTGCCGGGGCGGGCGGTCTTCCGGACCATCATCTTCCTGCCGCTCGTCGTCTCCGGCGTCGCCACGGGCGTGCTCGGCGCGTGGATGTTCGACCAGAACAACGGCTTCATCGACAAGTTCCTGCACGTCCTGGGGTTGCCGCAGGTGCAGTGGCAGTCGAGCGGCGGCTGGGCGATGACCGCCGTGATCCTGATGACCCTGTGGCAGCGCATCGGCTTCGACATGCTCATCTACCTCGCGGGACTGCAGGGCGTCGATCCGGCGGTGCAGGAGGCGGCGACGACCGACGGGGCGAGCGGGTGGCAGCGCTTCCGGCTGATCACGTTCCCGCTGCTCGGACCGTCGACGTTCTTCCTGCTCGTGATGAACCTGATCTACTCGTTCCAGGTGTTCGACACCGTGTGGGCGATGACCCGGGGTGGCCCCGGGTACGGCACGACGACGATCGTGTCCTATGCGTACCGGGTCGCGTTCGACGAACACGGGCCGCAGCTGCTCGGCTACGGTGCGGCCGTCGGCATCGTGATCTACCTCGTGACCCTGCTGATCACGGGGCTGCAGTGGCGCTTCAACGCCGGACGGGACCAGGCCGACTGATGACCTCCTCCACCTGGGACACCGGCGCAGCCGCCCCGCCGCGGAAGCGCCACGGTCGTCTGCTCTGGCTGCGGATCGCCGTTGCGGTGATCGTCACCATCGTGATGGCGTTCCCGCTGTACTGGATGCTGCTCACGGCGTTCTCGACGCGCGCCGACCTCTACGCGCCCGGGCTGCAGCTCTGGCCGGCCCACTTCACGTTCCAGAACTTCGTGCGACCGTTCCAGGAGTTCCCGGTCTGGCGGTGGTTCGGGAACTCGCTCGTCGTCGCGGTCGTCGTCACGGTCATCACCGTCGTGTGCAACCTGCTCGCCGGGTACGCGTTCGCCAAGCTCCGGTTCCGTGGACGCAACGCGCTGTTCCTCGTGCTGCTGTCGACGCTGATGATCCCGCCGCAGGCGATCATCGTGCCGCAGTTCTTCATCTCGATCGGCCTGCACCTGTACGGCGGGCTGTGGGCGGTCATCCTCCCCGAAGCCGCAGCGATCTTCGGGGTGTTCCTCGCGCGGCAGTTCTTCCTCGCGGTCCCCGACGAACTCATCGAGGCCGCGCAGCTCGACGGTGCCGGGCGCTTCCGTGCGTTCGTGTCGGTGGTGCTCCCGCTGTGCCGCCCGCTGTTGGCCGTCCTGGTGCTGCTGACGTTCATGGGGGAGTGGAACGCCTTCGGGTGGCCGCTCGTGGCGCTGTCCGGGAACCAGGACCTGTTCACCGTGCCGATCGGCATCGTCGGCACGCTGCAGGGTCAGTACACATCGGACTATGGCGCGATCATGGCGGTCAACCTGCTGATGATCCTGCCGATCGTCGCCCTGTTCCTCGCGTTCCAGCGCTACTTCGTCGAGGGACTGTCGCGGAGCGGCCTGCGGTGACGTCGGTTCGACCGCGTCCGAGCGTCGACGATGCCCGGCGGTGGGTGGCAGCGGACTTCGGCGTGCACGCCGTCGACGTCGAGGAGGTCACCGGCGGCACCGACACCTCGGCGATCGTCTGGCGGCTGGTCGACGACGACGGCGTCGCCTGGGCCGCGAAGTGGACGACGCGTCCGACGCGGACCGGCACCCGCCTGGTCACCTCGATGGCCGCGGCCGGCCTCGCGAGCACGACGCGGTCGCGGCCCACGGAGGGCGGCCGCCGCCGCAGTCGACGCGCCGGTGGCCGGCTCGCCCTCTCGCGGTGGTCGGACGGGCAGGACGCGGCGACGGTCGGGCTCGACCTGGAGGCATGGCGAGCGTACGGCGCGCTGCTCGCCGACGTCCACGCACACGCGTTCCCGCTGCCGGCCCGCAGGCAGGGCGCTCGCCGTGGCATCCGGCGGCGTCGCCGCCGCTACGTGGCCGAGATCCGCGCGCTCGACGCAGCAGCCGCGTCGGGCACGGATCCGGTGCTCGACCTGTGGCGGCAGGCGCGTTCCCGGATCGACCTGCTGCTCGAGGGGACGCGCCTCGTGCCGGGAGGGCCGGGCGATCCGGTCCCGTGCCACGGTGACCCCCACCTGGGCAACGTGCTGGTCGAGGAGGACGGCGCGCTGCTGCTGGTCGACTGGGACGAGGCCGTGGTCGGCCCGCGCGAGATCGACCTGCACCTGGTCGAGTTCAGCGTGCTGTTCGAACCCGCGACCCCCGAGGAGCTCGATGCGTTCCGTGCCGGGTACGGGCCGACGGCCGTGGACGAGCACCGCATGGTGCGGTTCGCGTGCATCCGAGCGCTCGAGGACCTGACCTCGACCATGTCCGAGGCGGTCGCGGCCGGCGTCGGACCGGATCGCGACGAGGCGCTCCGCGTGTTCACCGGCATCCTCGCGCCGACCGGCTCGGCGTCGTTGGTCGACGCGCGGCTCCGGGCGGCGCTCAGCTCGACGAGGCAGTCGCGGCCGACGCGGCTGTGACGCCGGCCAGCATGATCGCGGTCTGCACGTCCTGCAGCACCCGCTTCACGGCGACCGACGCCCAGGTACCGGACGTGATGTCCTGGACACGCGCCTTGTCCACCTTGCCGAACTGTCCGCGCAGCGTGCGGGTGGCATCGAGCAGGCCGATGACCGCAGCTGCGAACGGGGTCGGTGCGGCATGCCCGTCGAGGACGCTCAGGACCGTGGTCCGGAGCTGCTGCTCGGGTCGCCCGTCCGCCTCGGGGAAGGACGTCGTCGTGAAGATGCGGAGCGTCGTGCGCTGCGTCGACGTGAGGAGCCCCTTGGCGACCAACTCGGCGTAGACGTCGTCGCGGAGCTGGCGCTTGCCGAGCCTGGTCACCCACCACTTCGCCCCTCGCGGTCCGCCCGACGCGGCGATGGTCCCGACCACGTCGTCGAGGACCGCACTGCCGGTGGGCGCGCCGTTGACCACCTGGACGTGCTTGCCGTCGAGCGAGACGACGCCGCGGACCGCGAGGTCAGCCAGGACCGCACCCGCGAGTCCGGCGTCGAACCGCTGGGCGTCGAGCACCCGACGACCGTCGGGCTCGGTCAGGAGCAGGGCGAACGCCTGCGGGACGGTGAGTTGCTCAGCCATGCCAGCATGCTGCCACGACCGGCGGAGACGAGTCGTGCCTCCTTGCCGTCGCGCAGCCGTCTCGGGATCAGCACCGCTCGAGCACGCGGGACATGGCGTCGCGCTCCGCGGGGACGACCCACAGCCGGTACTCCGTCTTCACCGTGATCTGGTGCTCCACGTAGGTGCAGCGGAACGCGGTGTTCGCCGGCAACCAGGTGGCGGCGTCGCCGGAGCGCTTCTGCGCGTTCGAGTGCTGGTCGACGGCGTAGAGGTTCTCCGGATCGTTCGCCAGGGCCTCTCGCTCGGACTGGTCGAGCTGCTGCGCGCCCGTGACCCACGCGTTCTCGAGGGCGACGACGTGGTCGATCTGGACCTCGGTCGAGGTGGTGTCGCCCCGCACGAAGTCGATCGTCCCGCCGGTGTACGGCGAGACGAGTTCGCCACTCGTGACCGTGCACGGGCCGCGCTTGGTGATCTCGGTCAGGTCGCGTGCGAGGACGTCGTTCCGGGTGTCGCACCCGTTGCGGTCGACGTCGAGCCACGCGGTGCCGAAGTCCGCAGTCCGGTCGTACCCGGTCGCCGCGGCCTTCCCCTTGACGGGCAGGGCCGCCAGCAGGGTGCGCGCACGCGCCGCGTCGGCCGGACTGGAGGCTCGGCTCGGCTCCGGCGCGCTCGCTGCGGTCGGCGAGTTCGTCGGTTCGCCGACCGGGCTCGCGCCGACGGACGCGGTCGCCGTTGGTGCCGCCTCTGCCTCGGTCGGCTGGAGATCCGTGGTGTGGAGGGCGTACCCGATGACGGCGATGCCGAGGGCGATCAGCGCGGAGGTCAGGGTCAGGCGGGTCCTACGGCGTCGGCGTGACGGCATGGTGGGTGGCGCTCCAGGTGGTGCTCGGTGGTGTGTCCCTCGATCCTGGTGGCAGCGTCCGACATCGCCGCGTAGACACGATGGCATGACCGATTTCGCAGAACCGTCCGTACCGGTGACCGGCGGAGCGATGCCGCTCCTCGGCTTCGGAACCTGGCAGATCGCCGACGCCGACGCCCCCGCGGCGGTGCAGGCAGCACTCGAGGCCGGCTACCGACACATCGACACGGCGACCGGCTACCGCAACCAGCGTGGCGTGGGGAAGGCCGTCGCGGCCTCCGGGCTCGCCCGCGACGACGTCTTCGTCACGACGAAGCTGCCGCCGGACAACGCCGACCGCGTCCGCGCCACGATCGAGGAGAGCCTCGACCAGCTCGGACTCGACCACCTCGACCTCTGGCTCGTGCACTGGCCGCCGAACGGCGAGGCGCGCCCGGACGTCTGGGAGCAGATCGTGCAGGCGCAGCAGGACGGCTTGACGAAGGCCGTCGGGGTGAGCAACTACTCGCTCGCCCAGATCGACGAGCTCACCGAGGCGACCGGTGTCACCCCGGCGGTGAACCAGATCAAGTGGAGCCCGGCCGAGTTCGACCGGACCGTGGCCGACGGGCTGCGCGACCGCGGCGTCGTGCTCGAGGGGTACAGCCCCTTCAAGGCGAGCAACCTGCAGGACCCGACGCTGGTCTCGATCGCCGAGGCGCACGACGTCGACACGGCGCAGGTCATCGTGGCCTGGCACGTCGCACACGGCTTCGTCGTCATCCCGAAGTCGTCCCAGCCGGAGCGCATCGCCTCGAACGCCGCCGGCGCCCGCGTCGAGCTCACCGACGACGAGGTCGACCGCATCGACGGACTCGGGAGGTAACGTCGGCGGAGTGAACACCGCACTCCTCGTCATGGACTACCAGAACGGCATCGTCGAGCGTCTCGGCACCGACGAGGGACTCGCCGCGGCGACGGCCGCGGTGTCGGCGGCGCGGGAGCGGCGGATCCCGGTGCTGTTCGTCCGCGTCGCGTTCCGACCCGGCGCGCCAGAGGCTGCGGCGACGAACAAGATGTTCGGGGGCATGGCGTCACGGATGGCGCAGCAGGCACCGGACGCGACCGAGATCCACCCGGCGTTCGGAGCCGGCGATGACGACATCGTCGTCACGAAGTTGCGGGTGAGTGCGTTCGCGGGTTCGGACCTCGAGGTGCTCCTGCGCGGGCTCGACGTCCGGGACCTCGTGCTCTGCGGCATCGCCACGAGCGGCGTCGTGCTGTCGACGGTGCGGCAGGCCGCCGACCTGGACTTCGGACTGACGGTGTTGTCCGACGCGTGCGTCGACGCCGACCCGGAGGTGCACCGGGTGCTGCTCGAGAAGGTCTTCCCGCGCCAGGCAGACGTGGTCACCACGGCCGAGTGGACCGCGTCGCTCGGCTGAGCGTGCCGCGCCGGATCAGGCGAGCAGGGAACGGATGTCCTCGGCGGTCAGGTCGTCGGCGAACAGGGCGTCGTCGTCGATCATCGTGGCGAAGAGCTGGGCCTTGCGGGCCGCGAGTGCGAGGACCTTCTCCTCGATGGTGTCCTCGGCGATGAGGCGGTTGACGTTCACCGACCGGGTCTGCCCGATGCGGTGGGTCCGGTCGACGGCCTGTGATTCGGCAGCGGGGTTCCACCACGGGTCGAGCACGAACACGGTGTCCGCTTCGGTGAGGGTCAGCCCGAAGCCGCCGGCCTTGAGCGAGATGAGGAACGCCGGGGCGGTCCCGTTCCGGAAGCGGTCGATCACCTTCGTGCGGGCCCGTGTCGAGCCGTCGAGGTACTCGTACCCGATGCCGCGGTCGTCGAGGGCCGTGGCCACCATGCGGAGGAACGACGTGAACTGGCTGAACACGAGTGCGCGACGGCCCTCTGCCGCGAGCTGCTCCAGTTCGTCGAGCAGCAGCTCGAGCTTGGCGGAGGGGATGTCTTCTGACTCACCCGACACCAGCGCGGGGGAGAGCGCGAGCATCCGGAGCAGTGTCAGCGACCGGAACACGATCATCCGGTTGCGGTCGAGGTCGTCGATGAGGTCGAGCACCTTGAGGCGCTCACGGTTGAGCGTCCGCTCGTAGACGTCCCGGTGCGCCGGGTCGAGCGTGACCCGGACGACCTGCTCCTGCTTCGGTGGCAGGTCGGCGGCGACGCTCTCCTTCGTCCGCCGCAGCATGAGCGGGCGGATCCGACGGCGCAGACGTGCGGTGAGCTCCTGGCGCGCGGTGCCGCGGAGGTCGGGGGAGGCGAGGGGCTTCACGTAGTCGTCGCCGAACCGCGTCCACGACGACAGCAGCCCGGGTGCGACGATCGAGAACAGCGCCCAGAGGTCGGTCAGCCCGTTCTCGAGCGGGGTGCCGGTGATCGCGATCTTCACGGGGGCCTGGAGCTCGGCGGCCGCCCGGTGCGTCTGCGACTGCGGGTTCTTCACGAACTGCGCTTCGTCGAGGAGCAGCGCCGACCACGGCAGGTCGGTGTAGGCGCGGGCGTCGAGGCGGAGCAGCGCGTAGGAGGTCACGACGACGTCCGACGCGGCAGCGGTCCTGGCGACGAGCGCGGGGTCCTTCAACGAGGTCGTCTCGATCGTGGCGACCCGCAGCGACGGGACGAACCGTGCTGCCTCGGCCGCCCAGTTCCCGACGACCGAGGTCGGTGCGACGACGAGGAACGGCGGGTCGTCTGGCGCGGTACCCCGGCGCGCGGCGATCATGGCGAGCGCCTGCAGGGTCTTGCCGAGTCCCATGTCGTCGGCGAGCACCCCACCGATGCCGTTCGACACGAGGAACGACAGCCAGGCGTACCCGGACAGCTGGTACGGCCGCAGGTCGGCGAGGACGGTGTCCGGGACGGCGACGTCGCCAGGGGGTGCCGCGTCGAGGAGCCGCGACGCCATGGCCGCCCACCGTTCGTCGTGGTCGGTCTCGTCGGCGAGCTGGTCGAACTCGGACCACAGCCCGGCCTGCAGGGGCGTGACCGTCATCGGCTGCGACGGCTCCCACTCGTTCTGGTCGCGGGCTTCGTCGATGAGCTCCTTCAGCCGGTCGAACGCCGGGTCCGCGAGCGACAGGTACGAGTTGTCGACGAGCTTGAGCCGCCGTTGCCTGCTCGCGAGCGCGGTCAGGAGCGGCGTGAACGGGATCTCCTTGCCCTTGACGCTGACGATGATGCCGAGGTCGAACCAGTCGTGCTTGTCGGAGGGCATCGTCGTGACGCGGATGTTCGGCTTGCCGGTGAGGCGTTCGTAGTCGAGGCGCTCACCCTGCACGACGACCCGCACGCCGTGGTCGGGGAGCGCGGGGAGGAGCTCGTTCGCGAGGACCGCGACGTCTGCTCCCTCGACCGTGCCGTCGACGAACCACGCCAGCGACTCCGCCACGTCGTCGGCGGCGCGGACACCGGTCAGGTCCGGCAGCGGCCCGTGCATCGACACCGGGTCCTTCCGGCCGTCGACGTGCCAGCGCCACTGCAGGTGTGCGACGTCGTCGGTCCGCGGTGCGCGGGCCGGTTCGAAGGTCACGGTGAGCACGAGTTCCGGGGGAGTCCGCTCGGGGAGCTCGATCGAGCCGTCCGAGCTGACGAGCCCGAGCGCACCCCGGAGTCGTGGCGACCAGTCCGCCAGGAACTCGGACACCTCGGCAGCGGGGACCTGGATCCTGGTGCCCTCGACGAGCATGCGCCGCTGGTCCGCTGGTACGGGCTCGGGCGTCGGGGCGAGTTCGACGCGGAACTCCGGCGACTCGCGGAACACGTAGAGCCCGTGGTCGCCGATGAGCCGGGCGGCGCCGTCCACCACGGGGCGGCCGTCGAGCACGGCGCTGGTGCCGATCACGAGCCCGGTGTCCGAGCGAGCGACGTCGAGCAGCACGCGGGCGTCGGTGCCGAGCGTGGCGCCCCCCTCGCGCTTCCCGGTCACGAAGGCGACCCCGAGCGACGGGGCCTGTCGCAGCAGAGGCCAGAGGAGCGGACTCTGGAAGTCGTCGAGGTGGATCCAGTCGCTCTCACCGGGGAGCCCGGCGAGCGCGCCAGCACGGTGCAGGGCGGCGAACTGCAGGAACCACGCGTGCTGTTCGGCGCCGAGGCCGAGCCGGTTCATCGAGTACGGGAGCGTGCCCCAGGTGAGCTGCCCGCGCACCCAGTTGCCGGCGTCGCTGCGGGTCACGGGTCGGACGCCGAGCCGGACCGACCGCGATGCCGTCGGGAGCGCCCGCCCGGCCGATCGCGCGCGCGCAGCCATGCGGGCGGGCACCGCGTCGCGGAGCTCGAACTGCAGACCCAGCGGGGTCGACGTGGTGGACGTGACCGGTGGCGGGGTGTCGCCGGCGAGGCGGGCGACCTCGTGCCTCCAGTCCGGGGCCGGCGGAGCCGGTTCTTCGGCTCGTGGGCCGGCGTGCGCGGCCACGGCACGGGCGTTGATGGTGAGGAGTGCGGCGGCGACGTGCTTGCACTCGCCGCCGATCGGGCACGTGCAGCGGGACCGGACGGGGCGGACGAACTCGCCGCGTGCGGCGGTGGTGTCGACGTGCACCTCGTACGGTTCGTCGGCGGAGCCAGCCACGACCCCGGTGATCGTGCCGTCGTCGTGCCAGGTGGCGTCGTCGACGAGCCCGCGGCGGACGATGTCCCGCGCACGACCGAACGTCTGTGGCCCGACGAAGCGGATGACGTCGACGGCGTCGATCATCGGGGCGGCTGGCACGGGTCCATCGTGCCAGCAACCACTGACCCCCGCGGCCGGATCCGAAGGCGCACGGCCACCCGGACAGGGGCTGTCCGTGGCGCCGTCGGCAGGGCATGCTCGAACCCACGATGCTGCATTCACTGGTCTACATGAGCTCTGCTCGCGAGCGCTTCGACGACGACGAGCTGGAAGCGGTCCTGTCCCACGCACGGGAGCGGAACACCGGCGACGGTCTCTCCGGCCTCCTGGTGTACCGCGCCGGTCGGTTCATGCAGCTCCTCGAGGGGCCGTACGACGCCGTGATGGCGACGTACACGCGGATCCTCGAGGACGATCGGCATCACGACGTCTCCCTGCTCGTCGAGGAGTCGATCCACACGCGGCGCTTCCCGGAGTGGACCATGGCGTTCGACCGCGATGAGTCGTCGGAGCTGCCGGAGGGGTTCAGCTCGTTCCTCGGCACGGGGGACTCCAGCGCGGACCAGAGCCGAGCGCGCGAGCTGCTCCGCTGGTTCCGGAACCACCCGCTGGCGGATCCGACCGCCGCGGCGGGCAAGCACCGACGCTGACCGTTCGCTCCGACCGCCCAGTCCGGTTCATGGGCCGGACGCCGAGCCGGACTGATGGCGACGCCGTGGGCAGCGCTCGTCCGGCCGATCGTGCGCGGGCGGGTACCGCGTCGCGGAGCTCGAACTGCAGACCCAGCGGGGTCGAGGTGGTGGACGTGACCGGTGGCGGGGTGTCGCCGGCGAGGCGGGCGATCTCGTGCCTCCAGTTCGGGGCGGCTGGCACGGGTCCATGCGGCCAGCAACCACCGACCCTCATCTCTGGCCCTCGTTCTGGGGGCACTGGGTCGTGCACAGACCTGTCAGTGTGCTCATGGGGAACGCGAGGGGCGTGTTCCCCCGGAGGGGAGCACAATGGTCGACAGTTTCGACACATCGGAGGCAGAGGGGCCTCCTGGGGTACCGAGGGGCACGAGCCGACGGTCGGTCCTCCTCCTCGCAGCAGCAGCCACACTCGGGGCGGCATCGCTCGCCGGGACGTCCAGGGCGAATGCCGCGTCTGATCTCTCGCGGCCGTCCTGGCCGGAGTCCGGGCCGCCGACCAACGCACGGGCGTTCTCGGTGCTGGCGGCGAGCGACTACCCGAACGGACAGATCCCGACGTCGGAGCTCGAGTTCGTGGCGGTGTCCACCCTCGGGCTCGGCAAGCAGTACCTGCTCGCCAACGCTGCCGGGTCCTACCGGGCCATGGCGACGGCGTTCAAGGCGGCGCGCGGGAAGACGCTGACCATGGCCGAGGCGTACCGCGATCGTGCCCGCCAGGAGTACCTGTACGACGGGTGGATCAACCGTAAGCCCGGCTTCAAACTGGCCGCCCCTCCCGGGACGTCGATCCACGGTCTGGGACGGGCGGTGGACTTCAGCGCCGGGGTCGAGAGTTACGGCACGGCCGAGAAGAACTGGATGAACGCGAACGCCCCGCGGTGGGGCTGGCAGCCGAAGGGCGACGGGTTTGACCCTCGCGAGGCTTGGCACTTCGAGTACGACGGGTCCTGGACGGACCCGAACCAATCAAACGCAGGAGAAGACGACTTGTACAAGATCATCAAGGCAGCGGAGACCGACAACGTCTTCATCGTCGGTCCGGCCGGCCGTGCGACGATCTCGAGCCCGAGCCACGTCAGCCTGTTGCAGCGCATGCAGAAGGGTGACTCGCTCCTCACCGTCGAGGTCGACATCTGCATCAGCTACATCCGCAAGGTGTACTGAGTCGTCGCGCTGAGGCCCTCGTCCCGATCGGGACGAGGGCCTCGTTCGTCGTCGAGTGGTCGCGCGTGCGCTTCCGAGAGGTCACTTGCGAGCTTGCTAGTGGTCGCGCGCCAGCTTGCTGTGCTTCCGCGAGTACCCGAAGTACACCCCGAGCCCGATCGCGAACCACACCGCGAACCGCACCCAGGTCTCCCACTGCAGGAACGTGACGAGCCACAGCGACGCGATGACGCCGATGATCGGGACGATCGGCATCAGCGGCAGCTTGAACTGCCGCGGCAGGTCCGGCTGGGTGTAGCGGAGCACGACGACGGCGGTGCAGACCACCACGAAGGCGAGCAGGATGCCGATGTTCGTCAGCTCGGCGACGACGCCGATGGGCAGCACCCCGGCGAGGACCGCCGACGCGATGCCGAGGATCCAGGTGACGCGGGTGGGGACGTGGCGCTTCGGGTCGGTCTTCGAGAACCACTTCGGCATCAGGCCGTCGCGGCTCATCGAGAACCACACGCGAGAGGCGCCGAGCATGAACGTCACGAGCACCGTGACGATGCCGACGATCGCACCGATCGCGATGATGTTCGCCACGCCGCCGAGCCCGACGGACGCGAACGCCGACGAGAACCCGGACGCGGGGTCGATGTCCGTGTACTTCTGCATGCCGGTGAGCACCAGGGTCGCGAGCACGTAGAGCACCATCGAGATCGCCAAGGACAGCAGGATCGCCTTCGGCATGTGCTTGCGGGCGTCCTTCGACTCCTCGGCGGCGGTGGACATCGCGTCGTAGCCGAACACCGCGAAGAACACCGTCGCGGCGCCGGTCATCACGCCGCCGAAGCCGAACGGGAAGTACGGCGAGTAGTTGGCGCTGTTGATGTGGAACACGCCGAGCGCGACGATGAGCACCACGAGCAGGACCTTGATGCCGACGGCGACGAACTCGAACCGGGCGGCGCTCCGGATGCCGCGGGTCAGCACGAACGCGGTGAGCAGACAGAGGATGATCGCGAAGACGTCGATCACGTGGCCGTCCCCGGTGCCCGGCGCGCCGAGCATCCAGGCGGGCAGGTCGATGCCGAACTGGCCGACCAGGAACCCGACGTAGCCGGAGATGCCGATCGCGACCACCGCCACGATCGCGGTGTACTCGAGCAGCAGGTCCCAGCCGATGAACCACCCGACGATCTCGCCGAGGACCGCGTACCCGTACGTGTAGGCACTGCCCGCCTTCGGGATCATTCCCGCGAACTCGGCGTAGGACAGTGCCGCGGCGGCGCTCGCGACCCCGGCCACGAGGAACGAGATGAGCACCGCAGGACCCGCGATGCCGTGCGCGACGGTGCCGGCGAGGGTGAAGATGCCGGCGCCGATGATGCCGCCGATGCCGATGGCGGTGAGCTGCCAGAGGCCGAGGTGGCGTTTCAGGCCGTCCTCGCCCCCGGTCTCGTCATCGATCTGGTCGATCGGCTTGCGGCGGAAGAGCGAGGGCTGCGGCGTCGTTGTCACCCGGCCACTCTGCACCCTGCGGCGCTCCTGCGCGCGCACTGTGCGCCTGGCTTGCCAGGGGTGGTCACGGTGCGCGGATGCCGGACGGGAGGCTCGTGGCGGGCCCGCCACGAGCCTCCAAGCCGTCAGCCGGCCAGGTACGGAGCCCAGGGTGGCGGCGGGACCGCGCCGTGGGTCGCGATGGCCAGCATCTGCCACACCAGGGAGATGAGACCGGCGCCACCGATCACGATGCCGACCCACGCCGCGATGCGTGGCCCGATCCGCCTGCCGGCGATGGCGATCGCCCGCCACCCGCTGAGGACCGCCACGATGCCGAACACGGCGCACAGCACGACGTGACGGACCATCGACTCGGCCGGGATGACGACGCCGAGGTAGGCGGTGACGAGGCCGAGGACCACGGCGACGAACGCGGGTGCGGCTGGTGGCTCCTGATCGCGGGTCCGTGCAGCCATGTCCTGACCGTACCCGGGCTCTCAGACGTCCGGGAGACGCCGGTTCAGGGGGTACCACCGGGCGTCCGTCCATCGAGACGGGCATGCTGGGTGCATGCGATCGTTCGTCCGTGTCCTGCTCGGTCTCGCGCTGGTGTTCGCCGGCACGTCCCACCTCACGTTCGCGCGGCAGGAGTTCCGTGCGCAGGTCCCCGAATTCGTGCCGATCGACGAGGACACCACGGTGTTGGCGTCCGGTGTCGCTGAGATCGGCCTCGGTTCCGCGTTGGTGCTGGCCTCCCGCCGTCGTCGGCTCGTCGGGACGGTCGTCGCGCTCTTCTTCGTCGCGGTCTTCCCCGGGAACATCGCGCAGTGGCTGAACCGGCGGGACGGCTTCGGCCTCGACTCCGACGAGAAACGCATCGCCCGTCTCTTCGGCCAGCCGCTGCTGGTCGCCGCCGCGCTGTGGTCCACGCGTGGCGGGTCGCGTCAGCGGTCGTGACGGCCGTGCCCGTGCAGTCCGGACTGGAGGCTCGGCATCAGTTGACGGGTGGGCGCCGCGTCGCGGACATGGTCGCCACCATCGCCGTCCTCACCATCGCGACGGCGGCTGCGGTGGTCGCGGGGTGGGGGATCGTGTTCCTCTCGCTCGCGTTCCACTCGTGCACCGCACCGGGGAACCGGTGTGACGAGACGCTCGGCGGGGTCGTCGTCTACGCGGGGCCGGTGGCGGTCGCGTTGGTCCTGGTGCTCGCGATCCTCTTCTCGGTGCTGCGGATGGTGCGCCGACGGCTCGCGTGGCCGATCGCGGTGATCGGCTTGGCGGCGGTCGTCGCGGCGTTCTTCGCAGCGCTGCTGCTCGTGGACAGCGCCATCTCCCACGGGATCTGAACCGGTTCCTCCACAGGGGGTCGCTCTGCTCGGTCCGTCCACCGGGTCCGATCCTGGCGCCCTGCTCGGGGCCTCGTTCCGCGACCGTTGATCCATGCCAGACACCGACGTGCTCGACCGACTCGAGCGAACCGCAGTCCGTACCGATGACGACGTCGTCGACCTCGTCGTCGCGCTCCTCGAACGCCCGCACCGCCGACAGTGCTGGGTGCTGTTCCTCGGCGCCGATGCCGTGCCGATCCGTTTCGTCATCCCCATCGGGGACCTGCCGTACCAACCGGACGACCACGTCGAGGACTTCGGCGCTCTCGTCGCGGACATCGTCGAACAGGTCGGCGCGGCCGATGTGATCCTGGCCTGGGAACGGCCGGGGGCCCTGCACATGTACCCGGTCGACTGGGAGTGGGTCGACGCGATGGCGTGCACGCTCGACGAACACCGGGTCCGGGTCCGCGGGCAGGTCGTGGTGCACGACGGCGGCGCAGCGTTCGTGGAGCTCGACGAGGACGAGGTGACCGAGGCCGCCGCGTGACGGTGACGGTGACGGTGACGGTGGCGGTGGCGTCAGCCCTGCGGAGCGGTGTCGGGGACGGTCTCGCCCGTCAGACCCTCGACGACCTGCTTCGCTGTCGGCCAGAACTTCGCGTAGTGGTCCGGGTCGGCGTTCACCTGCACCGCGTGCGCCATCTGCGTCGGCGTCATCGTCTTCCAGCCGGGGACCTTCACGAGCTTCGCGTAGAACATCGACGCCGCGGTGTACGGGTCCATCCGCTGTTCGTAGGTGCCCCAGGCGCCGTTGTCCCGCTGCTGGAACAGTCCGCGGCTGTCGGGCCCGACGGCGTCGCCGTGGTCCAGGTTCTGCAGCCCGGACTCGCCGATCGCGGTCATCACGCCGACGGCCTGCGTGTGCGGCCCGATGCCGAGCGCCCGTGCGGCCTCGATCACGGCCGCTGCGTTGACGAGACGGTCCTGGCAGTAGCCGGCGACCGGTCCCTCGGGCACCGCGATGCCGCCGACCGTCTTCGTGGCGGCGGCCGGGCAGGTCACGGCTCGCGGCGTGGACGACGAACCACCGATGCCGGACAGGGAGTTCACCGCGATGACCACGAGCACGACGACACCGATCCCGACGGCGACGATCCCCGCACCGAACACGGACGCCAGGGTGATGCCGACGCGGTGCATGCGGGGGTCCTCTCGTCCAGGTGCCTGAACGAGGGTACGAGGGCGACCTGGGAAGCGCCGCCCTCGTACCCGCCCCAGTTCGGGTCAGTTCCGGTGGCCTCCCTCGTGCGAGCCGCCCTGCGCTCCGTCGTGGACCACGCTCGTCGGTTCCGTGACGAGGCCGGTCGGCGCCTTGTCGGCCTGCTTCCTGCCGTGCGTGAACCACGTCACGATCCACAGCAGGATCCCGAGCGCGAGCAGGGCCCCGGCGATCTGGTACTGCTCGATGTCACGTCCCGACGAGAACGGCAGGACGAGCCACAGGCACGTGACGACACCGATGACCGGGATGACGACGCCCGCTCGGAAGTGCTTGTGCCCGACCTTGTCGCGGCGCAGCACCAGCACGGACAGGTTCACGACGGCGAACACCGAGAGCAGCAACAGGGACGTGGTGCCGCCGAGCACGACGACGATGGGGGAGTCCGGGCTGAGCGAGACCCAGCCGATCAGCGCCAGCGAGATGAGCGTCGTGAAGACGATCGCGGTGGACGGGGTGCGACGGGTCGGGGAGACCTTCGACAGGAACCCGGGCAGGACGCCCTGCTTGCTCATGCCGTACAGCAACCGGGACGCCATCATCATGTTGATCAGGGCGGTGTTGGCGACGGCGAACATCGAGATGAACGGCAGCAGGTCCGCGATCGGGAAGTCCGGAGCGGCGGTCTGGACGACGGTGACCAGCGGCGTCTCGTTGCCGGCGAGCTGCCCGATCGGCACGACGGCGACGGCGCAGATCGACACGAGCACGTAGATCACCGCGGTGATCCCGAGGCCCGTCAACATCACCTTCGGGAAGATCCGTGACGGGTCCTTCGTCTCCTCGGCCATGTTCACGGAGTCCTCGAAGCCGACCATGGCGAAGAAGGCCAACGACGTCGCGGTCGACACCGACAGCAGCAGGCCCTTGTCTTCGGGAGTGTCGAACATGACCACGCGCGAGAAGTCCGCGTTGCCCCCGGCGATGGCCCAGAACCCGATCATGATCACCATGACGAGACCGCTGAGCTCGACGAGCGTCAGCACGACGTTGGTCTTCACGCTCTCGCTGACGCCCCGGAAGTTGACCGCCATCACCAGGAGCATGAAGCCCATGCCGATGAGCATCACGACCACGTTCGGCAGCTCGAGCCCGAAGCCGGCGCCGAGGTTCGCGGCGAACGCGCGGGATGCCGTCGACGCCGAGGTGATCCCCGAGCACATCACGATGAACGTGACGATGAACGTGACGAAGTGGATGCCGAACGCCTTGTGCACGTACAGCGCGGCTCCCGCGGTCTGCGGGTACTTCGTCACGAGTTCCAGGTACGAGAACGCGGTGAGCAGGGCGACGGCGAACGCGATGAGGAAGGGGAGCCACGCTGCTCCGCCGACCTCGGCCGCGACCTGACCGGTGAGCGCGTAGACGCCCGTGCCGAGGATGTCCCCGACGATGAACAACAGCAGGAGTTTGGGGCCGATGACCCGACGGAGCTCAGGCTGCTCCTGCTTCGGGGCCTCGGTGTTCGTGGTGGTCATGCACCACCCTCTTCCGGGGGACAGCATCCTGTCCGGCTTCACAGGGTTCTCCCCGCCGATCGCAACACGAACGTGTCCTGCTCGAAACCGGGCAGTCGGCGGACCGCACGGATACGCTGCGCACCATGTACGACGAGTCGAACACCACCGAGGAACCCGTCGAGTTCGCCGACTTCAACGCGAAGCTGCTCGTGCTCGACGTGCTCTGCTACGACCTCGACGTCATCGAGTCGTACGACGGGGAGTCCGCTGACGAGACCGAGGAGGACCTCGACGTCGAGGGGCAGGACGACCGGGCCCGCGAGTACTACGACGACCTCGACCTGCTGCCCTCGCATCTGTCCCTCGTCACCGAGGTCACGTTCGACCCAGATCTCGAGATCCTGCAGGACGTGCACCCCGGGTGGGACGGGTCCGACGACCGGTACGACCCGCAGAACTGGGACGACCTGCTCGAGCTCCCCGCGCTCACGACCGTGTACGCGACGACGAGGCTGCCCGCGCACGTGGCGGATGCACTCGCCAGCAAGGGCGTCGAGGTGCAGTCCGCCTGACGCCGCGGAGTCGCCGAGACGCCGCGGAGTCGCCGAGACACCGCTGGTTTCGGCGGCGTCTCGCGGGCAAGAAGGCGTCTCGCGAGCAGGGAGCCCGGCAGACGGCGGCCCGCGGGCCGACCGTCAGCGGTTTAGCGCCGCGAACTGCTCCGTGAACTGCGTCGCGCCGCCCTGCGCCGGGTGCCGGACCGCGATCGCCTCGATGCCGGCGAGCGCGAGCGCCCCCTGGGCCTTCCGCCCGACGGCGATCACCCGCGATGCCCCGAGCGCCTCGATGAGCGCGAGCGCGACCGGCACCCCGTCGCGGACCTCGGCCGGACGCGGCGTCCGGTTCGTCAGCCGGTCGGGTGCGACGAACGGGTGGTGCGGGAAGATCGCCCACGCGACGGGGAGCGGTCCGCTCCAGTCCTGGAGTGCCGCGTGCACGACCCGCGACGACGCCTCCCACGGCGCGGTCGGCTCCGGCGGCATCAGGTAGGTCGGGCCGAGTTCGCGGACACTCGTGAACGGCACCCCGGTGTTCGTCATGCCGCGCCACCCCGGTGCCTCGGCGACGAGCAACGTGTCCGCGCCGGTGCCGACGTCGGACAGGTACCGCGACAGGTTCGCTCGGCGCAGTCGCCCCTCCGCGGTACGGACGTCGTAGAGCGCCTCGGCGTCGTCCGCCACCGGCACCGCATCGAGCGCTGCCCAGAAGCCGTCGAGGTCCGGTGCTGTCACGAGCGACCGAGCACCCGACGGTAGACCTGCTCGAGCCCGGCGGCCGAGCGTTCCCAGCTCAGGTGCTCCGCGTGTTCGCGCCCCGCTGCCGACAGCTCGGCGGCGTACGACGGCTCGGTCAGGATGCGCTCGATCTCCGCGGCCCAGACCTCCGGCGCCCGGGACTCCAGCACGACGCCGGTCTCCCCGTCGACCACCGCCTCGCGGAGCCCACCGGCAGCGGCGGCCACGACGGGCACACCGGACGCGGATCCCTCGAGCGCGACGAGGCCGTACGTCTCCGAGTGCGACGGGACCAGCACGGCTGCCGCGCCACGGAACAGAAACGCCAGGTCGGCCCGTGACTGCGGTCCGATGAAGGTGACGCGGTCGGCGATGCCGTGCGCGGCCGCGAGCCGACGCAGTTCGGCGAGGTAGTCGCCCGCTTCGCTCGAGGAGTCCCCGGCGATGACGAGGGTGGGACGGGCCTCCTGGCTGATGCCGGCGATCGCCTCGATCGCCAGGTCCAGGCCCTTGAGCGGCTGGACGCGTGCTGCCGCGACCACGTACGGGACGTCGGCGCGGCGGGCGCCGGCGGCAGCCGGTCGGAACACCGAGCCGTCGACGCCCGGGGGCACGATCCACAGGCGGCCGGGGTCCCCGCCGAGCCGGGTGCGGACGGTCTCGGCCTCGGACTCGCTGACGACGACGACCGCGTCGGACTCGCGTGCGAGCATCGCTTCGCCGGCCATGCGACCAGCGGACTCCGGCCGTTCGCCCTCGGACAGCGGGGTCGCGGAGTCGGCGGCGATCGAGTGGAAGGACTGCACGTGCGGGATGCCGCGGTCTCGGGCGACGGGCAGTGCGGCCGCGCCGGAGAACCAGTGGTGCGAGTGCAGCACGTCGAACGGCCCGAGCGCTGCGAGTCCGTGCCGGAACGGTTCGATGAACGCGTCGTGCTCGCCCTTCGGCACGGGTTCGGCCGGCCCGGCGGACAGGAACCGCAGGCAGACACCGGGCACGAGCGACACGGAGTCCGGCTGCGCGGGTGCCGAGCGGCGGGTGATGATCTCGACGTGGTGGCCGCGGTCGGCGAGGGCCTCCGCCTGGTGCCGGACGACGACGTTCATGCCGCCGACCTCGCCGGAGCCCGGTTCGTCGCCGGGGGAGGTGTGCAGCGAGACGAGCCCGATGCGCAGCGGTTCGGTCGTCGTGCTCACGACTCCAACCCTAGCCGCGGGCGCCGTTGCGACTCACGGGCCGGGGCCACGACCACCGGCTTCCGGCCCGCCTCGTCCACCGGGTCGGACGGGAGGCTCCGATCACCTCCCAGCACCTGCACCCGTTGGTCGCCGTGCCGGTCCCAGAACGCGGCCGTCCAGGCGCACAGCACGCCGTCGAGCAGGTCTTCCCGGTGCTTGTGCGTCGGGCCGTGCAGCACGGACGGGTCGGCGAGCGCAGCCGTCAGCGGGTGCGAGTCGAGGGCGAGTGGTGGGTCGAGCGGCGTCTCGCGAAGTCGTCGCACGAGGTCGTCGAACGCCTCGGCTCGCCTGGCTCTGGCCGTCGCGGGCGGGATCCTGGTGTCGAGGCGCTTGTACCGGGGGCGTTCGTCGTCGTAGCCGAGCTCCTCGATCCCCACGAGCGTCGTGTAGGGGTAGCACTCGAACAGCACGGGCGTGGTCCGCGCGTGCATCCCCGCGGTGTCCGAGACGTACCCGACGCCGAGCGCGGTGAGCCGGTCGAGCAGCCGGGCGCCGGCGCTCGCCGCTGATGCAAGGTTCGTCGGGTTGGCGGCGACCTTCCACCGGCCGTAGCGCTGTCCGACCTGCCGTTCGGCCTCGCGGATGCCCGTCGCGTTCGTCACGACGAGCGAGGCGTCCACGCCGATGAGGGTCCGAGGGCCGAGGTGTTCGACGACCCACGCGGTCACGGCGTCCACGCCACGGGCCCACCCGGCGTCGAGGACGTTCCCGTGCTCGTCGAGCGCCGCGAGCCCTGTCTCGTTCGCAGCTCGCCGTTCGGTCCCGAGCCCCCATGCCAGGTCCACTCCGAGGTACGCGCTCACACGCCCATCCTCTCGCGCGCCGCTCCCTCGCGGGCGTGCGGGGTGTGGGCGTGGGAGTCGGTAGGCGCGGCCGGTGTAGGTTCCGCTGCATGGCGAGCGAAGCGACGACGCTGACCGTTCCGGGGCCCGACGGCGACCGGGAGGTCCGACTGACGAGCCCGTCGCGCGTGCTCTGGCCGGACGCCGGCGTCACGAAGCTCGACCTCGCGAACTACCTCGTCACCGTGGGAGACGCGTTCGTCCGGGCGAACGGGGACCGCCCGGTGTCGCTGCAGCGGTTCCCCGGTGGTGTGGACGGCGAGCAGTTCTTCTCGAAGAACCCGCCGAAGGGCGCGCCCGACTACGTCCGCTCCGTGACGGTGACGTACCCGAGCGGTCGGCAGCACCCGCAGCTCGTGCTCGACGAACCGGCCGTGGCGGTGTGGGCAGCACAGATGAACACCGTCGTGTTCCACCCGTGGGCGTCCAGGGCCTCGGACAGCGACCACCCGGACCAGCTCCGGATCGACCTCGACCCGCAGCCCGGCACCGACTTCCACGACACCGTCCCCGTCGCCGAGGAACTGCGGAAGGTCCTCGACGAGGTCGGGCTCACCGCGTGGATCAAGACGAGCGGGAACCGCGGGCTGCACGTCTTCGCACCGATCGTCCCCGAGCACGAGTTCCTGGACGTCCGGCACGCCGTGATCGCCGCGGCACGCGAACTCGAACGGCGGATGCCCGACCGGGTGACGACGGCGTGGTGGAAGGAGGAACGGGGGAGCCGGGTGTTCGTCGACTTCAACCAGGCGAACCGTGACCGCACGATGGCGGGTGCCTACAGTCCTCGGGCGTTGGCGCACGCCTCGGTCTCGGCACCGATCACGTGGGACGAGCTCGCGGATGCGGACCCGACCGCGTTCACGGTGTTGACGATGCCCGACCGGCTGCGGGGAACAGGGGACCCGTGGGAGACGATGGGCGCGGAGTCGGCGTCGATCGCGCCACTGCTGGCGTGGTGGGAGCGTGACCTGGAGGACGGTCTCGGTGAGCTGCCGTTCCCGCCCGATTTCCCGAAGATGCCCGGCGAGCCCCCGCGCGTCCAGCCGTCCCGGGCGAAGAAGGCCTAGAGCGCGGAGTCGTCCGGGAGCACGTCCTCGACGCGGGTCGTGTGCATCGGCAGCACGATCGTGGCGGAGTGCAACCGCGCCAGCTTGGACCACGTGGGGCGGTGTGCCTCGCTGATGCCGTCGACGATCATGCGCCGAGCCCCATCGTGACGAGTGCGAGCGCGGTGGCGGTCACGCCGGCGATGCCGCTGACGACTGCGCTGAGCTGCAGCATGCGCTGGTGACGTGCTTCGCGGACCTCGCTCAGCGGGCTGCGCTGCGTGCGTCGGACGAGAGTTGCGTTGCTCATGTCGGTCCGCTCCGATCCGTGGTGGCACCCCTGGTCGGCTGCCGTGATCCGATCATTCCACGAAGTTACTAGTTTGGCTAACTAGTTCGGAGATCGGACATCACGAAGCGGCAACACCGGTCAGGACAGCACGTCGTGCAGGTCGTAGGCAGCGGGGACCTCGAGCTGCTCGAAGCCGCACGACCGGGCATCGCGGTCCGGTCGCCAGCGCTCGAACTGCACCGTGTGCCGGAACCGCGCGCCCTCCATCTGGTCGTACCGGACCTCCAGCACCCGCTCCGGCGACAGCCGGACGAAGGACGTGTCGCGACCCGACGAGAACCGCGACTTCTCCCCGTCACCGGTCACGGGCCTCCCGTCCGCGTCGCGGAGGACCACCGGGTCGAGCTCCTCGACCAACGCGAGTCGACGCTTGTCGGAGAAGGCGGACACGCCACCGACCTGTCGGAGCTCGCCGTCCTCCCCGTACAACCCGACCAACAGCGAGCCGACACCGCTGCCGCTCTTGTGCACTCGGTACCCGATCGCGACGACGTCCGCCGTCCGGTGGTGCTTGACCTTGAACATCGATCGTTTGCCCGGCTCGTAGGGTCGGGCCCGGGGCTTCGCGACGACTCCGTCGAGCCCGGCCCCCTCGAACGTCGTCAGCCACTCGCGCGCCAGGTCCACGTCGAGGGTTGTCCGCGTCACGAACAGCGGGTCGGCGAGTTCGTCGGCGAGGGCCTCCAGCCGGGTACGCCGCTCGTCGAACGGCAGGTCCACGAGCTCCTCGCCGTCCGCAGCCAGCAGGTCGAAGGCCACGAACTGCGCAGGGGTCTCCGCACTGAGCTTCCGGATGCGGGACTCGGCCGGGTGGATGCGTTGGGACAGTGCTTCCCAGTCGAGCCGTTCGTGTCCGGGTTCGCCGGCGCGCAGCACGACCTCGCCGTCGAGGACCACCGGGTGGTCACGCCCGCCGAACTGGGTGCGGAACGCCTCGACCAACTCGGGGAAGTACCGGGTGAGTGGCTTGGCGCCACGACTGCCGATCTCGACGTCGTCGCCGTCGATCGTCACGATGCCCCGGAACCCGTCCCACTTCGGTTCGTACCGGAGGCCACCCGTCACACGGTCGGGTTCCGGTACCTCGGGGACGGCCTTGGCGAGCATCGGTGCGATCTCCATGAGTCCTGTGTACGCGCTGTCGTGCACGCGGCCTGGAGGCTCGGGTCATCCGGGTGCACCGGTCCGGCTCGCTAGGGTGGCCGGGTGACGACCGTTCCACCGGCTGCGCCGAGTCCGACGCCGATCAGTCCCGTGCAGGCCCGGGCGCTCGCCGACGGGGTGCTGCCCCCGGTCGAGGAGGTCCGCCCCGGCGTCTGGACGCTCGCCGTCCCGTTCCGGTTCGGTGTGCCCGACGCCACGCTCGTGTACGTCGTCGAGGCCACGGACGGCTCCCTGGCGCTCATCGACCCCGGGTGGAGCGACGACGGCGCGCTCGACGTCCTGGACGCCGGACTCCGGTCGATCGGCCGGTCGGTGCAGGACGTCGGACTGGTCGCCGTGACACACCTGCACGCCGATCACCTCGGCGCCGCGACCGCCGTCCGACGGATGTCCGGGGCGCCCATCGCGATGCACGCCGCCGAGGTCCGGGCGCTCGAGCACGAGCGCGACGACGCCGCAGCGCACGAGGCCGAGATCGCCACGTGGGGCGTACCGCACGAGCTGCGCGACGGACTCACCGCAGCGTGGGGAGCTGGTCGGCACATCGGGATCGGCGCGATCGAGCCGCCGTACGCCGACGTCCTGCTCGACGACGGGGACCTGCTGCCCATCGCCGGGCGGACGATCCGATCGCTCTGGACGCCGGGGCACACCGCAGGGCACCTCTGCTTCCTCGACGAAGCCGACGGGCTGCTCTTCACGGGCGACCACGTGCTGCCGCGGATCAACTCCGGCATCGGGCTCGGCGGCCGCACCGACTCGAACCCGCTCGGCGACTACCTGGCGTCGTTGGCGAAGCTCGACCCGTACGCGGACCTCGAGGTGTGCCCGGGGCACGAGTACCGGTTCCGCGACGTGGTGTCCCGCGCGCAGACCCTCGTCCGGCACCGGGAAGAACGGAGTCGCCACGTCGCCGAGGCACTCGACACGCTGGACGCCCCGACGCTGTTCGAGGTCGCGTCGCGCGTGCCGTTCAGTGGCGGCATCGAGTCGATGACGGGGTTCCTGCTCGCGAGCGCGCTGACGCAGACAGCGTTCCACGCCGACCTGCTCGGGCGGGCCGACGAGATCCGCCCCACCTGAGCCGGTCAGACGACCGTGGTCACACGACCGTGGTCGCGAGGCGCTCCAACGTCGTCTTGGCGTCGTGGAACTCGGCGGCCGCGTGGTCGGCCAGCGGTGCGAGCGCCGGGAGCCGGTCCGCGAGCGTGGCGCTCACGGTGATCGGGTACTGGCGCATCCCCAGGGCGTTCCCGAGGATGAGCTCCAGCACGGGCGAGCCGTGGTCCCAGTGCTCGGTCGGGGTACCGGCGTCGTAGGTCGCCCCGCGGCTGACGATCGTCACGACGGGCTTGCCGGCGAGGGGCTGTGCGTCCCCGTCGAACGCGGGCGCGAGGACCCCCGGCACGTGGATGCGATCGATCCAGGCCTTGAGCGACGACGGCACCGTGTAGTTGTAGAGCGGCGATCCGACCACGACGGCGTCGGCGTCGAGCAGCTCGTCGATGATCTCCTGGCGGAGCGCCTCGGCCTCGGGCGCGACGGACTCCTCGGCGGTGCGGTCGACGACTGCCCAGTGCAGTGCCGAGCTCTCCAGGTGCGGGAGCGGTGCCGTGTGCAGGTCCCGGTGCACCACGGTGTACTCCGGACCCCGAGCACGCCACGCGTCGGCGAACGCAGCGGTCAGCGCACGGGAACGGGAGTGGGAGAGGTCGGCGGACGAGTCGATCTGGAGCAGCGTGGGCATGCCCCAACGCTATCGACGTCCGCCGTCCTCCGGCGGGCGATCAGGCAGTCGGCGGTGCGTAGAACTGCAGGTCGTTGCCCTCCGAGTCCTTGAACGGGGCGATACGACCCCACTCGTGGTCCGAGATACCGCCCGTGAAGTCGACGCCCGCGTCGCTCAGCCGCTCGACCTCGGCATCGATGGTGCCGTCCGGCTGGAAGGTGATCACCGCGCCGCCGTCGACGGAGCCGGAGGCGTCCTCGCGCCCGTTCAGCCCGATCATCAGGCCGTTCGCGTCGATCTCCGACCAGTCGGCGTCCTGGCTCGTCACGGTGAGACCGAGGGCGTCCCGGTAGAAGGCCACCGCCCGGTCCATGTCGGTCACCGGTACCCACACTGCTGCGACTCCGCTTGCCATGTGCACTCCTCGGGTCATGGGTGGGCCGAGGGCCCGCCCGCTCGGGGTCTCCCGCATCCGCGGCGACCCGTTCCGAGTGTGCGCTGCCGCACCGGTGTGCCCTCACGGCTCCGGCGCTGGTCGCGACCACAGAACGGACGGGAGGCTCCTGCCGGACTCCGGCAGGAGCCTCCCGTCCGGATCGTGGAACGCGACAGCGCCGGTCGGCCTGGACGGTCGACCGGCGCTGTGCGGATCAGTGCCGGGTGCGGATCAGCGCTGGGTGCGGCGACGCAGCGCGCGCAGGCCGACCAGGCCGGCACCGGCGGCGAGCATCGCGAGCGCCCACGGCAGGGCGCCGGTGGCGTCCGAGCCGGTGTAGGCGAGCTGGCCCTTGGCCGTCGTCGGCGTGACCGCTGCGACCGGGGCCGTCACCACGGTCGGGTTCACCGTGACGGGGAAGGAGACGGAGAGCCCGTCCTCGGCGACCGTCAGCACGTGGGTGGACGCGTGCGGGAAGGTGACCTTGGTCGAGAACGAGTCGTCGTCCCAGGCGATCTGGTCGTCCGCGTGGTCGCTCGTCACGGTCGCCATCGGGAAGTTGCCGTCGTCGTCGAACTCGACCGTGCTGTTGCCGAACTCGTCCACGGGGGAGCCGTCCACCCACAGCGAGCCGCCCTGCTGCACGGTCGGCTGTCCACCGTCGACGATCGTCGGCTCGGCGTCCAGGTCGGCCGGGAAGGAGATCGTGGTGATCGCCCCGTTCGGCTCGATGATCCACGAGTTGGTCGGGTGGACGCCGTCGAACGCGTCCTGGGCCGAGGTGTCGGTCGCGGAGGCCATGACGCCCACCGCGGCACCCGGGTCGACGACGACCTCGACGTACTGCGTCGCGGTCGAGGTGCCGTTCGAGGCGACGACCGTGAAGTCGAAGGTGCTCGCGGCCGTGACCTCGCCGCGCAGTGTCGCGGTCGCAGCGTCGAAGACCGTGTCGTACGGCAGGTAGGACTCGGGCTGGTCGTCCGGGTCGGTCGGGTCCGAGCTGTCCGGGTCGGTGTAGCCGATGGCGTAGGTGACGTTGCCGCTGCCCTTCGACACGGCGAAGGTCTCGTCGAGCGTGTCGCCCGCCGTGACCTCGATCCTGCGCGGAGCGTCGGCGGTCGTCTTCGTGTCGTACGCGACGTCCTCGGTGACGACGTCGGTCTCGGCGGTCGCGGTGTTCCCGTTCCCGTCGGTGACCAGGACGGAGATCCGCTTGCCGAGGTCGGCGGTCGTCACCGAGTAGGTCGGCGTGATCTCCGCGACGGTCTGCCCGCCGTCGGTCGACCACGCGTACTGGTAGGTGCCGCTCAGTTCCGGGGCGTCGACGCGGAGGGTGGTGCCGACCTTGGCGTCGCCGACGATCTTCGCGTCGGATGCCACGGCGAGCTTCGGGGAGACCGCCGAGTCCGTGGCGGTCGACGAGGTGGTCGGGGCCTGCTTGCCTGCCGAGTCGGTCTTGTCCGTCGTGGTCGAGGCACCCGGGTCCGTCGACGGCGCGGGGTCGGTCGTCACCGGGGTCGTGGGCTCGGCGCCGGGCTCGTCGGTGCCTGACTCGTCGGCGGCGGGCGTCGTCGGCGTCTCCGATGAAGCGGGCGTGGTGTCGGTGTTCGTCTGCGCGTTCGGGTCGACGGGCGCGGAGACGGCGGGCGCCGAGTCGTCGGCGTACGCGGCGGTCGCGGTGACCATGCCGAGGCCGGTGGTCAGGCCGATGAGTGCGATCGTGGTGCCGACGGCGCAGGCGCGTCGGACACCGGAGGTGCTGCGGTGCACGGGTTCCCCCAGTGTTCGGGTCCGGACGGGTGCCGGATCGTAAGAATCCGCCGAGAATCTCAGGCGTGCTCGGATCGTACTGATAGACGCGCACCCGCGGGAACACGGCTGTCCGGAATGTGACCCGGGTTGGGGGTGACGCGACGGGGCGGGTCGCTTGCTGCCCGCCCCGCCCCGTCGTGTCGTGTCGTGCCGTGCCGTGCCGTCGGAACGGTGTCAGGCGCGGCGTCGCCGTGCGCGATGCACCAGGAGTGCGCCGCCGGCGGCGAGCAGTCCGAGCGCCCAGGCGATCGGGCCGGTCGCATCGGCACCCGTGTACGCGAGCTGGCCCGTACCGGACGCCGGCTTCGTCGCGACCACGGTCGTCGCCGTCGGGGTCACGTCGATGGTGAACGAGATCGACAGGTCGCCGTGGGTGGCGGTGATCACGTGCTCGCTCGCGTGGGCGAACGTCAGGTGGGCCGACCCGGCGTCCAGGGCCCCGGGGGACAGCGACGTGTCGAACGAGTCCCCGGCGACCGAGGAACTCCACCGCACACCGCCGTCCTCGAAGAGCACGGTGTCACCGAACGCGTCGGTCCCGGCGACGTCGAGGTCGACCACCGCGGTCTGGGGGACCCGCAACGGCGTGGCCGGATCGCCGTACCAGTCCTGGGGGTTGCTCGTGTAGCGCGTGGACCCGTCAGGGGCGATCTGCCACAGGTCGTACGGACGGTCGTCGGTGGACGTGGACGCCCACACGCGCATCGAGACCGCCGGGGCGGCCGCGGTCGTGAAGAACACCCGCATCGCGGTCCCGCCGTCCGGGTGCCTCGATGTCGAGGCGTGCACCCAGAGCACGGTGTACCCAGCAACGGTCGGCGTCCCGGACAGCGTCCCGTCCGGGCTGAACGACACACCCGCCGGCAGGACGCCGGGGTTCGAGGAACCGCCAGGTTGGTCGTTGACGAAGTACTGCAGGCCGTCTCCCTCGAACGCGGCGAGGCTGACCGAGAACGGTTCGCCCACCCGCGTCGTGACGTCGCGGATTGCCAGGGTGCGGAAGCCGATCGCCGGATCGTCCTTGACCGGAGCGGTCGCGGCGCTGGTAACGGTCGTCGGGTCCTCGCCGGGCGCGGTGCCGGTCACGCGGACCTGCACCGTGCCGTCGACGTCCTGCGGGTCGACGACGTAGGTGTCGGTGGTCGCACCCGCGACGTCGGTCGTTCCGTCGCGGTCGGTGAACACCCACTGGTAGGTGAACGTCGTGTCCGCCGGCCAGCCGTCGGTGGACGCCGTGAGCGTGTGGAAGATCGTCGTCGTGCCGGTCACGGCGACGGTGCCGGCCTGCGTGACGGCATCGGTCGTGACGTCGGGACCGACCTCGGTCGACGTCTCGTCCGTCGGCACTGCGTCATCTGCTGGCGCCGCGTCGTCCGGTGTGGCCGCGTCGTCTGCCGGCGCTGCGTCGTCCGCGGGCGCCGCGTCGTCCGGTGTGGCTGCGTCGTCCGCGGGTATGTCGGTTCCCGCCGGAGCCGTGTCCCCGGCCGGCTCGTCCGCCGGGACCGGTGCGGTGGTGCCGTCGGTCGGCGCGGGGTCGTCCGTGGCGGTCGCCGTCGGGGCCACCTCGGGCGTCGCCGAGCCCGGAGTCGTGCTCACGGCGCTCGTGGCGCTCATCGCCGCAGCAGCCTCGGGCTCGGCGGCCGACGCCGTGGTGGCGCCGAGCCCGAGGCCGAACGCCGACGAGCCCGCGACGATCGCGACGGCGGTGCCGACGGCCGCGTACCTGCGGACCCTCGACGTGGAGTGTGTGGTCATCGTTTCCCCCCCAGAGGAACGTGTCGGAAGTGGCGGTCCGGAGTGGCCGCTCAGCAGTGAGCGTAGGGTGAGCGGGCGCTCAGGAACCGCCTCGTTCGATCACGATCCGGCAACGGAAAAAGTTCCGCAAACCTTGTCATGATCGGGGATTTCCCGACATGGAGCGCTCAGGAACGCGGGGCGGATGCTGCCCGTTCGAGGGCGTCGCGGAACGCCGAGACTGCCGGGGACTCGGCACTCGCGATGCGCTGCGCGGTGAAGAGCGTGCGACGTGCCGGATCGGGGAGTTCGAGCAACCGGCAGCTCGTGGACCGACCGGCCCAGACGAGGTCGGGCATGAGTGCGACGGCGTTCCCGGACTCGATGAGCCGGATCTGGGCCTGCAGGTCGGCGGTCTCGTAGCGGACGTCGGGTTCGAAGCCCGCGCGGCGGCAGGTCTGCTCGGCGAAGTGCCGTGATGCGGCCCCTCGCGGCTCCATGACCCATGGGAGCTCTGCGGCCTCGGCGAGGGACGACACCGGCCAGAGGGCCGTGTCCTCCGGCGGGAGGGCGAGTCGCACGGGGTCCGTTGTCAGGTCGCGGCTGTCGAGCCCGGGGAAGCGCGGAGCCGCGTGCGCCGGGTACTGCTCGGCGACGACCATGTCGAAGTCCCGCGCCCAGGTCTCGCCGAGCGCCGTCTCCGGTTCGCGCTGCACCATCTCGACGCGGACGTCGGGGTGCTCGATCGCCATGGTCCGGAGGGCGCTCGGCATCAGGGCGAGCGCCGCCGACTGGAACACCGCCACCCGGATGCGTCCCTGCACCGTGGTCAGCGTCGACTCGACCGACGCCTGGGCACGCTCCAGGGTGTCGAGGACGTCGCTCGCCGCGGCCACGAGGACCTCCGCCTGCGGGGTGAGCTGCAGCCGCCGTCCCGCCTTGCGGAGGAGCTGCACGCCGGCCTCCCGCTCGAGGACCGCGAGCTGCTGCGACACCGCCGACGGGGTGAAGTTCAGCGCCTCGGCGACGGCAGCGACGGTGCCCCGGATCGAGAGTTCTCGGAGGAGGACGAGACGGCGGACGTCGAGCATGCAGAAAGGATAGGTGAACTGAACGGTTTCGATCAGAAAGAGTTGCTTCCGCTACCGAAACGCGGAGCAGCACACTGATGCCATGACCGACGTCCAGCCGCACGCCGACGCTGCGCCCACGACCGACCACGACCTCCTCGCCGACGAGTCCGTCGCGCTCGTCAGACAGTGGCTTGCCGAGGCGGAGACGTACCCGGTCGACGGGTCCGCGAAGCAGCTCGCCGGCGTGCTCGCCGACCCGAAGGGCCTGGCGTTCGCCGTCGGCTTCGTCGACGGCGTCGTCCGTCCGGAGGACCTCGGCGTCGCAGCACGTCGTCTCAAGCAGATCGCGCCGGACGCACCCGGGTTCCTGCCCAGCGCGCTCCGCGGACTGGTGCGCCTCGGTGGCGGACTGGCACCGAGCCTCCCGGGTGTCGTCGTCCCCATCGCTCGACGCGTGCTGCGGAACATGGTCGGCCACCTCATCGTCGACGCGACCGACGCGAAGCTCGGTCCGGCCATCGCGAAGATCAAGCAGGACGGCGTCCGGCTCAACGTGAACCTGCTCGGCGAGGCCGTGCTCGGTGAGCGCGAGGCGTCTCGACGCCTCGACGGCACGCACAAACTGCTCGCGCGGGACGACGTCGACTACGTGTCGATCAAGGTCTCCTCGACGGTGCACCCGCACTCGCCGTGGGCGTTCGACCACGCGGTGGACGACATCGTCGACAAGCTCCGGCCGCTCTTCTCGCGGGCCGCGGCCTCGTCGCCCGCCAAGTTCATCAACCTCGACATGGAGGAGTTCAAGGACCTCGACCTGACGATCGCGGTCTTCACGAAGCTCCTCGACGAGCCCGCGTTCCTCGGGCTCGAGGCGGGCATCGTCCTGCAGGCGTACCTCCCCGACGCACTCTCCGCGATGCAGCAGCTGCAGGAGTGGTCCGCCGCTCGTCGCGCCCGTGGCGGTGCCGCGATCAAGGTGCGCCTGGCGAAGGGCGCGAACCTGCCGATGGAGCAGGTCGAGGCCTCGGTGCACGGCTGGCCGCTCGCCACCTGGCACACCAAGCAGGACTCCGACACGAACTACAAGCGGGTGCTCGACTGGGCGCTCACCCCGGACCGGATCGCGAACGTGCGGGTCGGCGTCGCAGGGCACAACCTGTTCGACGTCGCGCACGCCTGGCTGCTGGCCGGGGAGCGCGGTGTCCGCGACGGCATCGAGTTCGAGATGCTGCTCGGGATGGCGCAGGGACAGGCCGCCGCGGTCCGTCGCACGGTGGGATCCCTGCTGCTGTACACGCCGGTCGTGCACCCCGGCGAGTTCGACGTCGCGATCGCGTACCTGATCCGTCGGCTCGAAGAAGGCGCCTCGCAGGACAACTTCATGTCAGCGGTGTTCTCGCTGCAGTCCTCGCCGACGCTGTTCGAGCGGGAGGAGTCGCGGTTCCGTGCGTCCCTGGCGCCGCTGTCGCTCCCCGGTGGGCTCGCCGCGCCGGATTCGCACCGCGTCGCCGACCGGTACGCTGCCGTCGGCCGCCCGGCGCCCGGCCACTTCGAGAACACGCCGGACAGCGACCCGTCGGTCGCCGCGGTGCGCGAATGGGGTGCGGCGATCACCGCTCGGGTCGCGTCGTCGACGCTGGGCGAGTCGGCCGTCCGGGAGGCTCGGGTCGGGTCGGCGTCGCAACTCACGTCCGCCTTGGAGCGCGTCCGCGCCGCTGGTTCCGTCTGGGGGACCTGGTCCGGTCCGGCGCGTGGCGCGGTGCTCCACGCCGTCGGCGACGCGCTCGAGGCGAACCGCGCTGCCCTCGTCGAGGTGATGGCGTCCGAGACCGGGAAGACCATCGACCAGGCCGACCCCGAGGTCTCGGAGGCGATCGACTTCGCCCACTTCTACGGCGAGCTCGCGGCGTCGCTCGGCGACGTCGACGGTGCGACGTTCTCGCCGGCTGCGCTGACACTCGTCGCGCCGCCGTGGAACTTCCCCGTGGCGATCCCCGCCGGGTCCACGCTCGCCGCGCTCGCCGCCGGGTCGGCCGTCGTGCTGAAGCCCGCGCCGCCCGCTGCCCGGTGCGCCGCCGTGCTGGCTTCGGTGATCGACACCGCGCTCGACGCGATGGGCGCGCCGGCGGACGTGCTCGCGTTCATGGACGTCGACGAATCGTCGTTGGGGGCGTCCTTGGTGTCGTCCCCGCTCGTCGACCGCGTGATCCTGACCGGGGCGTACGAGACCGCGTCGCTGTTCCGGTCGTTCCGGAAGGACCTGCCGCTCCTCGCCGAGACCTCTGGCAAGAACGCGATCATCGTGACGCCGTCGGCGGACCTCGACCTCGCGGTGAAGGACGTCGTGGCGTCGGCGTTCGGGCACGCGGGGCAGAAGTGCTCGGCGGCGTCGCTCGTGGTCCTCGTCGGCTCGGTCGCGAAGTCGCGGCGCTTCCGGTCGCAGCTGCTCGACGCGGTGTCGTCGCTGACCGTCGGGTACCCGACCGACCCGACGACGCAGATGGGGCCGGTCGTCTCGCCGGCGGAGGGCAAGTTGCTCGAGGGGCTGACCACGCTCGAGCCCGGGCAGAACTGGGCCGTGCAGCCTCGGCAGCTCGACGAGTCCGGTCGTCTCTGGAGCCCGGGCGTGCGCGCTGGCGTTGCGCGCGGTTCCGCCTTCCACCGCACCGAGTACTTCGGCCCGATCCTCGGCATCATGACCGCGTCGACCCTCGACGAGGCGATCGACATCGTCAACGAGGTCGACTACGGGCTCACCTCAGGGCTGCACTCGCTCGACCCGTCGGAGATCGGCACGTGGCTGTCGCGCATCGACGCGGGCAACCTCTACGTCAACCGCGGCATCACCGGGGCGATCGTGCGCCGGCAGCCGTTCGGCGGGTGGAAGAAGTCGGCCGTCGGTGCCGGGACCAAGGCCGGCGGCGTGAACTACCTGTTCGGGCTGGGCTCCTGGGCGCCGGCTCCGGCAACCGCGGGGGCTCCCGTGTCGGCAGCGGTCGCGGCGTTCGTCCGCGACTCCGGTGTCTCGTCGTCCTCGGTGTCCCGAGCCGTGGCGTCCGACGAGCTCGCGTGGACGTCGTTGTTCGGCGTCGCGGTGGACGTGTCCGCGCTGTCGGCGGAGCGGAACGTCGCGCGGTACCTGCCGTACCCGGGCGTGCACGTGCGGTTGGCGTCGTCGTCTGCGTCCGCGTCGTCCTCATCAGAGGATCTGGTCCGTGTCGTCGCTGCTGCGCTCCGAGCGGGGACGATGATCGACGTCTCCTCGGTGGGCGACGTGCCGGCTGCGATCGCCGCGCTCGACTGTGTGCGGTCGGTCACGTCGTCGGAGTCCGACGCGACGTTCGGGGCTCGCGTGGCCGCCGGCCCGTCGACCCGGGTGCGGCTCATCGGTGGCTCTGCTGCTGCGCTGTACGAGGCCGTTGACGGTCGCCCCGACGTCGCGGTGTACGCCGAGCCGGTCACCGAGGCCGGGCGCATCGAGCTGCTGCCGTTCCTCCGCGAGCAGGCGGTGTCGATCACCGCGCACCGTTTCGGCACGCCCAACCACCTGACGGACGAGCTGCTCTGACGCCGGGGCCGGCTGGTCCCTCGCGTCTGCTGCCGGATCGCGCCCCCGTGTGGACATCGCGCCCCGTCCTGGCGGGGCGCGATGTCCGTACCGGGGCGCGACATGTCTGCGGTTCGTGAGAGACCCGTCCCGATGTCCGGTCGGCGCGCGGGCACGGGGCGCTCCGAGGCGCCGGGCGTTGGGTCGACGGCATGAGTGAACCGTTCGCCCGTCCCACCGCCCTCGCCCACGTCCGCGTGACCGTGACGGACATCCACCGCAGCAAGGCGTTCTACCAGCAGCTGCTCGGCACCGACCCGGCAATCGACTTCAGCGACCAGGTCGACGAGCCTGGCATCCTGCAGGACCGCGAGCGCTTCTACGGCGGCAGCGTCTTCCGGCTCGGTGACCAGGTGTTCGGGCTGCGTCCGGTCGCACCGGCTGGGCAGCGGTTCGACCCGGACACGGTCGGACTCGACCATGTGAGCTTCGTCGTCGGCTCGGTCGACGAACTGCACCAGGCGGCCGCGCGACTCGACGCCGCGGGGGTCGAGCACGGCGAGGTGACGGACCTCGGCGACGCCGGCATGGTGATCCTGTCCGTGCAGGACCCCGACGACATCAACCTGGAGCTCGCCGCGCTGAAGGGCTGATGGACGCGGACGGGGTCAGGCGTCGACGGACACCATCGTCGACGTGACGAGCGCGCGGAGGGACTCCGGCAGGGGGATCGGGCGGCGGGCACCCTCGCGGTCGATGATGACGTGCGCGAACTCGCCCGTCGCGAGCAGCGCGCCGTCGGACTGCCGGAACAGGCCGAACTCCCACGACAGGCTCGTGTTCCCGAGGTGCTTGGAGCGCATCCCCACCTCGATGACGTCCGGCCACACGGCGGACTCGACGAACCGGCAGTTCGACGACACCAGGACGGCGATCCACTCCGACGTGAACGGGTCGAGCCCGGCCTGCTCACGGAACCAGTACGTCGCGGCGTTGTCCATCGCGCTGTAGTAGATCGTGTTGTTCACGTGCCCGAACATGTCGTTGTCGTTCCACCGCGTGGGGTAGGTGCGGCGGAACGGGTACTCGTCGATGGTCATCGGTCTCCGATCGGTCGGGCGGGGCGCAGCACGTACGAGAAGGTCGCCCGGGCTCGTGCGGGGTCGGGGGTCTCGCCGGAGATGAGGTCGGCGTAGGTGAACGACTCGGAGATCCGCACGAGTAGCCGCGCGAGCTCCTCGGCGGACAGCGGGGACGGGTCGAACGAGTCCGCCACCAGCGCCGTGATCGCGGTGACGAGCCGGCCCTGGACATCGCTGTCCGAGGTGGTGAGGAGCCGCAGCGCACGGGCGGGTTCCCTCGTGAGGAATGCCCGGAAGTACGGCGCGGCGATGAGGTCGGCGGTGAACCGGTCGAGCACGTCGACGACCCGCTCGGCTCCGGACGGCGCCGCCGATCGGGAAGCGGCGTCGAGCGTCGGGACGGCGAGGGACCAGAGGATCTCGGACAGCAACCGGTCACGGTTGCCCACCCACCGGAACAGCGACGTGCGGTCCACGCCGAGCGACGCGGCCAGGGCGCCCATGTCGATCCTGGACCCGGCGATGAAGGTGTGACGAGCCTCCCGGAAGGCGCGCAGCGCGGAATCCGACGTGTACACGCGAGCCTCCCTTGCAACGTTTCCGAGAATGATGCATCGTTGGTCTCATGTCAACGACGACGCCCACCACGACCCTGCTCGAATCGGACTTCTACGGCTTCGCGCTGCAGCTGACCGACCAGGAGCGGGCGTCGATCGGGCGACTCCGGGAGTACCTCGAGCGCGACGTCGCGCCCATCGCCGACGAGTACTGGGCGCGCGCCGAGTTCCCGATGCAGGTCATCAAGCCGCTCGCGGAACTCGGCATGTACGGGCCGGGTGTCCCGCTCGTGCGGCAGTTCGAGAACTCGGCCGTGTACCGCGGGTGGGCGGCGCTCGAGCTCGGTCGCGTCGACGCCAGCGTGGCCACGTTCATCGGCGTCCAGTCCGGCCTCGCGATGAACTCGATCGCCGTCGCCGGCAGCGACGAACAGCAGCAGGAGTGGCTGCCTCGCATGGCCGCCGGCGAGCTGATCGGGGCGTTCGGCCTCACCGAGCCGTACTCGGGCAGCGACTCCGCGAAGGGGCTGCGTACCACCGCGCGGCGCGAGGGTGACGAGTGGGTCCTCGACGGCGAGAAGCGCTGGATCGGCAACGCCACGTTCGCGGACGTCGTCGTGATCTGGGCGAAGGACGTGGCGGACGGGCAGGTCAAGGGCTTCCTCGTCACGACGGACACCCCCGGGTTCACCGCGACGAAGATCGAGGACAAGATCGCGCTCCGCGGCGTGCAGAACGCCGACATCGTGATGCATGGCGTCCGGGTCCCCGAGTCCCGCCGGCTGCAGCGGGCGACGTCGTTCCGCACCACGGCCGAGGTGCTCCGTCTGACCCGTACCGAGGTCGCGTGGCAGGCCGTGGGCATCGCGGTCGGCGCGTACGAGGCGGCACTCGCGTACGCTCGCGAACGGATCCAGTTCGGCAAGCCCATCGCCGCGCACCAGATGGTGCAGGACCTCCTCGTGAAGTCCCTCGCGAACATCACGGCGTCGATCGCGCTCTGCACCCAGGCGTCGGCGATGCAGGACGCCGGGGTGGGTGGCGACGAGCACTCGGCGCTGGCGAAGGCGTTCGCGACGGCGCGGATGCGCGAGACGGTCGCATGGTGCCGCGAGGTGCAGGGCGGCAACGGCATCGTGCTCGACAAGGGCGTCGCGCGGTTCTTCGCCGACTCCGAGGCGATCTACTCGTACGAGGGCACCCGCGAGGTGAACACCCTCATCGTCGGACGGGCGATCACGGGGCAGGCCGCGTTCGTCTGACCGACTCGGCGCGGTTGGGGCAAATCCGATGGACCACTAAGCTCGGCGGCTGGCCACGAGTTATTGGGGGATGCATGGAACCGAGTTCGGTCAGTCGCGCTGTTTCGAGCGCAGTCAACGCGGTCGACAGTCCTCGCAGGGACATCGCTGGAATCTCGCGGCTCGAGCAGTACGGCTTCTTCACCGCGACCCGGTCGATTTCCGAAGTCATCTGCGACGACCTCGAGGCGCTGCGGCGGAAGGGGCACACGACCCTGAGCCGATCTGACGACGGTGTCGAGCATTTCCGAGAAGTGAGCGCGGAACTCTCGCTGCTGGCAAAGTACTTCTCCCGCCCGAGCTGGTACGAACGGCTGGTCCTTCGCCGACGTTCGAGGATGATCAGCGAGATCCCGGCTCTGCTTGAGCGGCTCTCCTTTCAGCTGACCGCGAGTCGTTTGGCTTGCGCTGAGGCTCGTCGCGCTCATGAGCTGTACACACACTTCAAGGAATTCGGTCCCGACATCCGCTTGGGCACGGGTGACTGGGACCCCGCGAAGAAGGCCGATGTCGCACGCCTGCAGGACTTGGCCAATAAATACGAAGGCCTGAACACGTCGTTCTTGTGCAAGCTGCGCGCCGCGCACCGGACCAGCGTTGAACTGCAGGTCCTCGTGTCGTCCATCACAGCCGGCGTCGAGTACGAGATGAGGCCGGAAGGTCTCTACCCCGACTCGTCTCTCGCCTGCGATGGCGAGACCTCCTGGCACGCGTCCGACGGATCACCGACGACACTGCACGAGTGATCCGCTCGTCATCGACGAGCCGACGCTAGCGCGCGGCCCAGAACTCCGCGATCCGGTCCGCGATCGCGGATGCCTGCGCGCGACCGGCCTCGGCGCTCGGTCGCTGGGTCGACAACGACAGCGAGTTCGCGCCGAACGCCTGCGTCGAGGCGCTGTCCGCGACGACGACCTCGACGCTCGACCCGCCCGCGCGGAGCGCCTCGACGGACTGGTCGAGCCACGGCCCGAGCGGAGACGGAGCCTCGGGGCCGCAGGCGATGACCAGGACGCGCTCGTACCCGGCGGCGACGTCGGCGTTCGTCGCCGAGCGCATCCCGCCGTCGATGTACGGCCGCCCTTCGATGTGGACGGGCGACCACACGAACGGCACCGAGCAGCTTGCGGCGACGGCGCGGGGGAGCGGGACACCGTCGGCAGCGGTGAGGACGTGGAAGGTGCCGTCGGTCGCGTCGATGGTCGTGATCGCGAGCGGGCGGTCCGGCCACGTGGTCGACGGCAGGGTCTCCGAGAACGTGGCGGCGCGCTCGTCGTCCGACTGCCCGGCGGTCACCTGCTGCGCCGCGTGGCCGAGTCGTGCGCGGCCGTCCTGCTCGGAGGTCGCGCCGGCGAGCACCTGCCCGATCTGCTGCTGGATCGCCTCGCCGTCGATGACGCCGGGCTCCTCGTAGCTCGTCGGTAGCGGCGCGATCTGCTGCTCGAACGCGCCGCGGACACTCCCGCTGCGCACGAAGGTCCCCACGACGCTGCCGGCGCTGGTGCCCACCACGAGGTCGGCTGCGGCGAGGTCCACGCCGGCGTCTTCGAGTGCCGAGAGGACCCCGAGCTCCCACGCGATCCCGGCGACTCCACCACCTCCGAGGACGATCGCTCGGGTTCCAGCAGCGGGCGGCACGAGTTCGCTCATGCACCATGCTTACCAACCCGCGGGGCCCACGACCGGCGAGCGGGCGAAATACCCGGGTGGGCATGCGTGCCGACTCTGGTATTTCGCCCGCCCGCGGGAACGCATGCCGCCGCCGGAATGCGGACGGAGGGCGGCGCGGCGGACGGGGCCACGGACGGACGGGAGGCACGGTGCGGGCCCGCACCGTGCCTCCCGTCCGACCTGCGGTCGCGCCGGACGACGCGACCCGGCCTGCCGACTACAGGCCTGCGGTCTGGGCGATCCAGTCGCCGCTCTGCGACAGGATCGCGTAGTTCGACCCGGCGTTCGTGTTCGAGCCCGGGTCGGCGACGTCACCGGTGGAGCAGACACCGACGACCTCGCCGCCGACGATGAGCGGCCCGCCGGAGTCGCCGTGGTTCGACGCTCCCGAGATCCCCGTCACGTGCTGCGCGTCGCCGGAGTACGCGTCCGTGGAGTGCCCGGTGAGCGACACGCTCGCCTGGTAGAGCCCGTCGGTCGGCTCGCTGTCCGCCCGGTTGCCGTAGCCCATGATCGTGCCCGTGCCCGACGTCTTCGTCGTGTAGCCGAGGTCGAGCTGCGCGTACGAGCTCAGCGTGACCGGGGTGGAGAGGTGTACGAGGGCGATGTCGCCCTCGGGTGCGCTGTACAGCTCGTCGGCGGCGGTCGCCGGGCCCCGGTCGGAGGTGCTGTTCGAGTGGTAGACGTTCATCGCGGTGGTGCCGTCGACGCAGTGGTTCGCGGTGAGGACCCACTCGGCGTTGAGGGCCTCGCCGGTGCAGCCGTAGCTGGCGGTGCCGCCCTGCTGGAAGACGAGCTGCACCTCCCACGGCGTGTTCGGCGCCTGCTCGCCGCCGATGACCTGCGGCAACGCGGTGGCGGCGTTGGCGGTGGTCGCGCCGAGGGACCCGCCCACCAGGGTGAGGGCGGCGGCTGCGGTGATGGTGAGTGCTCGGAGAGCGCGATGCTGCATGACGATTCCTCTCATCGAATGTCATGCCATCGTGCTGTGCCCCCTGTTCAAGGGACAAGTCGGGTCTGTTGTGGACCCGGTGTGTCACCCGTCCGCCTGGACGGTGGCTCCGTTCGACCTGGCCGAGCGGGCGAGGGCCTCGAGTTTGTGGCTCAGCTCGAAACGACGTTCCTCCCGCCGGTGCACCAGGTACTCGGCGTGCACGAGGGCGTGCAGGAGGCGGTACGCCGTGGGGAGCGGGAAGCCGAGGACCTCGGCGATCTCCTTGGCGGTGGCGCTGCCGCGTTCGGCGACCGCCTCGAGGATCGCCAGGGTCTTCGCGACGGTCTGCACGCTCGAGTCACGGGCGGGTCTCGGGGCGGCCTCGTGGGTGGTGGAGCCCGAGGTGACGGGGTGGAGCGGATCGACACTGATGCGCATTGGTCGATGCTCCACCCATCACACCCGCGATGGCAACCAGGTGCCGTTATTCCGGCTGCACGTCGATGAGCACCTTGCCGACCGTGTCCTGCTCGACCGCGTCGTGTGCCCGAGCGGTGTCCGCGAGATCGAACCGGGTGATCGGCAGTCCGGCGTCCGCACCGACCGGCAGGACTCCGTCGTGCAGTGCCTCGGTGACGTCCTCGGCCGCAGCCGTCAGGGCCTCGTCGCCGATCGTGTAGAGCAGCAGGAACTGGTACCGGGCGTTGACGCTCATGTTGGGGCGGATCGGGAGCGTTGCCTCGTCGCCGCCGTTGTTCGCGTAGATCGACACGACGCCGTGGTTCGCCAGGACGTCCGCGACGAGTGCGGCGTTCTGCGGGATCGACACCTCGACGACGATGTCGACGCCGTCCGGGGCGATCTCGCGGATCCGCGCGGCGGCGTCGTCCTGCCGGTAGTTCACCGTGTGGTGCGCACCGGCGGCCGTCGCCAGCGCGGCCTTCTCGTCGGAGCTGATCGTCGAGATCACGGTCGCGCCGGCCCACCGTGCGAGCTGGATCGCCGCGTGCCCGACCGCACCGGCACCGCCTGCGACGAGCACGGTCACGCCGTCGAGCGCGCCGGGTCCGAGGCGGGAGGGGCCCTCTTCGTGCGTGGTCAGTGCCCGGTGCGCCGTCATCGCGGGGACGCCGAGCGATGCGCCGACGTCGAACGAGACTCCGTCCGGGAGGCGGACCGCGCGGGCCACCGGCACGACGGTGTACTCCTGCGCGGTGCCCGTGGGGCGTCCGGCCACGGACATGTACAGCCACACCCGGTCACCGACGGCGAGTTCGTCGACCCCGGGACCGACGGCGTCGACGATCCCGGCGCCGTCCTGGTTCGGGGTGATCTCCGGGAACGGCAGACCGTCGCCGTAGGTGCCGCCCTGGCGGGCCTTCCAGTCCGTCGGGTTCACGCCGGAGACGACGACGCGCACGCGGACCTCCCCTGCGCCTGGATCCTGCGGCTCGCGGTCGGCGAGGGAGAGGACGGACGAGTCACCGGGCTTCGTGTAGACGATCGATCGCATGCCTCCACGCAACCACGTCAGTGCCGGGGAGATTCCGAACGTGCGGTGTCGTACTCGTCACGCGCGACCTCGACAGCGGCCATGTGCGTCGTCGCCCATCGCTCGAGCGGCTCGAGCACGGTGCGGAGCGATCGCCCTGCGTCGGTCAGCTCGTACTCGACGTGCGGCGGGATCTCGGGGAACACCGTCCTGGTCACGAGCCCGTCACGCTCGAGGGCCCGCAGCGTCTGCGTGAGCATCTTCTGCGACACCCCCTGCACGCGGTTCGCGATGACGGAGTACCGCTGGGGTCCGTCCGCGAGTGTGCCGATGGTCAGCACGCTCCAGCGGTCGCCGATCCGGTCGAGGAGCTGCCGGCTGGGGCAGTCCGCCGCGTACGGGCTGTACTCGAGTGCACTCACGACGACCTCCGTTACGCACCACGAGGTGCCTACTTACCAAAAGAGAGTAACGCCCCTAAGGTGAGTCGAGCAAGCACGCACCACCACGAGAGGAACACGCATGTCCACCATCGTCGTCTTCGGAGGCACCGGGTACGCCGGCTCCGCCATCACCCGCGAAGCGCTGTCCCGCGGCCACCAGGTCGTCGCCGTCGCCCGCGACACCACGAAGCTCGAGCCCGCCGAGGGTCTGACCCTCGCGCAGGGCGATGCGTTCGACGCCGCCTTCGTCGCCGAGGTCACCAAGGGCGCCGATGTCATCGTCGTCGCACTCCACGCGGTGCAGGCCGACGGCAGCGAGCTCAAGGACCGCTTCCAGCCGTTCGTCGACGCCGCAGAGGCCGCGGGGGCACGCCTCGGGATCGTCGGCGGTGCCGGGTCGCTGCTCGTCGCCGACGGTGGCCCCCGACTGTTCGACACGGCCGAGTTCCCGGACGCGTTCAAGGGCGAGGCGAAGAGCCACGGGCAGATCCTCGACGACCTCCGTGCATCCGACACGTCCGTGGACTGGTTCTACGTCAGCCCGGCAGCGGCCTTCGGCGGCTACAACCCCGGCGAGCGTCGTGGCACCTACCGGACCACCGACGAGGTGCTCCTCACCGACGCCGAGGGCAACTCCGACATCTCGGGCGAGGACTTCGCGATCGCGTTCGTCGACGAGATCGAGACCCCCGCGCACCACCAGGCGCGGTTCGGCGTCGCCTACTGAGCGTCGCGCCCGCGTACGAACATCGCACCCCGTCCTGACGGGGTGCGATGTTCGTTGCGGGGTGCGAGCCGGGACGGGACGACGGATCGGACGGGAGGCCCGGTGCGGGCCCGCCACGAGCCTCCCGTCTGTCAGCGGTGTCCGACGATCGCCGGGAGCGGCACGTGGTGCCGCATCCGGACGCCGAGGTGGAACCCACCGCGACGAGCGAGGACCAGGCCGATGACGGCCGCTGCCGCGGCCGGCACGCCTCCGGCGACGACCATGCCGACGTGGGCGCCGAAGTGGTCGACCACCTGGCCCATCAGCGGTCCGCCGATCGCCTGTCCGCCGAGCAGCACGAGGATGTACAGCGACATCACGCGGCCGCGGATCGCGACGTTCGACGACAGCTGCACGAGTGAGTTCGAGGCCGTCTGGAAGAGCAGCTGTGACATGCCGACCGCGACGAGCATCACGGTGAACGGCGCGATCACGGGGATGCTGCCCGACACGACGAGCAGGATCCCGGTCCAGAACACGCCGCCGACGATGGTGCGCAACCGGACCACGGCGCGACGCGTGGACAGCAGGGCACCGACGAGGGCACCGACGGCGATCGCCGAGTTGAACACGCCGTAGCCGCCGGCCCCGACGTCGTACACCTGGGAGGCGAAGGCGGACAGCAGGACCGGCATCGTCAGCGCGAAGACCGAGAAGAACGCGACGAGGACGACCGGCACGATGATCGTCGGCTTCCCGATCGCGTAGCGGAGCCCCTCGACGAGCTGGCCCTTCGCGCGTGGTGTCGGCGGGGTGCGGTGCAGCTCCGAGACGCGCAGGAACCCCAGCGTCACGACGACCGCGGCGCAGGCGACCGCGTTCACACCGAACGACCACCCGGCACCGACGGCGACGAGCAGCGCCCCGGAGAGCGCCGGGCCGATCATCCCGCCGAGCTGGAACACCGAGGAGTTCACGCTGCTGGCGTTCCTGAGGTGCTCGTGGCCGACGATCTCGGTCACGAAGACCTGGCGAGCCGGGTTGTCGATGACGGTCACCATCCCGACCACGAACGCGATCGCCCAGATGTGCCACGCCTGCACCACCCCGGCGAGCGTCAGCACCGCGAGCAACGCCGACAGCACCGCGAAGGCGCCCTGGGTGATCATCATCAGCGCGCGCTTCGAGAAGCGGTCGACGATCACCCCGCCGAAGAGCCCGAAGAACAGCATCGGGGCGAACTGGCACGCGACCGTGATGCCGACCTGCGCGACCGAGCCGGTGAGCTGCAGGACGAGCCAGTCCTGCGCGATCCGCTGCATCCACCCGGCGGTCATCGCGACGAGGTTCGTCGCGGTGAACAGCCGGAAGTTCGGGACCGACAGGGCGATGAGCGTGTGCCGCCAGGGTGGTCGGGTGGCCTGGATCGGCAGGGGTTCGGTCGGCGGGTAGAGGGTCGTCGATGACGCGCTCACGGGGTGGGGTCTCCGGCTGTCGGTGGCGGAATCGGTACCCCATCGAAACTACTTGCGTCGAACCCATTCGATCCCCGTATGGTTGCTATCACTCCATTGCGATGTCGAATGAGGTGCACGTGCTCGATCCCGTCCTGCTGCAGACCTTCCTCGCCGTCGCCGAGACGCAGAGCTTCACCCAGGCCGGGGCTCGACTCGGCATCAGCCAGCCGACGGTGTCCCAGCACGTGCGCCGGCTCGAGACGGCGGTGTCGCGGACCCTCGTCGCGCGGGACACCCGCGGCGTCAGCCTCACGGACAACGGGGACGCGATGGCCGGGTTCGCGCGGACGATCCTCGCGGCCCACGCGACGGCTGATGCCTACTTCTCCGGGTCGGCCACACGCGGGCGGCTCCGGTTCGGCGCGGCGGACGACCTCGCGATCACGCAGCTGCCGCGGATCCTCCGGGACTTCCGGCGGCTGCACCCCCAGGTGAACCTCGAGCTCACGGTGAACCAGTCGTCACCGCTCCTGCGTCGGGTGCACGCCGGGCAGCTCGACCTGGTGTTCATCAAGCAGACCGCGGGGGAGTCCGCCGAGGGCACCAGGGTCGCGACGGACCAGATGGTGTGGATGGCGCAGGACGGCATCGCCGTGGAGCGGGACGAGCCGGTGCCGCTCATCGCGTACCAGGCGCCGAGCATCAGTCGGCAGATGGCGATCGACGCGCTCGAGGCCGCCGGTCGCACGTGGCGGATCACCTGCAACACGCGTGACGTGAACGGCGTGCTCGCCGCAGTCCGGGCGGGGATCGGCGTCGCGGTGTTCCCGCACTCGCTCATCCCCGCCGACCTCGTGAAGGTGTCGCAGCGCCTTGGCCTGCCCGACCTGCCGGCGGTCGACTACGTCCTCATCGCGAACCCGACCGTGCAGCGCGAGCCGATCGACGCCCTGACGAACGCCATCCTGTCGCGGGGCGTCGTCCGCGCGGTCTGACACGCGTCCGTGCCCGCCTGGTCGCCGGGTCGGGGGCATCGAATGCGCGGAAGTGGTGGGCGCGAGGGGCGGGAGGTCCCCGTTTCGGCACAGTCGATGCTCCCAGAGGGGCGCGGGGGAACCGAGTGCGCGGAAGTGGTGGGCGCGAGGGGCGGGAGGTCCCCATTTCGGCGCACTCGATGCTCCGACAGGGGCGCGGGAGCCGGAGCGGGCGCGCTACGGGACGAGGGTGGGGGTCAGACCCGAGCCGGTGAGGTCCGGCAAGGTCACGCCGGCCATCGGGAGGACGGCGGTCGCGACGGCCCAGAGCAGCGCGAGCGTGCCGACACCCCCGAGGACGGCCCCGAGGAGCGCGACCGGCCGCTGCCACGTCGCCGCCGGGTTCCGCAGGGTGGCGATCGAGAGCACGACGCCGAGCACGCCGATCGCGACACCCGCCGCGTGCACGGACGCGGGGGCGAGGAACCACCACGCCGCGAGTCCGAGCGCCGCGATCCCGGCGACGGCGCCGAGGACCGCACCCGGCGTCGCGCCGAGCGGGCGGCGTGCGGTCCGCTTCGTGGTCGCCTCCGCGTCGGACGGGAGGCTCGGCTCGGCCTGGGCGTCGACCGTCACCTCCGCCTCGTCACGGGTCGCGGCACGGGTCGACTCGGGAGCATCCGTGACGACCGGGGCCGGAGCGGCCGCGGGCCCGGCCGCCGGGGCCAGGACGGCTGGTGCCGGTGCCTCGGTGATCGGGAGCGCCTGGGCGACCTGCTGGTGGGTGACCTGCTGGTGGGCGAAGCGTGCGGGGGTCCGGTAGCCGACCGGACCGACGGGAGCCGGTTCGGACCCCGCGACGACGACGTGCTCGAGCCCGGGCACCGAGAACCGCGGCTGCCCTGCCTGCGGGACGACGGGTCCGGCGGGCGCGGTCGGACGGGGTGCGGGCGCACCGACGAGCACGGGAGCGTCGATCGGGGAGACGGGCGCAGTGGAGACGGGCGCAGTGGAGACGGGCGCAGGGGACGAAGGGTCCGCGACGAGCTGGTCGAACGGCACGGTGTGCACGGTCGGCGACGTCGGGGCCGGCGGGAGGTGCTCCTCCACGGGTGGGTAGTCCGGCGCGACGGCATCCGGATCGAGCACAGCGGCTGCGTCGGGAGCGCTGGACGGAGCGGGGGTCGTGGCGGCGGCGACCTGCGGCGGGGTGGGCTCGACCGTCTCGGGGACGGGTGCCGAGGCGGCGGACGCGGGTCGGGCCTCCTGATCGGCCGCGCCCTCGACGAACGGGGTCGTCACCCAGGCAGGGACGGGACGGCGGGGTCGTTCGGAATCGGGTAAGCGATGCGACGCCACTGTTCGGCTCCCTCCGTAGGCTGATCCATCGTCAGTTCTAACGGCAACCGGTGCCGGTGTCGCAGCCCCAGTTCCGGGGACGCCGGTACGGTCGGAGCATGGCAGCGATCGAACACCGTCCACTCGGCCCCTCCGGGCTCGTCGTCTCCACCGTCGGCCTCGGCTGCAACAACTTCGGCAGGCCGGGCACGGTCACCGAGACGCAGGACGGCACCGACGCCGTCGTGCACGCCGCACTCGACGCCGGCGTGACGCTCCTCGACACCGCCGACATCTACGGCGGGACCCCCGGGCAGTCGGAGTCGATGCTCGGCAAGGCGATCGCCGGACGTCGCGACGAGGTGGTCCTCGCGACGAAGTTCGGCATGGACATGCGTGGCGCGAACGGACCGGACTGGGGCGTCCGCGGGTCCCGGCGCTACGTGCGGCTCGCCGTCGAGTCGTCGTTGCAGCGTCTCGGCACGGACTGGATCGACCTGTACCAGATGCACCGGCCGGACTCGGTGACGCCGATCGAGGAGACGCTGTCCGTCCTCGACGACCTGGTCCGCGAGGGCAAGATCCGCTACGTCGGGCACTCGAACTTCGCCGGGTGGCAGATCGCCGAGGCCGAGCTGACCGCGTCGATCGCCGGCACCACGGCGTTCGTGTCCGCACAGAACGAGTACAGCCCGCTCGCCCGCGGCGCCGAGGCCGAGGTCCTGCCTGCGGTCCGCGCGTACGCGCTCGGGTTCCTGCCGTTCTTCCCGCTGTACAACGGGCTGCTCAGCGGCAAGTACACCCGCTCCGGCGGCCCCGCCGACGGTCGGCTGTCGAAGCGCAAGCCGGAACTCCTCGAGAGCGCGCCGTGGGACGTGCTCGAGGAGTACCAGGGCTTCTGCGACGAGCGCGGCGTCACGATGCTGCAGGCGACGTTCGCGTGGCTCCTGGCGCAGCCGGGGCTGACGAGCGTGATCGCGGGTGCGACGAAGCCCGAGCAGATCACGGAGAACGTGGACGCCGGCACCGCGTGGACGCCGAGCGAGGACGACATCGCCGAGATGACGGTGATCTTCGACGCGGCCTGATCGCGGCGGTGGGCACCGTCGCGGCCGTGGGCACGGTCGCGGCCGCGGGCTCCGTCGAGCCCGCGGCCGCGCGGGGGCTCAGATGTCGCGGTAGCGCTTCGCGTCGGCCACGGCCTGCTCGAGCTCGACGGCCGCGTACGGCTTGACGTAGCCGGGGGTGTCACGCTGGATGCGCCATCCCTCGGCGAGCGGGCCGATGTCCACCGGGTCGAAGCCGAACTCGTCGAGCAGGTCCGACACGACGCGCTTGGCGTCGGCGTCGTCGCCGGCGACGACGAGGGCACGGCGACCGGCGGTACCCGTGGGGGTCCCGGCCGTCGTCAGGTCGCCGGCCATGATGTGGTTGAAGGCCTTGACGACGCGGGCGCCCGGCAGGTGGTCCTGCAGCAGTTCGGCCGTGGTCGTCGTCTCGTCGTCGAGCGCCGCGATGTGTCCGTCGCGCTGCGGGTAGTAGTTGTTCGTGTCGATCACGACCTTGCCGACGAGGGGCTCCACGGGGATCGTCTCGATCGCCGCGAGGGGGGTCGTCACCACGACGAGGTCCCCTGCTGCCGCCGCTTCGTCCCGCGTGACCGCCCGTGCCCGGTCGCCGAGTTCGGACACGAGGTCCGCCAGTGTCTCCGGTCCGCGCGAGTTCGCGATCGCCACGTCGTACCCTTGCTGCACCGCCAGTCGTGCCAGCTGTCCGCCGATGTTGCCTGCTCCGATGATCCCGATGGTCGTCATGCCTCCAGACAACGCCGTGCCCCTCGGTGCATTCCGAGGCATGATGGCGGCATGGCACACGAGTTCCGCGACGAGGCAGACCGCTCGAGGTACGCGATGTACGTCGACGGCGTGCTGGTGAGCGTGCTCGACTACCGCGAGAACGACGACGCCGTCGCGTTCCCGCACACGTACACGGTCCCGGCGCACCGCGGGCACGGCTACGCCGCCGAGCTCGTCGAGTACGCCGTGGCCGACGTCGAGTCCAGGAACGACAAGCGCATCGTCCCGATGTGCTGGTTCGTCGGCAAGTGGTTCGACGACCACCCGGACAAGGCACCGCTCCTCAGTCGCAGCGTCGCGGACTGAGCCCGACGACAGGACCCACCGTGCGACAGATCGTCCCCTTCATCTGGTACGACGGGCAGGCCGAGCAGGCCGCCACGTTCTACACCTCGGTCATCCCGGACTCGTCCGTCGACCACGTCGAGAAGCTCCCGGACGGGACGACCCTGGTGGTGGAGTTCCGCCTGAACGGGCAGCCCTACCGCGCGATGAACGCCGGCCCGGGGCACCCGCACACCGACGCGATCTCGTTCCAGGTCGACGTGGAGGACCAGGCAGAACTCGACCGCATCTGGGACGCGTTCGTCGACGCCGGCGGCACCCCGGTGGCGTGCGGCTGGATCACGGACGCGTGGGGCGTGTCCTGGCAGGTGACCCCGGCGGACATGGGCGAGATCATGAGTGCCGGCGGCGACCAGGAGGGCGCGGCGCGGGCGTACCAGGCGATGCGGCAGATGGTGAAGCTCGACATCGAGGCCCTGCACGCCGCGGCACGCGGGGACTAGCCCGGCTGCGGATTCGCGCAGACCATCGGCGGATCGCGCACTGCTCGGCGGTTCACCGGGGTCCGGAGTTGTACCCCACCGTATGGTGACGGGCACGGAACGACAGGTTGGAGTCAGGATGGACCACCCGAGGTCCGACGTCCGGGACGCTGACATCGGACGCGCTTACACCGAGCTCTCACGAATCACCCGGCGGGCGAGCATCAGGGCCCGCGGGGACGACGCCGTGCTGAGCATCGTCGACCAGTCGCTCGTCGACTTCGTCGTGCTCCACCCCGGCTGCATGGCCATCGACATCGCCCGGTACCTCCGCTTGAACCGGTCGACGATCTCCCGGCAGCTCGCCGGGCTGCTCGCCGCCGGGCTGATCCGGACGACCGACGGCGGCACGGGGAACGCGAAGCCGCTCGAGGCGACCGACGAGGGACGCGCGGCACTCGCCCGATCCGTGAAGCTGCACCGCGACGCCCTCGACGAACGGATCGCGAGCTGGTCGGACGACGACATCGCCCTGCTCGCCGGGCTGCTCGAGCGGCTGGGCGCCTCGGACGAGGCCGGTCTGCCGATGCCGGCCCGGGCGACGGACACGGACGTGGACCCGGACCTGCCGAAGGCATGACGACCTCGATCGTCCTGTTGTCGGACACGCACCTGCCGAAGCGGGCGAAGGACCTCCCCGCCGGGTTGTGGGACGACATCGACGCCGCGGACCTCGTCGTGCACGCGGGGGACTGGGTGGACCTGGCGACGCTCGACGCCGTCGAGGCGAGGGCCGCGCGGTTCGTCGGAGTCCGCGGGAACAACGACGGCCCCGAGTTCGACGACCGGCTGCCGCTCGTCGCGCACGTCGACGTCGAGGGGCTCCTGTTCGCCGTCGTCCACGAGACCGGCGCGGCGACCGGCCGCGAGCGTCGTGCGGCAGCGGCGTACCCGGACGTCGACGTGCTCGTGTTCGGGCACTCGCACATCCCGTGGGACACCGTGGCACCAGGGGGCCTCCGGCTGCTGAACCCCGGCTCGCCGACGGACCGTCGGCGCCAGCCGGATCACACCTGGATGCGCTGCACCGCCTCGGACGGGTCGCTCGACGTCGAGCTCGTCCGGCTGGCGCCGAGGTCCCAGGGCATGCCGAGCTCGTAGGGCATCAGGAAGAACGCCAGCTCCCACCGGGTCGACTCGCGGAACGCCCGGGCCATGTCGCCCCGCACCGCCGGCGTGGCCGCGCGCGCGAGTTCCTCGACGAGGTCCGTCGCATGGGCGCTCGACGCCGCGAAGTCCGGGTCACCGTACGCCGCGATCCAGTCGGCGAACGGGTGTCCGACCGGTGCGGTGCCGAGCTGTGCCCCGACCCACGCGTACACGCGGAAGCAGGGCAGGACGGCGGCGGCGAGCACGGCCACGTCGGGGTGCGTCGCGGCCGCCGCCAGGTGCGCGAGGTAGCCCGCGCACGTCGGGTGCACCGGGTCGTCGGCGTGGGTGCCGGCGAGTCGGCGGTGGTGCAGGGTGGCCGCTTCCTCGCCGCAGCCGGCAGCGGCGGCCTCCCAGAAGGCGGCATCGCTCCCGGTCGCGCGGTGCCCGATCGCCGCGAGGTGCTGTTCGTACGCGCGGAGGTAGTGCACGTCCTGCGCGAGGTAGCCCGCGAACACGTCCGGCTCCAGCGTGCCGTCGGCCATCCGCCGGATGAACGGGGCCGCGATCGTCGCGTCGAGCAGCTCGCGGACGTCGTCCCACCAGGCGTCGGTGAACCGGGGTGCCGGCAGCGCGGCGCGGACGAGCGCCCCGTGGTCGATCGGCCCGTTGCCGCTGCCGACCTCGAGTGCGTCCGCGCCGGCGAGCGCTGCCGTCAGCCAGTCCTTCGCCGTGCCGACGGCGACCTCCCAGTCGCCGTGCCGGGCGACGAGCGTCGCGATCGCGCTCGACAGGGAGCACCCGGTGCCGTGCGTGTTGGTCGTGTCCACCCGCCCCGCGGTGAACACCCGGACGGTGCCGTTCGGTGCGACGAGGACGTCGTCCGACCGGTCGCCGCCGGCGTGCCCGCCCTTCGCCAGCACGAGCACGTCCCACGCGGCGGCCACGCCCCGTGCCGCTGCGATCGGGTCCGCGTCGTCGACATCCGCCAGCCCGGCGAGCACGGCCAGCTCGGACCGGTTCGGCGTCACGAGGTCGGCCAGGGCGAACAACCCCGTCATCGCCCGCTCGGCGTCCGCGTCGAGCAGCCGGTCGCCGCTCGTCGCGACCATCACCGGGTCGACGACCACGTACGGCGGGCGGTTCGTGCGGAGCCAGTCGGTGACCTCGCCCACGACCGTGGTCGTGCCGAGCATGCCGATCTTCACCGCGTCCACGACGACGTCGTCCGACACGGCGTCGAGCTGGTCGCGCAGGACACGGACGTCCGGCACGTGCACGGACCGGACGCCGCGGGTGTTCTGCGCGACGACGGCGGTCACGACCGCCATGCCGTAGCCGTCGTGTGCGGCGATCGCCTTGAGGTCGGCCTGCAGTCCGGCACCGCCAGTCGGGTCGGTGCCGGCGATGCTCAGCACCCGGGGCGGCCGGCTCATCGCGAGCCGCCCCATGCAGCCACGTACGCCGCGGCCGCGGCGCCGGGGTCCGGCGCTGCACAGATCCCGGAGACGACGGCGACCCCCGCTGCACCCGCAGCGCGCAGGGGCGCCACGTCGTCGAGGTCGACGCCGCCGATCGCCACGCACGGCACGTCCGTCGCGGCGGCGAGGCGTGCGAACCCGTCGCGGCCGAGTGCAGGCGGGTGGTCCGCCTTCGTCGCGGTCGGGTGAACGACACCGACGCCGAGCAGGTCCACGGTCCCGCGGGGGAGTCGTGCGACGACGTCGAGGTGTGCAGGGGTGTTCGCGGTCAGCCCGACGTGGGCGTCCGACCCGAGGAGCGCGCGCGCAGCCGTCACCGGGACGTCCGACTGCCCGAGGTGCACACCGGCGACCCGGTGCCCGGCGTGCCGAGCGGCCAGGGCGACGTCGAGCCGGTCATCGACGACCACGGCCGCACGGTCGCCCACCGCGTCGGCGACGGCGGCCGTCAGTGCGAGGAGGTCCCTGGCGCTCGCGCACTTGTCCCGCACCTGCACGATCCCGACCCCGGCGTGCACGGCAGCCCGGACCACGCCGAGCACCCCGTGTCCGTGCCGGTCGCAGAGCGTGCCGTCGGTGACCAGGTAGACACCGAGCCCGGTCATGCGGCGACTTCCTCGGTGATGCGTGCCGTGGCGACGACGTCGGCGGGCGTCAGGGATGCCAGCCGGTCGAGGAACAGCGGCTGGAACGTCCCGGGACCACCGGCGTCCCGCGCGGCGAGCTCCGCGGCGATGGTGTGCACCGCGGTGCCGGCGACGGTCGCGGCGAGCGGGTCGTCCGGGGCGACGGACGTGAACGCCGCGATCACGGCGCCGAGTGCGCACCCGCCGCCGGTGATCCGGGTGAGGAGCTCGGTCCCGTTCGCGATCCGGACCACCGTGCCGGAGCCGCCGGGGGCACCGGTGCCGGCCACCAGGTCGACGGGTCCCGACACGGCCACGGTGCCCACGAGCCTCCCGGCAGCGTCGACGGCGGACGCACGCGCGTCGTCGGTGCCGGCCGTGCTGTCGACCCCGCGCCCACCGGCGGACTCGCCGAGCAGCGCGAGGACCTCGGACGCGTTGCCGCGGAGCACCGTCGGACCGATGCCCAGCAACTCGCGGGCCAAGGCGGTGCGCACCGGGAGCGACCCGACCGCCACGGGGTCGAGGACCCACGGGGTGCCGTGCTCGGCCGCTGCGCGGGCGGCCTCGACGGACGCGGCCCGGGGCTCGGCGTGCGGCGTGCCCGTGTTGACGAGCAGTGCGTCGGCGACCCGGGCGAACGGACCGGCCTCGGTGGGGACGTCGACCATCGCGGCCGAGGCGCCGAGTGCGAGCAGCACGTTCGCGGTGACGTTCTGCACCACCGAGTTCGTGATGCACTGCACGAGCGGTGCCCTGGACCTGACGGCCTCGAGCAGTTCGGCGGAACGGTCGGCCCAGGCAGGAGCGGGCGCAGGAGTGTTCATCGGACGATCCCTTCGCGAGTACGAACTCGAGCAGGTTCGACGGGTGTGATCTCAGCCGCCGGATGCGGCACCCCGTGTCTTCGGACGAAACGGTACACGACCTCCGCGGTCACATGACGGGTGCCGTGTGACAGGCTTGGGGCGTGCCAGACGCGCTGCCCCCAGGTCCGCCGCCAGGTCCCCGCGACCCCGGCGACGCCTGGGCGTACGGACCCGACGGCACCAAGGCGTGGGGTGTGTTCGGTGCAGCCGGCCTGCTCGTCGACGACGGCCGCGGCCGCGTCCTGCTCCAGCACCGCGTCGAGTGGAGCCACCACGGCGGCACGTGGGGCATCCCCGGCGGTGCCCGGCACGAGCACGAGGACGCCGTCACCGGAGCGCTCCGGGAGTCCGCCGAGGAAGCCGGCGTGCCGCTCGACGGCGTCGACCTGCGCCACACGTCGGTGCTCGACCTCGGGTTCTGGACGTACACGACCGTGGTGGGGCGGGCCTCCCGTCCGTTCGAGCCGGTCATCGCGGACCGGGAGAGCCTCGCGCTGTCCTGGGTCCCCGTCGACGAGGTCGACGACCTGCCGCTGCATCCGGGCTTCGGCGCGTCGTGGCCGGCGCTCCGTTCCGCGATCGGGGTCATGCCGCACGTCGTGGTCGATGCCGCGAACGTCGTCGGCAGCGTGCCGGACGGCTGGTGGAAGGACCGAGCGGGTGCCGCGTCCCGCCTGGTCGACGGCGTGACGGCGCTCGCCGCGGTGGGTGTCCCAGCGCCGCTGCTCGACCTCGGGTTCACGCGGTGGTGGCCGCGGTGGACCGTCGTGCTCGAGGGCGACGCCCGCGGCGCGACGTCGGAGCCGGGACCCGGGGTGTCCGTGGTGCTCGCGGACGGGTCAGGGGACGACGCGATCGTGGCCGCTGCCTCGGCTGTGGTCGCCGCCGGTGATGCCCCCGTGGTCGTCGTGACGGCCGACCGGGAGCTGCGCGCCCGCGTCGAGGCAATCGGCGCGACGACCCGCGGCCCTTCGTGGCTCCGCGACCAGCTGTAGCGCCCGTCCCCGCGCCGCCGTCCCCTCGAGACGCCGCCGTCCCCTCGAGACGCCGCCGAAACCGGGGGTGTCTGGACGACTCGGTGGTGTCTCGACGAGCCGGCGGCGCGGAGCCGGCGGCTACGCCGGGATGTGGCGGCGGGACGACGCCAGCACCGCGATCCACGACACGACGCCGAGCACCACGATCACCCAGAGCACGAGCGGCAGCGCCACGACGTTCGCCACCGCGGCGATGACGGCCGGCGCGAGGAACCCCGCGTACGCGGCCGCGTAGAACACCCCGGTCAACCCGGCGAGGTCCCGAGCACCCGCGATCCGCTGCACCTCGAGCAACGACGACACGAGCGCGATGCCGATCCCGACGCCGATCACCACGTTCGCCGCGATGCCGATCCACACCGACTGTAGCTCGATCGCGACGGTGACGACCGCGATCCCGAGGGTCATCAGGAACACCGCGGTCGCGATGCCCCGCGCCGACGCGATCGAGTGCACGTGCTTCGCGAGCGGCTGGATCGCGCTCGACACCCCCAGGGCGACGACGGTCGCCGCGGTCGCGAAGACGAGCCCCCAGGTACCGGTCGCCCCCTCGAGCCGGGTCGGCAGGTACCCGTAGCCGATCGCGGCGGACCCGAAGATCCACGGCGCGCCGACGAGCACCACGCGGGTGAACCGACGGTGCCCGGCGCTCGGGACGCGGAGCTGCCGCCACCACGGGCCGGCGAGCCCACCGGAGCGCTGGGTCTCCGGCGTCCGCCAGACGATCACCGCGAACGGCAGCGCGACGGCGATGTGGACGAGGAAGGGCAGGACCTCGGGGATCGGGCCCCACTGCGCGATGAGTCCGGCGACGAGTGCACCGGAGGCGGATCCGAGGGTGAACGCGAGCGATGCGCGGCGGGCCCCGGAGCCGGCGTCCGCCGTCGGGTCGAACCGGCCCTGCGAGAGTTCCTTCACCCAGCTGTTGCCGACGGCCATCGCGATGCCGACGGTGACACCCGCGAACAGGCGCCCCGCCATCAGGAAGCCGGGGCCGAACGGGCCGAGCGCGAGCAGACCGCTGCCGACGACGGCGGAGGCGATGCCCGCGAGCATGAGCGGGCGTCGGCCGTGCCGGTCGGACAGGGACCCGGCGACGAGGAGCGCCGGCGCGAGCCCGAGCACGTACACGCCGAGGAACACGTTCACGAGCACGGACGAGTAGTGCGCGCGCTGTTCGTACATCAGCAGCAGCGGGCTGAACTGGTTGCCGCCCCACGAGCACACGAACACGGCGCCCCAGACGGCGACCCACGGCATCACGCGGGCGCGGGGGACCGCCAGCGAGCCGGTCGTCGGGATCGACCCGGTGGCGCTCACAGCGCGCCCCGGTGCGACGCGACGTGGGCGCCGAGCACCTCGGCGTAGCGGGCGGCGTCGCCGTCCTCGAGCGCGCGGGCGAGCGCACGGTGGTCGTCGAGCGACGCCTGCAACTGGGACGGCTGCACCCGCATCAGCTGGTGCCGGAGCCGCTGCTGCCGATCGCGCAGCGTCCGGGCGAACAGGACGGCGATCGCGTTCCGCGACGCGCCGATCACGGCACCGTGGAACTCCGCGTCCACCTCGATGAACCGGTCGACGTCGCCGTCGCGGACGGCCGCCTCCTGCTCGGCGAGCATGGCCTGGAGGCTCGGGGCCAGGTCCGCCACGCGGCCGTCGGTGACGACGCGGGTCGCGGCCGTCGACTCGATCGCCTCGCGCATCTCGAGCACGTCCGCCGCCTCGTTCGGGGACATCGGGCGGACGACGGCGCCCTTGCGGGACTCCAGCGCGATGAGCTCCTCGGCGGCGAGCCGGAGGAACGCCTCGTGCACCGGCGTCCGGGAGATCCCGAGGTCCTGGCAGATGGCGTTCTCGCTGATGGCGGTCCCGCCGGCGAGGTCCCCGCGGATGATCGCCCGCTTGACGTGGTCGTAGGCGCGGTCGGATGCCGCCTGGGTCGTCGCCGTGCTGTTCACGATCTCCGATCCTACGCCTTGCATGCAAGGCTGCATGCACGCGGGTACCTGGCCGGGGAACGCACTCGCGCATGCATGTGAATGGATCGCGACATCGCAGCACCGGGGCGGATACGCTTGCCTCCACGCCGGTGCCCGTCAACGGAGGCGATCACGCCGGCCATGGCACGTCAACGACGACGACCACGACAGGAGCGGGCACTCATGGAGCGCATCACCAAGGCCGACGACCGGGTCCACCGTCCCGCGGGGCCGTGGACGCCCACCGTCCACCGGCTCCTCGCGCACCTCCACGAACAGGGCTTCGTGGCCGCGCCGGAGCCGATCGAACTCGACAACACGCTCGAGACGGTCTCGTTCGTCCCGGGGGTCGCGGGGGAATACCCGTGGACCGAGGACGTCGCGAGCGAAGCCGCACTCGTCACGAGTGCCCGGATGCTCCGGCACTACCACGACGCCGCGGCGACCTTCCCGCTCGACGAGGATGCCGACGTGTGGTCGCAGACCCCGTCCACCCCGGTCGAGACCGTCGTGCACGGTGACTTCGCGCCGTACAACTGCGTCTACGACGGGATCGCCGCGGTCGGCATCATCGACTTCGACACGGCCCACCCCGGCCCGCGGGTCTGGGACGTCGCGAGCGCGGTGTACCGGTTCGCGCCGTTCACCACCGGAGCCGTCGAGGGTGCGACCGCCCCGACGCTCGACGCGCGACTCGCGCGGGCAGCGGAGTTCTGCCGCGCCTACGGGCTCGACCAGGCGTCCCGGTCGGTCCTCGCACCGACGATGCTCGCCTCGATCACCGCACTCCTCACCATGCTCGAGACCGAGGCGGCAGCCGGGAACCCGAAGTTCGTCAGCGACCTCGAGCACGGCCACGCCGACCTGTACCGCGCCGACGCGGCGTACATCGAGCAGCACGCCGACGACATCACCAGAGCAGTGGTGTGACCCGGTCGCCGACCCCGGCGGCGCTCCGCTCGATGCGCCTCGCCGCGCAGCGCATCGGCGTGCGGGGTGGAACGGCGCTCGACGTCGTCACCCACATGACGGCGTTGCAAGGGCAGGACCTCGGCCAGTCGCTGTGGGCGATCGGCGTCAGAGCCCTCGGCCTGACCCGGGCTGACGTGCACGCGGCCTTCGACCGGGGGGAGTTCGTCCGGTCGTGGCCGATGCGCGGAACCCTGCACGTGCTGCGTGCCGACGACCTCCGGATGCTCCTCTCCCTGACCGCGACCAGGACCATCCGCCAGACCGCCAGACGCGCGGCGGAGCTCGGACTCGACGAGGCCACCGTCGACCGTGCCCGGGCACTCACCATCGCGGCACTCGAGGGCGGCCGGTCCCTGGACCGCGACGGCGTGCTCGGCCGCTACCGGGACGCCGGGATCGACCCCGCCGGCGGGCGCGGCTACCACCTGCTGTTCCGGTTGGCGCAGGAGGGGCTCGTCGCGTGGGGCCCGATGAGCCGTGTCGGGCAGGACCTCGTGCTCCTCGACGAGTGGGCACCGGGGGCGTCGCCCGTCCCGGACCGTGACGAGGCCCTGCGCCGGACACTCCTCGGCTTCCTCCGTGGCAGGGGACCGGCGACCGAGGTCGACGTCGCGAGCTGGACGAAGCTGCCCCTCGGGGACGTCCGACGTGGTGTCGCGGCAGCGGGCGACGCGATCGAGGACCTCGGCGCCGGCCTCCTCGCGCTCGCGGACCGGCCGGAGCCGGGCGGCATCCCGACCGGGCAGCTCCTGCCCGGGTTCGACGAGTACCTGCTCGGGTACGCGGACCGGACCGGGCACCTCGACGCCGTGCACGCCGACCGTGTCGTGCCGGGCGGCAACGGCATCTTCCTGCCGATGGTCGTGCACCGCGGGCAGGTCGTCGGCACCTGGAAGCGCACCGAACGCACGCGGGACGTCCGCGTCACCGTGACACCGTTCACGCCGCTCACCCCGGCAGTGCGCCGCGCCGTCGAGACGGCAGCGACGGCGTACGCCCGGTTCGTCGGCCTCCCACTCACCCTCGGCGTGGGCTGATCGTTCCAGCGACTGCCCAGCATCCGTGCGGCTGCTCCCGACGCTCCCTCGGGTAATGTTCCAAGGCCATGACCGACAGCCCGGCCGACGCCACCCCCTACGAAGTCCTCGGCGTCGCCGCGACCGCCGACGACGAGGAACTCCGCCGCGCCTACCGCCGAGCGGCCCGCGAGACCCACCCGGACCTCGGTGGTGACGCCATCCGCTTCCGCCGGGTGCAGGTCGCATGGGAGCGCATCGGCACACCAGCGGCGCGACGCGCCTACGACACGGGGTCGCGCCCGACGTCCGCACCGTCGGCCCCGTCCGGCAGCTCGTCGTGGAGGCGCGGTTCCGGTCGCGACGAGTACGCACCACCCACGGCGCGTCGCGACTCCCGCCCGCGTGCCCGCTCCCACGGACACCCCGGCGGTCGGTCCCGCGAGGTCTTCCTCGCTGCCGAGCGCGAGTGGGTCGGACTCGGCGACCCCATCGAGGACCCGTACGCCCCGTCACTCATCCGATCAGCCCCCCGGTCCATCCGCCGACTGCTCGGTGAGGCGCTCGCCGAGGAGGCGACCGCCTCGATCGTCGCCGACATGGGCATCGGCGTGACGGTCTGGCACGACCTCGATGCGGGTGCAGAGGGCAAGCTCGACCACGTCGTGCTCATGCCGAGCGGGTTGTGGGCGCTCGAGTCCATCGACTGGGGCGGGCCGGTGCGGGTCGACCACGGCGAGATAGTCGGCGAGACGCTCGAGCCGGGGGAGCGCCCCGTGAAGGAGCTCGTCCGCGCGGCCCGTGCCGTCCAGAAGCAGACACGCGTGCGGTTCACCGGCCGGCTGCTCGTCGTGCCGGACTCCGCGGTCGACCACGACGTGCAGCTCGTCGGCTCCCCGAAGAAGCCGACCGCATACGTGGTCCGGCGCAGTGCGCTCGGGCAGGTCCTCAACGGCGTGTGGTCCCCGGAGGGCGCCGTCGACGTGTTCGAGATCCGGGACCGCCTGCAGCAGACCGTCCGGTTCGTCTGACGCGCCGGACCGTCCGGGCGATCAGTAGCCGCGGAGCTTCTCGAGGTCCCGGCGCTCCCGCTTGCTCGGACGTCCGGCGCCGCGATCGCGCATCGGGACGAAGCCGGCCTCTTCCTTCGGCAGGCGCGGCGGGGTCTTGTCGTCGAGGTGCTTCGCCGCCTCGGTGGCTCCGACGCGCTTCAGGATGATGCTCTTCACGACGACGATGCGGTCGAACCCGGCCTGACGGACACGGACCTCGTCACCGGGGCCGACCGGCTGCGACGGCTTCGCCCGCTCGCCGTTGACCCGGACGTGTCCGGCCTTGCACGCGGTCGTCGCGGCGGACCGGGTCTTGGTGATCCGGACCGCCCAGATCCAGCTGTCCACCCGGGCCTTGTCCATCCCACTACCCTAGGCGTCCGGTACCCGCCCGTGGCAGCCCGTAGGGTCGGGGGCGTGGGAGCGGACGAACAGGGGCGGATCGCACGGGCACTCGCGCTCGGGGTGCTCGCCGACGTCGAGCTGGGGACTCGCGTCGTCGTCCGGGCGCACCACGGCGACGGCGCGAGCGACGCACTCGGGGACCTCGTCGCACGCACACCGGACACCGTCACGATCGACACCCGCCGCGGCCGGGTCGAGGTCGCCCTCACCGACGTCGTCGCCGCGAAGCGCGTCCCTCCGCCCCCGCCACGTCGTCCTCGCTGACGCCGTTCGAAGCGAGCGACCGCGGCGAGCCGTCGCCGGGCAGGCCCTCGCGCCGTCGTAGCCTCTGGCCATGGCAGTCCCCGTCCCACTCGGCACCGAGGACCGCACCGCCCGTGTGACGCTCCGCCGCCCAGACTCCTGGCGACGCGAGGACGCGTCCCACGCGGACCTCCGGCTGCGCGGCGACGACGTCGTCCTCACCGTCCGGTCCCGCCCGAGCGATCGCGGCATCGGGGACGAGAACGCCTCGCTCATCGAACGACTCCCCGGGTCCGTCGACGGCCTGCTCCTCGTCGGCTGCGACGTCTGGGGCACGGTCGGCGCACCCGCACGCCTGGTCGAGTACGTCCGCCCCGGCGAGGACGGCGACGAGGACCACGAATCGACCTCGATCGTCGGCGCCCACCTGCTGTTCGTCACGGGACGGCACCGCGTCGACGTGACCGTCGAACGCCCGCTCGCGCGGCTCGACGAGAGCGACGACGTCGTGTTCGCCGTGCTCGACTCCGTCCGCGCCGTCGGCCCCGTCTCCGCGTCGTCGCCCCGCGACCTCGAGGAGCTGCCGGCCGCGCAGCCCGCACCGGAGCTCGACGGACCGCGCCTCGCCTCCGACGCCCTCACCACGCTGCAGAGCATGGCCGGGAAGCGCTGGAGCCCCACGCTCCTGCGCAGTCCCGGCGGACGCGGACTCGTCGACGCCGGCCTGGTCGGACGGTTCGGGACGGTCTCGCCGACGACCCAGGCCCTCATCGAACCGTGGGCCGGCGACGTGCAGCCGACCACGCTGGAACAGCACCTGCCCGACGGGCGCGTGTCGCGCCTCCAGGCCTGGTCCGGCACCGTCGTGGACGGGACGGACGACGCCGATTCCGTCATCACCCGGCTCGCGCCGGAGCGCGTGGTCGCGATCGCGGCCGGGAGGCTCGGTGTCGGTCCGGCATGGACCTTCCCGTTCCGCACGGAGTCGCTCCGGGCCGACCTGCTCGGCAGGCGGCTGGCCGGTGGCGACGCCGCTCCCGACCTGCCGGCGTCGATCGCCGAGGCCGACCCGCGGCTCGCCCGGTTCTGGGCGGCGCCGTGGACGGTGTCGTACCTGCGTCGGCCGGGGAAGCCCCGACCGATCACGATCGTGCACGCCGAGGGACAGGGCTTCGCGCGCGTCGGACGCACGGAGGCCGGCGCCTCCGCGTTCTGGGCGGAGTCGCCGGCCAACGTCTACCGGTCCTTGGTGCGTGCGTTCCTGTCTGCTCCAGCTGAAGAGGGCTAGGCGGCAGGGCCCGCGGTGAGCGTCACCGTGACGGTGCTCGCCGTGCCGGCGCTGTTCGTGTAGCCGACGGACACCTTGTCGCCGACGGACTTCGACTGGATCACCTGCGTCAGCTGGTCCGAGCTCGTGATCGCGGTGCCGTCGATCGACGTGATCGTGTCACCGGCAGCGAGGCCCGCCGTCGCTGCGCCGGACCCCTCGACGGTCCCGGCGACCGCGACCCCGCCCGTGGTGGTGGACGTGCCGCTCACCTGGACGCCGAGGAACGCGGGCAGCCCGATCGTGATGGTCCCGGATGCGTCACCGGCGAGGATCTTGTCCGCGATCGCCTTCGCCGTGGTGATCGGGATCGCGTAGCCCGTCACGTCGGCCGAGCCCGAGGACGCAGCGGTCGCCATGCCGACGACCTCACCCTCGCTGTCGAGCACCGGACCGCCGGAGTCGCCGGAGACGATGTCCGCGGCGATCTCGATGAGGCCGGTGAGGGACTCGGTGCCCGTGCCGGACTCGCTCTGCACCTGGATGTCCTGGTCGGTCGCGGTGACGGTGCCCTCCGCGGCGACGAGGTTGCCCGTGCCCTCGGCGTTGCCGACGTCGGTCACGGCGTCACCGGTGCTCGGTTCGCCGTCGTCGTCGAGCGTGACGGTCGACAAGCCGGACGCGTTCTCCAGCTTGAGGACCGCCACGTCGTTCGTGGCGTCGGCACCGACCACGTCGGCCTTGTACTCCTTGCCGGTGGTCTCGTCGGTGACCGTGATGCTCGTCGCACCCTGGATGACGTGGTTGTTCGTGAGGATCGTGCCGTCCGAGGTCAGGACCATCCCGGTGCCGGCGGCCTGCGAGGACTGGTCGTAGTTCAGGATCGTGTTGATCGTGACGACGCCCTTCTTCTGGGCTGCCGTGGCCGCCGTGGCGGCGGACTCCGTGCTGGTGCCGGACGAGCCGCTCCCGCTTCCGCTTCCGCTCCCGTCGCCGGGCACCGTGAAGCCGTTCGTGCCGCTCCCGCTGCCGGTGTCCGGCGTGGTCGTCGTGCCCTGGGACTGGCTCGACGTGGTCTCGGTGCCGACCGACGAGAGCCCGAGTGCCGTCCCGCCGGCGGCGCCGACGATCGCGAGGGCGGCGATGCCGGACCCGATCACCAGCCCGAGCCTGCGCTTCTTCGTGCCGGGGCGCGTGCCGAACGCACCGCTCCACCCCTGCTGTGACGGGTACTGCTGTGACGGGTACTGCTGCCCGTGCTGCGCCGCGTGGGCCCAGCCCTGGTGGACGCCGGCGAGGGCGGGGCTGCCGATGAGGTACGGGCCACGACCGTCGTGCGTGTAGGCGTACGGGCCGGAGCCGTCGGGTGCGTAGAGGTACGGACCGGAGCCGTCGAACGCGTAGGCGGGACGGAGTGTGGACGCGTCGGCGTGCGGGGCCTCCCACGTGGAGCGGGGTGCGGCGTCCTGTGCGTCGATCGGGGTCGCGCCCGGTTCGGCGTCGGGGTTCGGGGTCTCGTTCATCGGTGCTCTCCGGTCGCTCTCGACGACCCGGTCGGGCGTCGATGGATACGAGTACAAGCCCGTTTCCCATGACGAAGCTATGAGCGAGCCCTGCGCGCGCTCACGACTCGCTCGGGGATCGCCGAGGGGGAGTGCGGGGGTCGTCGTCGCCCGCGAGACGTTAGGGTTGCCTTACTCCTCATGCGTTCCCCGTCACCAGCGCCGCCCGCGCCCCGTTCCGTGCCCCGCCTCGTCGGTGCGACGGTCCTCGCCGTCCTGGTGCTCGCCGTGGCGGTCGCCCTGAGTGTCGCGTTCGGGTCGCGGCCGATCCCGCTCGGGACGGTGCTCGACACCGTGCTGCACCCGGGCCGGAACGACGAGATCGGGCTCATCGTGCTCGGCAACCGCGTCCCGCGCACCCTCGTCGGGTTGCTCGCGGGTGCCGCCCTCGGGGTCGCCGGCGCCGTGATGCAGGGGGTCACCCGCAACCCGCTCGCCGACCCGAGCATCCTCGGCATCAACTCCGGCGCGGCCCTCGCCGTCGTGACGGGCATCGCGGTCTTCGGCATCAGCGGGACGGCCGAGTACCTGCCGTTCGCCTTCGCCGGTGCCGCGCTCGCCGCACTGCTCGTCTACGGCATCGCCGCGGTCGCCAGGCGGGGGCTGACGCCCGTCGGCCTCGCGCTGTCCGGGGCCGTGGTCGCCGCGGCGCTCGCGTCCATCTCGACCGCGGTCCTCGTGACGAGCCAGAGCCTCCTCGACCAGCTGCGGTTCTGGCAGGTCGGCGCGCTCGCGGGCAAGGACCTCGGCACCGCCGGGGTCGTCACGATCCCGGTGCTCGTCGGACTGTGCATCGCGTTCGCCCTCGGTCGTTCGCTCAACACGCTCGCACTCGGCGACGAGCTCGCCGCGTCGCTGGGCCAGCGCGTCGTGCTCGTCCGGGCGGTCGGTGGACTCGTCACCGTGCTGCTCGCCGGCTCGGCGGTCGCCGCTGCCGGGCCCATCGCGTTCGTCGGGCTCGCCGTCCCGCACGCCGTCCGCCGACTGAGCGGTCCCGATCACCGGTGGACGATCCTGCTGTCCGCCATCGTCGCGCCGGCACTGCTGCTCGTCTCCGACGTCATCGGCCGGGTCGTCGCGTACCCGGGAGAGCTGCAGGTCGGCATCGTCACGGCCTTGATCGGTGCGCCGGTGTTCATCGCCCTGGTCCGGTCGAAGGCGGTGACCGGGCTGTGAGCGCCGTCGACCAGACCCGGGCCCGGACTCGGCCCCGGCTCGGGGCAGCGCGTCGTGAGCTCGTCGTGCTCGGCTCCGTCCTCGTCGTGCTGGTCGGGCTCGTGCTCGTCGGGCTCGGCGTGGGCGAGATCCCGCTGTCGCCCGCTCAGGTCGTCCAGGCGCTGTTCGGCCATGGGGACACGATCTCGGACTTCGTGATCGGGCAGCTCCGCGGGCCGAGGACCCTCGCGGCGCTCCTCGTCGGGGCCAGTCTCGGCGTCGCGGGCGGCATCGTGCAGAGCGTCGTCCGGAACCCCATCGCCAGCCCCGACGTGATCGGCATCACCTCCGGCGCGAGCGCGTCCGGGCTGACCGCGATCGTGCTGTTCGGGGTCTCCGGCATCGGACTGTTCTGGACGGTGCTCGTCGGCGCCCTCGTCGTGTCGCTGGTCATCGCCGCCCTCGCGTGGCGCAGGGGCATCACGGGCAACCGCGTGGTCCTCGTCGGCATCGGGGTCGCGGCGATGTCCCTGAGCGTCACCGGCTGGATGCTCACGAGCGGCTCCGTGCAACAGGCAGGGACGGCGCTCCTCTGGCTCTCCGGCAGTCTCAACGCGGTCGACCGGAGTGTCGTGGGTGTGCTCGTGGTGGCGTTCGTCGTGCTCATGGTGCTGTCGCTCCTGCAGTCACCGCGACTGACCGTCCTGACGCTCGGCGACGACGTGGCGGCCGCACTCGGCCTGCGACCGAACCGTGCGAAGCTCCTGCTCCTCCTGACCGCCGTGTGCCTCACCGCGGCGGCCGTCGCGACCGCGGGGCCAGTGTCGTTCGTCGCCCTGATGGCGGCGCCGATCTCCAGGCGGCTCGTCGGGGGCGGTCGTGTGGCGCTGGGTGTCTCGGCCGCGGTCGGCGCCGTGATCGTGCTCGCGAGCGACCTCATCGCCCAGTTCGCGATCCCCGGGAACGCCCTGCCGGTCGGCGTCGTCACCGGCGTCGTCGGCGCCCCGTACCTGCTCTGGTTGCTCGCGCGCGGTCGCTGACGACCGCCTGCTGCGCACGCGTGCCGTGAGCGGCCGTCGCGACGTCCTGCCGTGACGTCCGTGGCGGAGCTGAGCCGAGCCTCCCGTCCGGCCTGCCGCGACACGCGTTGCAGAGTGCGATTACGGGGTCCCGCGCGGGATTGCGGAAACCCGCAAAGCAGGCTCAGAACCCCCCTTCCGGGTGTCTGCACGCCGATTCGTGTCCCCCTAACGTCGGACACGACCCCGGACTCCCGACAGCGTTCCACCCCGAACGAACGCTGGTCCGGTCGAACGAAGGACACCCATGCCCGAACAGCATGACGACGCGCCCGTGCGCCGTCGGCAGTGGGGTTCCGAGCGACGTACCCGCCCGCTCGACATCCTCCACGAACGCCCCTCCGACCGGAAGCTCGTCTCCGGTCGCATCGCCATCATCCTCACGATCGCCTTCTGGATCGCGTACGTCGTCTACACCGTGATCCGCCAGTTCCTGGACTACGGCACCGAGAGCTTCCGGTTCACCACCGAAGCGCTCTCGTACCTGGTCGTCGTCACCTTCCTGACCTTCTCGGCGCTCATGCACCTCATCGCGCGGCAGGGTGCGATGGAGCGCTTCGCCACCCACGTCCGCGTGCCCCGCGCCGAACTGGACCGTCACTTCGGCACCGGGCACGAGTCGCCGCTGACGGTCCTCGTCCCGAGCTACGCCGAAGAACCGGAGGTCGTCGCGACGACGCTCTGGTCGGCCGCGCTGCAGGAGTACCCGTCGCTCCGCATCGTCCTGCTCGTCGACGACGCACCGTTCCCGACCGACCCGGAGACGCGCGCGAAGCTCGAGCGGACCCGCGCGGTCGCGACGACCATCCAGATGCAGCTCGCGCCGGCAGCAGAGCGCTTCCAGGAGGCCCTGCTCTCCGCCGAGGTCGAGGCGTCGCACACCCCGTTCGCCACCGTCGACTCGCTGCGCACGCTCGTCGAGCACCACCGCTGGGCCGATGCCTGGCTGCGCCGCCACGCCCGCGAGCACGACGTCGTCGACCACGTCGACCACTTCTTCCACGACCAGGTCCTGGTCGGGCTGGCTGACGAGTTCCGGCTGACGTCGGAGGCCCTCGAGGCGGCGATCGTCGACGCGCTCGACACCGCGGCGAGCACGCCGTCCGTCGAGGGCCGCACCACGCCGCTCGACGGCTCGACGCTGACCGAGATCACCTCGGCCCGGGTCGTGGAACTCCAGCGCCGTCTCGCGTGGACGTTCACCGCCGAACTGACCACGTTCGAGCGGAAGCGCTACGCGAACCTCTCCGACGAGGCGAACAAGGCGATGAACCTCAACGCCTACATCGGCCTGCTCGGCGGCGCGTACGCGTTCGACGAGACCGCGTCCGGCACGATCCTCCGGACGGTCGCCGACCCGGCGGACGCGGACATGGTCTTCCCGGCCTCGGACTACCTCCTGACGCTCGACGCCGACTCGGTGCTGCTCCGTGACTACTGCCTGCGCCTGGTCTACTTCCTCGAGCAGCCGGAGAACGCCAGCGTCGCCGTGACGCAGACCCCGTACTCGTCGTTCCGTGGTGCCGCCACACGCATCGAGCGGCTCGCCGGCGCGACGACCGACATCCAGCACATCCTCCACCAGGGCATGTCGCGCCACAACGCGACGTTCTGGGTCGGCGCGAACGCGGTCATCCGCACCCGGGCGCTCCGCGACATCGAGGAGGTCGAGACCGTCGGCGGCTTCGAGGTGAAGCGCTACGTGCAGGACCGCACCGTCATCGAGGACACCGAGTCGAGCGTCGACCTCGGGATGCACGGCTGGACCCTCGTGAACTACCCGGAGCGCCTGTCGTACAGCGCCACCCCGCCGGACTTCGGCTCCCTGATCGTGCAGCGGCGACGCTGGGCGAACGGTGGGCTGCTGATCCTGCCGAAGTACCTCAGGCAGGTCCGCGAGCGTCGGCAGCGGGGCGAGCGGGTCGGCATCGTCGAGATGTCCCTCCGCGTCAACTACATGGCGTCGATCGCGTGGGCGTCGTTCGGCCTGATCTTCCTGCTCGCGTACCCGTACGACTCGCGGCTCCTCAGCCCGATGGTTCTCCTCGCCGCGCTGCCGTACTTCTGGCTGCTCTCGAGTGACCTGAAGTACTGCGGGTACAAGCGGACCGACGTGTTCCGGATCTACGGCTTCAACCTGATCCTGATGCCCGTGAACGTCGCCGGCGTGCTGAAGAGCATCCAGCAGGCCCTCACCGCGAAGAAGATCCCGTTCGCCCGCACGCCGAAGGTCCGTGACCGCACGGCGTCGCCGGCGCTCTACGTCCTGGCGCCGTACGCGATGGTCGTGTTCTCGGTGTTCACCTTCGTCCGCGACTTCCACGCCGAGAACTGGGGCAACGCGGTCTTCGCCGCGTTCAACGCCCTGCTGGCGATGTACGCGATCGTCGCCTACATCGGGATCTGGAACTCGGTCGTCGACGTCTGGATCTGGGCGACGGCGTGGATGTACTACGACCCGAGCGCACGAGCAGCGCGCCGAGCCCGTCGCCTGGCCGCGCGTGCCACCGCACGGGCAGCCAGGGGCGGCGTCCCCGACCTGCAGCCCGTGGCCGAGGACTGGCGTGCCGTCCTCTACTTCGGTGACCGCGGCAAGAGCATGCCGAGGCACCACCACGCGGACGTCGTCGGTGCGGTCCGCGCGACCACCGACTCCGCCACGAACGAGAAGACGGCGGCCTGACGATGTCGACCACGAGACGCCTCTCACCGCTCCGCGTCGGCCTCGCAGCCGTCGTGGCATTCGCCCTCGTCGCCGCCGGGTACGTCGGCTTCGACCGCTGGCAGTCCGCCCAGGCATCGGAGACCCAGGAGTCCTGGTTCGCCGCCTACACCGACGTCACCGCGACGCCGACGTTCGCGTTCGAGGACGTGAAGTCCGCCAAGGGCCGCGACGTCATGCTGTCCTTCGTCGTCGCGGACCACGACGCCGCCTGCACGCCGACCTGGGGGTCGTACTACTCGCTCCAGGGTGCGTCCGACCAGCTCGACCTCGATCGCAGGATCGCCCGCCTGCAGCAGCAGAAGGGCGAGGTCGGGGTGTCGTTCGGCGGGCTGTCGAACGACGAGCTCGCCACGACCTGCACCGACCGGAGCGACCTCGTCGACGCGTACAGCACCGTCGTGCAGCGCTACGACGTCAGCACGGTCGACTACGACGTCGAGGGCGACGACCTCGCGAACCACGCCGCGGGGGAGCGCCGTGCGAAGGCCGTCGCCGAGCTGCAGCAGCAGCGTCGTGCAGCAGGGCACCCGCTCGCGGTGTGGCTCACCCTGCCGGCCGCGCCGTCCGGACTGACGAGCGACGGCACCACGGCGGTCGCGCAGTTCCTGCAGGCCGGCGTCGACCTCGCCGGCGTGAACGCGATGACGATGGACTACGGCGACGGCAAGGGTGCGAGCCAGAGCATGTACTCCGCCTCGGTGCAGACCCTGCAGCAGGTGCACCGTCAGCTCGGCGTGCTCTACCAGCGCTCCGGCACGCCGCTCTCCGCCGGCACGCTCTGGCACAAGGTCGGGGCGACGCCGATGATCGGGCAGAACGACGTGCAGGACGAGGTCTTCACGCTCGCCGACGCCGAGAAGCTCAACACCTGGGCGCGGGACCAGGGCCTCGGCCGGATGTCGATGTGGTCCCTCAACCGGGACACCACCTGCGGGTCGAACTACGTGAACCTCTCGACCGTGTCGAACTCCTGCTCCGGGGTCGACCAGGGCGGGAAGCTCTTCGCCGACGCCCTCGGCAAGGGCTTCACCGGCGGGATCGTCGCCGCGGCGTCCGACGTCACCACGGCGGAGCCCTCGTCCACCGTGCAGCCGACCGACGACCCGTCGACGAGCCCGTACCCGGTGTGGAACGCGGACGCCTCGTACCTGGAGGGCACCAAGATCGTCTGGCACCACAACGTCTACGAGGCGAAGTGGTGGACCTCGGGCGACCTGCCGGACGACCCGGTGCTGAGCGCCTACGAGACGCCGTGGCAGCTCATCGGCCCGGTCCTGAAGGGCGAGAAGCCGGTGAAGCAGGTCACCTTGCCGGCCGGCACCTACGACGCGTGGTCCGGGACGAAGCAGTACGACACCGGCGACCGTGTGCTGTTCAGCGGCGTGCCATACCAGGCGAAGTGGTGGAACACGGGCGACAGTCCGCAAGCCTCCACCAGTGACCCGGACGGCTCGCCGTGGGTCAAGCTCAAGGACTCCGAGATCAAGGAGCTCCTGTCCGGCCTGCAGGCCGGCAACTGATGGACGGGAGGCTCGGTACCAGCTGGTACCGAGCCTCCCGTCCATCGTCTGGTCGCGCACCGCTGTCCGCTCGCCGCGGACAGGTCGTGTCACCCGGGTACGGGACTCTCGCTCGGTCGGTCGTTTCCGATACGCTGGGTTGCCAAGAGGAGGAGGTCCACGATGCCAGATCCAGTGGTCCCGCAGCCTGAGGGACAACGAGCCCCGGAGCAGCGGCTGGTCGACACGACGCTGACCTTCAGCATGGACATGGGCGCGGCACTCACGCCCGAGTCCGGTGTCTCGCCGGAAGAACGCGACGCCATCAACGCACTGCCCTCCGGGTCGGCGCTGCTCGTCGTCCGTCGCGGCCCCAACGTCGGTGCCCGCTTCCTGCTCGACTCCGACGTCACGACGGCCGGCCGCCACCCCGATGCGGACATCTTCCTCGACGACGTCACGGTGTCCCGGAAGCACGCGCAGTTCCTCCGCGCCGGGACGGCCTTCACGGTCAAGGACCTCGGTTCGCTGAACGGCACGTACTTCGACGGCGACCGCATCGACGAAGCGCCGCTGTCCGACGGTGCAGAGGTCCAGGTCGGCAAGTTCCGCCTGACGTTCTACGCATCCCGGGTCGACCTGGCGCGCCTGGCGAACGCGTAGTGGCCGCCCGCTCGGCCGCAGCGCGGTCGGGTTCGCCGGCCGCGGACCTGCTGACGATCGGCCAGGTCATCGCTCGGCTGAAGCCCGACTTCCCGGACCTCTCGAGCTCCAAGCTGCGGTTCCTCGAAGAGCGCGAGCTCGTCACACCCGTCCGCACGGCGAGCGGCTACCGCAAGTTCTCCCCGGCCGACGTCGACCGGCTCCGTGTCGTCCTCGGCCTGCAGCGGGACCACTACCTGCCGCTGAAGGTCATCAAGGAGTACCTCGCCGACCTCGACGCCGGGCGCGAGCCCGTGCTGCCCGGCGGTGGTGACGGGCCGAAGCCGTCCATCCTGGGTGGCGAGAAGCGGTACTCCCGCGACGACCTCGTCCGAGCGGCCGGCGCCACGCCGATGCTGCTCTCCGACGCGGTGTCCGCCTCGCTGCTGCCGGCGACCGACACCTTCGGCGAGGACTCGGTCGTCGTGCTCAAGGCCCTCGTCGAGCTGCAGCGGACCGGCATCGAGCCGCGGCACCTCCGCACCTTCCGCTCGACCGCCGAGCGCGAGGTCGGCCTCATCGAGTCCGCGCTGATGCCCGTCTCGCGGCGGGGTGACGCGACCTCGAAGGCGAAGGCGCTCGAGCTCGCGCGGGAGATCTCCGGGCACCTCGAGGTCATCCGGTCCAACCTGATCCGTGCCGCCATCGGTCGGATGGACGCGTGAGCCGCTCTGGTGGGGCCCGTGTGCCGGGGCGTATCCTCGACACGCCGGACGCGCCGAGTCGGATGTCCCGCGTCGGAGCCATCGGAGTCGCTACCGTGGACCTCGGCACAACTCTCAACCCGTCGTTGAAGCTTCGGATGAGGGCTCGATCGTCCTGGAAGGCAGTCCAATGAGTGGGAACGAAACCCCCGGTACCCCGTCAGACATGACGCGGTACGACCTCGGGTTGCTCTTCACCGACGGACTCCCGGAGCACGACGAGCAGAACGGCTACCGCGGCACCGTCGCCGCCAAGGCAGCCGGCATCAGCTACCGCCAGCTCGACTACTGGGCTCGCACCGAGCTCGTGCAGCCGACGATCCGCGGCGCCGCAGGGTCCGGTTCGCAGCGGCTCTACGGCTTCCGGGACATCCTCGTGCTGAAGCTCGTCAAGCGACTCCTCGACACCGGCATCTCGCTCCAGCAGATCCGGACCGCCGTCAACCAGCTCCGCGAGTCCGGCGTGTCCGACCTCGCGCAGACCACGCTGATGTCCGACGGCGCATCGGTCTACCTGTGCACCTCGGACGACGAGGTCATCGACCTGGTGTCCCGCGGGCAGGGCGTGTTCGGCATCGCGGTCGGCAAGGTCCTGCGTGAGGTGGAGTCCTCCCTCGTCGAACTCGACGCGACGCCCGCGGCCGACCCGGCCGACGAGCTCGCCGCACGCCGAGCCACGCGCGCTTCCTGACGCCGCGCCCGCTCGCGCGCTTCCTGACGCGGCGCCCGCTCGCGCCCTTCCTGACGCGGTGCCCGCTCGTGCGCTTCCTGACGCGGCGCCCGCTCGCGCGCTTGCCGAGTGGCCACGACTCCCCGCACGTCAGCCGTCGAGCGGTCAAGAACTGTCGCACGCGCGCACGTCGATCGACGACTTGCGACACGTCGCGGGACGTGAGCGGGGAGTTGTGACCGGTGAGCGGTAGCGCTTGCCGGGACTGGGTGGGTATCAGCGGTGTTCGGTCGGGGACACCTGTCGAGCGCTCGCCGAGCGGTCACGACATGTCGCCGAGCACGCGGCGAACAGTCACGAACCGTCGCCGACCACGCGGCGAGCGGTCACGACACGTCGCCGAGCGTGCGCCGAGCGGTCACGACACGTCGCCGACCGCGCGGCGAGCGGTCACGAACCGTCGCGTGTTCGTGGTCCAGCCGACGATTCGTGACCTTCGCCGCAACCTGAGCGGGGAGTCGTGACCGGTCGTCCCATCGCGGTGGGTCGTCCCTGCCGGGGGTCTCCTGTGCGGAGAAGCGCTACTCGGCGATGGCCGCGGCAGCGCCGTCGGCGTAGGGGCCGATCTTGCCCGTCCGCATGATGCGCTCGAGGAGCTGGTCGAAGTTGCGCGCCATCTCCTGTGCGGACTCGCCGGGCCACACGTGCAGGGGCTTCGCGGCACCCTGGGCCTGCTGGAGCGACGTGCGCTCGGGCAGCTGCGGCGAGAGCACGAGCGGACCGAACATGTCGCGGAGTTCCTTGATGCGGAACTGGTGCTCGAGGGACTGCACGCGGGCACGGTTCACGATGATGCCGAGCGGCTGCAGGCGGGGGGAGAGTCCGCGTCGGATCTCCTCGATCGCGCGGAGGGCACGGTCGGCGGCGGCCACGGAGAAGAGCCCGGGCTCGGTGACGACGGTCACGCGGTCGGACGCGGCCCACGCGGTGCGGGTGAGGGCGTTGAGCGACGGCGCGCAGTCGATGAGGACGAGCTCGTAGTCCTGCTCGACGTTGGCGAGCGCTTCCTCGAGCTTCCAGATGTCGCGGATCGACGGGTGCGGCCCGTCGAAGTTGATGGCGGAGGGGGAGCCGACCATGACGTCGATCTTGCCCTGCGAACCCTTCGTCCAGCCGGACGGCGCGATGGCCTGGCGGACGATCTTCTCCTTCGGGTTCTCGAGCACGTCGGCCACGTTGAGGTGGCCGGCGATGTTGATGTCGAGGCCGGTGGAGACGTCGGACTGGGGGTCGAGATCGACCACCAGCGTTCGCAGACCCTTGGCGAACGCGGCCGAGGTCAGACCGAGTGTGACCGTCGTCTTGCCGACACCGCCCTTGAGAGAGCTCACGCTGAGTACATGCACGTTGAGCAACGTTACCGCCAGTAGGGTTGTCTCACCTGACCCAGCGCTGAAAGGGCCCGCGTGTTCCGCAAGATCCTGGTCGCCAACCGTGGCGAGATCGCGATCCGCGCGTTCCGCGCGGCGTACGAACTCGGCGCCCGCACCGTCGCCGTCTACCCCTACGAGGACCGGAACTCCCTGCACCGTCTCAAGGCGGACGAGGCATACCTGATCGGCGAGCGGGGCCACCCGGTCCGCGCCTACCTCGACGTGTCGGAGATCATCCGCGTCGCCCGGGAATCCGGTGCGGACGCGATCTACCCCGGCTACGGCTTCCTGTCCGAGAACCCGGACCTCGCCGCCGCTGCCGCCGCGAACGGCATCACGTTCATCGGACCCGGCGAGCACGTCCTCGAGATGGCCGGCAACAAGGTCACCGCGAAGGAGCACGCGATCGCGGCCGGCGTGCCGGTCCTGGCGAGCACCCCGGCGAGCCGCGACGTCGACGAGCTCGTCGCCGGCGCCGAGGCGATCGGGTTCCCGGTCTTCGCGAAGGCCGTCGCCGGTGGTGGCGGTCGTGGCATGCGCCGCGTCGAGACCCCGGCCGAGCTGCGTCCGGCGCTGGAAGAAGCGATGCGCGAAGCCGACAGCGCGTTCGGCGACCCCACGATGTTCCTCGAACAGGCGGTCCTGCGTCCGCGACACATCGAGGTGCAGATCCTCGCCGACGCCACCGGGACCGACTCCGGGACGATCCACCTCTTCGAGCGGGACTGCTCCGTGCAGCGCCGCAACCAGAAGGTCGTGGAGATCGCGCCCGCGCCGAACCTCGATCCGTCGATCGCCCGGGCACTGCATCGCGACGCCGTGGCCTTCGCCCGCTCGATCGGCTACGTGAACGCCGGAACCGTCGAGTTCCTGCTCGACACCGTCGGAGAGCGTGCCGGGCAGCACGTCTTCATCGAGATGAACCCGCGCATCCAGGTCGAGCACACCGTGACCGAAGAGGTGACCGACGTCGACCTCGTGCAGTCGCAGATGCGCATCGCCGCGGGGGAGACCCTCGCCGACCTGGGCCTGTCGCAGGACACCGTGTCCGTGCACGGCGCCGCGCTGCAGACGCGCATCACGACCGAGGACCCGACCCAGGGCTTCCGACCGGACACCGGGCGGATCACCACCTACCGCAGCCCTGGTGGTGCCGGGGTCCGCCTCGACGGCGGCACGGTCGCCACCGGCGCGCAGATCAGCCCGCACTTCGACTCGATGCTCGCGAAGATGACGTGCCGCGGCCGGGACTTCCCGACCGCCGTCGCCCGTGCCAAGCGCGCCCTCGCCGAGTTCCGCATCCGCGGGGTCAGCACGAACATCCCGTTCCTGCAGGCCGTGCTCGAGGACCCCGACTTCGCGCGGGGCGACATCTCGACCGCGTTCATCGGCGAACGTCCGCAGCTGTTCAGCGGCCACGTGTCCAAGGACCGCGGCACGAAGGTCGTCAACTGGCTCGCCGACGTGACGGTGAACAAGCCGAACGGCGAACCCGGCGCGCAGATCGTCGACCCGGCGCTGAAGTTGCCGACCGTCGACCTCACCGCCGAACCGCCGGCCGGTCAGCGCCAGAAGCTGCTGCAGCTGGGGCCGGCCGGGTGGGCGAAGGCCCTCCGCGAGCAGACCGCCCTCGCCGTCACCGAGACGACGATGCGCGACGCCCACCAGTCGCTCCTCGCGACGCGGGTCCGCAGCAAGGACCTCGTCGCCGTGGCGCCGTCCGTGGCGCGGCTGACCCCGGAGCTGCTCAGCATGGAGGCCTGGGGCGGCGCGACCTACGACGTCGCGCTCCGATTCCTCGGCGAGGACCCGTGGGAGCGCCTGGCGTCCCTGCGCGAGGCGATGCCGAACATCCCGATCCAGATGCTCCTGCGCGGCCGCAACACCGTCGGGTACACGCCCTACCCGACCGAGGTCACCGACGCGTTCGTCGCCGAGGCCGCGGCCACCGGCGTGGACGTGTTCCGCGTGTTCGACGCCCTGAACGACGTCAGTCAGCTGCGACCGGCGCTCGAAGCCGTGCTCGCGACGGACACCGCGGTCGCCGAGGCGGCCCTCTGCTACTCCGGCGACCTGCTCGACCCCGCCGAGGACCTCTACACCCTCGACTACTACCTGCGCCTCGCGGAACAGATGGTGGACGCCGGCGCGCACGTCATCGGCATCAAGGACATGGCGGGGCTCCTCCGTGCCAGCGCCGCCGAGAAGCTCGTCGCCGCGTTACGAGAGCGGTTCGACCAGCCGGTGCACGTGCACACGCACGACACCGCCGGCGGACAGCTCGCGACCCTCCTCGCTGCCGCCCGTGCCGGCGCCGACGCGGTCGACGTCGCGGCGGCACCGATGGCGGGCACGACGAGCCAGCCGAGCATGTCCGCCCTCGTCGCGGCCCTCGCGCACACCGAGCGCGACACCGGCATCTCGTTGGACGCAGTCGGGGACCTCGAGCCCTACTGGGAAGCGGTCCGTCGCGTGTACGCACCGTTCGAGTCGGGTCTCGCGGGTCCGACCGGCCGGGTCTACAAGCACGAGATCCCGGGCGGCCAGCTGTCGAACCTCCGTCAGCAGGCCATCGCGCTCGGCCTCGGTGACCGCTTCGAGCAGGTCGAGGACTGGTACGCCGAAGCGAACCGGATCCTCGGTCGCCCGACGAAGGTCACGCCGTCGTCGAAGGTCGTCGGCGACCTCGCGCTGCAGCTCGCGGCCGTGGACGCCGATCCGGCCGACTTCGAGGAGAACCCGCAGAAGTACGACATCCCGGACTCGGTGATCGGTTTCATGGCCGGTGAGCTCGGTGAGCTCCCCGGCGGATGGCCGGAGCCGTTCCGGACGAAGGTGCTGGCCGGACGTGACATCGTCCCGACCATCACCCCGGTGCCCGACGACGAGCGCACGGCACTCGAGACCCCGGGCGTCGACCGGCGGCAGGCCCTGAACCGGCTGCTGTTCGCCGGCCCGACGAAGGCGTTCCAGCAGGTCAGGGACGACTTCGGCGACCTCTCCGTCGTCTCGACCGTCGACTACCTCTACGGCCTGCGTCCTGGCGAGGAGCACGTCGTGCCGCTCGGCAAGGGCGTGAACCTGCTCGTCGGGCTCGAGGCGATCGGTGAAGCGGACGAGCGCGGCATCCGGACGGTCATGGCGACGCTCAACGGGCAGCTCCGGCCGGTGTACGTCCGCGACCGGTCGATCCACGTCGAGACGAAGGCCGCCGAGAAGGCGGACAAGTCCGACCCGAAGCACGTCGCGGCGCCGTTCTCCGGCGTGGTGACGCTCAAGGTCGCCGTCGGTGACGTCGTCGAAGCCGGTGCGCCGGTGGCGAGCATCGAGGCGATGAAGATGGAAGCGGCCATCACGGCGCCCGTCGCGGGCACCGTCGGCCGTCTCGCGATCCCGGCGACCCAACAGGTGGACGCCGGCGACCTCCTGGTGGTGCTGCAGTAACGTGACCGTCCGTCCCATCCGCCTCTTCGGCGACCCCGTCCTCCGCTCCCCGGCCGACCCGATCCGACCCGAGCAACTCGGCAGCGCCGGCATCCGCGACCTCGTACAGGACCTCGTCGACACCGTGCAGGAGCCGGGGCGCGCCGGCGTCGCGGCCCCGCAGATCGGTGTCGGCCTGCGCGCGTTCTCCTACAACGTCGACGGCGAGGTCGGGTACGTCCTGAACCCCGAGGTCGTCGAGGTGTCCGGGGAGCCCGAGCTCATGGACGAGGGCTGCCTGTCCGTCCCCGGGCTCTCGTACCCGACGACCCGCCACCCCTACGCCAAGGTCCGTGGTGTGGACGTCGACGGCAACGAGGTCGTGCTCGAGGGCACGGGGCTCATGGCCGAGGCGCTCCAGCACGAGGTCGACCACCTCGACGGCACCGTCTACGTGATGACGCTGGCCCCGGAGACCCGCAGGCAGGCGCTCCGCGACATCCGCGAACAGGACTGGTTCCACTAGGACCGACCTGTCCCCGAAGTGGCGGACACCCGCTCGTGGGGGTCCGCTCCGGCCTGGTTCCACGTAGGTTCGACCCGTCCACCACGACGGGGCAGGGGCGCACCATGGAACGACGGACCACGACCAGGCGGCGGGTGGTCGCACTGACGCTGGCCGTCATCGCGGCGGCGACCGCCATGACGACGGCGACGGCAACGGGTGCGTCGACCGCACCGGCGACGGCTGCGACCAGCACCGAGCGCGAGGCGGCCGACTACGCCACCGACGTCTACGGCGACGCCTGGGACTTCACGAACTCCGGCGACGCGAACACCAGCTTCACCGCGGCGCCGTCCGGCGTCTCCGGCGGCTCGCTCAACGTGGACCTCACGGACGGCGACTCGGTGATGCTCGTGCACTCGATCTCCGGCAGCGTGCCGTTCGGTCGCGACGGTGCACTCCAGCCCGTCGACACCGCCAAGTACACGCGGCTGTCGTTCTCGATGGACCAGCCGCTGGCGAACCGCATCGGCGCGGTCTACTGGTTCACCTGCCGGGAGCAGACCGCGGCCTGCGGCGGCGGCGTCACCTTCCCAACCGTGCAGGGGAAGAACACCTACGACCTCGACCTCGCCGCCTCGTCGACCCTGCTCGGCAAGCGTGCGTGGCGCTCGGCGAAGATGGTCGTCGTCCGGTTCGACCCGGTCGTCCTGCCGGCGCACACCGCGAAGGCGGGGACGGCGAAGATCGACTGGGTCCGGCTGCACGCCGCACCGGACGCGGCGCACCCGCACGCGGCGATGCCGCCGGGAGCGTACGGCGCGTACACCGTGACCCCGGCGCCACAGCTCGTCGTCGACTCGCCGAACCCGTCGCAGGGCGCCGACCTCGCTGCCGTCCAACGCGGACGATCGTGGGACTTCCGATCGGCACCAGCGACAGGGGCGGTGCGCTACCAGGACGCCACGCTGCTGACGCGCGACGCACGGGGGATCACGGCGCGGAACGCCGGGCCCGCGCAGAACGACCCCCGCGTGCTGTTCCCGGTGTCCGCGTTCTCCGGCAACACCTACCGCTACCTGCAGTTCGACATGTCCTACGACGGCAAGTTCGACCTGTCCGGCAACCCCGGTGGCGGGAAGATGGCGCGGCTCATCTGGAACGTGTCCGGGTCGGGAACGCCGCAGATCAGCAACGACATCCTGACCTACGACTCCGGCAACCAGTCGGAGGTGACCCTCGACCTCACCGCCCGTGATCCGCTCGACGAGAACGCGATCGCGCCCCGCCTCGGCTGGGGCGGTCGAACGGTGACCGGCCTGCGGTTCGACCCGAACGAGGACCCGGGAGCCGCCACGTGGCACCTGCGGTCCCTGCACCTCCGCGCCGACCCGGCGGCGGCGGGGTCGACGACCGTGCAGTTCCACGACGCGGCGTGGGTCGACGGCTCGACGGCCACGGTCGCGGTCGGGATGCACCCGCCGGGGAGCCGCGGGTACGTGGCGATCGCGAAGGACGTCGCGGTCGCGAAGGGGACGAACGGGGCGAAGTTCACGCTCGGTTCGATGGCACCGGGGCGGTACTGGGTCAAGGTCACCCTGCGGCACCCGGACGGCAGGGAGGCGACGCGGTACGCCGCGGCACCGGTCGTCATGCGCCGCTGATCCCGCACGCGCGGCTGCGGTTCCCCGCACGTTCGTGACACCCGGACGCGGGATTGTCGCCATGTCCTGACGAGGAGGTACCGTGTCCGGGTCGGGATCCCCACCGACCCGGTTTCCCACCCCCACAGGACGCACGATGGCACCTCAGAACGACGAGCTCAGCTCGCACCGAACCCGCACGAACCGCCGCCCCGAGCCGGTCCAGTCGACGACGTCGGCGACCGCCGTGCTCGAGCCCACGGACATGCAGCAGCCGCAGAACGGCTGACCGCGCGCGGTGGCGTCGACGACGCACCGCACGCCCTGAACGCAACGCACTGGAGGCCCGGTGCCGGTCCCAGGGACCGGCACCGGGCCTCTCCCCACGAGCTCGGCCGCCACGCCGCTCCGCAAGCTCCGCGCCGCGTCGGAACCGGCTCGCGTGGGCCCAATCGGTTGCGTTCCGACCCATCGCACCCGCAATCGAAAGCCGATTCGCGCGTAGGAGGCCGGAACAACCGACCTCCTACGCGTGATTCGACCTCCTACGCGCGGGACCGCCTGCGTCCCGGGACCACCGGCGTCGCCGTCGTCTGCACCTTCGAGCCCGAGTAGATGTGCTCGATGTCCGCCGCGAAGTCCTTGAGCACGACGTTCCGCTTGATCGTCAGCTTCGGCGTGAGGTGCCCGGACGCCTCCGTCAGCTCCGTGTCGAGGATCGTGAACGACCGGACGGACTCGGCACGGGAGACCCGCCCGTTCGCGGTGTCGACGGCGTCCTGTACGGCGGCGAGCACACGCTCGTCGTATGCGGCCTCGTGGGCGGACAGCGCCGGGCTGATGCCGCGTGCCTCGCACCACCCTGGGAGCATGTCCCGGTCGAGGGTCACGAGCGCGGCCACGAAGGGCTTGCCCTCGCCGACCACGACGACCTGCCCGACGAGCGGGTGCTCGCGCACACCATCCTCGAGCGGCGCCGGTGCCACGTTCTTGCCGCTCGCGGTGACGATGAGCTCCTTGGCGCGTCCGGTGACCGTGAGCACGCCGTCGCCGTCGAGCCGGCCGAGGTCGCCGGTGCGGAACCAGCCGTCGGCGAAGGCCTTGGTGGTCGCCTCGGGGTTCTGCCAGTACCGGTCGAAGACGTCGACGCCGCGGATCAGGATCTCCTCGTCGTCGGCGATGCGGATCTCGACGCCCGGGAGCGCCCGACCGACGCTCCCGATGCGGAGCTCGGCTGCACGGTTCACGGTGGCGGGCGCTGTGGTCTCGGTGAGGCCGTAGCCCTCGAGGATGAGCACGCCGATCGAGCGGAAGAAGTGCGACAGCCGGGGCGACAGGGGAGCGGAGCCGCTGATGGCGTACCGGACGCGACCACCGATCGCGTCGCGGAGCTTGGCGTAGACGAGCTTGTCGAACAGGCGGAACTTCAGCGACAGCACGAGGGGCACCTTGCCGGTCGCGAGGGCCTGGGAGTGCGCGACGGCGGTGTCGGCGGCTGCGCGGAAGATCTTGCCCCGCCCACCGAGGTCCGCCTTCTGCTCGGCGGAGTTGTAGATCTTCTCGAACACCCGCGGCACCGCGAGCAGGAACGTCGGCTTGAACGTCGACACCGCCTGCATGAGGTCCTTCGTGTCGGGCTCGTGGCCGACGAGGACGCCCTCGGCGACGCTCATCACGGCGATGAACCGTGCGAACACGTGGGCCATCGGGATGAAGAGGAGTGTGGACGCGTCGTCGGCGACGACCTCGGGCATCGCCTCGGCGGCCCCCTCGACCGTGCCCGTGAAGTTGTCGTGCCGGAGCACGCACCCCTTCGGGCGACCGGTGGTACCCGAGGTGTAGATGATCGTGGCGTCGTCGTGCCCGTGCACCGCTGCGGTGCGGGCGTCGAGCTCCTCGTCGGTGACGTCCTCGCCGAGCCGGGTCAGGTCGTCGAGTCCACCGCCGTCGATCGTCCAGTGCTGCCCGAGGTGCGGCAGGTCGGCAGCGATGCCGGCGACGCGGCGGGCGTGATCCTCCTGCTCGACGACGATCGCCACGGACTCGGAGTCCCCGAGGATCCACCGGATCTGGTCGGGGGAACTCGTCTCGTAGACCGGGACCGAGACCAACCCGGCGGTCCACACCGCGAAGTCGACGAGCGTCCACTCGAGTCGGGTCCGCGAGAGGATCGCGACGTGGGCGCCGGGTTCGAGCCCGGCGGCGACGAACCCCTTGGCGATGCCCCGGACACGCGCCAGGACGTCGGACGCGGGGATCGTCGTCCAGGTGTCGCCGTGGCGTTCACCGAGGATCGGACGGTCCGGCGTGAGCCGCGCGCGGTCGGCGAGCAGACGCGCTGCCGAACCGTGGTCGGGCGCGACGGGGGCCGGGCTGGACGGGGTGGTGGCTGCGCTGGTTGTGGCGGGCCGCTGATCGTTCACGGTGACTCCCTTGTCGGCCGGTTCGATTCGAGTGCATCTCATCTTCGAGAGCTCTGTTCCCAGCATAGGGGCCGAGGTCGCGCGTTCGATGAGTACGCACCGAACCGGTAGGCTCGGTCCTCGTGCACGCCATCGGAATCGACATCGGGGGCACCAAGATCGCGGGAGCGGTCGTCACGGAACTGGGCGAGATCATCGTCGAGGACCGTGTGGCCACGAACGCTGCGGACCCGGACGCAATGCTCGACGACGTCGTCGCGATGGTCTCGCGACTTCGTGACTCCCAGGACGTCGGGGCCGTGGGCGTCGCGGCGCCGGGGTTCATCGACGCGTCGCAGTCGATCGTCTACTACACGCCGAACATCCGGTGGCGGAACGAACCGCTCCGCCAGAAGCTGCAGCAGCGGCTCGGCGACCTGCACATCACCGTCGACAACGACGCGAACGCCGCCGGCTGGGCGGAGTTCCGCTTCGGTGCCGGTCGGCTCGTGTCGGACATGACGATGCTCACCATCGGTACCGGTGTCGGCGGGGCCATCGTGACGGAGGACCGTCTGTTCCGCGGCGGCTTCGGCACCGGTGGCGAGATCGGCCACCTGCGCATCGTCCCGAACGGCCTGCCGTGTGGGTGCGGCGCCCGCGGCTGCATCGAGCAGTACGGCTCCGGTCGTGCCCTGCAGCGCATGGCGAACGACGTCGCCGACGCCGGCGGTATCGGCGTCGCGCTCGCCCAGGCCCGCGACGACAACGGCGGGCACCTGGACGGCAAGGTCGTCGGCGACCTGATCCTGGCCGACGACCCGGGTGCGCTCGCGGCGCTCCGTCGCCTCGGCCGGCACCTCGGTGAGGCGTGTGCCTCGCTGTCCGCCGTGCTCGACCCGCAGCTGTTCGTGTTCGGCGGCGGCGTCGCGAGCGCGGGGGAGCGGCTGCTCGACCCCATCCGTCAGGCTTACCTCAACAACCTGCCGGCCCGCGGGTACCACCCGGAGCCCGAGTTCGTCATCGCCGAGCTGGTCAACGACGCCGGCGTCGTCGGCGCCGCGGACCTCGCACGGATCCACGCCCGCACCGCCTGACGCACCACCCGAACCGGAGTCGACGATGCTCTACTGGCTGCTGAAGAACTTCCTGCTCGGTCCGCTCATCCTCACGCTGTTCCGGCCGTGGGTGGTCGGGCGCGAGTACGTCCCGACCTCGGGACCGGTGATCTTCGCGTCCAACCACGTGTCGTTCATCGACTCGGTGATCCTGCCGGCCGTGCTGGACCGCCGGATGTCGTTCCTCGCGAAGAGCGACTACTTCACCGGCCGTGGGCTCAAGGGCTGGGCGACGAAGACGTTCTTCAACGCGATCGGTCAGCTGCCGATCGACCGCTCCGGCGGCAAGGCGTCGGAGGCCTCGCTCCGCACCGGGCTCCAGGTCCTGGCGCGCGGCGAGCAGCTCGGCATCTACCCGGAGGGCACGCGCAGCCCCGACGGCAAGCTCTACCGGGGCCGCACCGGCATCGCGCGGATGATCCTCGAGGGTCGCGTCGTGGTGATCCCCGTCGCCATGATCGGCACGCGAGAGGTGCAGCAGATCGGGCAGCGCATCCCGAAGTTCAAGCGCGTCGGCGTCGTCTTCGGCAAGCCGCTCGACTTCTCCCGCTTCCAGGGGTTCGAGACCGACCGGTTCATCCTGCGGAGCGTCACGGACGAGGTCATGCACGAGCTCGCGGGGCTCAGTCGGCAGGAGTACGCCGACGTCTACGCGACGAGCGTCAAGGAGCGTGCGAGCTCGGCGCGCGAGAAGGTCATGCGGGAACGCCAGGGCACGCCTGCACGTTAGGCTCTGATGGTCCCGGCATCCCCGCCGGGACGGACCAACTCCCAGAACACCGAGGTACTCCCTTGTTCGAGTCGACCGACTTCGTCGCCCTGCAGGATCCGGACGTGATCGAGGGCCTCGACTATTGGCGGACGCTCCCGATCAAGCAGCAGCCGAGCTGGCCCGACCAGGCCGCCGCCGAGGCCGCCTCGGCCGAGCTCGCCACGCTCCCGCCGCTCGTCTTCGCGGGTGAGGTGGACCAGCTCCGCGACCGCCTCGCTGCTGCGGCGCAGGGCAAGGCCTTCCTGCTGCAGGGCGGTGACTGCGCCGAGACCTTCGCCGGTGCGACCGCGGACTCCATCCGTGACCGCGTCAAGACGATCCTGCAGATGGCCGTCGTGCTGACGTACGGCGCCTCGATGCCCGTCGTCAAGATGGGTCGCATGGCCGGGCAGTTCGCCAAGCCGCGCTCGAGCGACTTCGAGACCCGTGGCGACGTGACGCTGCCGGCCTACCGCGGCGACATCGTGAACGGCTACGACTTCACGCCGGAGAGTCGTCAGGCGGACCCCCGCCGACTCGTGCAGGGCTACCACACGGCAGCGTCCACGCTGAACCTCGTCCGCGCCTTCACGCAGGGCGGGTTCGCGGACCTCCGCCAGGTGCACTCGTGGAACAAGGGCTTCGCGTCGAACCCGGCGAACGCCCGCTACGAGCACCTCGCGAAGGAGATCGACCGCGCCATCCGGTTCATGGGTGCGTGCGGCGCGGACTTCGACCAGCTCAAGCACGTCGAGTTCTTCGCCTCGCACGAGGGCCTGCTCATGGACTACGAGCGCCCGATGACCCGGATCGACTCCCGCTCCGGCCAGGCGTACGACACGTCGGGCCACTTCATCTGGATCGGGGAGCGCACGCGTGACCTCGACGGCGCGCACGTGGACTTCCTGTCCCGCGTCCGCAACCCGATCGGCGTCAAGCTCGGCCCGACGACGTCGGTCGCCGACATGGAAGCGCTCATCGAGAAGCTCGACCCGAACCGCGAGCCCGGCCGTCTGACGTTCATCACCCGCATGGGTGCCGGCAAGATCCGCGACGAGCTGCCGAAGCTCCTCGAGGCGATCAAGGGCATGGACGCGAACCCCCTGTGGGTGACCGACCCGATGCACGGCAACGGCCTGACGACGCCGACCGGCTACAAGACGCGCCGGTTCGACGACGTCGTGGACGAGGTCCTCGGCTTCTTCGAGGTCCACCGCGAAGCCGGCACCTACCCGGGTGGCATGCACGTCGAGCTCACGGGCGACGACGTCACGGAGTGCCTGGGCGGGTCGGAGCAGATCGACGAGGCCACCCTCGCGACCCGCTACGAGTCCCTGTGCGACCCGCGCCTGAACCACATGCAGTCGCTGGAGCTGGCGTTCCTCGTGGCCGAGGAACTGAGCGCGCACCCGCACACCGCGCGCTAGCCGCGACCCGCTTCACGGACAGGAGGCTCGGTGCCAGCTGGCACCGAGCCTCCTGTCCGTCGTTCCGTGGGCCGATTCGCGCGTGGTGAGCCGAATCGCGAATAGGAGGCCGGAAAAAACGGCCTCCTACGCGCGATTCGGTTTTCTCTTGCGCGTGCTGTGGGAAGAAACGCGCGGCTACTGGTCGTAGGCCAGGGTGATCGTGTCGCCCTTGTGCACCGTGGTCCCCGCGGCGGGGTCCGTGGACGTGACCGGCAGGCTCGCCTTCCAGTCGTAGAAACCGCAGAGGATGTTCGTGCAGTCGGGCACCGATACCTTCAACCCGAGGTTCTCGAGGGTCGACGTCGCCTGGTTGATCGTCTTGCCGTGCACGTCCGGCAGCGCGATCGGCGCCGGGCCCTTCGACACGACGAGGTCGACGGCCGTGCCCCGCACCGCGGGGTCGTCCTGCGGCTTCGCGGAGATGACCTGTCCCTCCGGGACGTCGTCGCTGTACTGCTCGTCCTGCGAGCCGACCGTGAGGTCGACGGCCTCGAGCGCCGCCTGTGCATCGGCGGCGGACTTGCCGACGACGTCGGGGACGGGGCCGAGCGACACGGTGAGGGTGATCGGGCCGCGTTCGCCGTACTCGGTGACCGTGGTGAGGTCGACGCCGTTGCCGTCCGCGTCCCGCCCGGTCGCCGCGATCACGGTGTCCTTCGCGACGTCGGCCGAGAACTGGTACTGCGGGTCCTGCAGGTCGAAGTCGTCGTCGAGCGCGGCCTGCGCGGTGGACACCGACTGCCCGACGATCGCGGGGAGGGCGATCATCTTCGGGCCGTTGGACACCAGGATCTGCACGGAGGTGCCCTTGCGGACCTCTCGGGATGCCGCGGGGGCCGTTGCCGACACCTGTCCCTTCGCCACGACGGCGTCGAACCGGGTACCGGTCTTGTCCGCCGCCTGCAGGCCCTGTGCCTCGAGCAACTGGCGCGCCTGGGACACGGACTTGCCGGCGACCTGCGGGATCCGCACGTTGCCACCAGGGCCGGGGCCGAGATACCAGCCGATGCCGGCACCGACGAGCGCCAGGACGACCACGACGACGAGGAGGATCCAGCCGCGCTTGCGTCGCTTCGTGGACTTGTCCGCGAGCCGCTGCCCGGCGGGGGAGAGCGCGTTCGGGTCCACGCCGGTGCGGCGTGGTCCCGGGGTGTTCCTGCCGGGACGCTTCGCCGCTGTGGTCTCACCCGATGGCTGTCGTCCGCCGCGCGGCTCGAGGACCGTGGTGGCGTCGGTCGCGTCCGGACCGGGAGCGCCGGCCGGGAGGATCGCGGTGGCGTTCTCCGGACGGAGCACCGCCGTGCGGTACTGCCCGGTCGCGCGCTGCTGGTTCCCGGTGATGTGGTCGAGCATCTCGCGGGCGTCCCGCGGACGGTCGTCGGGGTCGCGCGCCGTGGCCCATGCCACCAGGTCGTCGAGCTCCGACGGGACCCCGGGGACCACGGCGCTCGGGGCGGGGACGGTGTCGTTGGCGTGCTGGTAGGCGATCTGCATCGGCTGCTCGCCCTTGTAGGGCTGCTCGCCGGTGAGCATCTCGTACAGCATGATGCCGACGGCGTAGATGTCGCTGCGGGAGTCGGCGGCGCCGCGCGTGACGAGCTCGGGGGAGAGGTACGCGATCGTGCCGAGGAGCGCCGCTCCGGTCGCGGTGTTCTGCGTCGACGCACGGGCCAGCCCGAAGTCGCCGAGCTTGATCCGGCCGTCGTCGGCGAGCAGCACGTTCTCGGGCTTGAGGTCGCGGTGCACGATCCCGGCTCGGTGTGCGGACGCCAACCCGGCGAGCACGGCGCGGATGATGTCGGTCGCCTGTTCTGGCGTCAGCGCGCGGTGCTCCTGCAGGAGGTCGCGGAGCGTGATGCCCGGGATGTACTCCATGACGATGTAGGCGGTGTCGCCCTCTGCGCCCTGGTCGTACACGCCGACGAGGTTCGGGTGCGACAGCCGCGCTGCGGAACGGGCCTCTTGGATGAAGCGCTCGCGGAAGGCCGCGTCGTCGGCCAGGTGGCCGTGCATGATCTTGATCGCGACCCTGCGCTCGAGTCGGACGTCGGTCGCGAGGTACACGGTCGCCATGCCCCCGCGCGCGATGCGGGATCGGACGCGGTACCGCTGATCGATCATGCGACCGATCATCGGATCCGTGGCGGCGTTCGTGCTCATCGGCGGCATTCTACGAATCCGGAGTGCACGACACCGCATCGGCGCACCGGTCGTGATGCAATCTCGATCGAACGGATGACCCCGGACCGCTCACGGGACCGGCAGCCGGGCCCGCTCGCGGTCGTGTTCAGAGCGTCGCCAGCCAGGCGGTCGCCGACTTCTCCCACTGGGCGTACGCCTTCGGGTACGCGGAGAGCTGCACGGCCTGTGCGGCGTCCGTCACGCTCTTCGTGGACCAGCCCGGGATGTCGAGGAGCCCAGCGGTCTTCCCGGCGTTCGGGTTCGACTTCCCGCCGAAGAACAGCCTGGTCGCGTAGGTCGGGTCCTGCAGCAGTGCCGCCGTGCCCCAACCCTGGCTCGGACGCTGCTGGAACAGTCCGACCGAGTCGCGGTCGCCGTGCGACAGGTTCCGGAGACCGGATTCCTGCATGGCGGCGGCCAGCGCGATCACGAGGCCGCGGTCGGACACGCCGAGCGAGCGCCCGACGCTGACGATGGTCTCGGCGTTCGCGCGCTGCTCGGCCGTGAGCGACGGTCCGGACGACGGCAGGACGAGCGTCTTGCCGGCGTAGATCGTGCTCGTGTAGGTCAGGCCGTTGGCGGAGAGCAGCGCCGAGACGGACACGCCGTGCGAGGCCGCGATCGACGCGATGGTGTCACCGTTGCCGATGGTCACCGATCCACCCTTCGACGCGGCCGGAGCAGCAGCGGCCGGAGCAGCAGCCGCCGGAGCAGCCGCGACAGGAGCAGCAGCTGCCGCCGGTGCCGAGGACCCGGCGCGGGGCACCGCGAGGGACTGGCCCGGGTAGATGACGCTGCCGAGCGAGAGCTTGTTCGCGCCGAGGAGCGCACTGGTCGACACGCCGACCCGGGCCGCGATGCCCGAGATCGTGTCGCCCTGCTTGACGTGGTACGTCGCGCTCGACGAGGTGGTCGCGCTGGCGGCGGTCGCGACGGGTGTCGAGGCGAGGTGGAGCGACTGCCCCGGGTGGATGATCGTGTTCCAGCCCAGCCCGTTGCGCACGAGGATCTCCTGCGCGGAGAGGCCGTAGCGGGCGGCGATGCCCGAGACGGTGTCGCCCTGGCGCACGGTGTACGTGGTCGGAGCCTGCTGCACCGACGCGACGGTGGTCACGGTGGTCTGGGACGGGCGAGCGACCGCGGTCCCGAAGACCGAGCGGTGCCCGACGTTCTGGTCCTCGTCCACGTGGCGCTTGTTGTTCGAGTCGTCGTCGTGGCGGGGTTCGGCGTGGGCGACCGGGCCGGTGAGGCCTGCGGTCACGGCGATCGTCCCGGCGAGGACGATCGGCATGGTGGCGAATCGTGCAGATCGTGCGCGTCGAGCGCGGTCCTGGGCTTCGGTGTCCACGGTGTGCTCCTGTCTCCGGGTGAGCCGTGCGCACGCAGGCGCGCACTCACAGGTGGCTCCACGCTGGCATGTCGTGAATCGCAAGTCAACCAGAGAGTCGAGTGTGAAGTGTGTGACGAATGTGACTCGTGAGTTGGTGCTCGGTTCCGCGGCACTCTGGCAACATGGGCGTGTGAGTGCCACACCCACGGATGACATGACCCTTTCCGAACGCTGGTTGACGGTCCCGGACCTCGTCGAGATGCTCGGCGTGAGCCCCGGCCGCGTCCACCGCCTGTTCGAGCAGCGCACCCTGCTGCCCGCCCGCGTCGGCGGCGTGCTGCGCGTCCCGAGCGAGTTCTTCGAGGACGGTGAACCGCGGCCCGAGCTCCGCGGCACGCTGATCGTGCTGAACGACAACGGCTTCTCGGACGACGAAGCCGTGCGCTGGATGCTCACGGTGGACGATGCGATCGGCGACTCGCCGATCAACGCGCTGCGCGCCGGCCGCAAGGCCGAGGTGCGCCGCATCGCGCAGTCCCTCCTGTAGCCGCCGTCGGCTCCCGGCGACCGGTCGCCGGTCGGGAGGCCCGGTGCCGGCTGGCACCGCGCCTCCTTCCCGTCGGTGGTGCGGATCAGGCGGACCGGCGGCTGACCGTGTCGGCGAGCGTCGCGAGCTGCTCTCGCGCCGACGGCGTGAGCGGGGCGGCGTCGAGCGCCGTCTTCGCACGCTGCACGTGGCGGTCGATCGAGCGCTCCACCGCCGTGACGGCACCGGACTCGGTGAGGGTCGCGCGGAGCATCTGTACCTGGTCCTCGTCGAGGTCCGGGTCGCCCAGCAGCTCGTCGAGCAGCGAGCGTGCACCACCCGGCAGCGCCTTCCGCGCGGTGGCGATCAGGACGGTGCGCTTGCCCTCGCGCAGGTCGTCACCGGCGGGCTTGCCCGTGAGCTCCGGGTCACCGAAGACGCCGAGCATGTCGTCGCGCAGCTGGTACGCGACGCCGAGCGGGAGCCCGAAGGCGCGGAGGCCCTCGAGCTGGGACTCGGTCGCTCCGGCGACGAGTGCACCGATGACGAGGGGTGCCTCGACCGAGTACTTCGCCGACTTGAAGACGATGACCCGCTGCGCGCGGAGGAGCTGTTCGCTCTCGTCCACGGTCGGCCAGGCCGTCTCCTCGTGGATGTCGAGGTACTGGCCCGCCGTGACGTCGAGCCGCATGGCGTGGAACTCCTGTCGGACGATGCGCGCCCGGACCGGGTCGAGGAGCGCGAGGCCCTCGTCGAAGACGGCGTCGCTCAGGGAGAGCAGCAGGTCGCCGAGGAGCAGCGCGGAGTTGGTGCCGTAGAGCGCACGGTCGCCGACCCACCCGGACTCCTCGTGGCGGGACTCGAAGCGGCGGTGTGCGGCGGGACGACCACGACGGGTGTCCGAGCGGTCCATGATGTCGTCGTGCACCAGGGCCGCGGCGTGGAAGACCTCGAGCGCGGCGGCGACGGTGACGACCGCCTCCGCCGTGGTCTGCCTGGCGCCCTCGGCGAGCGGGTCGAACGAGCCGGAACGGCCGGCGACCGACTGCCATCCCCAGTAGCAGAACAGTGCCCGGAACCGCTTGCCGCCGGACAGCAGGTCCCGCGCGTACTCGTCGAACGGAGCCAGGTCGGGACTGATCGCGAGGAGGCGATCACGTTGCTCGTCGAGCGCTCGATCGATCCGAGCCGAAACGAGGTCCACTAATCGCGTACTCTCAGCCACGATCCCTACCCTAGTGGGTGGCCGAGACATACAATCGGTCCACTGACCACGCGTTGATCCCAGGGACAAAGAGGGAATCAAGATGCCACTCTCGGAGCAAGAGCAGCGACTTCTCGAAGAGATGGAGCGCAGCCTCTACCAGAACGACTCCGACTTCGTGGCGCGCGTCACCCGGCGACAGGGGCGACCGACCTACACGTCGATCACACTCGGTGTCCTGGGCGCGCTCGCTGGAGTCGCCGTCGTCATCCTCGGGTTGGTCCTGCGCCAGCCCCTCATCGGCATCGTCGGCTTCGTCGTCATGCTCGCGGGCGTGCTCTTCGCACTGCGCCCGGGGATGCGAGCGCCGAAGTCCAAGGCCCCCCGGACGCCGTCGTCCGGTGGAGCTCGCGGATCGTCGCCGTCGGGTGGCTCGTTCATGGACCGCATGAACGACCGCTGGGACAAGCGGAACGACCAGAGTCAGTAGGACTCCACTCACACTCCTCTACGGGGTCGGCCCACACGGGCCGGCCCCGTTTTTTCGTGCCCGGGCGGGATCCCGAGTCGGGCGGGCTGCGAAAACCCTCCACTTTCCTCCCCACGTGACCCGAGGCGGGAGAACCGCGGAATTCCGGGCCTGTGCTGCCTGCCCAAGGTGGGTCGAGCCTCCCGCCTGCACCCCAAAAGGGGTGCCAGCGGTGTTTTGAGGAGCTGATTTCCACCGTGGTGGAGGGAAGTGGAGTACCGTGGGGCTCATCGACAACCGGTGGAGCTGAGGGGAGGCCCCGACGTGCTGCTCGGTACCCATGCCCCGAAGCTGGACGAGAAGGGTCGCGTGATCCTCCCCGCCAAGTTCCGGGACGAGCTGTCCGGGGGTCTCGTGATGACCCGCGGGCAGGAGCGCTGCGTGGTGGTCTTCAGTGCCAGGACGTTCGAGGAACTCCACGAACGCATCCGTCAGGCGCCGATGACGTCGAAGCGCACCAGGGACTACATGCGCCTGTTCCTCTCGGGGGCCAGCGCAGAACAGCCCGACAAGCAGAACCGCGTGACGATCCCGCAGAACCTCCGTGAGTACGCGGGGCTCGAGCGGGACCTCACGGTCATCGGCAGCGGTGACCGTGCCGAGATCTGGTCGACCACCGCGTGGGAGGCCTACTACGCCGAGGCCGAAGAGGCCTTCGCCGAGAACGACGAGGAGGTGATCCCGGGCATCTTCTGATCCGCGGATCGGGACTCCCAGCCGTCCGCCCTGATGCACCTTCCCCGGTGTCAGGTCGGTATGGATGGGGATCCGGACCCGCGGCCCACGAAGAGCAGGGCTGGACATGGCAGAAACCGAACGATTCCCGCACACCCCCGTCATGCTCGAGCGCATCGTGGACCTCTTCACGCCGACGCTCGAGGGACCGGGCAAGGTCGTCGTCGACGCGACGCTCGGCATGGGCGGGCACTCCGAGGGGCTGCTCGAGCGGTTCCCGGAGCTGACGCTCATCGGCCTCGACCGTGACACCGACGCGCTCGGCATCGCGGGGGAGCGGCTCGCCCGCTTCGGCGACCGGGTGCGCCTCGTGCACACCGTCTACGACGAGATCGTCGACGCGATCCGCGGTGAGGGGTTCGACGAGGTGGACGGCGTGCTGTTCGACCTCGGCGTCTCCTCGCTGCAGCTGGACCGTGCCGAGCGCGGCTTCGCCTACAGCCAGGACGCCCCGCTCGACATGCGGATGGACCGGACGCAGGGCATCACCGCGGCCGAGGTCCTCGCGGACTACGACGAGGGCGAACTCCGGCGGATCTTCCAGCGCTACGGCGAGGAGAAGCTCGCCGGCCGGTACGCCAAGGCCATCGTCGAGCGTCGCGCCGAGACGCCGTTCACGATGTCCGGCGACCTCGTGCAGGTCCTCCACGACGCCACCCCCGTTGCCATCCAGCGACAGGGCCACCCGGCGAAGCGCGTGTTCCAGGCGCTCCGCATCGAGGTCAACACGGAGCTCAGCGTGCTGGAGCGGGCGATCCCGGCGGCACTCGACTCCATCGCGGTGGGTGGCCGCATCGTCGTCGAGTCGTACCAGTCGCTCGAGGACCGCATCGTCAAGCGGGCCCTCGTCAAGCGGACGACGTCGAGCGCGCCGGCCGACCTGCCGGTGGAGCTCCCCGAGCACGCCCCCACGTTCTCCCTGATCGTCAAGGGCGCGGAACTGGCCGACGAGGCCGAACGCGCCGCCAACCCCCGAGCAACACCCGTGCGACTCCGCGCGGCCGAGCGGATCCGGAAGTGACATGAGCACGAACCTCGCACTCGTCGACCCCGTCGTCGCCCCGTCGCGCGCACCGCGCCCGTCCCGCAACCGACCGGAGCTCGTCGAGGTCACCCCGACCAAGGCGCAGCGTCGGGCACGTCCGCGCATCGCCTACGCGATCGTCGCGGTCGCGGCGCTCGGCACCCTGCTCCTGGCGCAGCTCGGCATCAGCATGGTGCTCAGCCAAGGCGCCTACGAGCTCAACTCCCTGACCGCGGAGCAGACTCAGCTCAGCCGCACGCAGCAGTCGCTGTCCGAGGACCTCCGGGTGCTCGACTCACCGCAGAACCTGGCGCGCAACGCCCAGGCCCTCGGGATGATCGCGAACTCGACGCCGGTGTACCTCGACCCGAAGACCGGCCGGGTGTACGGCACGCCCACCCCGGCGACCCCGGACGAGGCGACGGGCAACACCGCGAACCAGGTCCCGAACTCGCTGCTCGACGACGTCCCCATGGTCGCGAAGCAGGGTGACACGTCGACCAGCAAGGAGAACGGCGCGGCGACCGGATCGACGGGCAGCTCGGCGACGGCCAAGGACGACGCTGGGAACACGAGCGGCGCCAGCGCGTCGGACTCGGGTTCGTCCAAGTCGTCCGTAGAGTCCGACCCGAACCAGCTCCAGGCGCCGTCCACCAGGTGACCACGGGGTCAGTACCGCCCGGGAAGGACCGCACCGCGTGACGAAGACGATCCGCAACCGCCGACTCCGATACAGCGTCGTGATCATCGCCGTGATCGCACTCGTGGCGGTGTTCGTGATCCGCCTGGTCGACATCCAGGTGGTCCAGGCGGCCGAGCTCAACAAGGCCTCCAGCGCCAAGCGCAGCATCCCCGTGACGCTGTACGGCGCGCGTGGGTCGATCGTCGACCGCAACGGCACCGAGCTCGCCGACAGCGTCACGCGGTACAACATCACGACGGCCCCGCGCCTGGTGAAGGACTTCGAGGGCAAGCTCGGCGGGACCCGCACGAAGGACATCACCGTCGACGACGCCCTCGCCGCGATCGCGGAGGCATCCGGCGGCGATGCGACAGCCATGAAGAAAGCCATCGAGGCGAACCCGAAGTCGGACTTCGCCTACCTGGTCAAGGGCCTCGACGTGAAGCACTACGAGGCGGTCCAGGCCCTCGACGTGCCATGGCTCTACCCGCAGCAGCAGTCGGCCCGGACGTACCCGACCGGTGCGACGACGGGCAACATCACCGGGTTCATGGGCACCGACGGCGCCCAGGCCGGTCTGGAGTACGCGTACAACAAGTGCCTCGCCGGCACGAACGGCTCCGAGACGTACGAGCGCGGTGAGGACGGTGTGCAGCTCCCGGGCAGCACGGTCACCACCAAGGAGGCGAAGGACGGCGGCACGCTCGAGACCACGATCGACAGCGACCTGCAGTACATGGCAGCGCAGGACATCGCCGACGCCGCCCAGCAGCTCGGCGCGGTGTCCGCGACCGCCACGGTGGTGAAGGCGAAGACCGGCGAGGTGCTCGCGGTCGCCGACTACCCGACGGTCGACCCGAACAACGTCGACGGCACCACCGACAAGGGCGCGTTCGGGTCCAGGGCACTGACCGACACGTACGAGCCGGGGTCGACGATCAAGGCGGCCATCGCGGCCGCGCTGATCGACCAGGGCAAGGCCACGCCGACGACCGGTGTCACCGTGCCGTACTCCCGCACGTTCCCCTGGGGCGGCACGATCCACGACTCCGAGTTCCACGAGACCGAGAACCTGACACTCACCGGCATCCTCCGCGACTCGTCGAACGTCGGCATCACCGAGCTCGGCTCCCGCTTGACCGAGCAGCAGCGCTACGACGTCATGAAGAAGTTCGGTCTGTTCCAGCCGGAGTCCGCGATCGACTACCCGGGCCAGCCGGGGATGCAGTACGGCGCGAGCCCGAACTGGGACCAGCAGACGGACATCAACTCGATGTTCGGGCAGGGCATCTCGACGACGGCCATGCAGGTCGCCAGCATCTACCAGACCATCGCCAACGACGGCGTCCGCATCCCCCTGCACTTCGTCAAGGGCTGCACGACGGCGGACGGCACCACGATCGACGCGCCCGACGTGCAGAGCGAGCGCGTCGTGTCCGCGAGCGCCGCGACGCAGGTCACCGACATGCTCCAGAGCGTGGTCACCGGTGGCACGCTCGTGGGCATGAAGCCGATCTCCGGCTACAACATCGCCGCGAAGACGGGGACCGCCGAGGTCGCGGAGGGCTCGAAGGGCTACGGCTCGGAGCGCATCACCTCGGTGGCCGGAATGGCACCCGCCGAGGACCCCCAGTATGTTGTCACGGTGACGTTCACGAAGCCGCAGGCCAACAAGTGGTCCAGCGGAGCGGCTCCGGCGTTCCGCACACTCATGTCCCAGGTGCTCGAGAAGTACCGTGTCGCCCCCTCCACGACAGAGGCGAAGACGTACCCGTCGACGTGGTAGACCCACCCGTCCACGTGGAGAGGAAGAAGGAGCACTTGTCCGCACGGATCCCCCCGGTCCTCCGACCCGAACACCCGACCCCGAGGGCCGTGGCCGAGCTGGCCAACGCCTTCGGCCTGCGGGTCGTCGGCTCGCTCGACGCGGTCGAGACGACCGGCGTCACGCTGAGCGCTGCCGAGGTGCAGCCGGGTGACCTGTTCGTCGGCGTGCACGGTGCGAACCGGCACGGCGCGGAGTTCGCGACCCAGGCCGCCGAGCGCGGTGCCGTCGCGGTCCTGACCGACGCCGACGGCGTGGCACTGGCCGAGCCGTCCGGGCTGCCGGTCCTGGTCGTCGACGACCCCCGAGCGGCGCTCGGCGACGTCTCGGCGTGGGTCTACCGCACGCACCCGGACGAGGCGACCGACCTGCCGCAGCTCTTCGCGGTCACGGGCACGAACGGCAAGACCAGCACGTCGTACATCCTCGAGGGGATCCTCAAGCAGCTCGGCCTCGTCTCCGGCCTCAGCTCCACCGCGGAGCGCCACATCGGCTCGCTCAGCGTCACGAGCCGGCTCACGACCCCCGAGGCGAGTGAGATGCACGCACTGCTCGCCCGCATGCGCGAGAGCGAGGTCCGCGCCGTCGCCGTCGAGGTGAGCGCGCAGGCCCTCAGTCGACACCGTGTCGACGGCATCGTCTTCGACGTCGTGGCGTTCACGAACCTCAGCCACGATCACCTCGACGACTACGCCGACATGGAGGAGTACTACCAGGCGAAGCTGCCGCTGTTCCAGCCGGAGCACGGTCGTCGCGGCGTCGTCTCGCTCGACACCGACTGGGGTCAGCGCGTCGTCCAGGACTCCCGCATCCCGGTCACGACCATCACCGTGCACCCAGAGGTCGAGGCCGAGTGGCACATCGACATCGTCGACGCGCACGCCGCGTACACGGAGTTCCGTCTGACCGGCCCCGAGGGTCGCGAACTCACCACCCGGGTGCCGCTCATCGGCTGGCACATGGCCGCGAACGCCGCGCTGGCGATCGTGATGCTCGTCGAGGGCGGCTTCGAGCTGGGTGCGATCGCGCACGCGCTCGAGAGCAACCACCGGCACTACGAGGACGGCGCGGACCAGACGGTCAGCGCCATCGAGTGCTACCTGCCCGGCCGCACCGAGCGGGTCTCCGGCGACCGCGGGCCGAGCGTCTACGTGGACTTCGGGCACAGCCCCGACGCGTTCCTCAACACCCTCGCCGCCGTGCGCCAGTTCACCCCGGGCAAGGTCGTCATGCTGTTCGGCGCCGACGGCGATCGCGACACGACGAAGCGCGGCGACATGGCCAGGGTCGCGGCCGAGGGCTCCGACATCCTCGTCGTGACCGACCACCACCCCCGCTTCGAGGACGCCGCGTCCATCAGGAAGACCCTGGTCGACGCCGCCCGCGAAGCGTTCCCGGACCACGAGATCCACGAGGTCAGCCCGCCGGAAGCGGCGATCCGCACCGCGGTGGGGCTCGTCGGCGAAGGGGACTCGATCCTGTGGGCCGGCCCCGGCCACCAGGACTACCGCGACATCCAGGGCGTCAGGACCCCGTACTCCGCCCGCGACGAGGCCCGTGCGGCCCTCCGTGAGGCCGGCTGGGAGCCGAACGCCGGCCCGGTGGAGGAAACGCGATGATCGCCCTCTCCCTCGCCGAGATCGCCGCCGCGGTCGACGGCGAGCTCGTTCGCGGTGCCGCCGAGACGGTCGTGGACGGCTCCGTCGAGACCGACTCCCGCCTGGTCGCTGCCGGCAGCGTCTTCTTCGCCCTGCTCGGCGAGGAGACCGACGGACACCGGTTCGTGCCGTCGGCCGCCGAGTCCGGCGCAGCCCTCGTGATCACCGAGCACGAGGCCGCGCTGCCGGACGGCACCGCGACCGCCCAGATCGTCGTCGCGGACGGGTACGCCGCCCTCGCCGCACTGGCACACGAGGTGGTCGCCCGCGTCCGCGCCGGTGGTGGCCTCGAGGTCGTCGGGATCACCGGCTCGAACGGCAAGACGAGCACGAAGAACATGCTGCGGACCATCCTGCAGCAGCACGGCAAGACCGTCGCGCCCGAGGGCTCGTTCAACAACCACGTCGGCGCACCGATCTCGATGCTCCGGATCACGCACGACACCCGCTACCTGGTGGTCGAGATGGGTGCGAGCGGTATCGGCCACATCGCCAAGCTCGTCCGCATCGCCGAACCCGACGTCGGTGTCGTCCTCAAGGTCGGCCTCGCCCACGCGGGGGAGTTCGGCGGCATCGAGGCGACGCAGCGCGCGAAGTCCGAGATGGTCCGCGACCTGCCGGCCAGCGCGACCGCACTCCTCAACGTCGACGACGACCGCGTCGCCGCCATGCGCGGCCTCACGGCCGCCCGCGTCGTCGGCTTCGGCACGTCGGACGATGCCGACTACCGCCTGTCCGGTGTGTCCACGGACCGCGACGGCACGCGCTTCACGCTCACCGCGCCTCCCGTCCGGTCGGAAACCGACCAGCAGCAGCCGGGAGGCTCGGCGCAGGTCCCCGAGACCGTCGACGTCCGCCTCGCCATCCTGGGCGAGCACCACGCGATGAACGCGACGGCCGCGCTGGCCGTCGCGCACCGCTGGGGCGTCCCACTGGCCGACGGCGCCGCCGCGCTCGCGTCGATGACGCGTGCCGAGCGCTGGCGCATGGAGCTGCTCCAGGGCGGCCCCGACGGCGTCACCGTGATCAACGACGCGTACAACGCGTCGCCCGACTCGACCGCCGCCGCGCTCCGCACCCTCGCACAGGTCGTGCGACCGGGGGAGCGCACCATCGCCGTGCTCGGCGAGATGGCCGAGCTCGGCGAGTACTCCGTCGAGGAGCACGACCGAATCGGTCGGCTCGTCGTGCGTCTCGGCATCGGACAGCTCGTGGTCGTCGGCCGCGGCGCGATGCCCATCCACCAGGCCGCCACCCTCGAGGGATCGTGGGACGGCGAGTCCGTGTTCATCGAGGACGTCGACGACGCCGTCCACACCCTGCAGGAGATGGTCCGCCCCGGCGACGTCGTCCTCGTCAAGTCCTCGAAGTCGGCCGGGCTGCGATTCCTCGGCGACCGTCTCGGAGGTGTCTCCGTATGATCGCCCTCTTGATCGCCGGCGCCGTGTCGCTGGTGTTCACACTGCTGCTCACGCCCCTGTTCATCAAGCTGTTCCACCGCCTCGGCTGGGGACAGTTCATCCGCGACGACGGGCCGCAGTCGCACCACACCAAGCGCGGCACCGCGACGATGGGTGGCATCGTCCTGATCCTCGGCACGGTGATCGGGTACTTCGTCGGCCACCTGGTCGGGCGTGACTCGATCACGCTGTCCGGTGTGCTCGTGCTGTTCCTGATGGTCGGGCTCGGACTCGTCGGCTTCGTCGACGACTTCCTCAAGGTCCGGCGCCAGCGCAGTCTCGGTCTCGGCGGGTGGGCGAAGATCCTCGGGCAGGTCATCGTCGGCGTCATCTTCGCCACGATCGCCCTCGTCGTCCCGAGCGCGAACGGCAAGCCGCCGGCGTCCACGATGGTGTCCGCGATCCGTGACATCCCGTGGCTCGACTTCATGGCGCTCGGCACGGTCATCGGCACGATCCTGTTCCTGGCGTGGATCGTCTTCCTGACGGTCGCGACGTCGAACGGGGTGAACGTGGCCGACGGCCTGGACGGGCTCGCGACCGGATCGAGCATCCTCGCGATCGGGTCCTACGTCATCATCTCGTTCTGGCAGTCCAACCAGATGTGCGGCGGTGCCCGACTCGACGCGAACACGGAGCACGCCTGCTACACGGTGGCGAACCCGCTCGACCTCGCGGTCGTGGCGGCCGCGGTCTGCGGTGGTCTGATCGGGTTCCTCTGGTACAACACGTCCCCCGCGCAGATCTTCCTCGGCGACACGGGCTCGCTCGGCCTCGGTGGCGCGCTGGCCGGTCTCGCGATCCTCAGCCGCACCGAGCTCCTGCTCATCCTGATCGGCGGCCTGTTCTTCATCGTCACCGGCTCGGTCATCCTGCAGCGGGCGTACTTCAAGATCACCGGCGGCAAGCGCATCTTCCGGATGAGTCCGCTGCACCACCACTTCGAGCTCAAGGGCTGGGCGGAGGTGACGGTCGTCGTACGGTTCTGGATCATCGCCGGACTCTGCGTCGCGGCCGGCATCGGGCTCTTCTACCTGGAATGGATCGCGCGCGTTGGCTGACCGTCTGGATGGTCTCGACAGCTGGTACTCGGAGGGCTGGAAGGGCCTCGACGTCGCCGTGCTCGGCCTCGGCGCGACCGGGTTCTCGGTCGCGGACACGCTCGTCGAGCTCGGCAGCACCGTCACGGTGTACTCCACCGACGCGCCGTCCGACAGTGTCGAACTCCTCGCGGTGATCGGCGCCCGCTTCGTGCAGACCCCGCTGGACTCGGTGCCCGCCGCGCTGCAGGACCAGGCGCCGGACCTCGTCGTGGTGTCGCCCGGCCTGCCGCCGCACAACCCGACCGTGCAGTGGGCAGTGGCGCACAGCAGCGTCTGGGGTGACATCGAGCTCGCCTGGCGCGTGCGCGACAAGGTCGTCCGCGGCCCGGTCGCCGCTCCGTGGGTGACGATCACCGGGACCAACGGCAAGACCACCACGACCCAGCTCACCACCGCGATGTACGAGGCCGAGGGACTGCGGGCAGTCGCCTGCGGCAACATCGGTGTTCCCGTGCTCGACGTCGTGCGCGACCCGGACGGCTTCGACGTCCTCGTGGTCGAGCTCTCCAGCCACCAGCTGCACTACATGGCCGACTCCGGCGACGGTGCGGTGCTGCCGCTCGCGTCGGCGTGCCTGAACATCGCCGACGACCACCTCGAGTGGCACGGGTCCGCCGCGGCCTACCGCGCGGCGAAGGCGAAGGTCTACGAGCGGACCGTCCTGGCGTGCGTCTACAACGTCACCGACGAGGTCACCCGCGCCATGGTCGAGGACGCCGACGTCGTGGAGGGCTGCCGTGCCGTGGGCTTCACGCCGGGCATCCCCGCCCCCGGCGAGGTCGGGGTCGTCGAGGACGTCCTCTGCGACCGGGCCTTCACCGAGGACCGGCAGAAGAGCGCGCTCGAGCTGGCCACGCACGCCGACCTCGAGCAGGCCGGGCTCGCGAGCCCGCACATGACGATGAACGTCCTCGCCGCCGCCGCCCTGGCGCGTGCGGGTTCCGTCCGCCCGAGCTCGATCCAGACCGCCGTGCAGGCCTTCCGCGCCGACCACCACCGGACCGAGCTCGTGGCCACGGCCGACGGCATCGCCTGGGTCGACGACTCGAAGGCCACGAACCCGCACGCCGCGACCGCGTCGCTGTCGTCGTTCGAGTCCGTGGTCTGGGTCGTCGGTGGCCTGTTCAAGGGCGTCGACATCGACGGGCTGGTCGAGCGCTTCGGCCCCACCGCACGTGGCGTCGTCGTGATCGGGACCGACCGCGGACCCGTGCTCGAGGCATTCGCGCGACACGCGCCGTCGGTGCCCGTCCTGCAGGTCGAAGCATCGGACACTGATCAGGTCATGCCCGAGGCGGTCCGGCATGCCGCCTCGGTCGCGAGACCGGGCGACACGGTCCTCCTCGCCCCGGCTGCAGCGTCGTTCGACCAGTTCGGCTCCTACGCGGACCGAGGCGAGCGCTTCGCGGCGGCGGTCCACGAGCACCTGGGAGGAAACGCCGATGGCGACGACGGATCTTCCGAACGGCCGTAGCGGCCGCGTGACCACGTCCACCCAGAACGGCGCTCGTCGCACGAACGGCGCGGTCGTCGCCGTCAAGAACGTCTTCGTCGCCGAGTCCAGCTCGTTCTACACGATCCTCGGCGTCACCCTGTTCCTCGTCGTCTTCGGCGTCGTGATGGTGCTGTCGTCCTCGAGCGTCGAGCAGTACAAGGAGACGCACGACTTCTTCGGCGCCTTCACCCGACAGGGCATGTACGCCGTCATCGGCGTCCCGCTCATGCTCATCGCCAGCAGGCTCCCCGTGGCGTTCTGGCGGAAGTGGGCGATGTGGATCGTCGGCGTCGGCCTCGTCGTGCAGGCGCTCGTCGTGCTGACGCCCCTCGGCTACTCGATCCAGGGCAACCGGAACTGGATCCGCCTGGGGTCGTTCACGGCGCAGCCCTCCGAGATCCTCAAGCTCGCGCTGGTGCTCGGCATCGGCGCGATCATGTACGTCAAGCGCGACAAGCTCGACGACTGGAAAGAGGTCTTCGTCCCGGTCGGGATCGCGAGCCTGCTGTCGATCGGCCTGGTGCTCGTCGGCGGTGATCAGGGCACGGCGATGATCATGATGATCCTGGTCTTCGGGTCGCTGTTCGTCGGGGGAGCGCGGCTCCGGCACCTGCTCGTCGGGGTCATCGGCCTCGCGGTGCTGCTGCCGTTCGTCACCATGGCGTCGAGTTCCCGGTCGTCCCGCATCAGCGCGTGGCTCTCCGGCTGCACCGACACCAGCCAGTACCAGGACCTCTGCTGGCAGCCGGTCCACGGCATGTGGGCGTTGGCGTCCGGTGGTGTGTTCGGCGTCGGGCTCGGCAACTCCAAGGCGAAGTGGTCGTGGCTCCCGGAGGCCGACAACGACTACATCTTCGCGATCATCGGCGAGGAGCTCGGCCTCATCGGCGCCGTCGTGGTGCTCGCGCTCTTCGTGGTGCTCGCGATCGGGATGATCAAGGTCATCCGGCTCTCGAACGACCCCTTCGTGCGCACCGTGACGGGTGGGGTGCTGGCCTGGGTGATCGGGCAGGCGCTCGTGAACATCGGCGTCGTCCTCGGGCTGCTGCCCGTGCTCGGCGTGCCGTTGCCGCTCATCTCCGCCGGTGGATCCGCGCTCATCATGACCCTCGTCGCGATCGGCGTCGTGCTGTCCTTCGCCCGCGAACTCCCCGGGAAGCACGATCTGCCCCGGACGACCGACCTTCGGAACGGATCACTCCGGTGAGCACCTACCTCTTCGCCGGCGGCGGCACCGCCGGACACGTCAATCCCCTGCTCGCGGTCGCAGACCGGCTGACGGAGCGTTCCCCCGAGGACTCCGTCATCGTGCTCGGCACCGCGGAGGGACTCGAGTCGCGACTCGTCCCGATGCGCGGGTACGAGCTGCTGACCATCCCGCGGCTGCCGTTTCCGCGGAAGCCGAACGCCGCGGCGCTGCGGTTCCCGAAGGCGTTCTGGGCGGCGGTCAAGCGCACCGAGCAGATCATCCGCGAGCGACAGGTGGACGTGGTCCTCGGCGTCGGCGGCTACGCGTCCGCACCGGCGTACATCGCCGCGAAGCGCACCGGCACGCCGATCGTCGTGCACGAGCAGAACGCCAAGCCCGGGCTGGCGAACCGGCTCGCCGCGTTCCTCACCGGGTACGTCGGCGTGACGTTCTCGAACACCCGCCTCCGGAACTCCCGTGTCGTCGGCATGCCGCTGCGCCGCGAGATCGAGTCGCTCGACCGGCGGGCGAGCCGCGCGGAGGGCCTGGCCGAGTTCGGCCTCGACCCCGCACGACCGGTGCTCCTGGTCACCGGCGGGTCGTCCGGTGCCCGGAGCATCAACCGCACGATCAACCGCTCCGCAGCGACCATCGTCGGCGCCGGGTGGCAGGTGCTGCACGTCGTCGGCGGCAAGTCCGACATCGGTCCGAGCGACCTCGACGGCTACACGGTCCTGCCGTACTGCGACCGGATGGACCTGGCGTACGCGGCGTCCGACTTCGTGGTCTCCCGCTCCGGCGCCGGCATGGTCTGCGAGCTCACGGCCGTCGGGCTGCCGAGCGTCCTGGTGCCGTACCCTGTCGGCAACGGCGAGCAGCGGCACAACGCCCGCGACGTCGTCGGCGCCGGGGGAGCGGTGCTCGTCGCCGACGAGGAATTCGACCAGGACTGGGTGACGTTCCAGCTCCTGGGCATCCTGCAGGACCGCTCCCGCATCGCGAACATGGCGGTGCAGGCCGGCAGCGTCGGCCATCGCGACGGTGCGGACCGGATGACAGACCTCGCCCTCGACGCGGCGCGTTCGAGCGGCAGCACCACGGAGGAACCATGACCATCAAGCCGGACCTGACCCAGCCGATCCCGGACGACCTCGGCACGGTGCACTTCGTCGGCATCGGCGGCTCCGGCATGAGCGGCATCGCCCGGATGTTCCTGGCAGCAGGACACACCGTGACGGGCAGCGACTCCCGCGAGACCGCGACGACCGGCCGGATGCGCGAGCTCGGCGCCGACGTCCACATCGGGCACGACGCCGCGAACGTCGGCGACGCCGACACCATCGTCGTGACGAGTGCGCTCTGGCCGGACAACCCCGAACTCCTCGAGGCCCAGCGCCGCGGTCTGCCGGTACTGCACCGTTCCCAGGCCCTCGCGGCGCTGATCGCCGAGCACCGGCTGGTCGCGGTCGCCGGGGCACACGGCAAGACCACGTCGACGGGCATGATCGTCACCGCGATGGTCGAGCTCGGTCTTGACCCCAGCTTCGTCAACGGCGGCGTGATCCAGTCCCTCGGCACGAGCTCTGCCCCCGGTTCGAGCGACCTGTTCGTGGTCGAGGCCGACGAGTCCGACGGCTCCTTCCTGCTCTACGACGTCGCCGTCGCGCTCATCACGAACGTCGACGCCGACCACCTCGACCACTACGGCAGCGAGGACGCCTTCATCGACGCCTTCGTCGAGTTCGCGGCCAAGGCGAGCGAGACCGTGGTCGTGTCGAGCGACGACGCCGGCGCGAAGCGCGTGACAGCGGGTGTCCGCTCCCGACCGGACGCTCCGGCGATCACCACGTTCGGCGAGGCCGCCGACGCCGACGTCCGCATCGAGCGCATCGTGGAGTCCGCCGGCGTCGAGGTCGACTTCCGGGCGGCGGGCGAGTCCCACCACCTGACCCTCCGCGTCCCCGGCCGGCACAACGCGATCAACGCGGTCGGCGCCTTCGCGGTGCTCACCGGCCTCGGCGTCGCCCCGGCCGACGCGATCCGCGGCATCGAGGCCTTCGGTGGCACCGAGCGTCGCTTCGAGCTGCACGGCGTCGAGCGCGGCGTCTCGGTCTACGACGACTACGCCCACCACCCGACCGAGGTCGCTGCGGCCCTCAAGGCGGCGAGGAACGTCGTCGGCGACGGCCGCATCATCGCGATCCACCAGCCGCACCTGTACTCGCGCACCCAGCTGATGGCCGGGGACTTCGCGAAGGTCTACGAGGAGCTCGCGGACCACACCGTCGTCCTCGACGTCTACGGTGCGCGGGAGGACCCGGTCCCCGGCGTCACCGGCGCACTCGTCCAGGAGCGCTTCGCCGACCAGTCCCGCGTCGAGTTCCTGCCCGACTGGGCAGCGGCGTCCGCGCGCGCTGCGGCGGTCGCCCGTGACGGCGACATCATCATGACGCTCAGCTGCGGCGACGTGTACCGCATCATCCCGCAGGTCCTCGAGGCGCTGTCGCGGTGAAGCGACCAGAGGGCTTCGACGAGGGTCCGGCCCAGCCGGAGGCCCCGGTCGAGCACGACCGGGCACCGCGCGAGCGACGGGTACCGCGACTCCCGCGGCTGCCCGTCCGCCGCGGTGCCGGTGACGGCCAGGAGGCCCGGCCCGACCCCGTCACGCCGGCTCCGGAGCCGAAGCGGTCGACTCCGGCGACCACCGGGCTCCGCGCATCGCACCCCGGTGCGGACGTCGCGCCCCCGCTCGACGGGGCGCGACGTCCGCAGGAGGGTGCGACGCCGGACGTCGACGACCGCGACGCCGCCACTGGTGAACGCGAGCACGTCGCGACCGTCACCGACGTTGTCGACGCGACCACGGCCTCCCGGCCGGAACACGCCGAGGAGGCGCCCATCGGCGCCCGCGTCCGCGCCGCGGAGACCGCGCGCGAAGCGCGCGTCGCCCGCAAGCGCCGGAAGCTCCTCGAACGAGCCGAGGTCCGCCGGTTCACCCGCCGTTCCCGCCACCGTCGCGTCGCGTGGGCCACGGCCGGGGGTGTCGTCGTCGTCCTCGGCGTCTCCATCCTCGTCGCCGTGTACTCGCCGCTGATGGCGCTCCGGACGATCGAGATCAAGGGCACCAGCCGGGTCGACGACGCGGCGCTCCGCCAGGCACTGTCCGAGCAGATCGGCACGCCGCTCGCCCGGCTCGACTTCGGTGCGATCAAGAAGGACATCGCGGGCTTCCCGCTCATCGAGAGCTACGTCACCGAGGAGGAGCCGCCGAACACGCTCGTCGTCACCGTGACGGAGCGCTCCCCGGTCGTCGCCGTGAAGACGGGTGACTCGTTCTCGCTCGTCGACCCCGCCGGCATCGTCGTGCAGTCCTCGCCCACGCAGCCGGACACGATGCCCCTGGCGGACATCGGCTCCGCGAAGCTGGGCTCGAGCGTGTTCCGCACGATGACGGAGGTCGTCCTCGCGCTGCCGTCGACGGTCCGCGCGCAGGTGTCCGGCGTCTCGGCCACCACGGCGGACGACGTCACGCTGACCATGAAGGACGGCTCCCGGGTCGTGTGGGGGAGCCCGGACGAGTCCGACGCGAAGGCCGCACTGCTCGACGCCCTCGTGAAGGACCACGCCTCCCGCGACCCGAACACCGCGGTCGAGTACGACGTCTCAGCCCCGGACAACGGCATCATCCGGTCGCAGTCATGACGACGTCTCAGCCCGAAGACACCGAGGGCAACGGCATCATCCGCGCCCAGTCGTAGGCTGTCCGGGGAATTGCGGGACCGCATCTCCCGACACGCGGCGTGGCGGCACGACAGCGCAGCGAGCGCACCCGTAGCGTCGTTGCAAGCACCACACCTAGCAGCAAAGACCCTGAACTTCAAGTAGAGGTTGAGGGTTCAACCGGAGGCCGGACTGACGTGACCACGAACCACAACTACCTCGCCGTCATCAAGGTCGTCGGTGTCGGCGGCGGCGGCGTCAACGCCGTCAACCGCATGATCGAGCTGGGCCTCCGTGGGGTCGAGTTCATCGCGATCAACACCGACGCCCAGGCCCTGCTGCTCAGCGACGCCGACGTCAAGCTCGACGTCGGTCGCGAGATCACCCGTGGCCTCGGCGCCGGCGCGGACCCCGAGGTCGGCCGTCGTGCCGCCGAGGACCACGCCGAGGAGATCGAAGAGGCCCTCGCGGGTGCCGACATGGTGTTCGTGACCGCCGGCGAGGGTGGTGGCACCGGCACCGGTGGGGCGCCCGTCGTCGCACGCATCGCGAAGTCGATCGGTGCACTCACCATCGGTGTCGTCACGAAGCCGTTCAGCTTCGAGGGCAAGCGCCGGCAGTCGCAGGCCGAGAACGGTGTCGCCGGGCTCAAGGACGAGGTCGACACGCTCATCGTCGTGCCGAACGACCGCCTGCTCGAGATCTCCGACCGCGGCATCTCCATGGTCGAGGCGTTCGCGACCGCCGACCAGGTGCTCCTCGCCGGTGTCCAGGGCATCACCGACCTGATCACGACCCCGGGTCTGATCAACCTCGACTTCGCCGACGTGAAGAGCGTCATGCAGGGTGCCGGTTCGGCGCTCATGGGCATCGGGTCCTCGCGGGGAGCCGACCGTGCCATCAAGGCCGCCGAGCTCGCCGTCGCGTCCCCGCTGCTCGAGGCCTCGATCGACGGTGCGCACGGCGTGCTGCTCTCGATCCAGGGTGGCTCGAACCTCGGCATCTTCGAGATCAACGACGCCGCGCGTCTCGTGCAGGAAGCCGTGCACCCCGAGGCGAACATCATCTTCGGTGCCGTCATCGACGACACGCTCGGCGACGAGGTGCGCGTCACGGTCATCGCGGCTGGCTTCGACGGCGGCGAGCCGACGCAGCAGCTCAAGGAGCGTCGCTCGAGCTGGGTCGACCCCGAGGGTGGCTCGACCGTGCCCGTCGCCACCGGCTCGACCGGTGCCATCGAGGACTCGACCACCTCGTCGCCGTCCTGGGCGTCGCAGGAGCACGAGCCGCCGGCGCAGCGCGCTGCCGACCCGGCCTTCGACGGTGACGACGACGAGCTCGACGTCCCCGACTTCCTGAAGTAACGCCCTTGTCGGACGCTCCTCCGAGCCTCCAGGACCGGCTGGCCCGTGTCCGCGACGGCATCGCCGACGCGGCGCGGGCCGCTGGCCGTGACCCCGGCGAGCTCACCCTCGTCGTCGTGACCAAGTACCACCCGGCGTCGCTCGTCCGCGAGCTCGCGGCCCTCGGCGTCACCGACGTGGGGGAGAACCGCCACCAGGAGGCGCACGCCAAGGCGGCGGAGCTCGCCGACCTCGACCTGACGTGGCACTTCGTCGGGCAGCTCCAGTCCAAGAAGGCGCGCCAGGTCCGCCGGTACGCGCACGTGGTGCAGTCGCTCGACCGCGGTTCGGTCGTCGACGCGTTCGCGCCCACCGAGTCCGAGCCCGAGCCGCCGGTGATCGACGGCTTCGTGCAGGTCAACCTCACGGACGACCCCGGTCGTGGCGGGGTGGCGCCCGACGACGTCGAGGCGATGGTGGAGCGCATCGTGGGCACGGGCACGATCGCCCTGCGCGGTGTGATGGCCGTCGCGCCGCTCGACGAGGAGCCCCGTCCGGCCTTCGCCCGGCTGCGGTCGATCTCCGAGCGCGTGCAGCGGATCGTGCCGACCGCGACGGACATCTCGGCCGGCATGAGCGGCGACTTCCCCGACGCCGTGCTCGAGGGCGCGACACACCTACGGATCGGCACGGCAATCACCGGAAACCGCCCGGTCTCGCCCTAGCCTCGTCGCAGGGCATCCACGAGCACGAACACCACTGGAGGAACCATGGCCGGTCCGTTGAAGAAGACGATGGTGTACCTCGGCCTCGCCGACGAGGAACTCGAGTACGAGGACGAGCAGCAGCAGGCGTCGCCGGCCCAGGCGCGCGCCCAGCAGCAGCAGTCGGCACCTCCCGCGGTGCAGCACGAGGCAGCACCGGCAGCGGCCCCCGCCGCCGCACCGGCAGCCACGGCGACCGCCCCCGCTCCGGCCGAGCCGAAGCACACCCACCAGCGCGGCGCCCAGGTCACCCCGCTCCGCCGCTCGCACACGACCGCACAGAAGGCGACCCCGGTCCAGGAAATGAACGAGATCCTCACCGTCCACCCGCGCGAGTACAAGGACGCCCAGTCCATCGCCGAGAGCTTCCGCGACGGGATCCCCGTCATCATCAACCTCTCGCAGATGACCGAGGCCGACGCCCGCCGCATGATCGACTTCGCGAGCGGTCTGTCCCTCGGTCTCTACGGCAAGATCGAGCGCGTCACCAACAAGGTGTTCCTGCTCTCCCCGGCGCACGTCGCAGTGAGCGGTGAGGCACCAGAGGTAGAGTCCGACATCGAGGCGTCCTTCTTCGCCCAGTCCTGAGTCGTCGCGTCGCTCGGTCCTCGTGACCGTGTGGCGCCGCCCAGGCCCACCCGCCCCGTACGCGGTGCCCTCCCGGCACCACGTACCCGAGACGAGCGAGCCGCACCGTGTCCGTGATCTTCACGATCCTGTACTTCCTCCTCCTGCTGTACTTCTTCGTGCTCTGGGGGCGGTTCGCGCTCGACATGGTGCAGGCGTTCAACCGGTCGTGGCGTCCCCGCGGCGGGATGCTCGTCGTCGCCGAGTTCGTCTACACGTTCACGGACCCGCCGATCCAGACCGTGCGCCGTGCCCTCCCGCCGCTGCGGATGGGCGCCGTCGCACTCGACTTCGGCTGGTCCATCGTGATGCTCGTCACGATCATCCTGATGAGCATCGTGCGGGTCATCTCGGTCACGGTCTGACCCGCAGCACTCGATCCACGTCGTCCGCGACGCGCCACGCCCAGGTCATGATCACGGATCGGGCCCCGCGTCGGTGTACGGTTGTCGGGATCGATGCCCGCTCCGGTGGGCATCCGCACCGGGAGTCTCGCCTGGTACATTCGCAGCGAGACGTTTCGGTTCCACACGTTCAGCAGTTCTATTGAGGTGACGGCAATGGCTTTGACGCCGGAAGACGTAGTCAACAAGCGGTTCCAGCCGACCAAGTTCCGCGAGGGCTACGACCAGGACGAGGTCGACGACTTCCTCGACGAGGTCGTGGTCGAGCTGCGTCGCCTGACCCAGGAGAACGACGAGCTCCGTCAGCGCCTGCAGGCCGCCGAGTCCGCGCCGAAGTCGGCCGAGCCCGAGCAGCCCGCCCCCGCTGCAGAGCCCGAGCCGGAGCCGGCCCCCGTCGCCGCCGCTCCCGAGCCCGCACCGGTGGCCGCTGCTGCAGCCCCGGCCGCCACGGTCAGCGCGGACGAGGACACCGAGGGCACCACGAACCTCCTGACGCTCGCGCGTCGTCTCCACGAGGAGCACGTCCGCGAGGGCGTCGAGAAGCGCGACGCGCTCATCGCCGAGGGCCAGGCCCAGGCCGCCCGCCTCGTCTCCGATGCAGAGGCCAAGCAGCGCCAGATCATCGCCGACACCGAGAACACCAACCGTCAGCGTGTCGCGGTGCTCGAGCAGGAGCGCACGCAGCTCGAGGGCAAGATCGACGAGCTCCGCACGTTCGAGCGCGACTACCGCGCCCAGCTGAAGAGCTACATCCAGAGCCAGCTCAGCGAACTCGACTCCTCGTCGGGCACCGAGCAGTCTGGTCTCACCCCCGCGCCGGCATCGGCGCAGGGCTTCGGCAACTGATTTGTCCCAGCAAGACCAACGAGCGAAGGTCAGTGTCCGCGCGATCGCGGCACTGGCCTTCGCCGCTGTCGTGGTGGTGGCGCTTGACCAGGGAGCGAAGGCCCTCGTCGTCGCGAACCTCCCGTACGGTCAGGTCGTCCCCGTGCTCGGGAACGCCCTGCAGTTCCTCTACGTCAGGAACCCCGGTGCCGCGTTCTCGTTCGCGGTCAACATGACCTGGGTGTTCTCGATCGTCTCCGCGGCCGTCGTGGTCGCGATCATCGTCTTCGCCCGGCGCATCCACTCGATGTGGTGGGCGATCGTGCTCGGCATGCTGCTCGGCGGGGCGCTCGGCAACCTGAGCGACCGGCTCTTCCGTGAGCCGGGGTTCGGGCAGGGGCACGTCGTCGACTTCATCTCGACACCGTGGATGATGCCGGCGATCTACAACATCGCGGACTCGTTCATCTGCATCAGCATGGTGGTCTTCGTGCTGCTGGTCGTCTTCGGGGTGAACCTCGACGGCACCAGGACGGTCTCGTCGAAGAGGAGCGGACAGGAGGCTCGTGGCGACGCCGCCACGGACGCTGCGGTTCCCGAGTCGGGAACCGTCGCCGACGTCGCGGACACCAGCCGTGCCTCCCGTCCCTCGTCCGACTCGCTGGGGCACGACGCGACGTGACCGAGTCGCGTTCCCTGCCCGTCCCGGACGGGCTCGCCGGTGAGCGTGTCGACGCCGCCATCGCGAAGCTCCTCGGCTTCAGCCGGTCCTTCGCGGCCGACGTCGTGGCTGCCGGGGGCGTGCGCGTCGACGGTGCCGTCGTCGACAAGTCCGACCGGCTCCACGCGGACTCGTGGCTCGAGGTCGAATGGACCCCGAAGGAAGCGCCGCGGATCGTCCCCGCGGTCGTGCCCGGCATGACGATCGTCCACGACGACGAGGACATCGTCGTCGTCGACAAGCCCGTCGGCGTCGCCGCGCACCCGTCTCCCGGGTGGGACGGCCCGACGGTCCCCGGTGGCCTCGCCGCCGCCGGGTTCACCATCGCGACGTCCGGCGCCGCCGAGCGTGCTGGGATCGTGCACCGGCTCGACGTCGGCACCTCGGGGCTGATGGTGGTCGCGAAGACCGAACTCGCGTACACGCACCTCAAGCGGGCGTTCAAGGAGCGCACGGTCGAGAAGGTCTACCACGCACTCGCGCAGGGGCACCCGGACCCGACCTCCGGCACGGTCGACGCGCCCATCGGACGGCACCCCTCCAGCGACTGGAAGTTCGCGGTCACCTCCGACGGCAAGCCGAGCGTGACGCACTACGAGACGCTCGAGGCGTTCCGGTCGGCGACCCTGCTCGAGGTGCACCTCGAGACCGGGCGCACGCACCAGATCCGCGTGCACATGGCCGCGACCAGGCACCCGCTGGTCGGCGACACGATGTACGGCGCGGACCCGGTGCTCGCCGAGTCGCTCGGGCTGACGCGGCAGTGGCTCGACGCCGTCCGGCTCGGGTTCGCGCACCCGCGGACCGGCGACTGGGTCGAGTTCCAGGCGGCGTACCCGGAGGACCTGGCGCTCGCGCTCGAGAAGATCCGCAGCGCGTCGGTCTGATCGCGCTGGCACGCCCGCCGGTCGTCGCGCGCGGACCATCGAGTGCGCAGTCGTGGCGGCCCGCCACTCGGTCGGGCCGCCACTGCTGCTCACTCGACGGTGCCCACTCGACGGTGCTCACTCGACGGTGCTCACTCGACGGTGCTCACTCGACGGTGCTCACTCGACGGTGCTCACTCGACGGTGCTGGTCGCCGGCTGCCGGGCGGACGCGGACGTGGACACCGGTGTCTCGCCACCGGCTGCCTGACGGCCGGGCAGCAGCAGCGCGAGCACCGTCGCGAACCCGGTGATGCCGATCGCCCACCAGAACGCCTGCTGGAATGCTGCGGCCGTGTCGCCACCGGCCGCGGCGCCCGCGAGCACGACGGCGAGCACGGCGGTCCCGAACGCGCCGCCGAGCTGCTGGGCGAGCCGGGTGATCGTGCTGGCGTGCGGCATCTCCGGTCGTTCGAGCCCGACGAAGCCGACGGCCATGATCGGGATCATCACGGCACCGAGGCCGAGCCCGCGGACGACGAGGACGAGTGCGATCCACCACTCGTTCGTGGAGCCGTCCGCGAAGGCGAAGGGGATCGTCGCCGCGAGGACCACGGCGAACCCGACGACCGCGACCAGCCGTGCGCCGATCCGATCGGTGAGCCGTCCGGCGAGCGATCGACTGAGCAGTGAACCGACGCCCTGCGGGATGAGCAGCAGCCCTGCGCCGAGCGCGTCCGTCCCACGCAGCTCCTGGAACGACAGCGGCAGCAGGAGCATCCCGCCGTACAGCGCCGCGCCCATCAGGAACATCAGCGTGGCCGCGGCGGCGAGCGGGCGGTGTCGGAGCAGGGCGAGGTCCACCAGGGCGGCGCTCCGGCGGCGTGTGGCCCAGAGGACGAACGCGGCGAGGAGGACCACGCCGGCGCCGAGCGGTGCCCACACGTCGAACCGGGCGAAGCCGTCCGACCGGCTCGCGTTGCTCAGCCCGTAGAGGATGCCGACGACGGCGGGGGAGAGCAGCACGAGGCCCACGGCGTCCAGCCGCGCCGTGCCGACGGGTCCGTCCGCCGGCATGAACCGCCACGCGAGGACGAGTCCGGCGACCGCGAACGGCACGTTCACCCAGAACAGCCACGGCCAGCTGCCGGCACCGAGGATGAGTCCGCCGATGACCGGGCCGAGGATCGGCCCGAGCGCGGTGGGCAGCGACGCGACCGACATGAGCTTGCCGACGTTCCGTCCACCGGCCGCCTGCATCAGGAGCGTGGTCAGCAGCGGCATCATCGCGCCGGCGCCGACGCCCTGGACGACGCGGAACACGATGAGGCTCGGCGCATTCCACGCGAGCGAGCACAGGATGCTGCCGACGAGGAAGACCACGAGCGACGCCATCCAGAGGCGCCGCCCGCCCACGCGGTTCTGCAGCCACCCGACGAGTGGGACCGTGACGCCCATCGCGAGGAGGTAGCCGGTGCTGACCCACTGGATGGTGTCGACGCTGGTGTGCAGGTCGCGGCTGAGGGTGTGCAGCGCCACGCTCACGATCGTCGAGTCGAACAACGGTGCCATCGCACCGACGACCAGCGCGATGGCCAGTCTGCTGAGGTTCTTGTCCATTTGGAGATACGCTCCCGTTTCTTGTTGGCGCCAAGCTACTGCGACGCGTTAAGATACGCAAGTGGATCTTGCAAGGACACGACGCCGCGGTGCCGAGCTCGAGTCGGCGCTGCTCGACGCCGCCTGGCAGGAGCTCGAGCAGGTGGGCTACGCCGGGCTGACCTACGAGGGGGTCGCCGCGCGCGCCGAGACCTCGAAGCCCGTGCTCTACCGCAGGTGGCCGACGAAGGTGGACCTCGTGCTCGCGGCGCTGCAGCACGCCGGGCTGTTCCAACGCCGTCCCGTCGTGGACACCGGGTCGCTCCGTGGGGACATCCTCGCGACGCTGCGGGACTTCAACGCCGCGCGGTCCGACTTCATCACCGTGATCAGCCTGTACATGTCGAACATCAACGCCGACACCGGACTGTCGCCGGCCGATCTCCGGTCTCGGTTGCTCGGGGGCCGGTCGACCATCGGCAGGGTGTTCCTCGAGCGCGCGGCGGACCGTGGCGAGATCCCGGCCAGGGACTGGCCGGAGGGACTGGTGTCGCTGCCGTCGGACCTGATGCGGCACGACCTCGTGATGACGCTGAAGCGGGTGCCCGACGCGCGGATCCTCGAGATCGTCGACGACATCTGGTTGCCGCTCATCCGCTGATGTCCGGGCAGCAAGCGGCGCCGTCCGGGCCGGGATCGGTGACGTCGGGGCCGCGGTTGTCGCCCGTCGCGGTTAGGCTGTTCCCACCCCGCAGCAGCGTCACCAACCGGAGGTTCCGTGTCGGATTCCGACTCCTTCGTCCACCTGCACGTGCACAGTGAGTACTCGATGCTCGACGGTGCCGCGCGACTGAACGACCTCGTCGCCGAGACCGCGGCGCAGGGCATGCCGGCCGTGGCGGTGACCGACCACGGCAACATGTTCGGGGCGTTCGAGTTCTGGAAGGCCGCGAAGGCCGGTGGCGTCAAACCCATCATCGGGACAGAGGCGTACATCACGCCGCGCACCCACCGGACCGACAAGACCCGTGTGCGCTGGGGCGACGGCGGCGGGGACGACGTCTCCGGTGCGGGTTCCTACACGCACATGACGATGTTCGCCGAGAACACGACGGGCATGCACAACCTGTTCCGGCTGTCGTCGAAGGCCTCGATCGAGGGCTACTACTTCAAGCCGCGCATGGACATCGAGCTCCTGCAGGAGTACCACGAGGGCATCATCGCCACGACGGGCTGCCCGTCCGGCGAGATCCAGACGCGCCTGCGCCTCGGGCAGTACGACGAGGCGATCAAGGCGGCCGCGGACTACCGCGACATCTTCGGCAAGGAGAACTACTTCGCCGAGGTGATGGACCACGGGCTCGAGATCGAGCGCCGGGTGATGAGCGACGTCATCAAGATCGCGAAGGACCTCGGCATCCCACTGGTCGGCACGAACGACCTGCACTACACGCACTCCCACGACGCCAAGTCGCACGCGGCGCTGCTCTGCGTGCAGTCCGGCTCGACCCTGAACGACCCGAACCGCTTCAAGTTCGACGCCGACGAGTTCTACCTGAAGACCCCGCAGCAGATGCGGCACGTGTTCCGCGACAACCTCGACGCATGCGACAACACCCTGCTGATCGCCGAACGGTGCGACGTCGAGTTCGACACCTCGGCGAACTACATGCCGAAGTTCCCGGTGCCGGAGGGTGAGACCGAGCACTCCTGGTTCGAGAAAGAGGTCGCGAAGGGCCTGCAGTACCGGTACCCGGACGGCATCTCCGACGAGGTCCAGGCCCGCGCCGACTACGAGGTCGGGATCATCAACCAGATGAACTTCCCCGGGTACTTCCTCGTGGTCGCCGACTTCATCAACTGGTCGAAGGACCACGGCATCCGCGTGGGACCGGGGCGTGGTTCCGGTGCCGGCTCGATGGTGGCGTACGCGATGCGCATCACCGACCTCGACCCGATCCGGCACGGGCTGATCTTCGAGCGCTTCCTCAACCCCGACCGCGTCTCGATGCCCGACTTCGACGTCGACTTCGACGACCGGCGCCGCGGTGAGGCGATCAAGTACGTCACCGAGAAGTACGGTTCCGAACGCGTCGCGCAGATCGTCACGTACGGCACGATCAAGGCGAAGCAGGCGCTCAAGGACTCCTCGCGCGTCCTCGGGTTCCCGTTCGGGATGGGCGAGAAGCTCACCAAGGCGATGCCGCCGCCCGTGATGGGCAAGGACATCCCGCTGACCGGGATCTTCGACAAGAACCACCCGCGCTACAAGGAAGCCGTCGACGTCCGCACCGTCGTCGAGACCGACCCGGAAGCCAAGACGGTGTTCGACACCGCGCTCGGGCTCGAGGGGCTGAAGCGCCAGTGGGGCGTGCACGCGGCCGGCGTCATCATGTCGAGCGACCCGCTGATCGACATCATCCCGATCATGAAGCGGGAGCAGGACGGTCAGATCGTCACGCAGTTCGACTACCCGGCATCGGAGTCGCTCGGCCTGATCAAGATGGACTTCCTGGGGCTCCGGAACCTCACGATCATCAGTGACGCCCTCGACAACATCAAGACGAACCGCGGCATCGAACTCGACCTCGAGACCATGGGGCTCGAGGACCCCGAGGCGTACGCGCTCCTGCAGCGCGGTGACACGCTCGGCGTCTTCCAGCTCGACGGCGGCCCGATGCGTGGCCTGCTGCGGCTGATGAAGCCCGACAACTTCGAGGACATCTCCGCGCTCATCGCCCTGTACCGACCGGGCCCGATGGGTGCGAACTCGCACACGAACTACGCGCTCCGCAAGAACGGCGAGCAGGCGATCACGCCGATCCACCCGGAGCTCGAGGAGCCGCTCAAGGACATCATCGGCACGACCTACGGCCTGATCATCTACCAGGAGCAGGTCATGGCCATCGCGCAGAAGGTCGCCGGTTTCTCCCTCGGCCAGGCGGACATCCTCCGTCGCGCGATGGGCAAGAAGAAGAAGTCCGAGCTGGACAAGCAGTACGCGGGCTTCGAGAAGGGGATGCAGGACAACGGCTACTCGGCCGCTGCGATCAAGACGCTGTGGGACATCCTGCTGCCGTTCTCCGACTACGCGTTCAACAAGGCGCACTCCGCGGCGTACGGCGTGGTGTCGTTCTGGACCGCGTACCTCAAGGCCCACTACCCGGCCGAGTACATGGCAGCACTGCTGACGAGTGTCGGCGACGCCCGCGACAAGCTCGCGCTGTACCTCAACGAGTGCCGTCGGATGGGCATCAAGGTCATGCCGCCGGACGTCAACGAGTCGATCGGCTTCTTCGCGGCCGTCGGCGACGACATCCGATTCGGCATGGGCGCGATCCGGAACGTCGGGTTCAACGTCGTCGACGACATCGTGAAGGCCCGCACCGAGAAGGGCGCGTTCGACTCGTTCCACGACTTCCTCCGCAAGATCCCGATCTCGTCGGCGAACAAGCGAACCGTCGAGTCGCTCATCAAGGCGGGCGCGTTCGACGAGTTCGGCGACACCCGCCGGGCCCTCGTGGAGATCCACGAAGGCGCGGTCGAGGCCGCGGTGAAGGTCAAGCGCGACGAGGTGCACGGCAACGTCGGGTTCGACTTCGACTCGCTCTTCGCCGAGGTCGCCGAGGAACAGCCCTCGATGACCGTGGTGTCGCAGGTGCCCGACCGCCCGGAGTGGTCCAAGCGCGACAAGCTGGCGTTCGAGCGCGACATGCTCGGGCTCTACGTGTCCGACCACCCGCTCGCGGGGCTCGAGATCGAGCTCGCGAAGCACCAGTCGGTCACCATCGCGGACCTGATCGGCATGGACGACTCGGTCGAAGGCGAGACGGTCACCGTCGCCGGCCTGCTGACGAGCGTGCAGCACCGCGTCGCGAAGACGAGCGGCAACCCGTACGGCATCGTCGAGATCGAGGACTTCGGCGGCGAGATCGGCGTGATGTTCCTCGGCAAGACCTACCAGGAGTTCGGGCCGTCGCTCGTGGCCGACTCGATCGTGGTGCTGCGTGGTCGTGTCAACGTGCGCGACGACGGCAAGGCGCTGCACGCGGTGAGCATGTTCCAGCCCAACCTCGGTGACGTCATGGGTTCCGGCCCGCTGACGCTGAGCGTGCCGGAGCGGCAGGCGACGACGGAGATCGTCACCGAGCTCGCCGCCGTGCTCGGTCGGCACAGCGGCGAGACCGAGGTCCGGCTGAAGCTGCTCAAGGACGACGTCGCCCGCACGTTCGAGCTGCCCTTCCCGGTGAACCTCACCCCGGACCTGTTCGGCGAGCTGAAGAGCCTGCTCGGTCCGCGCTGCCTGGTGTAGGCGAGTCGACGTGCGTCGTGTCCCCGATCCCGACACGCTCCGGGCGTTCGGGGTCGCGGGCGCGACGGTCGAGCGACTCGTCGGCGGTCGCGGGCTGACGTGGCGCGCCGGTGCCGTGGTGCTCCGACCGCACGACGGCCCCGCCGAGACGGACTGGCGCGCCGGCGTCCTCGCGTCGTTGCCGGACGGCGACGGGTTCCGGACCCCTCGACCCGTCCCGACGATCACGGGCGAGTGGCGGCACGGCGCCTGGGAAGCGTGGGAGTGGCTCCCCGGACAGGCCGACGAGACCCGGGTCGCTGACGTCATCCGCGCGGGCACCGCCTTCCACCGGGCGATCGCCGGGCTCGAGCGTCCGGCGTTCCTCACGGCGAAGGACAACCCGTGGTCGCGTGCGGACCGAGCCGTGTGGGGTGACGGCGCGCTGCCCCAGGACCCGTCGCTCGACCGGCTGGTCGAGGCCTTCCGTCCGGTCGAGGCACCGTCGCAGCTGGTCCACGGCGACCTCCTCGGCAACGTGCTCTTCGCGGACGGGCACCCGCCAGCGGTCATCGACTGGCCGCCGTACTGGCGACCGGCGGGGCTCGGTGCCGCGATCGCCGCGGTCGACGCGGTCTGCTGGCACGGGTACCCGCTCGACGGCCTCGAGCGACTCGGCGACGGGGTCCCGGAATGGTCGCAGCTGCTCGTCCCCGCGCTCGCGTTCCGGATCGCCACGCTGCTCGGCGCCGGCGCATGGGGGAGCGACGACGTCGAGCGGCACGCGCCCGTCATCGACGCGGTGCTCGGACGTGCACGCCGCGTCGGTACGCTGGACGCCTCATGATGCAGCGAATCGACCTCCGTGGCGGACTGCCCGTCCGCGCCGAACTCCTCCGTCTCATGCCGCGCGCCGTCGGTGACGTCGGGCACGCGGTGGACGCGGCCCGGGTCCTCGTGGACGACGTCCGCGAGCGTGGAGCCGAGGCGCTGCAGGAGCAGGCCGAGCGGTTCGACGGGGGAGCACCGGCGGCCGTCCGGGTGCCGGCCGCCGACATCGCCGCCGCGGTCGCCGGGCTCACGCCGGAACTCCGCACGGCGCTCGACGAGGCGATCCGCCGCGTCCGGGCAGCGAGCGCCGCCCAGGTCCCGGCCGCGTCCGTGACGACCCTGGCCGACGGCGCCGAGGTCCACCAGCGCTGGCAGCCGATGCGGCGCGTCGGACTCTACGTCCCCGGCGGCAAGGCGGTGTACCCGTCGAGCGTCGTCATGAACGTCGTCCCGGCGCAGGTCGCCGGCGTCGGTTCGATCGCGCTCGTGTCCCCGCCGCAGCGCGACCACGGCGGCGCCGTGCACCCGACGATCCTCGCCGCGGCCGGGCTCCTCGGCATCGACGAGGTCTACGCGATGGGCGGAGCCGGAGCGATCGGCGCGCTGGCGTACGGCGTGCCGTCGATCGGCCTCGAGCCGGTCGACCTCGTCACCGGGCCCGGCAACAACTACGTCGCCGCAGCCAAGCGCCTGGTCCGTGGCGTCGTCGGGATCGACGCCGAGGCCGGCGCCACCGAGATCCTCGTCATCGCCGACGAGTCGGCCGACCCCGCGTACGTCGCGGCCGACCTCATCAGCCAGGCGGAGCACGACGAACAGGCCGGCAGCGTGCTGGTGACGACGTCGGCGACGTTCGCCGATGCGGTGGAAGCCGCCATCCCGGGACAGACGGCGGTGCTCGGGACGGCCACGCGCCTCCAGGCCGCGCTCGACGGCCCGCAGTCCGCCGTCGTCCTGGTGGACTCGCTCGCGGACGCGGCGACCGTGAGCAACGCGTACGGGCCGGAGCACCTCGAGATCCAGACCGTCGACGACGACGCGGTCCTGGCGGACATCGACGCAGCTGGTGCGGTGTTCGTCGGCCCGAGCACGCCCGTGAGTCTCGGGGACTACCTGGCCGGCTCGAACCACGTCCTGCCGACCGGCGGCCAGGCCCGGTTCGGCTCCGGACTGTCGGCGTCGACGTTCCTGCGGCCCCAGCAGGTGATCCGCTACACGGCCGATGCCCTGGCCGAGGTCGCGCTGCACATCGTCGCGCTCTCGACCGAGGAACAGCTCCCCGCCCACGGCGCCGCCGTGACAGCCCGCACGGGTTCGCCCGTCGGCCCGTAGCGGGCGTGCCGAACCGATAGCCTGGGCCACGACATGTTCTGCCCCTTCTGCCGCCACCCGGACTCCCGCGTCGTCGACTCCCGAACGAGCGACGACGGCACCTCGATCCGCCGCCGCCGCCAGTGCCCGAACTGCGGGCGTCGCTTCTCCACGACGGAGACCGCGTCGCTCAACGTCGTGAAGCGGAACGGGGTGCTCGAACCGTTCAGCAGGGAGAAGATCATCTCCGGCGTGCGGAAGGCCTGCCAGGGCCGCCCCGTGACGGACTCCGACCTCGCGGTGCTCGCGCAGCGGGTGGAGGAGATCGTGCGGTCCTCGGGCGCCAGCCAGATCGAGGCGAACGACATCGGCCTCGCGATCCTCGACCCGCTGCGTGAACTCGACGAGGTCGCCTACCTGCGGTACGCCAGCGTGTACCAGGCGTTCGACTCGCTCGAGGACTTCGAGTCCGCGATCGGGCAGCTCCGCATCGACCACCACGGTGAGCCGCAGTCGACGACCGGGGCCGACGCGTGAGCGGCATCGCGGAACGCATCGTCCGCGCCGGGTACGGGGCCGTCTTCCGTGGCGTCTTCGCGAACATGGACCCAGAGCGTGCCCACCACCTGGCGTTCGGCGTCATCAAGGTGCTCCCGAGGGTCCCGATCGTGCGGGGGCTCGTGGAGCGGTACTCCCGTCCGTCGGCGGACGACGGCGTCACGACCATGGGCATCCACTTCCCGTCCCGGTTCGGCCTCGCCGCCGGGTTCGACAAGGACGCCAGGGGGATCGGCGGCCTCGGTCTGCTCGGCTTCGGGCACGTCGAGGTCGGCACGATCACGGCCAAGCCCCAACCGGGCAACGAGAAGCCGCGGTTGTTCCGGCTCATCGCCGACCGCGCCCTGATCAACCGCATGGGGTTCAACAACCAGGGTGCAGCGGCCGCGGCACGCCGGCTCGAGCGTGCTCGCCGGAACCCCGGTCGGCCCGTCATCGGCGTGAACATCGGCAAGAGCCGCGTGGTCGACGTCGCGGACGCGGTCGACGACTACCTCGAGTCGACGCGGCTCCTCGCGCCGTTCGCGGACTACCTCGCGGTCAACGTGAGCTCGCCGAACACGCCGGGCCTCCGTGGGCTGCAGGAGCTCGACCAGCTCCGTCCCCTGCTCTCTGCCGTGAACGACGCCGCCGGGCGGATCCCCGTGCTGGTGAAGATCGCGCCGGACCTCACCGACGAGCAGATCGACGCGATCGCCGGGCTCGCGGTCGACCTCGGTCTCGCCGGGGTCATCGCGAACAACACGACGATCTCGCGCTCCGGGCTCGCGACGCCCGTCGCCGACGTCGAGGCGATGGGGGCTGGTGGGCTCTCCGGGGCGCCGCTGTCCGCCCGGTCGCTCGACGTCCTGCGCCGCGTGCGCGCCGCCGTGCCGACCGACTTCTGCGTGATCGCGGTCGGGGGCGTCACCTCCGAGGCGGACGTGCAGGCCCGTGTCGACGCCGGCGCGACGCTCGTGCAGGGCTACACGGCGTTCCTCTACGAAGGGCCGACCTGGGCGACGCGGATCAACCGGCTGCGGCGGCGTCGGCTGAAGCGCGAGGCGCGCGCCGCGCGCTGAGCGCCGCCGGGCGCGCTGTCGCGTCCGCCCCGCTCGGAGCGCCCCCGCGCGGAGGGCACGGTCACCCTCTCGCCGCGACCGGTCGCGACACCCCGCTCACGTTCGCCGAGCGGTCGCGTTCCGTCGGTCCCGGAGGGTCGCAACGACACGCTTCGACCGGTCGGCGGAAGGCGCGCGACGTGTCGTGACCAGTCGACGGACGGGAGGCTCGTGGCGGACCGGCACCGAGCCTCCCGTCCGGCGCTTCACCGGACACGGCACCCGGCTGCGCCACGGCGCGCACCCCGGCCCGGCGGCACGCCGGGACGACGAAGCGCCGCCGGCCAGGGGCCGGCGGCGCTTCGGGACGAACGGGTCAGGCGGAGGGGTACTGGCCGCGCTTGACCTGGGGCTTCGGCAGGCGCAGGAAGCGCAGCTGCCACGCCCGCGTCAGGATGTAGAAGAACGTTCCCTTCTGGAACACACCGAACTTCGCGGTGAGCTTCTTGCGCAGCACGACCCAGAGCACGACGCAGTCGAGGATGAACAGCGCCACGAACGCCCACACGAGCAGCAGCGCGTACGAAGCGGCAGCGGTCTGGGACGCGACGAACCCGACGATCAGGAAGACCACGAGGACCGGCATCATCACCTCGCCGACGTTCCAGCGCGCGTCGATGTAGTCGCGCACGAACTTGCGCTGCTCGCCCTTGTCCTTCGCGGGGAGGTACCGTTCCTCGCCGTTGGCCATCCCGACGCGGGCCTTCTCGCGCTCGTTGTTGAGGCGGGCGCGCGCTGCCTTCTTGTCGACGGGCGTGTTGCCGACGAGCGGGCGGCGGTTCGCTGCCTCGCGCTCGCGGCGGGACGGCGTCGGACGACCCTTGCCCTGATCGGGCAGCCCCTGCTCGAGCAGTTCCTCTTCCGAGGGGTTGACTGTCGTGTTGGTCTTGGGTGCTGCCTTCGCCACGGTGATTCCTGCTGGTCGGTGAGCGGTGCGCCGGGGAACACCCCGGCACCGGTTGTCCTCTAGATTACCGGGCATGACCGACCACGCACAGTCCGCACCCGCGACCGACCCCGCCCTGCTCGACGCCCTCCGCGAACAGGTGCAGGGCGACCTGCCGACGACGATCGCCGACCTCTCGGGCCTGGTGCGGATCCCGTCGGTGTCCTGGTCGGCGTTCGACCCCGCACACGTGCGGCGGAACGCGGAGGCCGTGGCCGACCTGGCGCGCAGCACCAGTGTGTTCGACGAGGTCAGGATCATCAGGAGCGCCGTCGACGGCGACACGCCCGCCGGTGCCTCGGATGCGACCGGGACGGACCTCGACGGCGTCGAGCTCGGGCAGCCCGCGGTCCTCGCCGTCCGCCCGGCCCGCAACGGCAAGCCGACCGTGATGCTCTACGCACACCACGACGTCCAGCCGCAGGGCGACGATGCGCTGTGGGAGACCCCGCCGTTCGAGCCGACGCTCCGCGGGGACCGTCTGTACGGCCGCGGTGCCTCGGACGACAAGGCCGGCGTGATGACGCACGTCGCCTCGCTCCGTGCCCTGCACGCGCGGTTCGGCGACGACCTCGACCTCGGCATCGTCCTCTTCGTGGAGGGCGAGGAGGAGTTCGGCTCCCGCTCGTTCCGCACGTTCCTCCGCGAGCAGAAGGAGCACCTGGCCGCCGACGTCATCGTGGTGGCCGACAGTGACAACTGGTCCACCGAGGTCCCCGCGATCACGGTCTCCCTCCGCGGCAACGTGACGTTCAAGCTGACCCTGACGACGCTCGAGCACGCGAGCCACAGCGGCATGTTCGGGGGAGCGGCACCCGACGCGATGATGCCGATGGTCCGGCTGCTCGCCTCGCTGCACGACGACGCCGGTTCGGTGGCCGTCGAGGGGCTGACCTCGTACGACGCGCCGGTGCCGGCCCGCAGCGAGGACGAACTCGCCGCCGATGCGGCGCTGGTCCCGGGTGCGAAGCCTGTCGGCACCGGCGACGTCCTGTCGCGCATGTGGTTCCAGCCCTCGATCACCGTCACGGGCATGGACGTCCCGAGCGTCGCGAACGCGTCGAACACGCTGCTGCCGACGGTCTCGGCGCGCGTCTCGGTCCGTGTCGCCCCCGGACAGTCCGCACGCGACGCGTACGCCGCCGTCGAGCGCCACATCGCCGCGCACACGCCGTTCGGCGCCCGCGTGGAGATCAGCGAGCCCGACGCCGGGGACGGCTTCCTCGTGGACACCAGCGGGTGGGCCGTCCGTGAGGCACGCACCGCGATGGCCGAGGGATGGGGCGCAGAGCCCGTCGAGCAGGGCATCGGCGGATCGATCCCGTTCGTGTCCGACCTGGCTGCCGAGTTCCCCGAGGCGCAGATCCTGGTGACCGGGGTCGAGGACCCCGACACGCGGGCGCACAGCCCGAACGAGTCCCAGCACCTCGGCGTGCTGCACCGTGCGATCGCGGCCGAGACGATCCTGCTGGCCCGCCTCGCGACGCGCTGACCTGCCTGGAGGCTCGGTGCACGTTCTCCACATCGGCTGCGGTCCGTCGGTGGGCGTGCTTACAATCGACCAGGCAGCGGTCACCGGCACCGCAGCAGAGGGAGGCGCGCATGAGCGATACCATCACCACCGAGACCACGGCCGCGACGGCACCGTCGTCGCACGGGGTCCTGCTCAGCGACGCCGCGGCGGGGAAGGTGGCGAGCCTCCTCGAGCAGGAAGGCCGTGACGACCTCCGTCTGCGCCTCGCCGTCCAGCCGGGTGGCTGCTCCGGGCTGATCTACCAGCTCTACTTCGACGAGCGTCTGCTCGACGGTGACGCCACCGCCGAGTTCGACGGGGTCGAGGTCGTCGTCGACAAGATGAGCGTCCCGTACCTCGACGGCGCGACGATCGACTTCGAGGACACCATCCAGAAGCAGGGCTTCACCATCGACAACCCCAACGCGCAGGGCAGCTGCGCGTGCGGAGACAGCTTCCACTGACCTGGAGCAGTCCCGACGACGCGAGCGGGGAGCGACCGACACGGTTGCTCCCCGCTCGCGTTTTCCGTGCTCGCAGGCCCGCGATGACCAGGGAAAAACCGAGTCGGACACGGTCGGATCGGGCCCGAGGGTGTGTCGGGCGTGCACGAGGCGTCACCAGCTGCGAGTAAGCTAGGAGTGTTCCAACCAAGCTGGGAGCCAGCCATGAGACGCCTTCGTGCGCCTCGCGTCGGTCTTCGACGCAACTGCGCTCCGGGTTCACGTCATTCCGAGAGGTAACAGTGCGTTCGAATCGCCGTATACGTTGGGCGGCCGTCCCGGTGGCCGTCGGTCTGGTCATCGCACTGGCGGGTTGCTCGCAGCAGCAGCTCAACGGGTGGCTGCCGGGCACCGATGAGACGAAGGACGTCACGAACCACACCAGCCGCATCGTCGGCCTGTGGACCACCAGCTGGATCGTGCTCCTCGCCGTCGGGCTCATCGTGTGGGGCCTGATCATCTGGGCAGCGATCGTCTACCGCCGTCGGAAGGGCCAGACCGGCCTCCCGGTGCAGATGCGCTACAACATGCCGCTCGAGATCTTCTACACGATCGTGCCGCTCATCCTCGTGCTGGGCTTCTTCGCCTTCACCGCGAAGGACCAGGCCGCGATCGAGAAGCCGTTCGCGCAGCCGGACACCACGGTGCACGTCTACGGCAAGCGCTGGGCGTGGGACTTCAACTACATCGACCAGAACGACCCGTCGAAGAGCGTCTACTACCAGGGCATCCAGGCCCAGGAAGAAGAGAACAAGAGCGGCGCGATCGACGAGTCGCAGCTCCCGACCCTCTACCTGCCGGTCGGCAAGAAGGTCAAGATCGAGCTCGACTCCCGCGACGTCGACCACTCCTTCTGGATCATCGACTTCCTGTACAAGAAGGACATGCTCCCCGGGAAGACGAACTACGAGTACTTCATCCCGCAGAAGGAAGGCACGTACCAGGGCAAGTGCGCCGAACTCTGCGGCGAGTACCACTCCCTCATGCTCTTCCAGGTGAAGGTCGTGTCGCCCGCCAAGTACGAGGCGTACCTCGACACCCTCAAGGACCAGGGCAAGGTGGGCCTGCTCGGCGACGAGTACAACACCAACACGAACCAGCCTGACAACAAGGCGCCCGTCACGGCGTCGGACGACAAGTAGGGGCTCGCCAGATGACCACGTCATTCGTCGGCCAACCGACCAGCACCTCGACGCCGGACTTCCAGGCGTCGAAGGTCGGTCGGAAGGGCAACATCATCGTCCGGTGGATCACCTCCACGGACCACAAGACGATCGGGTACATGTACCTGATCACGTCGTTCCTGTACTTCCTGCTCGCCGGCGTGATGGCGCTCGTCATCCGCGCGCAGCTCTTCGAGCCGGGGCTGCAGCTCGTGGCGACGAAGGAGCAGTACAACCAGCTCTTCACGATGCACGGCACGATCATGCTGCTGCTGTTCGCGACGCCGCTGTTCTCGGGCTTCGCGAACGCCATCATGCCGCTGCAGATCGGTGCGCCGGACGTCGCGTTCCCGCGTCTGAACGGCTTCGCGTTCTGGCTCTACTTCTTCGGTGGGCTCATCGCCGTGGGCGGCTTCCTCACCCCGCAGGGTGCGGCGTCGTTCGGCTGGTTCGCCTACGCGCCACTGAGTGACACCACGTTCACACCAGGGCTCGGTGGCACGTTGTGGGTCTTCGGGCTCGGCCTGACGGGCTTCTCGACGATCCTCGGTGCGGTGAACTTCATCACGACGATCATCACGATGCGCGCCCCCGGCATGACCATGTTCCGCATGTCGATCTTCACGTGGAACACCCTCGTGACGTCGCTCCTCGTGCTCATGGCCTTCCCGGTCCTCGCCGCCGCACTGTTCGGACTCGGTCTCGACCGGGTGTTCGACGCCCAGGTGTTCAACCCCGCGAACGGTGGAGCCCTGCTCTGGCAGCACCTCTTCTGGTTCTTCGGCCACCCAGAGGTGTACATCATCGCGCTGCCGTTCTTCGGCATCGTCTCCGAGGTCTTCCCGGTCTTCAGCCGCAAGCCGATCTTCGGGTACAAGACCCTCGTCTACGCGACCATCGCCATCGCGGCGCTCTCGGTCACGGTGTGGGCGCACCACATGTACGTCACCGGCTCGGTGCTGCTGCCGTGGTTCTCGCTCATGACGATGCTCATCGCGGTCCCGACCGGCGTGAAGATCTTCAACTGGGTCGGCACGATGTGGCGCGGCTCGGTGACCTTCGAGACCCCGATCCTCTGGGCGATCGGCTTCCTGATCACCTTCACGTTCGGTGGTCTGACCGGTGTCATCCTGGCCTCCCCGCCGCTCGACTTCCACGTGTCGGACTCGTACTTCGTCGTCGCGCACTTCCACTACGTGGTCTTCGGCACCGTCGTGTTCGCGATGTTCTCCGGCTTCTACTTCTGGTGGCCGAAGTGGACGGGTCGCATGCTCAACGAGCGCCTCGGCAAGATCCACTTCTGGCTGCTGTTCATCGGCTTCCACACGACGTTCCTCATCCAGCACTGGCTGGGCGTCATCGGCATGCCGCGTCGCTACGCGACGTACCTGCCGAACGACGGCTTCACCTGGATGAACCAGCTGTCGACCATCGGCGCGATGATCCTCGGCATCTCGTTCCTGCCGTTCATCTTCAACGTCTACGTCACCGCGCGGAACGCCCCGAAGGTGGCCGTGAACGACCCGTGGGGCTACGGCCGCTCGCTCGAGTGGGCGACCAGCTGCCCGCCGCCGCGGCACAACTTCACGTCGATCCCGCGGATCCGTTCGGAGTCCCCGGCGTTCGACCTGAACCACCCCGAAGCGGGTGTGCCGATCGGTGTGGGTCCCGCGAAGGACGCTCCCGATGCCCCGACCTACGACGCCGCGAAGGGCGAGGTGAAGTAAGGCGATGCGCGCCAACGTCAACCTGTTCTGGATCCTCTTCGGGTTCTTCATCCTCGCGGACGCCGCGTACACCATCTGGTTCTTCATCAACTACGGGCGATGGGAGCCGGTCGGCACGGTCGGCATCGGCCTGGTCGGGCTCATGTCCGCGTTCATCGCGTTCTACCTCGGCCGTGTGCTCTCCGCCCAGGGCGGGGACCTGCCGGAAGACCGCCAGGACGCCAACATCGAGGACGGCGACGCCGAGCTCGGGCACTTCAGCCCGTGGTCGTGGTGGCCCATCCTCCTCGCCGCGTCGACGTCGATCTGCTTCCTCGGTGTCGCAGCCGGCCTGTGGATCGTCCCGATCGGCCTGGCGCTCGTCGCCGTGACGCTGGTCGGCTGGGTCTTCGAGTACTACCGCGGCAACTTCGGGCACTGACCCACGACAGACGCGCTTCGGGCGGCACCAACTTCGGTGCCGCCCGAACTGCGTCCTGACGACCTCCATGAGAGCGCGCGCAGCCCGCCGCTCATCAGGGAATCAACCGACCCGTGTACGGCTTGCAGCCATGCGGACCCATCCACCACGCGAAAGGAGTCACCACCGGTGACCGACAAGCGCACACTCATCATCTTCGGTGCGACGGGCGACCTCGCCTCCCGCCTGCTCCTGCCGGGCCTCGGCACGTTCCTGCAGAGCGGCCGTGCCGTCCCCGTCCAGCTGATCGGCACGGGCCGCAGTGAGCGCACCCCGGAGAAGTGGAAGGACATCGTCACGAAGTCCTTCGCCTCGCAGGACGTCAAGGGACCCGAGGTCGATGCGACCATCGAGTCGACGATCTTCATCCAGGGCGACCCGACCGACCCGAAGCACCTCAAGGCGCTGCTCGACGCCGCCGAGAACGAGCCGATCCTGTACTTCGCGCTCCCGCCGCAGATCGCGTCGGACATCTGCGAGGCCCTGCAGTCCGTCGACCTCCCCGATGGCACGACCCTGGCGTTCGAGAAGCCCTTCGGCACCGACGTCGCCAGCGCCAAGGCCCTCAACGAGACGGTCCTCAAGATCGTCCCCGAGGAGCGCGTGCACCGCACCGACCACTTCCTCGGTCGCACCACGGTCCTGAACATCATCGGTCTGCGTTTCGCGAACCGCCTGTTCGAGCCGATCTGGAACGCGGAGAACATCGAGAAGGTCGACATCTTCTACGACGAGACCCTCGGCCTGGAGAACCGCGCCCAGTACTACGACGAGGCCGGCGCGATGGTGGACATGATCCAGTCGCACCTGCTGCAGATCCTCGGCCTCGTGACGATGGACGCCCCGGCCGCCATCGACGCCGTCGAGTTCCGCTCGTCGCTCGCCCGTGCGCTCCGCTCGACCCGACTGAAGGGCGACGACGCGAAGATCGCCTCCCGCCGCGCGGTCTACACGGCCGGCACGATCGACGGCAAGGAGCTCCCGTCCTACCAGGACGAGCAGGGCGTCGAGCCTGGCCGTAAGACCGAGACGCTCGCCGAGATCTCGGTGGAGGTCGACACCGCACGCTGGAAGGGCGTCCCCTTCACACTGCGTTCCGGCAAGGCGCTCGGCGCGAGCCGCAAGGAGGTGCTGATCACCTTCAAGCCGGTTCCGCGCCTGCCCTCCGGCCTGACCGGTCGCCCGAAGACCGACACGCTGCGCATCGTCCTGAACCCGGACGAGATCGAGCTGACCGTGTCGGCGAACGGTGGGGGCAACCCCTTCGAGATGGGCCAGGTGACGCTGTCGTCGTCGTTCAGCGACGGCGAGCTGACCCCGTACGGCGAGGTGCTCAACGGGATCTTCCACGACGACCCGCTGCTCTCGATCCGCGGCGACGTCGCGGAGCGGTGCTGGGAGATCGTGGAGCCCGTCGTCGCCGCCTGGAAGGCGAACGAGGTCCCGCTCGAGGAGTACCGCGCGGGTTCGCGCGGTCCCGCGGACTGGGAGTCGTCGTCCTGACACATTGATCCGGACCACACACGGACGGGAGGCGCGGTGCCAGCTGGCACCGCGCCTCCCGTCCGTCGTCTGCGTGCGGGACGGAGGTGGCCGAATCGCGCGTAGGAGGTCGTTTCGCGCGTAGGAGGTCGGAAATTCCGACCTCCTACGCGCGAATCCGCTTCCTACGCGCGAAACGACCCACGGCACGGCGGGGCACGGTGTGCCGGGGCAGCGTCAGGCCGGGGTGCCCGCCCGCTCGCCCTCGCCCGTCCACGACCTGGTGCCGCCGTCGTGCTGGGGGATCCGGGTTCGGTGCCCCGTCGCCTTGCCGCGGGCACGTTCGATCGCGTCCGCCGCGGCCACCAGCGTCAGGTGCGAGAGCGCCTGCGGGGTGTTGCCGATGTGGTGCCCCGTCGCGACGTCGATCTCCTCCGAGAGCATGCCGACGTCGTTGGCGTACCCGACGAGCACGTCCATGAGCCGTTCGGCGTCCTCGATGCGCCCCGATGCCGCGTACTGCTCGACCAGCCAGAACGAGCACGCCAGGAACGGGTGCTCGCTGCCGCTCAGCCCGTCGAACCCGGCCGTGGTGCGGTACCGCAGGACGAGCCCGTCCGAGCCGACGCGGAGGTCCTCCTCGATCGCGGCGACGGTCCCGAGCATCCGCGGGTCGGTCGCCTTGCAGTAGCCGATCTGCGGCAGGACGAGCAGGCTCGCGTCCACCTCGTCGGTGTCGTAGTGCTGGCGGAAGGACCCGCGTTCGGCGTTCCACCCGTGCTCGTCGATCTCCGCACGGACGGCGTCGCGGAGCCGGCGCCAGCGGTCCACGGGGCCTTCGAGTCCGAACTCCTCGACCGCGGCGACCCCTCGGTCGAACGCAGCCCAGATCATTGCCCGCGAGTGCGTGAAGCTCCGTCGGGGGCCGCGCATCTCCCAGATGCCGTTGTCCGGCTCCTGCCAGTGCTCCTCGACGTAGCCGAGCAGGGCACGCTGGAGCGCCCACGAGTCGGCGTTCTCCTCGACGCCGAGCTCGCGGGCGTCGTGGAGCGCCGCGAGCACCTCGCCGAACACGTCGCCCTGGTACTGCGTGTACGCGCCGTTCCCGACCCGCACGGGCTTCGATCCCGCGTACCCGGCGAGGTGGTCGAGCTCGCGTTCCGGCAGCTCGCGTTCGCCGGCGATGCCGTACATGATCTGCACGTCGGCCGGGTCGCCGGCGATCGCCCGGAGCAGCCAGCCACGCCAGTGCTTCGCCTCGTCCTGGTAGCCGTGGGCGATCATCGACGCGAGTGCCAGCGAGGCGTCGCGGAGCCAGACGTACCGGTAGTCCCAGTTGCGTTCGCCGCCCGGGTCCTCGGGCAGGCTCGTGGTGGCCGCGGCGACGACCCCGCCGGTCTCCGCGTGGGTCATCGCACGGAGGAAGAGCAGCGATCGGCGGGTGGCGTCGGCGTACCGGCCGCCGACGCGGGCGGTGCCGGTCCAGTCGCGCCACCACTGCTTGGTGCGGTGGAGCGCGTCGTCGACGTCGAGTTCCTCCGGGGGCTCGCGGTGCGAGGGGTACCAGGTCAGCACGGTGTCGAGCACGTCCCCGTCGTGCACGGTGCGGGTCGCGACGTGGCGGTGGTCGTCGGCGTGGAACCGGACGCCGCGGACGATGACCGACCCGGGTCCCGCCGTCGCGACGAGTGCGGGGTCGTCGTCGTCGCCGACCTGGCGGACCCAGGGGAGTGCGCGGGCGTAGTCGAACCGGATGCGCAGGGCCTGTCGGACCTCGACCTCGCCCGTGAGCCCCCTGACCCGCCGGACGACCGATGCCCGGTGCGCGCCGATCGGCATGAAGTCGGTGACCTCGACGACCCCGGTGGACGTGGTCCAGATCGTTGTCAGGACGAGGGTGTCCTCGTCGTACCGACGCTCGGCGGTGGCGTCGGGGTCGGTCGGTCGGAGCGTCCAGTGCCCGTCGTGCTCGTCTCCCAGCAGGGAGGCGAAGGTCGAGGGGCTGTCGAAGCGGGGGAGACAGGCCCAGTCGATCGTGCCGGCACGGTCCACCAGTGCAGCCGTGTAGCAGTCCCCGATGATCGCGTGGTCCTCGATGCGTTGCGCCATGCCCCCGATCGAACCACTGACCGCCGATGTTCCACCGGCGTCATGCGTCACCGACTGAGAGTGCGCGCAGGGTCTAGTCGAGCTCGGTGATCCCGACGCGGGCGAGCTCGGTCCAGAGACCGGCGCCGTCCGGGGCGTAGACCCACGGCGCGGCGGATTCCCTGGAGCGTTCCTGGGCCCTGGACCGCCCACCGGCGAGGACGGCCTCGCTCGTGGACAGCTGCCGGATCGCGACACCCGCGACGTTGTCCGGGTGCTCGCGCGCGAAGTCGCCGTACAGGGTCTCGTCGTGCTGCCCGTCGTCACCGACGAGCAGCCACTTGATGTCCGGGAAGTCGCGGGCGAGTCGCCGGAGGTTCTCGTGCTTGTGCAGCTGCCCGCTCCGGAAGAAGCGGTCGTGCGTCGGGCCCCAGTCGGTGAGCAGCAGGGTGCCGGACGGGTACATGTTCCTGGTCAGGAAGCGCTGGAGCGTCGGCCCGACGTTCCACGCACCGGTGGAGAGGTACACCGTCGGCGACCCGGGGTGCTGCGCGAGCACACGCTCGTAGAGGACGGACATGCCGGGGACCGGGCGGCGCGCGTGCTCGGTGAGGACGAAGGAGTTCCACGCGGCCAGCATCGGACGGGGGAGCGAGGTCACCATCACGGTGTCGTCGATGTCGGACAGCAGCCCGAACCGCGTGTCCGGGTGCACGACGAAGACGTCGGCCTCGGCGTCGCGCTGGCCACCGGCGGACAGCCTGATGGTCTGCCAGCCCGGTTCGAGGTCGATCGGGACGATGGTGTCGACCACGCCGCCACGGTCGGACTGCACGGTGTGGGTGACCCCGCCGGCAGTGATGGTCACCTCGGCGTGGTCGACCGCCACGCTCGTGAAGGTCCGCCAGCCGCGGACACCGGTGTACGCCGCGTCCGAGGCGAGCCCACGCCGGGTCAGCAGCACCCGGCAGAGCACCCGGATCCACCCGGGCGCGCCGTACCCGGTGTACGGGATGACGGTCGGCACGAGGCCGCGTCGGCGTGCGCGTTGTTCGCGGAACTCCTGCACGGCGTCCTCGATCCGGGCGGCACGATGCAGGATCGGCTCGGCCAGCGACGGTTCGTGGGACGTCGGGTCGGGCATCGGCCCATCATCCCACGGAGGGGTGGAGGATGGGCACGACGCACTCGACACCCGGAGAATCGCAGCGGGATTCCAGCCGGGCTCTGCGAGAGTTGCCCCGTCACACAATCAGCCCGCGGTCGCCGCGAGAAGGAGAACACGTGCTCGTCACCGAGGTTTCGAACGCACTGCCGGGGGGATCATCACTGCTCAGGAACGAGCCGGTCCAAGCCCGCAGTTCGGCGCGCCTCGCCGGGCTCCTCGACGCCGCAGCCGCGGTGATCGACGAGATCGGCTTCGAGCGGCTCACCACGGCCATGGTCGCCGAGCGGGCGGGGGCGTCCATCGGCACGGTCTACCGGTACTTCCCGGACCGCATCGCCGTGGTCGAGGCGCTCGCCATCCGCTGCACGCAGCGGCTCGCGTCCCGGTTCGTCGACGCGCTCGACGCCAGCGGCGCGACGACCTGGCAGGACGCCTGCGACGCGCTCATCGACATGACGAGCGAGATGTACCGGACCGAGCCGGGGTTCCGCGCGATCCGTTTCGGCGACGCCGCGGACTCCGGCGTCGGTGACGAGGAAGACCGCATGGGCGCCCTCGGTGGGGCGGTCGGCGCGATCATGCGCGAGCGCTTCGGTCTGCCGGACAACGACGCCGTCGCGCGAGCGTGGGTCGTCCTCGCCGAATCCGGACACGCCGTGCTGGCCAGGGCCCACCAGGACCGCGAGCACCCGGACACCGGGCTCATCGAGGCCTACCGCGTCATGAACAAGACGTACCTGGAGTCGGTGATCGCCGCCTCCTGACCAAGGTCACCAATCCGAACGGCGCCCGCCCTCCGAACTGGAGGCGCGGGCGCTGTCGTGTCCGCGGCCTCCGCCGTGCGCGGGGTCGGCTCCAGAGCCGTGGCGGCTTCCGCAGACCGGCCGCCGGCCTAGTGGCGCTGTCCGGGACACGCCCGGTCACGTCACGGATCGTCACCTGGACGTACCGCTGTCGGTGCCGACGGGTACTCTCACTCGGAGTCGGGCTACCTCCTACCAGAAGGGCACCCATGATCGAGTTCCGCCAGGTGCGCAAGACGTACCCGGACGGCACGGCCGCAGTCGAGCGGTTCGACCTCGTCATCCCATCACGCACCACGACGGTCTTCGTCGGGTCGAGTGGTTGCGGGAAGACGACGCTGCTCCGCATGATCAACCGGATGGTCGACCCCACTGCCGGGTCCGTCTCCATCGACGGTGAGGACGTCGCAGGCGTCGACCCGGTGAAGCTCCGCCGCAGCATCGGCTACGTGATGCAGAACGCGGGCCTGCTGCCGCACCGCAAGGTCGCGGACAACATCGCGACCGTGCCGCTGCTCACCGGTGTGTCGAAGCAGGAAGCCCGCGCGCGGGCGCTCGAGCTGATGGACACCGTCGGACTCGACCGCGCCTTCGCCGACCGCTACCCGTCGCAGCTGTCGGGTGGCCAGCAGCAGCGCGTCGGTGTCGCCCGCGGGCTCGCCGTCGACCCGAACATCCTGCTGATGGACGAGCCGTTCGGCGCGGTGGACCCGCTGGTCCGCAACGACCTGCAGGACGAGCTCATCCGGCTCCAGCGCGAGCTCGGCAAGACGGTCGTGTTCGTGACCCACGACATCGACGAGGCGTTCAAACTCGGTGACCAGGTCGTCATCCTGAAGAAGGGCGGCGAGATCGCGCAGCTCGGGACACCGGCCGAGATCCTCTCGGAACCGGCGGACGACTTCGTGGCGAACTTCATCGGCGCCGGACGTGGTCGTCGAGCGCTCCGTGTGGAGCAGACGCCCACCGGACCCATCGTGGTCGACGGGGACGGACGGGCCGCCGGTGTGCTCACCGGTCCGGTCCCGGTCGTCGACGCGGCGTCCGCGGTGCCGCAGCCGGCCGGGCCGGACGCCGCACACCGGGACAGCGTGTGAACTGGGTCACCGGCAACCTCGACACGATCACGTCGAACCTGATCGCGCACGTCTGGCTGTCGATCCCGCCGATCGTCATCAGCTTCGTGCTCTCGGTGCCGATCGGCCTGCTCGTGAACCGCCTGCGCAAGGGTCGCCGCGGTGCACGGGCGACCGGTTCGACGATCATCGTCGTGGCGAGCCTGCTCTACGCCATCCCGTCCTTCCCGCTCTTCCTCGCCTTGCCGCCGCTGCTCGGGACGAACATCCTCGACCCGGCGAACGTCGTCATCGCGCTGACGATCTACGGAGTCGCCCTGATGGCCCGCTCGGCGGCCGACGCGCTCGACGCCGTCGACGCCGCGGTGCTGAACGCCGCGGCGGCCATGGGGTACTCGCCCGTGCAGCGGTTCTTCCGCGTCGAACTGCCCCTCGCTGGCCCCGTGCTCCTCGCCGGCATCCGGGTCGTCGCGGTCAGCACGGTGAGCCTCGTCACGGTCGGTGCGCTCCTCGGGATCCCGAACCTCGGGTTCCTGCTCACCGACGGCCTCAAACGCGGCATCAGTGTCGAGATCCTGACCGGCATCGTGCTGACGATCGTCCTGGCGCTCGTCATCGACGGCCTCCTGGTGCTCATCGGACGCATCGTGATGCCGTGGACCCGCGGTGGCAGCCGTGATGCCAAGCGCATCCGGCGTCGTGCAGCGGCGGACGTCCGGACCGGGGAGGTGTCCGCGTGAACCTCTTCGCCAGCGCCATCGCCTGGATCTTCGACCCCGCCAACTCCGTCGGGGCGAACGGCATCCCCGTCCGCCTCTGGGAGCACGTGTGGATCACGCTGCTCACCATCGTCATCGCCTGCGCCATCGCGGTGCCCCTCGGCCTCGTGATCGGGCACACCGGGCGTGGCAAGAGCCTCGCCGTCGGGTTCTCCGGCGGGGTCAGGGCGCTCCCCACGCTCGGCCTGCTGACGATCCTCGCCCTGTGGATCGGGCTCGGCATCGAAGCGCCGCTCATCTCGCTCGTCATCCTGGCGATCCCGTCGATCCTGGCCGGTACGTACTCCGGCCTCGAGGCGATCGACCGCGTGACCATCGACGCGGCCAAGGCGCAGGGCATGACCACGTGGCAGCTGCTGACGAAGGTGGAGATCCCGCTCGGGCTCCCGCTGATCGTCGGCGGCATCCGTGCCGCGGTGCTCCAGGTCATCGCGACCGCCACGCTCGCCGCCTACATCAACGCGGGCGGTCTCGGCGGGTACGCGTTCTCCGGGCTCGCCAACCAGGACTACGAAGAGGTCCTCGGCGGTTCGCTCCTGGTGATCGCACTCGCCATCGTCTTCGAGATCGTGTTCGCCGTCCTGCAGCGGCTCGCGGTGCCGGCGGGTATCACCGCCGCCTCCGCGGGTGATGGACGGCGCGACGCTGACCGCTCGGAAAGTCGGGCATCAACCCCCTTGGAAGGAACCCTCCAGTGACCACTGCACGCACCAAGCGCCTCGGCGCGACCATCGCGGTCGCGACCGCCGCCGCGATCGCCCTCGCGGGCTGCTCGTCAGGCGACCCGCTCTCCTCCGGCGGCGGCTCCGGCTCGTCGGACACCATCACCGTCGGCTCGCAGGCCTACCCGTCGAACGAGATCATCGCGGAGCTCTACGCCCAGGAACTCGAGAAGGCCGGCTTCACCGTCACCAAGAAGCTCAACATCGGACAGCGCAAGGCCTACTGGCCCGAGGTCGCCAAGGGCAACATCGACGTGTTCCCGGAGTACAACGGCAACCTGCTGAACTACCTCCTGCAGTCCGACGACAAGGACACGACGACGGAGACCACGACGGACGGCATCAACGCCGCCCTGAAGGACGAACTGCCCTCCGGCGTCAAGGCCCTGCCGTCCGCGGACGCATCCGACTCGGACACGTACACGGTCACGCAGGAGCTCGCCGACAAGTACGACCTCAAGTCGATCGGCGACCTCGCCAAGATCGGCGGCACCATCTCGATCGCGGCGAACCCCGAGTTCGCCACGGCCGCGTACGGCCCGACCGGCCTGAAGGCGAAGTACGGCATCACCGGTGAGGTCAACCAGCAGAACGACTCCGGTGGCCCGCTCACGGTCAAGGCGATCAAGGACGGCGACTCGCAGGTCGCCGACATCTACTCGGCCAGCGCGTCGATCGCCACCGAGAAGCTCGTCACGCTCGAGGACCCGAAGAACCTCGTGCCGGTGAACAACGTCACGCCCATCGTGTCGTCGAAGCTGGACTCGAAGGCGACCGCGGCGATCGAGAAGGTCAACAAGGTGCTCACCACGGACGCGCTCATCGAGCTCGACCGTCAGAACTCCGTGGAGCAGAAGTCCGCGGCCTCGGTGGCCAAGGCCTTCCTGCAGGACAAGGGTCTGCTCTAGTCCTCCAGCACGTGTGAGATGAACGACAGGTGTCGGGCAATGTGCCCGGCACCTGTCGTCGTTCCGGGGCACATCCGTTCGGCACGGTTGTGCCGTTCAAGTGCCCTGCACGTTCGTGCAGTTCGAGTTTCTACAAGTTGTCGAATCGGGTTGCCTGCCGGTACCGTGGAGGTGTCCCAACGGTTGTGACACCCAGAAGTACCCCTTCCACAGGAAGCAACTGACGTGCACGAACAGCGCGCGGCGTTCCCGATCGGTACAGCCGCATGAACGACATCCTCGATCCGCTCATCCTGTCCAGGTGGCAGTTCGGGCTGACCACCATCTACCACTTCCTCTTCGTCCCGTTGACGATCGGCATGGCCGTGGTCGTCGCGACGTTCCAGACGGCGTGGTACCGCACCGGTCGGGCGCACTACCTGCAGCTCACCCGGTTCTTCGGCCGGATCTTCCTCATCAACTTCGCGATGGGCGTCGTGACGGGCATCGTGCAGGAGTTCCAGTTCGGCATGAACTGGTCGAACTACTCCCGGTTCGTCGGGGACGTCTTCGGCGCCCCGCTCGCGCTCGAGGGGATCCTCGCCTTCTTCTTCGAGGCGGCGTTCATCGGCGTCTGGATCTTCGGGTGGGACCGGTTGCCCAAGGGTCTGCACCTCGCGAGCATGTGGTGCGTCAGCGCCGGGACGATCATGTCGGCGTACTTCATCATCGCCGCGAACGCGTTCATGCAGCACCCCGTCGGCTACGTCATCAACGAAGCCAAGGGGCGCGCGGAACTCACCGACATCTGGGCGGTGCTGACGAACAAGGTCGCACTGGCCGCGTTCCCGCACACGCTGTTCGCCTGCTTCATGGTGGCTGCCGGCGTGATCATCTCGGTCGCGTCGTACCACCTGGCGCGCAACCAGAACCTCGAGACGATGATGCCGGCGCTGAAGTTCGGCCTCTGGACGATGGTCGCCGCCGGTGCGCTGACCGTCCTCACCGGCGACCAGCTCGGGCTGACGATGGTCGACACACAGCCGATGAAGATGGCCGCGGCCGAGGCGCTGTACAACACGGCGACCGGCAAGGACGCCTCGTTCTCGATCTTCACGCTCGGCACACCGGACGGCGTGCACGAGCTGTTCTCGATCCGTGTGCCGTACCTGCTGTCGTTCCTCTCGACGCACACCTTCAACGGCACGGTCGAGGGCATCAACGACCTGCAGGCGCAGTACACGCAGGTGTACGGCCCCGGCGACTACAAGCCGATCATCTGGGTGACGTACTGGTCGTTCCGCTGGATGATCGCCCTCGGTGTCGGCGCGGTCCTCGTCGCCCTCGCCGGGCTGTGGCTGACCCGCAAGGGCCGCTTCCCGACGCAGCGCTGGGTGTGGCGGATCGCCACCTGGGCGGTGCCGCTGCCGATGGCCGCGATGATCGTCGGCTGGATCTTCACCGAGATGGGCCGGCAACCGTGGCTCGTGTTCGGGCTGCTGAAGACCGCTGACGGGGTGTCCCCGAACGTGACCGGGGTCGAGGTCCTCATCTCGCTCGTCGTCTTCACACTGATCTACGGCGCGCTGGCGGTGGTGGAGTTCCGGCTCATCAAGAAGGTGGCGCAAGAAGGCCCCGCTGCTCCGGCACCGGTGGACGAGGAGACCGGCGAGGTCAAGCACGAAGTGACGGTGTACTGATCATGGACCTCCCCGTTCTCTGGTTCGCCATCGTCGGCGTCTTCTTCGTCGGCTACTTCGTGCTCGACGGGTTCGACTTCGGCGTCGGCATGGCCCTGCCGTTCCTCGGCAAGGACGACACCGACCGTCGCGTCATGATCAACACGATCGGCCCCGTCTGGGACCTCAACGAGACCTGGGTCATCGTGGCCGGCGCCTGCCTGTTCGCGGCGTTCCCGGAGTGGTACGCCACGATGTTCTCCGGGTTCTACCTGGCGCTGCTGCTGATCCTCGCGGCGCTCATCGCCCGTGGGGTCTCGTTCGAGTACCGCCACCAGAACAAGCAGCTGCAGTGGAAGCGTTCGTTCGACCTGATGATCATCGTCGGCAGCGCCGTGCCGTCGTTCCTCTGGGGCGTCGCGTTCGGCAACGTGGTCCGCGGGATCCCGATGGACTCCGGTCACAACTACACGGGCACGCTGTTCGACCTGCTCAACCCGTTCGCGCTGCTGACCGGGCTCGCGACGCTGCTGGTGTTCTTCACGCACGGCGTCGTCTTCATCGCACTGAAGACCGAGGGTGACATCCGCGACCGTGCGAAGCGGCTCGCCACCAGGGCCGGCATCGTGACGATCGTCGTCGCGGCGGCGTTCCTCGTGTCGATGGCGTTCGTCCGGGCCACCCCGGCGTCGCTGGTGCTCTCCGTCGTCGCCGCGCTCGCGCTCGTCCTCGCGGTGCTCTGCAACGCATGGGGCAAGGAGGGCCGGGCGTTCACGCTGATGGCGGTCACGATCGCCGCGGTGGTGCTCGCGATGTTCACGGCGATCTTCCCGAACGTGATGCCCGCCTCGAACGACGTGGCACGGAGCCTCACGGTCTACAACGCATCGAGTGGCACGTACACGCTGACGGTCATGAGCTGGGTCGCACTGATCTTCGTCCCGCTCGTGTTCGCCTACCAGGCGTGGACGTACTGGGTGTTCCGCAAGCGCGTCTCGCGGGCGCAGGTCACCGCGGCCGCCCACTAGGTGCCCCGCCGATGAAGCCGCTCGACCCGCGTCTGCTCCGCCTCTCACGCTCGGCGCGCGGCTTCATCGTCGCCGCGGCCGGGACAGGGGTCCTCCGCACGCTCGCGACCATCGCGATCGCGTGGGGGATCGCAGCAGCCGTCACCGAGGTGGTCGACGCCGTGCACCACGGCGGCGTCGTCCCCACGGAGTTCGTGCCGACGCTGGCGCTGCTCGGCGGTGCGTTCGTCGTGCGCGCCGTGGCGGCGTGGGCGACGGACGACCTCGCCGCGCGGGCCGCAGCGACCGTGAAGAGCGAGCTGCGCCGCACCGTGCTGGCGCGGGCGGCCGAACGCGGACCCGGATGGCTCGCGGAACGGTCGAGCGCCGGCTTCGCGACGACGCTCGGTCCGGGGCTCGACGCCCTCGACGCCTACTTCGGGCGCTACCTGCCCCAGCTCGCGCTCACGGCGATCGCGACCCCGGTGCTGCTCGTCGCGATCGGTCTCGGCGACCTGACGAGCGGGCTCGTCGTCCTCTGCGCGCTGCCGGTCATCCCGGTCTTCATGATCCTCATCGGTCTCGCCACGCAGTCGTTGCAGCGGAAGCAGTCCGACGCGCTGGCGCGACTCGGCGGTGCGTTCCTCGAGGCCGTCGAGGGCCTCGCCACGCTGAAGGTCTTCGGTCGTGCGCGTCGGCAGGTCGGCCGCATCGGCACCGTCACGGACGAGTACCGGCGCGGGACCCTCGGCGTGCTGCGGTTGTCGTTCGTGAGCGGCTTCGCGCTCGAGCTCGCCGCCAGCCTCTCGGTCGCCCTCGTCGCGGTGTCGATCGGCATCCGACTCGTGGACGGCTCGCTCGGTCTCGGCGCCGCGATGTTCGTCCTGGTGCTGGCACCAGAGGCGTTCGCGCCGATCCGGCAGGTCGGTGCCGACTTCCACGCCGCGCAGGACGGCGTCGAGGCGTCGGCAGCCGTGCTCGACGTGCTCGACGACGACCGCACGCCGGCTGCTGCTCCGCCGACGCCGGCCGCCGCCACCGACCTCGTGCTCCGCGGCGTGGCCGTCAGGCGCCAGGACGTGGTGATCGGGCCCGTCGACCTCGACGCCCGCCCCGGCACGGTCCTCGCGATCGTCGGTCCGAGCGGTGCCGGCAAGTCGAGCCTCATCGCGGCGATCCGCGGTGCCGTGCCGCACGACGGCACGGTCGTCGTCCCGGGTCCGGCGGGTTCCACCGTGGACGACCGGATCGCGTGGGCCGACCAACGTGCGCGACTCGTCCGCGGCACCATCGCCGAGAACGTGGCCCTCAGTCAGCAGCCCCACGACGACGACGTGCTGACCGCGCTCGGTGACGCGGGGCTGGGACTCGACCCGAGCCTCCAGGTCGGTGCAGGCGGAGCCGGACTGTCCGGCGGACAGGCGCAGCGCGTCGCCGTCGCCCGAGCGCTCTACCGGCACCGTCGGTCCGGTACCCGCCTCGTGCTCCTCGACGAACCGACGTCCGCACTCGACGCCGACGCGGAGGCGCACCTGATCACGACGATGCGGCGGCTCGCCGCCGACGGCGCGGTGGTCGTCGTCGCGAGCCACCGGCCGGCGGTCGTCGCCGCGGCCGACGTCCGCGTCGACGTCGCCGCGAGCGGTGCCGTCGCGGTCCTCGGAGCGCACGCGTGACCGGCCAGGAGGCTCGTGGCGGCTCCGTCCTGCGGCTCGCGATGCCGCGCGGTGCCGGGTGGGGCAAGGCGGTCGCCGCCGGCTCGCTCAGCGCGCTGTGCGCTGTGGCCCTGCTCGCGGCGAGCGGGTACCTGATCACCCGGGCGGCGGAACACCCGCCGATCCTCTACCTGACGCTCGTCATGGTCGGGGTCCGGGCGTTCGCGCTCGGTCGGGCGGCGCTGCGGTACGTGGACCGGCTCGCCGGGCACGACGCGTCCTTCCGGCAACTCGCCGTGGTCCGGACCGAGATGTACCGCCGGCTCGCGTCGGTCGCGCCGGCGGGCCTCGGGACCACCGGACGCGGTGACCTGATGACCCGCCTGGTCACCGACACGGATCGGCTGCAGGACCTGCCGATCCGCGTCGTCGGCCCGCTCGTGTCCGCCGGTGTGACCGCGCTGCTCTCGGTCGTCGCCGTCGCACTGGTGTCCGTCCCCGCCGCCCTCGTGCTGCTCGTGGCCCTCGTGCTCGCCGCCGTCCTCGGTTCCGTCGTCACCGCGTCGATCGCGCGCCGTAGCGACGAGGAGACCGCGGCGGACCGTGGGCGCGTCGCCGATCTGGTCCTGGACACGGTGCGGACGCTCGACGTGTTCGCCGCGTACGGCACCCTCGACGAACGGCTCGCGCACATCGCCGCGCTCGACGCCCGGGTCACCCGTGCGGTCCGCCGTCGGGCCACGGTCGAGTCGCTCGTCGGGGCGTCGGTCGGACTCATCGGCGGTGCCGCGGTGATCGGGATCCTCGCGGCCGGTGCACCCGCGGTCGTCACCGGTGCGCTCGACGGACCGCTCTGGGCGCTCGCGGTCTTCGTCCCGCTCGCGCTGTTCGAGGTCGTCGGGGCGGTCCCGCTCGCGGTGCTGACCTACCGGCGGGTGCGGGCGGCCGCCGACCGGGTCGAGCGCGTGGTCCCCGCTGTCACGCCGGACGGGATCGTCCAGGAGCCCGCTGCCGATGCGGAGCCGGCGTCCCTCGTGGTCGACGGTCCCGTCGCGGTGTCCGTGTCCGGGCTGACCGTCCGGTGGCCGGAGGCGATCGACGCCGCCGTGGACGACGTCTCGTTCGACCTGCTCCCCGGCGAGGTCGTCGTGGTCCAGGGGCCGAGCGGCGCGGGCAAGTCGACGCTGGTGGACGCGCTCGTGCGGTTCGTCGAGTACCGGGGCAGCTACACGATCGACGGGGTCGAGGCACGGACGATGCACCCGGACGCCGTGCGCGCGCGGGTCGGACTCATCGAGCAGGACCCGTTCGTGTTCGACCAGTCGATCCGGCAGAACCTGCTCTTCGCGCGGGAGACCGCGACGGACGACGACCTGCTCGGTGTGCTCGACCGGGTCGGCCTCGGGGCATGGGTGGAGCGCCGTGGTGGTCTCGATGCGCCCGTGGGAGAGCGCGGCGCCCTGGTCTCCGGCGGGCAGGCACACCGGCTCGCGCTCGCCCGGGCGCTCCTGCACGCGTTCCCCGTGCTCGTGCTCGACGAACCGACGGCCGACATCGACCCGGATCTCGGCGACGCCGTGCTGCGCGACCTCGTGACCACCGCCCGGGCAGCAGGGCGGACCGTCGTGGTCGTGTCGCACGTGCCGGTGGCGCCGGACCTCGTCGACCGGACCATCCGGATGCGCGACGGCCGCATCGCGGCCTGACCATCCCGTGACCGTTCGCTCCTGGTCGTCCGCGAGTGGGGCCCGTGCCTTGTAATCTTGAGGACCGACACGTGTCTGACGGACGTGTGTCGTGCCTCTCCCCGCTCGCTCGGCCGGATCATCGCTCCGCAAGCTCCACGATGACCCGGAACCGGCGAGTGGGGGCCCAGACCGATTGAGAGTTCCGTGACCATCGAGCAGCACGTCGAGGACCCGCACACCTACGACTTCCGGCGCATCCAGGACAAGTGGCAGGGGCGGTGGGAAGAGCTCGGCCTCTTCACCGTCGACCCCGACGACCGTCGTCCCCGGAAGTACATCCTCGAGATGTTCCCGTACCCGTCCGGCGACCTGCACATGGGGCACGCCGAGAACTGGGCGCTCGGTGACTTCGTCGCGCGCTACTGGCGGCAGCAGGGCTTCAACGTGCTCCACCCGATCGGCTGGGACTCCTTCGGGCTGCCGGCCGAGAACGCGGCGATCAAGCGCGGGGTGGACCCGAAGGACTGGACCTACGCCAACATCGAGCAGCAGAAGGCGTCGTTCAAGCGGTACGCGCCGTCCTTCGACTGGACGACGGAGATCCACACCTCGGACCCCGAGTACTACAAGTGGAACCAGTGGCTGTTCCTGAAGATGTACGAGAAGGGCCTGGCCTACCGCAAGGACAGCTGGGTGAACTGGGACCCGGTGGACCAGACCGTGCTCGCGAACGAGCAGGTCCTGCCGGACGGCACCTCGGACCGCTCCGGCGCCGTCGTGGTCAAGAAGAAGCTCACGCAGTGGTACTTCAAGATCACCGACTACGCGGACCGGCTGCTCGACGACCTCAACCAGCTCGAGGGTCGCTGGCCCGCGAAGGTCCTGGCGATGCAGCGCAACTGGATCGGTCGCTCGGTCGGCGCCGACGTCGACTTCGTGATCGAGGGGCGCGACGAGCCGGTGACCGTGTTCACCACGCGTCCGGACACGATCAACGGTGTGACGTTCCTCGTCGTGGCGCCGGACTCCGACCTCGCCGCATCGCTGGTGGCAGCTCCGTCGGTCTCCGACGAGGTCCGCGCCGCGTTCGAGTCGTACCTGGTGGCGACGCAGAAGACCTCCGAGATCGACCGGCAGAACGCCGACCGGCCGAAGACCGGCGTCCCGCTCGACCGGTTCGCGATCCACCCGCTCACCGGTGAGCGCCTGCCGATCTGGGCGGCGGACTACGTGCTCGCCGACTACGGCCACGGCGCCGTCATGGCCGTGCCCGCGCACGACCAGCGCGACCTCGACTTCGCACGGGCGTTCGACCTGCCCGTGAAGGTCGTCGTCGACACGAACCAGCCGGTGACCGGGGCGATCCCGGTGATCCCGGAGGGCGCGACCCTCGACGACTTCGACCTGCCCGTCCTCGACCCGGCCGCCACGGGTGAGGCTCTGACTGGGCAGGGTCGGATGATCAACTCCGGGCCGCTCGACGGCATGTCGAAGCAGCACGCGATCACCGCGGCGATCAAGCTCCTCGACGAGCGCGGCACCGGCCGTGCCGCGAAGACGTACCGCCTACGCGACTGGCTCATCTCGCGCCAGCGCTTCTGGGGCACCCCCATCCCCATCATCCACGGCGAGGACGGCACCGAGTACCCGGTCCCCGAGGACCAGCTGCCCGTCGTGCTGCCGTCGACCGAGGGGCTCGACCTCAAGCCGAAGGGCACGTCGCCGCTGGGTGGCGCGACCGACTGGGTGAACGTCCCGAACCCCGTGGACGGATCCCCGGCAAAGCGTGACGCCGACACGATGGACACGTTCGTGGACTCGTCGTGGTACTTCCTGCGGTTCCTGTCGGCGAACGACGACACGCAGGCGTTCGACCCCTCGCTCGTCAACAAGTGGGCGCCGGTCGACCAGTACATCGGCGGTGTCGAGCACGCGATCCTCCACCTGCTCTACGCCCGGTTCGTCACGAAGGTCCTGTTCGACCTCGGGTACCTCGACTTCACCGAGCCCTTCTCGGCGCTGCTGAACCAGGGCATGGTCCTGTCCGGTGGCTCGAAGATGTCGAAGTCCAAGGGCGGCGTCTCGCTGGGCGACGAGCTCGACGCGCACGGTGTCGACGCCATCCGCATGGTGATGGGCTTCGCCGGTCCGCCGGAGGACGACATCAACTGGGAGGACGTCTCGCCGGCGGCCTCCGCCCGCTTCCTGGCCCGCGCCTACCGCCTCGCCACCGACGTCACCTCGACGCCGGATGCGGTGTGGGCGGACGGCGACCGTGCCCTGCGGCAGGTCACCCACCGGTTCCTCGCGGACTCCCCGGGGCTGATGGAGTCGTTCAAGTTCAACGTCGTGATCGCGCGGCTCATGGACCTGGTGAACGTCACCCGCAAGGCGATCGACAACGGACCGGGCGCCGGTGATCCCGCCGTGCGCGAGGCCGTCGAGACGATCGCGCTCGGCCTGAGCGTCTTCGCGCCGTACGCCGGTGAGGAGATGTGGGAGAAGCTCGGCTACGAGGGCTCCGTCGCGACCTACGGGTGGCGGAAGGCGGACCCGACGCTGCTCGTGCAGGAGTCGTTGACGGCCGTCGTGCAGGTCAACGGCAAGGTGCGCGACTCGTTCGAGGTGTCGAAGTCGATCGACCCGGCGGAGCTCGAGGCCCTCGCGCGCGCGTCCGCGAACGTGCAGCGGTACATCGGGGACCGCGAGATCGTGAAGGTCATCGTGCGGGCGCCGAAGCTCGTGAACATCGCGATCAAGGCGTAGTTCCTCCACAGCGGTGCGCCGGCCTTGCCGGTGCACCGTTCACACCTCGAGAGCCCGGCCGGTCGGCCGGGCTCTCTAGCGTGTCGGCATGTCCCGTTTCTCGCTCTCGCCGCGCGCCGCACTCGTGCTGGCCGGCGTCGTCGTGGTGGTCGCGCTGGTCGTCATCCTGCTCGGGGCGCGGGGGAGCGGCGCCGGGGGTGTCGCCACGGTGACGGGTGCGCCGGTGGTGTCCGATCGGCCGTCGGACGGCCCACGGACCCCGGATGCGACGTCGTCACAGGCTCCCTCGGTCGTGGTGCACGTGCTCGGTGCGGTCCACCGGGCGGGGGTCGTGACGTTGCCGGGGACGAGTCGGGTGACGGACGCGCTGGAAGCGGCGGGTGGTGCGGCCGACGATGCCGACCTCGCGCGGTTGAACCTCGCGCGGCCGGTGCAGGACGGCGAGCGGCTGTACGTGCCGCGGGTCGGCGAGGTCGAGGTGCCGCAGGAGCTCGACGGCGGTGCGGGTGGCGGCGGCGGTGGCGGTGCGGCTGGCGTCGGCGACGTGGTCGACCTGAACACCGCGGACCAGGCGGCGCTCGAGACCCTTCCGGGCATCGGACCGGCACTCGCGGGGCGCATCCTGGCGTGGCGCGACGAGCACGGTCGGTTCGCGAGCGTCGACGATCTGCTCGACGTCAGCGGGATCGGTGACGCGCGGTTGGCCGACCTGCGGGATCTGGTGCGGGTGTGAACGTCGCGGCCGACCGGACGGACCTCCGGGTCGCGGTCCCGGTGGCGATCGGCTGGGTGGTCGCGGCGGTGCTCGTCGGCCAGCTGGACGTCGCGTGGTCCGTTGTGGCGGGCTCGACTGCCGGCGGGACGGCCGTCCGCAGGTGGTGGGGACGGTTAGACTCGGATGCCGTGATGACGACGACTTCACTGACCGCAGCAGCCAGTCGCGTACGGATCGGGACGTCCTGCGTTGCGGCACTCGAGTCGAAATGAGCCTCGGAATGACCGGAGCCGTTCCGGCGCCGAGCCCGTCTCCCGTGCTCGTGCAGCTCGTCGACCAGGCTTCGGCTCCAGTGTGGTTGGCGCCGCTCCTGACCGGCTTCTTCGTGCTTGTCGCCTCGCTGATCGCCCTGTACTCGTTGTATCGCAGCGACCTCCGCAAACTGCGGCGGGAGGACCAAAGGCAGTGGGATCGTGATCTTCGGCAGGCGTATGTCGACGTATCCCAGCACATGCGTCGCGTGCTTCGATGGCTCGAGCACTCCGAGGGGCGTTCGATCGCTCACAGCGCGTTCGAGAAGCTCGCTGACCACGCCGACGCCGCCGGCATCGCACTCGGTGACGCAAGGGTCTCGATCGAGATGACAGCCCCGCCCGCAGTGATATCCGCCGTCGAGGACCTCCAGCGGGCAGTCGGCGATCTGGACGCGGGCCTCGCCAACGGCGATCCGGGACTCTCCGCTGCGCACCTCGCGGCATTGAAGCATGCGCAAAACGCCTTCGAGCGCTCTGTTCGCGAGGGCTTGCGGATCTAGTTCCTCGTTGCGTGGGCGAACGACCGGACTGGGCATCGCACCGCGGGTCTGACGAGGCGCAGTCAGCTCGGTTCGTCGATGCGATCGAGGGCTGCACTGATGGCTCCGGTGACGTCGGTGCCCGCTGTCGCGACTTGGCGCGTGAGGATCGTCGTCGAGTTCGTGTGCTCGACGCGTCGGCCGAGAGCCTGGCACTCCGTCGCCGTGAGTTCCCGCGCCCACGTGAGGTCCTAGGTCCGGGCGTCGAAGAGCAGGAACAGAGCACCGTCGAAGCCCCAAGACCGGATGGCCGAGAAGTTCTGTGATCGCCGGTCAACTGGATCGACGAGTCGCGCCTTGACCTGGATCTTCCGGCCGTCTGCTGTCGTCAGATCCCAGCTCTTCTCGGAGTTCGGAGCGAGGCTACCGCCGTACGCGCGCAGTGCGAGGGTCTCAGCCAAGTCGCCCAGGGGTGAGTTCCGTGTGCGCACGATGCCACGAGCGAGCAGCTCGTCGATGATCGCGACCTGCACGTGCAGGAGGCTCCTGATCGTCATCGCGGACGGGTCGAATCCTGTTGCGGGCATGACAGTGAGGATAGGACGCCGTACTGTGCCGCCCGACCCCGCCTTCGGAAGCCGACCGCAGCACGGAGACCTCAGACGCCGGTGCATCCTCCCCAGACGCCTGGCCCTCCGCTCTCCTGCACAGCCGGCAGCGTCGAGCCGTTGCCGGGACGAAGCGCGACCTAGCGTCCAGTGCATGACCTGCAACGAGATGCCGACCAGGACGTCGGTCCTGACGGCCAGCCCGACATGAGGGGTACCCGCGGAACCCGTTCCGACGGGCCGGCAGGCGGGGCCCGCGCGACCGGGCTGCGCGCGGACCTGATTCCGCACCTCGGCGACCTCCGGCTCGCCGGTCCGGTCGCGTTCGCATGGGTGGGTGCAGCGCTGCTCGTGGGTGTGCCGGGAGCGGCGTGGTGGTGCGTCGGTGGCGCTGCTCTGACCGGCGTCATCGCGGTCGCACTGCTCGGTCGGGAGCGCGCGACGCCCGCCGTGTCCGCGGTGCTCGCCCTGGCGCTGACGACTGCAGCCTGCTGCACACTCGTCGGGATCGCGGTGGCCGTGGGCGAGCCAGCTCGGTCGCCCGCGGAACTCGGAGCGACGGCAGGACGGACCGTCGAGGTCGAAGTGACGCTCACGCGGGACATCGCGACCACCGCTCGGTCGACGACCGGGACACTCCGGACCCTCGGCGACACCACAGAGCTGCGGGTGCCGGTCCGTGTCGTGCCGGACACACCCCTCCGTGCGGCTGCGGGCACGGTGCTCACCGGGCGTGCGGCGGTCGAACCCGACGACCCGGGCGGACCGGAGGCCGCGGTGGTGTTCCTCCGCGGTGTGCCCGCGTCCGAATCCCCGACCGGTGTGCTCGCCGTCACGGACAGCGTGCGACAGGCGTTCGTGCGGATCACCGACGAGTTGCCCGAACCCGGAGGCGCGCTGCTCCGCGGACTCGCGATCGGGGACCGCAGCGGGCTCGATCCCGACACCGAGACGGCGATGGAGACGAGTGCGCTGACCCACCTGACGGCCGTGTCGGGGTCGAACTGCGCCGTCATCGTCGCGGTGGTCGTCCTGGTCAGTCGTGCGCTCGGACTCGGGCGTGCCGTCCGCGCCGCCGTGGCGATCACGCTCTTGGTCGGGTTCGTGGTGCTGGTCCGTCCGGATCCGTCCATCCTCCGCGCCACCGTGATGGCCGTCGTCGTGCTCGTCGTGCACCTGTCCGGGCGTCCGGTCCGGGGCGTCCCGCTCATCGCGCTCGCGGTCATCGGCATGCTGGTCGTCGATCCGTGGTTCGCCCGCTCCTTCGCGTTCGGGCTGTCGGTGCTCGCGACGAGTGGGATCGTGGTGCTCGGACCACCGTTGACCGCGCTCCTCACGCGGTGGTGTTGGGGGCCGTTTGCTGCGGCGATCGCGGTCCCCGTCTCGGCGCAGATGGCGTGCTGGCCGTTGACGATCCCGCTCGCTGCGGCGCTCCCGACGTACGCGGTACCGGCGAACCTCCTCGCCGAGCCGTTCGCGCCGGTCGTCACCGTCGTCGGGCTCCTCGCCTGCCTGCTCGCTCCCGTCTGGCCCGCAGGTGCGTCGGTGGTCGCCGCGGTCGCCTGGCTGCCCGCATCGGCGATCGGCGCGATCGCGCACGGCGCCGCAGCGCTCCCCGCGGCGTCGGTGCCGTGGCCGGCCGGACTCGTCGGCGTGGGTGCAGCCGTGCTGGTTTCCGGAGCCCTCGTCGGCGCGGTGCTCGGGCCCGTGGCGGCACGGATGCGCTTCGTCGTGGCGGCGGCGGCGGTCGCGGTGATCGGCGCGGGCACCGTGGTCGTCCCGCTCGTGGTCGTCCGCGTCGGGATACCCGCCGACTGGGCGATCGCGATGTGCGACGTGGGGCAGGGCGACGCCGTGCTCCTCCGCAGCGCGGCGAGCACGGCGCTCGTCGACACCGGCGACGACCGGGAACGCCTCCGCGCGTGCCTCGACCTGCTCGGGGTCGGCCGGCTCGACCTCCTGGTGCTCACCCATTTCGACCGGGACCACGTCGGTGCGGTCGACGAGGTCGCCGGTGACGTCGACGTCGCGCTCACCGGACCGGTCGGGCGTCCAGCGGACGAATCCGTCGTCCGCGGCCTGACGGGTGCCGGTGTCGACGTCCGCCGCGCGGACGACGGGACCGCTGGGACCCTCGGGGACGTCCCGTGGCGGGTGCTCTGGCCGCGGGCCTGCGAGCGGGCGAGCGGCAACGACGCGAGCATCGTCGTGGCGGTCGAGGCGCCGGACACCTGCGGGTCGTGTCTCTCGGCGGTCCTGCTCGGCGACCTCGACCGGTCCGCGCAACGACGCCTCCGCGGAGTGGCTCCCGGACCCGTCGACGTCGTCAAGGTCTCACACCACGGGTCCGCCGACCAGGACCCGGAGCTCTACCGACAGCTCGCCGCACGCGTCGGGCTGATCGGTGTCGGCGCCGACAACACCTACGGGCACCCGACCGACCGAGCACTCGCGATGCTGGCAGCAGCGGGGACGACACCGTTCCGCACCGACCTGCAGGGAACCGTCGTCGTGCGCCGGGGAACGGCAGGACCGGAGGTGTGGACCGAGCGGGCGTCCCCGGGGCAAGCGTCCCCGGGCCAAGCGCCCCCGGACCAAGCGCTCTCGGGGCAAGCGCCCTCGGGACGGGCACCGGGAGGGTCGGCGGTGGCCCGTAGACTCGGACCCGCACCATCGGAAGGAACGCATGCCCGCCAAGAAGCCCGCGCGCGCCGCCGCGAAGATCGACCAGGTCCCGTGGTCCGGCATCCGTCCAGCGCCCGTCGTCCTCGTGACCGGGCCGGAGACGTTCCTCGCCGAGCGGGCGACGGGCATGCTGCGCGATCTGCTGGTCGGCGAAGACCCCGCGCTCGAGGTCCACGACCTCGAAGCCGACCAGTACGCACCCGGGCTCTTGGCGACGCTCGCCAGCCCGTCCCTCTTCGGTGAGCCGCGCCTGGTCCGGGTCACCAACGTCGAGAAGTGCACGGACGCCTTCATCACCGAGACCATCTCGTACCTCGGCGCGCCGGCGGACGACGTCACCCTCGTGCTGCGGCACGGCGGGGGAGTCCGCGGCAAGAAGCTCCTCGACGCGATCCGCGGCGGGTCGGGCGGCGGGATCGAGGTCCAGTGCGACGAACTCAAGCGTGAGACCGACCGCATCGACTTCGTGAACGCCGAGTTCCGCGCCGCACGTCGGAAGATCGCACCGTCCGCGGTCCGGACCCTCGTGGCGGCGTTCGCGGACGACCTCGCGGAGCTCGCGGCTGCGTGCCGGCAGCTCCTCGCCGACGAAGCGCAGGAGATCACGGACAAGGTCGTCGACAAGTACTACGGCGGCCGCGTCGAGACCAACGCGTTCAAGGTCGCCGACATCGCACTCGCGGGCCGATCGGCACCGGCCATCGTCGAACTGCGGCACGCCCTGTCGACCGGCGAAGCACCCGTGCCGATCGTCGCCGCGTTCGCGAGCAAGATCCGCACGATGGCGAAGGTGAGCGCCTACCGGGGCTCGAGCGGCCAGGCCGCGTCCGCGCTCGGCATGGCGCCGTGGCAGGTCCAGCGTGCGCAACGTGACGTCGCCGGGTGGAGCGAAGCCGGGCTCGCGAACGCGATCATCAGCATCGCCGAGGCGGACACCGCGGTGAAGGGTGGCTCGCGCGACGCGCACTACGCGCTCGAGGTCATGGTCCGCACCATCGCCCGTCGCGGCGAACCCCGCTGACCCGACCAGAGCCTCCCGTCCGCCCGGCGCGGCCTTCTCACCGAGACGCCGCTTTCTCCGCGAGACGCCGCCGATTCTGACGGCGTCTCGCGGACTTGGGCGTGTCTGGCGCAATCGAACGCCCCGCAACGACGAAGGCCCCGCACCGGAACGGTGCGGGGCCTTCGAGGGGGTCGGTGCGTCAGAGCGCAGCGACCTTCTTCGCGATGGCCGACTTGCGGTTCGCGGCCTGGTTCTTGTGGATGACGCCCTTGCTCACGGCCTTGTCGAGCTTCTTCGACGCGACGGCGAGAGCGGCGGTGGCCTTCTCCTTGTCGCCGGCGACGATCGCCTCGTTGGTGTGACGGATGAACGTCTTCAGCTCGGACTTGTAGGCCTTGTTGCGCTCGGTGGCCTTGAGGTTGGTCTTGATGCGCTTCATCTGCGACTTGATGTTCGCCATGCGTGGTGCTCCTGCTTCGTCTCGTACGGGTGAATGCGACCGCTGGGTAGAGGGGCCCTTGGTCGTCTCGCGTTCCACCCGTGGGCGGGGAACGCGCAAGCCAGCAAGCAACACTACCAGGACGGGGCATCCGGTTCAACGCGCACGACCCGTGTCACCGCGCGGAAACACGGCTCCGTTACCGTGACGGACATGCCGTCCCTCGCACCCCGGATCGACACCGTCCCGCCCTCCGGCATCCGCCGGGTCTTCGAACAGGCCGCCCTGCTGCAGCAGAGCGGTGCAGACGTGACCATGCTCGTCGTGGGGGAGCCCGACGTCCCGGTCGCCGCCCACATCGGGGACGCGGCGAAGCGGGCGTGGACCGAGGACCGGACGGACTACACCCCGAACGGCGGGATCCTGCCGCTGCGCCAGGCGATCCAGCAGAAGCTGCTGCGCGAGAACCGCATCGAGGTGGACCTCGAGCAGATCTGGATGACGATCGGCGCGACGCAGGCACTGTTCCAGGCGATGACCCTGGTGCTGAGCCCCGGCGACGAGCTCCTGGTGCCCGACCCCGGCTACACGACGTTCACGATGAACGCGCACATCCTCGGCGCGACCCCGGTGCCGTACCGGCTCGAGCCGCAGCACGGGTTCGAACCCGACCTCGACGCGCTCGAGGCGAGCATCACCGAGCGCACCAGGGCGATCGTGGTGAACTCGCCGTCGAACCCGCTCGGGTCGGTGTTCGGCGAGGAGACGCTCCGCAGCATCCTGGCCCTGGCGAAGCGGCACGACCTGTGGGTGATCAGCGACGAGGTCTACGAGTACTTCACCTACGACACGCGGCACGTCAGCCTCGCGGCGCTCGACGAGGACGACCGGGTGTTCACCGCGTTCTCGTTGAGCAAGACGTACGCGATGACGGGCGTCCGCGTCGGGTACCTCGTGACGCCGAAGGGGCTCGGCGCGACCATGCGGACGACCCAGGAGGCGATGATCAGCTGCGTCGCGGAGCCCGACCAGTACGCGGCCCTCGCGGCGATCGTCGGCGATCACTCCGCGGTCCGGGACGCCCGCGAGCACTACCGCGCCAACCTCCAGGTCGCGACCGAGGTGCTCGATGCCGCCGGGATCCGGTACAACGACCCGAAGGGTGCGTTCTACCTGTGGATCGACATGTCGCACGCCGCCGACGGGGACGTCGCGGAGTGGGCGCTCGGGTTCCTGCAGCGCGAGAAGATCGCCGTCGCACCCGGGAGCGCGTTCGGGCGCACGGGCGAAGGCTGGATCCGCGTGTGCCTCGCCGCGACGCCGGACGACCTGCGCCACGGCCTCGGTGCATTGCCCGCCCCGCACGCCGAGCATGCACAACCGTGGGACAATCGTTCGACCGTCCGACCCACCTGAGGAACCGTGAGCCCACAAGCATCCGCTCCGCTCGAGCCCGCCGCGACTCCGGCCGAGGCGATCCGCAACTTCTGCATCATCGCGCACATCGACCACGGCAAGTCCACGCTGGCCGACCGCATGCTGCAGATCACCGGCATCGTCGAGGACCGAGCGATGCGTGCGCAGTACCTCGACCGCATGGACATCGAGCGCGAGCGCGGCATCACGATCAAGTCGCAGGCGGTCCGCATGCCGTGGGAGCTCGACGGCACGACGTTCGCGCTGAACATGATCGACACGCCCGGCCACGTGGACTTCTCGTACGAGGTCTCCCGTTCCCTCGCCGCGTGCGAGGGAGCGATCCTGCTGGTCGACGCGGCGCAGGGCATCGAGGCCCAGACGCTCGCGAACCTGTACCTGGCGCTCGAGAACGACCTCGAGATCATCCCGGTCCTCAACAAGATCGACCTTCCCGCGGCCGATCCCGACAAGTACGCCGCCGAGCTCGCGCAGCTCATCGGCGGCAAGCCGGAGGACGTCCTCCGCGTCTCCGGTAAGACGGGCGTCGGGGTCCCCGAGCTCCTCGACCGTGTCGTGCGCACCGTGCCGAACCCCGTCGGCGACGCCGAGGCCCCCGCTCGCGCGATGATCTTCGACTCGGTCTACGACAGCTACCGCGGCGTCGTGACCTACGTCCGGATGATCGACGGATCGATCGCCCCGCGCGAGAAGGTCCAGATGATGTCGACCAAGTCGACGCACGAGATCCTCGAGATCGGGGTGTCGAGCCCCGAGCCCAAGCCGACCAAGGGCCTGGGCGTCGGTGAGGTCGGCTACCTGATCACGGGCGTCAAGGACGTCCGGCAGTCCAAGGTCGGCGACACCGTCACGAGCGCGCAGCGGCCCGCCACCGACGCCCTGCCCGGCTACACGGACCCGAAGCCGATGGTGTTCTCCGGTCTCTACCCGATCGACGGCTCGGACTACCCGGACCTCCGCGACGCGCTCGACAAGCTCAAGCTGTCCGACGCGGCGCTGGTCTACGAACCCGAGACGTCCGTGGCGCTCGGCTTCGGCTTCCGCTGCGGCTTCCTCGGACTGCTGCACCTCGAGATCATCACGGAGCGACTCAGCCGCGAGTTCGGCCTCGACCTCATCACGACCGCGCCCAGCGTGATCTACGACGTCACGACCGAGGACAACACCACGGTCCAGGTGACGAACCCGTCGGAGTTTCCGACCGGCCGCATCGTCGAGGTCCGCGAGCCGATGGTCCGCGCCGCGATCCTCGCGCCGAAGGACTACGTCGGCGCGATCATGGAGCTCTGCCAGCAGCGCCGTGGGTCCCTGCTCGGCATGGAGTACCTCGGCGAGGACCGCGTCGAGATCCGCTACCAGATCCCGCTCGGCGAGATCGTGTTCGACTTCTTCGACCAGCTGAAGAGCAAGACGCAGGGCTACGCCAGCCTCGACTACGAGCCCACCGGCGACCAGGCGGCCGACCTCGTGAAGGTCGACATCCTGCTGCAGGGCGACCAGGTGGACGCGTTCAGCGCGATCGTGCACCGCGACAAGGCGTACGCGTACGGCACGCTCATGACCGAGCGGCTCCGCAAGCTCATCCCGCGCCAGCAGTTCGAGGTCCCGATCCAGGCAGCGATCGGCGCCCGCATCATCGCGCGCGAGAGTATCCGCGCGATGCGTAAGGACGTCCTCGCGAAGTGCTACGGCGGTGACATCAGCCGGAAGCGCAAGCTCCTCGAGAAGCAGAAGGAGGGCAAGAAGCGCATGAAGACGATCGGCCGGGTCGAGGTCCCGCAGGAGGCCTTCATCGCCGCGCTCTCCGGCGACGTCGAAGAGAAGAAGAAGTAGCGCGAGAGCGACAGTCTGCGCCGGCACCGTGAAGCTGGTTCCTTGAAAGCGACAGTGTTCGCCCGCATTCGGGCGGAAGGCTGTCGCTTTCGCGTGACCGGGACCGGGACCGGGACCGGGGACGGGGACCGGGGGCGGGGGCTGAGCGGGACCGACTCAGCGGCGGGCGCGCGTCCGCAACGCGGCCAGGCAGACGGACGGGAGGCTCGCAGCAGCCAGTCCTGCCAGTGCGGTCCGCACGATGGCCGCCTCCGACACCGTGGCGAAGTCGGTCGCGGACGTCGCGACCACCGCGGCCACGACGGCACCGAGCGCCAACAGGACGGTCGTCCCGCCGAGCAGGACCGGGAGCCGAGGGTGATGGTGGCGTCGCACCGCGGTGACGAGCGTCGCGCCGAACAGCAGCACGCCGGCACCGGCCGCCGACGCCCCGATGCCGGCGACGACGTTGACGGTGTCGAACGGGGTCCAGCCGCTCGCCGCCCCGGTCGAGTAGCGCGACGACGCGCCGTACCCGGCGACGGCCTGGTCGACCGTGACCCGTGCCGCGGCGGCGACCGCGAACGCCACGAGCGTGGCGATGGCGAGGACGACGACCCGGCGGTCGACGGACCGGCGGCGGGTGGGCTCGGGCGTGGGCACGCGCCAACGATAGGGGCGGGGCGGGGCGACCACGGCCTCCAGTTCGGGGTGCGCGGAAAGCGGACGGCGACCCGAGCGAGGTCCGGGCCGGTCGGTTCGATCCGTGCTCCGCGCCCCAGTACGATGGCCGCATGAGCAGCCGCGGAGGGTACCTGACCGCCCTGACCTACGGAGCGGTCGGTGCGACGCAGGCGCCGGACCTCATGACCTACCCGCCGGAGGGCTTCGTCCCGGCGGAGTCGCGCTCGCGGATCGGCCACGGCGACCAGCGGTTCGAGACCGCGGTGACGCAGGCGCTGACGTGGCAGATCCAGGAGCGCAGCGGCATCCGCGTCCACGTGGAGGAAGCGCCGGACGACGACGAGGTCCGCTACAACCCGGTGACGTTCGACGAGCAGGGCGTCCCGATCGCGCCGGCCTCGATCGGCACTCCCCGGGTCGAGAAGTTCGCGCCGGACGGCACGCCGCTCGTCACCGCGGGGACCTCCGCCGTGCTGACGATGCACGCGTTCGGGCAGACGGTGCAGGCGCCGGTGCGGGTCGTGTCCGTGATCGACGAGCCCGACCGCAAGGGGTTCGCGTACGGCACGCTCGAGGGGCACCCGCTCTCCGGCGAGGAGTCGTTCGTGGTGGAGCGCACCGCCGACGGCTCGGTGTGGCTGCAGGTCCGACAGTTCTCGCAGCCGGCGAGCCGCAAGTGGCAGTTCGTCGCACCGCTCCTGCGTCGGCAGCAGCGCGTGATGGCCGAGAAGTACCTCGAGGCGCTCCGCGGCGACTAGTCCTCGTCGACCGGCCGGAGCGGCGGCAACGCTGCGATCGCGTCCTCGATCAGCGCGGCGTCCGTGACGCAGTCGCGCGCGATCGCGACGGCGTTCGTGTGCCGCAGCGCGTCCACGTCGTAGACCCCGGTCGCGACGGCCAGGAACGGGATCCCCACCGCGTCGGCCGCTTCGCCGTCCCTGGGGGTGTCGCCGACGATGACGGCGCGGGTGCCGGCGAGTGCGGTGGCCGCGAGGGCGGTGACGCCCGCCCGCTCGATCTCCTCGTCGCCGAAGTACGAGTGCTCCCAGTCGAACGCGTCGACGTCGAACCCGGCGCCGAGCAGCTTCACGCGGGCCCGGTACGCGGAGTTGCCGGTCAGCAGGCCGTTGCGCCAGCCGATCTCGGCGAAGCGCGCGACCAACGCGGTGGCCCCTGGTGCCGGCGTTCGGTGGTCGCCGGCACGGTGTCGTTCCTCGGACAGGTCGCGGAGGTGGCTGCTGACGGTCGGGATGACCCCGTCGTCGAGGTCGTGCGCGCGGACGTGCTCCGCGATGATGCCCGCGTCGGTGCGGCCGTGCTGGTGCCCGACGAGCTGGGGGAGGTCGCGCCCGATCGCCCGCTCGAGCGCCAGGTGGTAGAGGTTGCCCGGGGACGTCGCGTTGCGGACGAGGGTGCCGTCGATGTCCCACAGCACCGTGGTGGGGACGGGGTGGTGCTCCATGACTCCATCATGACGGACAATGGACTCCATGCCGAGTGCTCTGCCGATCGCCGACCCGGCTCCCGTGGACGGCCTGATCACCCCCGGGCCCGGCGCGGGCGACGTGCCGTTCGGCGTCTACGTCCACGTTCCGTTCTGCCGCGTCCGCTGCGGGTACTGCGACTTCAACACGTACACGGCCTCCGAGCTCCGCGGCGTCCGTCGTGACGACTACGCCGGACACGCCGTCCGCGAGATCCAGTGGGCCGCGCAGGTGCTCGACCGTTCGGGCGTGCCGCGTCGTCCGGTCTCGACGGTCTTCTTCGGCGGAGGGACGCCGACGATGTTGCCGGCGAGCGACCTCGCGATGGTCCTCCGCGCCATCGACGACACGTGGGGGATCCTGCCGGGGGCCGAGGTCACCACCGAGGCGAACCCGGACTCGGTCGATGCGGCTTCGCTCGAGACGCTCCGCGCCGGCGGCTTCAACCGGATGAGCTTCGGCATGCAGTCGGCTGTGCCGCACGTGCTCGCCACCCTCGACCGCACCCACGACCCGGAACGCGTGCCGCTCGTCGTCGACCTCGCGAAGCAACTGGGACTCGACGTGTCGCTCGACCTCATCTACTCGACGCCGGGGGAGTCCCTCGACGACTGGCGCACCTCGCTCGACGCGGCGATCGCGTGCGAGCCCGACCACGTGTCGGCGTACTCGCTCATCGTCGAGGACGGCACCGCCATGGGCCGCGCGGTCAAGCGGGGCGAGCTGCCGGCACCGGACGACGACGTCGCCGCGGACATGTACGAGCTCGCGGACCGGGTCCTCGGCGATGCCGGGTACGGCTGGTACGAAGTCTCGAACTGGGCGAAGGGCGACGAGCACGCCAGCCGCCACAACCTGTCGTACTGGAAGGGTCACGACTGGTGGGGTGTCGGCCCCGGCGCGCACTCGAGCGTCGCCGGCACGCGCTGGTGGAACGTCAAGCACCCGGCCGCGTACGCGAACCGGGTGCTCGCCGACGAGTCGCCGGCCGCCGGGCGCGAGACCCTCGATGACGAGACCCGGTACGTCGAGCGCGTGCTGCTCGCCACGCGCGTCCGCGGCGAGCTCCGGACGTCCGAACTCCGCCAGGAGGGCCGTGGTCGGGTCGCGGGGCTCATCGCCCGTGGTCTCGTGGACGGGCGTAGTGCCCTGGGGGCGCCCGGTACGCCGGGTCGCCTGGACCTGACGCTGCGCGGCCGCCTGCTCGCCGATGCCGTGGTCCGGGAACTGCTCGACGAGCCCTGGTCCGTCAGTTCTTGACGAACTCGATCGACAGCGGGTACCGGTAGAAGCGGCCCTGGTTCGCGGCGACGGCGGCCATGATGCCGAAGACGATCGACACGACCCACACGCCGAAGATGATCAGCACGCCGATGCCGAGCCACGACGTGACGACGCCGACCGCGTACGCGATGGCCATCGTGATGTGGAAGTTCAGGGCGACCCGGGTGTGCTCGCGGACGAACCCGCCACGGTCGCGCAGGACGAAGTACGCCACGAGCGGGGCGATGAAGTTGAAGAGGATCCCGCCGACGTGCGTGAGCGTGGCCCAGAGGCGCTGGTCCTCCGGCGTCATCGGCTGCGGTGGCTGGTAATACGGCCCGGGGCCCTGCGGTCCGCCGGGCTGCTGGCCCCAGGGTCCGCCCGGCTGTCCGTTGCCCGGCTGCTGTCCGTAGGTCATGCCGGAAGCGTAGCGACCCGATGTGGAGAAGTGTCGGGACGTCGGTGCACGGGCGTAGGATCAGCACTCGACACGTCCGAGTGCCAGCACGAGTGGAAGGGGTCCGGGTTGGTCAGCGAACGCTCCCTCGAGGTCCTCAAGGCCATCGTGCGCGACTACGTCGCCTCGCGCGAGCCGGTCGGGTCGAAGACGATCGTCGAGCGCCACGCCTTCGGGGTCAGCGCCGCGACGATCCGCAACGACATGGCCCTGCTCGAGGACGAGCAGCTGATCATCGCGCCGCACACCTCGTCCGGGCGGGTGCCCACCGACAAGGGGTACCGCGTGTTCGTGGACCACCTCGCCGCCGCCCGCCCGCTCTCCAGTGCGCAGCGGCACGCCATCGAGACCTTCCTCGGCGCGTCCAACGACCTCGACGACGTCCTCGGCCGGACCGTCCGGCTGCTCAGCCAGCTGACGAACCAGGTCGCCCTCGTCCAGTACCCCTCGATGGTGCGGGCACGGGTGCAGCACGTCGAGCTCGTCCGGCTGGGGGACTCCCGGCTGATGGTCGTGCTGATCACCGACACCGCCAGGGTCGAGCAGCGCGTCGTCGAGACCGACGTCGCGCTCGACGAGTCCGCGCTCGTCGAGCTCCGCACGGTGCTCAACGCGGCGACCGTCGGACTCCTGCTGCACGACGTCCCGACGGCGCTGCGGGAGATCCCCGCGCAGATCCGGCCGGAGTCGCAGACCCTCGCCGGCGTCGTCGTCGCGACCGTGATCGAACAGGTCGCGGCGAACCGGCAGGACCGCCTGGTGATGGCGGGCGCGGCGAACCTCGCGAAGAGCGAACAGGACTTCTCCGGCGGGCTCTTCCCGGTGCTCGAAGCGATCGAGGAACAAGTGACCCTCCTCCGGTTGTTCGGGGAGATGCAGCTCGACGACGTGTCCGTCACCGCACGGATCGGCGTCGAGAACGCGGAGTACGGCCTCGACGCGACGAGCATCGTCGCCGGCGGGTACGTCGCCGCAGGTGGCGAGGTCGCCCGACTGGGCGTCCTCGGACCGACCCGCATGGACTACGGCTCCAACATGGCCGCGGTCCGCGCGGTCGCGCGGTACCTGTCCAGACTGCTCGGAGAGAATTGACGACCGCCGCAGTGCACGCCGACCGTGCCAGCCCGACCACGGCGGCGACGCGGGCCGACCGCGTGACGTGACCACGGCCTCCAGGCCGAACCGACCAGACGACCGACGAAACCAACTGAGGGATACGTGGCAGACCACTACGACGTCCTCGGTGTCCCGCGTGACGCGGCCGACGCCGACATCAAGAAGGCGTACCGACGCCTCGCGCGCGAGCTCCACCCGGACGTGAACCCGAGCCCGGACGCAGCCGAGCGCTTCAAGGACGTGACGCACGCGTACGACGTGCTGAGCGACCCCGAGCAGCGGAGACGGTACGACGCCGGCCCGCAGGCCGACAGCCCGTTCGGCGGTGGGGCCGGCGGCTTCAGTGACATCTTCGACGCCTTCTTCGGCGGCGGCGGGGGCGGCGGCCGGGGCACCGGTCCGCGCAGCCGTGCCGAACGCGGACAGGACGCCCTGCTCCGCATCGACGTCGACCTGGACGAGGTCGTCTTCGGCACGCACAAGGACGTCGAGGTCGACACGGCGGTCCTCTGCGAGACGTGCGGCGGTTCGTGCTGCGCTCCCGGTACGAGCCCGCGCACCTGCGACATCTGCGGTGGCTCCGGCCACATCCAGCGCCAGGTCCGGTCGCTCCTCGGCAACGTCGTGACGAGCGCGCCGTGCGGCACCTGCCGCGGCCACGGCACCGTCATCCCGAACCCGTGCCCGACCTGTCAGGGCCAGGGCCGCGTCCGCGCCCGTCGCACCATCCCGGTGGACGTCCCCGCCGGTGTCGACTCCGGTCTGCGCCTGCAGATGCCCGGCCAGGGCGAGGTCGGCCCGGCCGGCGGCCCGTCCGGCGACCTGTACCTCGAGATCCGCGTGCGCCACCACGACGTCTTCAGCCGTGACGGGGACGATCTCCTCGCCACGCTCGAGGTCTCGATGACCGACGCGGTGCTCGGCACCACGGCGACGATCGACGGGCTCGACGGTCCGGTCGAGCTCGAGATCCGTCCCGGCGTGCAGAGCGCCGACGTGCTCGTGCTGAAGGACCGCGGCGTCACGAAGCTCCGCGGGAACGGCCGTGGCGACCTCCGGGTCGGTGTGCAGGTCGTCACCCCGACGAAGCTGTCGCACAAGGAGCGTCAGCTCGTCGAGCAGCTCGCGAAGTCGCACAAGGCGTCGCCGCCGCAGCTCGCCCGGTTCCAGCAAGGGATGTTCGGCAAGCTCCGCGATCGCTTCTTCAACTTCTGATGGCGTCGCTCTACCTGGTGGAGTCGCTCGACGGTGTGGCCATCGGCGGCTCGGTGACGCTCGACGGTGCCGAGGGCCGGCACGCCGTGACGGTGTCGCGGGTGCGGGTCGGCGAGACACTGCGACTCTCGGACGGCCAGGGCACGGTCGTCGTCGGCGCGGTCTCGTCGCTCGGCCGCGACTCGCTGTCGCTGACGGTGGCGGACGTCCTGGTGTCGTCGCGCCCGGTGCCGTCGCTCACGCTCGTACAGGCCCTCGCGAAGGGCGGCCGGGACGAGATGGCGGTGCAGGCGGCGACCGAGGTCGGCGTCGACCACGTCGTGCCGTGGTCCGCGGCACGCAGTGTCTCCCGTTGGGAGGGCGCGAAGGTCGCGAAGGGCCGTGCACGCTGGCAGGCGATCGCGCACGAAGCGGCGAAGCAGGCGATCCGGTCGTGGGTGCCGGCGGTGTCCGAGCCGGTGACGACCGCAGCGCTCGCGGCGTCCGCGTCGTCGGCCGGTGTCGTGCTCCTCGTGCTCGACCCGACCGCCACCGAACGGCTCGCGACGTGGGAGCCGCCTGCCGACGCGACGTCGATCTCGCTGGTGGTCGGCCCCGAAGGCGGTATCGACGGGTCGGAACTCGACCGCTTGTCGGCTGCCGGTGCCGTCCGGGTCCGGCTCGGTGACACCGTGCTCCGGACGTCCACCGCGGGACCCGCGGCGTTGGCGGTGCTGCAGTCGCGGCTCGGCCGCTGGTGACCGGTGCGTCCTACGATGGACCAATGAGCAGCGTGTTCACCAAGATCATCGACCGTGAGATCCCCGCGACCGTCGTCGCCGAGGACGACCGCGTCATCGCGATCGAGGACATCGCCCCGAAGGCGCCCGTCCACGTGCTCGTGATCCCCAAGACCGAGGAGTACACGAACGTGGCCGAACTCGCCGCAGGGGACCCGGACCTCCTCGCGCACGTGGTCGCCACCGCCCAGCGCATCGCCGACGAGCGCGCCGGCGGCCAGTTCCGACTCGTCTTCAACACCGGCGAAGCCGCCGGACAGACCGTGTTCCACGTGCACGCGCACGTACTCGCAGGCGACCTGCAGGAAGGCAACATTGCCAGCTGACGAAACCGCATCCGCCGAGACCGAAGCCGTCTCGGAACTCAGTGTCGACGGCATCGCCATGGTGCAGCTGCTCGGCCCGCAGGACCGGCTCCTCAAGACCGTGGAACGCCAGTACCCGGGTGTCCGGGTCCTGGTCCGCGGCAACGAGGTGACCCTGACCGGGCCGGAGCGCGACGTCACCCGCGCCCGCGCGCTCGTCGACGAGCTCGTGGGCATGGTCAAGCGCGGGCAGGACGTCGGGCAGGCCGACATCCCGACCTCGGCCCGCATCATCGACGAGCAGCGCAGCCCGTCCGACGTGTTCGGCACGCCGATCGTGTCGAGTCGCGGCAAGTCCGTGCGGCCGAAGACGGACGGCCAGCGTGCCTACGTCGACGCCATCGACGAGAACACGATCACGTTCGGCATCGGCCCGGCCGGCACCGGCAAGACGTACCTGGCGATGGCGAAGGCCGTGCAGGCCCTGCAGCGGCGCGAGGTCACGCGGATCATCCTCACCCGACCCGCGGTCGAAGCCGGCGAGCGGCTCGGGTTCCTCCCCGGCACGTTGACGGACAAGATCGACCCGTACCTGCGGCCGCTCTACGACGCGCTCAACGAGATGATGGACCCCGAGCTCGTCCCGAAGCTGCTCGCGGCCGGCACGGTCGAGGTCGCTCCGCTGGCGTACATGCGCGGGCGCACGCTCAACGACTCGTTCGTCGTGCTCGACGAGGCGCAGAACACCACGCCGGAGCAGATGAAGATGTTCCTGACGCGTCTGGGCTTCGGCTCGAAGATGGTCGTCACCGGCGACATCACCCAGGTGGACCTGCCTGGGAACGTGTCGGGGCTCCGGCTCGTCACGCAGATCCTCTCCGAGGTGCAGGACATCCACTTCGCCCGGCTCGGCAGTGAAGACGTGGTCCGGCACACGCTCGTCGGCCGCATCGTGGACGCCTACACGGTCTACGACGAGCAGCGGCTCGCCGAACAGGCCGGGCACCGACCTGGAGGCCGTGGCACGGCCCCGGCAGGGAACCCGGCCGGTGCGAACCGCGCCGAGCGCCGTGGCCGGGTCCCGCAGGACCGCCAGACCAGCCCCTACCCCCAGAACGATCCTCGAGGAGGAACCCGGTGAGCATCGAGCTCAACAACGAGTCCGGTGTGCAGATCGACGACGACGCGGTCCAGCGTCTCGCGGCCTTCGCGCTCGACGCGCTGCACGTCCACGCCGACGCGGAGCTCGCCATCGTGCTCGTCGACGAGGGGGCGATGGAGCAGCTGCACGTCCGGTGGATGGACGAACCGGGTCCGACCGACGTGCTGAGCTTCCCGATGGACGAGCTCCGCCCGGGCACCGAGGACGACCCGACACCCGCAGGACTGCTCGGCGACATCGTGCTCTGCCCGCAGGTCGCCGAGTCGCAGGCGAAGACCGCCGGGCACTCCACGACCGACGAGCTCCTGCTCCTGACGTGCCACGGGATCCTGCACCTGCTCGGCTTCGACCACGCGGAGCCGGAGGAGAAGGCCGAGATGTTCGGGCTGCAGGGGGAGATCCTGACCGCCTTCGCCGCGCAGCGCCGGGGGCGGTGACCGCAGTGCTGCTCGTCGCCGTCCTGCTCGCGGTGGCGTTCGTGCTCGTCGTCCTCGGCGGGCTGCTCGCCGCGTCCGACGCCGCGCTCGGGGTGCTCTCCCGCGCTGACCTCGACGACATCGCCAGGGGCAGCAAGCGTCGCCGGGCCATCGAGGCGATCGGGGACGACGTCGGCGCCCACGTCAACGCGCTGAACTTCTTCCGGGTGCTCGCCGAGACGGCAGCGGCCGTGCTCGTCACCATCGCGCTGTTCTCGGTCCTCGACACGTGGTGGCTCGCGCTGATCGTCTCCGCGGCGATCATGACCGCGGTGTCCTTCGTGCTCGTCGGGTCGAGCCCCCGCAGCGTCGGCCGAGCCCACGCGGACCGGCTCATCGGGGTCACCGGTGGGCTCGTGCACGCGGTGCGCATCGTCCTCGGGCCGCTCGCCGGGCTGCTCGTGCTCATCGGCGACCGTGTCACTCCCGGGCGGAACGGCAGCACGTCGAGCGTGTCGAGTGAGGAGCAGCTCCTGTCGCTCGTGGACGAGGCCACCGAGAGCAACGTGCTCGAGGCGGACGACCGAGAGCTGATCCACTCGGTCTTCGAGTTCAGCGACACGCTCGTGCGCGAGGTCATGGTGCCGAGGACCGACATGGTCACGGCGGACGCAGCGGACACCGTGTCGACGGTGATGGAGGAGTTCCTCGCCGCCGGGGTGTCCCGCATGCCCGTGACCGGCCGGGACAGCGACGACGTCCTCGGCGTCGTCTACCTCCGCGACCTCGCGCGCGCCCTGTACGAGAACGAGAGCGCTGGCGGCCGGGTCGTGACCTCGTTGCTCCGGGCGGCCGAGTTCGTCCCGGAGTCGAAGCACGCCGACGAGACACTGCGGCACATGCAGGCCGCGAAGAACCACCTGGTCCTCGTGGTCGACGAGTACGGCGGCGTCGCGGGGCTCGTCACGATGGAGGACCTCATCGAGGAGCTCGTCGGTGACATCTCCGACGAGTACGACCGCACCGTGATCGACCGCGTCGAGGTCTCCGACGGCGTCTGGCGGATCTCCGCGCGGATGCCGATCGACGACCTCGGCGACCTGTTCGGTGTCGACCTCGACGACGACGACGTCGACACCGCCGGCGGTCTGCTCACCAAGGAACTCGGTCACCTGGCGACCGCCGGCGAGTCCGTGACCGTGTCCGGCGTCGTGCTGACGGCGGACCGCGTCGAGGGCAAGCGCCGCCACCTCATCTCCGTGCTCGCCGAACGCACCGACGCCCTCGCCGGCGCGGAGCAGGCGTTCGACGGCACCGCACCCACCACGACGGGATCCACCTCAGCATGAGCGACACCGACAGCACCCCCACCTTCCGAGCCGGCTTCGTCTCGTTCGTCGGACGACCGAACGTCGGCAAGTCGACGCTGACCAACGCGCTCGTCGGGCAGAAGGTCGCGATCACGTCGTCCAAGCCCCAGACGACCCGCCGGGCGATCCGCGGCATCGTCCACCGACCCGACGGGCAGGTCATCATCGTCGACACGCCGGGTGTGCACCGGCCCCGGACGCTGCTCGGCGAACGACTGAACGACCTGGTGCAGTCCACGCTCGCCGACGTCGACGTCATCGGGTTCTGCGTGCCGGCGAACGAGCCGATCGGGCCCGGCGACAAGTTCATCAACGAGACACTCGACCACTTCCCCCGCGCGAAGAAGATCGCGATCGTGACGAAGGTCGACCGCGCCGGCAAGGAGAAGATCGCCGAGCAGCTCATCGCGGTCTCGCAGCTCCGCGAGTGGGACGCGATCGTCCCGACGTCGGGGACCGAGGGCACCCAGCTGGAGGCCCTGCTCGGCGAGATCACCAAGCTGCTGCCCGAGTCGCCGGCGCTCTACGACGCCGAGGCCGTCACCGAGGAGACGAGCGAGGACCGCATCGCCGAGCTCATCCGCGAGGCCGCGCTCGAGGGCGTCCGCGACGAGCTCCCGCACTCGCTCGCGGTGTTGATCGAGGACATGGTCGAGCCGGACCCCGATGACGACCCGAACGGCCCGCTGCGCATCTTCGCGAACCTGTTCGTCGAGCGCGACAGCCAGAAGTCGATCGTGATCGGGCACAAGGGCGAACGGCTGAAGGACGTCGGTTCCCGGGCACGTGCCGAGATCGAATCGCTGCTCGGCGGACGGCACGTCTACCTGAACATCCGCGTGAAGGTCGCGAAGGAGTGGCAGCGCGACCCGAAGCAGCTCGGCCGACTCGGGTTCTGACGCGGGTCATTCCGTGGATTGACGCGCACGACGGCGCGCAGCCGTACCGTGGACGGGTGTTCCGTCCCATGCTGCGCGCCCAGATCGTCGTGGACCTCGTGGTCGCCGGCGTCCTCGGCGTGCTCGTCGCGGTCACGTCGACTCGGGGGATCGACGGGCCGCTCGCCTACCTGACCGTTCTCGGCATGACGGTGGCGCTCGCGCTCCGGCGGCTCTCGCCGGGCCTCGCGCTCACCGTCGCGTGGGTCACAGCGGTCTTCCAGATGGTGACGGGGCAGGACCCGGACGGTGCCGATGCGTTCATCGCCGCGATCGTCTACACGACGAGCGCGTACGGCAGCCGACGCGTCCGCTTGGCGGGACTCGTCTCGGCGATCGGCGGCGCGGTCACGGCCGCCGTGTACGTCGGCGCGAAGGACTACGCCCAACGGTTGACCATCGACACCGCGACGACACCGGCGCGCGAGTCGATGCAGGTCACGATCGCGTACTTCGTGGTCATCCTCGCGCTGCTCCTGCTGCCGTGGCTCGCGGGCATCGTCGTGCGGACCCGTCGAGCCGCGCGGATGAGTCGTGAGGCCCTGCTCCTCGCCGAACGCGACGCGGCCCGCGCGGACCGTGCGGTCGCCGTCGAGCAGGAGCGGGTGCGGATCGCACGCGACATGCACGACATCGTGGCGCACTCCCTCGCCGTCGTCATCGCGCAGGCGGACGGTGCCCGGTACGCACTGAAGGCCGATCCAGCCGTCGCCGACCAGGCACTCAGCACGATCTCCGGGACCGCCAGGCGGGCACTCGGCGACGTCCGTGAGCTGCTCGGCGCCCTCCGCCACGAGCAGGGCACCGCGCCGACCCCCGACGTCGACGACATCGAGCGCCTCGTGACGGAGATGCGTGCCGTCGGCCTCGACGTCCGGGTCGAACGCAACGGTGACCCCACCACGCTGCCGACCACCACCCAGCTCGCCGTCTACCGCATCGTCCAGGAGAGCCTGACGAACGCGTACAAGCACGGCGAGCACGGCACCCCGGTGCAGGCCACCTTGACGTACCGCCCGGACACCGTCGAGATCGACGTGGTCAACCGTCGCGCCGACCACGGGCACGCGGGACCGGGGACCGGGCACGGGCTCGTCGGGATGCGGGAGCGTGCCACGATGTCCGGGGGCAGCATGACCGCCGGACCCCGCGGCGACGACTTCGCCGTCGCGGTCCGGATGCCGGCGCACCCCGCGAGCGGGCAGATGCCGCGGGGGCTCGTCACGACGAGGCAGCCGACGGACCACACCACCGACCAGGAGCACACAGGACGATGACCGACACCCCGATCCGCGTCGCGCTCGTCGACGACCAGGCCCTGTTCCGCACCGGGATCCGGATGCTCATCGACTCGCAGCCGGACCTCCGGTTCGTGGGAGAGGCCGGCGACGGTGCCGCCGGTGTCGAACTCGTCCGCACCGGGCGCCCGGACGTGGTGCTCATGGACGTCAGGATGCCGGTCATGGACGGGATCACGGCGACCGCGAAGATCGTCGAGGACGGCGGGGCGGACGGCGCGAAGGTCCTGGTGCTCACGACCTTCGACTTCGACGAGGCCGCGGCGAAGGCGATCCGTGCCGGCGCGAGCGGGTTCGTGCTGAAGGACGCCGACCCGGAGTTCCTGCTCGCGGCGATCCGGACGGTGCACGCGGGGACGGCCGTGTTCGCGGCCTCGGCGACCCGTGAACTCCTCCGTCGGTACGACGACGCGCAGGAGCAGGCGGCGAACGTCCCGGCTGCGTTCGCCGAACTGACGCCCCGGGAACGGGAGATCTTCGACCTCGCGGCCAGGGGCTTCAGCAACAGCGAGATCGCCCAGCACGAGTTCGTCAGCGAGGCGACGGTGAAGACCCACATCTCACGGGTGCTCACGAAGCTCGAGCTGCGGGACCGCGTGCGGCTCGTGGTCTTCGCGCACCAGCACGGGCTCGTCACGAAGGACTGACGATCGGGTACTGCGCGCAGCGCCCGGCGCCGCACGGTGTCATCCGGTGGGATGACCCGTCCACAGCGAACCGAGTCGAGCGGACGATCCACCGAAGCCGACGGACCGACGCGGACCGGGCCTCCTGATCGTCAAGGTGGATGCATGACCACCAGCCACGCACCGATCATCCGCCTCGACCACGTGTCCAAGCACTACGGCGACGCCGCGCGCCGCGTCACGGCGCTCGACGACGTCAGCGTCGACATCGGCGCCGGCGAGTTCACCGCGGTGATGGGCCCGTCCGGCTCCGGCAAGTCCACGCTCATGCACGTCGCAGCCGGCCTCGACACGGTGTCCGGCGGGCACATCCAGATCGACGGCACCGACATCACGCAGCTCGGCGACAAGGAGCTCACCGAACTCCGTCGACGTCGACTCGGGTTCGTGTTCCAGTCGTTCAACCTCGTCCCGACGCTCGACGTCGCCGAGAACATCCGGCTGCCGTTCCTGCTCGGCGGGCACAAGCCATCAGCGGAGGAATCCGCGTGGATCGACCGGCTCGTCGAGATGCTCGGACTCGGCAACCGTCTGACACACCGGCCGCACCAGCTGTCCGGTGGTCAGCAGCAGCGGGTCGCGATCGCACGCGCGCTGGCATCGCGTCCGGCGGTGGTCGTCGCCGACGAACCGACCGGCGCACTCGACTCCCGGACCGGGCGTGACGTGCTCGGCATCCTCCGCGGTGCCGTCGCCGAGTGGGGGCAGAGCGTCGTCATGGTGACCCACGACCCGGTCGCCGCCGCCAACGCCGACCGCATCCTCTTCCTCGCGGACGGCCGCATCGTCGGGGACCGCCCGGCGATGAGCGCCGCGGACATCTCGACCACCATGCTGGGGATGGAGGCAGCAGCGTGAACGCCCTCCGCGACTTCTCGCCCACCGTCCTGGTCGCCGCGCTCGGCACCACGTTCGGCTCCGCCCTGGTCATCGCACCCGGCATCGTCACCCAGGCGCTGACGGCCGCAGGCCTCTCCGACCTCGGCCCGATCAAGGCGATCCTGGACGTGATCGGCTGGCTGTTCCTCGGCATCGCACTGTACGTCGGGGCGATCGTCACGGCGAACACCTGCGCAACGACCATCGCCGGGCAGACGCGGGTCCTCGCGCTCCAGCGCCTGGTCGGTGCCACCGGCGCGACGCTCCGGTCCCGCATCACCCGGGCGGGACTCGTCGTCGGTGTCGTGGGCGGACTCGTCGGTGCGGTCGTCGGCACCGGGCTCTCCGCGCTCTTCGTCGCCGTCCTCCGGGGCAACGGGTTCCTGCCCGACACGTCGTACACGCTCGTCCCGTGGCAGCTCGTGCTGCCGATCGTCGCGGTCGTGCTCGCGACGTGGGGCGCGTTCGCGGTGGGGTCCCGTCGAGTCCTGACGGTCACGCCGCTCCAGGCGCTGTCCTCGAGCGTCGAGCCGAGCCACGACGACGTCCGGTCAGGCACAGCACGCAAGGTCTGGTCGATCCTGCTGATGGCCGGCGGTGGAGCGCTGATGCTCGTCGGACTCGCCGTGAGCAGCGCGTCCCCGCTCGCGGTCCTCCCGGCTGCACTCGGCGGGTTCGTGTCGTTCGCCGGGATCGCCGTCGGCGCCACCATCGTGATGCCGCCCGTCCTGGCGCTGATCGGGCGCATCGGCGCCAAGGACCCGGTGGTGCTGCTCGCTGGCCGGAACGCGATGCGTGCGCCGGGTCGGTCGTCCCGGGCGACGATCGGGCTCGTGATCGGTGTCACCCTGCTCGTCACCTTCGCCGTCGCGCTCGGGATGATGCAGCAGGTGCTCGAAGCGCAACTCCGCGGGCAGCTCCAGGGCGGGAGCCCTGAGCAGCTGCAGGGCATGCGCGACTTCTTCGTCCAGGTGAACGGCGTCGTCAGCGTCATCGTCGGCTTCTCCGCGGTGATCGCCGCGGTGGGTGTCGTCAACGCGCTCGCGCTCGGCGTGCTGCAGCGGCGGCGAGAACTCGGGCTGCTGCGCGTGCTCGGGCTGACCGGTGCGCAGGTGCGTCGGATGATCGTGACCGAAGCCGTACAGATGGTCGTCGCGGCCGTCCTCACCGGGCTCGTGCTCGGGATGTTCTACGGATGGGTCGGCGGGCAGACGCTGCTCGGGTCGCTCGGTGACCCTGTCGGCCCGGTGCTCCCGCCAACCACGATCGTCATCGTGGTGGCTGGTGCGCTCGTCCTCGCGGTGGTCGCCACCGTCGCTCCGGTCCGGCGCGCGATGCGCGTCCCGCCGACCGAGGCGCTCGCGGTCGACTGACGGTGGCGGTGGTGCGGAACCGACGCGTCACACGAGGCGGACCGGTGCTACGGTGAAGGAGCTATGTACTCGGCGCTCCTCCTCCTTCGCTGCCGCGACGAGGCCTGACACACCGGCCCACCTCGTCGCGGAGTCTCGTCGTCGGCCGACACCACCTGACGAACCGAAAGCGAACGACCGATGCAGAACACCCAGCGCCCCTCCGGGATGCCGATCCACAAGTACGTCCCGTTCCACGAGCAGATCACCGTCGAACTCCCCGACCGCACCTGGCCGACGAAGCGCATCGATCGCGCGCCCCGCTGGTGCGCCGTCGACCTGCGTGACGGCAACCAGGCCCTCATCGACCCGATGGACGCCGAGCGCAAGCGTGCGATGTTCGACCTGCTCGTGCGCATGGGCTACAAGGAGATCGAGGTCGGGTTCCCCAGCGCCTCGCAGACGGACTTCGACTTCGTCCGCAGCCTGATCGACGAGGGCGCGATCCCCGACGACGTCACGATCCAGGTCCTGACGCAGGCGCGCGAGCACCTGATCCAGCGCACGTACGAGGCGATCGACGGCGCCAAGCAGGCCATCGTCCACCTCTACAACTCGACGTCGATCGTCCAGCGCGAGGTCGTCTTCCGCACCGACGTGCAGGGCGTCGTCGACATCGCGGTGGCCGGTGCCGAGCTCTGCAAGGCCGCAGAGGCCACGCTGCAGCACGACACGACGGTCTACTACGAGTACTCGCCGGAGTCCTACACGGGCACCGAGCTCGAGGTCGCGCTGGAGATCTGCAACGCCGTGCTGGAGGTCTTCGAGCCGACGCCCGACCGCAAGGTGATCATCAACCTGCCGGCCACGGTCGAGATGGCGACGCCGAACGTCTACGCCGACTCCATCGAGTGGATGTCACGCCACCTCGCCCACCGGCAGAACGTCATCCTGTCGCTGCACCCGCACAACGACCGCGGGACCGCCGTCGCCGCTGCCGAGCTCGGGTACATGGCCGGTGCCGACCGCATCGAGGGGTGCCTGTTCGGCAACGGGGAGCGCACCGGGAACGTCGACCTGGTCGCCCTCGGCATGAACCTGTTCACGCAGGGCATCGACCCGGAGATCAGCTTCGCGGACATCGACCAGATCAAGCGCACGGTCGAGTACTGCAACCAGCTGCCCGTGCCGGAGCGCCAGCCGTGGGCCGGTGACCTCGTCTACACGGCGTTCAGCGGGTCGCACCAGGACGCGATCAACAAGGGCTTCGACGCCATGCAGGCCAAGGCGGCCGCAGCAGGGAAGAGCATCGACGACGTCGAGTGGGCGGTGCCGTACCTGCCCGTCGACCCGAAGGACATCGGCCGTTCGTACGAGGCCGTCATCCGCGTCAACTCGCAGTCCGGCAAGGGCGGGGTCGCGTACCTGCTCAAGACGGACCACGCGATCGACCTGCCCCGCAAGCTGCAGATCGAGTTCTCCGGTGTCGTGCAGCAGCGCACCGACACCGAGGGCGGCGAGTTCACCTCGGAGAAGATCTGGGACCTCTTCCGCGACGAGTACCTGCCGGCCGATGACGAGTCGGACAAGTGGGGTCGGTACGAGATCACGAAGACCGCGACCTCGAGCGACTTCGACGGCACCACGAAGCTCGCCGTCACGATGCGTGTCGACGACGGATCGGTGGACGCCGATGCCGTCGGGACCGGTCCGATCGACGCGTTCCTCTCCGTGATGCGCGAGCAGGGCGTCGACGTCACGCTGTACGACTACTCGGAGCACACGATGAGCGCCTCCGGTGACGCGAAGGCAGCCTCGTACGTGGAACTCGACGTCGACGGCGTGCGGCTCTGGGGCGTCGGGATCGACGCCGACATCGCGACCGCGTCGCTCAAGGCGATCGTGTCCGCCGTGAACCGTGCGGTCCGTGCGGGCGCTGCCGCCGGCGCGTCCCCGGAGCTCGTCTCCGCCTAGCCGGTACGCCACCGGCGCACCGGAGACCGGATCGCGCCCAGCTGCACACATCGCGCCCCGTCACGACGGGGCGCGATGTGCGTGCGGGGGTGCAACCCGGCGCGTTCCCACGCCCGCGGCACGCGCGGAAGCCCCGGCCCGCGGCGCGCCGTGTCGGGGGCACGGGGGATACTGGGGGCATGCCGCTGTACCGGGACGAGTGTGTCGTGCTCCGCACCCACAAGCTCGGTGAGGCGGACCGCATCGTCACGATGCTCAGCCGACAGCACGGCAAGATCCGCGCCGTCGCGAAGGGCGTCCGGCGAACGGCATCGAAGTTCGGGTCGAGGCTCGAGCCGTTCATGGTCGTCGACGCCCAGTTCTACGAGGGCCGCTCGCTCGACATCGTGACCCAGGCGGAGTCCCTCGGGTCCTACGGCGCGCAGATCGTTGCCGACTACAGCGCGTACACGGCCGCCAGCGCCATGGTCGAGACCGCCGATCGCCTGAGCGAAGCCGACGCCGGACTCCAGCAGTACCTGCTGCTCGTCGGTGCCCTCCGTTCCCTGTCCCGCAGCGAGCACGTGCCCAGCGCGACGCTCGACTCGTACCTGCTCCGCGCGATGAGCATCGCTGGATGGGCGCCCTCGTTCTCGGACTGCGCGGTCACGGGGGAGCCCGGCCCGCACTCGGCGTTCGTCGTCCAGCTCGGCGGGGTCGTCGCCGACGGGGCGGCGCCTCCCGGATCGCCCCGGCTCGACCTGACGACGCTGTCGCTCCTCGGCTCGCTGCTCGCGGGGGACTGGCGCACGGTCGACGCCGCCGACGAACGGAGCAGGTCCCGGGCCTCCGGCGTGGTCGCGGCGTACGCCCAGTGGCACCTGGAACGATCGCTGAAGTCCCTGCCGCACGTCGACCGCACCGAGCACCCCGCGCCGGTTCCGACCACGCACAGCGGACCGGAAGCGACGGCCAGGGCGGTCGCGTCCACCCCGGCACCCCCGCCACCGACCCCCGACCGCAGCGCCCCCGAAGGGACCCGCACCGCATGAGCCCCCGTCGTTCCGTCGAACCGGAGTCCTTCAAGCCGATCGACTGGACCGGCGAGACGCCCCCGGCGATCCCCGCGCGGTTCGTCCCGGACCACGTGGCGATCGTGATGGACGGCAACGGCCGGTGGGCGAACGGTCGCGGACTCACGCGCATCGAGGGACACAAGGCCGGAGAGGCCTCCCTGCTCGACGTCGTCGCCGGCGGGATCCAGATCGGCGTCAAGCACATCTCGGCGTACGCGTTCTCGACGGAGAACTGGAAGCGCTCCCCGGAAGAGGTCCGGTTCCTGATGGGCTTCAACCGTGACGTCATCCGCCGCCGTCGGGACCAGCTGAACGAGTGGGGCGTCCGCGTCCGCTGGGCCGGACGGCGCCCGCGGCTCTGGCGCAGCGTCATCGAGGAACTCGAGACCGCCGAGCGGATGACGGCGGGCAACGACGTGCTCACCCTGACGATGTGCGTCAACTACGGCGGTCGCAACGAGATCGCCGACGCGGTCCGGTCGCTCGCCGAGGACGTCGCAGCCGGCCGTCTCAAGCCGAGCCAGGTGACCGAGAAGGCCCTCGCGAAGCGCCTGTACGTGCCGGAGATGCCCGACGTGGACCTGTTCCTCCGGAGCTCGGGCGAACAGCGCACCAGCAACTTCCTGCTGTGGCAGTCCGCCTACGCCGAGATGGTGTTCCTCGACCGGCTCTGGCCGGACTTCCGACGCTCCGACCTGTGGGGCGCGATCGAGGAGTACGCGAGCCGCGATCGTCGGTACGGCGGCGCCGTGGACGCCCCCACCGCGTAGCCGCGCCACACGCGCACCAGGCCAGGCCAGCACCGGGTCAGGCCAGCACCGGCTCAGGCCAGCAACGGTTCCGCCGCGCGCACCGCCTCGAGCGCCGCCCGGACACTCGGCACGCGTTCGGCACCGCGTGCGACGACGACCTCGACCCGCCGCGCGCGCTCGTCGTCGACCGGATCGATCGACACTCCTGGTGGGATCACCGTCGTCGCGAGCGCCAGCCGAGGGAGGAGCGCCACCCCGAGTCCGGCCGCGACGAGGCCGACGACCGCTGCCGCGTTGTCGGTCTCGAGCACGATGTCCGGCACGAACCCCGCGCTCGCGCACGAGGCGAGCAGGTGCCCGCGGCAGCGCGGGCAGCCCCCGATCCAGCGCGCACCACGCAGGGAGGCGAGATCGACCGCCGTGGAACCGGCGACGGCACCGACCGAGCCGGCGGGGCGGACGTGCCCCGGGCCTCCCGACCGGACGAGCGCGAGTCGGACGAGCGCGAGCGGATCGCGACCCAGCGCCCGGGTGACGAGCCCGGCGTCGGTCGCGACGTCGTCACCCACGTACGTGAACGTCAGCGCGACGTCGACCTCGCCGCGCCGGACCAGTTCGAGCGCCTCCGGCGGCTCGACCTCGACGTAGGACGTCGTGACCCCGGGGACCGCGGCCGCCATCGACGCGAGCACCGCGGGCACCAGTGTCGACGAGGCGCTCGGGAAGCCGGCGATCCGGACGCGTCCGCGAGCGAGCCCTCCGACGGCGTCGAGGTCCTCCTGTGCAGCGGTCAGGGCTGCCTGCACGTGCAACGCGTGGTCGGCGAGCACCTGTCCCGCCTCGGTCAGGGTGACGCCGCGTGCGCCCCGGAGCAGCAGCGCGTGCCCGAGTCGCTGCTCGGCCCGCTGCAGGAGCTGGCTGACGGCTGGCTGGCTGTACCCGAGGGTGGCTGCGGCGCCGGTGATCGACCCGGCGTCGACGACGGCTCGGAGCGCGCGGAGCAGCTGCGGGTCGAGATCGTCCATAACGCAATGCTATGGCCGTGCAAAGGGAGCTGCTCTGGTGTGATGGATCGGGGCACACGAGCATGATCCGCATGGACTCCTTCGTCGACGGCCACGGCTACCTCGCCGCATGCACCGCCGGGCTGCCGACGCGGGGGACCCTCGCGGCGATGCGTGCCGACCTCGACGAGTGGGGCACCGGCGGATCGAGTCCGATCCGGTACGGGGACCTCGTGGAAGCGGGGCGAGCCCTGTTCGGGCAGATCGTCGGCGTCGACGCCAGCCGGGTCGCGACCGGCTCGCAGACCTCCGTGATGACCGCGATCGTCGCGTCGTCGCTGCCGGACGGCGCCGAGGTCCTCGTCCCGGAGGGGGACTTCAGCTCGATCGTCTTCCCGTTCCTCGCACAGGCGCACCGCGGGATCCGTGTCCGGAGCGTCCCGCTCGCATCGCTGGCGACGGCCGTCACCCCGGACACCGCACTCGTGGCGTGGTCGGCGGTCCAGTCGGCGACCGGCGCGGTCGCCGAAAACGACGCCGTCGTGACCGCCGCCAGTGCCGTCGGCGCGCGGACCCTCTGCGACCTCACCCAGGCAGCGGGGATCCTGCCGATCTCGGCCGCACCGTTCGACCTCACCGTCACCCACGCCTACAAGTGGCTCTGCGCGCCGCGGGGTGTCGCGTTCATGACGGTGTCCGCCGCCGCCCAGGAGTGGCTCCGCCCGGTCCAGGCCGGCTGGTACGCCGGCGAGGACGTCTGGTCCTCCTGCTACGGCCCGGCGATGCGGCTCGCCGACGACGCCCGCCGGTTCGACGTGTCGCCGGCATGGCAGGCCTGGCCCGGGGCGGTCGCCGCCCTACGGCACGTCGCGTCGCTCGACATGGACACGGTCTGGAGGCACGGCACCGGTCTGGCGGACCGACTGGCGGCCCGCCTCGGGGTCGCCGGGCAGTCACAGGCCGTGATGACGGTGCCGGATCCGTCCGGCGCCGGGTTGGCCGCGCTCGCCGCGGCGGGGATCACGGCGTCCGGCAGGGCGGGGCGACTCCGGCTCGCGTTCCACCACTGGAACGACGAGTCGGACGTGGACGCAGTGGCGGCGGTGCTGGGCCGTTAGTCTTGCCGGGTACGTTTCCCGAACCGGGCACCCAGCTCGGCGACCTTACGGAGTTCTCCTTGGCTCAGCCCTCCCGTCTCGACTCGGTCATCGCCCTCGCCAAAGGCCGTGGGTTCGTCTTCCAGTCGGGTGAGATCTACGGCGGATCCCGCTCCGCATGGGACTACGGGCCCCTCGGCGTGGAGCTGAAGGAGAACATCAAGCGCCAGTGGTGGCAGCGGTTCGTCCGCGGCCGTGGCGACATGGTCGGTCTCGACTCCGCCGTGATCCTGCCCCGCAAGGTGTGGGAGGCCTCCGGCCACGTCGCGACCTTCACCGACCCGCTCGTCGAGTGCCTGCACTGCCACCACCGCTTCCGCGAGGACCACCTGATCGAGGCCTTCGAGGCCAAGAAGAACCGTGCACCGGAGGGCGGCATGGCGGAGATCGCCTGCCCGAACTGCGGGACCCGCGGCCAGTGGACGGAGCCCCGCGAGTTCTCCGGGATGCTGAAGACCTACCTCGGCCCGGTCGAGTCCGAGGAAGGCCTGAACTTCCTCCGTCCCGAGACGGCGCAGGGCATCTTCACCGACTTCGCGCAGGTCGTCACGACCAGCCGCATGAAGCCCCCGTTCGGCATCGGCCAGGTCGGCAAGGCGTTCCGCAACGAGATCACGCCCGGCAACTTCATCTTCCGGACGCGGGAGTTCGAGCAGATGGAGATCGAGTACTTCGTCCCGCCTGCCGACGCCGAGACCCACTACGAGCAGTGGATCGCGGACTCGATCGCCTGGTACACGGACCTCGGCATCGACCCCGAGAACCTCCGTCGCTTCGACGTGCCGGACGGCGAGCGTGCGCACTACTCCGACGCCACCGCGGACATCGAGTACCGCTTCGGCTTCCAGGGATCGGAGTGGGGCGAGCTGATGGGCGTCGCGAACCGCACCGACTTCGACCTCAACAACCACATCGAGTCCTCCGGCAAGGACCTCCGGTACTTCGACCAGGCCGCCAACGAGAAGTACGTCCCGTACGTCATCGAGCCGTCCTTCGGCCTGACGCGGGCGCTCATGGCGTTCCTGCTCGACGCGTACCACGAGGACGAGGCCCCGAACGCGAAGGGCGGCGTCGACAAGCGCACGGTCCTGCGTCTCGACCCGCGCCTCGCTCCCGTCAAGGCCGCGGTGCTGCCGCTGTCCCGCAACGAGCAGCTCTCGCCGGTCGCCCGTGGGCTCGCCGACGACCTGCGCAAGAACTGGAACGTCGACTTCGACGACGCCGGGGCGATCGGCCGCCGCTACCGTCGCCACGACGAGATCGGCACGCCGTTCTGCATCACGGTCGACTTCGACACGCTCGAGGACAAGGCCGTCACCGTCCGCGAACGCGACACCATGGCGCAGGAACGCGTCGCCCTCGACCAGCTGCAGGGCTACCTCGCGCAGCGCCTCGTCGGCGCGTAACGACCGAGCACGACCGACGCGGTCGACTCCGGGAATGCTCCGGGGTCGGCCGCGTTGTCGTTGAACATGAGCAACGACAGCGTGAAGGTCGATGTCTGGTCCGACATCGCGTGCCCCTGGTGCTACATCGGCAAGCGGAAGTTCGAAGCGGGCGTCAGCGCGTTCGGAGGCGACGTCGAGGTCGAGTACCACTCGTTCGAACTGAGCCCGGACACCCCGGTGGACTTCGAGGGCACCGAGGCCGAGTTCCTCTCCGGACACAAGGGCATGCCCGTCGACCAGGCGCAGCAGATGCTCGACCAGGTCAGCGGGATCGCCGCGTCCGTCGGACTCGACTACGACTTCGACTCGATGCACCACACCAACACCGTGAAGGCGCACCAGGTCATCCACCTGGCGAAGCAGCACGGCAAGCAGCTCGACATGGTGGAGCGGCTCTTCGCGGCGTACTTCGAACGGGGGGAGCACGTCGGACAGGAGTCCTCGTTGGCCGACCTGGCCGCCGAGGTCGGGCTCGACCGCGACGAGGTGCTCGCGACCCTGCGCGACGACGCCAAGCTCGCCGACGTCCGTGCCGACCAGGCGCAGGCCCAGGCGTACGGCATCAACGGCGTGCCGTTCTTCGTGATCGACGGCAAGTACGGCGTGTCCGGTGCGCAGGACCCCGCGGCGTTCGAGCAGGTGCTCCGCCAGGTCGTCGCGCTGCGCGCCTCGACGCCGGAGGAAGTGGCCGCGGCGACCGAGCGCGCTGCGGACGACGCGAGCGCGGACATGGAGGCGACCCGGTGACGGACCTCGACGTGCGCGCGCAGGCCGCGCCGAGCCTCCAGGCCGTGCCGGGACTGCAGCCCCTGCTGGCGGACGCCGTCGTCTGCGACGGCGACTCGTGCTTCGTCCCCGGCGCAGAAGGCGACTGGTCAGAGGTCCCCGACTAGGGGCGCCGCCTCAGCGCTGGGGTTCCTCGTCGGTGATGTCCGCGACCGTCGCGCCGTAGGCCGCGATCAGGTCGTCGGCGTCCACGAACGCGCTCGCACCGTGGCGGCCGGCGCCGAGTGCGACGCGACGGCCGACGATGCGTTCGTCGGCGAAGACCGGCAGGTCGCCCGTCGCGCCGATCGGGGTGATCGTGCCGCGTTCGTAGCCGGAGGCCTGCAGCGCGGTCGCGGCGTCGGGCATCGACAGCTTGTTCACGCCGACGAGCGCCCGGAGCTTCTTCCACGCGATGCTCCGGCCGCCCGGGACGAGCGCCAAGACGAAGTCGCCGTCGTGGCGCTTGACGACCAGGGTCTTGACGATGTCGCCCGGGGTGATGCCGAGCAGGTCTGCTGCCTCGGCGAGGGAGTTCGCGGCCGGGCGTTCGACCACCTCGACCCGGAGTCCGCGGGCTGCGGCGTCGGCGTCGAATCGGGCGATGGCATCGGTCGTCATGTGGAGAACGCTACCGGCGCGTGCCGACGTGGGAGAATGGAACCCGTATGACGATCACACAAGCCCCCCGGAAGCCCCTGCGCATCGGCCCGATCGAGGTCGACGTGCCCGTCGTGCTCGCGCCGATGGCGGGCATCACGAACATGGCGTACCGCCGGCTCTGTCGTGAGTACGGCGCCGGGCTGTACGTCTGCGAGATGATCACCTCCCGTGCTCTGGTCGAGCGCACGCCGGTGTCGATGCAGCTCATCCAGCACCACGAGTCCGAGACCCCGCGCTCCATCCAGCTGTACGGCGTCGAGCCGAACACCGTGGCAGAAGCCGCGACGATCCTGGTCGGCGAAGACCGTGCCGACCACATCGACCTGAACTTCGGGTGCCCGGTGCCGAAGGTCACGCGTAAGGGCGGGGGCGCGGCGTTGCCGTGGAAGACCGAGCTCTTCAAGGAGCTCGTCACGAAGACCGTCCGTGCCGCCGGTGACGTCCCGGTCACCGTGAAGATGCGCAAGGGCATCGACGCCGACCACCTCACCTACATCGACGCCGCCCGCATCGCGCGCGACGCCGGTGTCGCCGCGGTCTCGCTGCACGCGCGTACCGCGAACGAGCACTACTCCGGCGAAGCCGACTGGTCGGCGATCGCGACCCTGAAGGAAGCCGTCGCCGACATCCCGGTCCTCGGCAACGGCGACATCTGGTCGGCTGCCGACGCGCTCCGCATGGTCGACGAGACCGGCTGCGACGGTGTGGTGGTCGGGCGTGGGTGCCTCGGCCGGCCGTGGCTCTTCGGCGACCTCGCGGCGGCGTTCCGCGGCGAGGGCCTGCGGTACATGCCGTCCCTCGGAGAGGTCGCGGTCGGGTTCCGTCGGCACGCCGAGCTCCTCGTCGAGTTCTTCGGGTCCGAAGAGCACGGCTGCCGGGACATCCGGAAGCACGTCGCCTGGTACTTCAAGGGGTACCCGATCGGCGGTGACGTCCGGTCCGGGCTCGCCATGGCGTCCAGCCTGCAGGAGATGGACGACCTGCTCGCACAGCTCGACCACGACGCGCCGTACCCGGGTGCCGATGCCGAAGGCCCCCGTGGTCGCGCAGGACACCCCAAGCGCACGGCACTGCCCGACCACTGGCTCGAGAGCCGCGACGTCGAGCCTGCGTTCCGCAAGGTCCTCGCCGCCGCCGAGCTGCACCACAGCGGCGGATGAGCGCCACGAGCTCGTACGGGCCGGCCGACGCGGAACGCTGGCTGCCCGAGGAACACGGCAACCGCCGCAGCGACTTCGCCCGCGACCGCGCCCGGCTGCTGCACTCCAGTGCGCTCCGCCGTCTCGCCGCCAAGACTCAGGTGCTGAGCCCGACCACCGGTCTCGACTTCGCCCGGAACCGCCTGACGCACTCGCTCGAGGTCGCGCAGGTCGGGCGGGAACTCGCTGACTCGCTCGGCCTCGACCCCGACGTCGTGGACACCGCCTGCCTGGCGCACGACATCGGCCACCCGCCGTTCGGCCACAACGGCGAGACCGCGGTGAACGCCTGGGCCGCCGGCATCGGTGGCTTCGAGGGCAACGCGCAGACCCTGCGGCTCCTGACCCGGCTCGAGCCGAAGGTCTACGGCTCCGGGCCCGATACGGACCGCGCCTACGGGCTGAACCTGACGCGGGCCTCGCTCGACGCCTCGTGCAAGTACCCGTGGCCGGCGTCGCAAGGTGTCGCCGAGTCCTCGTCCGGACGCACCAAGTTCGGCTTCTACGACGACGACCACGACGCCTTCGAGTGGCTCCGAGCCGGTGCTCCCCTCCGACAGCGCTGCATCGAGGCCCAGGTGATGGACCTCTCCGACGACATCGCGTACTCCGTGCACGACTTCGAGGACGCCGTCGTCGCCGGGTTCATCGACGTCGCCGCGCTGGGGGACCGCGTCGGCGAGAACGACATCGTGTCCGCCATGCACGCCTGGGTCGGAGACGACCTCAGCCGCGACGAACTCCTCGAGGCGTTCGACCGGCTGCGATCGCTGCCGCTGTGGATGACGTCCTACGACGGCTCCCGGCAGGACGCCGCCCGCCTGAAGAACCTGACGTCACAGCTCATCGGTCGGTTCGCCAGGACGGCGACCACGGCGACCAGGCAGGCGTACGCGTCGGGGTCGCTCGTCCGGTTCGCCGCGTCGGTGGTCACCCCGCCGGAGATCATCGGCGAGATCGCCGTGCTCAAGGGGATCGTCGCCGCGTTCGTGATGACCCACGGCGACCGGCAGCCCGTGTACGAGGACCAGCGCCGGATCCTCACCGAGCTCCTCGACGCGATCGCCGACCGCGGCGTGTCAGCGCTCGAGCCGGGGTTCGCCGCCGACTGGCGCGGTGCGCGTGACGACGCTGCACGCCTGCGCGCGGTCGTCGACCAGGTCGCGAGCCTGACCGACCAGGGCGCCCTGGCATGGCACCGGCGGCTCGTCGTCGGCGACCGGGAAGCCGTCCACATCCCCGTCTGAGCCGTCCGCGCCGCGGTGCACGGCTCGTGCTGCGCGGCTGTGCACAGCTCGTGCAGAGCGGTCGGCGCGGTCGGTCCGGCGAACTAGGATCGAGGGGTGGCTGGACTCATCGCGCGGAACGACATCGACGAGGTCCGCGCACGCGTGAACATCGCCGACGTCGTCGGTGACTACGTCACGCTCAAGTCCGCCGGAGTCGGTTCGTTGAAGGGGCTCTGCCCGTTCCACGACGAGCGCTCTCCCTCGTTCCACGTCCGCCCGCAGGTCGGTCGGTACCACTGCTTCGGGTGTGGGGAGGACGGCGACGTCTTCAGCTTCATCATGAAGCAGGACCACACCACGTTCTCCGAAGCGGTCGAGCGGATGGCGGCCAAGATCGGCTTCACCCTCCACTACGAAGAGGGCGACGGGCCGCGGACCGACTACAACACGCGCGCACGGTTGATCGCGGCGAACGAGGCAGCGCAGCAGTTCTACGTCGCCCAGCTCACGTCCCCGCAGGCGGATCCAGCACGCCGGTTCCTGGGGGAGCGCGGCTTCGACCCGTCCGCCGCACAGCACTTCGGCGTCGGGTTCGCGCCGAAGTCCTACGACGCGCTCAAGGACCACCTCAAGGGCCGCGGCTTCACGATGGAAGAGCTCATCTCCGCCGGGCTCGTCGGCCAGGGGGACCGTTCACCGTACGACCGGTTCCGCGGGCGCCTGATGTGGCCGATCCGCGACGTCACGGGTGCCACGATCGGGTTCGGCGCCCGTCGGCTCCTCGACGACGACAAGGGCCCGAAGTACCTCAACACCCCCGAGACGCCGATCTACCACAAGAGCCAGGTGCTCTACGGGCTCGACCTCGCCCGGCGCGACATCTCGAAACAGAAGCAGGTCGTCATCGTCGAGGGCTACACCGACGTCATGGCCTGCCACCTCGCCGGGGTGACGACCGCCGTCGCCACGTGTGGCACCTCGTTCGGCGTCGACCACATCAAGGTGCTGCGTCCGATGCTCGGCGACGTCAGCGGCGCCGACCCGAACGCCAACGGGGAGGTCGTCTTCACGTTCGACCCGGACGAAGCCGGGCAGCGGGCGGCGTCCCGCGCCTTCGCCGAGGAACAGCGGTTCGCTGCGCAGACCTACGTCGCGGTGGCACCAGGTGGGCTCGACCCGTGCGACCTCCGGCTGGCCAGGGGCGACGACGCGATCCGGCGGCTCGTCACGAACAAGCGGCCGATGTTCGAGTTCATGATCCGGCGCACGCTCGACGGGCACGACCTCGAGACGGTGGAGGGGCGGGTCGCTGCGCTCCGTTCCGCGGCACCGGTCCTCGCCGGCATCCGGGACCGTTCGTTGACGCAGGGCTACGTCCGCGAGCTCGCCGGGTGGCTCGGGATGGAGATGGGCGACGTCCGCCGGGCGGTCGAGGGCGCTCGTTCCCGCTCGTCGTCCGTGCCCGTCGGCCAGGCCGGACCCGGTGGACAGATGGTCGCCCCGCTCGACGAACCCGTCGCCGGGATCCGGTCGCTCCCGAACGACCCGATCACCCGCATGGAGCGCGACGCCGTGATGGCGATGGTGCAGCAGCCGACGTCGGTCGGCGCACCCCTGCTCGGCCTGGCGGCCGCCGCGACGTTCTCCGCGCCGATGCTCGCCGTCGTCCGTGACGCCGTCGTCGCCAACGTCGACTCGCTCGGACGGTCGGACTGGCTGGACCGCCTGACCGCCGACGTGCCCGCCCCGGTCAGGGGACTCGTGTCGGAGCTCGCGCTCGCGCCGATCCCCGCCCGCAACGACGAGGACCTGGCGATCTACTGCCGGGGGATCGTCGTGGCCCTGGTCGAGCGGGACCTGCTCGCGCGCAAGGCGTCACTGCTCGGGCAGCTCCAGCGCGCCGACCCGAACGAGAACGCCGATCGTCGCGGCGAGATCCAGCGCCAGCTCGTCGACATCGACGCGCAGCGCATGCGGCTCCGCGCCGACGCCGACCCCGCCTGACCCGCCGTCCTGGGCTCCACGCCCTGCTGCCGTGTCCTGTGCCTCGTGCTCCTGGTCCTCGTCGTCCTGTGCGTCGTGCTCCTGGTCCTCGTCGTCCTGTGCCTCGTGCTCCTGGTCACACGCCCGACGAGTGGTCACGACACCCCGCTCATGTTCGCCGACCGGTCTCGATTCGTCGGTCGTGCGCACGTGCAGCGACGATCTGTGACCGGTCGGCGAGGTGCGTGCGGGGTGTCCTGACCGGTCGGCGAGGTGCGTGCGGGTGTCCTGACCCGTCGTCCCGTGCACGTCACTCGTCCCTGTGCACGGCACTCGTTCCGTACACGTCACTCGGCCGCGCACGGTCGTGTTGTGGTGCGCAACTTTCGTGCGTGGCGCGCCGCGTGCGACGGCCGGATGATGCGGCATGCGCAGCACTCCTGCGTTACAGCGGTGTAAAAAAAGCGGCCCCGCCGGAAGAAGTTCCATGGCAGGGTGTCTCTCAATGAGTGTCCCGGGCCGGTACACAGCGGTTCCACCACCGACCCAGGGGCTCCTGCAACCAACAGCAGAGAGGCATCGGACATGGCATCCGTGTTCAAGAAGCGCACAGCCACGTGGGGCAAGCGCACGATCGCGCTCGGCGCGGGAGCAGCAGCGACGGCGCTGGTGCTGACCGGCTGCGCGGGCGGCGGCAGCGGCTCGTCCACCGACCTGAACGGCCTGATCATCGGCACGACCGACTCGATCACGTCGCTCGACCCGGCGGGCTCCTACGACAACGGCTCGTTCGCCGTGCAGAACCAGGTGTTCCCGTTCCTGATGAACACCCCGGTCGGCAGCCCGGACGTCAAGCCGGACATCGCGACCAAGGGCGAGTTCACCGACCCGACGACCTACACGGTCACGCTCAAGAAGGGGCTCGAGTTCGCGAACGGCAACAAGCTCACCTCGAGCGACGTGAAGTTCTCGTTCAACCGTGAACTGAAGATCAACAACGAGAACGGCCCGCAGTCGCTGCTCGCGAACCTCAAGAGCATCGACACGCCGAACGCCACGACCGTGGTGTTCCACCTGGACCACGCCGACCAGACCTGGCCGCAGGTGCTGTCGAGCCCCGCTGGTCCGATCGTCGACGAGGACGTCTTCTCGGCGGACAAGCTCACCCCCGCTGCGGACATCGTCAAGGGCAAGGCGTTCGCCGGGCAGTACGAGATCACCTCGTACAAGGAGAACCAGCTCATCCAGTACAAGGCCAACGCCAAGTACGACGGGCTGCTCGGCAAGGCGAAGACGGACGAGGTGACGGCCAACTACTACACGAAGGAGACCGACCTCAAGCTCGCCGTGCAGAAGGGCGACGTCGACGTGGCGTACCGCTCGCTGACGCCGACCGACATCGCGTCGCTCCGCAAGGACGACAAGCTGACGGTCACCGACGGCCCCGGCGGCGAGATCCGCTACCTGGTCTTCAACTTCAAGTCGCAGCCCTTCGGGACCGGCCAGTCCGACTCCGACGAGGCGAAGGCCCTCGCCGTGCGGCAGGCCGTGGCGGACGTCGTCGACCGCGACGCGCTCGCCAAGGAGGTCTACAACAACACCTACACGCCGCTGTACTCGATGGTGCCCGACGGCCTCACCGGTGCCGCGACGCCGTTCAAGTCGATGTACGGCGACGGCAACGGCGCGCCGGACGTGGACAAGGCGAAGAAGACCCTCGCCGACGCCGGTGTCGACGGCAAGATCCAGCTCGACATCCAGTACGCGCCCGACCACTACGGTTCGGCGTCGGACGACGAGTACGCCCTGCTGAAGACGCAGCTCGAGAAGTCGGGCCTGTTCACCGTGAACATCCAGTCGACGGTCTACACGACCTACGCCCAGGAGCGCACGAAGGACTCGTACCCGGAGTACCAGCTCGGCTGGTTCCCGGACTTCTCGGACGCCGACAACTACCTGTCGCCGTTCTTCACGAAGGACAACTTCGTGCAGAACCACTACGACGACCCGACGATCCAGGACCTCATCGCGAAGGAGCAGGCCGAGTCCGACCCGGCCAAGCGCGCTGACCTGATCGAGCAGGCGCAGGAGCGCGAGGCGACGCAGATCTCGACGCTGCCGCTCCTGCAGGGCAAGTCCGTCGCGGTCGCGTCGAAGGACGTCAAGGGCCTGAAGCTCGACGCGTCGTTCAAGTTCCGCTACGCGACGCTGAGCAAGTAAGCACCACCCCGGAGGGGGCGTTCCGCAGGCCGGAACGCCCCCTTCGGCCGCGCAGGACCACCGGTCCACACACAGGACCCGAAAGGCACCCACCCAGTGACCCTCACGACCCCAGAGGCGATCGACACCGAGCCCACGAAGCCGGCGGCACAACGCAGTGCCAAGTCCGGCGGTGGCATCGGGCGGTACGTCCTCGTCAGATTCCTCCTGATCTTCCCGACCGTCTTCATCCTGGTGACGCTCGTGTTCTTCCTGATGCGCATCATCGGGAACCCGATCGTCGCGTCCGTCGGCGGCCGACTGACCCAGGCGCAGCTGCAGGAGCGCCTGCACGCCGCCGGGTACGACCGCCCGGTGATCGTCCAGTACCTCGAGTACCTCGGCAACATCGCCCGTGGCGACTTCGGCACGACCGCGACCGACCACCGTCCGATCACCGAGATCATCGTCACGTACGGCGGTGCGACCGCGGAGCTCGTGTTCTACGCGCTCATCGTCGCGCTCGTCCTCGGCATCCCGCTCGGCATGCTCGCGGCGTACCTCCGTGACAAGTGGCCGGACGTGCTGCTCCGCGCGCTCGCGATCCTCACCTACGCGACCCCGGTGTTCTTCGGCGGTCTCCTCATGAAGCTCGTCTTCTCGGTGTGGCTCGGCTGGCTGCCCCTCGGTGACCGAGCGTCGACCCGGGTGGAGCTCGCGCTCGACCAGGTCCCCGGCGCGACCGGCATCTACATCATCGACGCGCTCCGCACCGGCAACGGCCAGATCATCGGTGACGTGCTGCTGCACGCCGTGCTGCCCGCGCTGACGCTCGGCCTCCTCACCGCAGGCATCTTCCTGCGCCTGGTGCGCGCGAACATGATCGGCTCGCTCGGCTCCGAGTACGTCGACGCGGCCCGCTCCCGCGGTGTCCGTGAGTCCCGACTCGTGCGGACGCACGCGTTCCGCCCGGCGCTGGTGCCGATCATCACGGTGATGGGCCTGCAGATCGCGATGCTCCTCGGCGGCTCGGTGCTCACCGAGACGACGTTCGGCTGGCGCGGCCTCGGCTTCGAGCTCAACCAGTACCTGTCGGCCCGTGACTTCGTCGCGGTCCAGGGCATCGTCGCGATGCTCGCGGTGATCGTCGCGGTGACGAACTTCATCGTGGACGTCGTCGCGGCCCTGATCGACCCGAGAGTGAGGTTCTGACGATGACCGATGCGTCCCTCGTCGACCGCCACGAGCCGCTCTGGAAGCGTCTCCCCGTCGTCGTCCAGCTCCGCAGGAGCACCGGGTGGCAGCGCGCCATGCTCATCACGGGCGTCGTCATCTGCGCCCTGTACCTCCTCGTCGCGGTGTTCGCTCCGCTCATCGCCCCGTACGGCTTCGGCCAGCTGCAGGGTGCCGACGGGGCGAACTTCCCCCGCACCGGCGCCCCGAGCGCCGAGCACATCTGGGGCACCACGGTCGGCGGCTTCGACGTGTTCAGCCGCGTCGTGTTCGGTGCCCGCACCGCGGTGCTCGTCGTCATCGTCGCGGTGGTCGTCTCGATCATCGTCGGCGTCCTGCTCGGCATGGTCTCCGGCTACATCGGCGGATGGCTCGACCGCATCCTGGTCGTCGTCGCCGACGCGATCTACGCGTTCCCGTCCCTGCTGCTCGCGATCGTCGTCTCGATCGTGGTCTCCGGCGGCAACTCGAGCTACTACGGCGGCATCACGGCCGCGGCGATCTCGATCACCGTCGTCTACGTCCCGCAGTACTTCCGCGTCGTCCGAGCAGAGGCCGTCCGGCTGAAGAACGACGCGTTCGTCGAGTCCGCCCGCGTGATGGGCACGAACCCGTGGCGCATCATGACGCGCCACGTGCTCCGCAACTCGACCCGGTCACTGCCGCTGATCCTGACCCTCAACGCGTCCGACGCGATCCTGACGCTCGCCGGCCTCGGGTTCCTCGGGTTCGGCATCGGTCCGACCGCCGGCGCCGAGTGGGGCTACGACCTCAGCCGCGCGCTCTCCGACGTGGCGTCCGGCGTCTGGTGGACCGGCGTCTACCCGGGTGTCGCGATCGTGGTGCTGGTGCTCGGCGTCACGTTCGTCGGCGAGAGCCTCAACGACATCTCCGATCCCCGCCTGCGTGCGCGCCGGCGGCTGAAGCAGCTGGTCTCCACGCGTGACAAGGCGACAGCAGCGGAAGGGGCAGCAGCATGACCGACGCGACCAACAGCCTCCAGTCCGACGCCGGAAAGCCCGACGCGCGGAAGGAACCGGTCGTCGTCGTCGACGACCTCACCGTCACCTTCGCAACAGACGGCGGCGCCGTCGACGCCGTCAAGGGCGTCAGCATCGACGTCCGACCCGGCGAGGTCCTCGCCCTGGTCGGCGAGTCCGGCTCCGGCAAGTCGGTGACCGCCCGCAGCATGCTGCGGCTGATGCCGGAGACGGCGACACTCGGCGGGGCGGTGCTGCTCGACGGCACCGACGTCGTGTCCGTCGGCGCGCAGAAGCTCCGTGAGCTCCGCGGGACCGCCGGTGCGATGGTCTTCCAGGAACCGTCGACCGCACTGAACCCGGTCTTCACCGTCGGGTGGCAGATTGCCGAGGGCCTCCGCGCCCACGGTGGTGTCTCGAAGAAGGAGGCCCGCGCGAAGGCGATCGACTACCTCCGTCGGGTCGGCATCCCGGACCCTGAGGTCCGCGTGGACCACTACCCGCACCAGTTCTCCGGCGGTCAGAAGCAGCGGGTCGTCATCGCGAGTGCGCTGGCGCTCGAGCCGAGCGTGATCATCGCCGACGAGCCGACGACGGCGCTCGACGTCACGGTGCAGGCCGAGATCCTCGACCTGCTCCGCCGCTGCCGCGACGAGTTCGGCGCGGCGATCGTCATCATCACCCACAACATGGGTGTCGTCGCCGACCTGGCCGACCGCGTCGCCGTGATGTACCAGGGCGAGATCGTCGAGGAGGCGCCGGTCGCGGAGCTGTTCGGCAACCCGCAGGCCGACTACACGAAGCGGCTGCTCGCCGCGGTGCCCCGGCTCGAGGCGTCGACCGGCGCTGCGCGTCGGGCGATCATCACCGAGGACGTCGCACCGGTCGTCGAGGCGAAGGGGCTCGAGATCGAGTACCCCGGACGACTCGGCTCGCACGCGTTCAAGGCGGTCAAGGGCGTCGACCTGGCGATCCGTCCGGGCGAGGTCCTCGGCCTGGTGGGGGAGTCCGGTTCCGGCAAGACCACCATCGGACGGGCGATCGCCGGTCTCACGCGGGTGACGGGCGGGTCGCTCGAGGTGCTCGGACACGAGATGCTCGGGTTCAAGGAGCGCGACTTCAAGCCGGTCCGGAAGGACATCGGGTTCGTGTTCCAGGACCCGGCGACGTCGTTCAACCCGCTGCTGACGATCGCCGAGTGCGTCGCCGAACCGCTCATCGTGCACGGCGTCGCGTCGTCACCGCGGGCGGCGCGCAAGCAGGTCGACGAGCTGATGGAGGCCGTGCAGCTCCCCGCGGCGTACGGCGACCGGTACCCGCACGAGCTCTCCGGCGGGCAGCGCCAGCGTGCATCGCTCGCCCGGTCGCTCGCGCTCCGGCCGAAGCTGCTCATCGCCGACGAGCCCACGAGTGCGCTCGACGTGTCGGTGCAGGCCCGTGTGCTGGAGCTCTTCCTCGAGCTGCAGCAGGACTTCGGCTTCGCCTCGCTGTTCATCAGCCACGACCTCGCGGTCGTCGGCGCGCTGTCCGACCGGATCGCGGTGCTGTACCGCGGCGACCTGGTCGAGACCGGCACGACGGCAGAGGTCCTCGGCGCACCGCAGCACCCCTACACACAGCGCCTGCTGGCGTCGCTGCCGGTGCCGGACCCGGCCGAGCAGGCCGAGCGACGGCGTACGCTGGAGCAATTGGAGCACGTCGGGTCCTGACCCGACGGACCGGCCATCCCTGGAGGCCCGGCCTGCGTCGTCGACGCTGGTCGAGCCTCCAGGGCGGTCGGCTCCACTGCACCACGTACGACGCGCGGACGCGTTCCGTCCGCGCTGCGCCGCCAGGGGGCGGCGCGGAAGGGGTTCCATGATCGGGGTCAACGGCCCGGCGGTCGTCGCGGACGACGTGTCCATCGAGTACCGGGTGCCAGGCGCCCGACCGATCCGGGCGGTCGACGGCGTCAGCCTGACGGTCCGCAGCGGCGAGATCCTGGCGCTCCTGGGGGAGTCGGGCTCGGGCAAGTCGACGTTCGCGGCGGCGGTCGCCGGCCAGTTCGGAGCCCGTGGCGAGGGCGAGGGTGCGCAGCGTCGGCACATCGTCGGCGGCGAGCTCACCGTCCTCGGGCAGAAGACCCGCGGGCTCCGGGCGTCGTCGCGCCGACTTGCCCGGCTGACCGGTCGGATCGGGTACCTCTCGCAAGACGCCGCCGATCGCCTGAGCCCCGACCTCACCGTCGGCGAGGCCATCGCCGAACCGATCTACGCCCGTGACCGTCGCTTCGACCGCAAGGAAGCCGGGCTCATCGTCGCGCGGCTCGTCGACGCCGTGCACCTGCCGCTCGGCGTGATGCGGCTCAACACGTGGGAGCTCTCCAGCGGGCAGCGCCAACGGGTCGCACTCGCGCAGGCGCTCGTCCTCGAACCGCAGCTCCTCGTCGCCGACGAGCCCGCCCGCGGTGTCGACGTCCTCGTCCGCCAGTCCGTGCTCGAGGCCCTGGCGAACCTGCAGCAGGGCCGGCAGTTCTCCGCGGTGGTCGTGTCGAGCGACCTCCGTGAGGCCCGCGCCCTGGCCGATCGCGTCGCCGTCATGAACGAGGGACGCCTGGTCGGGCTCGGGACGTTCGACGAGGTCCTCGACAGTCCAGTGGATCCCTACGTGAAGACCCTCGCCGCGACCGCTGCCCGGCCGGTGAAGCGCCGACCCGCCGCTGGTGCCGGCGGTGCCGCTGGTGCGCCGCGCCGCTCGTCCGCTCCACGCCGTCCGGCGACCGCCGGCACCGGCCCCCGTACCGACCGACAGGAGAACGCGTGACGTCACGTGGCCACCGCGCAGTGCTGACCGACTCGGGAGCGCCGCTGCCGGTGCCACCGCCGACGTCCGGTCCGATCGCGATCCTGCCCTCGCCGGCCGAGCTCCACGTGTCGGCCGTGTCCGACGCCGGTGGTACCGTCGCCGCGCTCGACGCCGACACGCGTGGGATCGTGTGGCTCGACCCGCGTGACCCTTCCGGCCTCGAGTCCGCGCTGGACTCCGCGCCCGGCGTCACCTGGGTGCAGCTGCCGTTCGCCGGGGTCGACGCGTTCGCGCACCTGATCTCCGCGCACGGGGACCGCGTGCTCTTCACCTCGGCCAAGGGGGCCTACGCGGAGCCCGTCGCCGAGCACGCCCTCGCGCTGACCCTCGCGACGCTGCGCGTCCTGCCCGCGCGGGCCCGGGCGACGTCGTGGGCGACCGAACCCGAGGGCGTGTCCCTGTACGGCCGGAACGTGCTCGTCATCGGCGCTGGTGGCATCGCGTTGGAGTACATGCGGCTGCTCGCACCCTTCGACGTGGACGTGACGGTCGTCCGCCGGTCGACGTCCCCGGTGCCGGGTGCGTCCCGCACGGTGACGACCGACGACCTCGACGACGTCCTGCCGTCCGCCGACGTCGTGATGATCGCCGCGGCGATGACGTCCGGCACCGCGAAGCTCTTCGGCGCGGCGCAGTTCGCGCGCATGAAGCCGACCGCGCGGCTCGTGAACATCGCCCGCGGCGGACTCGTCGACACGGACGCGCTCGTCGACGCCCTCCGTGCCGGGGAGATCGCCGGCGCCGGTGTCGACGTGACCGACCCGGAGCCCCTGCCCGACGGTCACCCGCTGTGGGAGACGCCGGGCGCGATCATCACGCCGCACCAGGCGGACACGCCGGAGATGGTGGCGCCGTTGCTCGCCGAGCGGGTGCGGGCGAACGTGGAGGCGTTCCTCGCGGAGTCGGGATCCGGCTTCGTCGGCGTCGTGGACCCGGTCGCCGGGTACTGACGCGCGGCGCGCCCGGGGTGCGTGCCGGATGCGCGGGGAGCGTCCGTTGTCCTGCTATGCTGTTACCCGTTGTTCGGACCGGGTCACCCGGGACGAGCAGTGTTCCACAACAGCACAGTGATCCTCGATAGCTCAATTGGCAGAGCAGCCGGCTGTTAACCGGCAGGTTGTTGGTTCGAGTCCAACTCGGGGAGCGTCAGGCCCTCACCGTCCGCGGTGGGGGCCTTCTCGTTTTCGCGTACGCTGTGTCGTCGCTTCAGCGCCGACGCCGGGGATGTCCGCTTCACGGCGGACGCCGGAGTGGATGCTGTTAGCGTTCACAGGTGCATCTCCTCCATCGAACCGTCCGCGCGGCATTCTGCCTCGTGGTGGCGGGCGTGGTCATGGGTGGAGTCGCTGCGTGTACTGCGGGAGCCGAGTCCGAACCGGACGACTCCGTCGACAGCACGCCGTCGTCTTCGGTCGCGGCATCGGGCACGGCACCGATGGTGTTCGCGTTCGTCTGCCGGAACGACGGGGTGTCGGGCCGCACGGAGACGTTCACGACCTACTCGGCGGTCTGGGAAGCCGGGCGGACCGACTGCCGGGCGCAGCGCATCACGGGGACCGAGGCGTCGGCGCAGCAGCAGGACGCGGTGGACGCCGCGGCGGGGGAGTCGACGATCGAGCAACTCGCCGCGACCTGCGCGGTGTCCGGGACGGCCCCGTGGACGACCCCGATCGAGTCGGCTGCCGAGGCGCGGACGGCCGCAGGGCTCGCGATCTACTGCCCGGGGCATCCGGAGATGGACCACCTGCGCGACGCGATCGCGGCGTACCGGGGCTGAGCCGGGCCTCCAGGCCGGACTCGACGTTCCGTCAGCCCTCCGGGTGGTCGCGGCCGGGCAGCCAGGACTTGCCCGGTCCGCCCCAGCTCTGCTTCTTGACGGACTTCTGGGACTGCTTGGCGTACGGGTGGACGAGGCGGTCCGCGTAGAGCACGCCGTCGAGGTGGTCGTACTCGTGCTGGAAGATGCGCGCGAGCCAGCCGTGCGCCTCGATCTCGAACGGTTCGCCGTGCTCGTCGACCGCGCGCAGCAGGGCACCTTCGCTCCGGCGCAGCGGGAACCGATCACCGGGGATGGAGAGGCAGCCCTCGGACTCCTCGTCCTCGTCCAGTTCCTCCACCGACTCGGGCACCGCCGGCGTGATCCACAGAACGGGGTTCACCGCTGCGCCGCGCCAGAGCACGCCGTCATCATCGGTCCATGCGTACACGAAGAGCCGCTTGCCGACACCGACCTGCGGGCCGGCGAGCCCCACACCGGGTGCCAGGTCCATCGTCTCGAACATGTCCGCCACCAGGGAGCGCAGGTCGTCGTCGAAGACGGTGACCTCCTCGGCGCGGGCGTGCAGGACGGGTTCACCGGTGATCCGGATGGGGAGAACGGCCATTCACCCAGGTTATCGGGAGCGGTCGGATAGCCTCGACGCGTGACGACGGACCTCCAGCTCCCGGACGCGGTGAACAACCTCACCCCGTTCCAGGCGCTCATGATCCCGGTCGCGCTCATCGGCGCGGTCTTCCTGTCGCTCGGTGCCCAGTTCCAGGCCCGCGGGGTCAAGCGGGTCGAAGCGCGCCTCGGCAAGCAGTCGAAGGGCCTGAGCGTCCGGCACATCCTCGGGCTGATCTCGAGCGGGTACTGGGTGCTCGGCACGATCATGCTCGGTGTCGCGGTGGTCCTGCAGCTGATCAGCATCACCTACGCGCCGCTCATCGTCGTCCAGCCGCTCGGCGCCGTGGCGCTCGTCATCACGACCTGGTTCTCGTCGCGGTCCTCCGGGGTCCTCCTCGGGCGACCGGCGCGGCGCGCGGTGTGGACGTGCATCATCGGCGTCGGCCTGTTCGTCGCGATCGCGGCGTTCGTCGGGCACGAGAGCCCGATCACCCGTGCTCAGCTCGTGACCGTGCTGATCATCCTCGCGGTGGTCCTCGTACTCGTCCTCGTGTCGTTCCGCGTCGTCGCGAAGCACAAGAGCGCGCTCTACTACATCATCGGCGCCGGGGTGCTCTACGGGTTCGTGGCGACCCTGGCGAAGGTCACCCTGAACCGGTTCGTCAACCACACGTTCGACTGGCTCACCGTCCTGGCGATCATCGGCGTCATCGTCGCGGCATCCCTCGGCGGGTACTTCGTGCAGAACGCCTACTCGGCGGGATCGGCAGACCTGGTCATCGCCGGCCTGACCGTGGTGGACCCGATCGTCGCGGTCGGCATCGGCGTGATCGTCCTCGACGAGGCCGCCGGTGCACCCGCGTTCGCCGTCGTCGGGTTCGTCGTCGCCGCAGCGATCGCGGTGACCGGTGTCTTCATGCTCGCGAAGTACCACCCGGAAGCCAGACGCTGACCGTCGCCGTCCCCCTGGAGGCGGGCACCCCGTCCACCGCGCGGCTGACGCGGTCGCGCATCGGCGTACGGTAGCGTTTCAGGCCCAGACCAACCCCGGCACGTCGGACCAGCGACCCGCCGGATGCAGGCCCAGGAGAGGACGACGCCCACCGTGTCAGGAGACGCCACCCCCACCGGACGCCCGCTGCGCATCCTCATCGCCGCAGACACCTTCTCACCGGACGTCAACGGCGCTGCCACCTTCACGGAGCAGCTCGCCGTCGGCCTCGCCGAGCGCGGCCACGAGGTCCACACCATCGCCCCGGCCGCCAACCGGCACCACGGCACCTTCGACGAGGAACACCGCGGGGTCACCCTCGTCGTGCACCGGCTCAAGTCGTACAAGTGGCCGCTGCACGCCTGGCTGCGCTTCGCGTGGCCCTGGAGCGTCCGGAAGCACACCGCGCCCATCATCGATGCGATCAAGCCCGACGTGCTGCACATCCAGTCGCACATCATCGTCGGCCGCGGCGTCGCCCGGGAAGCACACGACCGGGGCATCCGGATCATCGCGACGAACCACTTCATGCCCGAGAACCTCCTCGAGTACACGCCCTTCGGTCGCTTCACGCTGCCGATCGCGCTGAAGATCGCTTGGAACGACGCCGCCCGCACCTACCGGCTCGCCGACGCCATCACGACGCCGACGAACCTCGCTGCCGACTACCTCCGCGAAGCCATCGCCGGACAGCGCGTGCTCGCGATCTCGTGCGGCATCGACGCCTCGCGGTACGTCGCGCGGGAAGGTCGTCCGGCGAACAACGAGATCGTCTTCGTCGGCCGCGTCGCCCCGGAGAAGAACCTCGACGTCCTGTTCCGGGCGCTGCCGCTGCTCCCAGCCGAGCTCGGCGCGCGCATCACGATCGTCGGTGACGGCGAGATGATCCCGAAGCTGACCGCGCTGTCGAAGGAGCTCGGCATCGAGGACCGGGTGACGTTCCTCGGGTTCGTCTCCGACGAGGTGAAGTTCCGCACCCTGACGAACGCCACGGTCTTCGCGATGCCGTCCACGGCCGAGCTGCAGAGCATCGCCTCGCTCGAAGCGATGGCATCCGGTCTGCCGGTCGTCGTCGCGAACTCGATGGCGCTCCCGCACCTGGTCGACGGCAACGGGTACCTGTTCGAGCCCGGTGACGAGCGCGACCTCGCCGACAAGCTCGCGAAGGTCCTGACGGCCTCGGACGAGGACTACGTCGGTCTCCGAGAGCGCAGTCTGGCCATGATCGAGGCGCACGACATCAACCGCACGCTCGCGACGTTCGAGTCGCTGTATCGTGGGGAGCCGGTGGCCTAGGCTCCCGACGAGGGGCGGTAGCCAAGCTGGTCAAGGCAGTCTGCTCATAACGGAACGATCGCGGGTTCGAGTCCCGCCCGCCCCACGTGCACCTCCCCACACGCAAGCGGAACAACGACGACGACCAGACGCCCCGCCCGACCCCGAACGTGACGTTCGAGGCGTCCCGGTCGGGCACCGGCGTGCGCGTCAACGCGTTCCGCATCGGGTTCATGGGCGGCATCGGCGTCCTCGTCGCGCTGCTCGCCGGCGCCCTCATCGGCCAGCTGTCGACCGTCCTCGTCTACATCGGCGTCGCGCTGTTCATCGCCCTCGGCCTCGACCCGCTCGTCACGTTCCTCGAGCGCTACATCCCGCGGTGGGCCGCGATCCTGGCGGTCGTCGTCGTGGTGCTCGGGGCGTTCGTGGGCATCGTGTTCGCCGTCGTGCCGATCGTCGTCAACCAGGCGACGAACCTGGTGCACAACTTCCCGGAGATCGTCGAGGACATCTCCAAGCAGGACTGGGTGCAGAACCTGTCGAAGCAGCTCGCCGGCTCGTTCGACCTGACGCACGCGCTGCAGTCGGTCCAGTCCTTCGCCGAGGATCCGGGCAACCTGCTGAGTCTCGGGGGCGGGATCCTCGCGGTCGGCACCGGCATCCTGTCCGGGCTGACCGGCGTGCTCATCGTGCTCATCCTGATGCTCTACTTCCTGGCGTCGATGCGGAGCATGAAGAGCATGCTGTACCGCTTCGTGCCGGCCTCGCGTCGCCAGAACTTCGTCGACGTCAGCGAAGAGGTGACGTCCTCGGTCGGTCGCTACGTCGTCGGCCAGATCTCGCAGGCAGCGATCAACGGGATCCTCAGCCTGGTGTTCCTGCTCATCATCGGCGCGCCGCTGCCGGTGCTGCTGGCCACGTTCGCGTTCATGGGGTCGCTGATCCCGCTCGTCGGGACGCTCGGTGCGGCGATCGTGATCTCGCTGCTCTGCTTCTTCGCCTCGCCGGCGACGGCGCTGGCCGCCGCGATCTACTACCTCGTGTACATGCAGGTGGAGTCGTACGTGATCTCCCCGCGCATCATGTCCCGTGCCGTGCAGGTCCCCGGCGCCCTCGTCGTCATCGCCGCGGTCGCCGGAGCCACGATCGGTGGAGTCCTCGGCGCCCTCGTCGCCGTGCCGATCGCCGCATCGGTGATCATCATCGTGCAGAAGGTCATCTACCCGAGGCAGGAGCAGGCATGACCTCCTCCGCGCGTGAGCGCTGGGCGGTCGGTCCGCGAGGCCCGCTTGCCCTGGTGAACGCGCAGCGGGTCGATCACCCGCAGGCCGTCTGGCCCGTGCCCGGCACGTGGGCACCGTCGGTCGGTGGACTCACCGTGACCGCTGCCGCGGGTGACGGTGTGGTCGTCGACGGCGTCCCGGTCGACGGAACGGTCCTCGTCGCAGGTGACGAGGCGGTCGTCCCGTCGACGGTCGCCTTCCCGGACGGGTTCGCCGGGACGGTCGCCGGACGCACCCTCCGCGTGTGGGACCCGGCATCGGAGGCGATCGCCCGCTTCGCCGCGATCGACCGGTTCCCACGGTCCGACGAGTGGGTCGGTTCCGGCCGCTTCACGCCGGCACGGGACGTGGCCGGCCTGGAGGCTCGTGGTGACGTCCTCGACGCCGCCGGCGATCCGCTGGTGGTCGCCGGCACCGTGTCGACGACCGTTGGTGGCGCGGCCGTCACGCTCGTCGTGGTCCGGTCGGCACCGTTCGGGGGAGCGGCGCGGCTGCAGCTCATCGTCCAGGACGCGACGAGTGCGCTTCCCGAGGACGACGGCCACAGCAGCTACTCGATGGGGCGGTTCTTGTTCGTCACCGACCCGGGTACTGCGGCCGACGTCGAGCTCGACTGGAACGAACTGGTGCTGCCACCGTGCGCGTTCTCGTACCAGTACGCCTGCCCGATCCCGCCGCCGGAGAACCGCCTGTCGGTCCTGGTGACGGCGGGGGAGCGGCACCCGATCGATCGGGACGGGGCCGTCTTCCACTGATCCGGGGCCGGACACGGGCGGATCCGGCCTGCGTCCTTGCCGTTCCCAGCGGAGACGCTGCATAATGGGCGTGTCCGCAAGGACATCACAATCGGATATCGATGGCTCTGGTCACCGGATCCTCCGCAGGTCGATGGGGAAGTCGCACCTGATGATCGGAGGAATCATGACCGGGACTGCGTCAGGAGTGCTCTACGTGCACTCCTCTCCGCGCGCGCTCTGCCCCCATGTCGAATGGGCAGCAGGTCGCGCGATGAGTCGTGCCGTGAACTTCTCCTGGCTGGACCAGCCCGCGCAGGACGGCTCCCGGCGCACCGAGTACACGTGGACCGGGCAGGTCGGCACCGGTGCCGCGATCGCCTCTGCGCTGCGGGGCTGGGAGCACCTCCGCTACGAGGTCACCGAAGAGCCCACCGAGGCGTCCGACGGCGGCCGGTGGATGCACACACCCGACCTCGGCGTCTTCTACGCGCAGACCGACGTCACGGGCAACATGGTGATCCCCGAGGACCGCGTGCGCTACGCGATGGAGGTCGCCGGCAGCAACGCCCTCGAACTGCACCGTGAACTCCGACTGGCGCTCGGTCAGGCCTGGGACGACGAACTCGAGCCGTTCCGCCACGCTGCCGAGGGCAACCCGGTCGTCTGGCTGCATCGCGTGGGCTGAGGCGCCCGCCACAGCGTCAGCCCGGCGCTCAAAGACTCCGACACCTCTGCGAAAGCGACAGTTCCCCGCCGATCACCGGCGGGGAACTGTCGCTTTCGCGATGTGGACGCGACCACAGGACGACGGAGGCCCGCCCCGCAGACGCGAGACGGGCCTCCTGGCTGATCGGTGTCAGGCTGTGCGGAACGCGACGACGGCGTTGTGGCCGCCGAAGCCGAACGAGTTGCTGACCGCGAGCAGGTCGCCCGCCGGCAGCTCGCGCGGAGCCGTCGCGACGTCCATCACGATCTCCGGGTCCTGCTCGGTGAGGTTGATCGTCGGCGGCGCGACCCGGTTGTGCAGCGCGAGGACGGTGAACATCGCCTCGATCGCACCGGCACCACCGAGCAGGTGCCCGGTGGACGCCTTGGTCGCCGAGACGACGACGGAGTCGAGGTGGTCGCCGAAGACCCGGCGCATGGCGTGGTACTCGGCGATGTCGCCGACCGGGGTCGACGTGGCGTGCGCGTTGACGTGCGCGACGTCGTCGCGCGAGGCACCGGCGTGCTCGAGTGCCGTCAGGACCGCACGGGCGGCCGCGCTGCCCTCGGGGTCCGGAGCGGTGATGTGGAAGGCGTCGGACGTGATGCCGGCGCCGGCGACCTCGGCGTAGATCTTCGCGCCGCGGGCCTCGGCGTGCTCCTTCGTCTCGAGGATGAGGGCAGCCGCGCCGTCCGCGAGCACGAAGCCGTCGCGCGTGACGTCGTACGGACGCGAGGCGGTCTCGGGGGAGTCGTTCCGACGCGAGAGCGCCTGCATCGCGGCGAAGGACGCGAGCGGCATCGGGTGGAGCGCTGCTTCGGCACCACCGGCGATGACGATGTCGGCTTCACCCGTGGCCACGTGCCGGTACGCCTCGGCGAGGGACTCGGTGGACGAGGCACATGCGGAGAGGTACGTCCGAGCGCCGCCACGGGCGCCGAACTCCATCTCGATGGCCGCTGCCGGACCGTTCGCCATGAGCATCGGCACGGTCATCGGCAGGACGCGGCGCGGGCCCTTCTCGCGCAGGGTGTCCCAGGCGTCGAGCAGGGTGTTCACGCCGCCGATGCCGGTCGCCCAGTCGACGATGAGGCGCTCGGGGACGACGGTCTCGTTGTCGATGCCGGCGTCGGCCCAGGCTTCGCGCGCGGCGATGAGCGAGAGCTGCGACGACGGGTCGAACCGCTTCGTCTCGGGGCGGGTGAGCTGGTCGGTGATGAACTTCCGGGCCTGGCCCGCGAACTCGACGGGGATGTCGAGCTCGGCGTAGCGCGGGTCTTCGAGCCTGGTGATGCCGGACTTGCCCTCGAGCAGGGCGTCCCAGGTCTCCGAGGCAGTCGCGGCGAGAGGGGTGATCGCACCGATCCCGGTGACGACGACGGTCTTGTTGGTCATGGAACGACTTGTTTCTTCTGAGGTGGACATGAAGAGCGCCGCGGCCCGTGACCGGAAGGGTCCGGCCGGACCGCGGCGTTCAGGAAGTTCGCGCCAGGGCTGTGGGTATCAGGCCTGGGCCTTGACGATGAAGTCGACGGCGTCACCGACGGTCTTGAGGTTCTTGACCTCTTCGTCGGGGATCTTGACGTCGAACTTCTCTTCGGCGTTCACGACGATGGTCATCATCGAGATCGAGTCGATGTCGAGGTCGTCCGTGAACGACTTGTCCGCCTGCACGGTGTCGGTCGCGATGCCGGTCTCGTCGTTGATCAGCTCGGCCAGGCCGGCGAGGACGTCTTCGTTGGACAGGGCCATGATGGTGTCTCCTTGAGGGGGGTGTCGTTTGACCGTGGACCAGCCTAGGGCACGGGGTGGTCCCGTGCCCGCAGCCTGGCGGGCCTGTGGGTGAGTGGGTGAGTGGGTGGACTAGGGGAGCACGACCACCTGCGCGCCGAACACGAGTCCGGCGCCGAACCCGATCTGCAGGGCGAGTCCGCCCGACAGCTCCGGGTGCTCGTCGAGCAGGCGGTGGGTGGCGAGCGGGATGCTCGCGGCCGAGGTGTTGCCGGTGGTCGTGATGTCGCGGGCGATCACCACGGACTCGGGGAGGCCGAGCTGCTTGGCGAACTCGTCGATGATGCGGATGTTCGCCTGGTGCGGGACGAACGCGGCGAGCTGGTCGGGGCGGACGCCTGCGGTCTCCAGCGCTTCGCGGGCGACCTTGACCATCTCCCAGACGGCCCAGCGGAACACGGTCTGACCGGCCTGCCGTATCGTCGGCCGCGCGGCCCCCGCTTCCCACTCGTTGAAGGTCGAGGTCATGCCGATCGCGTCCCACTTGGACCCGTCCGATCCCCAGATGGTCGGGGCGATGCCGGGGAAGTCGCTCGGGCCGACGACCGCCGCGCCGGCGCCGTCACCGAGCAGGAAGGAGATGGACCGGTCGGTGGGGTCGACGATGTCGCTGAGCTTCTCGGCGCCGATGACCAGCACGTGGTCGGCGATGCCGGACTTCACGAACGAGTCGGCCTGGGCGATGCCGTAGGCGTACCCGGCGCACGCGGCGCTGATGTCGTAGGCCGCAGCCGGGGTGGCGCCGATGCGCTCGGCGAGGAGCGATGCCATCGACGGCGTCGCGACCGTGTGCGTCACGGTGCTGACCAGGACGACACCGATCTGGTCGGGGGTGAGCCCGGCCTTCGCGATCGCTTCGCGCGCCGCGGTCTCGGCGAGGTCGACCGCCTCGACGCCCTCACCGGCACGCATCCGGGTGATGATCCCGGTGCGCTGCCGGATCCACTCGTCGGAGGAGTCGATCGGTCCGACGAGGTCGTCGTTCGGGACGGTGAGCTCACCGCGCGCGGCGCCGAACGCCATGATGCGGCTGAACTCGTGGCCCCTGCGCTGCGCGAGGACGGGACGGCCGGTCGGCTCGACGGCTTCTGACACGTCGGTCATGCGGACACCTCCGCGGTGCTGAGGAGCTCGATCGCGGCCGGCAGGTCCTCGGGGGACTTGATCGCGACCGTCGGGGTGCCGCGCAGGCCGCGCTTGGCGAGTCCGACGAGCGCACCGGCCGGTGCGAGCTCGATGATGCCGGTGACACCGGCCTGCTGGAAGGACTCCATCACGGAGTCCCAGTGCACGGGGTTCGCGATCTGCTGGACCATCAGGTCGACGAACTGCCGTCCGTCGTCCACGCGCGAACCGTCGGCGTTCGTCCAGATCGGGAGCGTCGGGTCCACGGCGGTGGTGCCGGCGGCGACCGGGGCCACACGCTCGACCGCTGGGGCCATGTACCGGGTGTGGAACGCGCCGGCCACGGCGAGGGGGATCACGCGGGCCTTCGCCGGCGGGTTCTCGGCGAGTGCCGCGATCCCTGCGACAGCGCCGGCGACGACGGTCTGGCCGCCGCCGTTGTGGTTCGCGGGCACGAGGCCATGTGCCTCGAGGGCCTGGGCGACCTCGTCGGCGTCACCACCGAGGACGGCGGCCATCGAGGTCGGCTCGAGCGCTGCGGCGTCGGCCATCGCCCGGCCGCGGGCGGCGACGAGGGAGACGGCGTCGGTCGGCTGCAGGATGCCGGCGACGGCGGCGGCGGTGAACTCGCCGACCGAGTGTCCGGCGACGCCTCCGACCAGGGCACGACGGCCGTCGGCGAGGAGTGCGTCGGCGGTGATGATGCCGGCGGCCACGATGAGCGGCTGGGCCAGCGCGGTGTCCTTGATGGTGTCCGCGTCGGACTCGGTGCCGTGCACGGCGAGGTCCACGCCGATCGCTTCGGACCACTGCCCGACGCGTTCACGAACGGCGGCGTCCTCGAGCCACGGGGCGAGGAAGCCGGGAGTCTGGGAGCCCTGTCCGGGCGCGACGACGACGATCACCGGACAATCCTGTCTGCCGCGACGCGCGCGCCCCGTGTGGACTCCCGACACGAATCCGCTCGAGACATTGTGGGACCCCTACGGTCGGGGGTCACCGGCGTCCGATCCGACGTCGACCAGAGGCCGACTCGGACATCGCGCCGAGGATGAGCGCCGACTGCACGATGAGGGCGTCGCGGGCGTGTGTGGCGTCCCACCCGATGATGTCGGCGACACGACGGAGCCGGTATCGGACGGTGTTCGGGTGCACGAAGAGCTCGCGGGCCGTGGCTTCGAGGGACCGACCGGTGTCGAGGTAGCACCAGAGCGTCTGGAGCAGTTCGGTGGACTGGTCCTTCAGCGGGACGTAGATGCGCTGGACGAGGGCGGAGCGGGCGAGGGGATCGCCGGCCAGTGCTCGCTCGGGGAGCAGGTCGTCCGCGAGGGCTGGACGGGGAGCGCCGCGCCAGGCACGCGCGACGGCGAACCCGGCGAGGGCCGCCTTCGCCGAGGTCGACGCGTCGACCACCCCGGGGACCTCGTTGCCGAGGACCAGGTGCCCCTCGCCGAACATCGGCTCCAGCGCCTGCGCGATGGCCATGAACGAGACGGGCTCTTCGCCTTCGGGGACGTCGTCCCGCGGCGTCGAGCGACCGATGACGACCACGAGCCGCGACCCCTGCACGCCGATGAGCACGTCGGCGTCCATGTGGCGGGCAGCACGGCGGACCTGGTCGACCTCGAGCTGCTTCGGCGCCGTGCCGACGAGCACTGCGACCTCGCCGTGACCGTGCCAGCCGAGCGCCGCGATCCGCGACGGCAGTTCGTCGTCGTACTCGCCCGACAGGATCGAGTCGACCACGAGCGCCTCGAGCCGCGCGTCCCAGAGCCCGCGGGCCTCCGCAGCACGCGCGTAGACGTCGGCGGCTGCGAACGCGATGTCCCGCGAGTACTTCAGGATCGCCTCCTGCAGCATCTCGTCGTCCTTGGCGCGCTCCTCGACCACGGTCACGACGACGCGGATGAGCTGCAGCGTCTGCTGCAGGCTCACCGAGCGGAGGAGTTCCCGCGGCGCGGAACCGAACACGTCGGCCGCGGCGATCCACGGTGTCGACGCGCTGCCCTCGAGCCACGAGATGAACGACGTGATGCCGGCCTGCGCCACCATGCCGACCGCGGATCGTCGGCCTGGCGGCATCTCGCTGTACCAGGGGAGCGTATCCTCGAGCCGCTTGATCGTGGCGGTCGAGAGTTCGCCCGACACCTGCCGGAGCCAGGAGAGCGCGCGTTCGCGGTCGTTCTCCCGGCCCACGGCAGGGTCGGTGCGGGGTGTCGTCACCGCCGGTGTCAGCTCTCGCCGCCGGCGGAACCGGTCGTGCCGGCGGTCACGTCGTGCAGCCGGTACTTGTCGATCGCCTGCTGGACGAGCGCCGCGTCGACCTTGCCCTGGCGGGCGAGCTGCTGCAGCGTCCGCACGACGACCGAGGGGCCGTCGATGTGGAAGAAGCGACGGGCGGCCGGACGGGTGTCCGAGAAGCCGAAGCCGTCGGCGCCGAGGGTGGCGTAGTCGGTCGGCACGAACGGGCGGATCTGCTCCTGGACCTGGTGCATGAAGTCGCTGACGGCGACGACGGGCCCCTCGGTCGAGAGCAGGCGCTCGGTGACGTACGGCGTGCGCGGCTGCTCGTTCGGGTTGAGGAACGCGTGCTGCTCCGCGTCGAGGCCGTCGCGGTAGAGCTCACCCCAGCTCGTGACGCTCCAGACGTCTGCGGAGACGCCCCAGTCCTCGGCCAGGAGCTGCTGTGCCTCGAGGATCCACGGCACCGCGACACCGGACGCCAGGAGCTGCGCCTTCGGGCCGTCGTGCTCGCTCGGCTTGAGCAGGTACATGCCCTTGACGATCCCGTCCACGTCGACGCCCTCGGGTTCGGCGGGCTGGACGATGGGCTCGTTGTAGACCGTTAGGTAGTACATGACGTTCGGGTCGGCGTGCTTGGGCGAGCCGTCCTCGTTCGTGCCGTACATGCGGTCCAGGCCGGACTGCACGATGTGCCCGATCTCGTAGCCGTACGCCGGGTCGTAGGACACGACGGCCGGGTTCGTCGCCGCGAGCAGCAGCGAGTGTCCGTCGGCGTGCTGCAGGCCCTCGCCCGTGAGCGTCGTGCGGCCGGCGGTCGCGCCGATCATGAACCCGCGGGTCATCTGGTCGCCGGCGGCCCAGATGGCGTCACCGGTGCGCTGGAAGCCGAACATCGAGTAGAAGACGTAGACCGGGATGAGCGGTTCGCCCTGCGTCGAGTACGAGGTGCCGACGGCGGTGAAGGCCGCGAGGGCACCGGCTTCGTTGATGCCGACGTGGATGATCTGGCCCTGCGGGCTCTCCTTGTACGCCAGGAGGAGTTCGCGGTCGACGGACGTGTAGTGCTGCCCGTTCGGGTTGTAGATCTTCGCCGTCGGGAAGTACGCGTCCATGCCGAACGTGCGTGCCTCGTCCGGGATGATCGGGACCACGCGGTCGCCGAAGTCCGGAGAGCGCAGGAGGTCCTTCAGCAGACGGGCGAACGCCATGGTGGTGGCGATCTCCTGCTTGCCGGAACCCTTCTTGACGACCTGGTACTTCGAGTCGTCCGGCAGCGTGATCGACGTGTACTTGGTGCGACGCTCCGGGACGTACCCGCCGAGTGCCTGACGGCGCTCGTGCATGTACTGGATGGCCTCGTCGTCGTTCCCGGGGTGGTAGTACGGCGGCGTGTACGGGTTCTCCTCGAGCTGCGCGTCGGAGATCGGGATGCGCATCTCGTCGCGGAACTGCTTGAGGTTGTCGAGCGTGAGCTTCTTCATCTGGTGGGTCGCGTTGCGGCCCTCGAAGCTCGGTCCGAGGCCGTAGCCCTTGACCGTCTTCGCGAGGATGACGGTCGGCTGGCCCTTGTGCTCGGTCGCGGCCTTGAACGCCGCGTAGACCTTGCGGTAGTCGTGGCCACCGCGCTTGAGGTTCCAGACCTGGTCGTCGCTGTAGCCGTCGATGAGCTGCAGCGCCTTGGGGTCGCGCCCGAAGAAGTTCTCGCGGACGTACGCGCCGTTCTCGGCCTTGTACGTCTGGTAGTCACCGTCGGGGGTGACGTTCATCAGGTTGAGCAGCGCGCTGTCGGTGTCGCGGGCGAGCAGGTCGTCCCACTCGCGGCCCCAGATCACCTTGATGACGTTCCAGCCGGCACCGCGGAAGTAGCTCTCGAGCTCCTGGATGATCTTGCCGTTGCCGCGGACCGGGCCGTCGAGACGCTGCAGGTTGCAGTTGATCACGAAGTTGAGGTTGTCGAGCCCGTCGTTCGCCGCGACCTGCAGCTGCCCGCGGGACTCGACCTCGTCCATCTCGCCGTCGCCGAGGAACGCCCAGACCTGCTGGTCGGACGCGTCCTTGATGCCGCGGTTCGACAGGTACTTGGCCTGCTGCGCCTGGTAGATCGCGTTGATCGGGCCGATGCCCATCGACACGGTCGGGAACTGCCAGAAGTGCGGCATGAGGCGCGGGTGCGGGTACGACGACAGTCCGCCGCCCTCGTGCGACTTCTCCTGACGGAACCCGTCGAGCTGGTTCTCGTCGAGGCGGCCTTCCATGTAGGCACGGGCGTACATGCCGGGGGAGGCGTGGCCCTGGAAGAAGACCTGGTCGCCGCCGGACGCGTGGTCCTGCGCGCGGAAGAAGTGGTTGTAGCCGACCTCGTACAGGGCGGCGCTCGACGCGTAGGTCGAGATGTGGCCGCCGACCGAGATGCCGGGGCGCTGGGCGCGGTGCACCGTGATGGCCGCATTCCAGCGGATCCAGCGGCGGTAGCGACGCTCGAGCTCTTCGTCGCCGGGGAACTCCGGCTCGTTCTCCGGCGCGATCGTGTTGACGTAGTCCGTCGTCGGGACCATCGGCACGCCGAGGTGCAGTTCCTTGGACCGCTTGAGCAGGCTCAGCATGATCTCGCGCGCACGCTCGTGACCGTGTGCGGCGACCAGTCCGTCGAGGGACTCACGCCATTCGGCGGTCTCCTCCGGGTCCTGGTCCGTGCTGCCGTTGCTGTACGGGTCCTGGTCGTTCACCGTCACCCTTGACCTCGGTTCGTTCTCGTGGTGGTGGACATGGTGGCGCACCGGTCGGTCGGGTCACGACCAGCGGTGGGAGCCTCGACCACTCTAGGCCCCAGCACCGACGAGCACCCTGATGGTGACGTGTGTCCGCACGCTCGTGAACAGGTGCTTGCATTCGCGTGTCGTCGGCGTACGATTGCCGATCGTGCCCGTGCGACCCTGCGCGTGCATGGATCGACGGGCACACCCGCAGCCCGAGGAAGAAGTACACGCAACGATGGCACTGGAGATCGGCTCACTCGCGCCGGACTTCGAACTCCCGAACCAGTTCGGAGAGCACGTCCGCCTCAGCGACTTCCGCGGTTCCCGCCCGGTCGCACTCGTCTTCTTCCCGCTCGCGTTCTCGTCGACCTGCACGAGCGAGCTCTGCGCCCTCCGGGACAACGTCGCGATGTTCCAGGACAACCGCGTCGAGCTCATCGGCATCTCGGTCGACTCGAAGGCGACGCTCCGCTCGTTCGCCGACCTCAACGGTTACGACTTCGAGCTCCTCGCGGACTTCTGGCCGCACGGCGCCGTCTCGAAGGAGTACGGGGTCTTCCTCGAGCACAAGGGCTTCGCGAACCGCGCCACCTTCGTCATCGACGTCCAGGGCCGGATCCGCGCCTCGATCATCTCCGAGCCCGGCGTCGCTCGCGACGTCACCGAGTACCGCGCGGCGCTCGACCGGCTGGCCGCCTGCACGGCGCCCGTCCCGGTCGCCTGACAGTCGGTCGCCTGACGGGCGGTCCGTCGCACCAACCGTCGACCGGTCGGGTTCCGAACACCTCCCGGGTGCGCATGCACCGGACTGGAGGCTCGGTGCACGCCATCGACACCGCCGCAACACCGCGGACGGGCACGACCGACGCGTACGCGCCGTTCCCGGTGACGGCTGACGCCGCCAGGTGGTCGCTCCGCAGGACGGTCGTCCCGACCGTGCACGGTCCCGTCGTGGTGCACGCCCGCAGCGGAGACCGACCCCTGCTGTTCCTCCACGGGGTCGCCGGTTCCTGGACCACGTGGACCCCGTTGCTCGAGGCCGCCGACGGCTTCCCGACCCGCGGGCTGGTCCTCGTCGACCTGCCCGGCTGGGGGTCGTCGCCCGCACCTCGGACGCCGCTGTCGGTCGATGACGCCGTCGTGGTGCTGACCGCCGTGCTCGATGCGCTCGGCGTCCCGGTCGTCGACGTCGTCGGGCACTCGATGGGCGCCTTCGTCGGCATGCACCTCGCGGTCGCCGCCCCGGACCGGACCCGTTCGGTGACGCTCGTCTCCGGGACGACGTTCGCCGCGATCGACGCCGCTCGGCACCCGTTGCGCGGCGTGCTGACCGTCCCCGCGTTCACACTGCTGCGGGCCGGCCTCGCCATCACGCGCGGCGCGGCCGTCCCGATGCTCCGGGGGCTCGCCGGCATCGGTCTCCTGCGGTTGCTCGCCGCACCCGTCTTCACCCACGTGCGGCGCCTGGACCGGAGCGTGCTCGACGCCTTCGTCGAGGAGCTCCGGCCTGCGGGCTTCCTCGCCGCCGCACGATCGGGCGCCGCCTACGACACGGACCGCTGGCGGGGGATCCGGTGCCCCGTGACCGCGGTCTCCGGGCGCGACGACGTCTTCGCCCGCGTCCGGGACCTCGAGGACCTGGAACGCGTGGTGCCGCAGACGCGAACGGTGCTCCTGGACGACTGCGGGCACTTCGCCCACGTCGAGCACCCGGCAGCGGTGGTCGCCGCGCTCAGTGGTACTGCGGCGGCCAGTCGAACGCGGGCGGACGACGTGGGACCTCGCCGACGGTCGTGACGACGAGGTCGACCTCGCCGAGGTCCTCCAGCACGATCGACCGCGGGTTCCCCAGGTACCGGCGGCCGTCGACCCACACGGTCAGGTCCCCGTGCAGACCGCCCACACCCCAGGCGCTCAAGGGGACGCCCCACTCGTCGAAGAACTGCCCGAGGGTGAAGTCCTGACGGACCGGTGACTCGACGTGGACGATGCCCGACGTGTCGTGCGTGTGGATCTCCGCGGCGAAGTGCCGACGGTCCGAGTGGCCGATGTCCGCGGGGATCACGACCGGTTCGTCTCCGTCGGTGATCGTCACGTGGGTGTGGATGTGCTCGGCCAGTCGCTGTCCCCACACGTCGTGGAGCCCTGCGGCCTCGGCCCGTGCCGCGAGGTCGGTCGGACGCGGCCACGGCGGACCGTCCTGCACCGCCGAGCACCCCGCGAGGAGCACCACGAGCGCGGCGGCCGTCAGGGTCGCAGTCGCCGTTGCTCGTCGCACCGTTCCGTGTGTACTCGGTCAGACGCGCTCCGGCACGAGTGCCGCGACCCGGGATCGGACCTCGGACACCACCGTCCGCCGCATGCCCGGGGAGAACAGCGCGTGGTCCCCGTCGGGCACCGGCACCAGGCTGACCGAGCCGGGGCGGGGCCCTGGTGCGTACCGCTCGAGCGCCGCGCGCCCACCGAGACGCTCGAACGTCGCGACGTCGACGGGAGCCGCGATCACCACCACCTCGGTGCCGGCCGCCACGAGTGGTCGCACGTGCTGCAGGACGCCCCCGGTGCGGCTCCGCTCGACGTGCGCACGGACGACCTGCGGCACGACACGGTCGTACCAGGACCGGATCCACAGCCGGGCGGACGACGGCGACCGGGTGGCCGCCGCGCTGTGGCCGCCCGGTGCGGCGGGCCGCCGGCGGAAGTCGTTCGGGCTGATCTCCACGACCAGCCGCGGGGACAGCGCCGCAGAGCGGCCGGCGAGCCACGCACCGGCACACATGCCGACCAGTGCGAGCCGGTCGCCGTCGACCCCGAGGGCGGACACGACCGCGTCCTGGTCGTCGACCCACGTCTGCGCGAACAGGTGGTTGTGCTCACCGGCGGACACCGTCGTGCTCTCCCCGGTGCCCCGGCGGTCGACCCGGACGACCCTGGCGCCGTCCTCGGCGAGCGCCCGGGCGAGTGCGACCTGGTAGTCGTTCCCGCCGACCCGGTGCTCGGCGCCGCCGGTGTGCAGGACGACGACCGGAGCGTCGTCCGGCGCGCCGGCGGGGGCCGTCTCCACGGCGAAGAGCGACTCCGGTCCGAGGTGCACGACGTGCTCCGAGATCCCGGAGTCGAGGTCGAGGACCGCGTCGACACGTGGCGGTCTCGACGCGACCGTCGCCGTGGGCACGTGTTCGTCGACCCATGCGACCACCGTGTCGACCGCCTGCACCGGCATGCGCGCGTGGATGCTCATCTCGTCGAGCAGCTCTGCGGTCCCAGGTACCTCGACGACCGGGAGACCACCGACCGCTCGGGGGGCTCGCGCCCCTGGCCGCACCAGCACGAGCGTGGAGCGGGGGTCCCGTTCGACGTGTACGAGCGCGGCGACGGCTGCGGCCTGCGCCGGATCCAGGTCGATCCCCACGAGGGTCTCGACGCCGTCGACGACACGGGTGGCCTCGATCGTCAGCGTCGCGAGCGCACGCTGTCGACGCAGCCAGGCGCGGCCGGACTCGGGCGCGTCCCAGAGCACCAGGCCGTCGCCCTCGGTCGCGGCTGCGGACGCGATGAGTGCGCCTGAGGCGAGTCCGACGAAGACGATCCGCTCGGCCCCGGCCGTGCGGAGCACGGCCGCCGCGTTGCGAGCGGACCGGACCGGCGCTTCGGGGTCGGCGTCGTCCTGGGAATCGCCACGGCCGGACGGGTCGTAGCGCACCGAAGCCACGCCACGAGCCTCCAGGCGGTCCGCCAGCAGGCGGAACGTGCGGTACGCGAGCACGCCCTCCTGTCCGAGCGGAGTGCAGATCACGACCCCAGCGCGCACCGACGGCGGTGTCTGCACCGCGACCCGGGAAGCCGGGGAACCCGACCACCCGTGCGTGGTGGTCACAGCGTCAGCGCGCGACGGACAGCCGCTGGCCATGCGGCGGGGTCGGTGCCGTGCGCGGCGAACAGGGCGATCGTGATGCGCTCCAGGCCGAAGGCCAGGCATGCGCTGTGGGCGACCTCGCCGTCCTCGGTGCGGAGCCCGAAGGACAGGCCGAAGTGGTCCTCGTGGAGGTTGGCGGAACTGATCGCGGTCGCCTCGCCCGCGTCACCGTAGACCGGCGTGACGAACTCGTACTTCAGCGCCTGTTCGACCTGGTTGCGCGCGAGGATCTTGCCCACGCGGCCGAAGAACGGGTCGTTCGCGGGGACCACGTCGATGTCCAGCCCGAAGCCTTCCAGGAGCGACCGCATCACGGGGATGTGTCCGTCGCGGTGCGCCTTCGCCGATGTGGGTGTGCCGATGTGGACGAACTCGTGCATGTGGAACGCCTGCAGCCGCATCGGGTCGAGCGATGGCTCACGCCGGAACGAGTCGCCGACGATGTCGAAGGACCGGCCGGCCTGCTGCACCGTGTCACCGACCAGGCCGTAGACCGGGTGGCAGACCGCTGGGGCGAGCATCAGGTCCGCCGGCTCCAGGAAGGACTCCCAGCGCTCGCCGCGTTCGCGCGCCGCGAGGAGCTCGCGGTGCTTGCGGTCGCCGCCGGTGAAGCCGGAGATCGACGCCGCGAGGTCCGGGAACGAGGCGATGTAGTCGGTGCGTTCGAACGCGGCGAGCGGTTCGATGGGCGGGAAGCGGAGGACCTCGGAGTCGAGGTCCGCCATCGAGCGGACGGCAGCGGTGTCGACGGCGGTGTACACGCGGTCGAAGACGCCGGTGCGGCCGTAGAGCCCGGGGGAGCCGAGGTCGATGAGGACGCGATCGGCGAGCAGGCGGGCGCGGAGTGCTGCGCGGGCGTGGTCGAGCGGCGTCGCGGTCACGGGTGCTTCGGTGATGGTCACAGGATCGCTCCGCTCATGAGTGCCAGGCCGGCGTCGTTCTGGAGGAGACGGTCGTTGCTCACCATGACGGCGGCGCCGTGTGCGTCTCGGAGGTGTCGGGCGATGCTCGTCGGTCCCGACGCGGCGTACCCGGCGATCCCGACGATGCGGAGCGCTGCGGTGACGATGTCCGTCACCTTCTGGGAGGCGCCGATCTTCAGCGCGTTCGCGGCGAGGGCGTATGCGCTCGATTCGAGGGTGTCGGGGTCGTCGGCGACGGCGTCGAACCGCTCGGCGGCGTGCCGGACGCCGTCGGCGAGGCCCTGTAGGTCGACGAGGAGCTCCGCGAGCCGCAGCGCACCGGGTGGTGTCGTCCCGATGCTGGCCCGTGCCTGCTTGCGGACGGCCGAGCGTGCGCGTTCCGCTGCCGAGGCCGCGATGCCGAGCCACACCGACGCCCACAGCACGTGCGAGACGGGGAGGATCGTCTGCGCCGAGATCGTGGCGTAGTCGTCGCGGAACACGTGGTCGAGGGTGGTCTCGGCGTCGAGGATCCACCCGTTGCTGCACGTGCCCCGGAGTCCGAGTGTGTCCCACGTCGAGGTCTGCGAGAGCACGGTGCGTTCGGTGTCGCAGATCACGAGGCGCTGGTCGGACGCCGGTGCGTCGGGGTCGCGGCGAGCGGTGACGAACACCGCGCTGGACTCCGTGGCGTAGGAGATGACGGGGGCGTCCTTGCGGAGGCGGATGCGACCGGGGACCTCGGTGGACGCCTCGATCGCGCAGGTGGACCGTCGAGCGTCGCCACCGACGCCCTTCTCGGTGGTCGACGACGCGACGAGCGCGCCACCCAGGACCTGGTCGATCATCGCGCGCACGCCGGCAGCGTCGCCGCCGTGGCGCCAGAGCGCCATCACCTGGCCCTGGTGCATCGCGAACACCATCCCCGTCGCTGCGCACGCACCGCCGAGCTCGGTCGCGATCGCGGACAGGTCGGACACCGAGGCGCCTTCGCCACCGCGTTCGACCGGGACCGCGGCGGCGAGCAGGCCGTACTCGCGCATCGCGGCGATCGCCTCGCGCGGGGGCCGGGCGTCCCGGTCGACCTCGTCCGCGAACTGCGCGGCGACGGCTGCGACGGCGGCGGTGCGCTCGGCGAAGCGGTCCGCGGTGGATCCGGCCGCGACCACGGACCGCGTCGGGGACTCCGGCTGCAGCGTGGTCACGCCGTCACCTGGGCCGCCGCGGTGGTCAACGACTCCACGGAGGAGAACGTCGCTCGATGCAGGAGGTGGTCGGGGAACTCCGCGTCGAGGTCGTTCTCGATCGCGAGCATCACGTTGACGGTCGCGTGGGACGTCAGCCCGAGGAGGTAGAGATCCGCGATCGGTGCCACGTCCCACGCGTCGACGGTGAGCCGCCCGTGGTCGGCGAGCGCGCGTCGGACGGCCTGTTCGGTCGTGTCAGAGAGGGTGTTCTGGTCCGGCTGCATGCGAGCAACCCTAGGGACGGGGATGCCCCGGAAAGCCGCCGTCCGGATGCGCGAAACCGCAACGACCCGCCCGGGGCTGAACAGCGGCTCAGGGTGTCCCGATGCGGGGCCCGTTCACCGGTCTGCCAGCGCCACCGCCGTCGCGAGCGCCAGCCCACGCTCGTGGGACAGTGACACGTCGACCACGGTGATCCCCTGCGCTTCGGCGAGCGTCAGGGCTGCGCCGGTGAGCTCCACCACCGGGGCGCCGTGGCCGTCGAGCACGATCGCGACGTCGTGCAACGGCACCGCCTGCCCGCCGGTGGGGCGGAGGAGCTTGATCACGGCCTCCTTGCCGGCGAACCGCGCGGCGAGGCGCTCCGGGTCGTCGTGAGCGTCGGTGCGCTCCCGGACCGTGAAGACCCGGGCGAGGTACCGCTCGCCGTGCGCGCTGATCCCGGCGAGGACGTCGTCGACCGCGGCGAGGTCGCACCCGGTGCGGACGGCGGTCATGCCGAGATCGTACGTGCCCCGGCCGGTCGTCGGGCCGCGTCGCGCTGCCGGACGGTCGGCCGGTGCCGCCGGACCCGGTGGCCTAGGCTCCGGGTCGTGCGCGACCACGGCTTTGCGGCCCGCGACACGCCGACGAGGGAACCGATCGCGGGGCTGCGGACACCACAGGACATGAACCAGATCACGGGGGACCGCGTCGACTGGGCCCTGAGCACCGCGGGCGACGGCCAGGCGTTCGGGCGGGTGTTCGACCGGCACGCTCCGCGGCTCCGTCGACACGCGGTCGGACTCGTCCCCACCCCTGCCGATGCCGACGACGTGGTCGCCATCGCCTTCCTCGAAGCCTGGCGGCGACGTGACCACGTCCGGTTCGTCGACGACTCCCTGCTGCCCTGGCTGCTCGTGACGACGACGAACGCGGCGCACAACCTCACCCGCTCGACCCGCAGACACCGTAGCTTCCTCGGCCGGTTCCCCGTCGACGACCCCGCTCCCGACCCCGCCGAGCGGTTCACCGACGGGGACGCGGTCGCCGCGCTCCGCGGCCTCGGGCTCGCAGACCAGCGGGTCCTCACGCTCTGCGTCCTCGAGGGGCTCAGCGAACGCGAGGCGGCGACGGCACTCGGCGTCCCCGCCGGGACCGTCAAGTCCCGACTCCACCGGGCGAAGGCCCGGCTCCACCAGCAGTACACAGCCACAGCGGAACCCCTCGGAGGCGCACTGTGAACGACGAACGCTCCCCACTGGACGACGAACGCCCTTCTCGGGACGACGAACGCTCCCCACGACTGACCGCGATGCGCGATGCCCTCGTCGCCGAGGTCGTGTCCACTCCTGCGGCCCGAGCGCGCCGTCGGCGTCGACCGACCCGGGCCACGGTCGCAGCCGTCGTCGCCGCGTTCCTGGTCGGTGGGGGCCTGACCGGCGGGCTCACCGCCGCAGCGCTCCCCGGCAACGACCCGGACACCGCGGTGCAGGCCTCGCTCGGTGCCACGACGCGGTCCATGGTCGAGGACGTCAACCACGGCCGGCTCCTCGGCACCCCGACGTTCCGCGTCACACACGGCGACACCGCGCTGCCCCTGTCCTCCCGACCATCCGGCGCGGACCGCGTCGCCGTGGCGTGGGCATGTCTCGACGGCAGTGCCCCGACCGTCGAGGTGGGAGGTCGCCCGGTCGAGGGCACCGCGTGTGGTCGTCGCGCCGACGCGGAGTCTGAACAGATCGGATGGGCGCTCGCCGCGGCACCGGCGTCCGGCGACGCAATGGTCACCGTCTCCGCCGACGATGCCGACCGGTACGGCGTGTGGGTGTCCTGGGCTCGGTCGCCGCAGATCAGTCGTCCGTCGGCGCTGCAGGAAGCCGAGACGGTCGACGGCGTCGTCACGCTGGACGAGTACCGAACGGCGTTCAACCGGCTGCTCGCGTGTCAGGCACAGGCCGGGCAGCCGATGGCCGACGTCCCGCTCTCCTGGTACTCGGACGGCGGGTGGAACGGCGAGGGGCGGGGGATCGGTCCCTGGTTCCTGTACGCCACGCCGTCCGACGGGAGCGAGGTCTTCGACACGCAGTGCTACCCGAGGGAGTTCGGCGCCGTGGACGCGATCTGGCAGGGGGAACACCCGATGCCGGAGGACCCGCCGGCGGCCGGGTGACGCCAGCCAGACGTGTGCCCTGTGAGGATTCGCCGGGGGCGTTCGCCGCACGCCCTGGCCCGGTGGCTAACGTTCGGGACATGACGACACCCGCAGAGACCGACCACAAGCGCCGGGGCGGGTGGTTGCCCGGCCAGGACGACCTCGAGGCCTGGATCGAAGGGCACCGCGAGCGCGCTCGCGCCCACCGCGACCGTCCGCTGCATCCCGCCGTCGCCGCGTTCCGGCACCTGTTCGACACCGACCCGGTGATCCGGATGGGGATGACGCGCATGATCGAGCAGGTCCCGCACGGCAAGCAGTACCGGAAGCGGCACATCGAGGACATCGACGAGTTCTTCTCCCTCGTCAACGAGGTCATGACGACTGCTCCGGCGTTCAGCGACGGTGGCATGGTCACCACCCCGTTCGCCGCGATCCTCGACTGGACGATGGCCACCCCGGCCGGGTTCGCCGTCTACCGGGACCCGAAGGTGAACGCCGCACTGAAGGACGTCCTGGACGCGTGGGCCGAGTACCTCGACAGCCCCGCCTCGCTGTCCGTGATCGTCGACGCACCCGACGGGTGGAAGTCGGAGCAGGCACAGCAGGTCGTCGGCATGGACCAGTTCCAGCACGACCCCGACGCCGAGCACTGGGGCTTCACGTCCTGGAACGACTTCTTCATCCGCCGGTTCAAGGACGGCCAGCGCCCCGTCGCGGCCCCCGACGACGACACCGTCGTGGTCAGCTCGAGCGAGTCCACGCCGTACGCCATCGCGACGAACGTGCAACGTCGTGACGAGTTCTGGGTGAAGCAGCAGCCGTACTCCCTCGAGGACCTCCTCGCGAACGACGAGTCCGTGGACCGGTTCGTCGGCGGGTCCGTGTACCAGGCGTTCCTCAGCGCCACGAACTACCACCGCTGGCACGCACCCGTCGCCGGCACCATCGTCCGCGCCTTCGTCCAGCCCGGCACGTACTTCTCCGAAGCCGACGCCGAGGGCTCGGACGCCGTGGAGCCGAAGGACTCGCAGGGGTACCTCGCGCACGTCGCCGCGCGGGCCGTCATCATCATCGAAGCCGACAACCCGTCGCTCGGACACGTCGCGGTCGTCCCCGTCGGGATGATCGAGGTCTCCTCCTGCGTCATCGGCGACGGCATCGAGCCCGGCCGTCACGTCGACAAGGGCGACGAGCTCGGGTACTTCCAGTTCGGCGGGTCCACCGAGTGCCTCGTCTTCGAACCGGGTGCGATCGAGTCGTTCGCCGTGCAGGCGTTCCCGGACCCGCGGCACCCCGCGCTGGTCCGCCTCCACACGCAGATCGCGACCGCCGCGTCGGTCTGACCCGTCGGCTCGGTCCGCGGATCCTGTGGACTGGAGGCTCGGTGCCGGCCGACACCGAGCCTCCGATCCGTCCCACGGCGCTGCATCCCTCATGACGGCGGCGAAGACGCCGCCGGTTCCGCTGGTCCAGCTCGCGCTCTATCACGGCGGAACGGCCAGGTGTTCCGCTCGCCGTTCCCGTCGGAGCGGCCGCTACGATGGATCTCGAGGGCCTTTAGCTCAGCTGGTAGAGCGCCACGTTTACACCGTGGATGTCGTCGGTTCGATCCCGGCAGGGCCCACCGAGGAAAGCCCCGATCAGAAAAGAAATAGATCGTTGCTCGTCTGTGCCGCCTCTCCGCCAAATGCCCAGCGTGTCGGTGTGGTGTCGGTGCTCAATCCGCAGGACGGAACTTCGAAGCGTTGCGAACCTCTGCGAAGCAGCGGAATTCACCGGTCATACCTCGGTTCGACGAGCGGCTAGCGGTGGGCTCGATTCGTCGCCGAGAGGGTCTTGTGCGGAGCGCCGGAGCACGCTCAATCCCGGCCTGGGGCGAGGCCCGGCCGTAGGTGCGAACGAGGACCCATTGGGAGCCAGGCAACAGCGTGAAGCCTCCCCGCTTGAGGTACAGCATCCGAAGGCGAGCGTTCCCTGGTACCGCGAGGAGCGTCTCGCCGCGGTGGAAGACGTTCTGCAGCTCCTGGACGAGTGGAAGCGCAATAGCCGCCGCGTGCTCGGGGCCAGGATCCGCCGAAGCAAGGTCCGTCACGACCCAGTAAGGGTGCGGCGCGCCGACCCGGTACTTCTTCTCCGACGCCGACGGAACGATGGCCTCATCGCGAGCACGCGCGGTGACCGTCTTCCGCTCATCTACGGACTCTCCACCTGGCGCGACTTCAGCGCCACCGCGATGGCGTGGGCCCAGAAGGTCTGGGCGGACGCCGGCGTGACGCGCGACCCGGAAGACTCCGACTACGTCGTGGGCGTCCCGGACGGGCAGTCCACAATGCTCGTCGCCGGCCTCGAGATCTCCGTCGAGCTCGACCCACCGCTCGAGCAGCTGATCCGCAGCCTGCTGGACCAGACGACTATCTGATCTCGCAGGCCCGGACCGAACGTCGGACTCTGGCGCAACGCCGGCGAGGACGCCGGTCACCCACGTGGTGCTCTGGTCGAACCGGACCGCCGAGTACCCCCTCGGCGGTTGCCCGGTCCTAACCCGCTACCCACCGATCGGTCTGGACGACGTCCTCGCGGAGAACCCCACCGTGGAGGCGGTCGAGGCGTTCCGGTGGCCGGCCCGCGTCCCGTAAGGCTCGTGGGTGGATTGAGGACCGACGGGCGACCCACCGCGCACCTAGCGCTCATCTTCAGGCGGGCGCGTGGTGCTGTCGGCGGATGGTGGGTGGTGCCGCCGTGTCGATCGGCCATGCATCGAAGCAGTACTCCTCGAGCACGGTGTCGATCCAGTCGTGTTCACGGCCACGGGCGCTGATCCGGAGCCGGTACAGGCCAGGCGTGGGTGTGAGAGGGGGCTTGTCGAAGTCGGGCCCGTCGAAGAGGCTGACGACGGTGAGGCCGGACTCGATGTCGTCGACGTCGAAGGTGACGTCGACGACATCGGTCCAGGATTCCTCGGGGAGTGGTGGCTCCATGCTGTGCGCGTGCACGTCGATCGAGACGAAGCCGAATTCAGCGACAGTGGCGAGCATCGCTGGGAGGTGCTGTTCCATCGCGGGTTGGATCCACGTCACGGTCTCATCGGGGCGGATGAACTGGATCCGAGCGATGTCCTCCGGCGTCGTCGCGACGAGGCGGCCGCCCTCGATGCTGAGGGCGCCGTCGTCGATGTCGGCTTCGTAGTGCACGGGACCTCCGGGGATCAGGTGTCGAAGGCGCTCTGCGTCCTGATCCCGTTCTACTCGTCTGGGTGCAGACTGCCGTCGGCGGCCCCGGTCTGCCAGGCGGTGAACTGCACCTGTAAGCCCGAACGTGACGGCGCACAGCACATCGGTCCAGCCGTCACGGTCGCCTCTTCGTCCAGCGGTGCCACGCGAACCAAGCGCCAGTCGCCGCCGTCGACGCGCGCGCGCACCGTGAGGGCGTTGCCGGACCGGCTTGCGCGGATGGTGACGAGCTTGCCGTGCCAGTCCGGGACCGGGGAGAGAGACCAGTCGGAGAAGACGCGCGTGACGACAGCTCCGAGGCTGTTCTCACCATCGCTCCGCTCGACGCCAGCTTTGATCCAGGTCTCCTCGTCGACGGAGACGAAGATGCCTGCCTGGTCGAACTGGTCGGTGAAGTCCAGACGAAACGTCACCTCGATGGCGGTGCCGTTCGGAAACGGGGCGAGGAGCGCGTGTTCGCTGTCGTGCACGAACCCGTACGAGGTGAGCCGCCAAGCGTCGCTGCCCTCGACGGCTGTCACACGCAATCCGTCGCCCGCTGTCAGGGCCTCGACGGGTGCGTTCGTCCACGTCCCGGAACTCCAGCTGATGTCATCCACCCATCGAACGTATCGGCCAGAGCAGCAGTTGCGGTGTGTCGCCCAGCGGGTCGATAGGGACTTCTGACGTCTCCGAAGTCGATTGACTGCCGCGGTCAGTCCTCCTCGCATTCGCCACCCTCAGTGGCCGCGACCATTGCAAGAGCAACGATCAGCAGAAGCGTCAGGACCACCGCAAACGGAAAGGCTCCCACCCCCACGCCTCCGTCCCCTCAAGACCTTGACCGTAGCGCCCGAACAACTCAGCGTGACAGCAGCCCTTGAGACCGTCTCGATAGCCGATCGGCTATCGAGACTGCGTTTTCCTACCTCGCTCCGTGCTCGTGAAGTACCTCGTTTGCTGCTCGATCCCACCCCGTGGGGTCGTCGCCTGGAGGAACGAGTGCGAGCGAGTACCAGAGCACGAGGATGGGCCACCACTGGAGTTCCGTATCGGTGATTGCATGGACCGTCTGGTATCCGTCCAGGAACTGCTGCCGAACTGACGGGGCAACGGGTCCCCAGTCCCGGAAAAGCGTGCCGAGCATGACCGCTGAACGAGCGAGCTCGACGATCCGATGGTCGAGTCGAAGCTCCTCGAAGTCGAGAACGCCGACGACAGCACCTTCGGCGCACAAGATGTTCGCGGCGCGGTAGTCGCCCTGCACGATCTGGACGGGCGGGAGATCCGACGGCGCTCGTTCGAGCAGCCGCCCGAGAACGTCTCGGGCTTCCACTGCCAGCGTCGACGGATGAGAAGCAACCCAGCCTCCAATCTGCTCGGCGAGCGGTGCCGGCACGGGAAGGACCTCGGGTCGCGAGTTGCTCAGGGGGTATGCACGCAGTGCGTTGTGCAGCCGAGCGAGTGTCGCTCCCGCTCCACGAACCTGATCGGCGTCCTCGACGTTGAGGTGGGCGCCGTCGATGACGCGTTGCAGTCCCATTGAGACGCCGTCGCTCGTCACCTGGACCTCACCCGAAAGTGTCGGCATCGGTGCCGAGACGGGGAGTTGAAGCGCACCGAGCCAAGCAGTGAGCTTGGCGGCAAGCGCGAGGCGTTCGAATCGGTCAGGCGCTACCGACCACTTCAACAGGAGGCGTTGGTCGCCGCTGCGCACCCATGCAAGAGCGTTGCTGTCGCTGATCACGACCCGCTCCGGCGATCCGACACGCGTACCCCAATGACGCTCGACCGTTGACCTGACCCAAGCGCTCACTGCCTCCGCGTTCGCAAAGCCGAAACGGTTTCGGAGCACTTCAGCCGGGTCGTCCTGCGCCCACAACATCTCGATCGTCATCGATCCCCCTGCATCACGAGACAGACGTCGAGCCCGACGCCCCGCTCGATCTTGCCGTGCCTCGACCCGCTTCCCACTTCTTGTCAGAGTCTTCGGAGCGGATCGGCCTTCGCGGCGAAGAACAGAGACCGGTTCGCTTTGTGCACGTCGATCCGTCCGGTGGGCACTCCACTTCCCCGAACGTGGGGCTGCCGCTCTGCTCCTGACCGTCCATAGAGTCGGCGGTCAGGAGGGACTGAACCCCGCATGAATCGATGTGCAGAAGCGCTCGACGCGACCTTCCGGCGACCGCCGAAACTCGTACCAACCCGACCCATCGACGCGCCGCCGGTGCTTCCCTTCGGCGTCGCGCTTCAGCGTCTGCGGGAGCGGGCGCTGACGGACTTCAGTGCCAGGCGTGCCGCGGGCGGATACCTCTCCGGTTCGACGAGGGAAAAGCCGCTGACGTGGGGCGACGTGGAACGGTCGCTGAACGAGAAGCTCGACTCGTACCGGCACGCGTCCCGTGCACTCGTGCTGCAGCTCGGCGTCGAGGTCCAGAAACCCATGCCGTGGTGGCGTCATGTTGGTCTCGGCCTCGACGAGTACGTCGACCGGACCCCGGGCCGGTCACCAGTCGGAACCGTCGTGTGGTCGCCGGCGCCACCGGTGCTCGACGACCTCATCTTCGGAGACCTGTACCTGCTGCCCGGGCAGTACCCGAAGTGGGTCTCCGAGTCGGTCGGGAACATCCGCCGCGAGTACGGCATCAACGTCGCCGCATTCGCCCTCGCCCCGGAGGTGCCGCTCCGATGGGCGAGCCGTGTCCGCATCGTGCAAGTCACGGCCGCTGTCGAACAGCAGCGCAACGCTCACATCGTCGCGCTGCAGCAGCAGGCGGAAGCCGAAGGGGAGTCCGGCTACCGCGCGTTCGACAACTGGCACAACCGGCACGCGGCAACGGTGTTCATGACGCCCGCACTCGGACGTCGCGTTCTCCGCGCCCGGAACGTCGCAGAACTCGCTGAGGAACTCGTCGGCAGCATCCCGTGGCTGACCGACCTGGACGTCACCGCGCAGCGGCTCCATGACACCCTCGCCACCCCGGTCGCGAGACCAGCAGTCCGTCGCTGAACGGCCACGCGGCCGCAGGTCTCTCGGTCGCGCACTCGGTCGAGCAGCGTGAGCGGCAATCGCATCGGCCGTAGTCCGGTAGGGGATCGGCTCGTGGACACCCCGGCCCCAGGATCCCAGGCTGGTTCCGTCGCAGCCGTGGGCGGACCCGCTGCCTCGCATGTAGTTGCCAAACTGGAAAGTGCATGTCATCCTGGTAAACAGGAGGGAGCAACATGGACAACCAGCACAGCATCAGCCCGAGCGAGGCCCGAGGGCTGCTCGACACCGCAGACCGTCTCAGCAGACAGGCGCACGAGCGCACACGGTGGCCCTACGTCACCTTCATCCTCGCGCTCGGCACGGTGACGTCGTTCGGAACCCTGGGAATGGGGCTGACCACGGGCTCAGCCTTCGGACTCACCTACGTCGGCACACTCACGGCACTCTTCGCACTCATCGTCTTCTTCGCAGTCACGATCCGTGGCCGAGCATCCTTCGCACGAAGTCGACGATGGACGATCTACATCGCCAGCTGGTTCGTCACCTACGCAGCCGCGATCGCGGTCGTCGCTTGGGTCCACGGCTCCGTGCTGTGGTCGGGGATCACGTCCGCGGCTGTCCTGGCGGTCACGATGGCCTGCGCCTCGTACGAGGCGCGACGATGACGACGATCGACCACTCGCACCCCCGTCACCGACTCGACACTCATCTGCAGAACCCCGTACGCTTCTCGATCGTCGCCGCACTCGACCGCGCAACGACCCTCGGGTTCCGCGAGGTCCGGGAAGCCATCGAGGTGACCGATTCAGCGCTCAGCAAGCAAGTCGCCCTTCTGGAGGCAGCCGGCTACGTGTCGGTCGGGAAGGCCTTCACGGGGAAGACGCCCCGCACGTCGCTGACACTCACCCGCCAAGGCCGGGAAGCCTGGCGAGCCCACCTCGCAGCACTCCGAGAAATCGCGGGCCAGGCCTGAGCCATCGTCGACATCGCGTCCGATAGTTGATCGGCTACGGGACCCGAGTCTGAGGGCTGCGTCTCCCGGGTCATCGGTACCACTCTTCCTCGATCGTCGCGAGCTTCGACGGGCGAAGCTCGGCGGTCAGGCCGTAGAAGCGCTGGAAGGCAATCCGGAGATTCTCGTGGAGATCGAAGCCACGGCGGTCGTCGACTGACGAACCATGACGGGGTAGCGCTCAAGTGGTGACTGTAGGTCGTCCGTCAGCCCATCGGCTATCGGGACGTGTTCTGGCCAAAGTGGAGCTTTTCAGTTGTCGAGGACGGGGGAACGGGTGCGGTGGTTGACCTCGATCTCGAGGCCGTCACCGACGGGGCAATAAAACGCGGTCCAAGTGGCTCCGACTGCTTCGAACCCGTCGCTGAGCGGCCCGGGTTGATAGCCGGCTTTGGTGAGTTCCTCGTGCTTTTCGATGACGGCTTGGGCGGTGGGTTGCATGATGCCGATGTGGAATCCGCTGGGGTACGCGGACCGGCCGTCCGGGGTGGGGCGGATCTCGGTGATGACGATGTTCGATCCGTCTCCGCCGGTCAGCATCGCGAAGTGGCTCCCGGGGTTGGTGGCCCACGCTTCGTCGGGGACGGTCCCGGCTTGGATGATGCGGTACTCGAAATGCTGCTCGAGCGTCGCCGTGAGTGCCGGGACGTCGCTGCTGCAGAGGTTGACGTGGTTGAGGTTCACGGAGCTTCTCCTGGTCGGTGGTGGTCTGCCCGCTGGCGTCGGAGGAACGTCGTGATCTCGGCGGCCACCGCCCGCGGATTGCCGCCGTTCCAGGGGCCGTCGTGCCCGAGCCCGGGGAGTTCCGTGTGCGACGCGTGTGGGAGGACGCGCTGCACGGCGCGGACGGCGTCCTGGAGGAAACGGGGACTGGCGGTGCCGCTCAGGAGCAGGACGGGCTGGGTGATGCTTGCGAAGGCGTCGAGGTGACCATCGACCTGGGCCACGTCGTGGAAGTCGTAGCGGACGCCCGGGAGGAGACTGCGGAGCGACGTCGCCGGGCCGGGCGCCAATCCCTGCACGGTGAGGACGATCCGGCCCAGGAGCCGACCGAGCCACCTCGGGAGATGGTTGATGGCCGCAGGCGCCGTGCCGGCGGTGGTGAGCGCTCCGATGAGTGCCGCTCCGAAGCGGCGGCGGTCGATGTCGTCGAAGAGCCGTCGCAGCCGGTTCCGGTCGATCCCGTCGGCGTAGAACGGTGGCTCGAACACGATCGCGTGTTCCACATGCTGGAGTGTGCGCGCGGCTTCGAGGACGATTACGGCCCCGGAGCTCAGTCCGAAGAGCGCCCGTGCGCCGGTGGCTGCCATCACGGCGTCGAGGTCGTCGATCTCGCGCGCGATGTCATGTGCCGGGTCGTACGGGTGGGGGCTGAGACCGCGTCCGCGCCGCTCGGCGCGGACGACGGTGAACGTCTCGGACAGATCGTCGGCGAGGTCCCGGTACGCGTGGACGTCCGCCATCCCACCCTGTACCAGCACGATCGCTGGTCCCGTTCCTTGACGGACGATCCCGATCCGGGTGCCGTCGCGCGACACGACGCTTTCTTGCTTGGTCTTTGTCTGCACTGCGTCCTTCCAATGCTCACACGGCAAAGTAGTTACGCCGTAAAGCTACTCCAGGATGCTAGGTTCAGGCCATGGTCGACGCAGCACCGCCCGCGGATGAGGAGCAGCGCGCTCAGGTGATCGCCGCCCTTCGTACGTTCGGGGCTCGCGACTCGGAGCTTGGACGCCAGTTCGCGCGATCGCACGACATGCATCCGACGGACGCCGCCGCGGTCGTGGAGATCCTCACTGCGGAGCAGCGTGGCGACACGCTGACACCGGCGCGGTTGGCGGCGAAGATCGGATTGACGACCGGTGCCACCTCGACCCTGTTGCGTCGACTCGAATCAGCCGGCCACATCGTCCGGAGTCACGACCACGACGATCGCCGACGCGTGAGCCTGCGCTCCACCGACACCGTGCACGAAACGGCGACGGCGTTCTACGCGCCGCTCGCATCAGCGATGGATGCTGCGCTGAAGCGCTTTTCCGCTGCTGACCTGGATACTGCGGCTGAGGTCATTGCGGCGCTCGAAGCCGCGATCGACACCACCGCCTCGCGGGTCAGTCGGTGACGGTCAGGAGTCATCCGCACTGCGCGACGGCGGTCGGGGCTCGCTGACCCGTGCCACGATCGGGGCGACCAGCTCGACGCCTCGGTCGACGTCGGACATCGTGCGTCGACGCAGCTCGGCGAGGTCGTCGCTGGCGCTGCTGTGTTGTAAGAGCGCGGTCAGGTGGATCCGCCACAGGCTGATGAGGGCGGCTGCTGCAACCTGGTTGTCCGGGTGGGTCACGGGAAGCCCGTTGCGCCGAGACAGTGCTGCAGCCGCGTCGGCGGTGAGCGCGTCGGCTCGTTGGGCGACGACCGCTCGGAGCGCTGGTGTCGCGTCCACGAGTGCAACGAACCCGCGAATACCACGGACCAGGTCATCGCCCGAGGTTGCCAACGGTGACGTCGTCGCGAGCTGGTCGATCTCTCGCCCGATCGCGTCGAGCACAGCCGCGAGGAGACCGTCCTCGTTGTGGTCTTCGCTCAGGACGGCAGAGAGCGCATCGCCGCGCTCGAACAGCAGCGATTCCTTCGTGGGGAAGTAGCTGTAGAGCGTCTTCGGGGTGACTCCACACGCCTCGGCGATGTCGCTGACCCGAACGCTGTCGTACCCGTGCTCGGCGAACATGGCGGTCGCGGTGTCCGAGAGGCGGGCACGGAGCGCGAGCCTCTTGCGCTCTCGCAGACCTGGCGTCACGGACTCCATCGGCCCACGGTAGCGCGCGCGGCCCTGTCGACCAAGAAAAGGTAACAGTGTGAACTTTCTGGTGTAGCGTCCCGGGCGAGCACATGCCGACGTCAGTTCGCGTGGTCTGAGCACCGCCAGGAAAGCCGAGGAGTGAGAACCGTGACCACGACCCCATCGAAACGAGCGGAGACACGGAACCCGTCGAAGACCTGGCGGGCGCTGCTGCTGTGGCTGCATGTCGTCGCCGCGGTGTGCTGGATGGGTCAGGCGCTGGCCGTGACGGTCCTGCTGATCATCAGTGCCACGTCCGGCTCCGGCGATCTCAAGATCGGCACGGTGCTGGCGTCGGACCTGCTCGATCAGAAGATCCTGGGCTACTCGGCGATCACTGCCGCGTGGACGGGTTTCGGTCTGTCCGTCACGACGACGTGGGGGTACTTCCGCAGCCGGTGGGTGACGACGAAGTTCGTGATGACCATTGCGCAGATCCTCACCGGGACATCGATCGCCGGTGCTGCGTACCCGCAGCTCGAAGCCGCCGCGCTCGATGGGGAGAACGGCCCCATCGTCCTGGCCACGATCGCCGTCGGCCTCGTCGCCGCCGGCGCAGCATTCCAGGTGTGGTTGTCGATCGCGAAGCCGTGGGGCCGAACGCGATGGGGGAGACGGGCGCAGGTGCAAGGAGCGCTCGGCCGACTCGCGCCCGCCCCGACCCCTGTGGTCGCGGGTCTCTTCCTCGCCGCTCTCGTCGACCTCACCGTCGGCCTCGTCACGGGCATCCCACTGCCGAGTGCGTCCACCGTCATGCTCGTCATCGCGCTCGTCGTGCGCCGACGTGCGCGGATGCAACTCGCCTCGGAAGGCAGCACCCCTGCCATCGCAGCCGACAATGGTGGTCGGCGCAGCGACGCCTCGCCACGCGTTCTCGACGGAGTGATCGCAGAACGCACACAAGTCACCGACTCGGTGGTCCAGCTGCGAGTCGCAGCCGTTGACGGCTCCCCGGTGCCGGATTGGAAACCGGGGGCGCACATCGACTTCGTCCTGCCATCTGGGAAGGTCCGTCAGTACTCACTGCACGGGAACCCCCGCGATCGCGCCGGCTGGAACATCTCGGTAGTGCGGGAAGCCGAAGGCCGGGGAGGGTCCATCGAGATCTTCGACCTCCCAGTCGGCTCGAAGATCGGGATCGGAGGCCCACGGAACAACTTCCCCCTCGTGGACGCGCCGCGCTACCTGTTCGTCGCAGGCGGGATCGGCATCACCGCGCTCAAGCCCATGCTCGAAGCCGTCGACCGTGCGGAAAAGCCCTGGGAGCTGATCTACCGAGGCCGCTCCCGCGCCGACATGCTGTTCGCGGACGAGCTCTCCCACCATCACCCTGACCACGTCGTCGTCTCCGCCGCTGACACCGATGCCCGTCCAGACCTCGACGCCGCGCTCTCCGACCTGGAAGACGGATCAGCCGTGTACTGCTGCGGACCGTCGTCGATGATGGACGCCCTCGACCAGAGGATCGGGTCCTCACACCCGAACATCACCTTCCACCTCGAACGCTTCGTAGCAACTGCCCGGGACGACAGCCACAACCGCGCGTTCCAGGTCTTCCTCCCACGAGCGGGCGAGGTCATCGACATCCCCGCCGACAAGACCGTCCTCGATTCACTCCGCCCTGTGCTGCCCGAACTGCCGGGGTCCTGCGAGACCGGGATCTGCGGCAGCTGCGAGATGCGGATACTCGCCGGCAAGCCCGATCACCGTGACGACATCCTCACCGGCACCGACCGAGAACACGGCAATCGGATCTACCCATGCGTCTCACGCTCGAAGGACCCTCTCCTCGTCCTCGACGGATGAGACCTCGCTGCATTGCAGTACCCCAAAGCCTGGCGGCCGCATGCCGATCGGCTTGTGGCATCGGCGCACTCACGACGCTCTTCGCACCCATCGTCTTCTTCGCAGTCACGATCGCGGTCGTCGCTTGGGTCCACGGCTCCGTGTAGCGGTCTGGGATCACGTCCGCGGCTGTCCTCGCGGTCACGATGGCCTGCGCCTCGTACGAGTCGCGACGATGACGAGGGTCGCGGTCCGCGGCTGCCTGTTCCCCGGCCACCATCACACCGTGGATGTCGTCGGTTCGATCCCGGCTGGGCCCACCGTGCTCGTCTGCTCCGTGCTCGTCCCGAACCGGTCGACGAGCTCTCGCTTCAACACCTTGCCGCTCGGACCGAGGGGCAGCGCGTCGAGGACGTGCACGGCACGCGGGTACTTGTACGCCGCGATCTCGCCGGCGACGAAGCCGATGAGTTCCTCCGGCGTCGCGGTGGCTCCGGAACGCAGCACCACGGCGGCCTCGATCTCCTGCCCGTGCAGCTCGTGGGGAACACCGAACACGGCGGCCATCGTGACGTCGGGGTGGGTGGCGAGGACCTCTTCCACCTGCCGCGGGTACACGTTGTAACCGTTCCGGATGATCATGTCCTTCGTCCGGTCGACGATGGTCAGGTAGCCGTCGTCGTCCTTCGTCCCGAGGTCTCCGGTCCGGAACCAGCCGTCGACGATCGCCGCTGCGGTGTCCTCCGGCCGGTCGAGGTACCCGTTCATCAGGTTGTGTCCGCGGATGACGAGTTCGCCGATCGAGCCGTGCGGCAGGAGCACGATCGCGTCGTGCACCTCGGGGTCGGCGATCTCGACGTCGACGCCCCAGACCGGGGTCCCGATGGTGCCGGGCCGCGGTGGGAAACCGACGTGGTTGAACGTCGCGACCGGGGAGGTCTCGGTGAGGCCGTACCCCTCGTGGATGGGAGCGTCGTACACCTTCTCGAAGCGCTCCAGGACGGCCAACGGCAGCGAGGCGCCGCCGGAGATCGCGTAGCGCAGGTGTGGGCGCGCTTCGGAGCGGGTGGCCGCGTCGAGCAGGGCGATGTACATCGTCGGGACGCCCATGAAGACCTCGCAGCCGTGCTCGACCATCGCGGCGAGGGCGGAGTCGCCGTCGAACTTCGGCAGCATGACGATCGTCGCCCCCACCCGGAAGCCGGTGTTCATCGTGCACGTCTGTCCGAACGTGTGGAAGAGCGGCAGTGCCCCCAGCAGGACGTCGCCGCGGTGCATGTCGAACGTCGTCATGAGGTTCGTGTTGACCTGCTCGAGCAGGGAGAAGTGCGATCCCTCCGCGCCCTTCGGCTTCCCGGTGGTCCCGCTCGTGTACAGGATCGTCGCCGTGTCGAACGGGTCTCGCGGCGTGTAGGTGCTGAGCGGCTCGCTCGCCGACGCCAGGGCCTCCAGCCGGTCGTGGACCGGGGCCCCGTCGTCGGACGCCGGCGGTGCGAGGACCGTCAGGAGGTCGACGCCGGCGAGTTCCGCACCGGGTGCGCCCTCGCCGAGCAGCGGGGCCGCGCACACCAGCAGCGTCGCGCCGCTGTCCCGGAGGATGTACTCGATCTCGTGCCGCTTGAGCAACGCGTGCACGGGGACGGCGACCGCGCCGAGGGCGAGGGTGGCGTAGTAGACGCGGGGGAAGTCCTCGACGTTCGGGACGAGCATCGCGACCCGCGATCCCTCGCCCACGCCTCGGTCGCGGAGTGCCCCGGCGTAGGCGAGCGTCTGTGACCAGAGCTCGGCGTACGTCGTGCGGCGGTCGCCGACGATGACCGCGACGTCGTCGGGGTACCGCGCGGCGGACTCGGCGAGGATCGCGGCGACCGACGCGGTCGCCCGGGTCGGTCGGGCGACGGGTGCGGTGTGGTTGGTGGTCATGCGGTCCTCCGGCGACATCGACGAGTGAGGTTCCCCGATCCTACGGTTCTTGTTCGGAGCGGTTGTCGAGCGCGACGGGGATGGGTACGGTGATGGGCATGCAGTGCCGTTGAACCGTCTTCGATTCCCATCTGTGCGCCGATCCGGCGCGGTTCGAGAGGTTCACCATGCCCGCACACCTGCCCCTGCACGGCAAGACCGCCCTCGTCACCGGTGTCTCCCGACGCCGCGGCATCGGGTTCGCCGTCGCGACGAAGCTCGCCTCGCTCGGCGCGAGCATCGTCATCCACCACCACCGTCCGCACGACCTCGACCTGCCGTGGGGTGGTGACGACCTCGACGCCGTCCGCGACGGGATCCGCGCCCACCTGACCGAGGGCGCACGCTTCGCCGATGTCGCCGCGGACCTGTCGGACCCGTCGACGATCGCCGGTGTGATCGACACGGCCGAGGAGCTCGCAGGCGGGCTCGACGTCCTGGTGTGCAACCACGCCAAGAGCGGGGACGACGGCAGCATCCTCGACATGACCCCGGAGCGGCTCAGCGCGTTCTGGGAGGTGAACACCCGGGCGACGATGCTGCTCACCGCCGAGTTCGCCCGCCGTCGGGCTCCGCAGACCGAGGAGCAGCGGCGTCCTGGTGACCGGATCACCGGCAACGGCCCGTACGCCGAGCCGCAGGGTCACGTGTTCTGGATGACGTCCGGTCAGATCCACGGCGCCATGCGCGGCGAGGTCGCGTACGCCGCGAGCAAGGCAGCGCTGGCGGGGGTCACCGCCACCGTCGCCGCCGACCTGCTGGAGCTCGGGATCGTCCTCAACACGGTCAACCCCGGTCCGGTGAACACCGGGTACATGGACCCGGAGACGACGGACCGCTCGCTCGAGGGTCTGGACGAGTACCTGGCCAGCACGCCGTTCGGTCGGGTCGGACGGCCGGAGGACCCGGCTGAGCTCATCGCGTGGCTGTCGACGTCGGCCGGGGGCTGGGTCGTCGGGCAGGTGCTGACGAGCGACGGCGGGTTCTCGCTCTGACCGCGGAGCCCCAGGTCGCCGGCCGTAGAGTCGACCGCGTGCACGTCGTCATCGCCGGCTGCGGCGACCTCGGGACCGCCGCCGGACTCCGCTTCCACCAGGCCGGTCACACCGTGGTCGGCCTGCGGCGCAGCCCCGAACTGCTCCCGACGTGGATCGAGGGACGCGCCGTCGACCTGCGGCACGACGCACCGGTCATCAGCGCCGACACCGGAGTCGTGGTCGTCGCACTCGCCGCTGGCAGCAGGGACACCGAGACGTACCGCGCGACCTACGTCGACGGACTCCGGCACGTGCTCGACGCCGTCGACGCGTCCGGCTCCTCGCCACGCGTCGTCGTCGTGTCCTCCACTGCGGTGTACGGCGGCGACGGCATCGTGACCGAGGACACGCCCGCGACCGGCGGCACCGAGACCGCCGACGTGCTCATCGAGGCCGAGGAGCTCCTCCGCTCGCGGGTCCCCGACGCGACGCTCGTCCGCCTCTCCGGGATCTACGGGCCCGGGCGCACCCGGTTGATCGACCAGGTGCGATCGGGCAGGGCGACCGTCGTCCCGGAACCGGGGCGCTCGCCGATGACGAACCGGGTCCACCGCGACGACGCTGCAGCGGCGCTGGTGCACCTCGCGACGCTCGACGCCGCACCGCCACTGGTCATCGGCACGGACGACGAGCCCGTCCGCCGCGACGAGGTGCTGCGGTTCCTCGCCGCTGAGCTCGGTGCCGGACCCCTGCCCGAGGCGTCCGCCGACGTCCCGGTGACCGACAAGCGGCTGTCGAACGCGCTCCTGAAGTCCTCCGGCTTCTCGTTCCGGTACCCGACCTACCGCGAGGGGTACCGCGCCGTCATCGCCGGCGACGGCATCCGGTACGCCTGAGCGGCGGGTAGCGGATCAGCCGGTCTCGGATCAGCGGTTGACGGCGGCCATCCCCGCGGCGTCGTAGCGGTTGCCAGCGACGCCGATCCGGTCGGCCAGCCCGTCCAGGTCGGCGACGTCGTCGGCGGAGAGCGCGATCGCCGTCGCGCCGGCGTTCTCGTCGATGCGCTCCGTGCGGCGCGTCCCGGGGATCGGCACGATGAACGGGTGCTTGGCGAGGAGCCACGCGAGCGCGATCTGCCCGGGCGTCGCACCACGGGTCTCGGCGAGGGTCCGTACCGCGTCGATGAGGGCCTGGTTCGCGGCGAGGTTCTCGGCCTCGAACCGCGGCACCTTCCCGCGGATCTCACCCTCGCCGAACGACGTCCCCGCGGCGATGGTGCCGGTCAGGAATCCCTTGCCGAGCGGGCTGAACGGCACGAACCCGATGCCGAGCTCCGCGCAGGTCGGCAGCACCGCTGGTTCCGGGTCGCGCGTCCACAGCGAGTACTCGCTCTGCACGGCGGTGACCGGGTGCACGGCGTGCGCGCAGCGGATGGTCTCCGCCGCCGCCTCGGAGAGCCCGAAGTGCTTGACCTTGCCCTCGGCGACGAGTTCCCCGACGGTGCCGGCGACGTCCTCGATCGGTACGTCCGGATCGACGCGGTGCTGGTAGTACAGGTCGATCGCGTCGATGCCGAGCCGGCGGAGCGAGCCCTCGGCTGCCTCGCGGATGTGCTGTGGGCGCGAATTCACGCCCATCGACTTGCCGTCGACGATGTCGAAGCCGAACTTCGTGGCGAGGACCACCTGGTCGCGGATCGGCCGGATCGCGTCGCCGACGAGTTCCTCGTTGTCGTGCGGGCCGTACACCTCCGCCGTGTCGATGAACGTGACGCCGTGCGCGACGGCGTACCGCAGCACGCCGATCATGTCGTCGCGGTCGCCGGGGTTGGGGCCGTAGCTCTGGGACATGCCCATCGCACCGAGTCCGATCGCGGAGACCTCGAGGCCCTGGCCGAGTGTCCTGGTGTGCATGCGTGCTCCTGTCGTCGGGATCCACGCTACGGACGCGGCCCACGCGGAAGGAGTCACGGACAGAACACCCCGAGGCGGACGGGAGGCTCGGGGCGGGCCCGCCCCGTGCCTCCCGTCCGTCCTGTGGTCACCCCGTGACCAGGACGGCCTGGATCGCAGGGGCGATCGTCGCCACGAGGGCCTCGCGGTCGGCGTCGACGAGGGCCGGGACCCCGACGATGCGACGGGCCGTGACGATGCCGACGAGCATCGCGGCGGCGGCACCCGCTCGGAGGGTCGTGTCCGCGCCGTCGCGACCGGAGGCGCCGTGCTCGAGCCGCGATTGGATGAAGTCGCGGAGCTGGGTGGTCGCGTTGTCGTTCGCGATCGCGCCGCGCAACATCGCCATGAGGGGCTCGGACTCCGCCGGAGGCCCCTCCCAGGCGTCGAGGTAGGCGCGCACCACACGTTCGCCGAGGTGCTCGTCCGGCCCGTCGAAGGCGGTGTCGAACCGGGCGAGCGCCGTGTCCGGGACGGCCATCACCGCCGCGAAGAGGCCGTCCTTGGAGCCGAAGAACTGCATCACCTGGGACGGGTCCACGCCCGCGTCCGTGGCGACGCGGCGGATGGTCGTCGCGGCGAACCCGTCGCTGGCGAAGCGGGCGCTGGCGGCGGCGAGGACGGTCGTCCTGGTGCTGGAGGACCCGGGGCGCCGTCCGACGCGCGGGGTCGTGCTCGTGTCGTCCTGCGCTGCCATGGCCCGAATCTACCCGACGTCGGCAATTTCTCAACGCGTGTTGAGTTCTGGTGGCGATCGACGTACGCTCGGCCCGACGACGAGCCCGCGAAGGACTCCAGGACGAAGGAGCACACGATGGCCGACCAGACGAAGTACGTCCCCTCCACGCCGCTGCCCGCAGCGCGCACCGGTGTCCTCACGCCGTTCGAGCCCGGTACCCGCACGCTCGAGGCCGGGTTCCAGGTCGCGCCGCAGTTCCGGCCGCTGACGGTGGACACCGTGTTCGACAAGGACGTCGCGATGCGACTGCGCGACGGCACGACGATCCACCTCGACGTGTTCCGCCCGGTCGGCACTGAACCGGTGCCGGTGATCGTCGCCTGGAGCCCCTACGGTAAGGCGCAGGGGGCGTCGATCAGCGTGATGGGGGTCTTCGGACTCGTCGGACTGCCGAACAGCACGGTGTCCGGGCTGGAGAAGTTCGAGGGAGCAGACCCGGCCTACTGGGTCGAGCGGGGCTACGCGATCTGCAACGTCGACCACCGGGGCATCGACCAGTCCGAGGGTGACAGCGTCCTCTGGGATCGTCAGGACGGTCGGGACGCGTACGACGTGATCGAGTGGCTCGCCGAGCAGGAGTGGTGCGACGGCAAGGTCGGGATGAGCGGCACGAGCTACCTCGCCGTGTCGCAGTGGTTCACCGCCGCCGAGCAGCCCCCGCACCTCGTCGCGATCAACCCGTGGGAAGGGGTCAGCGACGTCTACCGCGACCTCGTGATGCGCGGCGGCATGCCCGACACTGGGTTCGCGCGGCAACTCCAGGAGGGCAGCTTCTTCGGGAACGGGCAGAAGGAGGACGTCCTCGCCGAGGTCGACGCCTTCCCGCTGATGACCGACCTGTGGGAGCAGAAGATCCCGGACTTCGAGAAGATCACCGTGCCCGCGTACGTCGTGGCCAGCTACTCGAACACCCTGCACACCGCGGGGACGTTCCGTGCCTGGCGGCGTATGGCGAGCACCGAGAAGTGGCTCCGGATCCACAACAGCCAGGAATGGCCGGACTACTACGACGAGGCGAACGTGGAGGACCTCCGCCGGTTCTTCGACCACTTCCTGAAGGGAGTGGACAACGGGTGGGAGACCACGCCGACCGTCCGGTACTCGGTCCTCGACCTCGAGGGCGGCGACGAGGTGGCGGTCCCGGCGGACTCGTTCCCGCCGGCGGATGCCACGTCGACGAAGTACTTCCTCGACGCGAGCACCCGGACGCTCGCGACCACCGCGCCGTCGGACGCGACTGAGGCGTCGTACGCGGTCGCCGCGAACCCGGACGCCGTCTCGTTCCTGAGCCGCTTCGACGAGGAGACCGTCCTGGTCGGCTACCCCAAGGCACACCTGTTCGTCGAAGCGCGTGGCGCCGACGACATGGACCTGTTCGTCCTCGTCCAGAAGCTGGACCGCTGGGGGACTCCGCTGCAGGCCTTCACCGTGCCGAACCAGGGCGCGATGGCCCATGACCTCACCGACCACGGCGCGACGATCCTCCGCTACAAGGGCTCCGACGGGCGGCTCCGGGTGTCCGCCCGGCACCTGGACGAGCAGCTGACGACGGTCGACGTGCCCGCGCACACCTTCGATCGCGTCGAGAAGCTCACCCCGGGCGAGATCGCCGAGATCGAGATCGACCTGTTGCCGATCGGTTTGCGCTTCCACGCCGGCGAGCAGCTGCGGTTCGTCGTGAGCTCCCGCAACCTCCTCGGCACGCTCATGCCTGCGATCCGCGAGTACGTCGGCGCGAACGCGGGGACGCACGTCGTGCACACCGGTGGCGAACGTGCCTCGTACCTCCAGCTCCCCGTCCGGACCGCCCGGTGACCGCCGCGACGGTCCGCCTGGCGGGCGAGGACACCGACGTCACGATCGACGGGTACGAGCTGTTCTCCGCCCGCCGGGCGCTCGAGCTCCTCAAACAGAAGGTCGGCCGCGACGGACTCCTCGAGCTCCTCGAGGACGAGATCGCCGAGGGCGAGGTGTTCCTGCGGGACCACCTCACCCGATCGGCCGGGGCGGAGGCGACCGGCACGACCACCCTCCGCGCATCCGGCATGACCGCCGCGGCGTTCGGCCGGTGGCTCGGCGCCGCATTCGCACGGGAGGACGTCATGCTCGCGGGCCACCCGGAGCACTACGCGATCCACGCCGAACCCGGTCGGCTCGTGAACATCGTCGAGACGCTCGACGACCAGGTCTGCTCGTTCTTCATGCGGCCATGGGCGGACAGCATCGACGACGTCCCAGCTGGCCGCCGCTCGCACATGCTCCTGGCCGACGGCACGGTCGTCGGCTCGATCGCGAACGTCTTCGAGGACGAGCACGAGGGCTTCACGGTTCGCCTGTCGGTCACCCTCCCGGTGACGTGCGCACCCGACGTGGTCGAGCAGCACCTGGAGCACTTCGCAGTCGAGTTCCGGACGTGGATCCTCCGGGCGGCGCGGGAGTCCGGCGAGGCCTGACCGAGCGGTCGACTACGGTCGGACGGCTTTCGCGACCAGGTCGAACGCGCGCCACATGTCCCCGGGTCGCGCGGTGATCGACTGCATGCCGACCGCCACGGCTCCCGTGTCATCCGTGACGGAGTCGCCGATCATCACGCAACCGGACGCCGGCACCCCGAGCGCATCGGCTGCGAGTCGGAAGATCCGCGGGTCCGGTTTCACGCACCCCACCTCGAACGACAGCACCACCGCCTCGAAGGACCGCTCGATGCCCCACCGGCGCAGGATCGGTCGCACGTCGATCCCGGTGTTCGAGACCACGGCGAGCGGGACTCCGTGTCCCGCAACGGTCGCCACGAACTCCAGGACGCCCTCGTTCGGTGAGACCTGGTCCGGCATCGCCTCGTAGAGCCTGGTCGCGAAGTCTGCTCCGACCCCGCCGGCCCGCGTGATCGTCTGGACGAAGGCCTGGCGATGGGTGTCCGGGTCGAGGTCCCAGGACCCTGCGGGGAACGACTCAGCAGCATCCGCCCACACCGAGCCCAACCGTTCCCGCGCCGTTGCTCGCTCGGCGTCGGACGGCGCATCGCCCGTCGCCGCGGCGTCGATCCAGTCGTCGACTGACCGGTGCACCGCGGTCGTGCCGAAGAAGTCGAGGAGGACCGCGCCCGGGCCGGTCACGGCGTCGCTCCCGTCGTCCAGGGATCCTCTGGACGTGTCCCTTCCCGGAACCCGAAGTGTTCGAGCATCCCCATCGCCTCCGGGAAGTGCGCCGCGAGCGTCCCCTCCGCGTGCGAGTCGCTCCCGAACGTCACGGCCCGCCCGCCCTCGTCGCGCCACCACTCCGGGATCCACGGCCACAACCGCCTGGTGTTCATCTCCAGCGCGCGACCCGACCCGGCGATCGCGCGCATCGCCGCCCGGAAGCCCTCCTCGAACCGCCGCGGGTCGAACGGCCCGGCCGACTCCGACGGCCACGAGCGCACCGCGTAGTCGATGTGGGTGAAGACCTCGAACGAGTCCGAGCCGGCGACCATGCGGGGGATCTCGTCGAGGTAGGCCCACATCACCTCGTCGGGATCGCGACGGTGGTAGAGCGTGACGGGCTCGGTCCGGTCACCGTCGGTGAACGGCAGCATGTGCAACGACCCGTTGACCCGGTCGATCGTCCCCGACCGGAGCACGTCGGCCGCCGCCGCGTCCCAGACGTGCGGCTGCCCGAACTCCACTCCGGTCAGGATCCGGAGCGCGGGGAACGCCCGGCGGCACCGGTCGATCGACTCGAGGTAGCCGTCGAGGTCGAAGGGCGGCAGGCGCACGTGGTTCGTCTCGTCGACCAACGCCTCCGCATGGTCGCCCATGTCCCCGGGTTCGACCCGCCACCGGTCCTCGAAGTCCAGGTGCTCGGTGAAGACGAGCGCGGGCAGACCGATCCGGACGGCCCGGGCGCACGTGCGCTCCATCAGCCCGACGGACGCCGGGTCGGTCGCGGCGTCCCACGACCACTCGCTGTGCACGTGGGCATCCGCGGTGAGCCTCATGCCTGCCATGCTGCCAGGAGGCCCACGTCCGCGTCACTCGATGCCGTGCCCGTCGAGCAGGCTCGACGCGACCGCCCGCGCCACACCGGTGTCGGCATCGGCGTCCCGGAGGCGCATGGCGAGCGCGCCGGAGACGACGAGCGTCAACTGCTCACCGAGCGTCCCTGCCCGATCACCCACGAGGGGCACCGCCAGCTCCGTGAGCCGCGTGCGGAGGCCCGACGACTCGGCATCGAGCACGACGCGGATCTCCGACGGCGCATCGGCGTACTCGGACGCGGTGCCGAGGAACGCGCACCACCGTGACGCCGCCGAGCGGGTGCGGTAATCGTCGAGTGCGTCGAAGACCGCCAGGAGCCGGGCACGATCACCGGTCTGCCGCTCGACCGCAGCAGTCCACGTCGCCTCCCAGTCCAGCCGGCGCCGCTCGAGGGTCGCCGCGACGAGCGCCTCCTTGCTCGGGTACCCCCGGTAGAGCGTCGCTGACGAGACCCCTGCACGCTCCAGGACCGCGTCCACCGAGGTCGCCGCGATGCCGTGCGTGAAGAACAGGTCCTCGGCGGCGTCGAGGAGCTTCTGCTCGGTTCCTGCACGCATGGCCATGTCAGCACCCTAGACTCCGAAAAGTGAAACGATCGTTTTCGAAAGGGACCGGGCTCGCCGCGGCCGGTGCAGCCCTCGTCGCGGTGACCTACGGGCTCGTCCGCCTCGCGTACGGACTGGTGCTGCCGGACGTGCAGGCGGACCTGGGGCTCGGCGCGGCGCTCGCCGGGTGGATCTCCGCTGGGGCGTCGACCATGTACTGCGTCGGGGCGGTGATCGGGTTCCTCGCGGCGACGAGGCACCCGCGCTCGCTCGTGGTCCTGGCCGCGAGCACCGCGGCGGTCGGTGCCGCCGGGATGGCGTGGAGCCACGACGCGACCACCTTCGGCGTCGCGGCGGTCCTGAGCTCGACGGGCGCGGGCGCTGCATCGCCCGCGCTCGTCCGGCTGGTCGCGCGGAACACGGCACCGGATCGGGTGCCTCGCGCGCAGTCGGTCGTGAACGCGGGGACCGGACCCGGGCTCGTCGCGGCCGGGCTCCTCGCACTCGCGGTCCTGCCCGAGTGGCGCACCGCCTGGTTCGTCGCCGCGGCCTGTTCCGTGCTGGCCGGGGCCGCCGTGCTCCTCACCGACCACCGCGGTCACGCCGACACGACGGAACGAGTGGACCGAGCAGGACGACCGACGGGGTCGTGGTTCGTCGCGCACCGTCGACTCCTCCTCGCGGCACTGCTGCTCGGCGCCGGCTCCGCCGCGGTCTGGAACTACGGCCGATCCGTCCTGGTCGACGCCGGTGTCGATCGGGAGGCCTCCATCACCGCCTGGATCGCCCTCGGCCTCGGAGGTGCTGCGGTCGTCGTCACGAGCCGGTGGACGGGCGGCATGCGACCGGCGCGGCTCTGGGGGATCAGCGTGACCGCGGTCGTGGTCGGGTCCCTCGCGCTCGCCGTGGTGCCCGGTGCCGTCCCGGTCGCGCTCGTCGCCTGCCTGGTGTTCGGGTGGGGCTACACCGCGGCGACCGGGGCGCTGATCGCCTGGACAACCGAGATCGATCCGGACCGTGCGTCGGCGGGGACCTCCATGCTCTTCGTCACCCTGGTGCTCGGGCAGGCCCTGGGCGCCGCCGCGGCCGGCGCCGTGATCGGCGTCGCCGGCGCGGTGACGGCGTTCGCACTGGCGGCCCTGGTCGGACTCGTCTCCGCTCCGGCGGCCGGGCCGCGGCACTGAACGTACGCACCGCCGGACGGGAGGCTCGGTGCGCGCCCGCACCGAGCCTCCCGTCCGTCCCGTGGTCGCGTCGCGAGCCGCGCGCACGTCCGGTGTCCAGGTCGAGCCACGCGCGGTGCGGCAAGATGGTGTCTCGTGAACCCACAGCCGCAGCAGCCCCGCTGGCGCAAGACCTGGTCGACCGTGCAGGTCGGTCTGCTCTCCGCGGCGGTCATCGCGTGCATCGTGATGCTCTTCGTCGGCGACGGCAGCCTGGACCGGGTGTGGGCCGTCGCACTGGTGTTCTTCGGGATCGCGCTGCTCGGGCACATCACGTTCCTCGTGTACACGGCGCGGTACGAGCGCGACAGCCGCTGAGACCGTCCGACACGGCCCGTCGTCAGGGCGTGACCATGCCGCCGTTCACGTTGAGCGTCTCGCCGGCGACGAAGCTCGACTCGTGCGACGCCAGGAACACGTACGCGGGCGCGAGCTCGGCGGGCTGACCCGCGCGGCCCATCGGCGACTCGCTGCTGCCGAACTCCGGCAGGGTCTGGGGGTCGACGCCGCTCGTGACCTGCAGCACCGACCAGGTGGGACCGGGCGCGACGACGTTCACGCGGATGCCCTGCTCGATGAGTGCCTGCGAGAGGCCCTTGGAGAAGTTGTTGATCGCGCCCTTCGTCGCCGCGTAGTCGAGCCGGTCGGGTGCGGGCTTGTACGCCTCCATCGACGCCGTCGTGGTGATCGTCGATCCCGGGTGCAGGTGGGGGAGCGCAGCCTTCACGAGCCGGAACAACCCGAACACGTTGACGTCGAACGTGGCCTCGAACTGCTCGTCGGTGATGTCGAGCAGGTCGGGCTGCCAGACCTGCTTGCCCGCGACGCTGACGAGCGCGTCGATGCCGCCGAGCCCCTCGACCGCCTCGGTGACGAGGCGTCCGGCGTACTCGCGGTCGCGGAGGTCACCGGGGATCGCGACAGCGGTCCGTCCGGCGGCGCGGACCTGCTCGATGACGTGGTCGGCGTCCTCCTGTTCCTCCGGCAGGTAGGCGAGTGCGATGTCGGCGCCCTCGCGGGCGAACGCGATCGCGACGGCGCCGCCGATGCCGGAGTCGGCGCCGGTGATGAGCGCCTTGCGGCCGGCGAGACGGCCGGTCCCGCGATAGGTGTCCTCACCGAGGTCCGGGACGGGCGTCATCCGGGACTGCAGACCCGGCTCGGGTTGTGTCTGCGGCTCGGGCGACACGTCGGGGTAGCGGGTGCGTGGGTCAGCGGGTTCGTACTGGTCGTGCGGCATGCACCCACCGAACCCGTCGACGCCTGAGAGGTGGTCAGGAGCGTGCGTGATCCGGATTCGTCGGACGCTCGACACGACTCCGTCCGAGAAGCACTGAGGCTCGGCGGCGTACGGTCTCGGCCATGCCGAACCAGCAGATGCGGGGCGTGAAGAACCCCGAGATGTACGAGGAACTCCGCGAAGCGGGCAACTCGAAGGAGAAGTCCGCGCGGATCAGCAACGCCGCGGCCGCGAAGGGCAAGCGGGCGGTCGGGAAGAAGGGCGGGGAGTCCGGCTCCCACGACGACTGGACCGTCGCGGATCTCCGGAAGCGTGCGAAGGAGCTCGGACTCACCGGGTACTCGTCGAAGCGGAAGAGCGAGTTGATCGAGGCGCTCCGCGACCACTGAGGTCGTCCGCGACGGTCAGCGCGAGCTCGCAGAACATCGCGTCGGCCCACGAGAACCACTCCCGTGAGAACGCGGCGGGGTCGTCCACGTCGAACGACTCGTGCATGCGCCCGGTCCCGGCGTCCGTCGCGAGCAGCACGGCGAGGAGCTCCCGTCGGCGCTCCGGCGTCCCGGTGATGCCCTCGACGCAGAGCGCGATCGGCCACACCCGGTTCGGCTCGGTGTGCTGGCTCCCGATGCCCTCGGCCGCCGTTCCGCTGAACCAGTACGGGTTCGCTGGTGACAGCACCAGGCGTCGGGTCGCGGCGGTGACCTCGGGGTCGATGACGTCGGGCGCGTCGAACGGCAGTGAGAGCAGGGACGGCATGTTCGCGTCGTCCATGAGCACGACGCCGCCGAGCCCGTCGACCTCGTACGCGTAGACCTGTTCGCCGTCGTGCTCGACGATGCCGTGCCGGCGCACCCCGTCGAGGACGGCCGACCGCAGTGCGTCGGCGTCGTCGGCGAGCCGCTCGTCGCCGTACACGTCGCGGGCGATCTCGGCGAGGTCGAGCAGTGCCTGCGCGGCGTGCAGGTTCTCCGGGACGTTGTAGCCGTACGTGCACGCGTCGTCCGACGGCCGGAACCCGCACCAGGTCATGCCCGTGACGGCGACCGGGGTGCCGCGGCCGTCGCGGTCGAGCGTTTCGGTCGCGATCCCGACGTCCCGGACGAACCGGTACGCGGACGCGTCGTGGTCCTGTTCGGCGCGCCACTGGTCCACGATCGTGCGGAGGACCCGGTGGGCGCGCTCGTCGAACAGGTCGGTGCGTCCGGTCGCGGTCCACAGCCGGTGGGCGAACTGGACCGGGTAGGCGAGGCTGTCGACCTCGTACTTCTGCTCCCACACCGACGGGTCGTCGCAGAGGTCCCGGCCGTCGTGGTGCGCGCCGGTGGCTGAGCGGTTGAAGGCGTTGGCGTAGGGATCGTGGTCGATGCACCGGAACTGCCGCCGGACGACCCCGGTCAGGACGTCGGCGATCGCGGGGGAGTCGGCGGCGAAGCGCAGGTACGGGAGCATCTGCGTCGTCGAGTCGCGGAGCCACATCGCGGGGATGTCGCCGGTGATGACGAAGGCGGTGCCGTCGTCGTCGAGGGTGATGGTGTCGGTCAGCGTGCGGGTGAGGGCTTCCTCGACCCGGTCGCCGACACCGACACCGGCGGTGCCCCGGACCGCGTCAGCGGCGGCCCGGAGCACCGAGGCTGTCTCGTCGTCGAGGATCACGCGGAGACCGGCTCCACCTGGAGCACCGACGCGATCGTGCCGCTGTGGGCGCCCTCGTACGCCGCCAGGATCATGCCGAGCACGGCGATGCCCTCCCGCTCCGTGTGGATCGGACGCGTGCCGTCGCGCAAGCACGCGCCGAACGCGCCGATCTCCGCCGCGAACGTGTCCACGTCCTCGTAGGTCACGGTCTCGCTGGTGCCGTCGAGCAGGTCCCAGCGGAGCGTGGTGCCGTTACTCGTCAGGGAGCCGAGCTCACCGACGGCGCTGAAGCGCTCGGTGCCGGCGGCCGGCTCGTACGCCCAGCTCGTGACGAGCTGGCCGACGGCGCCGTTGTCGAAGCGGAACAAGGCCTGCGCCGAGTCCTCGCCCTCCATGAACGTCAGGCGGTGGGTCGAGAGCAGCGCCGTCGCCTGGACGGGGACACCACCGGCGAGGTGCATGAGCAGGTAGCTCGGGTGGTAGCCGGTGTCGATGAGCTCGCCGCCGCCGCTCTTCGACGCGTGTGCACGCCAGCCCATGTTCTCCGGGTCGAAGTCGTTGCGGAAGCTGTCCGTCGTGCGGACCTCGTACACGGTGCCGAGGACGCCGGTCTCGATGAGCTCCTTCGCCTTCGCGACCGCCGGCATGAAGATCTGGTTGTGCGCGCACATCAGCGTGACGCCCGCCTCGCTCACGGCGGCCTGCACGTCGCGCGCTTCCTCCGGGGTGAGGCAGAGCGGCTTCTCGCAGAGGACGTGCTTGCCGGCCCGTGCCGCGGCGACGATCGCGTCGCGGTGCAGGTGGTGCGGCAGGCAGATGTCGACGGCGTCGATGTCGGCGCGGTCGAGCATCTCCTGGTAGTCGGTGAAGTGGGGCACGCCGAGCTCGGCGCCGCGGGCCTCGGCGGTCGACGCGAACGCATCGGCCACCGCGGCGATGCGGATGAGGTCCGGGTGCTGGGCGTAGCCGGCGATGTGTGCGGACGCGATGCCGCCGCCGCCGATGAGTCCGACGCGGATGGTGTCGTTGGACATGGTGACTCCTGGTTTCGTGCTGGGTTGCTGGTGTCGGTCGATCGCGCGGCCGGTCAGGCCGCGACGGGGGTGCGCGCAGCGGCGTTCGCGGCGACGACGAGCCTCGTGAGCTCGACGGCGCGGGCGATGTTGTCGTCGGCACGCGTGCCGGAGGTGATGTGGTCCACCCACTGTCCGAAGGCGTCCTGACCGTCCTCGGGGACCGGGATGGTGACCGGCTCGTCGCCGTACGCCGACCCGCCGGCGGTGAGCCGGGCCTCCTGGTCGGAGAACGCGAGCCACCCGCCGGTGCCCGCCACGTCGATCGTGAACGGGGTGCCCGCGACGAAGCCGGCTTCGATGATGCCGATCGCCTGGGAGGCGTAGCCGACCGTGACGACCGCGTGGTCCTCGACGGCGCGGCCGGTGACGGAGCGGTAGACGGCCTCGACCGAGTCCGGGCGGGCGCCGAGGAACAGCTGCGTGAGGTACACCGGATGGCAGCCGAGGTCGGTCAACGCGCCGCCGATCGCGGTCGACGGATCGAAGAAGCGCTCCGGCAGCCACGGCCGGACCGCGCCGTCGTGCGACAGGCGGACGCGGGCGTGGTTGACCTCGCCGAGGCGGCCGGATCGGATCTCCTCGAGGATCGCCCGCGTGTACCCGTGGTACAGCCGGGGGAGCGAGACGATCAGCTTGACGCCGGCGGCATCGCAGGTCGCGATGATCTCCTCGCACTCCTCCACCGTCGGGGCGAGCAGCTTCTCCGTGAAGACGTGCTTGCCGGCCCGGGCGGCGCGCGTGATCACGTCGCGGTGCACGTCGGTCGACGTCGTGATCGTGACGGCGTCGATGTCGTCGCGGGCGAGCAGCGCGTCGAGGTCGTCGGTGAACTCGACACCGAACTGCTCGGCGCCCTCGCGCCCACGGGTGACGTCGTCGTCCCACACGGCGACGAGCTCCGTCCCGGGGTGTTCGACCGTCTGGCGGGCGTAGTCACCGGCGTGGACGTGCCAGAAGCCGAGGACCGCGACGCGGATCGGGGTGGTGGTGCTGGGCATGGTTGCCTTTCGTGGTGGTGGTGCGTGATCCGGCCCGGGGAAGCTAGACCCGGACCTTGTCGTAGTCCTTGGGCAGCTTGAACGGGGAGTAGGTCTGCATCATCGGGTTGACCCGCGCCTGTGCGCGCTCGACCGCCTCCTGCGGCGACGCGGTGCCGAGGAGCACGCTCGACCTGGCGTCGGCGAGGGAGTCCCACCAGGCGCCTCCGACGGGCAGGGGCGGGCGGCAGGTGGAGTCGGGCATCGACTCGACGAAGAAGCGGATCGACTTCGCGGAGCCCTTCGGGTCCTTCAGCGCGGCGATGTTCGACGGGACACTCGTGGCGGGGACCATGTAGGTCTCCTGGCCGCGCTTCCCGGTGAAGTACTTCATCAGCTCCCACACGGCCTTGTTCTTCTTGGAGCCCTTCGGCAGGCAGAGCGCGAAGCCGCCGGACCAGGTGTACTTGTCGTCACCGGCGGCCTGGGTCGGCAGGTACGCGACACTCCAGTCGAGGTCCTTCGGCCCGTAGTTGTCGAACGTCTGGATCGTCGAGGGCACGCTGACCATGAACGCCATCCGGTTCGCCAGGAACGCGGTCTGCCCCGGCGGGTGTCCCGTGGGCTCGTACGTGGCGATGAACGTGTCGGCGGCGCGGTAGCCGTAGCGCTGCGCCCACTCGTCGTAGAACTCGTAGATCTTCTTGACGCTGCCGGAGTCCATCGTCATCTGCGAGTCGGCCTGGTCGAAGTACGACGCCCCGAGTCCGAGCCCCCACGTGAACGGCCAGCCCTCGCCGTACCAGGGGAGGAGGCCCATCTTGCTGTAGTTGCCGCCCTCCTTCTTCGTGAGCTTGTCGCTGACCTCGGCCATCCGGTCCATCGTCACCGGGCCGTTCTGCTCCCAGTCGAACTCGTCGAGGTCGAGCCCGGCGTCGCGGAGCATCGTGCGGTTCACGAACATCCCGCGGGCGTCAGTGTCGTGCGGCAGGCCGTACGTCTTGCCCTGGTAGGTCAGCTCGCCGACGGTGAACCCGAGCCAGGAGGACAGGAACTCCTCCTTGGAGACGTCCTCGAACTCGTCGATGAGCTCGTCGATCGGCTCGATGAGCCCGATCGCCGCGTACTGCGCCGCGCTGAACCGGTCGAGGAGCCACAGGTCGGGTGCTGTCCCACCGCGGACGGCCGTGATGACGCTGGTGGCGTCGCCCGTGCCCTGCGAGGGCACCTGGTTGACGCGGACGTCGATCTCCGGGTGCAGCTGCTTGAACTGGTTGATGACCTTGGTCTGGAACGGCACGAAGGTGCCCGTGACGCCCCAGATCGAGACCGAGTTCGGGTTGCTGCCGGCACCGCCCGTCGCGCACCCGGCGGCGAGCAACGCGAGGGCACCGGCACCGCCCGTCGCGGCGGCGGCGCGGAGGAAGGTCCGGCGGTCGAAGGCGGCGCCGTTGTGTCGCGCGTTCACTTGAAGCTCCCGATCTGGATGCCCTTGAGGAAGGTCCGCTGGAAGAAGAAGAACAGGATGACGAGCGGCAGGATGATGAGGATCGATGCCGCCATCAGCTGGTTGAACTGGAAGTCCGCGCTGTTGTTCAGGCGGAACACCTGGAGGCCGATCGACAGGGTCTGCACGTTCTCGTCCTGCAGGTAGATGAGGGGCCCGAGGAAGTCGTTCCAGGCACCCACCGCGGCGAAGATGCCGACCGTGACGAGCGCGGCCTTGGCCTGCGGGAGCACGATGCGCCAGAGGATGCGCCACTCGGACGCGCCGTCCATGCGTGCGGCGTCGAGCAGGTCCTTCGGGATCTGCAGCAGGAACTGCCGGAGGAGGAACACGTAGAACGCGGACCCGAACAGGCTCGGGACGACGAGCGGCAGGAAGGTGTTGATCCAGCCGAGCCGCGCGTACAGGTCGAACATCGGGATGAGCGTCACCGGGAACGGGATGAACAGCGTCGCGAGCACGACGTAGAACATCCGGTCGCGGCCACGCCACTCGATGCACGAGAACCCGTAGGCGATGACCAGGTTCGACACCATCGAGAACAGCGTCACGAGCACGGTGATGATCAGCGTGTTCCGGAAGAACGTGAAGAACGGCATCGCGTTCACGGCCTCGCCGAAGTTCGACCAGTCCAGCCACTGCGGGAACCAGGTCGGGGGGAACGCGCCGAGCTCGCTGTTGCTCTTCAGCGCGGAGATCACCATCCAGTAGATGGGGATCAGGAACAGCAGGCTCATCGCGATGAGCACCACGCGGGCGCCGATCGACGACCACGGGGAGCGGACGGAGCCGTCGGCGTTCCTGGAGCGGTCCGCGCGGGCGTTCCTGCGGTCCTTGGGGCGGACGTCCTCGATCGACGACGTCTCGGTGGACACTCGGTCCTTCTGCATCGTCATGGCGTCACTCCCCGCTCACGTCGTAGTTCACGAACCGCTTGGACAGCCAGTAGACGAGTCCGGAGAGGATCATCCCGGCGAGGAACAGGAGCACGGCCATCGCACTCGCGAACCCGAGCTGCGCGTAGCTGAACGCGTTCTTGTAGAGGTAGAGCATGTAGAACAACGTCCCGTTGTCCGGGGACCCGAGTCCGCCGGTGCCGGACGAGATCACGTACGCCTCGGTGAACACCTGCAGGCCGTTGCTGATCCCCGTGATGAGGTTGAACAGGATCGCGGGGGAGATCAGCGGCAGCGTCAGCGCGAAGAACTGCCGCACGGGACCGGCGCCGTCGACGCGTGCTGCTTCGTACAGGGTCTTCGGGATGCCGCGCATGCCGGCGAGGAACACCAGCGCCGCGTTGCCAGCACCCATCTGCGCCAGCGCGACGATCACGAGCTTCGCGGTCGTCGGGTCGCCGAGCAGGTTCGTCGCCGGGATCCCGACGAGCTTCATCGCCTGGTTCACGATGCCGGTCTGCGGGTTGACGAGCACGACGAAGATGAACGCGAGGGCGAAGGTCGGGATGAGGGACGGGATGTACAGCGCCGTCCGGTACCAGCTGATCTCCTTGACGTCCTGGTTCATCGCCAGCGCGATCACGATCGCCACGACGATGCCGACGGGCACCGCGATCACCGCGTAGAACAGCGTGTTGCCCACGGCGGTGTGGACGAGCGGGTCGATGAACGCGGCGATGTAGTTGCCGAACCCGACGAAGGTCGCGGCGTTCATGCCGGAGTACCGGGTCAGGCTGATCACGAAGGAGTAGATCAGCGGGTACGCGATGAACACGAGGACCCCGACGATCCACGGGGAGATGAAGGCGATACCGATGCGGAGGCGTCGCTTCTCAGCTGCGGTCCAGGGGTGTTTCTTCCCCGCTCGTCGACCGGTGCGCTCGGTCGGTGGAGCGGGTCGCGCTGTGGTGGCCGGGCGAGCGGTCGTCGTCACGGGCGTCCCTTCGGGTTCCCGTCGCACACCGGTGTGACGACGGGCGCGACCACCTCGGTGTGGTCACTCGGCGATCTGCCCGTCCGGATCGGTTCAATCCAATTGATTGACAAATTCGCTTGGTCAGGAATGCTAGGGACCATGCACGAGCTTCGTCAAGCACCGGATCGCTGAGATGTCTGCAGGGCAGAACGCGACCCACATCGCGGCGCACAACCGCGCCGTGGTGCTCGACGTCGTGCGTCGCGACGGTCCCGTGACCCGGTCGGCGCTGACCACCCGGACGGCACTGACCGCCCAGACCGTGTCGAACATCGCGGCCCGACTCCTCGCCGACGGCCTGGTCCGGGAGACCGGCGCAGCGGTCCGGGAGACCGGCGCGGCGGTCCGGGAGACCGGCGCGGCGGTCCCGGTCGCCGGCCCGGTCGCCGGCCGTCGCCTCGAACTCGCGCCGGACGGTCGCTTCGCCGTCGGCGTCCACCTCGACCCCGCGCAGGTCTCCGTGGTGCTCCTGGACCTCGCAGGCGGGCTCGTCGCCGAGCAGCACCTCGGCGCGGCCGACGTCGACGATCCCTCGTCGACGCTCGACGCGATGGCCGGCGCGGTCGACCACCTCGTGACAGCCGCTGGGATCGACCGGGCGCGCGTGGCCGGCATCGGTGTCGCGGCACCCGGCCCCATCGAGCAGGACCGCGCGGCGCTCGGCGCTCCCGTGCAGCTCGCCTCGTGGTCCGGCGTCCCGATCGCCGCCGAACTCGCGGAGCGCACCGGCTTCCCCGTCCGCATCGAGAAGGACGTCGTCGCGAGCGCCCTCGCCGAGTGGTGGACGGCGCGGTCGACCGAGGACCTGGTGTCGGTGTACCTCGGGCACGGCGTCGGAGCGGGCATCGTGGTCGGTGGCGAGGTCGTCCGGGGCAGCACCGGCAACGCGGGGGAGTTCGGCGGCATCCCCGTGCACGCGCACGGCGGCTGGACCGAGCTCTGGGAGGCCTGTCAGCCCCTCCAGCAGGTCCGGCGCGGGGTGGGCACCGGGTTGCTCCCACCGGTCGCCGAGGACCCGGCGTCCGTCCGGGCCGCGTTCGAACAGCTGTGCGCGCTGCCTGCGGCACGGCCGCTCCTCGCCGAGGCCGGCGCGGCGCTGGGGTCGGCGCTCGTCCACGTCGTCGAGCTCCTCGACGTGCAGCGCGTGGTCGTCGGCGGGAGCGCAGCACTCGCCGGCGGCGCGACCCTCCTCGACGCACTGCACGCGCGGCTCTTCGAACGCCTGGGTTCGCGTCGCGCGCCAGCGGTGGCGTTCACGGCGCTCGGTGAGGACGTCGTCGCCCGCGGCGCGGCGTGCGCCGTGCTGCTCACGTCCGCCCCGGCCGGTCCCGTCGTCCCCGCGGTGCGGCAGGTCCGGACGGGAGGCCCGGCTCGGCCCCGCGACATCGCCCACCCCTGGTAGACGGTCGCGGAAGCGTCCGTCTCAGACGCCGAGGCGGAGGAGGAGCGGGCCCAGCAGGCCGATCACCCAGATCGCGACGATGGCGGCGGCGCCGATCGCGAGGCCGCGTCGCTTCCAGCGCCGTCTCGGGGTCGTCGGCTGCTCGCCCCACATCTGCGTGCGGACCATCATCCGGTTCGCCTCGCCGACGAGCTGCCGGATCTGCGGGTCGTCCATGTCGAGACGGCCCTCGCGCGCGTGTTCGGCGATCGCGGCTGCCTCGTCCAGGGACAGCCCGTCGCTCGTGCTCCCGGGACCGGTCATGACGTCATCGTCCCACTCCGGAGCGCGCTCGGCACACGGGTGCGCTGCACGGCGAGGTCGAGGGGGATCCCGCGCTGCAGCTCGGTGACGTCCTCGCTCGTGATGACCGCGCCGTCGACGGTCGGCAGGTCCAGGTAGGTCCGTCGGACCACATGGGCGAGGGCGTCGTCCGACGCCGGGGTGTGTCCGTCGGCGAACTGCCAGTGCTCCGGGTTCCGACGGAGTTCGACGGCCTCGTCGACCGTGGCCGGGTCGGCGAGCAGCACCGCCCAGAGCTCGTCGTCGGTCAGCCCGGCGAACCTGGAGGGGGTGAGCGTCCCCGCCTCGAGCACGCGCGTCACCAGCGACCGGAGCACGACGTTCGGGACGATGTTCGCCTCGGACCGCTGCGCCCGGGCCTCGCGCACCGCGAGGTCCACCACCGCAGCGGCGGTCGCGGCGTCGGTGTCGACGGTGCCGTCGACGAGCCGCAGCCGCCCGAGGAGCTCCGCGGGCGGCGAGGTCGTCCGGCCGTGCGCCTGACCACTACGCAGGAACGAGTCGAGGTGGTCGAGCTTCAGGCCGCCGCTCCGGTTCGTCAGCGGCGACGGCAGTGCGCCGTCGTCCGTGCTGATCACGGCCTCCGGGTCGATGCCGCCGTCGTGCAGCACGTCGGCGAGCCCGCGGACCGCCGCGCGACCGAGCGTGTGGTGGTCGAGGCCGCCGAGCCCCTCGAGCGTGTGGCTGAACGGCAGGTGCCCGACGTCGTGCAGCAGACCGGTGACCCGGGCGAGCGCGTCGTCCGGGGCGAAGTGCGCCACGAGGGCGAGGACCCCGAGCGAGTGCTCGAGGCGCGTGTACGTCTGCGTCGTGGTGATCGACGCCGCGCCCGCGTGGGCGATGAACGCGAGCCGCCGGACCGGCCACGTCGTGAGGAGCGTCCGTTCGAGGGGCGTCAGCCGGACCTCGATGCGCCAGAGCGGGTCGAACCACACACTGTCGATGCCCAGTGTGTCCACTGCGTCGCCGTGCACGTGACCTCCTCGACCCTGCCGACCTCACGCTACCGGGGGACGGCCCGTACGGTCGATGGACAGCGCCGTGCGCGTACGAACGGGCACATGGCACATCGATTCCGCGGTCAGGTCGTCGTCGTCACCGGAGCCTCGAGCGGCATCGGGCGAGCGGCGGCACACGAGTTCGCACGAGCGGGCGCGACGGTGGTCCTCGCTGCGCGCAGCCACGAGAGTCTCGAGGCCGCCGCGGAGGAGTGCCGACGGTTGGGTGCCGAGGCCCTCGCGATCACGACGGACGTCGCGGACGAGCAGCAGGTGGCGGACCTCGTGGGCACCGTCACGAGCCGGTTCGGACGGATCGACGTCTTCGTCGGGAACGCCGGCCTGTTCGTCTACGGCCTGTTCGAGCAGACCCCCACCGAGTCGTTCAAGCGGGTCGTCGACACCAACCTGTACGGGCACCTCAACGCGATCACGCACCTCCTGCCGCACTGGAGGCAGCGTGGCCGCGGGACCTACGTCTTCGTCGGGAGCATCCAGTCGCTGTTGTCCGCGCCGTACCAGTCCGCGTACGTGACGAGCAAGCACGCGGCGCTCGGACTGGTCGACGTGCTCGGCGACGAGTTCGCCCACACCGGCATCGAGTTCACCACGCTGATGCCCTCGACGATCGACACGCCGATCTACCAGAACGGCGCCAACTACACGGGCAAACGCTCCCACCCGCTGCCGCCGACGGTGTCCGTCGAGCGGGCAGGGCGGGCCGTGCTGCGTGCAGCGGCCCATCCGAAGCGGTACCGGTTCGTCGGACGGATCCAGGCGTCGCTCGTGCCGCTGCAGTACGTCTTCCCCGGCCTGTTCCACGCGATCACGAAGCCGATGGTGGAGACCTTCGCGCTGCGCGGGAAGGGCGAGCCCACCGACGGCAACCTGTGGCAGCCGGCCGAGTCCGGCAACGCCACCGACGGCGGGTGGGTCGCGAAGCGACGGCGCGTCACGCGCCCGCTGCTCGTCGTCGGCGCGGTCGGGGCGGTGCTGGCCCTGGCCGCGGGCGGCCGCCGGCGGTGACGCCGGATGTCGGACGGGTCGCCGCGCGGTCCGGGGACGACGTAGCGTCTCGAGCATGACCACGACGACCGAGACCGCGTTCGCAGCCGACTGGCGTGCGTGGCACGACGCGCACGAGGCCGCTCGCGCCGACGAGCACGGCTTCCTCGCCGTCACGAGCATCCGCTGGCTGACGTGGACGCCCGAGCGCTTCGACGACGCCCCCGGCGTGTGGTCGACGAGCGAGGACGGTCCCGTCGTGGTGCTCGCGGACGGGGAGTCGCTCGAGATCGACGGCGCCGTCGTCACGGGCACGCACCGGTTCGGGCCGCTCGCGGAGCGCTCGTCCACCACCGTGGTGTGGCGCACCGACGACGAGACGACCGTCGTCGAGGTGGCCCGCCGTGGCGGCAGCGACATCGTCCGCCCGAGGCACCCGTCGAGCCCGATCCGCACCGGGTACCGCGGGACACCGGCGTACGCACCGGACGAGCGCTTCGTCGTCGACGCCCGCTTCACCCCGTTCGACGAGCCACGCGAGGTCACGGTCGGCTCCGTCGTCGACGGACTCCAGCACGTGTACGCCGCACCGGGGACCCTGTCGTTCGACCTCGACGGGCCGCGGACGCTCCTGGCGTTCAACGGGCACGGCGACGGGTTGCACGTGCTGTTCACCGACCGGACGAGCGGCGTCACGACGTCCGCGGCGAACCGGAGCATCGACATCGACGCCCCTGATGCCGAGGGCCGCACCCGCATCGACTTCAACCGCGCGACGAACCTGCCGTGCGCCTACACGGCGCACGCCACCTGCCCGCTGCCACCGGCCGAGAACCGGCTCGACGTCGCGGTCGAGGCGGGCGAGCAGCTCCCGGCCTGAGCGGGTCGGCGGACACCTGAGTGGGTCTCCGGACACATCCGACCGGACCAGCACGCTGCAGGCAGGGCCGCGACCGTAGGCTCGCGACGTGGGCACGGGGGGAACCGACCACCGGTCGGACTGGAGGCGCGGGGCGGGCCGTGGGGGAGCCTCCAGTCCGGTGGGTGGGCACCGTCAGGGCGTCACGCGCGTCCAGCCGGACGTCGCGCGCCACGCGCGCGGATCGAACGTGAAGACGCTGCCCATGCCCGGCTGGTCGAGGTCCCTGGTGATCGCCGCCCCCATGAGGTCCGCGAGGAGGAGCGCGCCGACCGCGCCGTGCGAGACGATCGTGACGTCGGCCCCGTCCGCGGTGTGCCCGCGGACGGCATCGACGATGCGGGCCTGCGCGTCGACTGCGCGCTCCCATCCCCGGACCGACTCGGCGGGCCGGGCGAAGAAGGCGTCGACGACGGGTTCGAACTCCGACGGCGGCAGGTAGCCGGTCGCGCTCCGGTCGATCTCGCCGAGGAGCGGGTCGACCGTCGTGGCCCGGCCGACGGCCCGGGCGAGGAGGTCGGCGGTCTCGAGGGCCTTGCGCTCCTCGCTCGAGACGATCCGTGCCGTGCCGGGACGCCACGCGTGTCGGTGTGCAGCATCGGCGCGGGCCCGGCCCGTGTCGGACAGGTGCCACGACTCGATCGGCGCAGCGGGATCGACGACGACCTCGGCGTGGGTCAGGAAGAACGAGGGCATCCGTCGATCATGGCAGTGGGCTGTCGTATCGTGACTGCGTGGAGTTCCCGGGGGAGGCGGACGGCGCGCGTGACGCGTCGACCTCTCCGGGGTCACCCCGGGGCACGCAGGACCAGCAGGACGACACGCCCCGAGAGGCACGGCGCGCTCCGCGCGCTCATCCTCACGGAGGCACCGACAGGTCCCCCGGGAACGCCACGCCCCTCGCCGTCGTCGCCGCCGCGCTGGCCGACGCCTTCCTCGCTGCCGAGGAGTGGACCGCGGACGCGTTGACCGTCGCGGGGTACGACGTCCTCGGTGTCGAGCGGGCGTACGTCGGCCTGTCGGTCGCCGCCGCGGTCGACGCGTACCCACGGCCACCGGTGGACGCACCGCGGCAGCTCGCGGCGGTGCTCGCTCGTGCGCCCCGACTGGCGACGTTGCACCGGTCGCGGGAGCAGTTGCGGCCCGTTCGGGTCCTCGCGCGGCGGGCGGTGCCGGTGCGGGCACGGCCCGAGACGGCGAGTCGGCTGCTGGTCGACACGCTGCCGGAACTGGCCCGGGCGCTGGACCTGACCGTCGGTCGGCTCTTGTGGCTCGCGGACACCAGAGGGTGGAACCGGAGCCGTGGGCCGTCGAGCCCACTGCACCACCACCGACACGAGTGGGTGCGCCGTCCTGGACGCGCGCCTCGGCTGCTCGAGAAGCCGATGGAGATGCTCAAGCGGACGCAACGGACGATCCTCGACGAGCTGCTCGTCGCGCTGCCCGTCCACGACGCCGCGCACGGGTTCGTGGCAGGCAGGGGCGTGCTCTCCGGTGCGAGGGCGCACGTGGGACGGGAGGTCGTCGTCTCCGCGGACCTCACCTCGTTCTTCGCGTCGGTCCGCGCCCCCACCGTCTACGGCGTGTTCCGTGCGGCGGGCTTCGCCGAACCCCTCGCCCACGTCCTCACGGGGATCTGCACGCACCGGGTCCCGCCCCACGTGCTCACGGCGATGCCGGACGGCGGCGACCCGGACGAGCGGGCGGCGCTGCGACGATCGCTCGCCGAAGCGCACCTGCCGCAGGGCGCACCGACGTCGCCCGCGTTGGCCAACCTGGCGCTCCGGCACCTGGACGCGCGGCTCGACGGCTGGGCGACGGCGGTGGACGCGACCTACACCCGCTACGCGGACGATCTGGCGTTCAGCGGTGGCGATCGTCTCGCGCGCCGGACGGATGCGTTCCTCCGCGGCGTCGACAGGATCGTCCGCGAACAGGGCCATCGACTGAACCCACGGAAGACCCGTGTCCGCCGACACGGTGTGCGGCAGTCGGTCACGGGCGTGGTCGTGAACGCACGGACCGCACCCGGTCGGCGAGAGGTCGATCGGTTGCACGCGGAACTGCACAACTGCGTCGTGCACGGTCCGACATCGCAGAACCGATCAGGGCACCCCGCCTTCCGCGAACACCTGCTCGGGCGGATCGGGTGGGTCGAGCAGGTGCACCCGGGGCGGGCGCGACGGCTCCGGGAGGAGTTCGCACGCATCTCCTGGTGACTGGTCCTCGGCAGGTCACTCCAGGTCGTCGGCCGCGGTGGGGTCGACCGCGCGGACGCCGTCGACCTCGCCGAGCTGTGCCAGCAGCATGCCGGAGTCCCGCGGTCCGGTGACCTCCAGCCGGACCGAGGTCGTCTCGTCGCGGTCGCTGTCCTGCTGCACGAGCCGGCCGACGTGCCAGCCGCCGGCGGTCACGAGCGTCAGGACCTTCGGCAGCACGCCTCGGCCGGAGTCGTACAGCACGTCGAGCGTCAACGACGACTCCGCTGAACGGGGGAGCGCGCGGATGAGTGCCGTGTAGCCGAACACCACCACGAAGTGCAGGGCGGTGACGACGAGGGCGAGCAGCCACAGTCCGGCGCCGGCGGCCATGCCGATCGCAGCGGTCTCCCACACGGACGCCGCGGTGGTGAGCCCGCGGACGGCTCCACGGCGCGTCAGGATCAGCCCGGCGCCGAGGAACCCGACGCCTGAGACGATCTGGGCCGCGACGCGCGACGGGTCGAGGACGACGTGGCCGGCGAGCAGGACGTCGCTGAAGCCGTACTTGCTGACGAGCAGCATCAGGGCAGAGGCCGTGCCGACGATGGTCTGCGTGCGGATGCCCGCGCTCTTCGACCGGAGCTGCCGTTCGAGCCCGATGAGCGACGCGAGGGCGAACGCGAGCAGGACCTCGCCGATCTGCACCAGCCCCTGTCCGGCGAACGGCGCGGTCAGGTCGTGGATGGTCATCGCGTCGACGCTACGCCGCGACGAGGTGTAACGCCCGGTTTCGCCGCGTTGCACGAGGTTGCGGCAGCGGTGTCCGGCCGTGCGCGCGGTCGGTAGCGTGCGCCGCATGTGCCCGAGTGAGATCCCAGCAGACGACCGGTACGACGAGCTCATCGCGCCGCTCCGGCCCGTGATCGAACGGATCGGACTCGACGCGTTCGAGCGGGAGCGTGACGAGCGCCTCGCGACGGAGCAGCTCGGGTGGCTCGTCGAGGCCGGGTTCGCGCGGTGGCGGACCCCGGAGGACTGGGGCGGCGTCGGGGCTCGGCTGTCCGACCTGTTCCGCGCCGTCGCCGAGATCGCCGAGGTGGACCCGAACCTGGCGCACGTGTGGCGGAACCACTTCTCGTTCGTCGAGGACAGGGTGCACGCGGACGGCGGCGCCGCGGACCGGGACCTCGTCGCCCGGCTCGGTGGCGGCGAGGTCGTCGGGGGTGGGTGGAGCGAGACGCCGAACGCCACCGGGGAGCGCATCACCACGACCGCGCGCCGGGACCCGGACGGCGGGTGGCGCATCAGCGGCGCGAAGTTCTACTCGACGGGCAGCGTCTACGCCAGGTGGATCACGGTGATGGCGATCGACGAAGCGGGGGAGCAGGTCGTGGCGCTCGTCGACGCCGAGGACCCCGATGTGGTGGTCGGTGACGACTGGGACGGCTTCGGGCAGCGCATCACCGGCAGCGGCAGCGTGCGGTACACCGACGTGTACGTCCCGGACGAGCGCGTGCACCCGTTCGCCACGCGGTACCCGTACCAGGAGCAGTACTACCAGACCTTCATGCACGCGATCCTCGTCGGCATCGGGCGTGCGGCGCTCCGCGACGGTGTCGCGGCCCTACGCACCCGTGCCCGGGGGCACCACAACGGAACCGAGGCCCGCCCGACACACGACCCGGAGCTCCTCGGTGTCGTCGGGACCGTCGCCGCTCGGGTGTACGCGGCGGATGCGGCGTTCGTCGCGAGCCTCCGGTCGATCGACGACACCGTCGACCGCCACGCCGAACTGCGCGCAGCCGGAGCGGACCCGGCGGGGGACGAGACGCTGACCGGGCTGCTGGAGCGGAGCTGGATCACGGTCGCCCAGGCGCAGACCGTCGTGACCGACTCGGTGCTGGACGCGACGACCGTGGTGTTCGACGCCCTCGGGTCGTCGGGGACCTTCCGTTCGATCGGCCTGGACCGGCACTGGCGGAACGCCCGCACCCTGTCGTCGCACAACCCGCGCGTGCACAAGCGGCGGATCGTCGGCGACCACCTGGTGAACGGCGCGAGCCCGCTCGACTGCCGGGACCCGACGGCAGCCGCCGCCCCGTCGACCGCTGGCGCCACGTCCGCGTAACGTCCGGTCGTGCTGCGACGGCCGAGACGTAACGCCCCGTCATCCCGCGCAACGCGGTGACGCCCACGAGCAGCGCGCTCGTCGCGACCCGTACGGTCGTCCGCAACGGCCCGCCACCCGGCGCTGGGGAGGCGACGGTGGCGGGCCGCTCCCGATCCCGGAGGACAGATGACGCACACCAGCACACGCGTCGCATCGCCGATCCGCGTGCCAGACCCCGACCTCGCGACCGCGGTCCACGAGCCCGGCGGCATCGCCGGACTCGCGGACCGGATCCGGCGTACCGACGCGGACACGGTCGTCCTCGGTGCGGACCGCTTCGTCGAGGAACACGCCGACGGACCACGGGTCGACCCGACGTCGGCGGCGCTCGCCCTCGGCCGTGCGCTGCCGGCGCACCGGTTCCTGATCGCCGTCGCCCCGACACGGGACCACCCGTACAACGTCGCCCGTCGGGTGCTCTCCCTCGACCACGTGCTCGGCGGTCGCGTGGGGCTGCTCGTCGGTGCCCACGACCTCGGTGCACACGACCACGGTGCGCACGATCCCGCTGCTGACGACGAACGCTCGCACGACCCCGCCGAGTTCGCACGGGTCGTCCGCGGCCTCTGGGCGACGTGGCCGTTCGACAGCATCGTGGGGGACCGCTCGACCGGGGTGTTCGCGCACACCGACCGCGTCCGGCCGCTCGACCACGACGGCGGCCCCGACGGATACCGCGTGCGTGGCCCGTTGACCACGCCGTCGCGTCCCGGTGGCTCACCCGTGCTCGCGGTCTGGGACGACGTGGACCTGCCGGACGCCGACCTGCGCCTCTCCGCCGCGACCCCCGTCCTGCCGGCGGCCCCCGTCCTGCCGGCCGACGCTGCGCAGCCCGGCCCGGCGACCACCGCATGAGCCGCGACGCCGACGCCGGCCTGGTCCTCGGCGTGAACCTGCAGGGCTTCGGGCAGCGACCGGCCGCATGGCGGACCCAGGACGTCGCGGCCACCGACCTCCTCACCGCGGCGTTCTGGGAGGACCTCGGGCGCACCGCCGAGCGAGGCCTCCTCGACATGGTCTTCCTCGCCGACCACCCCGCTTGGAGCGACCCGAACGTCCGGGCGTACGGGCTGCTCGAGCCGTTCGTCGCCCTCGGGGTGATCGCCGGCGCGACGACGCACCTCGGGCTCGTCGGCACCGCGTCGACGACGTACAACGACCCGGTGGAGCTCGCCGAACGGACGCTGTCGCTCGACACCGTCTCCGGTGGACGGGTCGGCTGGAACGCGGTGACGACGTACGACTCCTCGGTGTCCGCGAACTTCGGCGTCGCACGGAATCCCGATCGGCCGGAGCGCTACGCCCGCGCAGGGGAGTTCGTCGACCTCGTCCAGGCGTTGTGGGCCTCCGCCGCCACCGGGGCGACCGTGCACCACCGCGGCGAGTTCCTCACGCACGACGGTGTGCTCCGGGTCCCACCGTCGGCGCAGGGGCACCCGGTCGTCTTCCAAGCAGGGGGATCGCCGCACGGCCGCGACCTCGCCGCCCGGGTCGCCGAGGGCGTCTTCGCCGTCGAGCTCACCCCGGAGCCGGCCCGGGAGCACCTCCGCGCCGTGAAGCGCGCCGCCGCGACGTACGGCCGGCGGTCCTCCGACGTCACGGTCGTCCCCGGGCTCTCGCTCGTCCTCGGCAGCACCGAGGCCGAGGCCCGCGCCCGCTTCGACCACCTCGAGTCCCTGGCGCCGGACGGGTACGCACTCCGGGCGCTCGGGACCCACCTCGACGCCGACCTCAGCGGTCTCGACCCGGCGGCCCCCATCCCGTCGTCGATCCTCGACCGAGAGGTCGACCCCGTCACGTACGGCCCGTCGCTCGGCTACCACGAGACCGTCGTCCGCTGGGTCCGCGCGAACAACACGAGCCTCCGGGACGTCCTGCGGGGCTTCGGCGGGTACGGCGCGCGGATCGTCGTCGGCACACCGGAGCAGGCTGCGGACACGATCGAGGACTGGTACCGCACCGGTGCCGCGGACGGCGTCAACCTGATGATCGACGAGTTCCCCCGGGGGATCGAGACCGTCGTGGACGAGCTGGTGCCGATCCTGCAGCGCCGCGGCGTGTTCCACCGTGAGTACGAGGACGTGACCTTGCGCGGCCGGCTGGCCGCGCGCCGTCACGCCGCGTGACCACCGGACGGGAGGCGCGGGTCGGCCCCGCACCGTGCCTCCCGTCCGCCTGCGCCGGTCTGGAGGCGCGGGTCGGGCCCTCACCGTGCCTCCCGTCCGCCTGTCGTTGCGTCTGCAACCAGCGACAGGGTCGCTGTCGTACGACAGCGACCCTGTCGCTGGGCCGCGGGTGCAACTGTTGCAGGCGCGCAGGAGCGACAAGACCGATGTCGTACGACAGCGACGCTGTCGTTCCGAGTCGGGCCCGCCGCCCGCCCCGCCCCGCCCCGCCGCTGCCCGCCCCCGCCGCGTGACGCCGCGTGACGCGCGCCCCGCCGGCCGACGTCACGTGACGAAACCCCCGGTCACGGACCGCAACACCCGTCGCTGAACGGCGCGAGCCGCCATAGCGTCGCAGCCATGACCGACTTCCTCGACCGCGAGCACGACAAGACCTACACCGCCGTCTACAAGCGTGAGACGCCCGACATCCTCGCCGCGTTCGCGCAGTTCGACGGTGCCGTGTTCCAGGCAGAGGACCGGGCGATCCCGCTCAAGTTCCGCGAGCTCATCGCCGTCGCGGTCGGCATCACCACGCAGTGCGTGTACTGCATCGACGCGCACTCGCAGCGCGCCGTGCAGGCCGGCGCGACCGAGGCCGAACTCGCCGAGGCCGCATGGGTCGCGACCGCGATCCGCGCCGGCGGCGGCTTCGCCCACGGCCGCCTCGGCTTCAAGTTCGGATCCGAAGCGTCCCCCGCACACACCCACTGAGACGGAGCCCATCGTGCCCGATCGCATCACCCTCGTCACCGCGCTGCAGGGTGCCGGGTGGCACCCTGCCGCCTGGCGTGCCGCCGACTCCGACGCGGAGCGGCTCACCTCGCTCCGGCACTGGCGCGACGTCGTCGTCGAGCAGGACCGGCTCGGCGTGGACGCCGTGACCATCGAGGACTCGTTCACCGCGGGACCCGAGCGGGATGGCGACCTGGACACGACCACCGTCGTCGGCCGCCTGGACGCCCTGCTGATCGCCGCCGCCGTCGCTCCCGCCACCCGGCAGATCGGCCTGGTACCGACCGTGAGCGTCACGCACACCGAGCCGTTCCACGTCGCGACCAGCCTGCAGACACTCGACCACGTGTCGCTCGGACGTGCCGGCTGGCGGCTCCAGGTGAGCCCGACGGCGCGGGAGGCTGCACTCTTCGGGCGCAGGACCCTGCCGGCCACGCCGGACGACGCCACCGTCGCGGAGCTCTTCGCCGAGGCGCGCGAGGTGGCCGAGGTCGTCGACCGCCTCTGGGACAGCTGGGACGACGACGCGATCATCCGCGACGTGACGACCGGGCGGTTCATCGACCGGGACCGGATCCACAACGCGGAGTTCGTGGGGGAGCACGTCTCGGTGCACGGGGCGTCGATCGTCCCGCGGTCGCCGCAGGGCCGGCCGCCGGTCTTCTCGCTGGCCCACCGGTCCGACGCGGCCGCGCTGGCCGTGGACGTCGCGGACGTCGTGCTGGTCACACCCGGATTCGACGGACGGGAGGACCGGGAACTGCTCGCCGAGGTCCGTCACCTCGAACAGGTGGCCGGGTCCACCGCCCCGCGCCCGGTCCTCGCGGACCTCGCGGTGCTCATCGGCTCGTCGTCGGCTGCCGCCGCCGACGAACTCGCCGCCCTCGACGACCTGGCCGGGACCCCGTACGTCTCGGACACGTCGGTGCTGGCGACCACGGTCCCGGACCTGGTCTCGCGGATGGCCGGGCTGCGCGAACTCGGCTACGCCGGGGTGCGGCTCCGCCCGTTGCGCATCCCGACGGACAGCACCGCGATCGCCCGGCAGCTCGTCCCGGCGCTCGTCACGGCCGGACTCCGGGCCGACGTCGCCTCCCGACCGGCGGTCGACCTGCGCACCCGGCTCGGGATCGCCCCGGCCGTCAGCCGACACAGCACGGTCCGCACGTCCCGCACGCTCAGCACCGAAGGGGTCTCCGCATGACCACGAAGCGTCAGGTCCACCTCGCCGCGCACTTCCCCGGCGTCAACAACACGACCGTGTGGAGCGACGACCGGGCCGAGAGCCAGATCGCCTTCTCGTCGTTCGAGCACTTCGCGACGAACGCCGAGCGCGGGTTCTTCGACTACCTGTTCCTCGCCGAGGGGCTCCGGCTCCGCGAGCAGAAGGGCCGCATCCACGACCTCGACGTCGTCGGTCGACCGAACACGCTCGCGATCCTCGCCGCCCTGGCCGGGGTGACCGACCACATCGGGCTCGTCGGCACGCTGCAGACCACGTTCAACGAACCCGTCGAACTGGCGAAGCAACTCGCGACCCTCGACCACCTGACCGGTGGCCGCGCCGGCTGGAACGTCGTCACGAGCTCCGATGCCTTCCACGGCGCGAACTTCCGTCGCGGTGGCTTCCTCGACCCGGCTGACCGGTACACGCGGGCCGCCGAGTTCGTCGACGTCGCCCGGGAGCTCTGGGACTCGTGGCGCACCGACGCGGTCGTGTCGGACCGCGCTGCCGGACGGTTCGCCGACCGGTCCCGGATCCGCGACGTCGACCACCACGGCCCGCAGTTCGACGTCAGTGGCACGTTCCCGGTCCCGCGGAGTCCGCAGGGGCACCCCGTGGTCGTGCAGGCCGGTGACTCCGACGAGGGCCGGGACCTCGCCGCGAGCCGCGCCGACGTGATCTTCTCGCTGCACACCGAGTTCGCCGACGCGCAGGGCTTCTACCGGGACGTCGCCGCTCGGCTCGAATGCGTCGGCCGCTCGGAGGACGAGCTGCTCATCCTGCCCGGTGCGACCTTCGTGCTCGGCGACACCGCGGCCGACGCCGAGGAACGGGCCAGGGCGATCCGGCGAGCGCAGGTCAGCCCGGCCACGGCGATCGCGTTCCTCGAGCAGGTGTGGAACCGCGACCTGTCCTCCTACGACGTCGACGGCCCGCTGCCCGACGTCGAGCCGGACCTCGACGGCGCCGCGATCACCCGTGGTCGTGCACGCCACACCCGGGACGTCCCCGCGCTCGTGCAGGGTTGGCGGGACCGTGCAGAGGCCGAGCGACTGTCCATCCGGGACCTCGTGATCGAGGTCTCGACCCGCGGCGGGTTCGTCGGGACGCCGTCGCACATCGCGGCGGAGATCGACCGGTACGTCCAGGAGCGCGCGACCGACGGGTTCGTCGTCGTGCCGCACACGAACCCCTACGGGCTCGACGACTTCGTCGACCGTGTGGTCCCGCTGCTGCAGGAGCGTGGCGTGTACCGCTCGTCGTACGAGGACGGTGCCACCCTGCGCGAGACCCTCGGACTGCCCGGCATCCGGACTGGGCGGGAGGTGCTCGCATGAGCATCGGCAGCCTCGCCATCCTGGTCCCCGGCAACTTCGAGGACGACGACCCAGCGGCCGGCCTCGAGTCGACGCTGGAGCTCTTCGCGACCGCCGAGCGTCTCGGCGTCGACGGCGCCTGGGTCCGGCACCGGCACCTCGAACACGGCATCGGCTCCGCCGCGGTGTTCCTCGCCGCGGCGTCCCAGCGCACGAGGAGCATCGAGCTCGGTGTCGCGGTCGTCCCGATCGGGTGGGAGAGCCCGTTCCGGCTCGCCGAGGACTTCTCGCTCGCCGACGTGCTGTCCGGCGGCAGGGTCCAGGTCGGGCTGTCCACCGGCACCCCGCACGCCGACCTCCTCGGGGACCTGGTGTTCGACGGCGACTGGCGCTCCTTCGACCTCGGCTACGGCCGGGTGACCCGGTTCGTCGAGAACCTGCGCGGGTCGTTCCTCGGCGACGCAGACACCGTCATCGCCAGCCCGGGGAACGTCCAGCGCCCCAGACTGCAGCCGTACGCTCCCGGACTCGCCGACCGGGTCTGGTACGGCGCCGGGTCGCTCCGGTCCGCGGAGTTCGCCGGCCGCAGCGGCCTGAACCTGCTCATCGGGAACCTGACCTCCGGCGAGGGCACCGACGACTACGGCACGGCCCAGCGGAACCAGCTGCTGGCGTACCGGGCAGCGCTGCCCGACGGCGTCGAGCCCCGTGTCGCCTGGGGCCGCTGCCTGGTCCCCACCGACTCCGCCGACCGGGCGTCGCGCGAGCGGTACGCCTCGTGGCGTGACTCCCGGCTCGCGCGGCAGACCGCGCCGCAGGGACCTCGTCGCACCCTGTTCTCCGCGGACCTCGTCGGCACGTCGGAGCAGATCGTCGAGCAGCTCGTGCACGACGCCACCCTCGCCGAGGTCGACGAGTTCCGCATCGAGCTGCCCTACGAGTTCGCCGCCGACGAGTACGAGCAGATCGTCACCGACGTCGTCGAGCACGTCGCCCCCGAACTCGGCTGGGTCCCCACGGTGGTCACCGCATGACCCGGTACGTCCTGTCGCGCGTCGGCCAGGCGGTGCTCGTGCTGTGGGCGGCCTGGACGATCTCGTTCTTCGTCCTCTACGTCCTGCCGAGCGACCCCGCGCGGATTCTCGTGGGCCCTGACGCGACCGACGTCACGGCGGCCCAGCTCGACGCGCTGCGACACCAGTACGGACTCGACCAGCCGGTCCTCGTGCAGTACGTGCAGCACCTCGGCGCGCTGTTCACCGGCGACCTCGGCCGGTCGATCGGCAGCGGTCGCCCGGTCGCCGACGTCATCGGCGAGGCGATCCTGCCCACGGCACAGATCGCACTGACCGGGCTCGTCCTGGCGATCGTGTTCGGTGGCGGGCTCGCCGTCCTCGCGACCTGGACCAGGAACCGTGCACTCGGACAGTTCCTGCTCCAGCTGCCCCCGGTCGGCGTCGCCGTCCCCGGGTTCTGGTTCGCGCTGCTCCTCGTGCAGTGGTTCTCCTTCGGCCTGCACCTGTTCCCGGCGTTCGGCGGCGACGGGCCGGCGTCCGTCGTGCTGCCGGCCGTCACCCTCGCGCTGCCGACCGGCGCGACGATCGCGCAGCTGCTGTCGAAGTCGCTCGTCCAGACCCTGCGCGAGCCGTACGTCGACACCGCGTACGCGAAGGGCGCCGGCCGGTGGCGCGTGCAGCTCCGGCACGCCCTGAAGAACGCCGCGCTGCCCGCTCTCACCGTCACGGGACTCATCGTCGGGCAGCTGTTCTCCGGCACCGTCGTGACCGAGACGGTGTTCTCCCGGCCGGGCCTCGGCCGCGTCACCGCGACCGCGGTCCAGCAGCAGGACATCCCCGTCGTCCAGGGCATCGTCCTCTTCGCCGCGGCGGTGTTCGTCGTCGTCAACCTCGTCGTCGACCTGGTGTACCCGCTCCTCGACCCGCGCGTCGTCGTGGCGGGCAGCCGGAGGAAGCTCCGGGAACCGACCGGCGAACCGGCACCCCAGGGGGTCCTCGCATGACCGAGACCACACAGCTCGCGATCCGCGGCCGGACGGCCGTCCTCAGCGACCGGGTCCCCGGTCGCGGGACGACGCTCCGTGTGCTCGTCGCCCGCCCCACGCTGACCGTCGCGCTCGTCTGGCTGGCGCTCGTCGTCATCGCCGCGTTCCTCCCAGGAGCGCTCACCTCCCACGACCCCCTCGCCGCCGACCCCGCGGCGAAGCTCACCGCCCCAGGTGCCGCGCACTGGTTCGGCACCGACCAGCTCGGCCGTGACCTGTACGCACGCGTCGTGCACGGCACTGCGCTCACGCTGCAGGCGGCGGTGCTCGCGATCGTCATCGGTCTGGTCGGCGGGTCGCTCGTCGGCCTCGTCGCCGGGTTCGTCGGCGGGGTGGTCGACGCCGTGCTCATGCGGATCGCGGACGTCCTGCTCGCGATCCCGAGCCTGTTGCTCTCGCTCACCATCGTGACGGTGCTCGGATTCGGCACCGCGAACGTCGCGGTGGCCGTCGGCGTCGCGAGCATCGCCACGATCGCTCGCATCATGCGCTCCGAGGTGGTCAGGGTCCGCACAGCGCAGTACGTCGAAGCCGCGGCCGCCGGAGGCAACCGCTGGTGGCGGGTGCTCGCCGTGCACGTGCTGCCGAACGCTGCCGGGCCGGTGCTCGTCCTCGCCGCGCTGGAGTTCGGGACCGCGATCCTCGCCGTCTCGAGCCTGAGCTTCCTCGGCTACGGCGCACAGCCGCCAGCACCGGAGTGGGGCTCGCTCGTCGCCACAGGTCGCGACTTCATCGCGACGTCGTGGTGGCTCACCACGATCCCCGGTCTCGTCATCGCGGTGACGGTCCTCGCCGGCAACCGCGTGGCCCGTGCCCTCGACACCGAACGGCGGGCCGTCCGATGAGCCTCCTCACCATCAGGGACCTGTCCGTCGACCACGGACACGGCGCGTCCCGGCGCACGACGCTCCACGGGATCTCCCTCGACGTCGGACGCGGAGAGCGCGTCGCGATCGTCGGCGAGTCCGGTTCGGGCAAGTCGACGACGGCCCAGGCCGTCCTCCGGCTCCTGCCCGCCGCGGCGACGCTGACGGGAGGCTCGGTGCGGCTCGCCGGGGCCGGCGCCGGTTCCGGAGACCTGGACCTGGTGACGGCGACCGACGCCGAGGTGCGTGGCGTCCGCGGGCTGCGCGTCGGCTTCGTGCCGCAGGACCCGACCGTGTCGCTCAACCCGGTCACCCGGGTCGGCGCCCAGGTCGCGGAGGTCCTCGCCATCCACGGCATCGCCACCGGGGCCGAGGCTGCTGCGCGCGCGGTCGAGGAGCTGCGCCGTGCGGGGATCGACCGCCCGGAACTCCGTGCACGGCAGTACCCGCACGAGCTCTCCGGCGGGATGCGCCAGCGGGTGCTCATCGCGATCGCCCTGATCGGCGACCCGGAGCTCCTCGTCGCGGACGAACCGACGAGCGCCCTCGACGTCACCGTGCAGCGGACGATCCTCGACCACCTGGACCGGCTCGTCGCCGAGCGGGGGACCAGCGTCCTCTTCATCACCCACGACCTCGGGGTGGCCGCGGACCGGTCGGACCGGATCGTCGTGCTGTCCGAAGGACGGATCGTCGAGCAGGGAACGCCAGACGAGGTGCTCGGCTCCCCACGCGAGCCGTACACCCGAGCCCTCATCGCCGCTGCGCCGAGTCTCGACGACGTGACCGTGACCGCCCGGGCCGAGCCGAGCCTCCCGACCGGCGTTGCCGGACCCGTCGACCACCTGGTGGTCGCGACGGGGCTGCGGAAGACCTTCGTGCACGTCCCCGCCGTCGACGGCGTCGACGTGTCCGTGCCCCGCGGGCGCACGCTCGCGCTGGTGGGGGAGTCCGGCTCGGGGAAGTCGACGACCGCGCGACTGATCCTCGGCCTGGAACGACGCGACGAGGGCACCGTGCTGTTCGACGGCGAGCCCGTCGGGCGACGAGGTGCCGCGCTCCGTGCGTTCCGGCGCCGGGCGCAGATCGTCCAGCAGAACCCGTACGCGGCGCTGCACCCGCGGCTGTCCGTGGAGTCCGTCGTCGCCGATCCGCTCGCCGCGTTCGGCGTCGGCTCCCGACGGACCCGCGCCGCACGTGCGCGGGAGCTCGTCGACCTCGTCGCCCTCCCCGCCTCGGTGCTCAGGCGACGTGCGGACGAACTCTCCGGCGGGCAGCGGCAGCGCGTGGCGATCGCCCGTGCGCTGGCGCTCGACCCGTCGTTCGTCGTCCTCGACGAGCCGGTCTCGGCACTCGACGTGTCGGTCCAGGCCCAGGTCCTCGACCTGCTCGCCGAGCTGCAGGAACGGCTCGGCGTCTCCTACCTGTTCATCTCGCACGACCTGGCCGTCGTCCGTCGCATCGCACACGAGGTGTCCGTCCTCCGTGGCGGCCGCGTGGTCGAGCACGGCGACGTCGCCCAGGTCCTGCACGACCCGCAGCACGACTACACGCGTGCGCTGCTCGACGCGATCCCCGGTCGATCCCGGCGCGCGGCACCCGATCTCGGCGTCACCGACGTCGCCGGCGTCACCGACGTCGCCGGCGTCACCGACGTCGTCACCCCCGAAGGAGCACGATGACCACCGCACGAACCCCGTACCGACTGGTGGCCGCGATCGCGGCCGGCACCGCGGCGGCCCTCGTCATGGCCGGCTGCTCGTCGGGCAGCACGGCGTCCTCCTCGTCGTCCTCGAAGCCGGTGGACGGCGGCGACCTGACCTACGCGATCGCGAACGACCCGATCTCGCTGAACCCGTCCGGCACCGGCGCCGGCAACGACACGCTCGCGATCACCCGGCAGCTCGTCGACTCGCTGCTCTGGCAGGACCCGTCGGACGGGTCGCTCAAGCCGTGGCTCGCGACGAAGTACACCGCGAACGACGACGCCACGCGCTTCACGTTCGACCTGCGCTCCGGCGTCACGTTCTCGGACGGCACCCGGTTCGACGCGACCGCCGTCAAGGACACCTTCGACGACATCGCCGCAGCAGGGGCCGCGAGCACCGCCGCGTCGTCCTTCTCCGGTTACAGCGGGACGAAGGCCGTGGACGACGACACCGTCGAGGTCGACTTCGACCAGCCGAACGCCGCCTTCCCGAACGCCACGTCCTCGGTCGCACTCGGGATCGTCTCGCCCGGCACGACGAAGGTGCCGTTCGACGACCGGTCGACCGGGTCCGAGGTCGTCGGGACCGGGCCGTTCACGCTCAGCTCGTACACGAAGAACACGTCGACCGTCCTCACCAAGCGCAAGGGGTACGACTGGGGGCCGGCCGCACGGACGAACGCCGGAGCGGCACACCTGTCGAAGGTGACGTTCCAGGTCGTCCCCGAGGCGAGCGTCCGCTCGGGCAGCCTGCAGTCCGGTCAGCTGGACGCCATCAGCAGTGTGCAGCCGAGCGACACGGAGTCGCTGAAGACCCGGTTCGACCTGGTCACGCGGGCGAACCCCGGGCAGGTGTTCGGACTGACCTTCAACCAGGAGCGGCCGCTCGTCGCCGACGTCGCCGTCCGCAAGGCGATCGCGCAGGCGGTCGACCCGAAGACCGTCAGGGACACCTCGCTCAACTCCCTCTTCAAGGTCGCGACGTCCGTGCTCGGTTCGACGACGCCCGGGTACACCGACACGTCCTCGTCGCTCCGGTACGACCCGTCGGCGGCATCGGCCGCGCTGACCGACGCCGGCTGGGTGGAGGGCTCCGACGGCATCCGCGCGAAGGACGGCCGGAAGCTGCAGCTCAAGCTGATCTGGATCACGAACTTCGGTCCGAACCAGACGTCCCTGGAGCTCATCCAGCAGGAGCTCGAGAAGGTCGGCGTCGGGCTCACGCTCGAGAGCGGCACCGTCCCGCAGTACCTCGCGAACCTCGGCAGCGGTGACTGGGACCTCGCGTGGGACAACAACTCGCGCGCGGACGGCGACGTCCTCCGCTCGAAGTTCTCGAGCAGCGGCGCCCAGTCGATCGGAGCGTCAGACGCCACGCTCGACGCCCTCTTCCAGAAGGAGCTCTCACAGTCCTCACCCACCGACCGCGACGCGACCTTCGCCGACATCCAGGAACGCATCGCGTCCCAGGCCGACTTCGTCCCCGTCCACGAGCTGACGAGCATCATCGCCACCGCGAAGGACGTGCACGGCATCGCGTACGGGGCGGACACCCGACTCGACCAGCTCACCGGCGCCTGGAAGGACGCATCGTGACCACTCCACTCGCCGTCCTCGACCTCGTCCCGGTCAGCGCGGGTTCGACCCCCGCCGAGGCGCTCCGCAACACCGTCGACCTCGCCCAGCGCGCCGAACGTGCCGGGTACGCCAGGTACTGGCTCGCGGAGCACCACCTCAACCCCGGGGTCGCCGGCAGCGCGCCGAACGTCGTGATCGGGGCGATCGCCGCGGCGACGTCCACGATCCGCGTCGGCAGCGCCGCCACCCTCGTCGGGAACCAGCGCGCGTTGCAGATCGCCGAGACGTTCGGCACGCTCACGGGGCTGTACGGCCCGCGCTTCGACCTCGGGCTCGGCCGGTCGGGTGCTCCGGCACCAGGGGCCCCGAAGCCGCCGTCGCTCGCCCCGCGGTCCGACGAGGTCGTGGACGGGCTGCTCGTCCCCGCGCCGTTCGACTTCCGGATCGCGCCGAACAGCCGGTTCGCCCTCCAGGGGACGTTGCTCGGGCGGGTCCCCGGCGACGTCGACGCGTTCGAGGGTGAGGTGTCGCTCCTCCGGGCCTTCCTCGCGGGCACCTACGAGCCCGGTGGCGCGGACGGCGGGTCGGTCGTCGACGCCACGCCCGCTGCCGGCGCCGACGTCGAGCTCTGGGTGCACGGGTCGACCGGCGGGGAGAGCGCGCGGATCGCCGGCGCGCTCGGGTTGCCCTACGGCGCGAACTACCACACGTCGCCGGGCACGGTCCTGGCGTCGGTGGAGGCCTACCGTTCGGCGTTCCGGCCTGGGGTCCTGCCGGCGCCGCACGTCGTCGTGTCGGCTGATGTCGTCGTCGCGGACACCGACGCCGAGGCCGCGCGCCTCGGCTCGGGCTACGCGGCGTGGGTGCACTCGATCCGCTCGGGCGTCGGAGCGATCGCGTACCCGTCGCCGGCCGACGGGGCGGTGCTCGACGCCGAGGTCGCCTCCTCGGTCGGTGACCGGCTGGCGACCCGGTTCGTCGGCGCGCCGTCGGAGGTGGTCTCGCGGCTCGAGACGCTCCGCCGGGTGACGGGAGCGGACGAGCTGCTCGTCACGACGATCACGCACGAGCACGCCGACCGCGTGCGCTCGTACGAGCTCCTCGCCGAGGCGTGGGCAGCGCACGAGTCCGCCCCCGAGGCGGTCGCTGCGCGCTGAGCGCGCCGCGCTCGGCGCGCTCGGCGTCGGGCGTCGGCTGCGTCGAGTGCGCGGAAGTGGTGGCTGGTCCGCGTCTCGGATCGCACCTTCTGCGCACTCGGCCGGCCGACCGGCCGACCGCCCGGCCGAGTGCGCGGATGTGGCGTCGCACCCGACTCGGGAATCGGCCTTTGTGCGCGTTCGTCGCATGAGGGCCAGCCCGGCCACACGCCGGACGGGAGGCTCAGGGCTGGCCGGACCCGAGCCTCCCGTCCGGCATCGAGTGCGCGGAAGTGGTGGCGGGTCCGCGTCTCGGATCGCACCTTTTGCGCACTCGGCCGGCCGACCGGCCGACCGCCCGGCCGAGTGCGCGGACGCGGTGTCGTACCCGCCCCGGGAATCGGCCTTTGTGCGCACTCGTCGCATGATGCCCGGCCCGGCCACATGCAGGACGGGAGGCTCGTGACGGTCCGGTCACAAGCCTTCCGTCCGGCGTCGAGTGCGCGGAAGTGGTGGCTGATCCGCGTCTCGGATCGCACCTTCTGCGCACTCGGCCGGCCGGACCCGAGCCTCCCGTCCGGCGTCGAGTGCGCGGACGTGGCGTCGCACCCGACCCGGGAACCGCCTTTTGTGCGCACTGGTCCCGTCCGCTGGCGGGCCGGGCTGGATCGCGCACCGCCCCTGCGCACTCGTCGCGCGGATCCGGGGCCGGCCACGCGCCGGACGGGAGGCTCGTGGCGGCCTGGCCGCGAGCCTCCCGTCCGATGCGTGCCGAGTCCGCCGCCGATGGTTGCGTCCGCAAGGAGCGACAGGGTCGCTGTCGTACGACAGCGACCCTGTCGCTGTGCCGCGCGTGCAAGTGTTGCGTCCGCAATGAACGACACCCTCGACGTCGTACGACGTCGAGGGTGTCGTTCTGAGTCGGCCCGGCGAGCCGACCGGCCCGGCGAGCCGACCGGCCCGGCGAGCCGACCGGCCCGGCGAGCCGACCGCACCCGGCTCAGCTGTTGTCGAGCGGCAGCCCCGGCGGGTTGATCTCGGACTGCTGCACGGCCTCGTTCGACAGGTTGTACGCCTGCAGCCACTTGGCGTACGTGCCGTCCTCGATGAGCTCGTTGATCGCCTTCTGGACCGGCTCCACGAGTCCGTTGTCCTTCTTCGTCGTCGCGGCGATGAGCCCCTGCAACGACCCACCCGCACCGGAGTACGTCCCCGCGGTCGTGGTCGGGTTCGCGCTGCCCGCGCTCTGCGTGTTCTGGTACGCGATGCTCGGGTTCGGGCCGAAGGACGCGTCGATCTTGCCGGAGTCGAGCGCGAGCTTCGTCGAGTTCGTGTCCGGGTAGTACTTGACCGTCAGGGTCTTGCCGGCGGCCTCGAGCTGGTCCTTCCACTCGAGCAGGATCTTCTCCTGGTTCGTCCCGGACCCGACGGCGACGGTCTTGCCCGCGAGCACCGAGGGGTCGCCGTCGAACGTCCAGTCGCTCGACTTCAGGACCTGGAAGGCCAGGTTGTCCTCGCGGTACGAGGCGAAGTCGTACTTCTCCTTGCGCTGCTCGGTGTCCGTCACGTTCGAGAACCCGACGTCGACCGAGCCGCTGTCGATGCCGACGAACAGGTTGTCCCACGTCGAGTTCTTCACCTGCGCGTCGAGCCCGAGCTTCGCGGCGACGAGCCGACCGAGGTCGGGCTCGGCACCCGTGAGCGTCTTCTGGTCGTCGCCGGTGTAGGCCAGCGGCGGGAACCCGGAGGGCAGTGCGCCGGTGCCAATGACGAGCTCGCCCGACTTCTTGACGTCGGACGGCAGCGCGTCGTGGAGCTTCGTGTCCTCGGCGACGGTGAGCGTCGTCTCCTTCGCTGCGCCGTTCGAGGCGGCGCCGATGGTGACCTTGCCGTCGGCGGAGGAGCCGGAGCCGGAGCCGGTGCCGGCGTTCGCTCCCGCGGCGCAGCCGGCCAGGGCGACGACGACGCCGGCGGCGATGACGAGGGCGCCGGTGCTGCGCCAGCGGGACAGGGTGGTGATGGGCATGGTTCTCCTGGGGTCGGGTGCTGTGGGGGTGGGGAGTCGGGGTCAGCGCAGACGGCTGAGGAACGCGCGGGTCCGGTCGTGGCGGGGCGCGTCGAGGACCTGCGACGGCGGACCCTGCTCGACGATCCGGCCGTGGTCGAGGAACACGACGTGGTCGGCGACCTCGCGGGCGAAGGCGACCTCGTGGGTGACGATCACGAGGGTCGTGCCGGACGCGGCGAGGGACCGGATGACGCCGAGCACCTCGCCGACGAGCTCCGGGTCGAGCGCCGAGGTGGGCTCGTCGAGCAGCAGCACCTCTGGTTCGAGGGCCAGCGCGCGGGCGATCGCGACGCGCTGCTGCTGGCCGCCCGAGAGCTGCCTCGGACGGGCGTCTGCGCGGTCGCCCAGTCCGACCTGCTCGAGCAGGGCGATGCCGCGGACCCGGGCGGAAGCGACACGGACGCCGGAGGCGACGAGCCCCTCGATGACGTTCTCGAGCGCGGTCAGGTGCGGGAACAGGTTGAAGTGCTGGAACACGAACCCGATCCGGGCGCGCTGCCGGAGGATCGCTCGCTCCGGCAGCTCCTTGTAGCGACCGCTCCCCGGCACCAGCCGCACGCCGATCGTCTCGTCGCCGATCGTGACGACGCCGCGGTCCAGCGGCTCGAGGTGGTTGATCGCCCGGAGCAGTGTGGACTTGCCCGACCCGGACGGCCCGAGGACGGCGGTCACGCTCCCGGCCGCCAGGTCGAGGTCGATCCCGTCGACGACCCGGTTGTCGCCGAAGGCCTTGACGGCCCCGCGGATGCTGATCGTCGCGCTCACGAGATGACCCGTCCGTCGTTGTTGTCCGAGGTGACCAGACGGCCAGCAGGCGCCGACGACCAGACCGGAGCCGAGCCTCCTGTCCGGATCCGCCGCCAGGCGGCGCGGACCCGCTGGAGCGGCGTCGGCGGCAGCGTGCGCACCGAGCCGCGGGACGTCCACCGCTCGACGTGGTACTGGACGACGGAGACGGCACTGGTCAGCGCGAGGTACCAGAGCGTCGCGACGACGAGCAGCGGGATGATGTCCGTCGGGTAGGTGCTCGACAGGTTCTGGACGACCCCGAACAGGTCCAGGAGTGACACGTAGAACAGCAGCGAGCTCGCCTTGAGCAGCCCGACGATCTGGTTCACGAACGCCGGCACGATCGAGCGCATCGCCTGCGGCAGCACGATGCGGAGGAACTGCCGGTGCCGGGGGAGCCCGAGCGCCTGTGCGGCCTCGTGCTGCCCGTGGTCCACGGCGAGGACCCCGGCGCGGACGATCTCCGACGCGTAGGCGATCTCGCTGAGGCTCAGCCCGATCACGCCGATCGCCAGGTCACCGAGCACGTTCGCGGTCGGCACCTCGACGTGCGGGCCGAACGGCACGCCGATCCCGATCGTCGGGTACAGGTTGCCGAGGTTGTACAGGAAGACGAGCACCAGGATCAGCGGCACGGACCGGAACAGCCAGACGTACCCCCACGCCAGGCTCGACAGCACCGGGTTGCGCGACAGGCGGGCGATCGCGACGACGATGCCGCCGGCGAAGCTGATCACGGCGCTGAGCGCCGTCGCGACGAGCGTGAGCTGCAGGCCGGTCAGGATCGCCGGGCTGAACAGCCACTTCCCGACCCGCGGCCACTCCCAGGACGGGTTCGTGAAGAGCGTCTCGACGAGGTTCGCGAGCAGCACGAGCACGACCGCCGCAGCGATCCACCGCAGCGGGTGGCGGAGCGGGATGACGGGGCGGTCGGTCGGACTGGAGGCTCGGGTCGGCTCCGCCCCGTCGGTCCTGATGGTCTTCTCGAACGGGTGGATCCCCACCTCCTCCGACGACTTGGTCACGTCGTACAGCGGGGTGTAGCCGAGCCGTGTGTACAGCCGGACCGCTTCGGGTTGACGCGGCCCGGTCGTCAGGTACACGCGCCCGAAGCCACGTCGTCCGGCCTCGGCCTCGAGCTCCTCCACGACGACGCCGGCGAGGCCACGGCCGCGCGCCTCGGGGGCCGTCCAGATCCGCTTCAGCTCGATCGTGTCGTCGTCGTACGGCTTGAACGCGCCGCCGGCCACCAGGCGGTCGTCCTCGTACAGGAGCACGAACGTGCCGAGCGGCGCGGTGAAGTGCTCGACGGGGTACCGGTTGATCTCGGTGGAGGCCGGTTCGCCGAAGTGGTCGCCGTAGCGGGCGTCGTACTCGCGCTCGAGGTCCGCGAGCATCGGTGCCGCCGCCGGGTCGTCGGGGCGGACGGTGCGGAACGCGAGGGCGCCGTGCCGGTGCTCCGTCGCGTGTGCCGTGTCGGTCATGGCGTGACGGTACGAGGCTGCCGTGCCGCGCGGCAACGCCCGCGCAACACAGCGGCACGGAACGGAACCCGGCGTCACGTCAGGACGGCGGATGACCTTCCGTGACGCGGAAGCCGCTCGCTATCGTGAGCCCATGAGCGCCCATCGCGTCACCGCACCAGCACCCCCGGCCGACGGCAGCAAGCCCAAGGGACCGGCGTCGTACTTCCCGAGCATCGAGAAGACCTACGGCCGCCCCGTGCAGGAGTGGCTCGACCTCGTCGCCGACCGGCTCGACACCGAGCGGCACATGGAGGTCGTCGCGTGGTTGAAGTCCGAGCACGGACTCGGGCACGGCCACGCGAACGCGCTCGTGGGGTACGTGAAGAACGCCCTCAGCTGAGGACGGACCGCAGCCGCGGGAGCGTCGCGACGTCCTCGTGCGCGCCGCCGCCCTCGTGGCCGTTGAACTCCCACACCGTCATCTCCTTCTTGCCCCCGTGCGCGTTGTACGCGGCGTAGACGGTCGACGGCGGGCACGTCGGGTCCATCAGCGCGGTCGAGTACCAGGCCGGAGCCGTCGCGCGGGCGGCGTGCAGGACTCCGTCGAAGTACGCCAGCGTGCCGAAGACCTGGTCGCGCTTGGTCCGGTGCACCGTGAGGTACTGCGCGATCTCGCGGTAGGGGTACGCGTCGGTGATCGTCGTGCCCCGCGGGAAGTCGCAGAGGAACGGCACGCGGGGGAACACGCCGGCGAGTCCCTCGACGAGCCCGGACACCGCGATCGCCATGCCGCCGCCCTGACTGACGCCGAGCACGGCGACGCGGGCGGGGTCGACGAGGTCGATCGCCCGTGCGGCGTCGACGGCACGGACGGCGTCGGTCGTGAGCCGGCGGTAGTAGTAGGTCTCCGGCGACTCGATCCCGCGCGTCATGACCCCGGGGACCGCCGGGCCGGAGCCGTCCGGATCCGGGGTGTCCCCGGCCGACCAGCCGGACCCCTGCCCGCGGGTGTCCATGAGCAGGTGCGCGTACCCGGCAGACGCCCACAGCAGCTGCTCGGTCGGGAGGCCCCGGCCACCGCCGTAGCCGATGTACTCCACCACCGCAGGGAGCGGCGCGTCCGGGCTGGTTCCCGCTGGGACGGTCAGCCACGCGTGGATCCGCTGCCCGGCCCAGCCGGCGAAGGTCACGTCGTAGGTGTCGAGCGTCGTGAGGCCCGTCGCGACCCGGTCGACGGCGACGTCGATGGGGTGCTGCCGGGCGTCGGCGAGGGTGGTGGTCCAGAAGTGGTCGAAGTCATCGGGCTCGACGACGCTCCCGCGGTAGGCGAGGAGCTCGGGCCCGGTCATGTCCGTGTACACGACACCGACCCTGGCACGGCGGCGCCGGGTCTGGCTAGGAGCGGACGAGTCGTGCGATCGCCTCGGACGCTTCCTTGATCTTCGCCTCGGGGTCGCCGCCGTCCGCCATCGCATCGGCGACGCAGTGACTGAGGTGGTCCTCGACGAGGCCCAGTGCGACCGACTGCAGGGCCTTCGTCATCGCGGACACCTGGGTGAGGATGTCGATGCAGTACTGCTCGTCCTCGACCATGCGCTGCAACCCGCGAGCCTGTCCCTCGATGCGCCGGAGACGCTTCAGGTATGCGTCCTTGGACGAGATGTAACCGTGGTGGTGCTCGGTCATGGCGCCTCCTGTCGAGTGGTACCCCACGAGGGTATGCCATGCGGCCGGAACGGCCTGCACGGCTGCGGGTCCGCGAGCGCTCGACTGTCGGTGGTGCGCCCTACCGTGACCGTCGTGGTGGAACCCGTCGACGCGTGGTGGCGCCGCCGGCAATGGTCGCGCGGTGTGCCGATGCCGTACGCCGTCGGGGAGTTCCGTGCCGCCTGGGCGTCCTACCCGGTGCTCGTCCGGCAGTACCACCCGGAGTGGAACGCCGGCATCGTCCTCACCCAGATCCCACCGGCGGCCGACGTCCTCCTGACCTGGGAGTGCGACGTCGGCCACGTGTTCGTCGCGACCCCTGCGGAACAGCGTGGGCGTCCCGGCCGAGAGCGTCGTCGTTCCGTCTGGTGCCCCGAGTGCGCGCTGATGGCGAAGCCGCAACGCTGGCCGACCCTGCCCGACGAGTGGCCCGAAGCCGTTCCCGCACCCCAACGTGCGGTGCGGGTGACCGGGCGCCAGACCCTGCCGGCCGCGCCCGGCCGTGGGATCGGCGCTTCCGGGACGTCGGTCGGCATGCCGACCGGCGCGGTGGCGTCCGAGCGGGTCCGTCGGCCCGGTGCGGTCCGGTCGTCCGGCTCTCGCTCGGCGGCTCCTCGTCGCATCTGCCAGAAGACCCCGCGACTGCCCTCCGGCGATGCCTTCGTCAGCGTGTGTGCGCCCGCGACGGCCTCCGCGGTGGAAGCCGAACTCCGGCAGGCGCTGTCCGACCGCTTCGACTTCACGTTCGACCGCAACGCGATCCGCCTCGACCGCCCGTTCCACGACCACGTCGAGGCGTGGCCGGACATCATCCTGCCCGAGCTCCGCGTCGCGATCGAGTACGACTCCACCGGACGGCACGGCCTCGAGCACGTGGGGCCCCGCGAAGCGTCGGACCGCCGCAAGGACCGGGCGATCCGCGGTGTCGGGTGGGAGGTGATCCGGATCCGGACCGGTCGGCTGCCTGCACTCGGGCCTCATGACCTGCAGGTGTCGGGGATCTCCGGCAGGACCATCGTGAGCCTGGTCGACACGCTCCGTGACGTCCGCGGCACGCTCTTCGTCGACGCCTACGCGCGCTGATCGCCCGCGGCCGCCCGGGGCCGCCGACATCGCGCCCCCGCGTGGACATCGCGCCCCGCCGTGACCGGGCGCGATGTCCACGCGGGGGCGCGAACGGCCGGGCAGGCCACGCCCGCCGCACCCCTCACCCGCGGAGCGCCAGGGCCTCGCTCGTCCACCGCGCGTGCGCCGCCCATGGATCCGGCACGCCGGCGGCGACGACCTCGACGTGCGCCAGCAACGCCGGCGTGGTGCGGAACCACTCCGTCCCCGGGTACCGCGTCGCTGCGAACTGCCCGTGCCGACGCCGTTCGAGCACCCGGTCGCCCCGCTCGAACGCCATCAGGTCCTGGTGGCTGATCCGCCCCAGCCGCTGCCGCGGGTTCGCCGTCGTGCCGATCTTGATCCGGTCGCCGACGTCGTCCCGCTGCCGGAGGTAGTACACGACGTCGACCCGCGGGGGAGCGAGGTCACCGTCGGGCACGTCCCCGAACGGCCACTCGCACACGGCGCACACCGATCCCGACGGCCACCGCACGCCGAGCCGCGATCCGCAGACGAGACACGGGCCGGGCAGGCGGTCCTCGGTCCCACGGGCGGAAGCGGCGAAGTCGGCCACGAGCCCCACGTGCGACTCGCACAGCGGCACCGGCGCGCCGGACGCGACCGGGCCCGCGCAGCCCGGGACGCAGCAGGACTGGACCATGCGCCGAACGCTACCGGCGACGTCCGACGCTCCCACTGCCTCCCGTCGGGGGACCGCCGTCAGGACGCCGCGGCCGGCTCGGACGACCCCCGTGCCGCGCGGTCCACCCGCGCGAGCGACCGGTCCACCAGGGTGATGACGAGGAACAGTGCCGCCGTCCCCGCCATGAACCACGCCAGGTCGTGGAGTCCCGCGTCCGTCGTCCCGTGGTGGAAGAACGCCCCGCTGGCCGACGACGCGATCATCGCGCCGAGGTACATGAACGTCCGGAGGAGCCCTGCGGAGGCACCCACGCGCGCGGGGTCCGCTTGGTGGTAGAGCGTGTTCTGCACGGCCAGGTTCACGAGCCCCTGCGGGATGCCGAGCACGATCGCGACGACGAGCAGCAGCGCGATCGGCGAGCCGGACCCCGCGAACAGGACGACGACGCACCCGACCACCTGCGCCGCCGCACCGACCACGAGCTTGCCGCGGATCTCCGGACGTCGGCCGGTGAGCGTCGCGACCAGGATCCCGGTCGCGAACGTCGGCAGCAGGACGAGCCCTGCCTGCGACGGGGAGAGACCGCGACCGCCTTCGAGCCACTGCGTGAACCCGTAGAGGAAGCAGTACGACACCGTGGCCGCCAGCACGCCGCGGGCGTAGGTGACGAGCAACGGCACGTTGCCGGCGAAGACCCGCACGTCGATGAACGGGTCGGGCGCGCGCAGGGAGCGCCACGCGAAGGCGGCGCCGAACAGCACGGCGAGCCCGAGCAGCCAGAGCGTCTCGACACCGATCGACATGAGGAAGAGCAGGAGCGCGACGAGCGTGCCGGCGAACAGCACGATGCCGAGCAGGTCGATCCGGAGCCGGCCGGCACCAGGGGTCACGGGCACCGTGCGCGGCAGGACCAGCGCCCCGAGCACCAGGCACGCGACCGCGAGCGGGATGTTCACCGCGAACGTCGCACGCCACCCACCGAGCCCGATGAGGAGCCCGCCGAGTGTCGGCCCGATGACCGCGATGGTCTGGGTGGCGACGGACAGCGCTGTGAGCACACCGGCGGGGGAGGCGATCCCGGTGCGGTCCGCCTCCGAGCGGATCAGGTACATCGACGCCGGGTAGCCGGCGCAGGTGCCGAACCCGAGCACGACGCGCGCGGCGATGAGGACCCCGAGGTTCGGCGCGAACACACCCAGCACGCCCGCGATGCCGGTGAGTGCGGCTCCGATCAGGAACAGCCGTCGCGGCCCGAAGGTGTCCACGAGCCGTCCGACGAGCGGCTGCCCGATGCTCGTCGCGAGGTAGAGCGCCGACACGAGCCACGCCGTCTGCGACGGGGGAGCGCCGAACGCCGACGCGATGGGCACGAGGGCGACGGCGATGATCGAGGAGTTGATCGGGTTGAGGATCGACCCGAGCATCATCGGTGCGAGCAGCCGCCGGTCGAACCGGTCGGTGCGCGCGGCAGTGCTGGCGGACATGCCGCCACGGTACGCTCCTCAGCGCTGTTGTACAACCATGATGTACAACAGGGTCAGTCGAAGATCACGCCGATCGGCTCGCGCTTCTCCTCCTGGAAGCGATCCTCCGCACGACCGAGCGCCCAGTAGGCCGACAGGGACATGTCCGACTTCTCGAGTTCCCACTCGTCCTGCAGGAGTCGACGGATCGCCTTCATGGCGGTCCGCTCGCCGTGCGCGAAGACCTGGACCGGACGGGAGGCTCGTGGCAGTTTCCTGGCCTCCTCCAGCAGGAGGGTGCCCGGCTCGGCGCCGGCGGCGTCGCGGTACAGCCAGCGGAGTGCGATCCCCGCAGGGTGCGGGATGTCCTGCTCGTCGTCGTGGCCGGCGATCTCGACCAGGGCGACACCGGTCGCGGAGTCGTCCATCGCCTCCAGTGCCGACGCGATCGCGGGCAGCGCGCTGTCGTCACCGAGCAACACGTGCGCGACGGCCGGATCGGTGCTCGGTGCGTAGCCGCCGCCCGGGCCGGACAGTGCGAGCGTGTCGCCCGGTTCCGCCGCGGCCGCCCACGGACCGGCGAGTCCCTCGTCGCCGTGCACCACGAAGTCGATCGCGATCGTGCGGGAATCGTGGTCGATCGCCCGGACCGTGTAGGTCCGGCGTGCGGGACGGTCCTGCTTCGGGAGGGTCTCGCGCAGTGCCTCGAGGTCGTACGGCGGCTGCAGCCCGAGCGACGGCTTCGCGAGCAGCAGCTTCACGTACTTGTCCGTGGTCTCGAGGCGCTCGGGGTCGGCCGCGTGGACGAAGTCCTCGAACGCGGGGCCGCCGAGGTGGACCCGGACCATGTGCGGCGAGAGGCGCTCGGTGCGCTCGACGACGAAGACGTGCTGGGGGCGGTTCGGTTTGCTCATCGTGGTGGAGCTTCCTCTCGGGGGATCGCAATCGCCTGGAAGTCCGACGGAGTGCTTGACGTCCGGCTCAGTAAGGTTAGCCTTACCTCATGGACAGTCCCGTCATCCCGTTCTCCGAGCTGCTGCGGAAGCGTACCCGTCGGTCGCACGGCTCCTCGGCGGGGAACGGTTTCATGGACGACCTGCTCGGCGGGAAGTGCGACGTCGCCGACTACGCCGCGCTGCTCGGACAGTACTCGTTCGTCTACGACGCCCTCGAACGTGCCGCCGCGCGCATGGCCGACCACCCCGTCGCGAGTCCGTTCGTCACCGCGCAGCTGACCCGGATGCCCGCGATCCGATCGGACCTCGAGTACCTCATCGGCTCGGACTGGTCCGAGCTGGTCTGTCCGCTGCCGGCGACGACCGCCTACGTGCGACGGCTCAACGAGGTCGCCGCCGAGTGGCCGGGTGGGTTCGTCGCGCACCACTACACGCGGTACCTCGGCGACCTGTCCGGCGGGCAGATGATCGGCCGGATGCTCTCCGAGCAGTTCGGGTTCGACACGAACGGCGTGCTGTTCTACATCTTCGACCAGGTCGCCGACCCCGCCGCGTTCAAGGACACCTACCGCGGCCAGCTCGACGCCGCGCCGTGGGACGATGACGAGCGCGAGCGGGTGATCGCCGAGGTCGAGCTGGCGTACGAGCTCAACAACGGACTCCTCGCGGAGCTCGATGCCGGTCGTCGCCCGGACGTGGCGGTGACCGCGTGAGCGCCGGCGCCGCCGAGCCGTTCGACGACGATGCCCGAGCGGCGATCCTGCACCACATGAACGGCGACCACGCCGGCGACAACCTGGTGATCGTCCGGGCGAACGGTGCCGCCACCGCCGTCGCCGCCACGATGACCGAGATCGACACGATCGCCGGGGTGTGGATCGCCCAGCTCGACGACGGCGACGTGGAACAGGTCATCGTTCCGTGGACGACCCCCCTCACCGATCGACGATCCGCCCGCGTGCAGATCGTCGAGGTGCACACCGCCGCGCAGGCGCAGCTCTCCGAGCCGAGCTAGCCGCCAGGGCTCCCGCAGCCGCCGTCCCGCCGCCGTCCCGCTGCGACGCCGCCGTCCCGGCCAGACGCCGCCGGAATCCGCGGCGTCTCGCGGACCCGAACGTGTCTCGACGAGTGCGCGGCGCCTACCGCCGGATGCGCCGCGCCAGCTTCTGGATCGGGCCGGTCCGGGGTGCGCGTTCGGACGGGTCTTCGACCTCCTGCTGGTAGAAGTCCGCGAAGTCGACCATCATCGCCCGGCGCTCCGCGCGCAGGTACGCCCGTCGCTCCCGGGTGAACGCGACGACGGTCGACCAGCACATCAGCACCATCACGACGCTGAATGGCAGTGCCGTAGTGATCGCGGCCGTCTTCAGCGCGTTCAACCCGCCGGCGAGCAGCAGCGCGACGGCGACGAGCGCCGTGACCCCGGCGAAGAACACCCGGATCCAGTTCTTCGGCTCGATCTGCCCGCCGGTCGCGATCATGCCCATCACGAGAGCCCCCGAGTCCGCAGAGGTCACGAAGAACACCCCGATCAGGACGATCGCGCCGATGACGAGCACCGACCCGGCCGGCAGGTCCCCGAGCATCTGGAAGAGCACCTGCTCGACGTTCACGGTCCCGCCGGCGCCGAGGAGGTCCCCGTTCCCGTTGAGCTGGTCCCACAGCGCGGTCCCGCCCATGATCGAGAACCAGAGGAAGGTCAGCAGGGTCGGGACGAAGAGCACGCCGAGGACGAACTGTCGCACGGTCCGACCACGGGAGATCCGGGCGATGAAGATCCCCACGAACGGGGCCCACGACATCCACCAGCCCCAGTAGAACGTCGTCCAAGCGCCCTGCCACTCCTGCCCGGCCTTGCCCGCGAAGGCACTCGTGTCGAACGCGAGCCCGACGAAGCCCTGCAGGTACTGCCCGATCGACTGCACGAACTCGCCGAGCAGGAACTGGGTCGGCCCGAAGACGAGCACGACGAGGAGCAATGCCGCGGCGAGCAGCAGGTTGATGTTCGACAGGTACTTCATGCCCTTGCCGACGCCGCTCAGGAGCGACCCGATGGCGATCAAGGTGACGACGACGATCAGCACGATCTGCAGGCCGCGGGTGTTCGCCGCGATGTCCGTGTAGTCGAGCCCTGCACCGATCTGCAGGACACCGAGGCCGAGGGACGTCGCGACGCCGAACAGCGTGCCAACGAGGGCGACCACGTCGATGAGGTTCCCCCACCCGCCCGTGACCCGCTTGCCGAGGAGCGGTTCGAGCGCCCAGCGGATGGACACCGGGCGACCGCGGCGGTGGATCGCGTAGGCGAGCGCGAGCCCGACGACGACGTAGATCGCCCACGCGTGCAGGCCCCAGTGCAGGAACGTCTGGGACATCGCGCGCTGGGCGAGCTGCTCGTCGCTCCCGGTGACGCCTGGCCTGGGGGAGGCGTAGTGGCTGAGCGGCTCGGCGACGCCGTAGAAGACGAGACCGATGCCCATCCCGGCGGCGAACAGCAGCGCGAGCCAGGACATCGTGGAGAACTCGGGCTGCTCGTCGTCCTTGCCCAGCACGATGTCGCCGAACCGGCTGAACCCGATCCAGATCGCGAACAGGACGAACCCCGCGGCGACGATGACGTAGTACCAGCCGAAGTCGCGGACGATCGCGTCCTGCACCGTGGCGAAGACGGCCTCGGTCTGCTTCGGCGCGATGAGTGCGACGACGACGAACGCCAGCACCAGGCCGGCTGCCGGCCAGAACACCCAGCGCTTGACGGGCGGCTCCCGTCCGTCGTCGCCCTCCAGGACAGGAGGCTCGTGATGCGCCACCATGGCAGCCCCCGTCTCGTCGATGGCCGCTTCGGCGCCCTCGGCCGGTTCCGCAGTGTCGCTCACACCCCCGGATTCTACGAACGGACCCCGACGTGCGTCCGGATGCGACGCGGATCCACGCCGCCCGTCCGGACGGTCGTCGTCACCGGAGCCCGGCTGCCGATACGCTGCTCTGGACCCGGAAGCGGTATACCGGGCCGACCCGAAAGGACGAGATGACGGCGATCGACGGATCGACGCGCTTCGGGAGCGCGCGCGACGATGTGAGCGGAGCGGTCGACAGCGACCTGCGTTCGGATGTCCGCTACCTCGGCAAGCTGCTCGGGCGGGTGCTGCGCGAGAGCGGCGGCGACGACCTGCTGCGCGACGTCGAGGCCCTGCGTGCCGCGGTGATCGAGGCGTACGAGGGCTCCGACGCGGACGGCGCGGCACGTGCCGAGGCGGTCGTGTCCGGACTCTCGGCGGAACGCGCCGAAGAGGTCGCACGTGCCTTCACCACCTACTTCCACCTGACGAACCTGGCCGAGGAGCACCACCGTGTGCGCGTGCTCCGGCTGCGCGGGGACGACGGCGGTGTCGCGGGGGACTCGTTCCCCGCGACGTACGCCCAGCTCGTCGACGAGGTCGGCGCCGAGCAGGCGGCCACGCGACTCGACGCGCTCCGCTTCCACCCGGTCCTGACCGCGCACCCGACGGAGGCGCGGCGTCGCGCGGTGACCACGGCCGTCCGCCGCATCACGGACCTCATCGACGAGCGCGACCGGGCGAAGAACTCGACGGCGCTCGTGGAGAACGAACGGCGGCTGCTCGAGGAGATCACGAACCTCCTCCGCACGTCCCCGCTCCGCACCACCCGGCCGACCCCGCTCGACGAGGTCCGCACGGCGATGAGCGTGTTCGACCAGACGCTGTTCGAGATCGTCCCGCAGGTCTACCGCCTGCTCGACGACCGGCTCCAGGGTGACGCCGCTGGCAGCGCTCCGGCCAAGGCCCCGGCGTTCGTCCGGTTCGGCACGTGGATCGGCGGCGACCGCGACGGCAATCCGCACGTCACGGCCGACGTGACCCGGCAGGCGGCCGAGATCGCCGCGGAGCACATCCTGCTCGGCCTGATGCGCGCGGCGACCCGCATCGGCAGCACCCTGACCCTCGACAGCAGCGAGACCCCGGCGGACGCCGGACTGACCGCGCTCGTGGCGGCGCAGGAGACCCTCGACCCCGGCATCGCCGAGCGCATCGGGATCCGCGCGCCGAACGAGACGCACCGCCGTGCGCTGCTCTTCACCGCCGCTCGGATCGACGCGACCCGTCGTGGCGACGCCGCGCTCGCGTACGACGGACCAGAGGCGTTCCTCGCGGACCTCCGCACCATCCAGGCATCGCTCGTCGCGGCCGGCGCGGCGCGTCCCGCGTACGGCGAGCTGCAGAACCTCATCTGGCAGGTCGAGACCTTCGGGTTCCACCTCGCCGAGCTCGAGGTCCGGCAGCACTCGCAGGTGCACCGGAACGCCCTCGCCGAGATCCGTGCAGGTGGCGAGCTCAGCGAGACGACCGAAGAGGTCCTCGCCGTCTTCCGGACCATCGCGGACCTGCAGCGTCGGTACGGCGTGCGCGCCTCCAACCGGTACATCGTGTCGTTCACGCAGTCGGCGGAGGACCTGGCGAACGTCCACGAACTCGCCGCCGCCGCGCTCGGGTCCGCCGAGGCGGCGCCGGTGCTCGACGTCATCCCGCTGTTCGAGACGTTCGCCGACCTGCACGCGAGCGTCGGCATCCTCGACGAGGCCGTCCGGACCGAGGCGTTCCAGCGACGCCTCGCCGCGACCGGTCGCAAGCTCGAGGTCATGCTCGGGTACTCGGACTCGTCGAAGGACGTCGGCCCCGTGTCGGCGAACCTGGCGCTCTACGACGCGCAGGCGAAGATCGCCGAGTGGGCCAGGCAGAACGACGTCGAGCTCACCCTGTTCCACGGACGCGGCGGGTCGCTCGGCCGCGGTGGCGGTCCCGCGAACGAGGCCGTGCTCGCTCAGCCACCAGGGTCCATCGACGGCCGGCTGAAGCTCACCGAACAGGGTGAGGTCATCTTCGCCCAGTACGGCGACCAGGACATCGCCGCCCGGCACCTCGAGCAGATGGCCTCCGCGACGCTGTTCGCGTCGTCGCCGTCGAACGAGGCGCTCACCGAGGCCGCTGCCGATCGGTTCGCCGACCTCGCCCAGCAGCTCGACGACGTCTCCCGCGACGCCTTCTACGACCTCGTGAAGGCCGACGGGTTCGCGCCGTGGTTCGCCACGGTGACCCCGATGGAGGAGATCGGGCTGCTGCCGCTCGGATCCCGTCCGGCGCGCCGTGGACTGTCGGTCGAGTCGCTCGAGGACCTCCGCGCCATCCCGTGGGTCTTCTCGTGGACGCAGGCCCGGATCAACCTCGCCGGCTGGTACGGCCTCGGGTCCGCGCTCCAGGCGGTGGGCGACGAGGAACTCCTCCGCACCGCCTACGCCGAGTGGCCGCTCTTCGGCGCGATGATCAAGAACGTCGAGATGTCGCTCGCGAAGACGGACGAGCACATCGCCCGCCGATACCTCGAGCTGGCCGACCGCGACGACCTCGCGGCGAAGGTGCTCGACGAGATGCTCCGCACGCGGGAGTGGGTGCTCCGGGTCTCCGGCGGTGCCGACGTGCTCGAGGACCGTCCGGTGCTCGCCCGCGCCGTGCGACTCCGCAGCCCGTACGTCGACGCCCTGTCGCACCTGCAGCTCCGCGCGCTGCGTGCGATCCGCAGCACCGGCAGCACCGATCCGGCCGATGCCGACCACCGGCTGCTGCTCCTGACGGTCAACGGGATCGCCGCCGGCCTGCAGAACACGGGCTGACCCCCGAACGCACCGGTCTGGAGGCCCGGTGCCGGTCCACGAGACCGGCACCGGGCCTCCCGACCGCCACCGGCTGTCGAATCGATTCGGTCCGGGGTAGCGTTGCGCGGGTGACGACGGAGCGCATGCGGACCCGGACCATCTCGACGACCCTGCCGCCGATCGTCCCGCTGGCCCTCATCGTCGGTGTCTCGCCGTTCGCGACGGACATGTACATCCCCGCGTTGCCGGCGATCGCCCGCGACCTCGGGACCACGCCGAGCGCCGTGCAGCTCTCCCTGACCGCCTTCCTCGTCGCGTTCGCGGTCGGTCAGCTGCTCGCCGGCCCGGTCAGCGACGGCATCGGTCGCCGGCCGATGCTCCTCTGGGGCACCGCGCTCTTCGCCGTCGCCTCGCTCGGGTGCGCCCTCGCGCCCGACGTCGTCACGCTCGTCGTCGCCCGGGTCGTGGAGGGCCTCGCCGGAGCCGCCGCTGCCGTGGCCGGGCGGGCGATGGTGTCCGACGTGACCGACGGGGCGGTCATGGCGAAGGTGTTCGGCACCCTCGCGGCGATCAACGCGATCGGGCCGGTCGTGGCCCCGCTCGTCGGGGGAGCGGTCCTGACGGTCGGCACCTGGCGCGCGATGTTCGTCGTGCTCGCGGTCCTCGGCGCGGTGTTCTTCGCGATGGTGGTGGCCCGGTTCCCCGAGACCCTCCGCCCGGAGGCACGCGGCGGCATCGGCCTCGGCGCGAACTGGCACCGGATGCGCGAGCTCCTGGCGATCCCGCGGTTCCGCGCCTACCTGCTCTCCGGGGTGCTCTCGACGATCGGCTTCTTCGCGTACATCGCGACGAGTTCGTTCGTGTTCCAGACGCAGTTCGGGTTCTCGGAGGGGCTGTACACGATCGTGTTCGCCACGAACGCGACGATGATGATCATCACGACCCTCGTGTTCCGACGGGTCGTCGGGCGCTTCTCCGAGGACGGCCTGCTCACGTTCGGGCTCGTCGTCGGGACGATCGGTGGGGCCGGGGTGCTGGCCTCGGCGCTGCTCGGCCTCGGTCCCGTCCCGGTCTGGTGTTCGCTCGCCGTGGTGACGGGTGCATGGGGGTTCGTCCTGCCGGCCGCGATGACCCGCACGCAGCACGTCGGCGCCGCGCACCCGGGGACGGCCGCGGCGCTCCAGGGCGGACTGTCGTTCGGGCTCGGTGGCCTCGGAACGCCACTCGCGGGGGTGCTCGGCGGGACCGCGCTCGCGATGGGTGCGGTCATGGTCGTGCTGATGGCAGCGGCGGTGGTCGTGCAGACGTTGGCGACACGGAGAACTCGCTGACCGTACCGACGGTTGACGGAGTCGAACCGATAGGGTCCGTGGAGCACGCGCACCGACCTGAGGAGGACCACCGGCATGGAGATCGTCGTACACGAGGCGCAGGCGGACGCGGCGGTCCTGGAGTGCAAGGGGCGACTCAACATGGTCTCGGCCCCCGCGTTCCGGGAGACCGTCGCCAAGGTGGTCGGGGACGGTCGGCACCGTGTGGTGGTCGAGCTCTCCGCCGTGGACTTCATGGACTCGTCCGGACTCGGCGCCCTGGTCGGATGCCTGAAGACCGCGCGGCAGGCGGGCGGCGACCTGCGGATCGCGGCGCCGTCCGACCAGGTCTCGATGGTGCTGAAGCTCTCGAACATCGACAAGATCCTGCGGACGTACCCGGACGGGGACGCCGCGGTGTCCAACTGGGGATGAGCGGGTCCGCCGTGGGCGAGCACCGCCTCGAGTTCGCGTCCCCGCCGGACGACGTGAACGCGGTCCACGACTTCCTCGCGGAGGTGTGGGGCACCGAGCCGTCGGTCGGTGCCGAAGACCGCATGGCCTTCGAGCTGGCGCTCGTCGAACTCGCGTCCAACGTCGTCGAGCACGCGGGTGGCGGCCACCGGGTCGCGTGCTCGCTGGCCCTCGCGGTCACCGGTGACGGCCTGGAGGCACGGCTCACCGACGACGGTCGGCCTGCGTCCGTCGACCCTGCGGCCGCCGTGCTGCCGGACGGGTCCGCGGAGAGCGGTCGCGGTCTGGCGCTGGTCGGCATGGTCGTCGACGAGCTGCGGTACGAACGCGAGGGCGACCGCAACCGTTGGACAGTACGCCGCGGCCGGTCCTCCAGCACCGCCTGACTGTCCAGAACGCGCACTGGGTGAGCCGGAACCCGCAAGGCTCCGACGGCGATTCCGTCGGGGTCACCGGCGCGTGTCACGATCCGGTCGATGACAGTCGAGTCCGACCCCAGGATGAGCTTCGAGACGTCTGGTGACGACCTCGGCGCGGCGCTCCGCATGTACGAGGACGCGTACGAGGGCACCGATTTCGTCGCGCAGTACACGGAGCGCGACTTCTCGTACCGGTTCCGCGTGGTCGGAGACGACACGATGTCCTTCCGGTCCAGTCGCTTCGACGCCCGGGTGTCCGGCGAGGTCGAGGTGCGTGACGAGTACGTCGTGATGTGGACGGCCGAGGGCGGCGGTCAGGTCGACGTCGGCCGCGACGAGGTGACACTCGTCCCGGGGGCGCCGATGATGTTCCCGACCGGACGCCCGTACGTCTTCGACCTCGCCGACATCCGGCAGAGCCTGGTGCAGTTCGAGCGCAGCTACCTGGAGGGCGTCGCGGCGGAGTTCCACGGCGCGCAGCCGGGGCCGCTCGTGTTCGACCACGCCGCCGCCCTCGAAGCCGATGACGTGCGGGTGTGGAACCGGCAGGTCCAGGCCGCCGCCGCGACGGTGCTCGGCAGTGCACCGGTCTCGCCGCTCGTGCTGGCGGAGACCGCCCGCGAGACCGCGACGACGCTGCTCCGCACCTTCCCGCACCAGCTGCTCACGCCGGACGTCCCGCTGCCGCAGGGTGCGACCGGCAGGGTCCGCGGGGCGGTGGAGTACATGCACGCCTTCGCACACACGCCGATCTCCACGACCGACGTCGCGGAACACGTCGGCCTGAGCGTCCGCGGTCTGCAGCAGGCCTTCCAGCGGCAGATCGGCACGGCCCCGAACGCCATGCTCCGCGGGATCCGACTGGACCGCATCCGGGAGGAGCTCCGCCGGGGATCGCCTGGGGAGCTGACGGTCGCGTCGGTGGCGGTGAAGTGGGGGTTCGCACACCTCGGGCGGTTCTCGGCTGCGTACGCCTCGCGCTTCGGCGAGTACCCGCGGGACACGCTGCAGGCCTGATCGACCGCGGCGGACGATCCCCGTACGCTGCAGGAGTGAGCCGACCTCGACCCTGGGTGATCGTCCCCGGCATCTGGAACTCCGACGCCGAGCACTGGCAGTCGCACTGGCAGGAGTCCCGCGGAGCGGACGCCGTGCGGATCGCGCCGACGTCCTGGTCCGAGCCGGATCCCGACGACTGGTCGGCCGCGATCGACCGTGCGGTGGCGGCCTGTGACGAACCGCCCGTGCTCGTGGCGCACAGCCTCGGCGTGCTGGCGGTGGCGGCGTGGCTCGCGGAGCACGACGACGGCCGCGTCGCCGGCGCCTTCCTCGTGGCGCCGCCGGACCCGGACGCCCCCGGCTTCCCCGCCGCCGCGGCCGGCTTCACGGTGCCGACGCAGGGCGTGCGGACGCCGACCGTCCTCGTGGTGAGCGACGACGACCCGTACTGCACCGCTGATCGTGCGCTCGGGATCGCTTCGACGCTCGGCGCGGGGGTGCAGCGGATCGGCGCCTCCGGGCACGTCAACGTGGCGAGCGGCGTGGGGGACTGGGACGCCGGGCGCACCCTGCTCGAGGACTTCGCCGCGGCTCTGTAGGACCGGCCGCAGCCGCGCGGAGCCCGCCCGGACGACACGCCGTTCACGTTCGGGGCGATATGGCACGCGATGCCGCGACACTCCGCGGATGTCCGACGGGATCGAGCGCGCGATATTCATACTTCCCTCATGGAAACGCAGTCCGGTGCACGCACCCCCCTCGTCGACCCCTTCGGTCGCGAGCTCGAGGAGTGGCTCCGTGACGCACCGGCGACCCGGTCACCGTACGTGTCGGACCTCGTGGTCCCACCCGTCACGGGCCCGGTGCAGCGACCGGACGCCACCACGGACGCCGCACCCGAGCGCGACCACGCCACCGAGGAGCCGTCGTCGGCACCCTCGGACGACACGGCGTTCCGTCGCCCCCGCGACCGTGGGCGTCACGCCTCGGTCTGCGCGCCGTCCTTCCCCGAACCCCCGGAGCGGCTCGCGCTCCGCATCGACGAGCTCGAGGTCGAGGTGTCCGCGCAGAGCGGCCGTCCGGTGATCGAGCGCATCGTGATCCTCGAGGACGAGGTCCGCCGTCGCGACGAGGACCTCGCGCGCCTGTCCGCCTGGGAAGCCGTCGTCGCCGATCTCGCGGACCCCGAGGTCGACGCCGCTCGTGCGTACGCGCGCTCGGTCTTCGCCGACCTGCTCGCCGACGCCGCCGACGAGAACGACCGCCGGGACCGTGCCGCCGCCCGCCGTGCAGCGGCCACGGGCGCGGTCGCAGTCGTGACCACGGGCTCGGTCGCCGTGGTGACGACGCCGACCGCGGCGCCGGCCCTGGTCGAGCCAGCAGCCGCGCCCGTCACCGCGGACCGGGTCGACGACCTGGACGTCGCGTCCACGGAGCGCGACGAGCCCGCACGACCCGTGCTGCGCCTCCCGGCCGTGTCGCCGGTGTCCGCGAACACCCGCCCGACCCCGCTCGTCCAGCCCGCGACCGGTCCGACGGTCGTGGACCGCGACGCCTTCGCCGCCGTCCTCCGTGCGCACCGTGTGGAGACGGCCGGCACGCCGGTCGTGTTCGCCGCGGAGCACGCGGCCGAGCTCCGGGCGGTCGCACCGTCAGCGGAGCCGCAGCCCGTGGCGACCACCGAGGCACCGGCGCAGTCCGGTTGGTGGTCCCGGGTCGTCGCCGCGGTGCTCCGGCTCGTCCGCCGCTGAACCCGGTGGACTGCCGCTCCTCGGTAGACTGACCGGATGCCGACGCTCCGCGATCTCCAGGCCGTGATCGAGTCCCTCTGGCCGGTCGACGGCGCGGAGTCCTGGGACGCCGTCGGCCTCGTCTCCGGGGACCCGGACGCGGTCGTCGAGCGCGTGCACCTCGCCGTCGACGCCGTGCCGGACACGGCGCGTGAAGCCGTCGCGGTCGGTGCCGACCTGCTCCTCACACACCACCCGCTGCTGCTCCGCGGCGTGACCACGATCGCGGAGTCGACTCACAAGGGTTCCGTGCTGGCGACGCTCGTCCGCGGTGGTTGCGCGCTCGTGGCCGCACACACCAACGCCGACGTCGTGCGCTCCGGCACCTCGGCCGTGCTCGCCGACCGGATCGGGCTCACCGACCTGCGTCCGCTCGAGTCCGGTGCGGCAGTGGACACCGGGATCGGCCGGGTCGGCGTCCTGCCGGAGTCCGTCACGCTCGGGGCGCTCGCACGGAGCATCGTCGACGTGCTGCCCGCCACCGCGTCGGGGGTCCGCGTGTCCGGCGCGTACGATCAGCCCGTCCGGACCGTCGCGCTCTGCGCCGGCGCCGGGGACTCCCTGCTGGGTAACCCGCTCGTGCAGGCCGCCGACGTGTACGTCACGAGCGACCTCCGTCACCACCCGGCATCCGAGTTCCGCGAGCAGGCGATGCTCGCAGGCGGCCCGGCACTCATCGACACGTCCCACTGGGCCACCGAGTGGCTCTGGCTCGACGTCGCCGCCGAAGAACTCCGTCGCGCCGCCGGTGTCCGCGTGACGGTGAGCGACCTCCGGACCGACCCGTGGGACTTCGCGGTCCTGCCGAACGCCTCCGCCCCCACCACCGAGCACCACAACGAAGGAGCCTGATCATGAAGGCAGCACCCGAGGACCAGGCCATCCTCCTCGACGTCCAGCGTCTGGACAACGACATCACCCGCATCGCGCACCGCATCAGCTCGCTGCAGGAGGGCGCCAAGCTGACCGAGCTCGGCACGACGGCGGCGGGTCTCCGGAGCGAACTCGTCGCCGCGACCGGCAAGGTCGAGGACGCCGAGCGCGACCTCGCCCGACTCGAGTCCGACACCGCGACGGCCCAGGCCCGGGTCGAGCGCGACACGACCATGCTGCAGAACGTGTCGAGCGCCAAGGACGCCGCCGGGCTCCAGAACGAACTCGACTCGTTGCAGCGCCGCATCGGGGACCTCGAGACGTCCGAGCTGGAGATCATGGAGACGCTCGACGTCCTCCGTGCGCGGGTCGGCGACGTCGAGGCGGAGCTCGCCGACGTCGAGGCGCAGCGCACCGCCCTCGCCGCGGAGCGGGACACGGAGATCGAGCGGCTCGAGGGCGACCGGGTCTCCGCGACCCAGAGCCGCGCCGACGTCGCGGCGAAGGTCCCGGACGACCTCCTCGCGCTGTACGAGCGCCAGCGTGCGCGGTACGGGTTCGGGGCGTCGCTCCTGCAGGGCGGTGTGTCGACGGCGTCCGGCGTCACGCTCACCGGCGCCGACCTGCAGGCGGTCCGTGCGGCCGCGCCCGACGACGTCGTGCTCTGCCCCGACAGCGAGGCGATCCTGGTCCGGACGGCCGAGTCCGGCCTGTAGACGCACGTCGAACCGGACGGGAGGCCCGGTGCCAGCTGGCACCGGGCCTCCCGTTCGTGACGTGGTGCGAACGGGCCGGCCGTACGCCGGGTTCTGTCCCGCCTTGCAGCGGTGACGGCCATCTCTCTCGGACCGACGTTGCCGTCGGCCTCCAGCGGTCTACCCGAGGACTCGGCGAGCAGCCTCGACGTCCTCTGTCTGACCTTGCTCCGGGCGAGGTTTACCGAGCGAGTCCGGTCACCCGGACCCCTGGTGGTCTCTTACACCACCGTTTCACCCTTACCGACGTCGCCGCCGGCGGTCTGCTTTCTGTGGCACTGTCTCGCGGATTGCTCCGGGTGGGTGTTACCCACCGCCCTGCTCTGTGGAGCCCGGACGTTCCTCGGCACTCCCGGGGGAGTGACGCGACCGTCTCACCGACCCGTTCGCAGTGCCGAGTCTACCGGTGCCGAGTGGTCGCGACACGCCGCGTGCGGGCGTCGAGCGGTCACGCACTGTCGCTCCCAGACCCGCCGGACGACGGTTCGTGACCACTCGGCGAAGCGTCAACGGCGTGTTGCGACCGCTCGGCGGCACACTCGCGCCGGGCGCTACTTCGAGTTGAACGCCAGGGTCGCGGCACCGATGATGCCGGCGTTGTTGCGGAGCGTCGCGGGGATGATGTCCGCCTGCAGGTCGAGGAGCGGCAGGAACTCGTCGTACTGCTTCGACACACCGCCACCGACCACGAAGAGCTCGGGGGAGAGCAGGGCCTCGAGCCGCGAGTAGTACTTCTGCAGACGCTTCGCCCAGTGCTTCCAGGAGAGGTCGTCCCGCTCCTTCGCCGCGAACGAGGCCTTCGTCTCGTAGTCGACCCCGTCGATCTCCAGGTGGCCGAGCTCCGCGTTCACGATGAGCACGCCGTCGTTGATGAGCGCGGTGCCGATGCCCGTGCCGAGCGTCGTCATGATGACGAGGCCGTCCCGGCCCTTGGCGGCGCCGAACTGCTGCTCGGCGAACCCGGCGGCGTCCGCGTCGTTGACGAAGTGGATGGAGCGGCCGAGTTCCTTCTCGAAGAGCGCCTCGGCCTCGAAGCCGATCCACTTCTTCGACACGTTCGCCGCCGACATGGTCTTGCCGTCGCGGACGATCGCGGGGAAGCACACACCCACGGGGACGTCCTGGTCCGGGCCGAGCTCGTCGAGGATCTCGACGACGACGGACACGATGTCGTGCGGCTTCCCGCCCTCCGGGGTGGCCTTCTTGATCCGGTCGGTCGTCAGTTCACCGGTCGTCGTGTCGACGATCGCGCCCTTGATGCCCGTACCGCCGATGTCGACGCCGACTGCGAGTGAGGTCATGAGGAGCGGTTGCCTTTCAGGAGACGGTGAGGAGCTCGGCGCCACGTTCTGTGACGACGAGGGTCTGTTCGAACTGCGCGGTCCAGGACTTGTCGCGGGTGCTGACGGTCCAGTCGTCGGCCCAGATGTCCGCTTCGATGCCGCCGAGCGTGAGCATCGGCTCGATGGTGAAGACCATGCCGGTCTCGATGACGGTGTCGTACTGGGGTGCGTCGTAGTGGGGGATGATCAGGCCGGAGTGGAACGCCCGGCCGACCCCGTGCCCGGTGTAGTCGCGGACGACGCCGTAGCCGAAGCGCTTCGCGTAGGACTCGATGGCGCGGCCGATGACGTTCACCTGCCGACCCGGGGCGACGGCCTTGATGCCGCGTTCCATCGCGATCCGCGTGCGTTCGACCAGGTCTGCGACCTCTGGCGCTGCCTGCCCGACGACGAACGTGCGGTTCGTGTCGCCGTGCATACCGTCCTTGTACGCGGTGATGTCGATGTTCACGATGTCGCCGTCCTGCAGGACCGTGTCGTCCGGGATGCCGTGGCAGATGACCTCGTTGACCGACGAGCACAGCGACTTCGGGTAGCCCCGGTAGCCGAGCGTCGAGGGGTAGGCGCCGTGCGCGACGACGTACTCGTGCCCGATGCGGTCGAGCTCGTCGGTGGTGACACCGGGACGGATCGCGGCGGCCACCGCGTCGATCGCCCGGGACGCGATGCGCCCGGCGGTGCGGATCAGCTCGATCTCGGACGCCGAGTACGTGTCGCCGAGCCCGTGCTCGTGGGGCTCGACCCTGCCGACGTACTCGGGGCGTTCGATGTCCTTCGGGACGGGCCGCTGGGGGGAGATGCGGCCGGCGGTCAGGTGTCCGTGTTCGTCCCGGGGCATGCGCTCCACTCTAGCCGCGCGGAGCAGGAGCCCGTGCCGCGGACGGCGAGGGTACGTTTGGCGGCATGAGCGACGAGCGCATCGAGTCCCAGTGGTGGTTCAACGACAAGACCCACGCGGTCGAGCAGGGACCGCAGTCCCCGCAGCGCGACCGGATCGGCCCGTTCGAGACCCGCGAAGCGGCCGAACACGCGCTGGAGCGCATCAAGGCCAACAACGAGAAGTGGGACGACGAGGACGCCTGACGCGTCGCACCCCGGCGAAGACACCGCACCCCGTCACGACGGGGCGCGTTGTGCGCAGCGGGGCGCGATCACGACGTGATCGTTGACGGACGGAAGGCCCCGTCAGGGGCGGTACGTGATCGGCAGCCGCCGGTCACGACCGAACGCCATGCCGGAGATCTTCGGACCGATGGCGCCCTGTCGGCGCTTCCATTCGGACCTGTCGACCAGGCGGGTGACCTCGGCCATGGTGGCCGCGTCGAACCCACGCGCCACGATGTCCGCCGCGCCCTGCGCCTGCGTGACGTAGAGGTCGAGGATCGCGTCCAGGACCTCGTACGGCGGCAGGGAGTCCTGGTCCTCTTGCCCGTCGCGGAGTTCGGCCGACGGCGGCTTCGTGATCGAGTTCTCCGGGATCGGCTCGGCCTCGCCACGTGACGCGGCGACCGCGTTCCGCCAGCGGGCGAGCTCCCACACCATCGTCTTCGGGACGTCCTTGATCGGGGCGAACCCGCCGACCGAGTCCCCGTAGATGGTGGAGTACCCGACGGCGAGCTCGGTCTTGTTGCCCGTCGTCAGCACCAGGTGCCCGTCGAGGTTCGACAGCCCCATCAGGATGAGCGCACGGACCCGGGCCTGGATGTTCTCCGCCGCGAGCCCGGTGAGGGCGAGCTGTTCGTCGAAGGGTGCGACGAGGTCGGCGATCGGCTCCGTGCGGTACTGCAGGCCGAGCCGGGCGGCGACGTCGTCCGCGTCCGACCTCGAGTGGTCAGACGACCACCGCGACGGCATCGAGACGCCGAAGACGTTCGACGGGCCGATGGCGTCCACGGCGATGGCGGCGCACACCGCCGAGTCGATGCCGCCGGAGAGCCCGAGGACCACCGAGCGGAACCCGTTCTTCTGCACGTAGTCCCGGGTGCCGAGCACGAGCGCGTCCCAGATCGCGGCGGTGTCGTCCAGTGGTGCCGCGATGTCCAGGGGCAGCGCCGGGCGCCCGGGGAGCTCGCCGGGCGTCGTGTTCGGCGTGTCCAGGACGATGCGCTGGACGTGGTCGGTCTCGACGGGATCCGTGGCGGGTGCCGGGTCGATGTCGACGACGAGCAGGTGCGACTCGAACTGCGGGGCCCTGGCGAGGATCGTGCCCTGCTCGTCCACCACGACGGAGTCGCCGTCGAAGACCAGGTCGTCCTGGCCGCCGACGATGTTCACGTACGCGACGATCGTGTCGGACTCGGTCGCACGCCGGGTCACGAGTGGCAGCCGGACCTCGTCCTTGTCCGCGACCCACGGCGACGCGTTCACGACGAGCAGGAGCCCGGCGTCGGCGTCGAGCACCCGTGCGACCGGCCCGCCGTCGCGCCAGAGGTCCTCGCAGATGATGATCGCCACGTCGACGTCCGCGATCCTGGCCACGAGCAGGTCGTCGCCGGGGATGAACACCCGGTACTCGTCGAACACCGAGTAGTTCGGCAGGTGGTACTTCGCGGTGGTGGCGACGACGCGTCCGTGCTGCAGGACGCTCGCGCAGTTCTTCGCGATCGCGGTCGGGGCCGTGCTGACGTCGACGGCCCGCGGCTCGAACGGCCCGTCCGGGTGCCCGACGACGACGGCGACGTCACCGAGTCCCTCCTCGGCGAGCCGTGCGGCGAGCGTGACCACCGCGGCACGCGCGGCCCGCAGGAACGACGGACGTGACGCGAGGTCCTCGATCGGGTAGCCGGAGATCGCCATCTCGCCCACCGCGACGAGGTCGGCGCCCCGTGCGGCTGCGGAGCGGACGGCGTCGACGATCCCGGCGGTGTTCCGGGCGAACGCGCCCACCACCGGATTCGTCTGGGCGAGTGCCAAGCGGAGACGGGGCATGACCACTAGCCTATTGAGCACGGCCGTCGTACGGCCGTGGTGGAACGCGGAAAGGGCGTGCATGGACAAGCAGACGGACTTCGTGCTCCGCACCATCGAGGAGCGGGGCATCAAGTTCATCCGACTCTGGTTCACGGACGTCATCGGGACCCTGAAGTCGGTGGCGATCGCCCCGGCAGAGGTCGAGGGGGCGTTCGCCGAGGGGATCGGTTTCGACGGCTCCGCGATCGAGGGCCTCAGCCGCTCCTACGAAGCCGACGTGCTCGCACACCCGGACCCCTCGACGTTCCAGATCCTGCCGTGGCGCGGGGAGATCGACCCGACCGCGCGGATGTTCTGCGACATCGCGACGCCGGACGGCCAGCCTGCCGTCGCCGACCCCCGCAACGTCCTCAAGCGCACGCTGGCGCGGGCGAGTGAGCGCGGGTTCACGTTCTACACGCACCCCGAGATCGAGTTCTACCTGCTGAAGGACCGCGACTGGAAGGACGGCGGCCCGAAGCCCGTCGACCAGGCCGGCTACTTCGACAACGTCCCCGGCGGCAGCGCCCACGACTTCCGTCGCCGCGCCGTCCGCATGCTCGAGGACCTCGGCATCTCGGTGGAGTTCAGCCACCACGAAGCCGGCCCCGGCCAGAACGAGATCGACCTCCGTTACGCCGACGCGCTGACGATGGCGGACAACATCATGACGTTCCGCACCGTGGTGAAGGAAGTCGCGATCGAGCAGGGCGTCTACGCGACGTTCATGCCGAAGCCGATCTCCGGGCAGCCCGGCTCGGGCATGCACACGCACGTGTCGCTGTTCGAGGGCGACCAGAACGCGTTCTACGAGCCCGGCGGCGAGTACCAGCTCTCCCCGACGGCGAAGCAGTTCATCGCGGGCCTGCTCAAGCACGCGCCGGAGATCACGGCGGTCACGAACCAGTTCGTGAACTCGTACAAGCGGCTCTGGGGTGGCGACGAGGCCCCCTCGTTCGTCACGTGGGGCCACAACAACCGCTCGGCCCTGGTGCGCGTCCCGCTGTACAAGCCGAACAAGGGCCAGTCGTCGCGCGTCGAGTACCGCGGCATCGACTCGGCGGCGAACCCGTACCTGGCGTACTCGCTCATCCTCGCCGCCGGACTCAAGGGCATCGAAGAGGGCTACGAGCTCCCGGCGGAGGCCGAGGACAACGTCTGGAGCCTCAGCGACTCCGAGCGCAAGGCCCTCGGGTACGCGCAGCTCCCGGCGAGCCTCGATCACGCGCTGTCGCTGATGGAGGACTCCGAGCTCGTCGCCGAGACGCTGGGCGAGCAGGTGTTCAACTACGTGCTCCTCAACAAGCGGCAGGAGTGGAAGCGGTACCGCGACCAGGTCACGCCGTTCGAGCTCGACACCAACCTGGGGATGCTCTAGCAGGAGATGACCGGCAGGACGAAGACGTCGCGTTCCGAGTTGGCCCGGCTGGGCTTCGCGGAGCTCTCCGAGACGCTCGAGCGTCTGGCCGACCTGGAGGCCCGGTTCGGCTCCGACATGCGGCTGCCGGTCAGCGAGCGGCCGGGGCTCTGGGAGTCCACGGCCGATCCCGACGGCGCGCTCCGGCGCATCGAACGGCTCATGGAGACCCACCCGGACGAGGTCAGGGCCGTCCTGGCGGACGACGACGCCACCGAGCGGTTCGTCCGCCTGCTCGGTGCCTCGGTCGGTCTGGGGGACTTCTTCCAGCGCCGACCCGCCGAGCTCGCACTGCTCCTCGACCCGGTCACCGCGCCGTGGTCGCAGCAGGAGTACACGGCGTCCCTGACCGAGGCGGTCGACGGCGGCACGGGTGAGGACGCCCGGCTGCGGCTCCGGGTGCGCTACCGACGGCACCTGGCGCAGATCGCGCTGTTCGACGTCCTGCACCCCTCCCCGACGAGCGCGTTCCCGGCCGTCGCCGCCGGGCTCGCCGACCTCGCGGGCGCTGCGCTCGACGTCGCCGTGGACGTCGCCAGGCGAGAGGTCCCGTTCTCCGAGGCCGACGTCGCCGCCACCCCGCTCGCCGTCATCGCGATGGGCAAGGCCGGTGCGCGGGAGCTCAACTACGTCAGCGACGTCGACGTCATCTTCGTGACCGAGGCGACGGACACTGTCGACACCGACAAGGCCGTCCGGATCTCCACCCGCATCGCGATCGCCGCGACGCACGTGATCACCGACCTCGCGGTCGAGCCGGCGCTGTGGGAGGTGGACGCCAACCTGCGGCCAGAGGGCAAGGACGGCGCACTCGTCCGGACGCTCGACTCGCACGTGGCGTACTACGAGCGCTGGGCCAGGGAGTGGGAGTTCCAGGCGCTGCTGAAGGCCCGCGCGATCGCGGGGACGACGGACCTCGGGGAGCGCTACGTCGCGGCGGTCGCCCCGTTCGTGTGGAACTCGTCGAAGCGCCCGGGGTTCGTCGAGTCCGTGCAGCGCATGCGCGAGCGGGTGACCGACAACATCCCGGACGCCGAGGTCGACCGGCAGCTCAAGCTCGGTCCGGGGGGCTTGCGCGACGTGGAGTTCACCGTGCAGCTCCTGCAGCTGGTGCACGGCCGCGACGACGAGAGCGTCCGCGTGCGCTCGACACTCGAGGCCATGGACGCCCTCACCTCGGCCGGGTACGTCGGACGACCGGAAGCCGCACGCTTCGGTCCCGACTACGCCCTGCTGCGGGTCCTCGAGCACCGGATTCAGCTGCGGCGGCTGCAGCGGACGCACATGATGCCCGCGGACGAGGACGAGCTCCGGGTCCTCGCGCGCTCGAGCGGCGTCGCGACCTCCGCGAGTGCGCTGGAGACCCGCTGGCGCGCCGTCAAGCTCGAGGTCCGCGGCCTGCACGAGCGGCTCTTCTACCGCCCGCTGCTGTCCGCCGTGGCCGCGTCCGACGGCGACATCGTCCTGACCAACGACCAGGCGCGGGACCGCCTCGGCGCGATCGGCTTCGTCGACCCGGACGGTGCGTTGGCGCACATCCGCGCGCTCACGCCTGGCACGTCGCGTCGTGCGACCATCCAGCGGAACCTGTTGCCGGTGCTGCTCCGGTGGATGGCAGAGGGCCCGGCACCCGATCGCGCGCTCCTGGCGTTCCGCCGGTTGAGCGACACCCTGGGGGAGTCCAGCTGGTTCCTCCGCATGCTCCGCGACTCGTCAGGCGCCGCGCACAGCCTGACGACCGTCCTGTCCGAGTCCGCGTTCCTGTCCGGGCTCCTCGAACGCTTCCCCGAGGCGGTGGCCTGGCTCGACGAACCCGAGTCGCTCCTGCAGCCGCGACCGATCGCGTCCCTGCTGTCCGAGGTGCGTGCGACCACGGCGCGGCACGGCGACGACGTGGCAGCGGCGTCGTCCCTGATCCGGTCGATCCGCCGGCGCGAGACGCTGCGGCTCGGGATGGCGGCCGCGCTCGGCAGGCTCGACGTCGACCAGCTCGGGCCCGCCCTCAGCGACATCACCGAGGCGACGCTGACCGGCGCGCTCGACCTGGCACGACGCGACGCTCCGGACGACCTGGAGTTCGGCATCATCGCGATGGGACGGTACGGCGGGCGCGAACTCGGGTTCGGGTCGGACGCCGACGTCCTCTACGTCTACCGCGCGCCCGAGGGCACGGGCGAGACCGCCTCCCGTGCGGCACAGGTGATCGTCCGCGAGCTCAACCGCCTCACCGACGACGCCATCTACCCGTTCGACCTCGACATCGACCTGCGTCCGGAGGGCAAGAACGGCCCGGTGGTGCGCACCCTCGAGTCCTACGGCGCGTACTACGCCCGCTGGTCGCTCACCTGGGAGGCGCAGGCGCTCCTCCGTGCCAGGGGTGCCGTCGGGGACGAGCAGCTCCTCCGCGACTTCGAGCACCTCGCCGACCGCACCAGGTACCCCGAGCACATCGAGGAGCGCGAGGTGCGCGAGGTCCGTCGCATCAAGGCCCGCGTGGAGTCCGAGCGGCTGCCCCGCGGTGCGGATCCGGCGCGCCACCTGAAGCTCGGTCGCGGGTCGCTCAGCGACGTGGAGTGGTTCGTCCAGCTCCTGCAGCTCCAGTACGCCCTCTCCGTGCCGGCGCTCCGCACGACGTCGACGCTCGACGCCCTGGACGGAGCCGTCGCCGAGGGACTCGTCGCGGCGGAGGACGGGGAACGTCTCGCCGCAGCGTGGCGGTTCGCGTCGAGGACCCGCAGCGCGCTCGTGCTGTGGTCGGGCAAGACCACTGACGTGCTCCCGGTCGACCGCATCCAGCTCGAGGGTGTCGCGCGGTTGATGGAGTACCCGCCGGGGTCGGCGACGCAGCTCGAAGAGGACTACCTCGGCGTCACCCGACGTGCCCGACAGGTGTTCGAGCGCGAGTTCTACGGCGCCTGACCTCCGCCCGACACGCCCGGGATGTCGATCTCGTCGCGAAGGTGACATGTCGTCGAAGGTTAATTCCTCGTGTCGCCGGTCGTCCCCCGAAATCGGACGTCTTGTACCCCTCTCAGCAACCGATGTCGCGCCGTTACCGTGCTGTGACGAAGCATGCGGGAGACCGCAGCGCGCAGTGCGGGGCCGGTCCGCGACCCGCCCGGTGACCATGCTCTGAACTGGGCTTTCGCGGCGACGCGAACCGGGCCTCCCGTCTGCTCGTCCACACCGTCGGGGTGACCGGCGGGGTGAAAGCAGTCCGCACATGTGCTGACAGCAACCGAGGGGACAGGAGGAGTGCACCCGGCGGGGGACTTCGGTGTACCCCGTAACGTGCTCGTAACGCCCCCGGACGGGGGTCACGTTGCAGTGGTCGCCTCGGAGATGCGTCAATGGGTCTCACCCGAACCGACCCCCGATTTCCCGATGGCGCGGAATCACCACCCCGAACGTTGAAGCAGGGATCGATGTTCACCTTCATTCTGCAGATCAGGCAGATGGTCGACGGACACCCCGAGTTCTACCTCTTCGCCGTGTACTCCGCGGTGATCTGGTTGCTCTGGTTGCTCAAGGTCGTCCTGTCCGCCCGTTACCGCCCCTTCACCGGCACCTACGTCGGGACGACGAGCGTCGTCGTCCCCGTCGTGGACGAGCCACTCGACCTCTTCCGGGACGTCATCGGCCGCATGGTCGAGCAGCGCCCCGGCGAGATCATCGTCGTGATCAACGGCAAGAGGAACGAAGCGCTCGAGGAGGTCTGCGAGGAGTTCGCCCCACTCGTCCGCTGGACCCACACGCCGATCCCCGGCAAGCGCAACGCCGTCAAGGTCGGCACCGAGATGTCGAACGGGGACATCACCGTCCTCGTCGACTCCGACACGGTGTGGACCCCAGGCACACTCGAGGAGCTCCTCAGGCCGTTCGCCGACGAGTCCGTGGGCGGTGTCACCACCCGGCAGCGCATCCTCGAGCCGGAGCGCTCGTGGATCACCCGTTGGGCGGACTGGCTCGAGAACTCGCGTGCGCTCTACTCGATGCCCGCACAGAGCGTCCTCGGACAGATCGGCTGCCTGCCCGGCCGCACGATCGCGTTCCGCCGGAACATCCTGATGCGCGTCATGGACCGCTTCATGCACGAGAAGTTCATGGGCGTCTTCCTCGAGGTCTCCGACGACCGAACGCTGACGAACCTCACCCTCAAGGAGGGCTACCGGACCGTCTACCAGTACACGTCGCTCGTGTACACGGACGCTCCGCTGCAGGTCAAGAAGCTCTTCAAGCAGCAGCTCCGCTGGGCCCGCGGCTCGCAGTACAACACGCTGCGCATGATGCCGTGGATGCTCGGTCACGCACCCGTGCTGGCGCTGTTCTTCATCACCGACATCATCCTGCCGTTCATGCTCTTCGGCGTGATCGCCGGCTGGATCTACCGCGCGCTCACCGGTCAGGGAGAGAACCTCTACCAGGGGATCCTGCACCAGTACGGGTTCTCGACGGGATTCATCTACGTCGCGGCACTCATGGTCGTGTCCAGCGTCCTGAGCATGGCGATCCGGCAGATGCGGCACCTCGCCGAGAAGCCGAGCGACTTCTTCCGGCTGCCGATGTTCATCATCGTGTCGACGTTCTTCCTCATGCCGATCCGCCTCATCGGCTTCTTCCGGCTCGCCCACGCCAGCGGCTGGGGGACCCGTGCCGGGGCCTACGCCGGTGGACCGATGGAGACCGACCCGGCACAGCCGCAGGCCGTCGCCACCCAGACGCCGGTCAGTCCGATCGACCGTGCTGCCGGGTACACGACCGCGGACGCCGGGGCGCATGCCGCGCTGACCGACGACCAGCTGGCCGCGGACCGGGCCTTCGACGACCTCTTCGGGCCGAACGCCCGTGGGCTCGACGGCCTCGACGTCACCACCAACTCGACCTCGACGGTCCTGGCGACCCGGCGCTCGGCGGCCGCCGCGGCAGCGCCGGCGGCAGCTGCGGCAGCGCCGACGGCTCCGGCCGCAGCGGCGAAGCGCACCAAGGTCCGTCGGTACAACCCCTACGCGGCGATCCCGTACTGCATCGGGATCGCGATCTTCGCCCTGGAGGCTCTCACCATTGTCTGACCTCTTCCGTTCCACCAGTTCGTGGTGGGCGCCATCGAGCAAGCACGCCAAGCGCACGGCCGTCGGGACGACCGCGATCGTGGTGGCGCTCGGCCTCATCACGTGGTCCGTGTGGATCTCGCCGTCCAGCCCGGTCTCGACGGCGGTGCACCACGCCCTCGGCGTCAAGACCTCCCAGGAGAAGGCCGTCGACGCCGAGGCGCTGCAGGCCAAACTGACCGCGGCCCAGAAGCAGATCTGGAAGCTCGAGGGGCAGCTCAAGTCCTCGACCGCCCAGTCCGGCTCCCGCGGCGACCAGGTCGCGCAGCTCAAGGCCCAGATCGCCTCGCTGCAGTCCGCGCTCGGGTCCGCGAAGGCACAGGCGGCAGCCGGGTCGAAGTCCGGTTCCGGGTCGACCGGGTCCGGCTCGTCCGGTTCGGGCTCCTCCGGCTCCTCCGGGTCCGGCACGCACAACGCCTCGACCGGCCACGGCGTCACGAACCCGAACACCGGTCCCTCGACGGACCCGAACCCGACGACCCCGGTCGCGGTCCCGTCCAAGGCGGACATCCTGAACCAGCCCACGCGCTGGTACGGCCTCTACACCGCGCAGTCGCCCTTCAACTGGTCCGAGTACGACCAGGTGTCCCAGCAGGTCGGCAAGGCCACGAACATGGTCGGGTTCTTCCAGGGCTTCGACCAGGACTTCAACGCGAACGCCGTCCAGCGTTCGTGGGCCAACGGCCGCCTGCCGATGATGACGTGGGAGTCCGCCCCCGCGCAGACCGGCAACGACGAGAAGTACGTCGCCGGGTACACGAACAAGGACATCATCGACGGCAAGTTCGACGCCTACCTGACCAAGTACGCCCAGGCGCTCAAGGCGAACGGGCAACCGATGGTCATCCGTCTCGACCACGAGATGAACGGCTCCTGGTACAACTGGTCCGAGGGCGACGCCCAGCAGAACGCCGCCGGTTCCTACGTGAAGATGTGGCAGCACGTGCACGACGTGTTCCAGGCCAACGGCGCGAACGACTACGTGGTGTGGAACTGGGCGCCGAGCCGCATCGACAAGCTCGGCAACGCGAAGTACCAGACGCTCGACTACATGAAGAACTACTACCCGGGCGCGGACTACGTCGACTGGGTGGGCATGTCCGGCTACTACCGCACCGCCTCGGAGACCCCGTCCTTCGCGAACACCTTCGGTGCGACCGTCGGGCAGCTCCGTCAGGTGGCACCCGGGAAGAAGATCCTCCTCAGTGAGATCGGCGCCACCGAGACCGGCACGACCGTGTCCAACGGGCAGAAGTCGAAGTGGATCACGTCCCTGTTCGACGCGCTGGCCGATCCCGCGAACGACGACATCATCGGCTTCTCGTACTTCAGCGAGACCGCCACGACCGTCGTCGACGGTGTCCGCTCGACCAACGACTGGCGACTCAACTCGCGCTCCGACAGCCTCCAGGCCTTCGTGGACGGCATCAAGCGCACCGACATCAACTTCGACCTGCAGGAGGTAACCCAGTGAGTGCTCCCAAGAAGAACGCGGACAGCCGCCCGGCCCCCGTCATCAGCGTCATCGGCACCGGCTACCTCGGCGCCACCCACGCGGCCGCCATGGCCGAGATGGGCTTCGAGACCATCGGCGTGGACGTCGACCCCGCCAAGCTCGCGGCGCTGTCCGCCGGCGAGGTCCCGTTCTACGAGCCCGGGCTGCCCGAGCTCATCACGAAGCACGTCGCGAGCGGCAAGCTCCGGTTCACGGCGGACATCGCCGAGGCGGTGGCAGCTGCCGACGTCCACTTCGTGTGCGTCGGCACCCCGCAGAAGGCCGGCTCGCACGCCGCGAACCTCGCCTACGTCGAGAGCGCCACGCGTGGCGTCGCGGAGAACCTCACCCACCCCGGCCTGATCGTCGGCAAGTCGACCGTCCCCGTCGGCACCGCAGCGCGGCTCCGTGGCATCGTCCGCGAGTTCACGCCGAGCGGGATCACCGCCGAACTCATCTGGAACCCCGAGTTCCTCCGCGAGGGCAAGGCCGTCGAGGACACGCTCCACCCGGACCGCCTGGTCTGGGGCGGCGCGTCCGCTGCGGCCGACGCCGTCATCCGCGAGGTCTACGCCGCACCGATCAGCGAGGGCACCCCGGTCATCACGACGGACCTCGCCACCGCCGAGCTCGTCAAGGTCAGCGCCAACGCGTTCCTGGCCACGAAGATCTCGTTCATCAACGCGATCTCCGAGATGTGTGCCATCACCGGTGCCGACGTCACGACGCTCGCGGACGCCCTCGGGCACGACGCCCGCATCGGTCGCAAGTTCCTGAACGCCGGGCTCGGCTTCGGGGGCGGCTGCCTGCCGAAGGACATCCGTGCGCTCATGTACCGCGCGAACGAGATCGGTGCCGGGCAGGTCGTCGGCCTCATGCAGCAGGTCGACGAGATCAACATGGGCCAGCGTCAGCGGGTCATCGACATGGCGATCGACTCCGCCGGCGGCTCGGTCCTGAACCGTCGCATCGCGGTCATCGGCGCGGCGTTCAAGCCCCTCACCGACGACGTGCGGGACTCGCCGGCGCTCAACGTCGCCGCCGCGCTGCACCTCCGTGGCGCTCAGGTCACGCTGTGGGACCCCGAGGCGATGGACACGGCCAAGCGGTCGTTCCCGACGCTCAGCTACACCGCGTCGATGCCCGAGGCCCTCGAGGGTGCGGACATCGTGCTCGTGCTCACCGAGTGGGACGACATCATCGGCGCAGACCCCGGGGCGCTCGGCGAGCTCGTCGGACGCAAGGTCGTCATCGATGCGCGCAACTGCCTCCCGGTCGAGAACTGGGTCGAGGCGGGCTGGACCGTCCGTTCCCTGGGACGGCCCACTCCGATCGCGGGTGCACCCGTGAGCGTCGCCGCGGGGACGAACGACACGTTGGCCACGAGCCGCTAGTCGCCGCAGCAGACGGGGTCCGTGCCGGGGCGGCACGGACCCCGTTTCGCGCGCTCGGCCACCGCGCCCCCCCCGCCCCCCCCGCGCCCCCTCCTCGTGGGCCGGATCGCGCGTAGGCGGTCGAATCGCGCGTAGGAGGCCCGAACTCCGGACCACCTACGCGCGTTTCCGCTTTCCAGCGCAGCCGCCATGGGTGGAAACGCGACAGCCTGGAGGCCCGGTGCCGGTCCGCCGGACCGGCACCGGGCCTCCAGGCCGTCGCGTCCACAGCGCGATGCGAGACTCGGTCTGCGCGACGGTTCACGGGGCGGACATCCCGCGTTCTGTCGCCAGACGCGAGACTCGGACACCACGCGAAAGGGCCCCGCACCTGACGGTGCGGGGCCCTTCGTGTGCGGCCGGACTAGACGCCCGTGGGCACAGCGCGAGTGCCTGACGAGCAGAACTCAGACGCCGAAGTACAGCTCGTACTCGAACGGGTGCGGACGCTGCGCGAGCGGGAGGATCTCGTTCTCGCGCTTGTAGTCGATCCAGGTCTGGATGAGGTCCTCGGTGAAGACGTTGCCCTTCGTGAGGAACTCGTGGTCGGCCTCGAGGGCGTCGAGCGCCTCGTCGAGCGAGCCGGGGACCTGGGGGATGCCCTTGGCCTCCTCCGGGGGGAGCTCGTAGAGGTCCTTGTCGACCGGCTCGTGCGGCTCGATGCGGTTCTGGATGCCGTCGAGGCCCGCCATGAGCTGCGCCGCGAAGGCGAGGTACGGGTTGCCGGAGGCGTCGGGCGCGCGGAACTCGATGCGCTTGGCCTTCGGGTTGGTGCCCGTGATCGGGATGCGGATCGCCGCCGAGCGGTTGCCGGCCGAGTAGACCAGGTTGACCGGGGCCTCGAAGCCCTTCACCAGGCGGTGGTAGGAGTTGATCGACGGGTTCGTGAACGCGAGCAGCGCCGAGGCGTGCTTCAGGATGCCGCCGATGTACCAGCGCGCCACGTCGGAGAGACCGCCGTAGCCGTTCTCGTCGTAGAACAGCGGCTTGCCGTCGCTCCAGAGCGACTGGTGGGTGTGCATGCCGGAACCGTTGTCACCGAAGAGCGGCTTCGGCATGAACGTGGCGACCTTGCCCCACTGGTCGGCCGTGTTCTTGACGATGTACTTGAACTTCAGGATGTCGTCCGCGGCGTGGACCATCGTGTCGAACTTGTAGTTGATCTCCTGCTGGCCGCCGGTGCCCACCTCGTGGTGCGAGCGCTCGAGCTCGAAGCCCGCCTCGATCAGCTTGAGGGTGATGTCGTCGCGGAGGTCAGCGGTCTTGTCGACCGGGGACACCGGGAAGTAGCCGCCCTTGTACGGGGTCTTGTTGGCGAGGTTGCCGCCCTCTTCCTCGCGGCCGGTGTTCCAGGCGCCCTCTTCGGAGTCGACCGAGTAGAAGGACTTGTTCTGGGTGACCGAGTAGCGCACGTCGTCGAAGATGTAGAACTCGGCCTCGGGGGCGAAGAACGCGGTGTCCGCGATGCCCGTCGACGCGAGGTACTTCTCCGCCTTCTTGGCGACCTGGCGCGGGTCGCGGCCGTAGATCTCGCCGTTCCGCGGGTTGTAGATGTCGAAGATCATGATCAGCGTGCGCTCGGCGCGGAACTGATCGATGTACGCAGTCGTCACGTCAGGGATGAGCTGCATGTCGGACTCGTGGATCGACGCGAAGCCGCGGATCGAGGAGCCGTCGAAGAGCTGACCGACCGAGAAGAAGTCCTCGTCGACCGTGGAAGCCGGGATGTTGAAGTGCTGCTGCACGCCGGGCAGGTCGGTGAATCGGATGTCGAGGAACTTGACGTCCGTGTCCTTGATGAAGGCCAGGACCTCGGAGGAATCGCTGAACATGTGTGTCGATCTCCTGGGGGTTTGAGTGATGTGGAGGTGCAGCGGGTGCACTCTCCGACGAGGCTATTGACACGGGGTTTCCCGGACGTGACTGCGTTGTTTCCGGCGTGTTACGCGCCTGCTGTCGCCTACCCTTGGAGCATGGCCCGTTCCACTCCGTCCTCGTCAGCCGCCGCCGCACACGGTGCGGGGGACTGGCCGGGCAAGGTCCTGGGGCTGCCGGAATCCGGGCCCCGCTCGATGGGCGGCTTCGGTCGGCGGCTCGGTGGGCTCGCGATCGACTGGGCGCTCGCATCGGTCATCTCGCTCGCGATCGGGACGTACGGCGCGGCGGGCAACTTCGTGACGCTCGGGATCTTCGCCGTGCTGCAGGTGCTGTTCATCGCGCTGCTGTCCGGCTCGTTCGGGCACGTGTGCGTCGGGCTCCGGGTCGTCCCGATCCGTGGGGGCTACGTCGGGGTCTGGCGCCCGGTGGTCCGCACGGTGCTGCTGTGCGTCGTGATCCCGGTCCTCATCCACGCGAAGGACGGTCGGCCCCTGCACGACGCCGCGGCCGGCACGGTGCTCGTCCGGCGCTGACGCGACCTGCGCTACACCGCGCTGCGCTGCGCTGCGCTGCGCTACGCCGCGCTGCGGTCTGCACCGTCGCGTCCTGCCGGGGACGACTGGTCACGACATCCCGCCGGTTCGACGTCGATCGGTCACAAACCGTCGGGCCGGACACGCGCGACCAACCACTCGCGACCGATCGACGAACGTGAGCGGGGTGTTCTGACCGATCGCCCGGTGCCGGTGCCGGTGCCGATCGTCGGGTGCCGGTGCCGGTGCCGGTGCCGGTGCCGGTGTGGGACCGCGCCGAGGACGGTTGGTGGGCGACACCGCGCTGACGAAGGGCGGTCCGTGACCGCGCTGCCCGCCTCCACACGCAGAACGCCCCCGGCCGCAGCGGCCGGGGGCGTTCGTGGTGCGTGGGGTGCGACTCAGCGCGGGCGACCAGCACGGACCCGAGTCGGGTCGATGCCCTTCGGGATCGCGGACGCCGGGTTCTGCGTGAGCGAGTCGAGACGGTTCGCGACCGCGAGGACCTCGTTGCGGTTGAGCGACTTCTTGAACTTGTTCATCGCACGGGGGAGCTTGTGCAGGGTCACGGCGTCCTTGCCGTCGCCGACGTGGACGACGTGGATCGGGACGTTCGGCACGATGCGCTGGACCTTCCGACGCTCCTCGTCGACCTGGCGCGTCAGGTTGCCGAGCTGGCCCTCGGTGATGAGCACGACGCCGGGGGTACCGACGGCACGGTAGACGGCGGCCTGCGAACGACCGTGGACAGCGACCGGCATCTCGCTGGAGCGCCACTGGCGACGGAGGGAGTTCGAGAGCACGGCGCCGACAGCACCCGGCTGCCCGTCGATCTGCGAGTACGCGGCGCGTTCCGCCAGACGCCCGAGGACGATGAGGAAGAGCAGCACGCCGAGGAGCACCCCGGCGACGATCCACAGGACGACCGCGAGCCAGTTCTGGCCCGGCAGCAGGAGTGCGAGCAGCACACCGAGCACGACGGGCACCACGAACGCCGCTGCGAACCACCAGATCGACGTCGGGTCTGCCCGACGCGTCATCTGGAAGACCTGGAACATCTGCTTGAGACGCCCCGGCTCCTTCGCCTTCGTGTCCGTCGAACTGCTGCGTGCCATGCTCCCAGGATACGGCCTGACGGGCTTCCCGTGGACCGCCCGTGATCAGGCTGTGGGCGAACGGGGTTCTCCACAGACGCCCAGACCCGGCCTGGAGGCCCGTCCCACCTCCGCGACGCTGGTCACCATGGACGCGATCACGCTCGAACACTGGTGGACCGGACCCGACTCCGGTCCCTTCGCGACATGGGTCGCCGACCGCTCCGCGGCCGACCCGGTCCACTGTGTCCGCGTCACCGAGGTCGGACGCGGTGCCGACGGGCGGCTCGTCGTGCACACCGGGCCCGTCCGCGGGGCTCCGCTGCCCGATGCGCTGGAACGGATCGGGCAGCCGACCGTCGGCGTCGCAGTGACGCTCACGGTGCCGCTGCTCGACCTCGTCGTCGACGCCGTCTCCGGGGCCATCGTGCTCGGGGTCGCGCGCGCGGACGACGTCCTCGTGGACGACGCCGGTGCCACCGTGCTCGTCGACCATCCGCCGGACGCCGTGGACCTGACCGGCAGCGGGATCGTCCGGACCTCGGAGACCGCGGGCGCGACCGCGCTCCTGCACGCGGCGCGGACGGTCTGGGAGCGGGTCGACCCGCGCGCACCGTGTCGTGCGGTCCTCGACGCCGCGATGGCGGAGGCGATCGGCGGGGGTGTCGCAGAAGCCCGGGAGCTGTTGCGCGTCGTCAGGAGCACGGCGGCGCCGCGACCGGTGCGATGGGATCCGCCCCGTGACGACTTCGACTTCGTCGAGCCCACCCCACCGCCAGGTGACGACGTGGTCGCGCGTCTCCGCGGTTGGATCGTCGACGGCGTCCCGGTACCAGGTGGCGGGAAGCTCCCGGTGCGGCGGGTGGTCGTCGGACTGGTGGTCGCGACCGGTCTCGCCGTGGCCGGTGTGTTCGCGGTCTCGAGCCCGTGAGCGGACAGCGCGGGAGGCAACCGCACACGAACGCCGACGGCCCCGGCTCCCACGAGGGGAGACGGGGCCGTCGGTCGGGCCGGAGCCGCGGGTCAGTACCCGAGGTTCGGACCGAAGTTGCCCTCTTCGAGGCGGTTCTTCACCGCGACGAGGTACCGCGAGGCGTCCGCACCGTCGATGATCCGGTGGTCGTACGACAGCGCCAGGTACACGAACGAACGGATCGCGATGGCCTCTTGCCCGTCGACCTTCACGACCGCCGGGCGCTTCGTGACGATGCCGGTGCCGAGGATGGCCGACTGCGGGAGGAACACGACGGGGGTGTCGAACAGCGCGCCGCGCGAACCGGTGTTGGTCAGCGTGAACGTGCCGCCGGCGAGCTCGTCGGGCTTGAGCTGGTTGTTCCGCGTGCGCTCGGCGAGGTCCGCGATCGACTGCGAGAACTGCGCCAGGTTCAGCGACGCGGCGTCCTTGATCACGGGGGTGAGCAGACCGCGCTCGGTGTCCACGGCGATCGAGACGTTCTCGGTCTCCGGGTAGACGATCTCCTCGCCCTCCACCGTGGAGTTGATCTTCGGGTGGGCCTTCAGCGCCTCGGACGCCGCCAGGGCGAAGAACGGCATGAAGGAGAGCTTCGAACCCGTCTTCTCCAGGAACTGCGCCTTGTTGGCGTCCCGGAACTGGGCGACCTTGGTGACGTCCACCTCGACGACGCTGGTGAGCTGAGCGGTCGACGTCATCGACTGCACGGCACGCTCGGCGACGACCTTGCGGAGGCGGGTCATCTTCTCGCGGGTGCCACGCAGCGGCGACACCTCCGCGACGAACGGGCCGGACGCGGCAGCGGGTGCTGCCGAGCCACCGGCTGCCGGAGCGGCCGAGACGGCGGCGAGCACGTCCTCCTTGCGGATGCGACCGCCGACACCGGTGCCGGTGACGGTGGACAGGTCGACGCCCTGCTCGTTCGCGAGCTTGCGGACGAGCGGCGTGACGTAGCCGGAAGCGGCACCCGTCTGCGTCGGGTTCGGGACGGCAGCGGAGGCGGTGGGCGCGCTGGCGACCGCGGCGGCCGGGGCCGGGACGGCGGCCGGCGGTGCCGGAGCTGCGGCGGGCGGCGGGACCGGGGCTGCCTGGGGGACCGGGGCTGCTGCGGGCGGCGCTGCCGGGGCCGCGGGGGCGGCGGGCTGCGTCTGACCGGCGGGGGCCGGCTCGGGCTCTGTGGGCTGCGGAGCGGGGGTCTCGGACTCCTGCTCGGTGCTCGGGGCGGCCTCGGGCTCGGCCTCCTCGGCAGCTTCCTCGTTCGACTCGGACGATCCGGCGTCGGACGAGCCGCCGTCGGACGACCCGCCGTCGGACGCGCCGTCGCCGATCTTCACCAGCGCGGTGCCGACCTCGACGGTCTCGTCTTCCTGGACGAGGATCTCCTCGACGACGCCGGCGATCGGCGACGGGATCTCGGTGTCGACCTTGTCGGTCGAGACCTCGAGCAGCGGCTCGTCGACCTCGACCCGGTCACCGACGTTCTTCAGCCATCGGGTCACCGTGCCCTCGGTGACGCTCTCGCCGAGCGCCGGGAGGTTGACGGATTCGCTCATCGGTGGGACTCCTCTTCGCAGGGGTGGTTCGTGGTGGTTGGTGTCGTTGTCACGGTGCGCGCGCTCACAGTGCGTGGAGCGGCTTGCCCGCGAGGTGCAGGAACGCCTCGCCGAGCGCTTCGTTCTGCGTCGGGTGCGCGTGGATGAGCGGGGCGACGTCCTCGGGGTGCGCCTCCCAGTTCACGGCGAGCTGTGCCTCACCGATGAGCTCGCCGACTCGGGCGCCGATCATGCTGACGCCGACGACGGGACCGTCGACGACGCGGACGACCTTGATCGAGCCGGAGGTGCCGATGATGTGGCTCTTGCCGTTGCCCGCGAGGTTGTACTCGTACGAGTCCACCTTCTCGGCGCCGTACTCGGCCTCGGCCTTGGCCTGCGAGAGTCCGACGGACGCGACCTCGGGGTCGGAGTACGTGATCTTCGGGATGTTCTTGTCCTCGATGATCACCGGGTTCAGGCCGGCGATCTCCTCGGCGACGAAGATGCCCTGCTGGAACCCGCGGTGGGCGAGCTGCAGGCCGGGGACGATGTCGCCGACGGCGTAGACGTTCGGCAGGTTGGTCGCGAGGCGCTCGTTCGTGGTGACGAAGCCACGGTCCATCGTGACGCCGACCTCGTCGAAGCCGACGTTCTGCGTGACGGGGCCACGGCCGACGGCGACCAGGAGCACGTCACCGTCGAAGGTCTTGCCGTCCTCGAGGGTGACGACGACACCGTTCTCGTGCTGCTCGACACCCTGGAAGCGGACACCGAGCGAGAACTCGATGCCGCGCTTGCGGAAGGCCCGCTCGAGCTGCTTCGACATCGACTCGTCCTCGGCAGGGATGAGGTGGGGGAGCGCCTCGACGATGGTGACCTCGGCGCCGAAGGACTTCCAGACGCTCGCGAACTCGACGCCGATCACGCCGCCGCCGAGGATGACGACCTTGTTCGGGACGTAGTCCATGCGGAGCGCGGTCTCGGAGGTGATCACACGGCCGCCGATCTCGAGCCCGGGGAGGGACTTCGAGTAGGAGCCGGTCGCGAGGACGACGTTCTTGCCCGTGATGGTCTGGTCGCCGACCTGCACGGTGTTCTGCGAGGTGAGCTTGCCCCAGCCCTCGACCACGGTGATGCCGCGGGCCTTGATGAGGCCCTGCAGACCCTTGTACTTCGAGTTGATGACGCCCTGCTGGTACTCGATGACCTTCGGGACCTCGACACCGGCGAACTCGGCGATGACGCCGTACTTCTCGGCCTCACGGGTGCCGTCGGCGATCTCGGCCGCGTGCAGGAGGGCCTTCGTCGGGATGCAGCCGCGGTGCAGGCACGTCCCTCCGAGCTTGTCCCCCTCGATGAGCGCGACGCTCATGCCGAGCTCGGCCGACCGCAGCGCTGCGGCGTACCCGCCGCTGCCGCCACCGAGGACCACGACGTCGTAAGTCTGTTCCGTCACCTGGTGCAACTCCCTCGTGCGTGTGAGCCCGGGCCCGGTTCTGGTGGGTTCGAGCCCGTGCATGGACACCGCGGCGGCGGTGCCCGACGGTCGGACCGCATGGTTCCGGTCCCGTCCCGTCCGTTCCGACGGGGGACGCGCAGAACACGCCCGCCCCGCCGGAACCAAACCTACTACTTGGACTGGAGCTCTTCTGCGAGTGCGATGAGTGTCCGGACCATGACGCCGGTGGCGCCCTTGCCGAGCCATCCGTATCCGCCGCCCTTGTTCTCGGACGGGCCGGCGATGTCGAGGTGCGCCCACGGCACGTCGCCCTCGACGAACCGCTCGAGGAACTTGCCGGCGAGGAGCATGCCGCCCGCCGGGTTGCCGACCGTGGCGTTCACCATGTCGGCGACCTCGCTGGCGAGTCGCGCGTCGAGTTCCTCGGGGAGCGGCATCGGCCAGATCGGCTCCGCGACGGACGCCGCGACCGCCTGCAGCTGCGCGACGAGCGCGTCGGTGCCCATCAGGCCGGTGGTCCGGTCACCGAGTGCGACGACCTGTGCGCCGGTGAGCGTGGCGATGTCGACGACGGCGTCCGGCTGCTCGAGCGTGGCGGCGACGAGGCCGTCACCGAGGACGAGGCGACCCTCGGCGTCGGTGTTGGTCACCTCGACCGTCTTGCCGTTCTTGAGCGTGAGCACGTCGCCGGGGCGGGTGGCCGAGCCGGACGGCATGTTCTCGGCGAGGCAGAGCCAGGCCGTCACCTTGACGTCGAGGCCCAGGCGCGCGGCCGCGACGGTGGTGGCGAGCACGGTGGCGGCACCGGTCATGTCGGTCTTCATGCCGAGCATCGAGGCTGCGGGCTTCAGGGAGAGGCCGCCGGAGTCGAACGTGATGCCCTTGCCGACGAGCGCGAGGTGCTTCGACGCGGTCGACGGCGCGTACCGGACGACGACGAGCCGCGGCGGACGGACGGACCCCGCGCCGACGCCGAGGATGCCGCCGAAGCCCTGCTCGGCCAGCGCGGTCTCGTCGAGGACCTCGACGGTGAGCGGTAGGTCCTCGGCGAACGACGCAGCGACGGACGCCACCTCGGACGGGCCGAGGTCGCCCGCCGTGGTGTTGACGAGGTCCCGGACGAGCGCGGCCGCGTCGGCGACGATCGCCGGACGGACGGCGGCATCGACCGATGCCGACGTGGCCAGGACGGTGATCGACTGGTCGCCCCGCTGCGGGCCGGTGGTCCCCGAGCCCTTGTGCCGCGTGAAGGAGTACGCGCCGAGCGCTGCGCCCTCCAGCGCGGCGGCGACGAGCTCGTCGGTGTCGGTCGGCAGCGCGAGCACGATCGACGACGCATGGGGGAGCTGGCGGACGGCGCTGCCCGCTGCGGCGCGGACGGCCGCGGCGTCGGTGCCGGAACCGAGACCGACGAGCGCGATGCTCGACGCCTCGACACCAGTCGCGGGGATGCGGACGAGCTGGTCCTTGGAACCCGTCGCGCCGATGGCGGCGAGGTCGAGCCCGTCGAGTGCGGCGACCGCACCCGTGGTGGGCGACACGACGGTCGCCGGAGCGCCGTCGGTGCCCGGACGGACGCCGACGACGAGCACGTCGGCGGCGATCGAGGAGGGGGATGAACTGTCGGTGGAGAGCGTCGGTCGGACCATGCTCCAACCCTATCCACGCGGTGTTCGCTGTCGGCGTGGGCTGCGCGGCAGGTGTGGACGAACCGCCCGCCTAGCATGGGGACGGTGAACCACCCCGAGGACCTCTACACGTTCGACGAGTCCGCCCCGACGGTGCCGGCAGGCCTGCACCTCGTCGCCGGGCTCACCGGGTTCGCGGACGCCGGTTCGGCCGTCGCCCAGGTGACCACGTCGATCCTCGAGCGGCTGGACACCCGCCTGGTCGCGGAGTTCGACCCCGACGTCCTGCTCGACTGGCGCGCGCGTCGGCCGGTCATCACCTTCGAACACGACCACATCAGCGACGTGGAACCGCCACGCCTCGCGCTGCACCTCGTGCGTGACGAGCTCGGCCAGCCCTTCCTCTTCCTCTCCGGGTACGAGCCGGACTTCCAGTGGAACCGGTTCGTGCGCGCGGTCACCGAACTCGCCGCCGAGCTCCGGGTCGTCGACACCACGTGGGTGCAGTCGATCCCGATGCCGGTGCCGCACACCCGGCCGATCAGCCTGACGGTGTCCGGCACGCGGGCAGACCTCATCGAGTCCATGAGCGTCTGGAAGCCGCAGACGCAGGCGCCGGCGAACGTGCTGCACCTCGTCGAGCACCGGCTCACCGAGCTGGACCAGCAGGTCACCGGCCTCGTGCTCCTCGTCCCGCACTACCTGTCCGACACCGAGTTCCCGGACGCGGCCGTCGCGGCGCTGTCCGGCATCTCCGCGTCGACGGGGCTGATCTTCCCGACGGACGCCCTCCGCGAGGAAGGGCGCGAGTTCATCGCACGGGTGGACGAGCAGGTGGCGGGCAACGCCGAGTTGCAGCGCCTGGTCAGTGCGCTCGAGGAGCGTCACGACACCTACATGGAGGGCAACTCCGTCTCGTCGCCGTTGACCAACGTCGACGGCGAGGTGCCGACGGCGGACTCGATCGCGGCAGAGCTCGAACGCTTCCTGGCGGACCGTCGCGTCGACGGCGACGCGAGCGAGGACTGAGACCGGACCACCTGGAGTCCGCGACGGACGTCGCGATCGTGCACCGGTCCTCCCGTCCGGCCTGGAGGCTGTGCACCCGTCGGGCGCGAATCGCGCGTTCTCCACAGCCCGTCCTGGCGGCGGGGCCGCGCCGATAGCCTGGTCGGGTGAACTCCCGCCGTGCCTTCGTCGTCTGGGGCGTCGCGGTGCTCGCGTACGTCCTGGCGGTCGTCCAGCGGTCCTCGCTGGGCGTGTCCGGCGTCGACGCGCAGGACCGCTTCGCGGTCTCCGCTGCGGTCCTCTCCACGCTCGCGGTCGTCCAGATCGCCGTCTACGCGGGGCTGCAGATCCCGGTCGGGATCGCGCTCGACCGCATCGGCCCGCGCCGACTCGTCCTGCTCGGGGCACTGCTCCTGGTGGTGGGGCAGGCGATCGTGGCGGTCTCACCGACGATCGGGCCGGCGATCGTCGGCAGGGTGTTCGTCGGTGCGGGGGACGCGATGACCTTCATCTCGGTGATCCGACTGCTCCCGATGTGGTTCAGCGGGCGCATCCTGCCGCAGATCTCGCAGTGGACGGGCAACCTCGGGCAGGTCGGGCAGATCGCCTCCGCGTTCCCGTTCGCCCTGCTCCTGCACACCGCCGGGTGGTCGATCGCGTTCGGTGTCGCCGCGGCCGCCAGCGCCGTCGGGCTGGTCCTGGCGTTCGTGTTCGTCCGGAACGGACCCGTGCCGGTGCGCACCGACACGATCCCGCTGCCGCACTCGTGGGGCGGCGCGTTCCGGACGTTCGGGCACGCGCTCCGTCGACCGGGTACCCAGCTCGGCTTCTGGTCGCACTACGTCACGCAGTCCTCCGGCACCGTCTTCAGCCTGCTCTGGGGCGTCCCGATGCTCCGGGGGCTCGGCTACTCCGCGACCGAGGCCGCTGCGTTCCTGACCGTCATCGTCGTCGTGGGGTTCGTCGTCGGTCCGATCCTCGGCGTGCTGTGTGCCCGGTTCCCGTTCCGCAGGTCGAACCTGGTGCTCGGCGTGGTCGTCGTGCTCGGTGTGGTGTGGACCGCCGTGCTGCTCTGGCCGGATCACCCGCCGACGTGGCTGCTCGTGCTGCTCGTCGTCGCGATGGGCATCGGTGGGCCAGGGTCCCTGATCGGGTTCGACTTCGCGCGGTCGTTCAACCCGATGGGCTCACTGGGTTCGGCGAACGGCGTCGTGAACGTCGGCGGCTTCCTGGCGGCCTTCGTGATGATGTTCCTGATCGGCACCCTGCTCGACGCCGTCTCGCGGGTCACGGGCGACACGGTCTTCGCGTGGTCGAACTTCCGGATCGCCCTCACCGTGCAGTACGTCGTGGTCGGGATCGGCGTGGGGATGCTGTTGCACGCCCGTCGACGGACCCGCGCGGTGATGCACGCCGAGGACGGAATACGGGTGGCCCCGCTGTGGGTTGCACTGGTTGCACGCCTGCGGAAGCGGACCGTGCAATAATGAACCCGGACCCGTTCGGGTCCCCCGTGTACAGGTGCTCTTCCGGAGCGCCGGATTCGCTGGGGGACTTGACATGGGTCCTAGTGCTGCCCGGAGAGGCAGTGCCGCCAGGAACGACTGAGCCGGCGACGCGGGGGACTGCGGCGCAAGCCCTGAGCGGCGAGGGGCGCCACGACCCCAGGAACGTGGCACGAGGAGAGAGGTGATCGCATGGCTGCCCGGAGCACGACGATCGATCCCACGAAGGACAACGCCGACACGGTGGACCAGGCTGCGGCCGAGGACACCGACGGAACCGCTGCGCCCAAGAAGGCTGCGGCGAAGAAGGCCCCCGCCAAGAAGGCGCCCGCGAAGAAGGCGGCGGCCAAGAAGCCGGCGGCCAAGAAGGCTGCTGACGACGACGTCGAGGACGAGGAGACCGTCGAACCGGTCGACGCGGACGAGACCGAGGACGACGCCGAGGAGAAGCCGGCGACCGCCGCAGCCGAAGCCGCCAACGCGGTCGCAGCCGGAGCGCTCGTCATCTCGCAGTCCGACGACGACGAAGCGCCGGTCTACTCGACCACGATCACGGGCGCGACCGCCGACCCGGTCAAGGACTACCTGAAGCAGATCGGCAAGGTCGCGCTCCTCAACGCGGAGCAGGAGGTCGAGCTCGCGATGCGCATCGAGGCCGGCCTGTTCGCCGAGGACAAGCTGCAGCACTCGACGGGCCTGTCGAAGCCGGAAGAGCGCGAGCTCCGCTGGGTCGCTCGTGACGGTCAGCGCGCGAAATCGCACCTGCTCGGTGCGAACCTGCGTCTCGTCGTGTCGCTCGCCAAGCGCTACACCGGTCGTGGCATGCAGTTCCTCGACCTGATCCAGGAAGGCAACCTGGGCCTGATCCGTGCGGTCGAGAAGTTCGACTACACCAAGGGCTTCAAGTTCTCGACCTACGCGACGTGGTGGATCCGCCAGGCGATCACCCGTGCCATGGCCGACCAGGCCCGCACCATCCGCATCCCGGTGCACATGGTCGAGGTCATCAACAAGCTCGCGCGCGTCCAGCGGCAGATGCTGCAGGACCTGGGTCGCGAACCCACTCCGGAAGAACTCGCCCGCGAGCTCGACATGACCCCGGAGAAGGTCGTCGAGGTCCAGAAGTACGGCCGCGAGCCGATCTCGCTGCACACCCCGCTGGGTGAAGACGGCGACTCGGAGTTCGGTGACCTCATCGAGGACACCGAGGCGGTCGTCCCGGCCGACGCGGTGGGCTTCACGATGCTGCAGAAGCAGCTCGAGAGCCTCCTCGACTCCCTGTCGGAGCGCGAAGCCGGTGTCATCCGGATGCGCTTCGGTCTCGGGGACGGCCAGCCGAAGACGCTCGACCAGATCGGTGACACGTTCGGCGTGACGCGTGAGCGCATCCGCCAGATCGAGTCCAAGACGATGGCGAAGCTCCGCCACCCGTCGCGGTCGCAGTCGCTGCGCGACTACCTCGAGTAGGCCGTCCGGTGCGTTTCTTCATCCCGATCCTCATCGGGCGGATCCTCCGTGCCCTCGCTCGTGCGCGGGGCGGGGGATCCGCGTACCCCGGGTTCATCGTCCTGAAGCTCGTCCCGGACTTCTTGCAGCACGTCACGAAGCAGTTCCCGAACGGGGTCGTCTTCGTGCTCGGGTCGAACGGCAAGTCCACGACGACGCACATGATCTCCGAGATCGTGCGCGCCCACGGTCTGCGCGTCTTCACGAACCCCTCCGGCGCGAACCTGCCGCAGGGGATCGCGTCGGCGCTGCTGTCCGAGGTGTCGCTGACCGGCCGGCTCAAGGCGGACATCGGCATCCTCGAGGTCGACGAGGCCTTCGCCGTCGAGCTCGCCGGGATCCTGTCGCCGTCGACCGTCACGATGCTCAACGTCCAGGTCGACCAGCTGTACCGGTTCTTCGAGACCGAGCGCGTCGCGACGATGATGCTCGACACCGCGGCGCTGTCCTCCGCGAACGTCATCACGAACCACGACGACCAGTTCCTCGACGCCTACGCGGGCGTCGACGGGCAGCGTGTGCTCCGCTTCGGCGCGAGCGCCGAGGTCGTCGCGGCTGCGCCGAACGGCCTGCAGAACGCCGACGACTTCGCGTCGGCCGATCGTGCGGCGACCTCGGCCGACGCCGAGGTGGTCGAGAACCGCGGCGACGCGGCGACCATCGCGTTCGAGGGGGCGACGATCCCGGTCCGGCTCCCGGCGCGCGGCCTGCACTACGCGGTCGACGCCGCTGCCGCCACCGCGACGGCCAGCGCCGCGCTCGGGACGCAGTTCCGCGCGGACGCCGTCACGAAGGCCTTCACGACGATGAAGCCGGCGTACGGCCGCGGCGAACGACTCCCCATCGCCGGCGAGTCGGCCGAGTTCACCATGTTCAAGAACGCGGCCAGTCTCCAGCTGAACCTCGACGCGCTGCCGGACCACCCCGAGCAGGTGCTCATGGCGATCGACGAGGGCACGCCGGACATCTCGTGGATCTACGACATCGACTTCTCGAAGCTCGACCACGTAGACGTCGTCTCCGGTGACAAGGCGTGGCAGATCGCCATCGCGCTCGAGCACGCCGGTGTCCGCATCGGCACCGTCGAGCCCGACGTCGAGGCGGCGATCGCGCTCATGCAGGGCCTCGGTGCGACGACCAGCGGCACGAAGAACTTCATCGTCAACTACGAGATCATGATGATCGCCCGGAAGGCCCTCGGCCACCCGGACATGGAGAAGACCGCATGACGGCCGATCGCCTGACCATCCTGCACGTCTACCCGCGCCAGATGGGGGTGTCGGGCGACCGCGGCAACGTCGTGGCCCTGACCCGCCGTGCCGACGCCGCTGACATCCCCACCGAGGTGCTCGAGTACGCACCGGGTGACGCCCTGCCGACCGCGGCCGACGTCGTGGTGATCGGCAACGGTCCGCTCAGCGCGATGCGCTCCCTCGGCGACGACGTGGCGCGCATCGGTGCCCCGCTCCGCGAGTTCGCGGCGGCCGGTGTGCCGGTCGTGGCCGTCGGTGGCGGGTTCGACCTGGCGACGAACGAGATCGTCCCGACCGACGGCTCGCCGCTCGCGGGCTTCGGCGTGTTCGACGCCCGGGCGGTCCGCGGTGCCGAGCGTCGGGTCAACTACTTCGTGCTCGAGACGCGCTACCCGCTCCTGCCCGGTGCCGCGAAGCGGCTCGCCGGGTTCGAGGACCACGCCACCCGGATCGAGCTCGGCGCCGGTGTCACACCGTTCGCCGACGTCGTCTCGGGCGGTGGCAACCAGGCTGGTTCCGCGGTGGAGGGCGCGATCGCCGGAACGTCGTTCGGGACGCACACGCAGGGACCGCTCCTGCCGCTCAACCCGGACCTGACGGATGCCGTCCTCGCCGCGGCGGCCGCGCGTGTCGGGCGTGCGTACGCCCCCGACACGGAACGCACCGCGACGATCGACCGCTACGCGCGCGAAGCGCGCGCGACCGTCGACCGCTACGTCGACAAGGCGTTCAAGCGCATCGCGTGACGATGGTGCGTCATCGGAGGTGACGACGGAAGGCCGGGCCGATCGGGCTCGGCCTTCCGTCGTTCCCGATGGCAACGGTTGGCAACCCATCGACTGATCCACGGGATGTGACATGTTGGAAGCCGAACAAGGAGGTTTCCATGCACCACACCAAGCACGCCCTCGTCCTGGTCGGCGCTCTCGTCGTGACCCTGACCACCGCGGGGGCAGTCATCCAGCCAGCGCCCGCCGAGGCCGCGACGACACGGATCGCCGACCCCTGCGGATCGGTCCCGACGACCACGACCGAGTTCGACGGCGTCCCGGGCACGATCTTCTACAAGCGCCTGCAGTGTCTCGGCAGCATGGCTGGCTACTACGGCTACAAGGGGCCGATCGACGACGTGATGGGGCCCAACTCGTGGACCGGCGTTTCAGAACAGCTCGCCAAGGGCGGGTACTTCCGAGCCGGCGACCTCCACAACTGGGAGAGCCCAGAGGTCGTCCGCGCGCTCCAGCGGTGGGCGGCCGCGCACGGCCAGTACAGTGGTCCGGTCGACGGCATCTGGGGCCCGAACAGCTACCGCGGCGCTGCCTGGGCGCTGAACCGCGCGTTCTGAGACGGCCATTCGACGGACGGGAGGCCCGGTACCAACTGGTACCGGGCCTCCCGTTCGCTGTGCGGTCGCGTCGGACGCGACCTACTTCGACTCGTAGAGTCGGCTGCTCTCGTCGTGCCACTCGATCGCGGTCGCGGCGAGCTTGTCCTTGAACTCGGCGCCGTGGTGGGCGCAGAAGAACAGTTCACCGCTGGCCATGGTGGCTCGGATGTAGGCCTGCGCCCCGCAGCTGTCGCAGCGGTCGGCAGCCGTGAGCTGGTGGCTGCTGAGTTCGTCGATGGAGGGGTCCTGCACGGTCTGGGTCATTGCTGTGCTCCTCACGGATCGCAGGTGGTGCCTTGATGGTCCACCCATTTCAACACGTGCTGCCTGGATACGTCGCATTGCGGACCCCGCATTTCGCTCAGCGCGGATCGACTGTCCCCAGTCCGAGTGTCCGGACGGCGTTGTCCGGGGTGCTCGGTAGGCTCAGGAGGTGAGCTCCGACTACTCCGCACGCCATCTCTCCGTCCTCGAAGGGCTCGAGGCAGTACGGAAGCGTCCCGGCATGTACATCGGGTCGACCGACTCCCGCGGGCTGATGCACTGCCTGTGGGAGATCATCGACAACTCCGTCGACGAAGCCCTCGCCGGGCACGGTGACGAGATCGGTGTCCGGCTGTTCCCGGACGGATCCGTGCAGGTTTCGGACACCGCTCGTGGCATCCCGGTCGACGTCGAACCGAAGACGGGCCTGACGGGTGTCGAGGTCGTCTTCACCAAGCTGCACGCCGGCGGCAAGTTCGGTTCGGGGTCGTACGCGGCCTCCGGCGGGCTGCACGGCGTCGGTGCCTCGGTCGTGAACGCGCTGTCGGAGCGCCTCGACGTCGAGGTCGACCGCGACGGCAAGACCTACGCGATGTCCTTCCACCGTGGTGAACCCGGCGTGTTCGACGACGCCGGCGGGATCGGGCCGGACGCGCCGTTCACACCGTTCACCTCCGGTAGTGAGCTGAAGGTCGTCGGCAAGGTCAAGAAGAACGTGACCGGGTCGCGGATCCGCTACTGGGCCGACCGGCAGATCTTCACCAAGGACGCCGCGTTCAGCATGTCCGACCTGGTGAACCGGGCACGCCAGACGGCGTTCCTGGTCCCCGGGCTCGGGCTGACGATCACCGACGAACGCCCAGCGGCGATCGAGGCCGCAGCGGCGCGTGCGTCGGCCACCGGTGTCGAAGCGACGGCCGGTCCCGTGGTCGAGCGCTTCCGGTACGAGGGCGGCATCAGCGAGTTCGTCGAGCACCTCGCGCCGGACTCCGCGATCACCGACGTCTGGCGCGTGCAGGGCACCGGCACCTTCACCGAGACCGTCCCGATGCTCGACGACAAGGGCCACATGGTCTCCACGGACGTCGAACGCTCGTGCGAGGTCGACCTGGCACTCCGCTGGGGCGGCGGGTACGAGACGGTGTTCCGCAGCTTCGTCAACATCATCGCGACCCCGAAGGGCGGCACCCACCAGGCCGGCTTCGAGAGCGGCGTGATGAAGGCCGTCCGGGCCCAGGTCGAGGCGAACGCCCGCAAGCTCAAGGTCGGCCAGGACAAGCTCGACAAGGACGACGTGCTCGCCGGCATGACCGCCGTGCTCACCGTCCGGCTGCCGGAACCGCAGTTCGAAGGACAGACGAAAGAGGTCCTCGGTACCCCGGCGGTCCGCAAGATCGTCGACCAAGTGGTGTCGAAGCGCATGACGGAGATCCTCACGTCGACACAGCGCACCGAGAAGGCCCAGGCGGCGACGCTGCTCGAGAAGGTCGTCTCGGAGATGAAGTCCCGCATCTCCGCTCGCGCCCACAAGGAGACCCAGCGCCGGAAGAACGCGCTCGAGAACTCGTCGCTGCCGACGAAGCTCGCCGACTGCCGCTCGAACGACGTCGCTGGTACCGAGCTGTTCATCGTGGAGGGCGACTCCGCGCTCGGTACCGCCAAGCTCGCGCGCAACAGCGAGTACCAGGCGCTGCTGCCGATCCGCGGCAAGATCCTCAACGTCCAGAAGGCGTCGGTCTCCGACATGCTCTCGAACGCCGAGTGCGCGTCGATCATCCAGGTGATCGGCGCCGGCTCCGGCCGGACGTTCGAGCTCGACCAGGCCCGTTACGGCAAGGTCATCATCATGTCGGACGCCGACGTCGACGGCGCGCACATCCGCACGCTGCTGCTCACGCTCTTCTTCCGCTACATGCGGCCGATGATCGAGCAGGGGCGCGTGTTCGCAGCCGTCCCGCCGCTGCACCGTGTCGTCGTGGTGAACCGCGGCAAGCCGAACGACACGCTGTACACCTACTCCGAGCAGGAGCTCCAGTCGGTGCTGAAGAAGCTCGAGAAGTCGGGCAAGAAGTACCAGGAGCCGATCCAGCGCTACAAGGGGCTCGGCGAGATGGACGCGGACCAGCTGGCGGAGACGACCATGGACCGTGCGCACCGGACGCTCCGACGGGTGAACGTGTCCGATGCCGAGGGGGCTGCGAAGGTGTTCGAGCTGCTGATGGGCAACGACGTCGCCCCGCGCAAGGAGTTCATCCTGGCGGGCGAGGGCCTCGACCACGACCGCATCGACGTGTAGCCGCGCGGGGCGCGCCCCGGGCCGAGACTCGGGCTGGGCGACAGTTCTCGGGCTCTGATGCGCGAGAACTGTCGCTGTGCCCGAGACTCGGCAGCGGCGCCGCCAAGACTCGGCAGCGGCGCCGGGCGCGCCTACGCCTCGCCGCGCGTGCCGTCGAGCGTCGCCGCGCTGCCGCCGATGGAGCCGATGACGGCCTCGAGCGGGCTCCCGGACCCGTCCCGCTTCGACAGCCAGTCCGGCAGGGTCCGCGCAGCCCCGTCCGCCCCCACGGCGTGCGGGGGAGCGATGCCCGCCCACGCGACGCTGAGCCCGTCCTCGCCCTTCAGGAACGCATGTGCCCGGACGCCCTGGGTCGCGCGGCCCTTGCCGGGGAACTCCGACAGCGACGACACCTTCGCGCGCCCGGTGTCGGTGCCGGGCAGCGCCGACGACGACGTGGACACCGTGGCGACGACGGCGTCCTCGGACGGGGCGACGGCTCCGAACCAGATGACCCGGGCGTCGGCGGCGAGGGAGACCCCCGCGACACCGCCCGCCGGGAGCCCCTGCGCGCGGACGACCGACGCGCCGAAGCGCAGCAGCTGGGCGTTCGAGGTGATGAACACGAGATCGTCGGACTCCGGCGACTGGGCGGCACCGACGACGGTGTCCCCTGGCTTCAGGCCGATGGCGACGAACTCGGGCTTGTCCGGCCACGCCCCCGGGACGACTCGCTTCACGACGCCCTGCGCGGTCCCGATCGCGAGCGAGTGCTCGGTGGCGCCGGAGAGGTCGACGATCGCGACCACGGCCTCGTTCCGCGGGATGCCGAGGTAGTCGTTCACCCGGACACCCGCGTCGAGTCGTACCGCTGCCGGTGGGACGGCCGGGACGTCGACGGGGGAGAACCGCACGATGCGTCCGGTCGAGGTCAGCGCGCCGACCTGCCCGCGCACCGTGCTGACCACGGTGGCGAGGACGGCGTCGTGCTTGGACCGTTTCGGGACCCGCACGATGCCGAGCTCCGACGTCGGGATGTCGACCCGGATGAGCCGGCCGGTGGTGGACAGCAGCACACGGCACGGGGAGTCAGCGACCTGCAGGTCCTCGGGGTTCACCACCGCCTTCTTGCCACCGCGGACCGGAGCGTCGGCTTCGGTCAGGAGCGTGCGGCGCGGCGTCGCGAACTTGTCCGAGACCTCGGTGAGCTCGAGTGCGACCTGGGCACGGAGTCGTTCGTCGGACGCCAGCAGTTCTTCGAGCGCGGCGATCTCGCTGAGGAGCTGGTCGCGCTCGCCCTCGAGCTCGAGGCGCGAGAACTTCGTCAGGCGGCGGAGGCGGAGCTCGAGGATGTACTCGGCCTGCACCTCGGACAGGTCGAAGACGTCCTGCAGACGGGAGCGCGCGGCTTCCGAGTCGTCCGAGGACCGGATGACCTCGATGACCTCGTCGATGTCGAGGATCGCGACGAGGAGGCCTTCGACGAGGTGCAGTCGCTCCCGTCGCCGCGCCAGTCGGTACTCCGAGCGCCGCGTGACGACCGCCAGCCGGTGCTGCACGTACACGTCGAGGAGCTCGCGCAGCCCGAGCGTGCGCGGCGACCCGCCGACGAGCGCGACGTTGTTGATGCCGAAGCCCTCTTCGAGCGGGGTGTGCTTGTACAGCTGCTCGAGCACGGCGGAGGCGTTGAACCCGGACTTGATGCCGATGACGAGCCGGAGCCCGTGGTTGCGGTCGGTGAGGTCGTTGACGTCGGAGATGCCGACGAGCTTCTTCGACTGGACACCGTCCTTGATCTTCTCGATAACGCGTTCCGGGCCGACGAGGTACGGCAGCTCGGTGACGACGAGGCCGGTCTTCCGTGGGGTGAGGTTCTCCACGGCGACCTTGGCGCGCGTCCGGAACGTCCCGCGGCCGGTGGCGTAGGCGTCGCGCACGCCGGTGAGCCCCACGATCGTGCCGCCGGACGGGAGATCCGGGCCCGGCACGAACTCCATCAGCTCTTCGAGCGTGGCCTGCGGGTTCATCAGCAGGTGCTTGGCGGCCTCGACCACCTCACCGAGGTTGTGCGGCGCCATGTTGGTGGCCATGCCGACCGCGATGCCCGACGCGCCGTTCACGAGCAGGTTCGGGAACGCGGCCGGGAGCACACCCGGCTGCATGATCTGGTTGTCGTAGTTCGGGACGAAGTCGACGACGTCTTCCCCGAGGCCCTCGGTCATCGCCATCGACGGCTCCGCCAGGCGCGCCTCGGTGTACCGGGCAGCGGCCGGACCGTCGTCCAGGGACCCGAAGTTGCCGTGTCCGTCCACCAGCGGCACACGCATCGTGAACGGCTGCGCCATCCGCACCAGGGCGTCGTAGATCGCGCCGTCGCCGTGCGGGTGCAGCTTGCCCATCACCTCACCGGTGACGCGGGCGCTCTTCACGTGGCCGCGGTCCGGCCGGAGGCCCATCTCGGCCATCTGGTACAGGATCCGGCGCTGCACCGGCTTCAGTCCGTCGCGGGCGTCCGGGAGCGCGCGCGAGTAGATGACGGAGTACGCGTACTCGAGGAAGGAGCCCTGCATCTCCTCGGAGACGTCGACGTCCTCGATGCGCTCACCGTCGGGCAGACCGACTGCGTCCGTGCGTGCCATGGGACCTTTCTGGGAGGATCGGGGGGTGCCCCAAAGCCTACCGACGGCCCCCGACGACACCGCGAACCTCGCCGACGTGCTCCCGAGTTGCCTGGTGGCGCTCGGTGCGGTCGACGACGCATGGGTGCGTGAGCACGGACTGGAGGCCCGGATCACCCTCCGCCCCGCCCGTTCCGCGGTCGTCGTCCTGGTGGACGGTCTGGGCGCCGGTGCGCTCGGCGCGCGTGCCGGGCACGCCCGGTTCCTGGCGGCCTCCCGGAAGCGCCTGCGGAGCGGGTTCCCCACGACGACCGCAGCCGCGCTGTCGACCCTGACGACCGGTCGGTCTCCCGGCACGCACGGCGTCGTCGGGTACAGCGGGTGGAACCCTGACACCGAGGTGGTCATGAACATGCTCGGCGGGTGGGACGACGAGGTCCCGGCCGGCTGGCTCCGGTCGTCGACCCTCTTCACCGCGGCGTCCGAGGTCGGCGTGGACCCCGTCGTCGTCGGCCCCGCGCGCTACCGGTCGTCCGGGATGACGGCGAACGTGCTCGGCGGCGCGCGCTACGTCCCCGCCGACACGATCGCCCAGCGCGTCGACGCCGCGATCGAGGAGACCCTCGTCGGCAGGTCGCTCGTGTACCTCTACGTCCCGGAGCTCGACTCGATCGCCCACAAGCACGGGTGGCAGTCCGATCGATGGACCGCGTCGCTCGAGGCACTCGACGGGGAACTCGCACGACTGGACGCACGCGTCGCGGCGGACGTCGGCGTCGTCGTCACCGCGGACCACGGCATCCTCGACGTGCCGGAGGAGTCGAACATCGCGATCGACCCCGACCTGCTCGTGGACGTCATCGGCGTCGCGGGGGACCCCCGCTGCCGGCAGCTCACCGTGGCGCCTGGCACCGACGTGTCGGCCCTCGTCGAGGCCTGGCGCACGAAGTACGGCAAGCGGGCGTACGTCGCGAGCAAGGACGAGGCGATCGCGGCGAACTGGTTCGGCGCCGTCGCCGACGAGGTCCGGCCGCGGATCGGCGACGTGGTCGTCGTCGCACGCGGCTCCTGGGCGTTCAACGACGACCGCGAGCTCGACCCGCGGAAGGACCCGAAGCGGATGATCGGCCAGCACGGCGCGCTCACCGATGACGAGGTCGGCGTGCCCCTGCGCCTCGCAGGGGCGTTCGCCGGCTAGCCAGTCCGCGGCGGGAGGGCTAGTCCTCTTCCGGGCGGGTGCCGAACACGATCTCGTCCCAGCTGGGCATCGATCGGCGGTTGCGCTTCTTGCGCTCCTGCCGTCCCTCCGACTCCGGTGCCGACGACGGACGCTGGTCCGCCTGCGGTGCGGTGTCCGACTGGTCCTCGAAGCCCTGCAACGGGATGTCGACAACGCTGATCGACCCGCGCGACTCGTCCTGCTGCTGGTCGGCGAGCGACACGGACTCGCGCTCCCCGCGGCGACGGCGGAGCGCCTCGAGCAGGTCGGCGGTCTCGTTGCCCGGCGCGCGTTCCTCGATCTGGGCCGCACCGATGCGGGGGAGCGGCGCGCGGAGCGGGGCGCGCTCGGCGACCTCCGGGTTCGTGACGTCCTCGTCCGGCTCGTCGACGCGGAACGCGCCGGAGTCGAACCGGGTGCCGTCGGTGTCCTGCTGGTCGAACTCGACGGCGCGGAGCCGCGGTGCGAGCCCCTCGTCCTCGGTGTGCGACAGCCGGTGCGCGTCGCCGTTGTCCGGCGTCAGCGTGGAGGTCTTCGGGTCGAAGTGCCACTGGGCGTCGTGCTCGACCTCGGCAGCGGTGTAGCGGACCTGCACCTGCCAGCCGTTCTCGGCGTGCTTCCAGCTCGACCACGCGACCCCGGCGGCGTCGCCCGACTCGAGCCTGGCGGTGATCGCCTCGCCGAAGGTGTCCGGGGTGGTGTCGTCGACCGGCGTGACCGGGACGCGGTGCGCTGCATCGAGGATGAACGCGCGCTCCGCGAGGACGGGTCCCTCGAAGCGGCGGACGTACTCGACGTCGACGTCGAGCGCTGCGGCGACCTCTGCTGCGTCGGCACCACCGCGGATGCGGGCCTGGACGTCCTTCGGGGACACGCGCTTCTGCGGCGTGCCGTCCGGGTTCGCCTGCCGGACCTGCCCCGCCAGCGACGAGGTGACGGGCAACCGGAACTCGCTGCCGCCGTCGGTCGCGAGCAGGAGTGCCCCGGATTCCACCCCGATGACTCTCACGTCTTGCATGGTTCCGCCTTCCCAGCGTCGCGTACGGTCGTGCCTCGTACCCGGGAAGTATGCAGCGCGTCGGACCGGATTCCGGGGAGGCGCGCGCCGCGCGCCGTCATCGGATCGTGGATGTCGCCGCGCGTTTCGTGGCCGACGGGAATGGATCGGGCCAACGCCTGGTTGCACGGGCACGACGAGCCACCCGACGTTCAGTTTGCATCAGGGCGGCGCGTGTTGGATACTGTCGCCGCCGATCTCCGGCGACGACCTCTCGATACGAGAAATGGATGGGCATGGCCACCGATTACGACGCCCCCCGGAAGACCGACGACAACTCCGACTCGGAGTCGATCGAGGCCCTCAAGGAGCGCGTGCCCGACAAGATGTCGGGGGTCGTCGATGATGATTCCGACAACCCGGGCAGCTTCGAGCTGGCCGGTCAGGACCTCAGCGACGTCGACCTCGACGTCGTCGTGCTCCCCCCGCAGGTCGACGAGTTCACGTGCGTGGAGTGCTTCCTCGTGAAGCACCGCTCGCAGCTCGACCACGAGTCGAAGCTCGGCCCGGTCTGTGCGGAGTGCGCGGCGCTCTAGGCACACGCAGATGAGGACGGCCCGCATCCCCGAGGGGATGCGGGCCGTTCGACGTTCGCGGGGCGGCCTCGCCCCGCGAGAGCGCTGATGCGGCGATGCCCGGCGGGGCCAGAGCGGCACTTGTGCGCGCTCGATCGCGCGACTGTCCGCCGGACGTGCGGGCAGTCGGACGGGAGGCCCGTGGCGGCCCGGCACCGTGCCTCCAGTCCGGTGGCGGCGGCAGGACGAGTGCGCGGACATGGTGACGCGGGGTGGGAACGGAGGCCCGTTTCTGCGCACTCGATCTGGCGGACGCATCTCAGGAATGCAGTGCGGCGGCGACCTTCTGCGGGTTCCGCACGCTGACGAGCCAGTACGGCGTGGGGTCGGCGTCGTCCAGGACCTCGACCTTGACGACGCCCTTCACGTAGCCGCGGAAGAGCGTCCAGGCACGCGCGTCGAGCTTCGGGCCGCGCTGCGTCGTCGCCTCGGCACCGGTGTAGCCGGCGACCTCGCCGACGAGCGTGCGGGGCAGGTGTGCGCGTCCTGCCCGGAACTCGGTCTCCGTCACCTCGATCACGGGTGCGAGGACCCACAGGAGCACCAGGACGGCGATCTCCATGCACGCCGCGACGATGATGCCCGTCGCGATGTTGATCGGCAGGAAGACGAGCAGGCTCGCCGGGATGACGAGCGCCGTCGCCAGGTACAGGATCGGTGGCGCCCAGAGGCGCTCGCGGTACAGGGTCACGACCCCATTCGATCACGACTCGGGGCAGGTCACGGAACGGTCACGGTCTGCACTACCCTCGACACGTGACCGAACCAGTCGACGTGCTCTGGACCGGGGAGAACGCTCCCGGCTACGCCCACCCCGGTGATGCCGGTGCCGACCTCGTCTCGACCGAGGCGTTCGTGCTCGCGCCGGGCGAGCGACGCCTCGTCCCGACGGGGCTCTCGATCGCACTGCCTGAGGGGTACGCGGCGTTCGTCGTCCCGCGCAGTGGTCTCGCGGCGAAGCACGGCATCACCATCGTGAACTCGCCGGGGACCGTCGACTCGGGGTACCGCGGCGAGATCAAGGTCTCCCTGCTCAACACCGACGTCGCCGAGCCGTACGAGGTGCACGTCGGCGACCGCATCGCCCAGATGATCGTGATGCCCGTGCCGCGCGTGACGTTCTCGCGGGTGGACGAGCTCCCGGACAGCGTCCGTGGCCAGGGCGGCTTCGGCTCGTCGGGCTACGGTGTCACGAACCAGCAGGAAGGAACGCGAGCATGAGGATCGGCCGACGCAAGCGCGACGAGGTCGAGGTGGCCGCAGAGGTCGCCGCCGACGTCGAGGTCGCTGAGACGACACCCGAGGTCGAGCTCGCCGACGAGGCGGACTCGGGACTCGACGAGGTCGTGGAGTTCGCCCCGACGGGCAAGTCCGCTCCCGACGACCGCGAGGAAGCGGGTCCGCTCGACGAGACCGAGGCGAACCCGGTCCGGCCGTACGTGGACCTCGGCGGCGTGAAGATCCTGCCGCGCGAGGGCCTGCACCTCCGGCTCGAGGTCGAGGAGGGCTCGCAGCGCGTCGTCGCCGTCGGGCTCGACTACGACGAGTCCACGCTCCAGGTCCAGCCGTTCGCCGCGCCGCGGTCGACCGGTCTCTGGCACGAGATCCGCGCGCAGATCGCCGAGCAGATCGAGCGCCAGGGCGGCTCCGTGACCGAGGTCGACGGGCCGTTCGGTCCCGAGCTACGCGCATCGGTGCCCGTCGTGGTGGACGGTGACGGCGGTGCCGCCGGCGCTCGTCCCGCGCGGTTCATCGGCGTCGACGGCCCGCGCTGGTTCCTCCGCGGCGTGATCGCGGGCAAGGCCGCTGAGCAGCCGGACGACGCCGAGGAGATCGAGGACCTGTTCCGCAGCGTCGTGGTGGTCCGCGGCACCACGCCGATGCCGCCGCGTGACCTGATCCCGCTGCACATGCCGAAGTCGACGCAGTCGGCCATCTGATCCGGAGCACCGTTGCCCGAGCAGCACGACGACCGTGACGACCGCTTCGCTGACGAGCGCGAGCAACCCCTGTCGCTGAACGCCCAGCTCCGCGACGCCGTCCGGAACGCCGGCATCGCGAAGGTGGCTCCCGGTGAGGCGCCGTCCGGCAGGGCACTGATCGGCGCCGTCGGCGGTGCCAGGGGGCTCGCGGAATCGGTGCTGCCCGGGTTCGCGTTCCTCGTCGTGTACGCGATCACGAAGGAACTCGTCCCGAGCGTCGTGATCCCGGTGGTCGTCGGGCTCGTGTTCGTCGTCCTCCGACTGCTGCAGCGGCAGTCCCTCGCGATGTCGTTCGCCGGGATCCTCGGCGTCGCCGTCTCCGCCGGCCTCGCGCTCATCACGGGCAAGGCCGAGAGCAACTTCATCCCCGGGATCATCATCAACCTGGTCTGCCTGCTGGTGCTCCTCGTGACGCTGGCGATCCGGCGTCCGCTCATCGGGCTGATCGTCGGGCTGCTCGCGCAGGGCGAGGACGGCGGTCCGATGGACTGGCGTGCCGACGCCGCCAAGCGCCGGGTGCTCACCGTCGCCACGTGGATGTGGGTGGGGCTCTTCGCGCTCCGACTGGTCATCGAGATCCCGCTGTACCTCGCCGCGCAGGTGGAACTCCTCGCGGCGATCAAGCTCATCACCGGTGTCCCGCTCTACGCCGCACTGCTCTGGGTGACGTGGCTGCTCGTCCGGACGGTCTTCCGGCACGACCGGCGTGACCAGCACGACGACGACGCGGCCACGGTGTAGAGTTATCTCGACATCGAGATAGTTTTCCCCGGGGCACCGCAGCGTCGGGGGTTTAGGTTTGCCTTGCTGGTGGGACGGTCCACGGCCCGCGAGGATGAGGGCAAACCGATCAGTAGGGAGGCGGCACGGTGGCTGCAGTCAATAGCTTCGGCTCGAAGGACACACTGTCGGTTGGGGGTGTCGACTACGCGATCCACCGGATCGACTCGGTCCCCGGTCACGAGAAGCTCCCGTACAGCCTGAAGGTGCTGCTCGAGAACCTCCTCCGCACCGAGGACGGCAAGAACGTCACGGCGGACCAGATCCGTTCGCTCGGCAACTGGCGCCCGGAGGCCGACCCGGACACCGAGATCCAGTTCTCGCCGGCGCGCGTCGTCATGCAGGACTTCACGGGCGTCCCGTGCATCGTCGACCTCGCCACCATGCGCGAGGCGATGGCCACGATCGGCGGCGACCCGAACAAGATCAACCCGCTGTCGCCGGCCGAGATGGTCATCGACCACTCCGTCATCGCCGACCTCTTCGGCCGCGAGGACGCACTCCAGCGCAACACCGACCTCGAGTACGAGCGGAACGGTGAGCGCTACCAGTTCCTCCGCTGGGGTCAGACCGCGTTCGAGGACTTCAAGGTCGTCCCGCCGGGAACCGGCATCGTCCACCAGGTCAACATCGAGTACCTGGCGAAGGTCACCTACACGCGTGACTTCGACGGCGAGACCTACGCCTACCCCGACACCCTCGTCGGTACCGACTCGCACACCACGATGGTCAACGGCCTTGGAGTGCTCGGCTGGGGCGTCGGCGGGATCGAGGCAGAAGCAGCGATGCTCGGCCAGCCCGTGTCGATGCTCATCCCGAAGGTCGTCGGCTTCAAGCTCTCGGGTGAGATCCCCGCGGGCGTGACGGCGACCGACGTGGTGCTGACCATCACGCAGGAGCTCCGCAAGCACGGTGTCGTCGGCAAGTTCGTCGAGTTCTACGGCGAGGGCGTCAGCGCCGTGCCGCTCGCGAACCGCGCCACGATCGGCAACATGTCGCCGGAGTTCGGCTCCACCGCGGCGATCTTCCCGGTCGACGACGTCACGCTCGACTACCTCCGTCTGACCGGCCGCGACGAGGCGCAGATCGCCCTGGTCGAGGCGTACTCCAAGGCGCAGGGCCTCTGGCACGACGCCTCGGTCGAGCCGGCGTACTCGGAGTACATGGAGCTCGACCTCTCCACCGTCGTCCCGTCGATCTCCGGCCCGAAGCGCCCGCAGGACCGCATCGAGCTGTCGAAGGCGAAGGACCAGTTCGAGGTCGACCTCGCCAACTACACCGACCCGGCCGTGCAGACCGACCTGGACGACGCGGTCGAGGACACCTTCCCGGCGTCCGACCCGATCGCCGCGGGCTCCACGAGCGAGGACACGACGACGCACGAGCACGTGTACGTCTCGAGCGCTCCGTCCACGGCGTCGCAGCCGACCAAGGTCGCGATGGACGGCTCCGACCCGTTCACGATCGACCACGGCGCCGTCGCGATCGCCGCGATCACCTCGTGCACGAACACGTCGAACCCGTCGGTCATGATGGCGGCGGGCATCCTCGCCCGGAACGCCGCGAACAAGGGACTGACCGCGAAGCCGTGGGTCAAGACCACCCTCGCGCCTGGTTCGAAGGTCGTCACCGACTACTACGAGAAGGCCGGTCTCACCACCTACCTCGAGCAGCTCGGCTTCTACACCGTCGGCTACGGCTGCACCACCTGCATCGGCAACTCGGGCCCGCTGCCCGAGGAGATCTCGCAGGCCGTGCAGGACAACGACCTCGCCGTGACCGCGGTGCTCTCGGGCAACCGCAACTTCGAGGGCCGGATCAACCCCGACGTCAAGATGAACTACCTGGCGTCCCCGCCGCTGGTCATCGCGTACGCCCTCGCCGGGTCGATGCACTTCGACTTCGACAAGGACGCCCTCGGGCAGGACCAGGACGGCAACGACGTCTACCTGAGCGACATCTGGCCCGATACGGCCGAGGTGCAGCAGGTCATCGACGCGTCGATCGACACCGACATGTTCACCCACGAGTACGGCTCCGTGTTCGAGGGCGACGACCGCTGGAAGAACCTGCCGACCCCGACGGGCGACACCTTCGAGTGGGACACCGAGTCGACCTACGTCCGGAAGCCCCCGTACTTCGAGGGCATGACGATGACGCCGGACGCCGTCTCCGACATCTCCGGCGCCCGCGTCCTCGCGAAGCTCGGCGACTCGGTCACGACCGACCACATCTCGCCAGCCGGTTCGATCAAGGCCGACAGCCCGGCCGGCAAGTACCTCGCCGAGCACGGTGTCGACCGCAAGGACTTCAACTCCTACGGCTCGCGCCGCGGCAACCACGAGGTCATGATCCGCGGCACGTTCGCGAACATCCGCCTGCGCAACCAGCTCCTCGACGGCGTGGAGGGCGGCTACACCCGTGACTTCACCACGCCCGACGGCGAGCAGTCGTTCATCTACGACGCATCGCAGCACTACCAGGAGCAGGGCATCCCGCTCGTCGTGTTCGGCGGCAAGGAGTACGGCTCCGGCTCGTCGCGCGACTGGGCGGCGAAGGGCACGAACCTCCTCGGCGTCAAGGCCGTCATCACCGAGAGCTTCGAGCGCATCCACCGCTCGAACCTCATCGGCATGGGCGTCGTCCCGCTGCAGTTCCCGGTCGGCGAGTCGATCGAGTCCCTTGGGCTCGACGGCACCGAGGTCGTCTCGATCTCGGGCCTCACGGAGCTGAACGAGGGCCGAACGCCGAAGACGGTCCACGTCACCGCGACGCCGAGCGAGCACTCGCCCGCCGGCAAGGAGACCGTGGAGTTCGACGCGGTCGTCCGCATCGACACCCCCGGTGAGGCCGACTACTACCGCAACGGCGGCATCCTGCAGTACGTGCTCCGCTCGCTCGTCTGAGCGACGTGACCACAGGTCGCTGACGCGACCACACGACGGACTGGAGGCTCGGTGCGCGACCCGCACCGAGCCTCCAGTCCGTCTGCTGGTTGCGCGAATAGCATGGGGCCTTCGCCGCACGAAAGGAGCGCCCGTGAGTCTGCTCGCCAGCATCACGTCGCCGCGCGACCTGAAGCGTCTCTCCGACGCACAGATGACGGAACTGTCCGCCGAGATCCGGCGGTTCCTCGTCGCCGAGGTCGCGAAGACCGGTGGGCACCTCGGGCCGAACCTCGGCGTCGTCGAGCTGACGCTCGCGATGCACCGGGTGTTCGACTCGCCGAACGACCCGTTCGTGTTCGACACCGGCCACCAGTCGTACGTGCACAAGATCGTCACCGGGCGGCAGGACTTCTCGCACCTCCGGGAGCGCGGCGGCATCGCCGGCTACCCGCAACGGAGCGAGTCGGAGCACGACATCGTCGAGTCCTCGCACGCGTCCTCGTCGCTCTCCTGGGCCGACGGGATCTCCCGGGCCTTCCGGCAGACCGGGCAGCACGACCGGACCGTCGTCGCCGTCGTCGGTGACGGTGCGCTCACCGGCGGGATGACGTGGGAGGCGCTCAACAACATCTCGGACGACAACGACCGCCGCCTGGTGATCGTGGTCAACGACAACGGCCGGTCCTACGCCCCGACGATCGGTGGCATGGCGCGCTACCTGAACTCCGTGCGCACCCGTCGCGAGTACCGCGCCCTGTACGAGAAGACCCAGGCGGCTGCGGCTCGCTTCGGTGCTCCTGGGCGTGCGGTGTACCGCGGGATGCGCGGCGGTCTGCACGGCTTCCTGTCGCGGCTGACGAACAACGAGGCGCTCTACTCGAACCTCGACATCAAGTACATCGGCCCGGTCAACGGACACGACCAGCAGGCCATGGAGAGCGCACTCCGGCAGGCCAAGGAGTACGGCGCCCCGGTCATCGTGCACGCGATCACCGAGAAGGGCCACGGCTTCGAGCCGGCGCTGCGCGACCAGGCGGACCAGTTCCACGCCGTCGGGCACATCGACCCGGAGACGGGGGAGTCGCTCGACACCGCATCGGGTCCGTCGTGGACCTCGGTGTTCGCGTCGTCGCTCGCGGACCTCGGCGACGAGGACCCGCGCATCGTGGCGATCACGGCGGCCATGCTCCGGCCGACCGGGTTGCACCTGTTCCAGCAGCGGCACCCCTCGCGGGTGATCGACGTCGGGATCGCCGAGCAGCACGCCGTCACCAGTGCCGCGGGGCTCGCGTACGGCGGACTGCACCCCGTGGTCGCGCTCTACGCCACGTTCCTCAACCGCGCGTTCGACCAGGTCCTGATGGACGTGGCGCTGCACCGCGCCGGAGTGACGTTCGTGCTCGACCGCGCCGGAGTCACCGGTCCGGACGGGCCGTCGCACCACGGGATGTGGGACCTCGCACTGCTGCAGGTCGTCCCGGGGATCCGGATCGCGGCACCGCGTGATGCGGCGACCCTCCGCGAGGAGCTCCGCGAGGCGGTGGCGATCGACGACGCGCCGACGGTGCTCCGCTGGTCGAAGGGGCAGGTCGGGCCGGACATCCCCGCGGTGGCACGGCTGTCGGACGGCGTCGACGTGCTGCACGCCGCTGCCGCGTCGGACGACGTGCTGATCGTGGCCGTCGGGTCGATGGTGCCCGTCGCGCTCGAGGCCGCCGCGTTGCTCGAGGCGCAGGGCATCGGCGTCACCGTGGTCGATCCCCGGTGGGTGGTGCCGATCCCGGCGTCCCTCATCGACCTCTCGCGCGACCACCGACTCGTCATCACGATCGAGGACGGTGTGCGTGTCGGCGGTGTCGGGACGCGGCTGCGACAGGACCTCCGCGCGGCTGGCGTCGACACCGGGGTGAACGAGCTCGGGCTGCCGGACGAGTTCATCGACCACGCCACCCGCACGCAGATCCTGCACGACGCCGGGCTCACGGCGCAGGCGATCGCCCGCGACGTCATCGACCAGGTCGTCGGGACGAAGCTGCCCCAGGCGAAGCCGGCGCGGTCGCGGGAGTCCGCCGAGCGCTGACGCGGGTCCGGTCGTCTGATCGGATCGCGCCCCCGTGCGAACATCGCGCCCCCTGGTGACGGGGCGCGATGTTCGCCCAGGGGCGCGACGTGCTGTGCTCGCTAGGTCGGCGACTGCTCCCGCAGTGCGGCGAGGAGCGCGCGGGCCATCGGACTGAAGAACAGCGCGCGTCCGAGGTCCACTCCGTCGCGGCCTTCGCGGAGGATCCGCACGCGGGAGTGGGTGGCGTCGACCCGTTCGAAGGACAGGACGATGTTCTCCGCGCGGAGTGCGAAGGACGTCCGTCGGCTCGGACCTCCATCGCGGCGGCACCCGGTACGGCCTCATCAGCGTGGGTCCTGGCGGCGCGGCGCCCCTCTACGAACATCGCGCCCCGTCGTGACGGGGCGCGATGTTCGTGAGGGGGTGCGGGTCGGCCGCTACCGCCGCGGCGGTCCTGCGCGGGCGCGGTCGGCCGCTACCGCGGGGTCAGCGGGAGGCCGGGCCCACGATCGCGGGGTCGTGGAACGTGCCGCCGAAGACGCGCTCGGACGCACCGGAACGGTCGAGGTACGGGCTGATCCCGCCGGCTTGGAACGGGTACCCAGCGCCGAGGATCAGCCCGAGGTCGATCTCCTCGACGTGCTCGACCACACCGTCCGACAGCATGCGGTGCAGCTCGTCGGCGAGGGCGTCCTCGAAGCGCTGCTGCATCGTCGCCGCGTCCACGGCGTCCGCGTCTTTCTTCGCGGGTGCGACGAGCTTCACGGCGGCGGGGTCGTAGCCCGTCGCGTTGCCCTTCTTGTCCCGCGTCAGGATGTGTCCGTACTCGGCGATCCGCTTCAGCCCGTCGCCGGGGTAGAAGCGCTCCGGCCAGGCAGCGTGGTGCGAGTCGAGCACGTGCGCACCGACCGGCAGGCCGACGAGCTCGAGCAGCTCGAACGGGGACATCGGCAGCCCGAGCGGTGCAGCACCCTCGGCGACGACCTCGAACGGCGTGCCCTCCTCGACGCCGCGCATGGCCTCGCCGAGGACGCGGGCGAGGACCCGGTTCACGACGAAGCCAGGCTGGTCGGCCGTGACGATCGCCGTCTTCTTGAGCGTCTTCGCGACGGCCAGCGCCGTGGCGACGGCCTCGTCCGAGGTCTGCGACGCGCGGACGACCTCGACCAGGGGCATCACGGCCACCGGGTTGAAGAAGTGGAAGCCGACCAGGCGCTCCGGGTGCTCGAGCACGCTCGCCATGGACCCGACGGACAACGACGACGTGTTCGTGGCGAGGATCGCATCGGGGGCGACCACCTTCTCGATGGCGGCGAGCACGTCCTGCTTGACGGACATCTCCTCGAACACGGCCTCGATCACCCAGTCGGCGTCCGCGAACGCGTCGTACGACACCGAGCCGCTGACGAGCGCGCTGATCCGGTTGGCGTCGTCCTGCGAGACCCGGCCCTTCGCCAGCAGCTCGTCGACGGAGGAGCGGATGCGTGCGACGCCGGCGTCCACCCGCTCCTGCGAGACGTCGGTGATGACCACGGGGACACCGAGACGGCGGGCGAAGAGCAGCGCGAACTGTGACGCCATGAGCCCGGCGCCGAGGACGCCGACCTTCGTGATCCTCTTCGGTTCGACGTCGGTCGGTGCGCCGACGGGCTTCTTCGCACGCTTCTGCACGAGGTCGAACGCGTACATCGACGCCGCGAACTGGTCGCCCGAGATGAGGTCGGCGAGGGCGTCGTCCTCGCCGGCGAACCGCTCGTCGAGCGAGCCGGACTTCGCCGCAGCGACCAGGTCGAGCGCACGGAACGGCGACTTCGGCACCGTGCCGATCTTCGACGCCACCTGCGAGCGGGCGACCTTGACGACCGTGCCCCACGCGGCCTTCTCGAGCATGCCGGGCTCGTTCTTCCTGATGACCTTCGTGCTGCCGGACACGACGCCGTCGATCCACGCCACGGCGGACGGCAGGAACGTCACCGACGGGATGAGCGCGTCGCCGATGCCGAGCTCCACCGCGGCGGGGCCGTCCATCAGCCGGTTGTTCTTCAACGGGTTCTCGACGATGACGCGGAGCGCCTTCTCCGGACCGATCAGGCGGGGGAGCAGCGTCGCGCCGCCCCAGCCGGGGATGATGCCGAGGAACACCTCGGGGAGACCGATGCCCTGCGCCGCCGAGGAGAATGCGCGGTAGGTGCAGTGCAGTCCGATCTCGAGGCCGCCGCCGAGCGCGATGCCGTTGATCAGGGCGAACGACGGGACGCCGAGGTCGCCGAACTTCCGGAGCGTGGCGTGCCCGAGCGCCGCGAGGTCGTGGGCGACGTCCCGTGACGGCACGGAAGCCGCCTGGGAGAGGTCCGCCCCTGCGGCGAAGCAGTACTCCTTGCCCGTGACGGCGACGGCCTGCACGGTGCCGGCGGCCGCCTCCGTCTTGAGCGTGTCGAGCACACCCGAGAGCTCCTGGAGGGTGCGCGGCCCGAGCGTCGACGGACGCTTGTAGTCCTTGCCGTTGTCGAGCGTGATGAGCCCGAGCGTGCCGCCGGACGGCAGCGCGACGTGCTTCAGGTACGAGTGCGTGACGACCTCGTCCTCGGAGAGGGCGAGCAGTCGGTCGTTGTCGACGAGGGTCATGGTCATGCCGCCTTCCGTGCCGCTGACTTGCTGAAGTGCGGGTTCTCCCAGATGACGGTGCCGCCCTGGCCGAGTCCGATGCACATCGTCGTGATGCCGTACTTGACGTCGGGCCGCTCGGCGAACTGCGCCGCGAGCTGGGTCATCAGGCGGACGCCGCTCGATGCGAGCGGGTGCCCGACGGCGATCGCGCCACCCCAGGCGTTCACGTTCGTGGCGTCCTGCGCGATGCCGTAGTTGTCGAGGAAGGCGAGCACCTGCACGGCGAACGCCTCGTTGATCTCGAACAGGCCGATGTCGTCGATCGACAGCCCGGCCTTGGCGAGTGCCTTGTCGGTCGCGGGGACGGGGCCGACGCCCATCACCTCGGGGTCGACGCCCGCGAAGGCGAAGGACACCATGCGCATCTTCGGCTCCAGCCCGAACTGCTTCGCGCCGGCGTCGGAGGCCAGGAGGCTCATCGTCGCGCCGTCGTTGAGACCGGCGGCGTTCCCTGCGGTGACCCGGCCGTGCGGTCGGAACGGGGTCTTCAGCGCCGCGAGTGCCTCGAGCGTCGTCCCCGGGCGGGGCGGCTCGTCGCTGGAGACGATGTCCCAGCCCTCGCCGGTGTTCACCTCGACGGGCACCAGGTCGGGCTGCAGCTTTCCGGCGGCCCATGCGGCGGCGTACCGCTGCTGGGACTGCACGGCGTAGGCGTCGGTGCGGTCCTTCGTGATCGCCGGGAACCGGTCGTGCAGCCGCTCGGCGGTCTTGCCCATCACCAGCGCGTCGGCGTTCACCATGCGCTCGGCGATGAACCGCGGGTTCGGGTCGGAGTTGAAGCCCATCGGGTGGCGTCCCATGTGCTCGACACCACCGGCGATGGCGATGTCGGCTGCGCCGAACGCGATCGCGCCGGCGAGGGTCGTGACGCTCGTCATCGCGCCGGCGCACATGCGGTCGATGGCGTAGCCGGGCACGGACTTCGGCAGGCCGGCGAGCATGCCGACGGTGCGTCCCAGGGTCAGGCCCTGGTCGCCCTGCTGCGTCGTCGCGGCGACCGCCACGTCGTCGACGGCCGCGTGGTCGAGTGACGCGTTCCGGTCGAGCAACCCGCGCATCGCGTGCACCGCGAGGTCGTCGGCGCGGGTCCGCCAGAACACCCCCTTCTCCCCGGCACGTCCGAACGGTGTCCGCACGCCGTCAACGAAGACGACGTCTGATGCCTTTGGCAAAGCTGGCCTCCAGAAGATCAACATCGATCGAGCCGGACGATCGGGTCGTCCCGCCCTGGTCGGGGCGCACCCCGACGACGCAACCGACGCTATGCCCCACGGCTGAGGAGACGCACCTCGGTTGGTCGGTTCCTACGACGAGGCAGGATCCTCGGTGGACGACTCCTGTCCGGCTGCGACAAAGGCGTCGGCGATCCGCGACGCGGACTCCTCGACCTGCCAGGGCCGTGCGTCGAGCGCGACGAGCGCCGCCGCGACCGACTCGGCAGTGGCCGGTGTGGGCGGCTCCCACGCGATGGAGCGGAGGGTGTCCGGCGTGAGCAGGTTCTCGAGCGGCAGGTCGAGCTCCTCGGCGCGGGCGGTCATCGCGGCGCGGGCCGCCTTGTACCGGCGGTCGGCCTCCGGGTTGCGATCGGCCCACGCACGCGGCGGCGGGAGGGTTGGTTCCCCCTTGCCCCGGAGTCGCGGGAGGTCGTCGGTCGTCCGCCCGGCGTCGACCGCGGCCCACCAGCGGTCGAGCTCGGAGCGGCTGGCGCGGCCGGTGAACGCCTTCAGCGCGGCGAGGTCCTTGCGGGTCTCCGGAGCGGCTGCGGCGGCGGCGACGATCGCGGAGTCCGGGATCGTGCGACCCGGCGAGACGTCGGTCTGCTGCGCGAAGGCGTCACGGGCTTCCCACAGCGAGCGGGCGATCGCCAGGGCCCGCTGTCCACGGAGGGCGTGCATGCCGGACAGGCGGCGCCACGGCTCGGCACGCGGGGGCTTCGGCGCCCGGTGCAGGACCGCGTCGAACTCCTGCCGGGCGATCTCGGTCTTGCCGGACTCCTCGAGCTTCGCGGCGAGGGCATCGCGGAGGTCGGGGAGGAGCTCGACGTCGAGCGCGGCGTAGACGAGCCAGGACTGCGGGAGCGGTCGGGTGGACCAGTCGGCCGCGGAGTGGGCCTTCGCGAGCGTGATGCCGAGGAGCTGCTCGACGACGGCGCCGAGGCCGACGCGGGGGAACCCGGCGATGCGGGCACCGAGCTCGGTGTCGAAGATGCGCGACGGGTCGAGTCCGACCTCGCGGAGGCACGACAGGTCCTGCGACGCGGCGTGGAAGAGCCACTCCTCGTCGACGATCGCGTCCTGCAGTTCCTGGAACGAGCCGATCGCGATGGGGTCGAAGAGGAACGCGCCGGCGCCCCGGCGGAAGACCTGGATCAGGTAGGCGCGCTGCGAGTACTTGTAGCCGCTGGCTCGCTCGGCGTCGACGGCGACCGGGCCGTGACCGGACGCGATCGCGGCGACCGCGTCGAGGTAGTCCGGACGCGACTCGATGACCTTGACCGCGTCGTGTCCCTCCTCGAACGAGGGGACGACGGGGTTCGGTACGGGGTCAGTCACTTCGCGAGCCTCCTGGGGCCGAGCAGCGTCACGCCGTCCGACGACGGGGGCAGTCCTGCGAGCATGGCGACGATCTCCTCCCACGCCTCGACGTGCGCGACGAGGTCGGTGCCGTCGACGTCCGTGACGTGCGGGGTCCACGATGCCCGGAGCTCCAGCTGTGCGCCGTCGCCCTGGGCGGCGAGCTCGCCGTAGCCGCGGGAGATGATCTTGGTAGCGGTGCCCGAAGCGTGGTCGTACGCCGCGCCGTGCGCCTCGAGTGCGTCGACGAGCCAGCTCCAGGTGACGTCGGCGACGAACTCGTCGACGCCGATCTCCGGTTCGAGCGGGGCCTGCGCGAAGGTCACGATGCGGAACGGCCCGTGCCAGCCCTCCGGTTCGGCGGGGTCGTACAGCGCGATGAACCGCCCGGTCCCGAGGTCGGAGTCGACCCCGTGCGCCGCCCCGGAGACGTCCGCCGCGAGGGCGATCGAGAACGGGGCCATGCGGCTGGGGGACGGGATCTCGGTGACCGTCGTCTCGGTGCGGGTCCCGCCCGAGGACACGAACGCGCGGAGCTGCGCGAAGGCCTCGGGCTCTCGGGTTTCGGACACGAATGCAGACTAGGCTCCGGACCATGTCCCGTTCCGCGCGACCCGCCGATGAGCCGGTCCAGGACACCGCCAGGTCGGCCGGGCTCGTCGCCCTCGGAGCCGGCATCGCGGCCGCCGCCGTCGGGGCCGCGGTGGTCGGGGGCTTCGTCGCCGCGATCGCCCGGATGGTCGTCACTCCCGACCGCAAGCGCACCGAACGAGTGCCCATCGTGGCCGTCGACCCGGTCCGGAAGACCGTGACGCTGGAGCGGACGCCCGACACCGAGCTGCAGGGGCGCTACAGCCTCTGGTTCGGCGGCGGCACCGGGCACATGCGCGTCGGCGACGTCCTCGGGACGACCCCGACCACGGTCACCCGCAGCATCATCGCCGTCGACGCCGGCGACCCCACGAGCGCCCGTCGCGGTCGATGGGGTGGCTGGTTCTACCTCACCCCCGGCGAGCTCGACGTCCCGGTGGAGGACATCGACGTCCCGACACCGAACGGTCCGGCACCTGCGTGGGTCGTCCGCGCCGACGACCCTGCTGCGCCGTGGGCGGTCCTCGTGCACGGTCGCGGCGTCACCCGCGCCGAGACCATCCGTGCCGTCCCGGTGTTCCGCGCCGCCGGCTACTCGGTCCTCCTCGCCTCGTGGCGGAACGACGGCGTCGCCCCGAAGAGCGATGACGGTCGGTACGGCCTCGGGAGCACCGAGTGGGAGGACATCGACGCCGCGCTCCGCTGGGTCGACGGCCAGGGGGCGACGAGCGTCGTGCTGATGGGCTGGTCGATGGGCGGCGCGGTCGTCCTGCAGACGCTGCTCCGGTCGTCCTTCGCGCGGCTCGTCGACGGCGTCGTGCTCGAGTCGGCCGTGGTCGATTGGCACGCGGTCCTCAAGTCGCAGAGCCAGGCGATGCGGCTGCCGCGGGTCGTCCGGAAGGTCGCACAGCGCGTGCTCCGGACGCCGGTCCTCCACCGGCTCGCCGGCCTCAAGCACCCGGTCGACCTCCGGGAGCTCGACATGGTCGCGCGGGCGGACGAGCTCACCGTCCCGATCCTGCTGCTGCACAGCGACGACGACGGCTTCGTCCCGTCGTCCGCCTCGCACGCACTCGCGCAGGCGCGGCCGGACCTGGTCCGGCTCGAGGTCGCGCACGTCGCGCGGCACACCAAGCTCTGGAACCACGACGCCGACTGGTTCGACGCCCGCATCCTCGCGTGGCTCACCGAGGTGGTCCGGCCGCAGAACGCGACCACCGCCCGGTAGTCGGCCCGAGACGGACAGGAGGCCCGGTGCCAGCTGGCACCGGGCCTCCTGCGCGCGCTCCGCATGTTGCGACGCGCCAGCGGCGCGCGGCGCCAGCGCCGACCGAGCCTGCGAGGTCGGTGGATCAGTCGCTACTGCACCGCCACCTGCGCGCGCACCTGGCGCTGCACCCGGCCGAGCATGCCGACCATGCCGCGGATCCGCAGCGGGCTGACCGCCTCGGACAGGCCCAGCGTCAGCGGGTAGTCGGACGGCACCGCGAGCACCTGCTGGGCCGTCAGGCCGGACAAGCCCTGCGCGAGGATCGAGGCGAACCCGCGGGTCGTCGGGGCCTCGCGCGGTGCGGTCGCGTGCATGCTGACGACGTCGGGTGCGTCGCCGTCCTCGCCCACGGTGACCGTGATGAAGACGGGGGACTGGCACTCCTCGACGCGCTCGAGTTCGTCCTCGTGTCCTCGGAGTCGCTCGGGAAGTGCCGGGAGCTCGTTCGAGAACTCGAGGAGCAGCTGCAGTCGGTCGGCCTGGGACAGTTCGAGGAAGTCGTCGCGGATCTCGGCGAGTGCCTCCGGGAGTTCGGTGCTCATCGGTTCGGAAGGGTACCCGGCTCCGCTCCCTGGACGATGGGCACGCGCACCGCGCTGCCCCACTCCGTCCAGGAGCCGTCGTAGTTGCGGACGTTCTCGTGCCCGAGCAGGTACCGCAGCACGAACCAGGTGTGGCTCGACCGCTCGCCGATGCGGCAGTAGGCGATCACCTCGTCCTCGGCGCCGATGCCGGCGCCGTCGCGGTACACGGCATCGAGGTCGTCGCGGCGCTTGAACGTGCCGTCGGGTGCTGCTGCCGTGGCCCACGGGATGTTCACGGCGGTCGGGATGTGTCCGCCGCGCAGGGCGCCCTCTTCCGGGTAGTCGGGCGCGGTCGTCCGCTCGCCGCTGTACTCCGGTGCGCTGCGGACGTCGACGAGCGGCTTGCCGAGGTGGTCGAGGACGTCCTCCTTGAAGGCACGGACCACGGTGTCGTCGCGCTCGACGACCGGGTACTCGACCGGTGCGGCCTCGGTGCGGTCGGTGGTGAGTGCACGGTCCTCGGCGATCCACTTCGCGCGGCCGCCGTCGAGGAGGCGGACGTCCTCGTGGCCGAACAGCTCGAAGACCCAGAGGGCGTACGCGGCCCACCAGTTGTTCTTGTCGCCGTAGACCACGACGGTGGTGTCGCGGCCGATGCCCTTGCCGCCGACGAGCCTGGCGAACGCCTCGCCGCCGATGTAGTCGCGCTGCACCGGGTCGTTGAGGTCGGTGTGCCAGTCGATCTTCACCGCGCCGGGGATGTGCCCCGTCTCGTAGAGCAGCACGTCCTCGTCTGACTCGACGACCACGAGGTCCTGCGTACCGGCGTCGAGCTGTTCCTGCAGCCATGCCGTCGACACGAGTCGTTCGGGGTGGGCGTAGGCGCGGAACTCGGCGGACGGGTCGACCGGTGCGGTCATCGTGGTTACCTCCTGGGTGCGGTGGCGCCGGACTAGGATCGGTGCTCGGCGTCGGGAGCAACGGTACGCGGACGTACCTCGTCCCCGATGCAACGTGACACCGCACGACACGCTTCCCGGAAGGCACTGCATGCCCCAGCACCTGGTCGACCGCGACCCATCGGTCTCCCCACAGCAGATGGCCGCGGCGCTGGTGCCCCCACCCCAGTTCACGGACGCGTCGTTCGCGTCGTACCGCCCCGACCCGGACTACCCGTCGCAGGCAGCGGTCCGCGACGCGGTCGAGTCGTTCGTCGCGACCCGACCGGAGCCGGCGAAGCGTGGGCTGTTCGGACGCCGACGCGCTGCTGCGACGGACACCGCGCCGAAGTCGGGCGTGTACCTCGACGGCGGGTTCGGCGTCGGCAAGACCCACCTGCTCGCCGCGGCCTACCACGCGGAACCCGGTCGGAAGACGTTCGGCACGTTCATCGAGTACACCGCGCTGGTCGGTGCGCTCGGGTTCCAGGGCACGGTCGACCTGCTCCGCGGGACCTCGCTGGTGTGCATCGACGAGTTCGAGCTCGACGACCCTGGCGACACCATGGTCATGACGCGGCTCATCAAGGAGCTGACCGAGTCCGGCACGCGGTTCGCCGCCACGTCGAACACGCCACCAGGGGCCCTCGGCGAGGGGCGTTTCGCCGCGCAGGACTTCCTCCGCGAGATCCAGGCGATGTCGGACCGGTTCGACACGATGCGGATCGACGGCCTCGACTACCGCCGACGCGCGGTCGACGAGTCCGCCGCGGTCGTGTCCGACGTGTCGTCGTCGTTGCCGTCGTCCGGCGAGGTCACGCTCGACGACTTCCGCGCCGTCGTGGCGCACCTGGCGACCGTGCACCCGTCGAAGTACGTCGCGCTCGTGGACGGGCTCGACGCGGTCGGCCTCACCGACGTCGCGGCGTTCACCGACCAGACCGACGCGCTCCGGTGGGTGGCGCTCGTCGACCGGTTGTACGACGCCCAGGTGCGGATCGTCGCGTCGGGGACGCCGCTCGACGCCGTGTACCCCTCGTCGATGCTCGACGGCGGGTACCGCAAGAAGTACCTGCGTGCCGCGAGCCGCGTGGTGGCCCTGACCCGCGCCGTGGACTGAGCCACCCGCTCACCAGAACGGCCGTACCGGGGCCGCACCGGGCCTCCAGGACAGGTTGCGCGACGCCTGTCGGGCACCGTCCGGACGGACTGCGCGAACTCGTGGCCCCCGTCCAGGGGGTCGAGAGACCCCGGTAACACGACGTTTACACAACGCCCCGTCGCGTTACACCCGCGAAACACATCGTGCTCCCTCGCGAAACGTCACCTCGCCAGACTCTGTCCTACCCGAGGCGGACACGTCGGTGCCCCGATGCACAGCAAGCACCGCCGACGTGGTGACCGCACTGCAATCGAGAGGTGAGACATGCTTGATCAAGGCAACACGACCTTCGTGTTGGTGATGGCAGCGCTGGTGTTGTTCATGACACCCGGCCTGGCGTTCTTCTACGGCGGACTGGTGAAGGCCAAGTCCGTCATCAGCATGATGATGATGTCCTTCGGGGCGATCGCACTGGTGAGCGTCCTCTGGGTCGTCTACGGCTACGCGATCGCCTTCGCCAACCACGGTGACGGCACCGCGGTCTCCGGTGTCGTCGGCTTCTTCAGCATCGACTGGAACCAGATCGGCCTCGGGCAGGCGTTCGAGGAGGCCAAGGCCTCGACGATCCACGCCGCGTACCCCTCGATGGCGTTCGTCGGCTTCCAGGCCACGTTCGCGATCATCACCGTCGCCCTCATCTCCGGCGCGATCGCCGACCGTGCCAAGTTCGGCGCGTGGATGGTCTTCGCCGGCGTCTGGGTCACGGTCGTCTACTTCCCCGTCGCCTCGTGGGTCTTCAACCTCACCTCCGGTTGGGCCGCCACGTGGGGCGTCATCGACTTCGCCGGTGGGACCGCGGTGCACATCAACGCCGGTGCGGCGGGTCTCGCGCTGGCGATCGTCCTCGGCAAGCGCGTCGGGTTCGCCAAGGGCGCGCACAAGCCGCACAACCCGCCCTTCGTCCTCCTCGGTGCCGCGATCCTCTGGTTCGGCTGGTTCGGCTTCAACGCCGGGTCCGAGGGTGCTGCTGACGGCATCGCCGCGATCGCCTGGGTGAACACCCTCGCCGCCCCGGCCGCCGCCATCCTCGGTTGGCTCCTCGTCGAGAAGCTCAAGGACGGCAAGGCCACGTCGATCGGTGCCGCATCGGGCGCCGTCACCGGTCTCGTCGCGATCACCCCGGCGTGCGCAGCGCTCACCCCCGGCTGGGGCATCCTGCTCGGGTTCCTCGCGGGCATCGTCTGCTGCTTCGCGATCGACTGGAAGTACCGTCTCGGCTTCGACGACTCGCTCGACGTCGTCGGCGTCCACCTGGTCGGCGGCATCTTCGGCACGCTGTTCCTCGGCATCTTCGCCAACGACACCGGCCTCATCTACTCGGGCTCGTTCGCGCAGCTCGGCAAGCAGGCCGCTGCCGCCGGAGCGGTCGGTGCGTACTCCTTCGTCCTGGCCTTCATCATCGGTTGGATCATCGAGAAGACGATGGGCTTCCGCGTGAAGACCGAGGACGAGGTCGCGGGCATCGACACGGCCGTCCACGGCGAAGAGGGCTACGTCCTCTACGAGGAGCGTGACGAGACCCCGGTCTCCGTGCGCTAGCGATCCCCTCTCGAGCGACGGCCCCCGCGTGCGCGCGGGGGCCGTCGTCGTGCGTGGGGGTCTGGGTGGGGTGGGGTGCGGGTGTTTGTCGACTCGGAACGACATCGTCGCTGTCGTACGACATCGGCGTTGTCGTCCGTTCACACCCGCGGATGTCGGCGTGCGCAAGGAGCGACACGATCGTCGTCGTACGACAGCGACTTCGTCGTTCCGAGTCGGGCGGCGCGGGCGGGTGCGGGTGCGGGTGGCGCGGGCAGGCGCGGGCGGGCGCGGGCGCGTGCTGTGGGAGGGTGGGGGCATGACGACGACGTCGATGCTGACCAACCTCCGCGAGGTCGGGGGAGCCGGGTTCCAGGACGGCCGCACGCGCCGGGTGTACCGCGCGAACACCGAGCCGGACCTCCCCGCGAGCGTGTACCCGACCGGGGTCGCCGTGGTGGACCTGCGGCGGGACGACGAGATCGCGCGGGTCCCGCATCCCCTCGCGAGCGAGCCCGGCTACCGGGGCGTGCCGCTCTTCGACCCGTCCACCGTCGAGTCAGGGGCGGACGCCGTGCAGCTCGAGGAGCAGTACGTCGACTGGCTGACCCGGCACAGCACGGGGATCGCGGATGCACTCCGCGCGATCGCCGACACCGACGGGGACGTGCTCGTGTGCTGTTCAGCGGGGAAGGACCGCACCGGGGTCATCAGCGCGCTGCTGTCCCGGCTGTGGGGAGCGTCCGTGGACCGCGTCGGCGAGGACTACGCCGCGAGCGCGGACGGCCTCGCGGAGCGGTTCGCCGCCGAACGCGCGGTGAGCACCGACCCCGAGGCGACGGCCGTGACGCAGCGCTGCGTCCCGGAGGTCATGACGACGGTCATCGGGCACCTGGAGCGGCGCTGGGGCAGCGTCGAGGACTACCTGCGGTGGATCGGGCTGACGGACGACGAGATCCGCGCGCTCTGAACGCGACCACATGACGGGAGGCTCCCACCGGGCACGGCCGGACCGCCGCTGGCGCGTCGCTCCGGAACCGGCCGGCGGGGCCCAGGTGCGCGTCCGACGCGCACCGAGCCTCCAGGCCGTGCTTCAGGTCACCAGGCGTAGTCCTCCGGGGAGGTCTTGTGCCCCGGGAAGATCTCGTCGAGGCGCGACAGCGCCGACTCGTCGAGACGGATGTCGACGGCGTTGACGGCCGACTCCCACTGCTCCATCGTGCGCGGTCCCGTGATCGGCGCCGTGATCCCCGGCTGGTGCAGCAGCCACGCGAGTGCGAGCTCGCCGGGGGTGTGGCCGAGTTCCTTCGCGAGCGCCTCGTACGCCGTCAGCTGGTCGCGGTGCCCCTCGACGTACTCGGCGCTCCGGCCGCTCAGCCGCCGGGAGCCCTGCTCGGTCTTCTCGATGATGCCGCCGAGGAGACCGCCCTGCAGCGGCGACCACGGGATGACGCCGAGGCCGTAGTGGCGGGCGGCCGGCAGGACCTCGCGCTCGATGTCGCGGACGACGAGGTTGTAGATCGACTGCTCGCTGACGAGTCCGAGGAAGTTGCGGTGCTTCGCGGCCTCCTGCGCCTGGGCGATGTGCCACCCGGCGAAGTTCGACGAGCCGACGTAGAGCACCTTGCCTTGCGCGACCGCGATCTCCATGGCCTGCCAGATCTCGTCCCAGGGGGTGTCACGGTCGACGTGGTGCATCTGGTAGAGGTCGATGTGGTCGGTCTGCAGACGTCGCAGCGACGCGTCGAGGGCCTGGCGGATGTTGTACGCCGACAGCTTCCCGCCGTTCGGCCAGTCGATCATGTCGCCGTAGACCTTGGTGGCGAGCACGGTCTTCTCGCGTCGGCCGCCGCCCTTCGCGAACCAGCGGCCGATGATCTCCTCGGTGGCACCCTTGCCCACCGAGCCGCCGTAGCCGTTGGCCGTGTCGAAGAAGTTGACGCCGAGCTCGTGCGCCCGGTCCATGATGGCGTGCGAGTCGTCCTCGCTGGTCTCCGGTCCGAAGTTCATCGTGCCGAGCACTGCTCGCGACACCGACAACCCTGTCCGTCCGAGGTGTGTGTAGTCCATGGATCGTGTCTACGCCGCCACGGCCGGACCGTGAGAGGCCCTGCGAGTACCGGTCACGGACCCCTTCCCGGGTTCTCCACGTGTATTCCGGCGGGGGAATGCGGAGGTCGCGGGGAGGGGTAACGTGCGGGAGATGATCACCCCTGCACCGCTGCGCGGCAGCCGGATCCTCGGGTTCGGCCACCACCAGCCCTCGCGCGTCCTCACCAACGACGAACTCTCGACGATGGTCGACACGAACGACGAGTGGATCGTGACCCGGACCGGGATCCGCACGCGACACATCGCCGGGCCCGACGACACCGTCACGTCGATGGCGACCGAGGCCGGTCGTGCCGCCCTCGCCGACGCCGGGATCGACCCCACCGACGTCGACCTCGTCATCGTCGCGTCGACCACGCACCGCGACCGTGCGCCGTACACGGCTGGTCGGGTCGCCGCGGCGCTGGGGATGTCGAACGGACCCGCGCCGATCGACATCAACACCGCGTGCAGCGGCTTCGAGTACGCCATGGCCCTCGCCGACCAGGCGATCCGCACCGGCTCGGCCGACACCGTGCTCGTGATCGGGTCGGAGCTGCTGTCCGGGATCGTCGACTGGACCGACCGGTCGACCTGCGTGCTCGTCGGCGACGGAGCCGGTGCGGCGGTCGTCGGTGTCTCCGAAACGCCGTCCATCGGGCCCGTGTCCTGGGGCAGCGTGCCGCACCTGGAGCAGGCCGTGCTCGTGTCCGGGACGCCGGAGCGCTTCTCGCAGGAAGGCCGCTCCATCTACCGCTGGGCCATCACCGAGGCCGAGGGACACGCCCGCCGTGTCGTCGAGCAGGCTGGACTGACGATGGACGACATCCAGGTGTTCGCGTTCCACCAGGCGAACCTGCGGATCATCGAGCCGCTCGTCGCCGCGCTCGGTGGCGAATCGAAGTTCGTGATCCGGGACGTCGTCGAGTCGGGGAACACCTCGGCCGCGAGCGTGCCGCTCGGCCTGTCGAAGGCCTGGGCGCGTGGAGACCTCCCCGAGGGCGTCCCGGCGCTGCTGTTCGGGTTCGGCGGCGGGTTCGCCCACGCCGGGCAGGTCGTGATGACGCCGGTCCGCGCGCGCTGACCGGGCTTGCGCAGACGGCGGACGGGAGGCTCGTGGCGGGGTCGCCACGAGCCTCCCGTCCGCCGTCCGGTCGCGCTCAGAGCGCGGTGTCGGTCCGCTTGCTCTCCTGCTGCTCGTCCGTGCTCCCGCCGCGGCGGCGCCACGGCAGCTGACGCTGCTTCGGCTCCTGCTGCTGCAGGACGATCGGGAAGTGCGCCGGCGGCAGACCGAAGCCGGTCCGCGAGGCCTGGATGACCCGACGGCCGAGCGCGTGGTTGCCGAGCCCACCGACGGCAGCGCCGATGCCGAACGGCAGCGCCCGACCGAGCATCGACGTGCCCTGTCGTGCGGCGAACCGCTTGATGAACATGTCCCGGACCTGGCCGCCGATCCCGCTCACGACCTGCTTGGGCATCGACGAGGCGACCATCTCGCCCCAGAACGCCGTGCGTGCCTGGCCACCGGCGGCCTGTCCGGCGAGCTGCTTGATGAGCTGCGTGCCCGGCGTGCCGAGGATCATCGCCATCACCAGGGTGCGTGAGCGCTCGGGGTCGTCGAGGGCGATGCCGTGCACCTCGGTGACCGACTGTGCGAAGAGTGCGGTCGTCTCCAGGAAGCCCATCGTCTCCACGCCGGTCAGGCCGAAGCTCGCGGCGACGCCGATGCCCGGGATCACCGCGCTCGCGCCGACGGCGGCGCCACCGGAGGTCACGGCGGTGAGGTAGTGCCGCTCGAGGATCTGGATGACCTCTGCGGGAGAGGCGTCGGGGTGGCGGCGTCGGACACCGTTGACGTGCGCGACGACAACGGGGCGCTGCACGTCGAGGAGGCGGTCGAGCCAGCGCTCCCAGCCCTTCGCGGTGGTGGGGAGTTTCGCGCTCGTCGTCGTGGAGACCTCCGCGCTCGTCGTCCGGTCGACCGGGGCCTGGGGGAGCGGGACGATCGCCTGGTCCGACTGGTGGTTCTGCTTCGGGGCCATGGCCGCCACGCTACGCCGGGCATGTGGGAGGCTCGCTGGGTGGACCACCTCGTGCATGCCTCGTCTCCGGAACACGCGCTCGACGAGGTCCGTCGTGCCGCAGGGTTCCTCACCGTGCAGGAGACCGCTGCGCTCGCGCCCCGCGTCGCGGTGCTCGATCCCGGGTCGGTGCTCGTCGGCCGCGGCGTGGTGCTCGCCGACGACGTCGTGCTGTACCCCGGCGTGGTGCTCGAGACCCGCGGGTCCGGGTGTGTCGAGGTCGGGGCAGGAGCCCGGCTCGGGCCCGGCGTGGTCGGTGTCGTCGCGGACGGCGGCGCGGTGCGCATCGGTGCGCATGCGCAGATCGGGCCGGGTGCCGTGACGATCACCGCTTCGGAGGGTGCCGACGTGGTGGTGGGGGCCGGGTGCCGCGTCCTCGGTGGTGCGCAGGTGGAGGGACCGGCACGGATCGGTGACGGCGCGCAGGTGCTCGGTGCGGTGGCGGTGCGGGACGTCGTGCTCGACGGGGGCGGGACGCACGTGGAGCCCGATCCGGACCGTCGGGGTGCCGTGGTGAAGGGGGCGGGGCGGGTGCACGGTGCGCGGCTGGCGGTCGGTGAGGTCGTGGCGGTCGGGGCGGGGCCGTGGGTGGTGGAGCGGCAGCGGGCGTACCACCCGGGTGCGGCTGACGACCCGGGTGCGGGCGCGGCTGCTGACGCGGGCGCCGCTGCGTCCGGTGACGTCGCCGTGTCTCAGGATGCGGCGTGGCGGTCGAGGAACGCGTAGACCTCCCCGTCGTCGACCCCGGGGAAGCGGCCGGACGGCAGTGGTGCGAGGATCTGCGCGTGCAGCCGCGCGCTCGGCCACGCCGAACCGGCCCATCGGTCCTCGAGCGCTCGTGACGGCCGCCGGCAGCACTGTTCGTCCGGGCAGCGCGAGGTCTCCCGATGCGTCGTCTCCCGCCCGCGGAACCACTTCGCGTCGTCGAACGGCACGCCGAACGTGATCGAGAACCCACCCTCCGGTGTCGATCCGGTCTGCGTCGAGCACCAGAACGTGCCGGTCGGGGTGTCCGTGTACTGGTGGAACTCGGTCGTCCGGTTCGCCCGGTTGCCCGCGCGACGAGCACCCCAACGACGACACACGACTTGACCCTCGACGGCACCGGTGACGTCGACGGGCAACGGCAGTCCGTCGTTCTCGTACGCCTTGTAGACCGCGCCGTCGTCACCGACGCGGAGGAAGTGCACGCGCATGTCGAAGTGCCGCGTCATGAGGTTCGTCATCCGCAGCGCCGCGGCTTCGTGCGTGACACCGAACGCGTCGCGGAAGTCCTCCACCGCCAGGTCCTTCGCGCGCTTCGCCTGCCCGAGGAACGCCACCGCCTGCGCTTCGGGCATCAGACAGCACGCCGCGAAGTAGTTGATCTCGAGCCGCTGTTGCAGGAAATCCGCGTACGAGTGCGGCGGCCGGTGCCCGAGGATCCGGTGCGCCATCGCCTGCAGCGCCATCGAGCGGAGGCCGTGTCCACCGGGGATCGACGACGGCGGCAGGTAGATCCGACCGTTCGCGATGTCCGTGACGCTCCTGGCCGATCGGGGGAGGTCGTCCACGAAGAACAGGTCGAACCCCATGGACTCTGCCATCCGACTCACCTCCCGGTGGGTCAGAGCACCGGACGTGTGGCCGACGGAGCGCACGCACTCCTCGGCGATGGCCTCGATCTCCGCGATGTGGTTGTCGCGTTCACGCATCCGGGCACGCTGCTCGGTGTTCCCGCGCCGTGCTGCCTCCGGTGTCGCGATGGCCTCGGACGCGCGCCGTTCGAGCTCGCGATGGAGGCCGACCAGCGCCCGCAAGGCGTCGTCGCCGAGGCTCCGCCCGGGTCGGACGGTCGGGAGGCCGGTGGCCGCGTAGACGGGGGCGGCCTGCGCCCGACGGAGTTCCAGTTCCAGGGCAGCACGGTCGTTCGGCGGTTCGTCACGGAGTAGGTCGGTCACCCCGACGCCGAGGGCATCCGCGAACGCTTGGAGCTCGGACACACGTGGTTCGCGCCGTGCGTTCTCGATGAGGGAGAGGCGGCTCGCACTCATGCCGAGCACGGCGCCGAGTGCATCGAGCGTCAGACCCGCCGTCGTCCGGTAGTGGCGGATCCGGGCGCCGAGGAGGCCGGCGCGGTCCAGGTCGTCGTCCATGGGCACACGGTACGCGTGGCTCCACGTTCCGGCAAGAAGTGCCGATCTTGACGGCGTTCTCGAGTCTCCTGGGTGCTGTCTGGCCGTGAGACTGCTTCCACAGCACGGTCTTGACGACCGGGCGGTGCAACGACGACCTGACGAAAGGCGCCACCGATGACCATCACCGAAGCACCCCGAACCACCGCCACGACCGTGGACGTCGTGTCGTTCGACGCAGTCGGTCTCGAGGACCTGGCGGCGGTCGGCGGCAAGAACGCGTCGCTCGGGGAGCTCATCCGCTCGCTCTCCGCCGCCGGCATCCGCGTCCCCGACGGCTTCGCGACGACCGCCGCCGCGTTCCGCCGCCACCTGGCGACGTCGGGGCTCGAGTACTGGATCGCACGGCAGCTGGAGGGCTTGGACGTCGAGGACACCCGAGCGCTCGCGCGTGTCGGTCGGGCCGTCCGGGAGCGGATCGCAACGACCGATCTCGGCATCGCGTTCGAGTTGTCCGTCCGCGCGGCCTTCGAACGCCTGACCCGGGGCATGCCGGACGGTGTCAGCTTCGCGGTGCGGTCGAGCGCCACCGCCGAGGACCTGCCCGACTCGTCGTTCGCCGGGCAGCAGGAGACGTTCCTCAACGTCCGCGGTGTCGAGTCGGTGCTCGAAGCGATCCGGCAGGTGTTCGCGTCGCTGTACACCGATCGGGCCATCGCCTACCGCGTGCACCGCGGGTTCGTGCACGACGAGGTCGCGATCTCCGTCGGTGTGCAGCGCATGGTGCGGTCCGACCTGGCCGCATCCGGGGTGATGTTCACGCTCGACACCGAGACCGGCTTCGACCGGGCCGTCTTCGTCACGAGCGCGTTCGGACTCGGTGAGGGCGTGGTCCAGGGTGCGGTGAACCCGGACGAGTTCACGGTGTCGAAGACGGCGCTCGCGGCGGGCCGGCCGGCCGTGCTCTCCCGGCTCGTCGGAGCGAAGGCGACACGGATGGTCTTCACCGAGGACACCGCCGTCGGACGGACCACCGCGTTCGTCGACACCGACCCGCTCGACCGTCGACGATTCTCGCTCACCGACGCCGAGGTCACCGAACTCGCGCGGACGGCCGTGGCGATCGAGCGGCACTACGGCCGTCCGATGGACATCGAATGGGGCAAGGACGGACTCGACGGACAGCTCTACGTGCTGCAGGCCAGGCCGGAGACGGTGGCGTCGCGATCCCTCGCCGGTGTCGTCGAGCGGCACCGCCTCGCCGCGCCGCCGACGGAGGCACCGTTGCTGGAGGGCCGGGCGATCGGCGCGCGGATCGGTGCCGGTCCGGTGCGAGTGCTCGCATCCCCGCACGAGATGCACGACTTCGAGGAGGGCGAGGTACTGGTCGCCGACATGACCGATCCGGATTGGGAGCCGGTGATGAAGCGAGCGTCCGCGATCGTGACGAACCGCGGTGGGCGCACCTGCCACGCCGCCATCATCGCCCGTGAGCTCGGTATCCCGGCCGTCGTCGGCACCGGCTCCGCGACGTCCGTGCTCACCGACGGGGACGCCGTCACGGTGTCCTGCGCGGAGGGGGAGACCGGGCGGGTGTTCCCCGGGCTGCTCGACGTCGTCACCGAGCGGGTCGAGGTCGATGCCCTGCCGGACCTCGGCGTCGACCTGATGCTCAACGTGGGGTCGCCGGAGCAGGCGTTCGGGTTCCAGGCGCTGCCGAACGCGGGCGTCGGGCTCGCGCGGATGGAGTTCGTCGTCAACCGGCAGATCGGTGTGCACCCGAAGGCGCTCCTGCACCTGGCCGATCAGCCGACCGAGCTGCGCGGGCAGATCGAGGACCGCATCGCGGCGTACGGGGCGCCGCGGGACTACTTCGTCCGCCGACTCGCCGAGGGCATCAGCACGCTCGCGGCGGCGTTCGACCCGAAGCCGGTGATCGTGCGGCTGTCGGACTTCAAGTCGAACGAGTACGCGCACCTGCTCGGTGGCGTGGCGTACGAGCCGGACGAGGAGAACCCGATGATCGGGTTCCGCGGCGCCGCCCGGTACCTGTCCGACGACTTCGCCGAGGCATTCGCGCTGGAGTGCGAGGCGATCCGGACGGTGCGGGACGTGATGGGGTTCACGAACGTGCGGGTGATGATCCCGTTCGTGCGGACGGTCGAGGAAGCGTCCGGTGTCGTCGAGCGCATGGCATCGAACGGACTGGTCCGTGGACGCAACGGGCTGCAGGTCGTGATGATGTGCGAGATCCCCTCGAACGCACTCGACGCAGACCGGTTCCTGGACCACGTCGACGGCTTCTCGATCGGCTCGAACGACCTGACGCAGTTGACCCTCGGCGTCGACCGGGACTCCGGCATCGTCGCGGAGTCGTTCGACGAGCGGAACCCGGCCGTGCTGCGCCTGATCGACATGGCGATCGATGCCTGCCGTGCTCGCGGCGCCTACGTCGGCATCTGCGGGCAGGGGCCGAGCGACCACCCTGACCTCGCCGAGCACCTCATGGCGCGCGGCATCAGCTCGATGTCGCTCAACCCCGACAGCGTCGTCGAGACGTGGCAGCGTCTGGCTACCGGAGTGGAACGCCAGCACGGATGAGCGCGACACGGATCACCTCCGGGTCCATGAGATCGGCCCAGCTGAACCGGATGACCGTGCGAACCTCGGGGAAGGAGCGCACGAAGTCTTCTCGACGCTTCTCGTCCCAGTGCGCTTCGGCGACGGCAGCTCCGTCCCCGTACTTGGCACGCCCGTCCACCTCGACGACGACCCCCTGCGCCGGGAACCAGAAGTCGACGACGGCGCGCCGAACACCTGGTCGCGCGAAGACGTGCTGCTGGACCGGTTCCGGTGTCCCGAGCTGCCGGAACCTGACCCGTGCGATGGATTCCGCGGGGGAGTCCGACAGTGACGACCCCATCTCGATGGCCACGCGCGCACGGTGCACGGCGTTCGGCGGAGCCGCCGCGAGTTCGTCGAGGAGCATCTCCGGGAACACCTGACGTGCAGCCAGTGCCGCGTCGAGCATGGGGACCGACACGAATGCAGGTTCGGTCGCAGCGACGTCGACGAGCGTCCGGACGAGCGCCGTCACGTGCGCGCCGCAGAACTCCGTCGGCGTCGTCGGTGGGCTGCCGGTGTACCGGGGAACCGGGCCGCTCCGATCGGTTTCGACGTGCACGCTGGTCAACCGTGTCGCGTCGGCGTGGGTCCGTCGCGGATCCGTGACCTGCACCTTTCCCGGAGGTGGGGCGACGAAGGGCAGATCGTGGACCGCCGCGGCGGACGCGTGCGAGATCGCCCGCGGTGGGCGGATCATCGAGGCGGTGGCGCGGAGGAGCAGCAGGTGCCGCGCTTCCGGTCTGAGTGCGGCGAGGGCGTCGGGTTCGACGAGGACCCCCGGGCGGAGCGCGACGAGTTCGCCGCGGCGAGCACGACGCTGGAGCGCGCGGCGTTCGGCGCTGACGTGGTCCGCGGTACGGATCAGTGGTGTCTGCATGACGTGATCGTGCATGCGGACACGATCCCGCTCGTGGCCTGCCCACGGGGCGGACGCGGGCCGATCTGTGGACGACGAGCCGAGCCTCCAGGCTGTGGAGGGTTTGTGCGTGCGCAACCTGCGACAACCTCGATGTCGTACGACAGCGACTCTGTCGCAACCACGCGTGTGCAACAGTTGCGCACGCCGCCCAGCGACAGGATCGCTGTCGTACGACAGCGATCCTGTCGTTCCGAGTCGGAACCCAGGCGGGCCGCGCAGCCCCCCTACCGCCGGGCGAGCTCCGCGCGCAACGGCAGGTCCTGGTCCTCGAGGATGAACTGCGCGCCGACCGACGTCCGCGCGTTCACCACGACCGGCGCGAGCAGGTTCACCGTCGTGCCGGCGTCACCCGGGGTCGCCACGACGAGGAGCATCGCGTCCGACGGCGCGGTCAGCCCGATCGTCGCCGCCTGCTCGTCGGACAGCGCCGGCGCGTAGTCGGGCAGGTGCACCGCTGCGTCGAGCAGGAACATCTTCGGCGCGGACACCCCGGACGCGGTGGTCCCCGCACCGACGAGCGTGAAGAGCCCGTCGGCACCCGAGACCGGCGTCAGCGTGAACGCGACGAGGGGCTCGAGACCGAACGGTGCGACGGCGAAGGTGAGGTCGATGTTCATCGGAGGTAGTCCATCAGGGTCGGCTGCAGGACCTTCGCGGTGACGGCGAGGGCTGCCTGGTAGTTGGTCTGCTGCACCTGCAGGTCGAGGACGGCCTTCGCGAGGTCCTTGTCCTCGATCGACGAGCGGCGTCCCTCGAGCGTCGTCGACGACGACTTCAGGGAGTCCTGCGCGGCGATCGCGGCCGCGTGCCGGACACCGACGTCCGCCTGCACACCGCGCACCGTCTGGAGGTGCGCGTCCACGTCGTTGATGCGGGGGTTCACGTTCACGCCGTTCTGCAGGTCCCCGACGATCGAGTCGATCATCGAGAACACGGAGGTCGACCCGGAGCCGAACACCGCAGCCCCGGAGGTGTCGACCCGCACCGTGGTCCCGTCGCCGATGCGCCGGTCGACGGTCGCGGTGGACGGCGCCCACCCGGTGGCGGGGTCGTACGCCGTCGACGAAGTCGATGACCCGGCGAAGACGGACCGGGCCCCGTAGGTGGCGTTCGCGCTGGCGGCCAGGTCGCCCTTGAGCGCCTGGAACTGGGTGACGAACGCGTCGCGGTCGGTGTCGCTCATGGTGCCGGAGTTCGCCGCCTGCACGGTGAGGTCCCGCACCTTCGAGAGGACCGAGTAGACGTCGCCGAGCGCGCTGTCGGTGTTCGCCAGCCACCCGACCGCGTCGTTCGCGTTCCTGGTGTACTGCGCGTTCGCGGCCTGCTCCTTGCGGACCTGCATCGACGACGCGGTGCCGACCGGGTCGTCCGACGGCTTCCCGATGTTCTTCAGCGTGGTGGCCTGCTCGGTGAGCTGTGCGAGCTTGGCGGCACCGGCCTGCAGCCGGCTCGTGGCCGCTGCCATGGACATCTGGGTGGTCACACGGGTGATCACGGTCATCCCCTCCCGACGAGGCCGACGCGGTTGATGAGGGTGTCGAGCATCTCGTCGACGGCCGTCAGGACGCGTGCCGCGCCCTGGTAGGCGTGCTGGTAGCTGAGCAGGTTGACGTTCTCCTCGTCGAGGTCGACGCCGGCGCCCGACTGCTGCTGGGTGCGCGCGTTGGTGAGGGCGAGGCCGGTGAGCGTCGCCTCCGACGTCGCCGAACGGGAGGCCGTGCCCACGCCCGCCACGAACGTCGCCCACGCCTTGTCGGGTGCGTCCGCGGCCTTCCCCAGCTCGCCGAGGGCGTCCGCCACGGAGCCGTCGTACTCGCCGGCCGCGTTGCGCGTCGCGATGCCGCCGGCGTCGGTGGGGACGACGGTGAGGCCCTGCGCTGCCGGGACGCCGGCGGTGAGCGCGAAGAAGGCGGCACCGGTGGTCCCGTTCGCCGTCGTACCGGTGGCGTGCACGGCGTTCACCTGTGCGGCGATCGTCGTCGCGATCGTGTCGTACGCGGCGGACGCCTGCGCGAGCGCACCGCCGGTGCCGTTCGCGTTCGCCGGTGCCAGCAGGGACACGTTGCCGGCGATCGATCCGCCGTCGAGGGCGACGGCCGAACCGGAGCCCGAGGTCCAGGTGAGGGTGACCGGCGCGCCGTCCGCGAGTCGGGTCCCGCCGCCGAGCGCGACCGAGCGGGCATCCGAGCCCTGCACCAGCGGGTTGCCGCCGATGAGCACGTCGACGGTGCCGTCGGCGTTCGCGCGGGTCGTCCCCCCGGCGAGGGAGGCGATCTGCTCGGTGAGCTGGTCACGCTGGTCGATGAGCTCGTTCGCGTTGCCGCCACCGGCGAGTGCGGTGCGGATGCGGCCGTTGAGGTCGGCGACCTGTTTCGCCGCGTCGTTGAGCTGCGACACCTGTCCGGCGACGGTGCCGCGCACACTGGTCCACTGTGCGTCGACGGCCTTCGACCCGGCGGCCAGGGTGGACGCGACGGTCTTCGCGGCACCGAGCAGCGCGGTGGCCGCACCCGGGTCGTCGGTGTGCGTGGACAGGTCGCCCCACGCTGACCAGAAGTCGTCGAGCTTCGCGGAGAGCCCGTCGTCGCCCGGTTCGTTCAGCCCGGTCTCGAGCTGGTCGAGTCCGGCCGCCCTGGCCGTGGCGTACGCGGAGGACCCGGCAGCGGCGCGGACGCCGGCGTCGAGCGTGAGGGAGCCGAGTCGTGCGATGCCGTCGACGGAGACGCCCTGTCCGGCGAGGGCTGCCGTCCCGCGCATGAACCCGGTCTGCGCCGCGGGGATGGACGTCTGCGTGACGCGCTGGCGGGTGTACCCGGCGGTGCCCGCGTTCGCGATGTTCTGCCCGGTGACGTCGATGCCGGCACGCGCTGCGGCGAGGCCGGAGTAGGCGGTGGCGAGTGAGCCGAAGGTGCTGACCATCGTCTACAGGGTCCCGTCGAACAGTCGGGCCTCGCCCGTCGCGTGGCCCGAGGTCCCGGTGGCGTCGTACGTCGCGGTGTCGCCGACCGTGCCGGCGAGGGTCTCCTCGGTGGCCTGCGCCGCGGTCCGGAGGAAGCGGTCGTTCTCGTCCCGCAGGGCCCCGATCTGTGTGGTCAGCTCGACCATCGCGTGGAGGTGCGACGCGAGGATCTCGCCCCACGGGCCACCAGGCGCCGCGGCGACGACCTCGCGCAGGGGAGCGTCGGGCTCCACGCCCCACTCCTCGGCGACGGCGGCGCTCTCCGCGCTCCGTTCGAGTCCGGTGGCGCGGAGCCGTTCGAGCACCTGCTCGACCTCGCGGCTGGCGTGCGACACCCAGCGGGAGCGCCCGGCGGCGAGCAGCAGCTGCTCCTCCTCGAGCTTGAAGGTGAGCAGTTCGAGCAGTTCTCGTTCGCGCCAGAGCACGGCGGACAGGTCGTTCACGCTCATCATCTCCTCCCGGTGTCGGTCATCCTGCGGACAGCGGGGACTATCGGCAGGCCGGGGTGGCCCGTAAGCGCGACTCCGGCGGTGGCGGGGCACGAGTCGGCACGGTTTCCTCCCGGTGCCTCCACTCCGGGGGACAGGAACGACCGTTCCCGTACTCGGGTCCCCCCAAATGCCGACCGGGAAACACCCCGTGTCCCCCCGCTTTGGGGACGTGTGAGGGGGTGTTCAGGGGTTTGCCAGCCGATACATTCAGAACGCACCCCGGGGGACAAACCGGAACGCGTCGCAGGGACGCGGGTGCACCGCCCGGAGGGACCCGGGCGGGTCTTCGGCGTACCGACCGGCCTCCACGCGGCCGGTGATCGCCGCGCCCACGGACGGGTCACACCAGTCGAGACGACCAGGGGATCAGCATGGACCGCACCGAACGCAACGCGATGATCGTCGAGCACCTCCCGCTCGTCGGCTACATCGTGTCCGACGTCCGGGCACGTGCCACCCACCTCGACCGCGACGACCTCGCCGCCGTCGGTTCGCTCGCGCTCGTCGCGGCCGCCGACGCCTTCGACCCAACCCTCGGCGTGCCGTTCGGTGCGTACGCTCGCACCCGCATCACCGGCGCGATCGCCGACGACATGCGCTCGTCGGACTGGGCGAGCCGCGGCACCAGGAAGCGCATCCGCGAGGCCCTCGCGACGCAGGAGGCGCTGTCCTCCCGACTCGGTCGCACCGTGTCCGTGCAGGAGATCGCCGACGCGATGGGTGTCGACCGCCAGACCGCCGCCGACGCGATGAGCGACGCCGGCCGGGTCGTGACGCCGATCGACGAGACCGTGCACGACACCGTCGCCGCCGACCTGCCGCTCCCCGGCGAGGACCTCGTCGAGGCCGAGCGGCGCCGCTACCTCCGTGCTGCCGTCGAGGCGCTGCCCGAGCGGATGCGCTTCGTGGTCGAGGCCGTCTACTTCGGAGACCGCTCGGTCACCGACGTCGCCGCCGAGCTCGGCATCACGCACTCCGCCGTGTCCCAGCAGCGCTCCGAGGCGATGCGGCTGCTCCGCGACGGTCTGGCCACGCACTACGGCGACGGCGGCGAGACCCCGGAGCCCGTGTCCCGCACCACCGCGGCACGTCGCAGCGCGTACCTGGCGAAGGTCGCCGCGAACGCAGCGGTCGGTGTCGCCCGTGCGGTGCAGGACGCCGCGACCGGCCACCACGTGGTCGCCAGCTGAGCCGTGGGAACCGCCCGGAGAAATCCGGACGGTTTCCCTAACGCCTCCGGCCGCCCGGCCGAGAGGACACCATGTCAGCCCACGGACGGGCTGACGAAGACCCAGATTTCACGGAGGAAACCACCATGGGTATGTCCATCAACACCAACCTCTCGGCACTCAACACGTACCGGAACCTCAACTCGACGCAGAACGACCTGTCGAAGTCCCTCGAGAAGCTCTCGACGGGTCTCCGCATCAACCGTGCTGCCGACGACGCGGCCGGTCTGTCGATCTCCGAGGGGCTGAAGTCCCAGGTCGGTGGCCTCACGGTCGCCGCCCGCAACGCGCAGGACGGCATCTCCGTCGTGCAGACCGCTGAAGGTGGCCTCACCGAGACCCACTCGATCCTCCAGCGCATGCGCGACCTGGCAGTGCAGGCCGGCAACGACTCGAACAACGCCGACTCGCGCAAGGCGATCACCACCGAGGTCGGGCAGCTCCAGCAGGAACTGCAGCGGATCTCGGACTCGACCAACTTCAACGGCATCAAGCTGCTCGACGGCAAGGCCGGTAGCGCCGCCGACGGCAAGCTGCAGTTCCAGGTCGGGGCGAACGGTGACACCGCCAGCCAGATCACGGTCGACCTCGCCGGGGCCGACGTCAGCTCGATCGCGGGCAAGCTCACCACGGACACGTACAAGGCGGACGGTACCGTCGACGTGGCCGGGGCGATCAAGTTCGACACGGCGACCGACGCGCAGGCGGCGATCTCCACGATCGACGAGCAGATCAAGGCCGTCTCGTCGGCTCGTTCGAACATCGGTGCGGTCCAGAACCGCTTCGACCACGCCATCAACGTGACGAACGTGGCCAAGGAGAACCTGACCGCGGCCGGGTCGCGCATCACCGACGTCGACATGGCGGAGGAGATGGTCAAGTACACGCGCGACAACATCCTCAGCCAGGCCGGCACGTCGATGCTCGCGCAGGCGAACCAGAGCACGCAGGGCGTCCTCTCGCTGCTCCGCTAGGCGCGACGGCGCCGCTCACCGGGGACGGTTCGGACCTCCCGGCGAGCGGCGCCTCCCGCACCACCAGTTCACCCGACTGAGGACCAGGAGCCAAGATGTCCACCTCGTCCGTGTCCAGCGGCAACTTCGCCATCGACGGACTCGTGTCCGGGCTCGACACGACGAGCCTCATCAACTCGCTCATGTCGATCGAGTCGGTGCCGCAGACGCTCCTCAAGACCAAGGTCACGACGACCAACTCGTTCATCTCGTCACTGCAGACGATCAACGGGCTCGTCCAGACCCTCGCGACGAAGGCAGCCGACGCTGCGAAGGCCACGTCGCTCGACGTCTTCGGGGTCACCAGCTCGAGCGCCGGGGTCACGGCGACGACCGGTGCGAACGCCACGGCCGGGTCGCTGAGCTTCACCGTCGCCTCCACCGCGTCCGCGCAGGTGGGCGTCACGGCGGCGATGCGGACGTGGTCCACGGACGCGCAACCGATCACGATCACCAAGGCCGACGGCACGACGACGACCGTCACCCCGGCATCCGGCTCGATGGACGACGTCGCTTCCGCCATCACGAAGTCCGGAGCGGGCATCACCGCGACGAAGGTGTCCGCCGGCACCGACACCGACGGCACGAAGCTCTACCGGCTGCAGCTCACGTCCACCGCGACCGGCGCGGCAGGCGCGTTCACGATCCACCGCGGCACGGCCGCCGACGTCGCCGCGGGAACGGCGACCGACGTGCTCACCGAGACCGGCGCCGCCGTCGTCAAGCAGGCATCCGACGCGAGCGTGACGCTCTGGGCGGGGACGGCCGCGGCGCAGACGGTGACGAGTGCGACGAACACCTTCGCGGACATCGTCCCGGGGCTGAACGTGACGGTGTCCCAGGTCACGAGCGACCCGGTCACCGTCTCGATCGCGCAGGACACCACCAAGGCACAGGCGGTGGCGTCCGGCCTGGTCGACGCGATGAACGCCATCAGCTCCTACTACGCGTCGAACACCACCCTGACGAGCACGACGAGCGCCACGGCCGGTACCACGACGACGACGGCCGGGGTGCTCCTCGGTGACTCGACGACGCGCGACGCCGTGCAGCGGCTCACGAGCACGATGTCCGCCCCGGTCAACGGGAAGTCCCCGTCGTCGATCGGCATCTCGATCACGAAGGACGGCGACTTCACCTTCGACGCCGACGTGTTCCAGAAGGCCCTCGCGACGGACCCGCAGGGGACGCAGGCGATCCTGTCCGGGGTCGCGACGAACGTCGGAGCCGCCGCGACGTCGGCGTCCGACAAGTACACCGGCTCCCTCACCACCGCGATCACCGGCCAGCAGGCCGTGGTCAAGGACCTCAACGACCAGATCGACCGCTGGACGGACCGCCTCGCATCGCGCAAGTCGGCGCTGCAGACGCAGTACGCGGCGCTCGAGACCAGCCTCAGCAAGCTCCAGTCGCAGTCGAGCTGGCTCTCCAGCCAGCTGTCCTCGACGTCGAGCTGAACGGGAAGACACCATGTACGACAAGAACACGCTCCGCCGCCGCGCGCAGTACACCAGCGAGGCCGTCCTCTCCGCGACGCCGGCACAGCTCGTCACGATGCTCTACGACCGGCTGCTCCTCGACCTGCACCGTGCAGAGGCCGCGCAGACCACGAACGACTGGGACGCCGCGCGCGAGCAGCTCCTGCACGCCCAGGCGATCGTCGGCGAGCTGTCCGCGACGCTCCGCATCGACGCGTGGGACGGCGGCGAAGGACTCCTGGCGATCTACAACTACGCGTCCACCTCGCTGATCACGGCGAACGTGCACCGGGACGTCCAGGCGACCCGCGACTGCATCCGGATCCTCGAGCCCCTGCGACAGTCCTGGCACGACGCCGCGGCCGCCCTGCCGGCGACGCCGGCACCGGCGCAGCACACGGTCGGCGGAGCGCTCGGTGTCGCCTGAGCAGACCCCGCCAGACGAGCAGACCGGGCCAGACGAGCAGACCACGCGCGACGAGCAGCGGGCCGCTTGGGAGGCCGTGCTCACGTCCCTGGAACAGGCGGCGGTCGCCGACGACCCGGCCCCGTGGCACGAGCCGACCGGGCTGGGGCCGGTGCCGCGGGACCTGGTGGGGCGCGCCTCCCGGCTGCTCGCCGCGCAGCGGGACCGCATGCAGGTGCTGGAGCGGGACCGGCGGAGCACGCTCGAGCACCTCGGGGCGCTCCGCGCCGTCGACGCGACGCGCGAGCCGCAGCGCTCGGTGTACCTCGACGCCTCCGCCTGAGCCCCCCGTTCGGGGCAACCGCTAACACCCCGGGACCCGCGCTCCGATAGCGCCCGACGAGCACGGATCGCTCGACCACCCGGCCACGGATCGGCCACCACCGCACGGTGTCATCGCACAGGACGACGGCACCTTGACGAGGGGACCCTCCGTGTTCGATTCCGTGACGTCGGCGGCGCTGCAGAGCGCGCTCGACGGGCTCTCGATGCGCCAGCGCGTGATCGCGAACAACATCGCGAACATCAACACCACGAACTACCACGCCGAGAAGGTGCAGTTCGAGGACGCCCTCGCCAAGTCCGTCGTCGAGGGCAACGGCAGCACGACGCCGACCATCGCACGCAGCCTCGAGCCCACGAACACGAACGGCAACAACGTCAACCTCGACGAGGAGACGCTCTCCAACATCGACACGGTGCTCCGGTACCAGTTCGCCACGCAGGCGATGAACTCCGAGCTCACCAGCGTCCGTGCGGCGATGCGGACGAACTCGTGACGACCTTCGACGCGATCGGGATCGCGAGCACCGGCCTCACCGTGCACCGGAAGTGGCTCGACGCCATCTCCGACAACATCGCCAACGTCAACACGGTCAAGTCGATGGACGACACCGCGTTCCAGGCCCGGTACGTCGAGGTGCAGGAGGGCAACGGCGTCTCCGGCGCCTACGTCAAGGGCGCCGCGTTCGGCAGCGCCGCCGGCCGGGTGACCTACGACCCGGACAACCCGCTCGCGAACGCCGAGGGGTACGTCCGCATGCCGGACATCGACCTCGGCACGCAGATGGCGGACCTCATCATGGCCCAGCGCGGCTACCAGGCGAACGCCGCCGTGGTCGACCGTGCCAAGACCGCCTACGAGGCGGCACTGCAGATCGGGAAGAACTGATGCCCATCGACGCCGTGAACGGTGTGACCACGAACGCCCTCTCCGGGGTGTTCGGCACCAACCAGGCCACCACGCCCGCGACCACCGCCGAGCCCACCACGGGCACCGACGGGTCCTTCGCGGCAAGCCTCGGCAACGCCGTCGACGGACTCCAGGAGCTGCAGAGCACGTCGAAGACGCTCGCGCTCAAGGCCGTCACCGGCAACCTCGACGACATCCACGACGCCACCATCGCGTCCACCCGTGCACAGGTCACGCTCGAGCTCGTCGCAGCCGTGCGCAACAAGGGCGTCGACGCCTTCAACGAGATCATGAGGATGCAGGCCTGATGCCCGCCGCACTGCAGAACGTCTTCGGCCGCCTCGGCGCCTACGTCAAGGGCTTCTCCGCCGCCCAGCGCACCATCGCGATCCTCGGCGTCGCGGCGCTCGTCCTCGGCGGCATCGCGCTCGCGTCATGGCTCGGCAAGCCGTCGTACGCGCCGCTCTTCACCGGGCTGGCCGCGGCGGACGCGAGCTCGGTCACGGACCAGCTCACCACCGACGGTGTGCCCTTCCAGCTCACCGACGGTGGGGCGACCATCCTCGTGCCGCAGTCCGCGGTGTACACCGAGCGACTCAAGGCGGCGTCGAACGGCCTGCCGTCGTCGAACGAGGGCGGCTACTCGCTGCTCGACAAGATGGGCGTGACGAGCTCCGAGTTCCAGCAGGACGTCACCTACAAGCGCGCGATCGAGGGCGAGCTCGCGAAGACGATCTCGGCGATGGACGGCGTGCAGACCGCCACCGTGCAGCTCGCGATCCCGGAGAAGTCCGTGTTCGTGTCCGAGGAGAAGGACCCGACGGCGTCGGTGTTCATCGCCACGAAGAACGGTGTCCAGCTCACCACCGACCAGGTGCAGTCGATCGTGCACCTGACGAGCGCCGCGGTCGAGGGCATGCAGCCCACCGACGTGTCCGTCGTCGACGCGAAGGGCCAGACCCTGTCCGCCGTCGGCACCGGCGCGACCGGATCGGGTGCCGACCAGGCAGCGGACTACGACGCGTCGACGTCGAAGAAGATCCAGGACCTGCTCGACACGACCCTCGGAGCCGGCAACGCCAGCGTCGTCGTGTCCGCGACGATGAACCAGAACACCGGGACGCGCACGTCGGAGTCGTACACGACGCCGACTTCCGGACCGGTCGCGCTCAACGAGTCGTCGACGAAGGAGCAGTACGGTTCCGGCGCCGGAGCGTCCAGCGGCGCGACGGGCGTCCTCGGCCCGGACAACATCGCCGTCCCGAACGGCACCGCGACGAGCGGCACCGGTGACGGCGGCTACACGAACGAGTCGGCGACGAAGAACAACGCCGTCGACCACACCACCGAGACCACGCAGATCCCGTCGGGTGGCGTGCAGCGCCAGACCGTGTCGGTCGCGCTGAACAGCAAGGCGACGTCCGTGCAGGACGCGAACCTGCAGAGCATCAACGACCTCGTGTCCGCCGCTGCTGGTGCCGACACCGCCCGCGGGGACCAGGTGAAGGTCGCGATGATGGACTTCGACACGAGCACCGCCGACGAGGCCGCGAAGGCGCTCAAGGCACAGCAGGAGGCCGACCAGCAGGAGGCGATGTGGTCGGCGATCCGCACCGCCGGCATCGTCATCGGCATCGCTCTGGCCCTCATCGCGCTGATCATCGTGCTGGTCAAGCGCGGTCGGCGGCAGGAGCGCGAGAGCGTCGACGTCGGCGAGCTCGACGCCTTCGGGAGCGCGTTCGAACTGCCGCTGGCGGTCGACGCAGCCGAGCAGCGCGCCGGGCTCTCGTCCGCCGGCGACGCCCCGACCGTCGCGCTGCCGACGCTGCCGCACGACGACGCCCCGACCGAGGTCCTCACGACCGACGAGATCACCGCCGAACGCCGCCGTCAGGACATCTCCGCCCTCGCCGAGCGCGACCCGAAGCGCACGGCCGAGCTCCTCCGCGGGCTCCTCGACGACCGGACCACGGTGTGAACGCCGCCGCCCCAGCGTCCGGCGACCGCGCGTTGACCGGTGCGCAGAAGGTCGCGCTCATCCTCATGCAGATGGAGACCGAGCGTGCCGCCGAGGTGATGAAGCAGTTCTCCGAGCTCGAGGCCGAGGAGATCTCCGCCGAGATCGTCCGGATGCGCCGGGTCGAGGACACCGTCGTCGACAAGACGCTGACCGAGTTCCACCGGATGACGCTGACCGGGCGCACGCAGCGTCGAGGCGGCAAGGAGACCGCGCTCGGGCTCCTCGAGGCGTCCTTCGGTGCCGAGCGCGCCGCGGGTGTCATGGACCGCCTGGCCTCGAACCTCGCCGGGCAGTCGTTCGACTTCCTCGACGACGCCGAACCAGGGCAGATCATCACCCTGCTCGAGGGCGAGCTCCCGCAGACCATCGCCCTCGTGCTGGCACACCTCAAGCCCGCTCAGGCGAGCGCCGTGCTCGCCGGGGTCGACGAGCGTGCCCGCACGGACGTCGCGCAGGCGTTCGCCACGATGGGCTCGGCGACCCCCGAGGCGGTCGGCATCGTCGCGGGCGTCCTCCGGCAGCGCGCCGGCGCCGTCGTGTCGCCGCGCGAGAGCATCGAGGTCGTCGGGGGCATCCAGCCGCTCGTGGACATCATCAACCGATCGGACGTCGCCACCGAGAAGGCCGTGCTCGACGGGCTCGAGGCGCGCGACCCGGAGCTCGCCGAGGACATCCGTTCCCGGATGCTCACCTTCGAGGACATCGTCAAGCTCGAGGCGCGGGACATCCAGCAGGTGCTCCGCGGCATCGACTCGAAGATCCTCGCCACCGCGATGAAGGGCGCTGCCGGACCGGTCGTCGAGACCATCCGCGCCAACGTCTCCGAGCGCAACCGCGAACTGCTCGACGACGAACTGCAGGCGATGGGCCCCGTCCGCGTCTCGCAGGTCGAGGAGGCGCGCGCCGAGGTGGTCCGCTCCGTCCGCGAGCTCGAGGCGCAGGGCGTCATCACCGTCCACCGCGCGGAGGAGGACGAGCTCGTTGAGTGACACCACCTTCGAACGGGTCGCGTTCCCCGTCGTCGCCGATGCCGGGCTCCGCGACCGCGTCGCCAGCGCCGAGGTCCGCGGGCACGCCGCCGGGTACGCAGCAGGTCTCCGGGCCGCGCAGGCCGAGACGGACGCACTGCGCGCCGAGCTCGCGGCAGCGTACGACCACCGCGCCGCGCAGCTCGAGGCCGAGACGGCCAGGCGGCTCGCCGTGCTCGGCGCGATGACCGACGCGCTCGTCGCGCGCACCGTGCCGGTGCTGGAGTCGGCGGAGCGATCCGTCGTGGAAGCCGCCGTCGAACTGGCCGACGCCGCCGTCGGGTACGCGATCCGGTCCTCCCGTCCGGTCCTGGAGGCCGGGGCCGACTCCGGCGCGGAGGCGACGGTCCGCCGTGCGCTCGCGTCCGTCGACCACACGGTCGCGATCGCCGTGCGGCTCAGCCCGGCCGACGCCGCGGCGGTCGCCGGACTGGACCTGCCGGTCCCGGTGCGCGCGGACGCGACCCTCGCCGACGGCGACGCGGTCGTCGACCTGCCGGACGGCATCCTCGACGCCCGCATCGGTGTCGCACTCGCCCGCGCCAAGGACGCGCTGGGGGTGACCGCGTGACCGCGACGCTCCTCCGTCCGCGCGGCCTCGACGCCGCCGTCGCCCTCGCCGCACCGCAGCGCGTCGGCGTCGTCACGAGCGCCGTCGGCCTCGGGCTGACGATCGCCGGACTCGACGCGCGCATCGGCGAGGTCGTCCTCGTCGGGCACGACGACGGACCGCAGACCGCCGTGGAGGTCGTCGCGACGGACGCGACGGGCGTCCGTTGCATGCCGCTCGGGCGACTCACCGGGATCACCGCGGGGACGCCGGCTCGGCCCACAGGGCGCCCGGTGCTCGTGCCGACCGGACACGGCCTGTTCGGACGCGTGCTCGACGGCCTCGGCCGCCCGATCGACGATCGTGGCCCGCTCGACGCCGACGACTGGGTGGAACTCGACCACGCGACGCCGAACGCCATGGCGCGCACGCGCATCGACACGCCGATGCAGCTCGGGGTCCGGGTGCTCGACACCCTGACGACCGTCGGGCGCGGGCAGCGCATGGGCCTGTTCGCGGGGTCCGGCGTGGGAAAGTCGTCGCTGCTGTCGATGATCGCCAGGGGGAGTGACGCGGCCGTCAACGTCATCGCACTGGTCGGGGAGCGCGGCCGCGAGGTCCGGGAGTTCCTCGAGGACGACCTCGGTGCCGAGGGCCTCGCACGCTCGATCGTCGTCGTGTCCACCTCGGACGAACCAGCACTCATGCGTCTGCGTGCCGCGTTCGTCGCCACCCGCATCGCGGAGTCGTTCCGCGACGCCGGGCAGGACGTCGTGCTGATGATGGACTCGCTCACCCGTGTCGCGATGGCGCAGCGTGAGATCGGGCTCTCGGTGGGGGAGCCGCCAGCCACCAGGGGCTACCCGCCGTCGACGTTCTCGGTCCTCGCCGGCCTGCTCGAACGCGCCGGCACCGACCGCGTCGGGAGCATCACCGGGCTCTACACGGTGCTCGTCGACGGTGACGACCACAACGAGCCGATCGCCGACTCCGCGCGGAGCATCCTCGACGGGCACGTGGTCCTCGACCGGAGGCTCGCCGTGACGGGGCACTTCCCGTCCGTGGACGCCCTCGGGTCGATCTCCCGCGTGGCGTCGAAGGTCACCACCGACCACCAGCGCGCCGCTGCGACGGGCCTGCGGAAGGTGATGGCCGCACGGAAGGCCGCGCAGGACCTGCTCGACGTCGGGGCGTACCAGCGTGGGACGAACCCGCTCGTGGACGCGGCCGTCGACCACCAGGACGCGATCGACGCGTTCCTCCGCCAGGGCATGGACGAGCGTGCGACCGCGGACTCGTCGTGGGATCGCCTCGGAGCACTCGTCCAGCAGCTCGGGGGTGTCTGATGGCGCGCCGCTTCCCGCTCGCCGGGCTCCTCCGACTCCGGCACGCCGAACAGGACCAGGCCGCAGCGGTCCTCGCCGCCGCGAACGAACGCGTCCGTGACGCCGCCGACGCCCGGATCGCCGCGCGCCGGAACCTGAGCGACCAGGAGGCCGCGATGCCGATCGAGGACGCCGCGACCCTCAGCGCCGTCGCCGCAGCCCGTGCCGCGACCCGCGGGATGCTCGAGGAACTCGACGCCGTGGTGCAGCACCGTCGCGCCGACGCCGATGCCGCGCAGGGGTCGTACAACGCCGCCCGTCGCGCGGCACTCGGGCTCGAGAAGCTCGAGACGCAGCACGACTCCCGTGTCGCGGCCGAGGATCTGCGCACCGAACAGACCACCCTCGACGAGATCGCGGCACGGGGCCCGCGCGACCTCGGGAACGGAGACGGCCGATGAGCCTCGACACCGTGCTGAGCCGGATCTCCGAGATCCGCTCCCAGATCGACACGCTGCAGAGCGGGACCGCCACGTCGACGGCCGCGACGTCGACGTCCTCGGCCGACTCGACAGCGTCGTCGACCGCCTTCGCATCGGCACTCGCCGAGGCCTCGGGCACCGCCGCGCCGACGACCGCCCCGGCCACGTCGGTCGACGCGGGCAAGGGGACCGTCGCCACCGGCAGCGGTGCGACCGGGGACGACGTGGTCGCCGACGCGAAGAAGTACCTCGGCGTGCCGTACGTGTTCGGTGGCACGACGACCTCGGGAATGGACTGCTCCGGACTCGTCCAGACCGTCTTCAAGGACCTCGGCGTCACCATGCCGCGCGTCGTGCCGGACCAGGCGAAGATGGGCGTCGCGGTGCCGTCGCTCGCGCAGGCGCAGCCGGGCGACTTGATCATCCCGAAGGGCGAGGGCCACGTCGTCATCTACGTCGGCGACGGCAAGGTGCTGCACGCGCCCCGCCCCGGCAAGGACGTCCGCATCGTCGACAACTGGTACAAGGACTCGGACATCGCGACCATCCGGCGCATCGTGCCGTCGGCCCAGGACGCCGCCGCGACGAAGGCCGCCTCCGCCGCCGGGGCCGGTTCGTCCGGGACCGACCTGCAGACCGCTGCCCTGATGTCCCTGCTGCAGTCCGGGAGCGCCGCCGCATGACCATGACGATGCCCACCGCCCAGGGTGCCCCCACCGCTGCGGCGCCCGTCCGTGCCGGCTCGTCCGCGAAGGACGATCCCGCAGCGAGCACCGGGTTCGCCGCCGCGCTGACCGCCGCGGACGCCGCACCGCCTGCCGCCGGGCGTGGTCCGGCGAGGGGCGAGGACGGACGTCCGACGGCGAGCACGACCAGTGCCGAGTCCGGTGCTGCCGCCGACGCCACGCAGCTCTCCGCGGGCCAGCCCGTACCGTCGCAGACCGTGCCGACGCAGCCCGTGCCCGGGCAACCCGCACCCGCGGATGCCGGTGCCCTCGCCGCGCTCCTCGGTCTCCCGGTCGCCGCGCCCGCCGCGGCGCCGTCGGCCGCCGCTTCCGCCGTGGTGCCGTCGGCCGCCGCTTCCGCCGTGGTGCCGTCGGCCGACGCCGCCCCGAGTCTCGCGGCCGCCGCCCCGAGTCTCGCGGTGGGCGACGGTTCTCGGGCTCGGGAGCGCGAGAACGGTCGCGTGGCCCGAGACTCGCCCGCGGCGCTGGCGGGTGCGGCGCTGCCGGCGTCCGCGCGCGCCGCGCAGCCGAGTCTCGCGGAGGGCGACACCCCTCGGGCCGCGCAGGGCGAGAACGGTCGCGCAGCCCGAGTCTCGCCCAGCGGCGTGGCTGCGGCCGGCACGGCGCCGAGCGGCCCGGCGCCGGTTGTCGCTGGCGGCCTCCCGGCCACGCCGGCCACCGGCGCGCCGAGTCTCGTGCCGAGCGACACTCCTCGGGCCGCGAAGGCCGAGAACGGTCGCGCAGCCCGAGTCTCGCCCCCGGTCACCCCGCCGACCGCACCGACCGCACCGACTCCCGCGGCCGCGGCGACGACCGCGCCGCAGCACGGGGCGGACGCGATCGTCCGCACCCAGGGCGAGCCGAGCCTCCAGGCCGGCCCCACCGGACGGACGCCGGAGGCGACCTTCGCGCTCCCGCCCCCGACGTCCACGGCACCGACGACCACCGCACCGACCGCCGCGCCCGCTGCCCAGCCGGCACCCCTCGCACAGCAGCTCGCGCGGCCCGTCTTCACGCTCGCGCAGGCCGGCCACGGTGACCACGTGGTGACCGTGCAGGTCGTGCCGGACACGCTCGGCCCGGTCACCGTCCGCGCGCACGTCACGGCGCAGGGGATGCACGTCGAGCTGTTCGCCGCCTCCGACGCCGGGCGCGACGCGGTGCGGCAGGTGCTGCCCGACCTCCGGCGCGACGCGGCCACCACCGGCGTGGCGACGACGCTCGACTTGTCGTCGCAGAACCACCCGGACCGCCAGGCGGGCGAGTCCGCCGGTCGCGACGGGCGGCCGGCCGCCGGTCCGCCGGTCGGCGACGACCTGGAGGCCCGACCCGCCTCCGCCAGGACCCTCCGGTCCGTCCCCTCCACCGTCCGCACCGCGGGACTCGACGTCCTCGCCTGAGCCGCTCCACGACAAGGAAGAACCATGCCGATCGACTCGATCACCGGCAGTGTGGACCAAGCCACGCAGGCCGCAGCCCTCGCCGCGAACGCCGCCTCGAAGAAGTCACAGACGATGGACTCCGAGGTGTTCATGAAGCTGCTCGTCACGCAGCTGCAGAACCAGGACCCGTCCTCGCCGATGGACACGAACCAGATGATCAGCCAGCAGACGCAGCTCGCGATGATGGAGCAGATCACCAACCAGACCACGACGGGGAACGAGAACTTCTCGTTGCAGATGCGCATCGCCGCGGCGAACCTCGTCGGCAAGCAGGTCACCTACACGGACGCGTCCTCCGGTGCATCCGTCACCGGGACCGCGAGTGCCGTGTCGTACGCGAACAGCGTGCCGACCGTGACCGTGAACGGGAAGGAGGTCGATCTCGACGTGATCTCCGGTATCAAGACCGCCTGACCCGCTTCCTCCTCTTCTCCCTCCGTCTCCTTCTGAAAGGAACACACCATGCTCCGCTCGCTCTACTCCGGTATCTCCGGACTCCGCTCCCACCAGGAGATGCTCGACGTCACGGGCAACAACATCGCCAACGTCAACACGGTCGGGTTCAAGGCCTCGTCAACGGTCTTCCAGGACACCCTGTCGCAGATGACCCAGGGCGCCGGCGGGCCCCAGACCGGCATCGGCGGCACCAACCCGGCGCAGATCGGCCTCGGCGTGCAGGTCGCCGGCGTCTCCACCAACTTCGCCCAGGGGTCGGCGCAGGCCACCGGCAAGGCAACCGACCTGATGATCTCGGGCGACGGCTTCTTCGTCACGCGGCTCGGCAACGACACGATCTACAGCCGTGCGGGCGCGTTCGACTTCGACGCGAACGGCCGACTCGTCAGCGCCGACGGCAAGATCGTCCAGGGCTACTCCGCGACGAACGGTGTGATCAACGACGGTGGGCAGCTCACCGACATCGTCCTGCCGCTCGACGCCGCCGCACCGGCGACCGCGACCTCCTCGGCCACCGTCACCGGCAACCTGCCGTCCGACACCGCCGTCGGTGAGACACTCAACCGCGACGCCACCGTGTTCGACCAGAACGGCAGCAAGCACACGCTCTCCCTGGCGTACACGCGGACCACGACCGGGTGGAGCGTCACGGCGTCGAACGGCCAGGGGACCTCGGCGACCGGCGCGATCACCTTCGCCGCGGACGGTTCCGTCGCGTCCGGTGGCACGCTCGCGGTCGGCGGCATCACCGTCGACATGACCCAGCTCTCCGGGTTCGCGGCGCTCAACACCGCATCGATCTCGTCGCAGAACGGGCACGAGGCCGGGTCGCTGCAGGGCTACTCGATCTCGAAGGACGGCACCGTCGTCGGCACGTTCTCGAACGGCTCCTCGCTCGCCATCGGGCGCATCGCGCTCGCGACGTTCGCGAACCCGGCCGGCCTCGAGAAGACCGGTGCGTCCGGCTACCGCGCGACGGCGAACTCGGGCCAGGCCACGGTCGGCGCGCCCGGCTCCGCCGGTGTGGGGTCGCTGGCGTCCGGCACGCTCGAGATGTCCAACGTCGACCTGTCGCAGGAGTTCACGAACCTCATCGTGGCGCAGCGCGGGTTCCAGGCGAACGCGCGCATCATCACCACCTCGGACGAGGTCCTGCAGGAGCTGACGAACCTGAAGCGCTGAGCCGTTCGGCGGCGCCGGGCCGTTCGGCGGCGCAGGGCCGTCGGGCGCCGACGTTCGACCAACCGTACGCAGTCCGCACCACGATTCACCGTGGTGCGGACTGCTCCCGGTTGTGCGGTGGGACGCGAATCCATGCCGCGAGATCGATCAGACGTGTTTCTGCCACGCGCCGGACCACCAGGCCGGCTCGAACCCGATCGACGTGTTCACCGCGAGCATGTGGGTGTTCTCCTCGGCGTTGGCCGTGAGGACCGCCGGTGAGTCCGGCACCGCTCGTGCCCATTCAGCGAGGGCAGTGCACTTCGCCAGGAGTCCGAGCCTGTGGCCACGGTGCTCCGGCAGCACCAGGGTGTTCTTCGTCAGCGTCGTGGCCGACCGATCGGCGCCGATCGAGAGCTCGCTGACCGCAACGAGTCGACCAGTGGGTTCGTGCACGATCCCGGCGACGCCGATGAGCCCGCCGATGCGCGCCATGTGTGCGTCCCGGGAGTCGACGCGCTCCGCGTCCCACGGATCGTCGCGCGCGTCCAGCTCGCCCCGCGGTGCATCGCTCGACATGCGGTTGAGCACTGCAGAGAGACCGTCGACCCACTGCGGCGGGGTCGGCCCGCACCACCAGACCGGGCGGTAGTCGGGTCCGGCATGAGCCGACGCCTCTGATCGCAACACCCCGATGCGTCGGTCCAGTGTCTCGTCGCGGAGCAGTTGGCTGTACCGGACCACACGCCGGTCAGCACTCGCAGACCAGATTCGGCCGGACGTCCGCATCGGCTCATGCGCTCGTGCGCGACCGGGCGTGAGGAGGCTGGATGCGTCTCGAATCAACACCTCCATACGCGTTCGGCCTGACCCTCGCGGATCTGACCGAGGAGCAGCAGGTCGCCGCGATGCAGGTCCTCGAAGCGCTACTCAGTGACGACGGCTACCAACAAGTCGTCGTCTGTGCTCGAGGCGGCCGCCGCGGACAACGGTCGAACGATGAGCGCCGCTCTTGGACAGCACCCCCGGATGAGGGGTAGCCCAACTGAGCCCTTCTCAGACAAGGTCGAAGCGGAGGTTCATCATGCCATCGGATCAAAAAGGGCCGCTCGAGACCGAGATTCCAGCCCAGTCAGATCGTCACAAGTTTGCTGAGTTCGTGGACCTCATGCGGTTGCTCGCGGACTGTATCATCACGGACGACTACTCAGTGCCTGACGACCTCAGTCAGGCGTTACAGCTCACGCCGGCAGGCCAAGCAATGGTCGACAAAGTTGCTCGCGCACCGAAGCCGGATCGCCGAATTCCCGTTAAGGAGGCCCGGCTGATGTGTGGCCTTGCCCTCGGGCAAGCAAAGTTGTTCATCGACATCAAGAAGACCGACGTGGAAGCTATTCGAGCCTCAGTATCGAAACAACTCCTGTCCAAGAAGATCCGCTTCCCGTTCACATTCGGGCGCGAGGCCTACGACGCATACGCGGCTCAGCACGACGAAGGGCTTCCGACGCTGACCTACGAGGAGACGCAACGGTTCCTTGACGCGATTCCTGAAGGAGTGAACCAGTACGGCAGATTCGTCACCGGTCCGTACGGACTCCAGTCTTCTCTTGACAGCCGCGAGATTCGCTCGGGCCGGAGTGTTGAAGCGTTCCACTGCGCCGACATGCTGTGCGATCGAGTTCATCGGACTCTGCTCACTACTAGTGTCAATGCTCCAATCAACAAATTGCGGGAGCGTTTTCACGAAGAGTTGGACGAAGACCGAACCCCGGCCGTCGATTGGTTTGGCCAGGTCGATGAGTTGCGCGACATGAGTGCAGTGATGTTTTCGGACATCGATGTGGGCGTGAGTGCTACTTTGATTGGTGATGCGCTGACGCTGGACGAGCTTCGGCGGCTCGTTGCGCTACTCTTGAATGCCACGAAGGGAACACTCCGGGAGCAGGTGAGCAGCTTCCTCGACATCGGCGACGCCGCTGTGACGGTCGCCGAGCTCAACCGGGCGAACCTGATGCAGATCCTGCTGCTTGCCGATGAAGTGTCAGTACAACGAAGCCTCGACGCACTCGTCGATGAGGGCGCTGTCTCAGTGGTGCGCGGAGAGGTCCGACGGCCGGTTGTTAACCGCGTTCGGCGGTCTGGGGCTTTTGGCTTGCTCCCGGAACTCGGCCACCACGGCATGCGTTTCGCTGCTGCGGACCCGGGTTTGGCCGTTCTTCGTTTCCGGCATGAACTCCGAGCGCTGCACCAGCAGGACGAAGGCGGGCGGTCGGAACTGAACTGGCAACTTCGAGACGTCGCAGGCGAAACACTCGACGAGAAACTTGATCGGTTCTTCCGAAACTCAGATCCGGCGATGGCCATCCGCAGACTCGTGTTGAGCCGGCGCGCGCTCGTCGACCTCCTCGCTAAGAGCATCGGGATCGAGCATGGCCTCGATGGCAGCGACGAAGAAATTGTGGAGCGCGTCCTTTGGAAGCTCGGATTCTCCCGCTACGAAAGTGAGGATCCGCGCGAGGAATTTTGGCGCCTACATCTCCGTTTGACTGAACTCGCGAGAGTCTCCAGAACGCCCGCCTCTCGGGATACCGAGGAGTACCTCGGCGTTGCCAGCAAATACTTCCGAGAACTCGAGCGCTTCTTGTCCGAATCCCTGGCGTTCACAGCATGGTTGTTGTTGCATGATCACACTGCAAGCCCTCGTCCCTACCAATACGGCCTTGAATCCGACGTCCAAACGGGGCTTCAACTCCTTCAGGCCGCGGCCGACGCGATTCAGCCGAGCGAGCACGAATTCGACTTCCTCAACGGGCGCCTCGAACTTTTCACCCTGATCCGCGGCTTCGGGCTGCTCGGGAAGCACTTGACCAATCTCCGGACCGTGGGAAATGAGCGACCCGCAGATCAGGTGCCGGCATTCGCACGCGGTAGTCAGCTCAAGCGATTCCCGTTCCGCCATCGGATACCGTTCCTCGACTTGACGTCGGACGCGCAGGCAGTCATCGCTTCGGAGCTTATCAACTTCTCGAAACGATTGGTGAGAGCGCGGGTCAACGACTTCCGGAACTCGCACCAGCATTACCAAAAGACGGCGGCTGGCATCAAACAGATTGAAGATGCCTTGAGTGAGCTCGAACAGGCACTTCGCTCGATCGAAGCACTCGGTCTCGCTCTCGTCGAGTGGAAAGTAGACGAGGAGACTCACGATCGCTGGGGCAGGAGCGAGTTCTACTTTGCTGCGCCTCGCGGACAACGCCACGTTGTCAGCCGGCCTTCGAGTTTCGATTGGCTCGGTATGCCGTCGCTGTCCTCGGCGCAGTACGTCGTTCCCTGCGCGGTGTTTGACGCTCCCAACGAAGTCCTGCGCGTCAGCCGACGGGTCGACAGCGCCTTCGCGGACCTGTGGAGCGGCTTCCCCGCACGCCGGCAAGACCGAGCCAACGCCTTGAAGCAGAACACGGTGGAGCACCCCAACACAGAGGTCAGAAGCCAATAGGTCTCCCGAAGGAGACAGGCGTGCCGCCCGAGGTGAAGAAGCAGCGAGCACGGCGGGAGACAGCGCGGGACAGTATTGCGCGAGAGACACCCCAAGGTGTCCGACAGATGCAGTAATCCGAGCTGGTCTGATGCGGCCGGTTCCGGTTGGGGTCCGGTGCCGGCTCCGGATCCGGCTCGGCGTTCATCGAGTGCGCTGAAGATGCTCCCCGCACAGCGCAGACATCGCATCCTCCGCGCACTCGCTCGCCTCCATGAGCCCGTTGTGGCAGCGCGTCGGCGCGGGTCCGTGCTGCGGAATCGACCAGACGTGCTTCTGCCACATGCCAGACCACGAGGCCGGCTCGAAGCCGATCGAGGTGTTGACCACGAGCATGTCCATGGGGCGCGCGACCCGAACCGGGCTGGGGGATGATGACAACTGCCATGGACACCACGACTCCTCCGCGTCACCGGGACGACTCGGTGCTGCCTGCCAGAGGGGCGCAACGCCCGACGCCGTGGCTCACGGTGGCGCGTTGGGCCGGACGACTGCTGCTCGTCGTCACCGTCCTGGCGGTCGTCCTCACCCGGGCGACGCGTGCGGAGTGGACCGCACAGGGCTACGACGCCGACGGGTTCCCGGTGAGCTGGGTGCCGAACACGACGCTCCTGCTCGTGCTCGTCGTCGGGATCGCCTGGCAGTGGGTCTGTGGACTCGCCGCATCGCCTGACGCATGCTGGCGGGACGGGGACACGCTCGTCGCGCCGACGGTGTTCGGTGACCGGCGGATCCTGGTGCCCGGCGCCCTCGTGCTCCCGTTCCGCCTGCTCGATCAGACGGGCGTCGTCCACGGGGGGCTCGTGATCGATCGACGTCTGCATGTCGTCGCGCTCGTTCCCGCGCTGTGGTCAGGAGGTCGTGGACGTCTCGACCGTCTGACCGGCCGTCGTGCTGACGGGACGTTCCTCCGTGCAGTGGGAGAGTACGCGCTCGGGTTCGTCTGGCTGCTGTCCGTGGTCGTGGTCGTCCTCGGGCTGATGGCCTTCGTCGACGTGCTCACCGGGGCGATGGGGCGCTGACCGTCGACCGAGCACCTCGGGGTACACGAGTGGCCGCTCCGCGCTCCGAGCGGGGAATTCGGGGGACGATCTCGCAGTGACCCCCAAAAGGGGCACAGGTTGATGCAGGATGTTCGCGGACACGTCACCGATTCCCCTCGGGACGTGCGTCCGCCCCTGACGACTCCCCAACCCGAAGCCCTCGAGGAGCACGACATCCACACCCGAAGCACGTGCACGCCCATGCGCGGCACGACCCCCACGTCCAGCACGTCCCCCATCGATCGGCACCAGCGGTGAAGCGCGGGCGCATCGTCCTCGCGGCGGCCACCGCCTCCGTCCTGTTGGTCGGGATCCCGACCGCTGCCTCCGCCCACGCGTGGGGCTGGGGCGGCCGGTGGCACCATTTACCTCCCGTCGTGTCGCCCGCCCCGTCGGACGAGCCGACGAGCGCACCGAGCGACGAGCCGTCGGACGATCCGACGGACACCCCGACGGCCGAGCCGATCGCCGCTCCGAGTTCTGACCCCTCGGACGCCCCGGAGCAGGCCGCGCCCGAGCCCGCCGCGGACGACGCAACCGTCGCACCCGACTCGTCGTTCGTCGAGAACTTCACGACGTCCGCGGTCACCGGCCTCGTCCAGTCCCTGTACCCGCAGTCGTGGCAGCCCTACCCCGACGGCACGTCCGGCATCTACGAGCCGAGCAAGACGGTCTCCGTCCACGACGGCGTGATGGACGTCCAGCTCGGCGGTGCGGGCGCTGCCGGCACCTTCGGGTCCAAGGACGGCGCGTGGGACCACGTCGGCGGCTCCTTCTCCGTCCGCGCCAAGGCCACGGGCGGCGACGGCAACGGCGCGGCGTTCATGCTCTGGCCGAGCTCGAACGTCTGGTCCGACGGCGAGATCGACTTCCCCGAGGGCAACTTCGAGTCGAGCCCGTCCGCGTTCCAGCACTCGATGACCCCCGGTCAGGAAAACGAGCGCGTCCAGGTCGGCACCGGCGTCTCGTGGCGGGACTGGCACACGTACACGATCGACTGGGTCCCCGGCGAGTCGGTCACGTACAGCGTCGACGGCCAGGTCCTCCAGGCCCTGACCGAGGACGTGCCGACGACCGCGCACCGCTTCATGTTCCAGACCGGCAACTGGGGCGCCGACGGCAACCTCCTCATCGACTGGGTCTCCACGACCGAGTGATGCAGGCCCGGACACGGGCCGGACGGGAGGCTCGGTGCCAGCTGGCACCGAGCCTCCCGTCCGTCTTCTGGTCGCCGTTGCGGTGGTGCGGGCTCCGTGGTTCGCTGGACCGGACAGATGGGGGAGTCAGTGATCTCGACGATGCCGGACCCGGGGAATCCGTGGCCGCGTGAGATGGTCCTCACGATCCAGAACGGCGCACAGACGCTGCTCGATCTGCTCTGGATCCGAGAGGCGTGGGCGCTCGACCCGGTCGGTGAGGACCTCCCGCCGCTGCTCGTCGACACGCCGGATCGGGAGCCCGACGGAGTCGGAGCCGATCGCCTGAGATGGTCGTCGGCGTGGCCCAAGCTGTGGCGTGCATGCCTCGCGCATGCCGGTTCGCAGCCTGATCCGCGAGCGATCGAACGGTTGCACGACCCGTCGATCCCGCAGGCCGAGCGGGCTGCGCTGCTGGAACAGGTGTCCGGGCCGTCATGGCAGGACGAGTTCGGCGATGCTGCGTTCACTCGTCGATACCGCCAGTGGACATCGGCGCGTTCCGACGAACTCATGGCGCCAGCAGCACTGCAGCGGTCGCCGGAACGTGACTGTCTCGAGGTCCTCGTCCCCGCGTGGCGAGCGGGGCTGACGACGATCGTCGAGATCCCGTGCAGTGGGACATTCACACGACGGGTGGGACCGCACGGTCTCCTGGTGACTGCCGAGACGAGGAGCGATCCCGACGGCTACGCGGCGGCGCTCAGTTCATTCGCGTGATCACCGGCCGCGAGCTGCCCGGGCTCGCGCCTTGATCGCGGTGATCACCTCGGTCTTGGCGTCGGCGTAGTCGTTCATGTCGTCCCACTGCCGTTCGAGCAGCGCGCGCTTCGTCTCCGAGTAGAGCGCCCGCTCGGCGGCGTCGGCGCGCAGGTGGTCCCGCAGGAGCCGGTACTCGTCGACGGCGGGCGCATCGTGCTCGTAGACGTGCACGTGCGCGTCTCGCGCGGGTGTCCGGACGAGCCGGTGTCCGGGCTCACGGACGCGGAGCTCGTAGCCGGCGGCCAGGAGCTGGTCGAGGTAGTCCTCCTCGGCGGTGATGTCCTCGACCGTGACGAGGACGTCGATGATGGGCTTCGCCGCGAGGCCGGGCACCGCCGTCGAACCGATGTGCTCGATCCCCGTCTCCGGCCCGGGCAGGACCTGACGGATGCGCCGCTCGTGCTCGCGGTAGTGGTCAGCCCACGCGGGGTCTGCGTCGAGGAGGGAGACCTCGATCGCCTCCGGTCCGCCGACGATGTCGACGGTCGTGACGTCCGCTCGGCGCGGAGTCCGCCGGGCGGTCATGCCACCCGCTCCCAGCCCGTCGGGAGGGCGACCGGGCTGCTGTCCCTCGGCAACCAGGCCTCCCACTCGGCGTCGAACGGCCACGACCGTGCGGACGCCGCACCGCGGGCTGCCTCGCCCGCTGCCCGGATGCTGCTCGCGCGCTCCGCGGACCAGAACCCCGACGACTCCAGGAACGCGAGTTCGTCGACGTCCTTGAACGACACCGTCCAGCCGTCGTCCGCCTGCCTTGCGACGATGTCCAGCGTCCAGTCCTGCGTGTCGAAGCCGACGTCGGATCGGACCCACGGCGTCTCGAGGTTCACGTACCAGTCCGGCTCCCACTGCACGCCGTCGTGCCAGCGCCACACGGACCACGGCACGTCTCGCTGGTGCACCCGGACCACGGTGGATCCGAACCACGTCGCTTCCCGGTACGAACCGTCCCAGTCGTCGGGCAGCACGAGTCGTCCGTTCGGGCCGCTGCCGACCCCTGCGCGGTTGCGGACCTCGGAGTCGGGCGTCGTGGCGACGACCGAGAACTCGTCCGTATCGACGACGACCGTTCCGGCGACGGTGAACCCGACGGCGCGGCCGTGGTGTCCGTACTCGTTGATGCTCCTGAGGGCGACCGGTGTCCCTGGTTCGAATCGACCCGCGTCGTCGCGGGGTGCTCGTGCGGTGTCCATCGTGTTCGAGCATGCCATGTCGACCGGGCTCGGTACGCTGACGCGATGACGACGACGTCCGAGGTCCTGGTGCTGTCGGGAGCGGCCGGCGCCGGAAAGTCCACAGCGTGCGTGGCCATCGCCGGACGGGTCCCCGGTGCGTGCGCCATCGACGGCGACACGCTCTCGTCGGCTCGGCGCGCGTGGGACTACGACGAGTACTGGGCCTTCACGATGCGCGTCTGCGCTGATGTGCTCCGGAACGGGCTCGTCCCCGTCATCTGCGGGATCGGGATGCCGGGGCAGGTGTTCCCCGCCGCCGACGCCGCCGGGCTCCGCGTGGACATGCTCGCGCTCGTGTGCGACCCGGACACGATCCGCCACCGTGTCGCCGAGCGCGGGTACGGCGGCGCGTGGCAGCACCCCGAGAAGCACGTCGCCGTCGATCGCGAGCTCCGCGACGCCGCGGCACGGGCGCCGCACCGGTTCGCGACCTTCGACACGTCGCTCCACGGCATCGACGAGACGGCGGACGCGACGGTCGAGTGGGTGTCCGCCGCTGTCGTTCGCCGCGCCGCGGCCGCAGTCCGCTGATCCGGAAGCCCCGGCCCACGAGAGCGGGCCGATACCGACTGGCTAGGGTGGTCGGGTGAACGCTCAGGGCCGACCGACTCGACCACGAGGCGACGAACGCCGCCGTCAGATCCTCGACGTCGCGCTGCAGTTGTTCGCCGAGCGGGGCTTCACCGATGTGAGCGTCGCCGACGTCGCGGGAGAGGTCGGCATCACGACGGCCGGGCTCCTGCACCACTTCGGGACGAAGAACGCCCTGCTCATCGCGGTGCTGCAGGAACGCGAGACCCGCAACGGACAGGTGGACGAGTCCCTGCGCGCCGAAGGCAAGGACTGGCTCGAGACGTTCGTCGGCCGGCTCGAACAGAACGAGGACCACCCGGCGCTCGTGCAGCTGTTCGCGCTGCTGTCCGCGGAGAGCATCACGCGCGACCACCCGGGTCACGACTGGTTCGTCGAGCGCTACCGCGTGCTGGCCGAGACGTCATCGCACGAGATGGACCGGCTCCTCGACCCGGCGAAGCTGCCGCAGGGTGTGACAGCGACGACCGTCAGTCAGTGGCTCGTCGGACTGGCGGACGGACTCCGGCTGCAGCAACTCCTCAACCCCGGCTCGGTCGACCGGATCGAGTCGGTGCGCGCCTTCGTCGGCATGCTCGAGCAGTACCGACGGGATGACCCCGCTTGACTTACTAAGTACTTAGTAGGTTAGAGTCACGGCATGCGAGCCGTGATGGTGCTGTTCGACAGCCTGAACCGCAAGTTCCTCCCGCCCTACGGGGCCGACTGGGTGCACGCCCCCAACTTCGAGCGTCTGGCACGCCAGACGGTGCGGTTCGACAACTGCTATGCGGGCAGCATGCCGTGCATGCCCGCCCGGCGCGAGTTGCACACCGGCCGCCCGAACTTCCTGCACCGGTCCTGGGGGCCGCTGGAGCCGTTCGACGACTCCGTACCCTCGATGCTCTCCGACGCCGGTGTGTACACGCACCTCGTCACGGACCACCCGCACTACTGGGAGGACGGAGGAGCGACGTACCACAACCGCTTCGACACGTTCGAGTTCTTCCGCGGGCAGGAGGGGGACGCGTGGAAGGGGCACGTCGCCGAACCCGAGGTCCCGGCGAGCACCCGACGCGTCCGTCATGCGCTCTGGCGGCAGGACCTGGTGAACCGGCAGTACCTGCAGGACGAGGCCGACCACCCCCAGACACTCACCGTCGACGCCGGCCTGGAGTTCATGGCGACGAACCGTGACGAGGACTCGTGGATGGTGCAGATCGAGTGCTTCGACCCGCACGAGCCGTACTTCTCGTACCGCGAGTACCGCCGTCACTACGGCTCGCTCGACGAACCCGGCACCGCGACGGTCGACTGGCCCGACTACAAGCGCGCGGACGAGACACCCGAGGTGATCGAGCGGACCCGGGAGGAGTACGCGGCGCTGTTGTCGATGTGCGACGCGTCCCTCGGCCGGGTGCTCGACCGCTTCGACGAGGAAGGTCTCTGGGAGGACACCTTGCTCATGGTGTGCACCGACCACGGCTTCCTGCTCGGTGAGCACGGCTGGTGGGGCAAGAACATCCAGCCCTGGTACGACGAAAACATCCACACGCCGTTGTTCCTCTGGGACCCGGTGTCCCGCGCCGCCGGGACCGCCACCGATGCCCTCGTCCAGACGATCGACCTCGGCCCGACGCTGCTCGACCTCTTCGGCGTCGACCGGACAGAGCGCATGCAGGGCCGCTCCATCCTGCCGATCGTCCGCGCGAGCGCAGACCGCGCGAGCACCGACCCCGCGGGCGGAGACCCCGCGAGCGCAGACCCCGCGGATGCCGACCGCGACGACTCGGTCCGCACCACCGCGATGTTCGGCTCGTTCGGCGGCCACGTGAACATCACCGACGGCCGGTACGTCTACATGCGTGCCGCCGCCGCCCAGAACGCTCCGCTCCACGAACACACCCTCATGCCGACCCACATGAACTCGCGCTTCACCCCGGCCGAGCTGCGCGACGCCGAACTCGTCCCGCCGTTCGACTTCACCCGGGGTGTGCCGGTCCTCCGTGTCCCCGGCTCGGCGTTCGGCGACCCGTCGTCCTTCGGGACCGTCCTGTTCGACCTCGCGACCGACCCTGAGCAGGAACACCCCGTCATCGACGACGCGCTCGAGCTCCGCATGGTCGGGTTGCTGCTCGACGCCATGCGCGCCAACGACGCCCCGCCGTCGCAGTACGAACGCCTCGGCCTGCCGCAGGCGGGCCCTGCCGACGGTTCGCACCTGCTCGCCCGCGCCCAGCTCGACCGGTACCGTGCCGCACTCGAGCCGATCCCGGCGGCTGGCGAGTTCCCGACGGACCGGCCGAGTGTGCGCACCCCGATCACGAGCCTCCTGTCCGTCCCGCAGGCACGTGCCGTCCTGGAGGACGCGCTCGGCCCGGTCGTCGGCCAGCTCGCCGCCCAGACCGGCTCGTCGACCCTGCTCGACCTCGCCCCGTTCACCCCGGCGCTCCGCGCCGCCGCGATCCGGCGCATCGACGCGCGCCTCGCGGCGATCTCCTGACCGGCAGCCGAACCACCCCGGGCCCCGGCCCGACACCACCCGACCCCAGCACCAGGTATCTCGACGAGGAGTTCCGATGGCACAGCAGGCACCACACGCCGCCACCCCGACCGACGCACCAGCGACACCGCCGTCCGTCATCGTCCCGAGGCGGTGGCGACGACTCGCTGCCGTCGTCGCCCCGCTCTGGGCCGACAACAACGAGGGCAGCATCCTCAGCACCCTCGCGCCGGTCATCATCGCGGCGATCTCGCTGCCGCTCGCCGCCGTCGGCGTCCTGACCTCGATCGCGAAGTTCATCAGCATCGTCTTCGGCCCGTTCTGGGCGTTCGTGGCCCGGAAGACGAACCGGAAGGCGACCTTCGTCATCACGACCGCCATCACCGGTGTGCTCACGGCGCTGACCGGCCTGGCGCAGAACTACGCGCACATCATCCTGTTCTACGGCCTGTCCGCGGTGTTCATCGCGGCAGCGCTGCCGATCGTGAGTGAGATCACGACCGACCTCTTCGACGAGAAGAGCCGCGGCCGTGCCTCCGGGTACACCTGGGGAGCGATCTCGCTGCTCGGCTCGATCGCCGGTCCGCTCATCGGGCAGCTCGCGAACGTGCACGACGGCTGGCGCTACGGCTTCTTCATCTGGGGCGGCCTGACCATCGTCGCTTCGCTCGTGCTCCTGTTCTGCTTCACGGACCCCGGCCTCGGCGCGAGCGAGCCGACGACGGCGATGATGACCGTCGAGCAGCGCGCCGAGAACGAGCGCATCACGTGGGCGAAGGTGCGACGGATGTTCGGGATCCCGACGTTCACGCTCATGCTCGTCCAGCGCCTCATCTCCGGGCACCTGCTGATCGGGTCGTTCGGCATCCTCTTCCTCGTGCAGACGTACGGCTTCAGCACGGCCGTCGCAGCGGTCGTCACCCTGCCGTTCGGTCTCGGCTACCTCGTCGGGACGTTCGGCGGCGGCATCGTGACGGACGCCCTCCAACGGCGGTTCCCGCGTGCGGGCCGGATCGCCGTGCTGCAGTTCGCGCAGCTCGGGTTCGCGGTCGCCTCGCTGATCGCGACGCAGTTCGACTGGGGCACGATCTGGGTGTTCGCCAGCCTGTGGTCGGTGATGGGGTTCATGCAGGGCTTGAACCCCGGTGTGAACCGGCCGATCGTCGCGTCCGTCGTGCCGCCGGAGCTCCGCGGTGCCGCGTTCGCGCTCATGCTCTCCGTGTTCGAGGGGCTCGCCTACGCGCTCTTCAACCTCTCGGCGGGGTTCCTGGCCGAGGCGATCGGCCTGAAGGCTGTCATGTTCTGGATCCCCGGCGTCTTGATGCTGGTCAACGCGGCGTTCGTGACGCTGCTCTACCGGACCTACCCGCGGGACGTGGACCGGCTCGACGCGCTCCTGCAGGCGCGCACCGGTTCGGTGGCGACCCACTAGCGGACGGGAGGCTCGGTACCAGCTGACACCGAGCCTCCCGTCCGGCTCTTGGCTGCGCCGGGTCCGTAGACTGCGGTCCCATGGACGACGACGTCACGCTCCTGCGGTATCGCTACCCAGACGGTCGGCTGCAGGCCGCGTTCCCGTTGCGACGGATCGAGGAGACCGCTGAACGGATCGTCGGCTGGTTGCCGGTCGGGTCCGAGATCGCGTACTGGTCGACCGAGGCCGGCGACGATCCCCGGGTGGTCCCGCTGGCGGAGCGGTTCCGGCAGCGGCTCGGGTACTCGCAGCGGACCTGGACCGGCGGGAGCGTGCTCCGGGTGATCCCGTGGGACGAGCCCTGGCAGGTGCTCCACTTCTGGGACGAACACGGGGTGTTCTCGGGGTGGTACGTGAACCTCGAGTCCGAGAAGCAGCGCGACCACCTCGGCGTGACGTCGGTGGACTGGCACCTCGACCTGCTCGTCTCGCCGGACTTCGTCGTGACGTGGAAGGACGAGGACGAAGCGGCCGCCGCCGTGCGGACCGAGTACCTCCGGGAGCGGGACCTCGAGGCCGCACGGGAGACCGGACGGGCGATCGCTCGGGACCCCGAGGGCTTCGTCGACGCGATCGGGCACTGGGAGGGCTTCCGGCCCGCGCCCGGACTCGATCGCCCGCTCGCGCTGCCGGACGGGTGGGAGGCCCCGGCGTCAGGCTGAGCGGAGGAGGTCGAGCACGCCCTCGGGATAGACCTGGTCGCTCGTGTCGATGGGGACCCACCGCACGGGGCTGCCCTCGATGGACGACATCGTCCCACCCTGTCAGCGCATCCGCGGTCTCGCTAGGGTCGTGCCATGGCGAAGACCGGCGCGTTCGTGTTCCTGCACGCCTCGAACCGCACGGTCGACCGGGCGTGGCCGGTCGCGTCCGGGCTGCCGGACGAGCGGTTCGCGCGGATGCCCGGCTACGACTCCGAGTCGGCCGCGGCCGTACCGTTCGACCAGGACGCATGGGAGTCACGGCTGCTCCTGGCCTGCCCCGACGACGCCGTGGTCGTCGCGCACTCGTTCGGTGGGCCGGTCGCGATGCGTGCGGCCGCCCGGCGCCCCGATCTGGTGCGGGCGCTCGTGCTGTTCGAACCGGCGGCGTACGCACTCGCACGGGGGACCCCCGCGGTGGAGGACCACATCCGACGGGTGCAGCCCGTGCTCGACCGTGCCGCGTCGCTCGATGCTGCGAGCTTCGCGGTGGCCTTCGGGGACGCGATGTCGGGCCGGTCCGACGCGTCTGCGCCGACCACGCCCGAGGGCCTGCTCGCGGCCGAACGGCAGCGCATGCTGCCCGGCCCGTGGACGCTCGACACCCCGGACCGCACGGGAGTCCCGACGCTCGTCGTCACCGGTGGGTGGAACGACGAGTACGAGACGATCGCCGCGCACGTCGACGGGACGGTGCACGTGGTCCTCGCCGGCCACGGACACCGCCCGCAGGATCACCAGGACGCCACGCGGGTCGTGCTCGACTTCGTGCGAGCGGTTTCGCCTCGGTAGCCTGGCGCGATGCCGATCATCCCCGATGCCGTGCCCGCCGACGTCGAGTGGGAGCACCTGGTCGACGCGCTCTGGGCCGACGAAGCCGTCGATCCCGAGTCCCGCGTCGCCCTGATGCGCGAGCTCGCCGGCTCCGCACCGCATCCCGCGCTCGGCGCGTTCGAGCTCGGCGGCGCCTACGACTCCTCCGGGCACGAGGCCGAGGCGGCCGAGCAGTACGCCGCCGCGGCCGACGCCGGCCTGGCGACGGTCGATCCGCTCCGTGCGGCGCGGATGGCCGTCCAGTACGCGTCGACGCTCCGCAACCTCGGTCGGCTCGACGAGGCCATCGCGATGCTGCGGGAAGCTCCCGAGCACGAGTCGACCGGCACGGCACCGCGGGTGTTCCTGGCGCTCGCGCTGCACAGCGCCGGCCGCCACGACGAGGCCCTCCGCGTCGCGATCGAGGCCGTCGAGCCGACGCTGCCGCGCTACAACCGTTCCGTCCGCGCGTACGCGGCTGGCCTGACAGACCACTAGTCGACGGACGGGAGGCACGGTGCCAGGCCGCACCGAGCCTCCCGTCCGTCATCGTGACCGCTTCAGGGCCGTGGGGCGCCCTGTGCTGGTGGGGTCCAGACCCACGACGACCCTCTAGTCGTATGGTTGCTGCGTGTCGATCGTCAGGGTGCACAACTTCGCCATCTCGCTGGACGGCTACGGCGCGGGTGCCGACCAGTCGCTCGAGCAGCCGTTCGGCCACGCCGACGGACGGCTCATGCAGTGGTTCTTCGGGACGCAGACGTTCCGCGCGATGCAGGGGGCGTCGGGCGGGAGCACTGACCTCGACGACCGGTTCGCGCGCACGTGGGCCGACGGCATCGGTGTCGAGATCATGGGCCGGAACAAGTTCGGCCCTGTCCGCGGGCCCTGGCCGGACGAGTCGTGGACGGGCTGGTGGGGCGAGGACCCGCCGTTCCACACCCCGGTCTTCGTACTGACGCACCACCCCCGGGAACCGCTGTCGATGGCGGGCGGGACGACGTTCCACTTCATCGACGCGAGCCCGGCCGAGGCACTCGCACAGGCACGCGCTGCGGCACCCGGGCTGGACGTACGGATCGGGGGCGGTGTCGAGACGGTCCGCCAGTTCCTCGCCGCCGACCTGGTCGACCGCATGCACGTCGTCATCGTCCCGATCCTCCTTGGACGGGGCGAGCGGCTCTGGGACGGTCTCGAGGGACTCGAGGACCGGTTCACGATCGAGGCGACCCCGTCACCGTCCGGTGTCGTCCACCTGACGTTCGAGCGCCGGGAGACCACCCCCGCCGGGTGAACCGCGTCATCGGAACGGACATGCGGCGTTGCGGGGTCCGCGCTGCCCCACCGCATTCTTCGAGGTTCCTTGGGAGTGGTCGGGAACAGTCGCCGGCATGATGCTCCCGCTCGCGATCCCGCTGTTCGACGCCTCCTCGCTGCTCCACTCCTTCGGGCCGGGGGTGCTGCTCGGCATCGGCATCGTCGTCTTCATCGAGTCCGGGGTGCTGTTCCCGTTCCTGCCGGGCGACTCGTTGCTCGTGACCGCCGCGATCCTGGCGACGCCGCTCGGCATCGCGCCGTGGCAGATCATCGTGGTCGGGATCCTCGCCGCGGTCGCCGGGGACCAGGTCGGGTACTGGCTCGGTCGGGAGTTCGGCCGGCGGTTGTTCCGGGACGACGCGCGGCTGCTCAAGACGTCGCACCTCCGCGAGGCCGAGGCGTTCTTCACGAAGTACGGGGCACTGTCCCTGGTGCTCGGTCGTTTCGTACCGGTCGTGCGCACGTACGTCCCGCTCGCCGCGGGCACCGCCGACCTGCACTGGCGCCGGTTCACGCTCTGGAACGTCGTCGGTGCGGCGACCTGGGTGGTCGTCATGACGATGGTCGGCGTGCTCCTCGGCGGCATCCCGTTCGTCGCCGACCACATCGACGTCCTCGCGATCGTGATCGTCGTGGTCTCCGTCCTGCCGGTGGTGATCGGTGCACTCCGCACACGGCAGAAGCGTCGCGCGGACGCGCGGCGCGATCGCACGTCGCAGGACGAGCAGCGGGTGATCGGGTGAGCAGACCGATTGCGTCACCCTGTTGCGGACGGGAGGCTCGGTGCCGGCTGGCGCCCTGCCTCCCGTCCGCACGTGGCCGCGTTCCGGACGCGACCCGCCGCGCTCAGGCCAGGAACGGGACCCGCGGCGCGATGCCGCGGATCCACACCGCCCGGACGAACGGCGCGACGCCGAGGGCCCAGACGACCGACGCCAGGACGTCCGTCGGGAAGTGGACCCCGTCGACGAGCAGCGAGCAGAGGACGACGAGGACGACGAGCGGTGCGGCGACGCGGACGGCTCCGGCGGCCCGGGTGTCGGCGAGCAGCAGCACGACCGCGACGGCCGCGGCGACGACGAACACGGCGTGTCCGCTCGGGTAGGACGCGTCGACCTGCGCGGGGGAGAACGGGTGGGGAAGGTGCAGCGCGTCGGGGCGGGCGCGGTGGACGACGAGCTTCACGACCGCTGACGGCAACCAGGTGCCGGCGATCACGACGGCGAACGCGGCTGCGGGCCGCACGTCGCGACGCACGGTCCAGATCACAGCGGTCGCGACGACGGTCAGCAGGATCGCTGGCACAGGGCTGAACAGTTCGTAGACGGTGTTCGTCACCACGCCGACGAACCCGGTGTGCAGCGCGTTGAACCAGATCACCACCGACAGGTCGGCACTGCTGTCGTGGAGCGCCACCCCGGCGACGAGCACGGCGATGACGGCTGCTGCCGCGACGATGCCGGTGCTGCCGACGGAGGCGGGACGGAGGATGCCGGTACGCGTCCGCTCGGAGCGACGCGGGCGGGTCAGTTGCGGAGTCACGCGTCGATCGTCGCGTGGTGGTTCCCAGACGGCTCCAAGAACCCGGATCGCATTCGTCGATCTCCGCCGTCATGGTGTCGATGTCCGGTGTGCGGGTGACGGACGTCGTCGTCAGCGCGCCGACGGCAGCGTGAGCAGGAACGTCGTCCCCGCCGGCCCGGTCTCCTGCACCCGGACGGCACCGCCGTGCCGGACGGCGATCTCCCGCACGAGCGCCAGGCCGATGCCGTAGCCGGTCCGTCGGACCGGCGCACCGCCCGGCGTGCTGGTCGGTGCGCTGGTCGACTGGGCGGCCGGCGTGGGCGCGGCGCCGACGTTCGGCGTCCCGTGGGCGAAGCGGTCGAACACGCGCGACGGGTCGACGCCTCGGATCCCGCCACCGTGGTCGGTGACGCTGATGTCCACCCACCGGCCACGTTCCCGGACGCCGACCTGGACGACGCTGTCCGCCGGTGCGTGACCGACCGCGTTGTCGACGAGCGCGACGATGCACCGGCGGAGTGGCACAGCGGGAACCGTCACACTCGCGTCGGTCGGTGCGTGCTCGATGCGGATGCCGTGGTCGCCGGCCAGGACCTGCAGGTCGCTGATCGCCGCGTCGAGTTCGACACCGACGCGTGTGGAGCTGGTCTCCCCGTCGGCCGTGGAGGTCGCCGCCTGCAGCAGGTCGTTCACGATGTCGACGAGCGCTCGGGTGTCGTCACGCAGCGCGTCGACGACCTCGCGGTTCGGGTCGTCCGCCGACGTCTTCCGGCTGAGTTGCTGGACTCGGGCGTCCATGACGGTGAGCGGGGTCCGGAGCTCGTGGCCGGCGTCCGCGACGAACGTGCGCTGCAGACGGAGCGCCTCGCCGATCGGGACGACGGCCCGGCGCGCGATGACCCACGTCGCGACCCCGGCCAGGAGCACGGCACCGGCGCCAATCACCGCCAACGCGACGACGAGTTCGTCGCTGTCGACGAAGATCCGCGTGGCGTTCTCGGCGTGCTGCTCCAGTTCTTCACGAGGGGTCGACTGCCAGAGGACGAAGGCCAGCACCAGCCCGATGATGAGCACGACGAGCCCGGCGGAGACCGCGGCCACCTGCCAGCCGATCCGGATCGCCGACCGTCGGACGGCGGTGCGGTCGGGGTCGTGGTCCGGACCGGTCCGGCGCGGCCACGGCCCGCTCACGGCGACCCGATCCGGTAGCCGATGCCGCGGATCGTCGTGATGAGCTCACGGTCGGTCTTCCGGCGGATGTAGTGCACGTAGGTGTCGACCGTGCCCTCGACCTCGCTCGCGCCGAACACGCTGGACAGGATGTGTGACCTGGAGAACGCCGTCGTCGGTGCTTTGGCGAGCAGCTCGAGCAGGGCGTTCTCGCGGTCGGTCAGCTGGATCCGGCCGGAGTACGGCGAGTAGACGGTCGCCGTCGCCGGGTAGAACGTCCACTCGCCGATCGGCACGGGGTCACCCTCGGACGAGAAGTCACGCGTGAGTGCCCGGAGCCGTGCGGAGAGTTCCTCGAACTCGAACGGCTTGACGAGGTAGTCGTTCGCGCCGGCGTCGAGACCCGACACCCGGTCGTCGAGGGTGCCGAGCGCGGTGAGCATGAGCACCGGGGTCGCGTCACGACGGCCCCGGAGCCTGGCGATGACCTCGGCGCCGTCGATCCCCGGCAGACGACGGTCGAGCACCATCACGGCGAACATCCGCTCCGCTGCCAGACGGAGCGCGTCTTCTCCGGTGGTGGCGAGCGTCACGTCCCAGTCCTCACCGAGGACGTCGGCGACGATGGGTCCGAGTCGCGGGTCGTCCTCGACGAGCAGCAGTCGGGACGCGGTCGTCACGTGGCCTCCGGAAGGTCGATGTCTTCCACAGGTTGCCACACGCGCCGATCACGATGTGCTGTCGGCACGTGGCAAGGTCGACTCATGATCGAGTGGAGCGCCGTCGTGTGGACGTTGGTCGGCGTCCTCGTGCTCGTCGCCGTCGCGACGACGGTCCTGCTCGCCACCCGTGCGCCCTCGCCGTGGGCGCCTGCGCTGGCGGTGCTCCGTGGGACCGCGCAACTCGCCGCGATCAGCCTGGTCCTCGCCGGTGTCATCCGCGACCCGGTCTGGATCGCGATCGCCCTGATGGTCATGTTCAGTGTCGCGGCGACGACGTCGGCCCGTCGGCTCGGCGCGTTCCGGCGGCGCATCGGGCCGGTCGCGCTCGCGATGGCGGCTGGCGTCGTCGTGTCGCTCGGTGTCGTGTTCGCCACCGGCGCGGTCGCATTCACACCGCGCTACGTGCTGGCGGTCGGCGGGATCGTGATCGGCAACGCGATGACCATCGCGACGCTCTCCGGTCGGCGGTTCGTCGAACTCGCCGACGACCGGTGGGACGAGGTCGAGGGGTGGCTCGCGCTCGGGGCGACCCCGCGACGGTCCACGGCGAACCTCGTGCGCCGCGCGGTCCACGCCGCGATGGTCCCGACCACCGACCAGACCAGGACGACGGGCCTCGTCACCCTGCCCGGCGCGTTCGTCGGCGCGATCTTCGGCGGGGTGTCGCCGCTCGACGCCGGTCGGTTCCAGATCGTCGTCCTCGCGGCGATCATCGCTGCCGGGGCGATCGTCGCCACGGTGCTCACCGCGTTCCTCGCACCCGTCAGGACCCGGCCGTCGCCCCTCGACTGACCGCCGGCCGCATGGACGGTCAGGCAGCGGGCGCGCCCTCGTTCACCGCGGCCAGGCCGTTGAGCGTCCGGGGGTAGCCGACGAAGGGCAGCAGGACCGTGAGCACGTCGAGGAGGTCGCCGCGGGAGTTGCCGACGTGCAGGTTCGCCGCGACGTGTCCCTTCACCTGACCGTCGGCGCCGCCGAGGCCGACGAGCATCGCGAACGTCAGCAGTTCGCGCATCCGGACGTCGAGACCCGTGCGCGTGTAGTGGTCGCCGAAGCAGTTCGCGGACAGGAAGCGCTGGAAGTGCAGGGCGTCGTCCGGCGCGTTCGCGTACATCGCCTCCACGCGGTCACCGACGATCTCGGTCTGCTTGGCTTTGCCGACCTCGAAGCGGTCATCCGGCGTCGTGGTCGACTGGCCGGGGAGCGGCAGCTCGACGCCGCGCTCGGTGAGCACCGCGTTGGTGATCCGCAGGAAGTCGACCACCCGTGCGACGCCGACGTAGGCGACGGCCTGGTAGACGACCTCCTTGACCTCGATCGGCGTGACGCCGTTGTCGAGCGCGGCGCCGAGCATCGTGCGGAACTCGGTCTGCGCACCGACCGCGATGATCGCCCCGAGCTGGACGACCAGCCGGTCGTGCCGGTTCATCGACGCGGCACGGAGCGTCTCGTCGAAGGCGAAGTCGTCGAAGAACGCGACGAACTCGGGGTCGGTCTCCGCGAGGGTGGAGACGTGGTCCGGGAAGAGGGTGTCGTGCTCCGCGCGGGCGGTGTCGTCAGCTGGCATGCCCTCGACGCTAGGGCTCGATCGGCGCCGGGAGGAGGCACTGCCAGTACACGGAAGCCGGGAACACCCTCCGGCGACGTCAGGAGCGCGCGGTTCGCGCCTCGGGCAGGATCGTCGGCAGCGTTGCTGCGAGTCGCGCACAGGCACCGCCTGCCATGCTCTGAGGCCCATGGAACTCATCGCACCCGAACTCGTCGTCGTGCTCGCCACGGCGATCGCGGTCGCCACCGCCGTCTCCGGGCGCATCCGGATCGCACCGCCCGTGCTGTTGCTCGTCTTCGGCGCCGGGATCGCGTTCATCCCGGTGTTCGGCGGCCTGGAGCTCCCGGCGGACGCCGTGCTGCTCCTGTTCCTGCCCGCGCTTCTGTACTGGGAGAGCCTGACCATCTCGCTGCGGGAGATCCGCGCGAACCTGCGGGGCATCGTCCTGATGGGCACGCTCCTCGTCGTGGTCACCGCGGGCGGGGTGGCGACGCTCCTGCACCTGCTCGGCATGCCGTGGGGCCCGGCGTGGGTGCTCGGTGCCGCGGTGGCTCCGACGGACGCGACGGCCGTCGGCGCGCTGACCCGTTCCCTCCCACGCCGGAACACGACGGTGCTCCGCGCGGAGAGCCTGGTCAACGACGGGACGACGCTCGTCGTCTACGGGATCGCGGTGGCGGTGACGGCGGGCGAGCAGACCCTGACGGCGTGGAACGTCAGCGGGATGCTGCTGCTGTCCTACGTCGGCGGCATCGCCGCCGGGCTCGTGGTGTCCTGGCTCGGCATGCAGGTCCTCCGGCGGGTGCACGCCGTCGTGCTCGAGAACCTGCTCACGCTGCTCGTCCCGTTCGTGGCGTTCCTGGCCGCTGAAGCGATCGGTGCGTCCGGCGTCCTCGCCGTCGTCGTGGCCGGGCTCGTCGTCAGTCAGGTCGCGCCGAAGCTCGACCGTGCCGAGACCCGCCAGCAGGTGCGGTCGTTCTGGTCGTTCGCGACGTTCTTGCTCAACGGCGCGCTGTTCGTGCTCGTCGGCATCGAGGCGACCATCGCGGTCCGCGCGCTCGGCGTCCGGGAACTGTGGCTCGGCCTCGGCCTGATCGGACTGGTCTCGGTGACGGTCGTGGTGCTCCGCTTCGCCTTCCTCAACGCGTCGTGGGGCGCCGTCAAGCTCGTCACGCTGCGCACCGGCGGCACGCCACGAGAGGGACACCGCGACCGGGTGGTCAGCGGCTTCACCGGGTTCCGTGGGGCGGTGTCGCTGGCGATGGCCGTCGCGGTGCCGCGCATGGTCGAGAGCGGTGCGGCGTTCCCGGACCGCGACCTCATCGTGTTCGTCACGGCAGGCGTCGTCGTGGTCACGATCGTCGGGCAGTCGCTGGTCCTCCCCGCGGTCGTCAGGTGGGCGGACTTCGGCGGTCGCGACGAGGTGGCCGACGAGCGTCGGGACGCCGAGCGGACCGCGATCGAGGAGGCGCTCGACGCCCTGCCGCGCCTGGCCAAGCGGCTCGGCGCCGACGACGAGGTGGTCGAGCGCATCCGCGGCGACTACGAGGGGCACCTGGCGCTCGTCCGGGCGGAGCAGAGCGACGAGTCCGACCACCCGTTGCTCGCGAAGCGCGGCGACGCGGTCGAGCTCGAACTCGAGCTCGTCCGGCACAAGTCGGCGACCGTGCTCAGGATGCGCGACGACGGCGACATCGACGACCTGGTGCTGCGGCAGGTGCGGGCGGAGTACGACGCCGAGGAGACCCGGCTGCTCCGCCAGGGCGAGCGCGACTGACCAGCAGTCGACGACTCAGCCGGGCGCGCCTGACCCGCGGCCACCCGGCCGAGCGCGCCTGACCCGCGGCTACCCGGCCGAGCGCGTCGCGGTCCGCTGCACCCCGGCTGCCGGGGCGATGACGACGGCGATGACGAGCAGCGCAGCCGGCACGAGCATGGTGAGCTGCAGCCCGAGGTGCTCCCCGAGGAAGCCGAGCGCCGGCGGCCCGACGAGGAACGCGATGTAGCCAGCTGCGGCGACGACGGACACGCGGCGGTCGCCGTCGGTGGGGTGGTCACCCGCCGCGGAGACGGCGAGCGGGAACCCGAGCGCGATGCCGAGGCCCCAGACCACCGCCGCGATGGCGGTGAGGAGCGGGTTCGGCGCCAGGACGACACCGAGCACCCCGATCGCACCGACGGTCGCGCACGCCCGGATGACGGTGCCGCGTCCGAAGCGGGTGACGAGGGGCGTCCCCGCGGACCGACCGATGAACATCGCGAGCGCAAAGCCGGTGAACACGAGGGAGCCGAGGACCTCCGGAGCGTCGTGCTCGTTCGTCATGAGGAGCGGCAGCCAGTCGCTCGCGGAACCCTCGGCGAACGCCATCGCGAGCGTGATCACCGCGATGAGGAGCAGCTGCACGGTGACGACGCCACGGCGACGAACGGGTCGGGTGTCGTCAGCGGCGGGGACCTCGGCCCGGGGCAGCGGCCGGAGGTTCGTGGCGGCGAAGACCGCGAGCGCGGCCATCACGGCCGTGGCGATGGTCAGGTGCACGACGACGGGGGTCTGTGCGGCGGTCATCGCGATCCCGACGACTCCGCCCGCGACGGTGCCGAGACTGAAGCACGCGTGCAGCATCGGCACGACCGGGCGGCCGGTCGCACGCTCCTGCGCAGCGGCCTCGACGTTGAGGCCGATCTCGGCGACGCCGGCGCCGAAGCCGATGAGGAACAGCCCGCCCCAGACCCCGACGGCGAACTGCGCCGGTGCCAGGATGCCGACGAGCAGCATGCCGAGCACCGGCAGCGCTGCGCCGACGAGCACCAGCGGGCGGGTCCCGAGTCTGCGGACGAGCGCTCCAGCGCCGAGGATGCCGATCATCGACCCGATCGACAGGCCGAACAGGACGATGCCCATCGCCTCGATCGACGCGCCGAGGTCCGACCGGACGGCCGGGGTGCGGGTGACCCACGACGCGATGCCGAACCCCGTCATGGTGGACACCGCGAAGAGCGCCAGCCGGTGGAGTCGGGTGGGTGTCGGCGCCGTCGCTGTGCTCACGCGCCAACTCTCGCACGGCGGACCCACGCCCGCCACGGCAGTGACGTCGCGAGCGCCACTCCGATGACCACCAAGCCGAACCAGCCGACGACGGTGCCGGGGATCGGCACGAGCAGGCTCGTCCACAGCAGCACCGACAGCACGCCGAGCACGTACGCGGCCCCGGCCTTGAGGTACCGGAGCCGCTGCAGCCCGGCCGCCTGGTCCAGGTGCGAGGTCAGGCGAGCGAGGAACACCGCCCCGACCGCGATCGCCGCACCCGCGACGGCCGCCTGTTCGAGCGCACCGATGCCGCCGGACCCGAGCGGGCCCGACCCGGACAGCGAGTACACCCCGTCCAGGATTTCGAACAGCATGAACACCACGAGCCCGCGCTCGAACACGACGGTCGACGCGTATGCGTGGATCCGCCAGGCGTCCCGCCCGGTCCCGATCGAGGACGTGTCCGTGGTCCCGGCGGGGGAGCGGAGCGCCCACTTCGCCACGGCCTTCGACCCGAGGTAGCCGACGGTGCCCGCGACGCCACCGAGGACGACCGGCACCACCGAGGCCGGCTCCCACGAGGAGGCGGACCCGACGAGCACGGACGTCAGCACCACACCGGTCCCAGCGGTGACCAGCGACCAGACGCGCGGCCGTGCGACGGCGGCGAGCCGGGCCTCCAGTCCGCCCAGCCAGGACCTGCGGGACGCGCGGTCCGTGTTGAACAGGTACTCGGCGAAGACGAGCCAGATGAACGACGCACCGAAGGCGGCGAGTGCGGGACGCACGTCCTGCAGGTGCGACGCGAAGGTGCCCGGTGCGAACACCGCCTCGGACACGGCCGACGCCGGGTCCGAGGCGTCGCCGACGGCGACGGCCGCCGGCGGCAGCAGCAATCGCATCGCGAGGACGCCGGAGACGATCCCGAGCGACAGGAACAGGCGTCTCGCGGGGGAGTGCAGCCGGCCGGCGATGCCGGCCATCGGGACGGACGAGTCGGCCGCCATCGCGATCTCGAGCAGGGCGAGTGCGATGAACGCGAGTGCCGCGGCCGGGCCGAGTGTGAACCAGGCGAGTGCGGCGACGGCGGTCGTGGTGAGCAGGGGGACGGTCAGCAGGGATCTGGCCATCACCCCATGGAGCGCTCCGAACCTGCGCTGGTCGTGCACCCGGCCTGGGTGCGGCCTGGAGGCTCGGCGTGCGTTCCCGAGATCGGGTGACGGCCGGTCCCCACTTGCGCGGACGCCCGCGCGGCGCGTCAGGAGCGCGCGGGGAGGGTGCCGCGCACGACCGAGTCGCCGGAGTGCGCGGGGTCCCCGTCCGCGGCTTCGGCCGAGACGTCCACGACCGGGTACCGCATCGGGTCGACGCCGGACGGCACGGCGAACCGTCCGTGGTCGCCATCGAGGAACCCGACGCTGACGAGCCCGTCGAGGTCTGAGCGCATCATCCACACCTCGCGGAGGGGCGCGTCCCCCTCGTCGGCTCGTCGGTCGACGTCGACGACGAGGGAGAGCCGTCCGTCGCGATCACGCTCGAGCGTCGCCGTCCCGCGTGCTCCGGCCCAGCCGGGCAGCGCGTCGAGTGCGGTCCGTGCGACCACGGTGTCGCCGCTGCCGGGACGATCGGTGGTGAGCCATGCGCCGGCGCCGACACCGAGCACGAGACCGACGACGCCGGCCGCCGCGGTGAGGAGCACGACGGTGCGGCGACGGAAGCGGGCGCGGCGCCGTCCGGGCACGTGGGGTCCGGGGACCGGTTGCTCCGGTACGACGGCGGCGGACGGTGCCGGTTCGGCGAAGCCGAGGTCGGTCGCGATGCGCTCCCAGACGCGGGGCGACGGCGGCTCGAGGTCGACCCCGCCCGGCGACTTCGCGAGCGTCACCACGCGACGGAGGTCCGCGAGTTCCGTGCGGCAGTGCGCGCAGGCGTCGAGGTGCGCGGCGTCCGTGTCGGAGGGCGTGACGTCCCCGATCGCGAGCAACGCCAGGGTCTCCTCGTCGATGTGGGTCATTCGATCACCTCCAGACGTGTTCGGAGCCGAGCGAGACTTCGACGGATGTGGCTCTTCACCGTGCCGAGCGGCAGTCCGAGTCGCTCGGCGATCTCACGGTGGCTGAGGTCCTCGTAGAACGCCAGTCGCATCACCGTGCGTGGCACGGCGTCGAGCCGGTCCAGCTCTCCGGCGACGAGCACGCGCTCCGCGAGTTCGTCCGTCGTGTCGGACGGGTCGGTGTCGATCCGTTCCTCGTCGGCCACGGCGAGCGCGACCCGGCCCTGCCTGGTCCGTTCGGCGTGGGCGTCCGCGATGCAGTTCCGCGTGATCCCCACGAGCCAGGCGCCGAGCGGTGCGCGCTCGGGGTGGTACGTGCCCCGACTGCGCCAGGCCCGGACGAAGACCTGCTGCGTGACGTCCTCGGCCGCCGCGACGTCGGCGAGCGACCGCAGTGCGAGTGCGTGCACGAGCGGGGCCCACCGCTCGTAGACCGCCCGGAGGACGCGCTCGTCCGCCTCGCGGAACGCGTCGGCGAGGTCGCTGTCGTCGGGTTGGGTGGTCGTCACGTCGTCGTGGTGCCTTCCGGTGGCCGCTCGGGGCCCCTGTCCCGATGGTAGATCGCGGGATCGGGCGGTGGTCTCGGTCACGACGGTGTCGCGGTGACCACGAGGTTGCTGCGGTAGTGGTGCGTGGACTCGTCGAACGTGCCGCCGCAGGTGACGAGCACGAGTCGCCGCGGTCCGTGGTGGTCGAAGACGCTCGCCCAGGGGACGCCCGTCTTCGGCAGGAGCGTGACCGTCGCGACCTGGTACCTGGTGACCGTGCCGTCGGCGTCGGTCACCGCGATCGGGGTCCCGATCGGGACGTCGACGAGGTGTGCGAACGGTCCGATGCCGTACCCGACGGCGTCCACGTGGGCCGCGAGCACCGTGGAGCCCGTGGCCGTGGACGGCGCCGATCCGAAGCGGTACCAGCCGGCGACGGCGGGATCGGGCGGCAGGGACATCGCGCCGGTCGCATCGACGCCCTCCGGCTGCACGGTGGCCTCGATGCCGACCCCTTCGACGACGACCCGCACGGGTGCCGCCACGACGGGGACGGTGTGTGGCAGCGCCGCGTCGTACCGGGGCACCGCGGTGGAGAACGCGGAGGGCGCCGGGGTGGGCGTCGTCGTCGCGAGCGGGTGCTCGCCGGGGACCCGATCCGCCGGCGAGCACCCGGTCAGGCAGGCCAGGGCGACGGTGGCGGCAAGGGGGAACGCCACCATCGCCCCGGCCCGGAGCCGCACGGTCAGTGCCGCGCTGCCCGGTCGCCCGCACCGCGACGGCGCAGGACGACGATCACGAGACCCGCGAGCAGGACCGCCGCGCCGCCGATCACGACGGGGACGGCGTCCGGACGGTTCGTCGCGACGAGTCCGGCGTTCCCGGCCGGCACGCCGTTCGGGTCACCGCCGAGTCCGGTCACGGTCTGTGTCGCGAGTGCGAGGTTCTTGTCGTCGAGGCTGCCCCACGCGTACACGATGGTGTCCGCTCCGGCCTGGACGGCGACGTCCGCCGGACCGATCACCGGGTCGGTCGTCCCGGTGGCCGCGACCGACGCCGAGACCGTGCCCGCTGGCAGCACGAGCGCCTTCTCGTCGGGGTTCGACAGGTTCGACACCACGGCCTTCCCGCCGGCGAGCACGTCGACCGCAGGGGCCGCCGCGACGTGCCGGACGATGAGACGACCCTGCCCGGCAGGGACCGCGCCGGTGTCGTTCGTGAAGACCGTGGCGGTGGGGGAGCCGTCGGCCTGCAGGTGTGCGACGGCGGTGTAGTTGCCACCTGCCTCGAACGAGACGTCGGCGGGGCCGATGATCGGCTTCGAGTCGTCCGTCGCGTCGCTCGCGGTGATCGCCAGCGTGTGCGCCCCGGCGGGGACGGACATCGGGCCGGCCATCGTGCCCGGAGCGAAGTCGTCGAGGGCCTTGGCGCCGTCGAGGTAGACGTCCACCGTCGTGGCCGGGACGGCGTGCAGGACGGAGAGCGTGGCGTCGCCCGCCGCAGCCGAGGCCGCGGTCGCCGGGACCGCGATCGTGAGTGCAGCGAGGAGCGCACCGGCGCCGATGCCGGTGACGAGGTTCTTCCGCATGGTGTGCCTCCTGGTTTCGGTCGAGACGTCGTCATCGACGCTCACTCCCACTACCGGTCGGACCGGCCGATCGGATGCACCCGTCCCTAACGGGAACCGGGTCGACGCCGATAGACACCGCTGACCACCCACGGAAGGGCGGCCGCACACCCTGCCCCACGGACGGCGGCGGGGACGAGACACACCAAGGACGGGCCATGATCGTCGTCACACGACTCAACGGCAGCGGGTTCGCTGTCAACCCCGATCTCGTGGAGCGCATCCAGGAGACGCCGGACACGACGCTCATCATGGTCGACGGCGCGAAGTACATCGTCCGCGAGTCCATGGCAGAGGTGATCGACCGGATCGCCGCGTACCGCGCCCGGATCGTCACGATGGCGTACGGTACCGAGCCGCGCGGTGCCTCCGAACTGCGCGGTGCCACCGGCCCGCAGCCGGTCCTCGCGCCGGTCGCACCGCTGCACGGGGAGCGCTGACGTGGACATCGCAACGATCGTCGGGATCCTGCTCGCCTTCGGCGCACTGTTCGGCATGGTCGAGATGGAGCACGTCGAGCTCGCCGGCCTGTTCCTCCCCGCGCCGATGCTGCTCGTGTTCGGCGCCACCATCGGCTGCGGCATCGCGAGCACCACGCTGAAGGACGCCATCGCGTCGTTCAAGTCGGTGCCGAAGGCGTTCACCGGCAAGGTCACCCCGCCGGCGTCGGTCATCGACGACGTCGTGGGCCTCGCCGAGGTCGCCCGCGCCAACGGCCTGCTCGCGCTCGAGCAGGAGGCCGACAAGCACTCGGACCCGTTCATGAAGAAGGCGCTGCAAAACATCGCCGACGGCACCGACGGCGACGAGCTCCGGATCCTGCTCGAGGACGAGATCGAGTCGAACGCCGCGCCGGTCCGCAGCGCGAGCTCGTTCTTCATGGGCCTCGGTGGCTTCGCGCCGACCGTCGGCATCATCGGCACCGTGGTGTCGCTGACCCACGTGCTCGCGAACCTCGGCAAGCCGGACGAGCTCGGCCCCCTCATCGCGAGCGCCTTCGTCGCGACGCTGTGGGGCCTCCTCACCGCGAACTTCCTCTGGCTGCCGATCGGCGGGAAACTCCGCAAGCTCGCGCAGCTCGAGTCCGACCGTCAGACGCTCTTGATGGAGGGACTCCTCGCGGTGCAGGCCGGCAGCCAGCCTCGGCTGCTCGGCGAACGCCTCAAGGCGATGGTCCCGCCGGCTGCCAGGGGCGACGGCGCCGCGGCGAAGGGCAAGGGCAAGTCCGGCAAGGGCGAGTCCGTCGACGACCAGCAGCTGGCGGCCTGACGATGAGCGCGAACCCCCGTGGACGCGGTCGTGGACGGTCGAAGAAGGGCGGGCACGACGAGGCCGAGCACCCCGACGAGCGCTGGATGGCGTCCTACATGGACATGATCACCGTCCTGATGTGCATGTTCCTCGTGCTCTTCGCGATGTCGACGGTCGACCAGCAGAAGTACATCGCGCTGAAGACCTCGCTCGCCACCGGGTTCGGCGAGGTCAAGACGGACAAGATCGACACCGCGAGCGGCACCGTCGTGAAGAAGAACGAGGTCACCGACGGCAAGGGCTACTCGGTCGACAACGCGAAGGCCGACCACTCCACCGCGGCGTCCGGCAGCAAGGACACCAACACGGACCCGGCGTCGAGCGCCGTCCCGGCCGTCCCGGCCGTCCCGGCGAGCGCGACCAAGCAGGACGTCGCCGCGGCGAAGCAGGAGCTCGACGACCTGAAGGCGATCGAGGCGGCGATCAAGGCCAACCTCGACAAGGCCGGGCAGACCACCAACGTGCAGTTCACCGTCGACGCCCGCGGGCTCACGGTGCGGCTGGTCGGCAGTGAGACGTACTTCGGCACGAACAGCGCCGACCTGTCCGACCAGGCGAAGGCGATCATGGACGCGATCGCCCCGGTCCTGAAGACGGCGGACCACGACGTCAGCGTCGAGGGCCACGCCGACCAGCGGAACTCGACCGCCCCGTACGCGACGAACTGGGAGCTCAGCGCCGCCCGCGCCACCGGGGTCCTGCGCGACCTGGTCGAACGCGGTGGGATGCCGGCCGACCGGATCCAGAGCGTCGGGTTCGGGTCGAGCCGGCCGCTCGCGAAGGGGAGCACCGACCAGGACCTCGCGCTGAACCGACGTGTCGACATCGTGGTGCTGTCGAACGCCGACCAGGACGTCAGCGCACTGATGCCGGCGCTGGCGAAGGCGCAGGACGGGGCGCGATCCGGCTGACGTCCTCCGGCCCCCAGAAGTGGGCACAGCACTGACGGGTGGGACGGGTCCACCCGATAGACCCACCCGTGACCGAGACCCTGCCAGCGCCCGAGGTGTACGACTTCGCGCGCCCGTCGACGCTCGCCCGCGAGCACGCGCGGGTCCTCGAGCTCGCCTTCGAGACCTTCGCCAGGCAGTGGGGCACCCAGTTGACCGCCAAGGTCCGCGTGGTCAGCCAGGTCACGTGCGAGCAGGTCCAGATGATGACGTACGACGAGTACGCCGCGTCCCTGCCGGCGCTGACGGGCATGGCGCTGCTGCCGATCGCCGACACGACCCCGAAGGGCGTGCTGCAGGTCCCGCTCGACGCCGCCCTGACGTGGGTGTCGCACGCGCTCGGCGCCTCGAAGCCGTTGCCCGCGCCCGACCGCACCTTCACGCCCATCGAGCAGGCGCTCGTCCGGAAGATCATCGAGGACGCCCTCGACGACCTCCGCTACTCGTTCGGCGGGCTCCTCACGCACGACGTCGCCGTCGGCGGCTTCCAGTACAACTCCCAGTTCGCCCAGGCCGCGCAGAAGGGCGACCTGATGATCGTGGCGTCCTTCGAGATCCGCGTCGGCGACCGCATCGCCCCCGGCACCCTCGCCCTGCCGGCCGAGGCCGTGCTCCCGCAGCTCGGCGAGGCCGCGGCGACGGTGTCGTCCGCCGACGCCCGTGTGCTCCTCGACGCCCAGCTCGCGAGCGTCCCCGTCGGCGTCTCGCTGCGCTTCGCCCCGGCCGCCGTCCTGCCGTCACAGGTCCTGCGCCTCGCCGTCGGCGACCTGCTGCCGCTGCCGCACCCGCAGCACCGTCCCCTCACCATCGCGGTCGACGGCGAGCCCGTCGGCACCGCCGCCGTCGGCGCGAACGGCTCGCGCCTCGCCGGCATCGTCGTCACCACCACATCGGAGCTCCCCGCATGACCGCCACCACCACCCTCCACACCGGTGCCGCCGAGGCACTCGTCGCGCAGCTCCCGACGGCGGCGCCCCTCCGCGCGCTGGCCATGCCGGGAGGCTCGACCGCCGCCGTCCTGGAGGCTGCGGTCGACGGTGTGGTCGCGTCCTTCGTCGGCGGGCTCTCCGCAGACCTCGCGGTGGTCCTCACCGACCTGGACCAGATCGCCGCTGCCGGCGGAACCGACCACGGCCTCGTGGCGGTCACCGACGTGCTCCGTCCGTCGCTCGAGGCCGCGGTGTCGGCGCTCGGTGTCGGTGTCCTCGGCGAGGCCCGTCGTGAGTCCGCCGCGTCGCTGTTCGCCGACCCGGACACGGTCGTGTACGAGCTCACCGCCGGCGGGCTGCCCGGCGGCTGGTTCGGCATCCGCATCCGCGAGAACGGCACGGTGGGCGCGGCACCGGTGCAGCACGTGTCGATCCCCGCCGGGAACCTCGGCCGGATCAACAACGTCGAGATGACCCTGACGGTCGAGATCGGTCGCACCCGGATGTCCGTCCGCGACGTGCTCGGCATGGAGCCGGGAGCCGTCGTCGAGCTCGACCGTTCCGCCGGTGCCCCAGCCGACGTGCTGCTCAACGGGCGGCTCATCGCGCACGGCGAGGTCGTCGTCGTCGACCAGGACTACGCCGTGCGCATCACGAAGATCCTCGACGTCGCCGAAAGCCTCTGACCCGACGTGGACACGCTCGTCATCACCCTCCGCGTCGCGCTCTCGCTCGGCGTCGTGCTCGCCCTGATGTGGGTGCTGCACCGCCGCGTGTCGAAGGGCCAGTTCGGCGCGGGGAAGAAGCCGCGGGGACGTCGTTCCGCCGCGGTGGAGGTCGTCGCCCGACAGGGCATCGGCGGCAAGGCGAGCGTCGTCGTCGTGGACGTCGAGGGAGAGCGCCTCGTGCTCGGCGTGACCGAGCACGGCGTCAGCCTGCTCACGAGCGGCGAGGCACCCGCGCCGGAACTGACGATCGTGACCGGTCCGGTCGTGCTGCCGAGCGTGCCGCGCGCCGCTCGGACCGAGCCCGTCGAGCCGGCTGTGGGGGCTGACGCGTTCCGTGCGGAACTGGCCAAGCACGACCAGGCCGCGACGAGCCTCCCGTCCGACCTGCCGATGCGTCCCCGGAACCGTGACCGCCGCGCCGTCCAGACGTCCGCGCAGCTCCAGGGTTCGATCCTGTCCGCCGACACCTGGCGGCAGGCCGCCGCCGCCCTCCGTTCCCGGCGGGCCGGGTGACCGCGGCGCGCACCGGGCGACTCGTCCTGCTGGTCCTGCTCGGGTTGGCGATGGTCGCCGGGTTCCTCATGCTCACCGCGACCGGCGCGCACGCGACCGGGGTCGTCCAGCCCACCGCTCCGGCCACGCCGTCCGCGCCGGCGTCGCCGTCCACCGGCGGGTTCTCCGTCAGCGTGAACGGGCCGGACGGGCAGCCGTCCTCCGCCGTCGTGACGCTCATCGGGATCACGCTGCTGAGCGTCGCCCCGGCGCTGATGCTGATGATGACGTCGTTCACGAAGATCTTCGTCGTCCTCGCGATGACCAGGAACGCGCTCGCGCTGCAGTCGATCCCGCCGAACCAGGTGCTCGCGGGCCTGGCGCTGTTCCTGTCCCTGTTCGTGATGGCGCCGGTGATCGGGCACATCAACGACGACGCGCTCCAGCCCTACCTGGCGGGGCACATCGACTTCCAGCAGGCCGTCGACATCGGCACGAAGCCGCTCCGGACGTTCATGCTGCACCAGACGCGCGAGGAGGACGTCGCGCTCATCACCCGCGCTGCCGGTCAGGACAACCCGAAGACGATGGCCGACGTGCCGATGACGACGGTCATCCCGGCGTTCATCATCTCCGAGCTCCGCAGCGCGTTCATCATCGGGTTCGTCATCTTCATCCCGTTCCTCGTCATCGACCTCGTCGTCTCCGCGGCGCTGATGTCGATGGGCATGATGATGCTCCCGCCGGTGATGATCTCGCTGCCGTTCAAGATCCTGCTCTTCGTGCTGGTCGACGGGTGGGGATTGATCATCAAGTCGCTCATCGAGAGCTACCAGGTGGTGCACTGATGGACCAGCAAGCCGTCATCGACCTCGTCCTGCAGGCCCTCATGGTCGCGGGCAAGCTCGCCGCACCCGTCCTCGTGACGTCGCTCGTCGTGGGCTTCGCGATCTCGCTGTTCCAGTCGGTCACCCAGATCCAGGAGGTGACGCTCTCGTTCGTCCCGAAGGCCCTGGCCGTCGCCGTCGCGCTCGTCGTCTGCGGCAACTGGATGATCTCGGAGATGGTCGCGTTCACGCACTTCGCGTTCGACCAGATCCCGAAGCTCCTCGGGGTGGGCTGATGGAACTCTCCATCGACTTCGACTCGCTCGAGGGCACCATGCTCGCGGGCGTGCGGATGATCGCGTTCTTCGTGATCGCGCCGCCGTTCTCGTACAAGGCGTTCCCCGCGACGGTCAAGGTGATCCTCGCGCTCGGCCTCGCCGTCGGCGTCGCGCCACGGGTCACCGCCGGGTACGAGTCGCTCGACACCGGGGCGTTCGTCATCGCCCTCGTGACGCAACTCGTCGTCGGCCTGGTGCTCGGCTTCCTGGTGTACCTCGTGTTCGCGGCGGTGCAGTCCGCCGGCGCACTCATCGACCTGTTCGGCGGGTTCACGCTCGCGCAGGCGTACGACCCGCAGTCGCAGGTGAACGGCGCGCAGTTCACCCGGCTGTTCCAGATGGCCGCGCTCGCGCTGCTCTTCGCATCGGGCGGGTACCAGCTCATCGTCGCCGGACTCGTCCGGTCGTTCGACGCGGTGCCGCTCGTGGACGGGTCCTTCGCGCTCGGCGGGGTGGCGTCCGTGCTCGTCACGGCGCTGTCCCAGATGTTCCTCGCGACGCTGCAGATCGCCGGCCCGCTCGTGGTCGTCCTGTTCCTCGCCGACGTCGGCCTCGGACTCCTGACCCGTGTGGCACCGGCGCTCAACGCCTTCCAGATGGGCTTCCCGATCAAGATCGGCCTGACCGTGATCTTCGCCGGCGCGCTCTTCATGGCGCTGCCGTCGATCGTCTCGTCGCTGACCGGTGACGCCGTGCAGGCGATCACGGGGAGGGGGTGAGCATGTCCGACTCCGGTGAGAAGTCCGAGAAGGCCACCGCCAAACGGATGAAGGAGGTCCACAAGAAGGGCCAGCTCGGCCGTTCCCAGGACCTCGGCGCGTGGATCGGCATCGCCGTCGCCGCGCTCATGGTGCCGGCGACCATCGGCAAGGCAGCCGCAGCCGGGCAGGCGCAGATGGACGCCGTGCGCGTCGTCATCGCCGACCCGACGATCGGCACGATGCGCGGGGTGTTCGACGAGGCGATGGGCTCGCTCGCGGCGACGCTCGGCCCGATGCTCCTCGTGGTGCTCGTCGGCGTCACAGCGGCCGCCGTCGCACAGGGCGGCGTGCACTTCCGTTCCCTGGCCCCGACGCCCGAGCACTTCGACCCCGTGCAGGGAATCAAGCGGGTGTTCGGGACCCAGGCGCTCTGGAACGGCGTGAAGGCCCTCGTGAAGACCGCGGTCGTCGGCCTCGTGCTCTGGTTCGCCGTCCAGGGGCTCGTCCCCGTGCTCATGACGAGCGGATCGCTGCCCCTGTCCGCCGTGCTCTCCGCCGCCGGTGAGGGCGCGGGGACCCTGTTGCGCGCCGCCATCGCCGCCGGGCTGGTGCTCGCAGCGCTCGACGTGTTCGTCGTGATCCGCCGGAACCGGAAACGCACCATGATGACCAAGCGCGAGGTCAAGGACGAGAACAAGACCGCAGAAGGCGACCCGCTCGTCAAGGGCCAGCGGCGATCCCGGCAGCTCGCGATGAGCCGGAACCGGATGATCCAGTCCATCGGCACCGCGGACGTCGTGATGACGAACCCGACGCACTACGCCGTCGCGCTCAGGTACGAGCCGGGCAAGTCCGCGCCACGCGTCGTCGCGAAGGGCGCGGGTCCCGTCGCGTCGCTCATCCGCGACCGAGCGCTGGAGGCCCGGGTGCCGATCGTCCGCGACGTCCCGCTGACCCGTGCCCTGCACGCGGCGTGCGAGCTCGGGCAGGAGGTCCCCGTCGACCTCTACACGCCGGTCGCCCGGGTGCTCTCCTTCGTGATGGCGCTCAAGGCCAAGGGCGCCGCCGCCGGGACGCACGCACCACCGCGGCCGACCACGCCGGACGAGGTCGCCACCGTCCTCGACCCGGCGACCCTGACCGGGGACCTCCGCCCCCGCAAGCTCCGCACGCCCCGCACGAACCCGTCTCCCGAAGAGGTGCCAGCATGAACCGCAAGGACCTGCCGAAGCTCGCCGTCCCGGTCTTCATCGTCGGCATCATCCTGCTGCTGATCCTGCCGGTGCCGTCCTTCCTGCTGGACTTCCTGATCATCTGCAACATCCTGCTGGCGCTGGTGATCCTGCTGACGACGCTGTTCGTGAAGAAGCCGCTCGACTTCTCGGTGTTCCCGTCGCTGCTCCTCGTCGCCACGCTGTTCCGGCTCGGGCTCAACGTCGCGTCGACCCGGCTCGTGCTCGGCGAGGGCTTCGCCGGCGACGTGATCCAGGCGTTCGGTCACGTGGCGGTCTCCGGCTCGATCATCATCGGCGCGGTGATCTTCCTGATCCTCGTCGTCATCCAGTTCGTCGTCGTGACGAAGGGCGCAGAGCGCGTCGCCGAAGTCGGGGCACGCTTCACCCTCGACGCGATGCCCGGCAAGCAGATGGCGATCGACGCCGATCTGAACGCCGGCCTCATCACCGACGTGCAGGCGAAGGAGCGTCGCGCCGCGGTCTCCGCCGAGGCCGACTTCTACGGCGCGATGGACGGTGCGTCGAAGTTCGTCAAGGGCGACGCGATCGCCGGCATCCTCATCATCGTCATCAACCTGATCGGCGGCATCGCGATCGGGATGCTGCAGAACGGCCTCTCGATCACGGACGCGCTGTCGAAGTACGGCATCCTCACGATCGGCGACGGGCTCGTCACGCAGATCCCCGCGCTCCTGATGGCCGTGTCGACCGGCATGATCGTGACCAGGTCCGGTGCCGAGTCCGAGATGGGCTCGTCGGCTGCGACGCAGCTCGGACAGTCCAGGAACGCGCTCATGATCGCCGGGGTGGCAGCGATCGCGATGGGGTTCATCCCCGGCATGCCGATCCTGCCGTTCCTGCTCGTCGGTGCGACGCTCCTCTTCACGGGCTGGCGCATCGGGCGGAACGCCGCCCGCGCTGAACAGCAGGCGGAGCAGCAGCAGGCACTCGAAGCCGCTGCACCCGCCGGCGACTCCCCGGAGGACCTCGTCGAGCAGATGCGCGTGCACGCCCTCGAGATCCTGCTGGCGCCCGACCTCGTCGACATGGTGTCCGGCGCGTCGGACGACCTGCTCGGCCGGGTCCGGGCACTCCGCCGGAAGATCGCGATGGACATGGGCGTCGTGGTGCCGCCGGTCCGCACCCGGGACAGCATCGATCTGCCGCCGTCGACGTACGCGATCCGGATCGCCGGCGTCGAGGCCGGTCGTGGCACGGCTCCGGCACGCAGCGTCCTGGCGCTCGGCGACCAGCTCGACGGGCTCCCGGGAGACGCCACCGTCGAGCCGGTGTTCGGGCTCGCTGGCAAGTGGGTCCCCGCCGAGCTCCGGCACGCCGCGGAGATGACCGGCGCCACCGTGATCGACCGTGTCTCCGTCCTCGTCACCCACCTGCAGGCGGTCATCGGCGACAACGCCGCGCGCCTGCTCACCCGCGAGGACGTCAAGGTGCTCACGGAGGGCGTCAAGCAGGTCAACCCCGCCGCGGTCGAGGAACTCGTGCCGGGCATGCTCTCGATGGCCGAGCTCCAGCGCGTCCTGCAGGGGCTGCTCGTCGAGCGCGTCCCGATCAACGACCTCGGCCGGATCTGCGAGGCGCTGACCCTCCGGGCGAAGGTCTCGACCGACCCGGAGGGGCTCGTCGAGGCCGCACGCGCCGCGCTCGGCCCGGCGCTGCCTGCACGCCACCTCGAGGAAGGCGTGCTCCGCGTCATCATGATCGACCCGCTGCTCGAGCAGTCGATGCTCGAGGGGCTCCGGCCGTCCGAGCAGGGGACCCAGATCGTCCTCGACGCGCACCGCATCGAGCAGGTCCTGGGCTCCGTGCGCGATGCCGTCCGGAACGTCGAGGAGCAGGGCCTCTCCGCCGTGCTCGTCTGCGCACCGCAGCTCCGCCCGGCCGTGCACCGGATGGTGTCCGCGCAGTCGAACGGCCTCGCCGTGCTCTCCTACCAGGAGGCCACGGCAGCGGGATCCACCATCGAGACCGTGGGAGTGGTCCGTGCCGCCGACCCGATTGCAGCGTAGCGCCGCGACGCTCGACGACGTCCGCGACGCCGTCCGCGCCGAGTTCGGCCCCGCCGCCAGGATCGTCTCGGCCGAGAAGGTCACGAGCGGCGGGATCGGCGGGCTGTTCCGCCGTGCGCACGTGGAGGCGACCGTCGAGGTGCTCGACACCACCGACGTGCCGACGGCGCGGGTCGCGATCGCCGACGGTCCGTCGGTGCGCGTCGGGATCGCCGCCCTGCTGGCCGACGCCGACGAGGCCGAGGCCCGCATCGCCGCAGCCGACGGCACGTCGTCGACGCGTGCCGACGCGTTCGCGTCGGTGCTCGACGGCTTCGTCGCCGACGGGATCGCACCCGGCCCCGTGGCGGGCGCGGGTGGTCCCGTGGGCGCCGATCCGAGCCTCCAGACCGGTGCTGCGGTGATGCCGGGAGGCCCGTCCTCCGTCACCGACGTCGACGCGGCCGCGTCGCGACGCGTGCTGGCCGCGGGGCGGCCGTCGGTGCCGGCCGTGCTGTCGGCCGACGGTGACCTCGTCGTGCTCGTCGGCCGCGCCGGGGACGTCGACGCCGCCGCCGGGCTGTTCGCGGCGCGGCACGACCTGCGTGCGACCGATGCCAGCGATCGCCGGGGCGGGATCCTCGCCAGGGCCGACGGCGTCCGCGAGGGGTACGCGCTGCTCGGGGTCGCGACGTGGGACGACCGCCGGACGCTCGACGGTCTCGTGCCCGACCAGGTGTGGGTCGTCGTGGACGCCGGGCGGAAGACCGAGGACAGCCGCGCCATGGTGTCGGCGGTGGCGTCCGCGGTGACCGTGGCCGGTGTGCTGTCGATCGGGGCGTCCGAGACCGCGACGCCGGACTCCGTGCACGAACTCGGCCTGCCGGTCCGCGTGCTCTGACGGATTGCTTCCGGCGGTCGCTAGGCTGTCCGGGTGCTGGTACTCACGCGGAAGGTCGGCGAGCGGATCCTCATCGGGGACGACATCGTCATCACGGTGCTCGACTCCCGCGGCGACGGCGTGCGCATCGGGATCGATGCGCCCCGCGGCGTGAAGATCCAGCGCGAAGAGGTCGTCCGCGCTGTGGCCGAGGCCAACGTCGAGGCGACGCGGACCGCGTCCGACGATGCCGAGGCGCGGCTGCGCGAGGCACTCGGCGGCGGAGCCGGTCCGTCGTCTCCGTCTCCGTCCTCGGACTGAGGGTCAGGGGAGCAGGACCGCCGCCGCTGCCGCGCCGGCCCAGAGCATGCTCGTCAGGGTGCCGACGATGAAGCGCTCGCGCGCCTCGGCACTGTCGAGTTCGGAGAACCTGCCGAGCCCCTTGATCGCGATCACCGCTGCGATGAGCTCCAGGTGACCGATCGCGGCCGCGCCGATCACGGCGAAGCGCTCGAGGTCCCCGATGGCGGCACCACCGCGGAGGACCTCCTTGGTCGTCGGCGTCGCTCCCGTCGCGGTGGCACCGCGCGCGGCGGGACCACTCGACGCGACCACGAGGATGCCGCCGTGTGTCCCAGCGGGGATCGTGGTCCGCGTCGAGAGCCGGAGCGCGGCGTTCGTGACGGCGCTGCCCGCGACGATGCCGAGGAGCGCGACGCTCAGCGCCGCGAGGGTGCCGAGCACGGTGGACGGCGGCGCCGGCCGGACGTCGAACGCCGTGAGGGCGAGTGCGCCGAGCACGATGACCGCGGCGGGGACCGCGCGGACCACGGGGCCGAGCCGGGGGAGCACGGAGAACACGGCGGCCGCGAGGGTGACGACCACGAAGCCGACCCATGCTGCTTCCACGCCGATCATGCCGGTTCGTCCGCGTCCGCGAGCAGCCGGACGAGGGCCGCGTGCAGGACGTCCTCGTCGCGCAGGTCTGCGGCGGCGAACCGCTTCGCGACCGCCTGGGGGGTGATGCCGAGCTCCTCGGCGGCATCGGGACGCGAGACCCCCTTCGCGAGCAGGTCGGCCAGCTGCCAGCCCTCCGGCGATCGTCGGGCACGGAGCCGCACGGTCTGTCGGAGGATCGGCTCCACGTCGTTCCCCCGCAACCGCCGATCAGGGTCGATCTCGACCGCGAGGTGCTCGGGGTTGCGCTTCGCCCGCTCCACGGCGTCGCGGGCGCGGATGAACGCGGAACCAGAGGCGGCGCGGGTGGAGGCGGGCAGTGGCTCGTCCACGTCGCCGATGCCGATCCCGATGCTCCACCCGCCGGTTCGGGTCAGGCGCAGCAGTGCGTCGAGGGTGGTCTCCGGCGAGCTCGTCAGCAGCTGGAACTCGTCACCCGCGGTGCGTTCGGGGGCGAGCACGACGTCGTCGAGCGCGCCGAGGAGTTCGCGCATGGTCCCCTCGACGCGGTCGTCGCCGTTCCGACTGTCGACCTGATCGACGGTGAGTGCGTACATGGCCACCTCCGCGATCAACCATACAAGGTTGATAATGCCGAAATCAACCCGCTGAGGTTGATCACGGACGCGGCTTCTTCTCCTGCTCCGGCAGCCGTCCCGCGGCGCGCTCTGCGGCGAACCACGCACGGGCCTCGTCCTGGCGCCGCTGCTCCGCGCCGAGGGCGATCGGCGCGCGGACGTGCTCCGGCTCGTAGCCGAACGACTCGATGAGCTGGGGGACCAGCGGACGGATCCGGGCGATGAGCCGGTCGATGTACGCCGACACCGCACGGGCACGCTGTGCGGACAGCCGTCCGTGCAGCAGGTACCACTCGAGGTGCTGTTCGAGCAGCCCGAGCGCGAACAGGTCGCGGAGCCAGACCAGCGCGCGGCGGGTGTCGCCGACCGGCACCTCCTCGATGGCGTCGGTGAACGCCTCCCACTGCATGAGTTCCGCGTGCGCCTTGGACGCCTCGATGAGCTCGTGCTGCGACCGGTTCAGGAGCAGGGCCTGCCGTGCGCGGTCCTTGCCCGCGGTGTTCAGGCGCATGCCGATCTCGGCGACCATCGTGTCCACGCGACCGCTGAGCAGGTCGCGCTGCGTCGCGGGGTCACGGAGATCGGCCACGCTGGCGGCGAGCGACCCGCGGTCCTTCGCGGTCTGCCCGAGGCGACGGATGCCGCTCGCGTCGGCGAGCTTCGTGCCGACCTGGGCGGCGACGAACTTCGCGGTCGAGGCGGCGTCGCGGGGCGCCTGCTTGCGGAACTCGGTGAGGAGCCGCTTGCCGACCAGCTGGAGGAGCACGGTGTTGTCGCCCTCGAACGTCACGTAGACGTCGAGGTCGGCGCGGAGGCTCGTGAGCCGGTTCTCGGCGAGGAAGCCGGCCCCGCCGCACGCCTCGCGGCACTCCTGCAGGGTGTCGAGCGCGTACCAGGTCGACATCGACTTGAACGCGGCCGCCTCGGTCTCCAGGTCCTCGCGGCGCTCCGGGGTGTCCAGTCGGCCGCTGAACACGTCGTCGAAGGTGCGCAGGAGCTTCTCGTGCGCGAACGACTGTGCGAACACCGTCGCGAGTCGGGGGATGAGCCGGCGCTGGTGGCGTCCGTAGTCGAGCAGGACGCCCTCCTCGCCGCCGCCGGTGGGGAACTGCCGGCGCTGCATCGCGTAGGTCAGGGCGATCTGCAGGCCGATCTTCTGCGCCACCACCGCTGCGCCGTCGAGCGAGACACGGCCCTGCACGAGGGTGCCGAGCATCGTGAAGAACCGACGCCCGGGGGACTCGATCGGCGACGAGTACGTGCCGTCCTCGGCGACGTCGCCGTAGCGGTTCAGCAGGTTCGTGCGGGGGACCCGGACGTGGTCGAAGTGCAGTCGGCCGTTGTCGATGCCGTTCAGACCGCCCTTGACGCCGTCGTCCTCGCCGCCGACACCCGGCAGGAACTCGCCGTCGTCGTCGCGGAGCGGCACGTAGAAGGCGTGTACACCGTGGTCGACGCCCTGGGTGACGAGCTTCGCGAACACGACGGCTGCTTTGCCGTGCAGCGCAGCGTTGCCGATGTAGTCCTTCCACGCACCGCGGAACGGCGTGTGCACGACGAACTCCTGCGTGTCCGCGTCGTACGTCGCCGTCGTCGCGATGTTCTGCACGTCGGAGCCGTGGCCGGTCTCCGTCATGGCGAAGCACCCGGGCACGTCGAACCCGATGATGCCGGGGAGGAACTCGCGGTGGTTCCGCTCGGTGCCGAGGTGGTGGACCGCGGAGCCGAACAGCCCCCACTGCACGCCGGCCTTGATCTGGAGCGACGGGTCCGCGGTCGTCAGCTCCTCGAAGGCCGCGAGGTTGCCGCCGTGGTTGTCCTGGCCGCCGAGCTCCGGCGGGTAGGGGCGCTGGATGGCGCCGTTCTCCTGCAGGATGCGGAGCTGGTCGAACGCGCGGGCACGGTGTTCGGCGATCGTGAGCCCCTCGACCTTGTGCAGGGCGGGGTCGCGGACCAGACGGCGGGAGATGCGGCGGTCCTCGGCCCAGCGGCCGAGCAGGTGCTCCGCGAGCAGGTCGACGTCGATGCGCACGTCCGTGTCGGTCCCGGCCTTCGGGGTACCGGCTGCCGGGTCTCCGGTGGCGTCGGCCTTCGGGATCCCTGCGCTGCCGGTGCTGCCGGTGTTCGTGACGGGTGCGGTGTCGACCATCGTGCGCTCTCCTGAACTGCTCTGTCCTCGTGCTGCCGGTGTTGCCGTTCCAACCTAGGCACCCACGCCGAGTGCCGCACGAGAGCCGTGCGCGGCCGACAACGCGGCGCACGTGACGCAGCGGAGGGGTGGTGGGAACCCTCCAATCACATCGCAACCGCGTGCTCTGAGGACCACTCGACGATTGGGCGCGTCCCCCGGATGCGGGGCAGACTGGCCGCCATGTCAGGCACCTCCGCCCCCGGGCACGACACGCAGCAGCGCAAACGGACGTTCTTCGGCCAGCCCTTCGAGCTGTCCACACCGTTCGCGGTCGAACTCTGGGAGCGGTTCTCGTTCTACGGGATGCAGGGCATCGTCCTGATCTACATGTATTACACGGTCTCGCGGGGCGGCCTGGGCATCGACGAGCACGTCGCGGCCGGGATCATGGGGGCCTACGGCGGCGCCGTGTACCTCTTCACCATCATCGGGGCGTGGATCGCCGACCGCTTGATCGGAGCGGACCGGACGCTGTTCGCCAGCGCGATCGTCGTGATGTGCGGACACATCGCCCTGGCCGTGCTGCCAGGCGTCACCGGCGTCGGCGTCGGTCTGGTGCTCATCGCGCTCGGGTCCGGCGGACTCAAGGCCACGGCGACCACCATCGTCGGCGGGCTGTACTCGAAGGAGGACCCGCGTCGCGACGCCGGGTTCTCGCTGTACTACCTCGGCGTCAACATCGGCGCGTTCTTCGGTCCGATCCTCACCGGCCTGCTGCAGTCGTCGCTCGGGTTCCACTTCGGATTCGGTCTGGCCGCCGTCGGCATGGCAGCCGGCCTGATCCAGTACGGCATCCGCCGCGGCAAGCTGCCCGACAGCGTCCGGCACGTCACGAACCCACTCGAGAAGCGCCGCTACCCGATGGTCGGGGTGCTCGTGCTCGTCGGCCTCGCGATCGTCGTCGTGGCCGTCCTAACGGGGCTGCTCAACGTCGACAACCTGCCGCTCGTCGTGGTCGGGATCGTCATCGCCGCCACGATCGTCTACTTCGTCGTGATCCTGTCGAGCGGGCTGACGAAGGACGAGCGCTCCCGGGTGTTCGCCTTCATCCCGCTGTTCATCGGCAGCGCCGTGTTCTGGTCGCTCTACCAGCAGCAGTTCACCGTCGTGACGATCTACTCCGACCAGCGCCTCGACCGGAGCATCTTCGGGTGGGAGATGCCGGTGTCGTGGGTGCAGTCGATCAACCCGATCATGATCATCGTCCTGTCCGGCGTCTTCGCGGCGATGTGGACCAAGCTGGGCGACCGCCAACCGTCCACCCCGACGAAGTTCGCGCTCGGCACCGGGATCATGGGCATCGCGTTCCTCCTCTTCCTGCCCTTCGTCGGCACCGGGCGGAACGGCACACCCGTGCTCGTGCTCGTCGGCATCCTGCTCGTCTTCACCATCGCCGAGCTCCTGCTGTCCCCGATCGGGCAGTCCGTCGCGACGAAGCTCGCACCGCCGAAGTTCCAGACGCAGATGGTCGCGCTGTTCTTCCTGTCCGTGTCGCTCGGCACGGCCGTCACCGGTGTGCTGTCGAAGTACTACGACCCGGAGCACGAGGCGCCGTACTTCGCGATCCTCGGCCTCGTCGCCGTCGCGGTCGGTGTGCTGCTCCTCGTGTCCGCCCGCCCGGTGCTCCGCCTGATGCGCGGGATCCGATAGCCTGGACGTGGCCACAGCGACGCGCTGGACAACGGCCCCCTGAACGAGGAGAGATCACATGCTGGAGCTCGTCGGAGCAGTCGTCATCGGCATCGGCGTCGTCGGTGGTGTGTTCACGTGCATGGCCATCAGCGCCATGATGAAGAGCGGTTCCGAGGAGTACTAGGCCTCCACCGGCACCAGCTGACGACTCAGGACGGTCGCGCGCTCGAAGGGGCCGCGGCCGTCCTTCGTGTACACGGGCTCGTCGAACGCGACGGTCCACGACAGGGGCTCGCCGACACCGGGGTATCCGACGATCTGGTTGCCGCCCGGCGCGACGATGAGGCCGATCGGTTCCGCGCTGCCGTCCGCCTCGACCCACTGCTCGCCGCCCTCGGTGGTGTCCACCACGCGGACGAGTGCCCCGATCCCGAGTCCGGCCCCGCGGGGTCCGCGCAGTTCGTCGTCGCTCGGGCGGCGTCTCCGGTTCCAGATCACGCCGTCACCGTACCGTGCCACCCCCGGACGGCACCTGCAGGTGTGCGCTGCCCCCGCCCGCCGGCCTGCCCGCCTCGAGTGGCCGCAACACCCCGTGCGCGGTGCGCCGAGTGGTCACGAAGTGTTGCCCGCGGCGCTTCGTTCCGACGGGATGCGACCGCTCGGCAGCAGTGAGCGGGGTGTCGTGACCGGTCGACGCGCCTGGCCACGCCGGGCTCAGGACGCCGACGGGACGCGCACGATCTCGGTGATGGACGAGTGGCCGGTCTCCGGGTGCTTGCGCATCGACAGCAGCCGCTCCATCGAGGGCTCCAGCGCCGTGACCTTGTCGAGCGGAGCACTGACCACGAGCTGGAACCCGAGCCGGAGCCACGCCGTCACGGCACGCCCGGCGAACTCCGAGTCCGCCTTGATGAACGCCTCGTCGAGGAACACCGGTGCGAACCGGGGTCGGGGACGGGTCTCGTCGCCGAGCTGGTACCGGAGCGCAGCCCCCACGATGAACGCGACGAGCTCCTGCGTCTCACCGCCGGACTTGTCGCCGAGCGAGGAGTAGACGCCGAGGTCGTTGCCGTCGGTGTCGTACCGCACGGCCGTGATCTCCATGTGCCGACGGACGTCGAGCACGGCATCGCGCTGGGTCGTCCGTCCTCGTGGCGCATCCGCGTCGACCCGGATGACCGCCATGAAGCGCCGGAGCCGCCGGAACCGGGTCTCGAGCACGTCGTCGGTGAGCTCGGCGTCGACCGAGGCCGACAGCGCACGGAGCTCGCGACGGAACTGCGAGACGTCCTCGCGCGTGACCCGGCGGATGACGATCTTCAGACGGTCCCGGTTCGCACCGAACGGCAGGTCGCGGAGGATCTCGTTGACCGGCTCCAGCCGCTCCTCGATCTCGACGACCGCACGGTCGAACGCCCCGGCGAGCGGGACCAGGTCCTCGCCACTCCACTGCGACAGACGTCGACGCCACTCGCTGCGCCGTGCGTGCAGCCCCGTCGCCACGATCTGGTCGAGGATCGCGCGGTAGTCGGGGTACGACGCGACGCCGGTGCCGAGGTTCGGGTCGTGCCACGCGTCCTGGTAGCGCTGGAAGGTCAGCGTCATGGCGTTGGACGCCGACGCCGCCCCGTCGAGGGCCTGCGAGAGTCGTTCCTCGAGTCGTCGGCGCAGCCGCTTCGTCGCGTCGTCGAACCCGTCGACGGTGTCCGGTGCTCCGACCTCCTCGAACGTCTCCTCGAGCAGGTGCGCCTGTTCCTCGTCCGGCACCGCGGTGGGCGTGGACTCGAACCGCTCGAGGATCTCGGCGGCGGCGTCCTGCCCGTCGACGAGCACCGCGTGGCGCTCCTCGAGCCGTGTGACCGTGAGCCGCGCGGCCGATCGACGGTCGGAGGCCTCGTCGAGCGCCGCCCGCAGCTTCGCGACCGACGCCCGGAGCGTCCGCAGCCCGTCGTCGGCGGCGAGCACGGCCTCCCGTTCCTCGGCCAGGCGCGTCAGCGACGCGTCGACGCCGGCGACGTCGATGCTCTCCCACGTCGTGTCGACCCGGTGCTGGTGGGCGGCGCGAAGGGCCTCGAGTGCCGCGATGTCCTGCGCGACGTCGGTCCGGCGGGCCTCGAGCGCGGTGAGGTCCTCGGCGATGGAGGCGAGTTCGGTCTCGACGGCGACGACGCGGGCCTCGTTCGTGAAGCCGATGACGTTCGCCTGGCGGCGGTCGCCGTGCGCGCCACGTCGGCCGTCGCGGAGCTGCCCTGATTCGGTCACGCGGCGGCCGCCACCACCCAGTTCGGCGGCGGAGGACACGCAGCGGGCGTCGATCCGGTCGGACTCGATGCGCGAGCGGACCCACGTGCTGAAGGGGGAGTCCTTGATCGCGAGCTTGCCGGACACCATGGACCGGTCGCCGTCGAGGTCAAGGTGCGGACCGGACGGGACGCCCTCGAACTGCACCCGCACCCCGATGCGCAGCGAGTCGATCGCGGCGCTGAAGGAGTCGAGCTGGTCCTGGTCGACGAGCAGCGTGCGGGCGACGGGCGCGAGCACCGACTCGATCGCCGTGCGCCATCGTTCCTCACCGGGGAGGACGTCGAGCAGCTCGGCGACGAACGGCAGCGACGACGGGTCGATGCCGGCGGCGTTCGCCATCGCCACCCGTGCCTCGTGCATCGGCAGCGGCATCGCGCCCTGCCGGTGTTCGAGCGACTGGCGCTCCTGGCGCAGCGACCGCTCACGGTCGAGGAGCGGGTACTCCTCCCGCGTCAGGGCGTCCCGACGCTCGTCGAGCGCGGCGCGGGTGGCACCGAACGTGCCGAGGAACTCGTGCGAGTCCCGCTGGGCCGTGCCGAAGGCGGTCTCGGTCGTCGGCACCTCCCCGAGCAGTGCCGTCCGCGACTCGAAGGCCTCGCGCGCACGGAGCACGACCTCACGCTCACGCGTGCCGCGGTCGATGCGGTCCTCGAGCTGGGCGAGCGCGTTGCCGCCGGAGTCCCGGAGTCGGGCCTCGGCCTCCCGCAGCTCGATCTCGACCGCGGCGTGGCGAGCGGACGCCGCCTCGACCTCGGCTCGTGCGACGGTCCGGGAGCGCGAGTTGCGCGAGACCTCGTCGTCGAGCAGCGCACGCTTCCTGGTGGCCGTCCAGTGTGCGAACGGGGACACCTCGGAGCCGGTGGCGATGCCGTCGAGGGCCTCGGCGGCGGCGCGGGACCGTTCGATCTCCAGGTGCAGCTCGGTGATGGGGGAGAGGATCGCGACCTTGCGCTCCTCGGTGTCCATCGCCTCGTACGCCTCGTCGAGCGCGGCGAAGTGGGCGAGCGCCCGGTCGGCGGCCTCGTACGTGCCGGGGGTCTCGAGCACGAGCGACTTGTACAGCGAGTCGACCGTCGGCATGTGCTGCCCGGCCTGGATGCGGGCGAGGAGGCGCATCGCGCGGTTGCCGCCGCCGGAGTCGCCGATCCCGAGCCGCGTCTGCAGCGTGTACGCGAGCTCCTGGTAGGTGTCGCGGATGACGAGCCCCGGCACGCGTCCGGTGAGCTCGAGGTGGCTGAACCGGGACGGCACGAAGTCCTCGAGCCGACGCAGGTCGAAGTCGTCGTCCACGGTCGCCATGGTCATCTGGATGTCGCCGACACCACGGGCACGCTTCGGCACGATGTAGGCGCGCAGCACCGTGAACTGCCGCTCGTCGTCGTTCCGGAACGTGACGGCGACCGCACCCCACGTCGCCGTCTCGTCACCGCGGAGGTTCACGTCGCGGAGCGCCCCGGACTCCGGGTCGCGCCGGGAGTCGACCTTGCCGCGCAGGTACGTCAGCAGGTTGCGCTGGTCCGCACTCCGCGCCCGCCCGGTGGTCGCGTCGTTCGAGGCGCCGTTGAACGGCACGTCGGACGGCATCATCACGGCGAGGTACGCGTCCATGAGCGTCGACTTGCCGGTTCCGGACGCGCCGGAGATGAGCGTCGCGGCACCGGACAGCTCGACCCGGCGGTGGCCGTGGAAGCCGCCCCAGTTGACGACCTGCATGGACTCGGCGCGCCACTGCGCGACGGTGTCGAAGAGCGCCGGCATGCCGGCGGTGTCCATCCGGAAGTCGGTCACGACTCGTCCTCGTCTTCCGTCTCGTCGGGGTCGGTGTCGGTCTGGAGGCTCGGCTCGTCGCCGTCATCCGGCCCACGTTCTGCGGTGGTCACGTTGGCCAGCCACTGATCGAGTTCCAGGAGCCGCTCCAGCGGGAGCATGACCTCGACCACGCTCGCGATGCGGAAGCGGTCGGGGTCGCTCGTCTTGAGGAGCACCCGCGCGGTCACGAGGCGGTCGATGGCCTTCGCGACCCGGCCCTCGTCGCGCGTCTTGTCGGTCGCGGTGGCGGGCCGGAACCCGGCGACGTGCCCGAGGATCTCGGCCCGGTCGACGACGACCTGGTCCGGTCCCGGTCGGGCGTCGGCGCGGAGTCGCATGCGGAGGTAGACGAGGACGATCGTCTCCTCGCGCGTGTACGGGACGTCCCGAAGCAGCGTCGGGAACCCGCGGCGCTGGCTCTCCGACCGGGCCTGGCGCTTCCACGCGACCTCGCGGTCCCGGTCGACGTGCAGTTCGAGGAACAGGTCGTTCAGCCGGGACCGGAGCTGGTACTCGGCGTCGAGGACCGCGCGCCACTCGTCCGCGTGTGTGCGCGCGCTGATGTACGAGTGCCGGAGCAGCGCGACGAAGGCGCGACGCTGGAGCTCGTCGAGCCGGCCCTCGTCGCCCTCGAAGAGGGCGAAGCTGGACTCGTCACGCTCGTCGTCCTGCTCCACGGGAGTGGGGTCGTCGTACTCGTCCGTCTCGTCGACGGGAGCTGACGTCGTGTCGGTCACCGAGCCTCCAGGGTGGTGTCGTCGTCTGCGGACGGATCCCGCGGGGTCAACGCGGCCGTCGGCATGGTGAAGGCGACCGCCGTGCCGTCCGGGCGCACGGTCTCGTGCGCGACGGCTGCGGCCGCGGTCTCGAAGTCGTCCCGACCGGTCAGCAGGTGCGCCAGACCGAACAGCTCGACGGGACGCCGCTGCTCAGGGGGGAGCTCGTGGAACGCGCCGTCGCTGGTGGCCGCGGTGCTGAACCGGAGCGCTGCGCGCAGTTCGGTGAGGAGCGGGCCGCCGTGACGTCGGAGGGAGTCGACGTCGATCTCGTCGAAGACGTCGTCGTCCGGTTCTTCGATGGGTGGCGGGACCGCTTCGGTGTCCGGGTCGTAGAAGCGCTCGCGCAGGGTGCCGATCTCGGCGACCGGCGGCAGGAGCTCGAGGGGGAGCGTGCCGCGGGTGCTGCCGTCGCCCATCAGCGTCGCGAGCCGTCGGTTCACGCTCCGCAGGACCGCGTCGAGCTCGCGGTCACGGACGACGTCGTGCGCGACGATCTGGTCGCGCAGCGTCCCGGTGAGCAGGCGACGCTGGGCGAGGACGTCCTCGATGCCCTGCCGGAGGATGCTCACGGTGTTGCGGAAGGCCCGGCGCTCCGCGGCGTTGAGGGACTCGGCGAACGGGTGCTCGAGGATCGTCGCGATGTCGTCGCGGAGGCGCAGGAGCAGTGCGTCGTCGCGGAGGAGCTCGAAGGCACCCTCGAACGCCCGGCCCTCCGGCGTGGCCTCCATGAGTGTGTCCGTGCGTGCGAGGTAGTCGTCGAGGATCTCGCCGATCGGACGGACCTCGTTCCGGAAGTCCTCGACGATCTCGCGGTGCATCGACGCGACGGCTTCCTCGACGCGCTTGAAGTCGCTCGGGAGCTGGCGGATGAGGTCGGTGATGTTCGTGTAGCCGTCGCGCATCCGGTCGTCGTCGACGGTGGTCGGGGCGTCGCCCGTCGCCAGCCGGTCGCGCTCTGCCTGGAGTTCGGCGATCTGTGCGTCGATGCGGCGGATCTGCACGTCCGGGTCCGGCTCCGCCCTGGCGGCCCACCGGTGCACCGCGTCGACGATCATCGCCAGGCGGCTCTCGCTGATCAGGGCCCGGTCGGCGGACAGGGCGTCGACGAGGCTCAGCGCTTCGAGGGCGTGGCTCGTGAGGGAGTACTGCTCGTCACCGTCTGGGGAGTTCGACCGCACGAGCCACTGCGCCGCGACCCATTCACGGCAGAGCGCTCGGCCGTTCGGGCGCTTGTCATCGTCCTGCGGGTTCTCGCTCGCCGGGACCCTGGCGCCGGTCGCCTGCAGTCGTGCGACGTGCTCCTCGACCTGCAGGTGCATCCGGTCGGCGGGGACGTACTGCACGTCGCGGTCGAACACCGTGCGGAACACGGCGAGCACGACGGCGCTCGTCGGGCGGGACATGAGGCGCAGCGTCGGGCGGTCGAGCACCGCGCGCACGCGTGCGTACTCGAGGTCGACGTCGGTCATGCTGCCCTTGCTCTGGTGATCGGTTCGGGGACGAAAAGAGCCCGACGCGGTTGCGTCGGGCTCTTTTGGTTGTGGGCGATACCAGACTCGAACTGATGACCTCTTCGGTGTGAACGAAGCGCGCTACCAACTGCGCCAATCGCCCCTGCACTTGCGTGCGGATCGATAGTAGCGGATGTCGGGCGGTGTGCCGAACACGGCGGTGCTTCCGCGCGCGTCGGGGTGCTTCGTGTCGCCCCCGATGCCCCTCGATCCCCATGAACTCGGGGGACACGCCCGGTGAACACCCAGGATTTTGGAGAAACGCGTCGGAGTCGGATACAGTTTACGAGTCGCCGCGAGAGCGGGTCAGACATGCGGATGTGGCGCAGTGGTAGCGCATCACCTTGCCAAGGTGAGGGTCGCGAGTTCGAATCTCGTCATCCGCTCGAGTACTGGTTCCCTCGGGATCCGGTTTCTCACCAGAGGGTATCCCACCGTTCGGGTACTCACGGAGACGTGAACCTCGATGGTGGGGTGGCCGAGAGGCTAGGCAGCGGCCTGCAAAGCCGTCCACGCGGGTTCGAATCCCGTCCCCACCTCCAGAATTCAACTCTCTCTGGGCGATTGGCGCAGCGGTAGCGCGCTTCCCTGACACGGAAGAGGTCACTGGTTCGATCCCAGTATCGCCCACCACCTGAAACCCCCGGCCTCGGCCGGGGGTTTCGTCGTTCCTGCTACCGGGTCGGCGACGTCGCCGCGTACGGATCCGCGGCCACGTTCCCGTACACGGTTCGCCGGCGTCGGTCACGCACCACGCAGATGCCACGCGCCACGGCGAGGGCGACCACGACCGTGGCGATGCCGGCGAAGAGCCACCTCCACGATGCGTCGTCCTCGATGAGCAGCCGCACCGCGAACAATGCGAGCGGCGCGACGACGAGCACGCGGCGCGCCTCGGGCCACGTCGGCCGCCACAGCACCGTCATGCCCTTCTTCCACCGGCCGACCAGCACGTACGTCAGCAGCATGGCGAACGGCAGCAGCCCGAGCCAGTGCACGAGCGCGTCGGCAGCGTCCTCGTAGAACGGGTGCACGACCTCACGGGCGACTCCACCAGCCGCAGCGGCGGTGAGCACCACCCACATGCGAGCCTCCCACCGGCGGGGATGCCACCACGGGGTCCGCCACCAGGGCACCCGGGTCACCACCGACCGCCGGCGATCGTCCGCGCGACGGGGAAGACGGCGGTTCGCGGGCATCACGTGCTCGCGGCCTGGACGACGGCGATGGCGGACATCACGAACCCGATCACCGCGGCGATCCGCCACACGAGCCCGTCGCCTGTTCCACCGACGACGAGGACGGCGACGGACGCCAGGACCGCAGGGATCATCAGGATCGGCACGACGACCTTGAGGGACTTGACCAGTGCGATGCGCGTGCGGACGTGCGCGTCGTCGGGCAGGGCGGCCATCGCCGGCTGGACACCCCACCGGACGATCAGCTCCTCGCCGGCGAGCAACCCGACGAGGACCAGCTGGGCCACGAGCAGGGCGTTCACGTGCGGTCCTCGGCATGATCGGTGCCGACGGTGGGGATGGTGTCCACGATGTTCCCTTCGTCCAGGAACGATCATCGTCCACGGTGGACCTGAAAGACATTTGCAGATCGCGACAGTCGGACGTACGATCTGAAAATCCACTTCAGATCGAGGAGTCGCTGTGCAGGAGAACCGTCCGAACCTCGCCGATCCCGGCGTCCTCGACGCACTGTCGCACCCGGTACGGCTCGACGTCCTGGGGTACCTGGCGGCATCGGGCCCCGCGACGGCGTCGCAATGCGCCCGGGCGGTGGGCGACACGCCGTCGAACTGCAGTTACCACCTCAGGGTGCTCGCGTCCCACGGACTGGTCGAACCGGACCCGTCGGGCGACGGCCGGTCCAGGCCGTGGCGGACGAGCATCACCGGCTTCACCACCGACGACGTCGATCCGGCGGACGTGGCGGGACTGGACCGGATGTTGGCGGCGTCGGTCGAGCTCGACCACCACCTCCTGCGCGAGTACCTCCGCGGTCGGGACGCGGTCCCGGGGGTTTGGCAGGCAGCGGACGTCCACGCCAGCTACGGGCTCGCGCTGACACCGACCGAACTCGCCGAGGTCGTCGCGCGGCTCGATGCCGTCGTCCGGCCGTACATCCAGGCCACGCGGGCGAACACCCCCGGTGACGCCGAACACGTCCACCTCTCACTCAGCGCGTTCCCGCGGCTCGGGTTCCGCCCCGACCGATGACGAGCACGCCGCCGGCCACGCGCCGTGGCTTCGCAGGCTCGGCGATGGTGGTACCGGCGTTCCGACGGCTCTGGCTCGCGGGGCTCGTGTCGGACACCGGCGACTGGCTGATGTTCATCGCGTTGCCGCTCGTCGTCCTCCGACTCACCGGATCGGCCGTCGGGACGTCGTTCGCGTTCCTCCTCGAACTCGCCCCGCCCGTGCTGCTCGCCCCGGTCGTCGCGCGGGTCACCGACCGGCTGCCACACCGGCGCGTGATGGTCGTCGCGATGCTCGGTCAGGCCCTCACCCTCCTGCCGCTGCTCCTCGTGCACGACCGGTCGGAGCTGCCGCTCGTCTACGCCGTCATCGTCGCCCAGGCGTCGTTCGGCGCGTTCTTCCTGCCGGCCAAGAACGCGCTCCTCCCGACGCTCGTCGGGCTCGATCGGGCGAACTCGGCGAATGCCCTCGTCGGGCTGAACAACGACCTCGGCCGGATCATCGGTGGCCCGCTCGGCGGCGTGCTGCTCGCGGTCGGGTCCATCGGCACGGTGGCGCTCGTCGACATGGCCTCGTACGTGGTCGCCGCTGCCCTCGTCCTCAGCGTGCCGCACGGGCGACGCGTCGATCCGGCTCCGCCTGCTTCCCCCATCCCGATCGGACCGAACACCGGCGGCGTCCTCCGTGCCCTCGGCGACCGTGCAACGCGGCACCTGGTCCTGGTGAGCACGGTCGCGTCGATCGCGCAGGGGCTCTTCCTCGTCCTGTTCGTCTTCTTCGTGACCGACGTCATCCGTGGCGACGCGGCAGACGTCGGCCTGCTGCGCGGAGTACAGGCGATCGGGGCGATCGGCGCCGGCCTCGCACTGGGGGTCCTCGGCGCGAGGATCGACGCGCTCCGGCTCGCCCTCATCGGTGCGAGCACGTTCACGGTGATCACCGTCCTCGTGTGGAACGCGTCGTTCGTCACCCACGCCGTGCCGGTCTACGCCGTGCTCTTCGCGACGATCGGTGTGCCCGCGGTGTTCATGGGCGCCGGACTCACGAGTCTGCTGCAGCAGACGGTCGACGGCGCAGTCCGTGGGACGGCGTTCGCTGCGCTCGGGCTCGGGCAAGCGGTCGGTCAGGCGATCGGGATCACCGTCGCCGGTCTCCTCCAGGAACCGCTCGGCACCCTGCCGCTGCTGGAGGTCCAAGCCGCCGCCTACGCGATCACCGCGGTGCTGGCGTTCGTCCTGCTCCCACGGCGGTTCCGCAGCCCTCCCGGCTGACGACCGGCATCGCGGTGGCCGACCGGCGCGGCCATCCGCCGGACGGGAGGCTCGGTGCCGGCCCGCACCGTGCCTCCCGTCCGGCGGATGCGGGCCTACGATCGCTGGTATGCGTGTGGCGATCACCGGAGGGACGGGCGTCGAGCGGGACGCTCGGGTCTGACGTGGCGAACATCCTGGTGGTCGAGGACGACCCGGAGATGCGGTCGCTCGTCGAACGAGGGCTGACCGGCGAGGGGCACACGGTCACGGTCGTGGGCGACGGGATCGCCGCGCTCGTCGCCGCGCGCGCACAGTCGTTCGACGCGGCAGCGATCGACGTGATGCTGCCCGAGATGACCGGGTTCGAGGTCTGCCGACGACTCCGAGAGCTCGGGGAGGACTTCCCGGTGGTGCTCGTCACCGCACGTGACGCCGTGGACGACCGGGTCTTCGGGCTCGACTCCGGTGCCGACGACTACCTGACCAAGCCCTTCGCGATCGCCGAACTCAACGCCCGCATCCGCGCCCACCTCCGGCGGCGAGCTGCCGGGACCGCGACGATCGTGGAGGCGGGGACGGTCCGGCTGGACACCGTCGCGGTCCGTGCGTCGGTCCGCGGCCGCGACATGCCCCTGAGCGTCAAGGAGTTCTCGTTGCTCCGGTTCCTCGTCCAGGGGTCGCCGTCGCCGCGGACGCGAGCGGACGTGCTGCGGGAGGTGTGGGGGAGCGCCGAGCACTTCGACCCCACGATCGTCGACCAGTACGTCAGCTACGTGCGCAAGAAGCTGCACGCAGCAGGGGCCGACGTCGCGATCCGCACGGTCCGCGGCGTCGGGTACGCGCTGGAGGTCGTCGCATCCTGATGAACGTCTTCCGTCGACTGTCCATCCGCGCCCGCATCACGCTCGGGAGCCTCGTCGTCGGGGCCGTCGTACTGTGCGGCGTCGCCGTGGTGCTGCACGTGCAGATCGAGCGCGCGTCGCTGGCGTCGGACGCGTCGCTCGCGTCCGGCGACGCCGCCCCGTTCGTGTCGGACCTCCTCCACAACCCGGACGAGCCACCTGACCGGCCCGCCGAGGGTGTCCTCGTCGGCATCCGTTCCGCATCGGGACGGTGGGTGGTCGACTCGCTCCCCGCTGACGTGCGGTCCGTGCTGCCCACGGACGTCCCCGAAGGCGGAGTGACGCTCCGCACGGAAGCCGGGCACCGGGTGATGACCGTGGTGGGCACCCCGGTGGTGAACGACGACGGGGCCTTCGTGGTCTGGGCGGCGCACGACGGTCGCGCCGGCGAGGAGACGGTCGCGCGCGTCGACCGGTCGCTCGCGGTCGGTACGGTCCTTGCGCTGCTCGCGTTCGGCGCGGCCGCGTGGCTCCTGTCGACCCTCGCACTCCGACCCGTCGGGCGGATGCGCCGCACGGCCGAGGACCTCAGCGCCGGCAGGACGAGCGGGCACCTGCCGGTCGGGACGTCCGACGACGAACTCGCGGCGCTCGCGCGGACGCTGAACGCCTTCATCGACCGGCAGCGGGAGAACGCCGAGCGGGAGCGCCGGATGGTCTCGGACGCGAGCCACGAACTCCGGACCCCGCTGGCCGCGCTCACCGCACGGCTGGAGTTGGCGCACCGGTCGGCAGGCGACGCGGACGCGCTCGCCCGGGAGCTGCAGGCCGCTGAGGACGACGCCGCGCGGCTGGTGGCCCTCGCGAACACGATGCTCGAGCTGAGCCGGCTCGACGAGGCGGAGCCGGCGCCGCCGACCGCCGCCGCCGACCTCGTCACCGAGCTGATGGGCTCGATCGACCGGGCGCGGGCGGCACACGGCGCGGGAGACCGCGACATCGACTTCTCGGTCGCCGTCGACGCTCCGGACGAGCGGTACGGGGTCGAACCGGCAGCGTTCGCGCGGGTCGTCGACAACCTCGTCGCCAACGCCGTCGCCGCGGGGGACGCCCGCGGCGTGGTCCGGGTGCAGCTCGAACAGGATGCGACGCGCCGGCTCGTGCTGCGCGTGGTGGACGACGGCCACGGGGTCCCGGAGCGCTTCCTGCCGAAGGCCTTCGAGCGGTTCGCCCGAGCCGACAGTTCACGTCGGACGGCGCCGAGCGGGAACAGTACCGGGAGCGGTCTCGGGCTCGCGCTCGTCCGTGGGATCGCCGAGCGGGCCGGCGGGACCGCGTCGCTCCGGAACGGCGAGGAGCGCGGCGCGGTCGCGACGGTCGTGCTGCCCAGCACCGACGCCGATCCACGGCGAGCCTGATCACTCGAAGTCTCGAACGAAGTCCACGTCCCGTTCCGGGTTCCTCCCAAGGGCCGGTGTCGATGCTGAGCGTCACCCGATCACATGCTGGAGAGGAACGAGCCGATGATCGACACCGCTCGGCCCACGGCCCACCCGTTCACCGCGCCCCCGGCCACCGAACCCCTCGCCGTCGCGGCGCGTCGCCGCGACCGGTCCCGACGTCGTCGCAGTGCGACCACCGACCTGCTCGGGATCCTCGCCTGGATCTCCGCCGCGGTCGCCGTGGCGCTCTGGCTCGCGTCGCCCGGATCGCACTCGGTCGTCGGCATCGGTGGGTGGCTCACCGACGCCGGCATCGTCGCCGGGCTGATCGCGACCGACCTCGTCCTCGTGATGCTGGTGCTCGCCGCCCGGGTGCCGCTCATCGACCGCACCTTCGGGCAGGACACGGCGATCGCGGTCCACCGATCGCTCGGCAAGCCGGTGCTGTACCTGCTGCTGGCGCACGGAGCGCTCCTGACGCTCGGTTACGGCGCGTCGGCGGGCACCGGGCCGATCGTCGAGACGATCGCGCTCTTCTCGACGCCGGACATGCCGCTGGCGTACCTCGGGCTCGGCCTGTTCGTCGCCGTCGTGGTGTCCTCGCTCGTCGCCGTGCGTCGGCGCCTGCCGTACGAGGCCTGGCACGTCATCCACCTGCTCAGCTACGCGGCGGTGCTCGTCGCGCTGCCGCACATGCTGAGCGCGGGCAGCGTGCTCGCGGCAGGGACGTGGCAGCGGGCGTACTGGATCGCGATGTACGTCCTCGCGCTCGGCCTCATCGCCGTGTACCGGTTCGCGGTGCCGTTCGTCGTGACCGTCCGGCACCGGATCCGCGTCGTCGGCGTGGAGCCCATCGCCCCCGGTGTCGTGTCGATCCACCTCGCCGGGCGCGACCTCGACCGACTCGGCGCGCGCGGCGGACAGTACGGCGTCTGGCGGTTCTGGACGGCGACGACCTGGTGGCACGCCCACCCGGTGTCGTTCTCGGCGGTGCCCGGACGTGACCGGGCCCGCATCACCGTCCGGGACCTCGGCGCGGGGTCGTCGCGACTGGGTCGGATCCGGCCGGGGGCGTTCGTCTCGCTCGAGGGTCCGTACGGCCTCTTCACGAGCCGCGCCCGGACGGCGCCGTACCTGGCGCTCGTGGCCTCGGGGATCGGGATCACGCCCGTCCGAGCGTTGCTGGAGGACACCGACCTCCGACCGGGCGAGGCCACGGTGCTCCTGCGAGGACGCGATGCGCAGCAGCAGTACCTCTGGCGGGAGACCGCCGACCTGGCGGCGACGACGGGCAGCCGGCTCTTCGCGATGGTCGGACACCGTGCTCGGTCCCGGGCGACCTGGATGCCCGAGGAGGACCTCCGTCGCGGCGTCACCCTGCTGTCGGTCTTCCCGCGGCTGCTCGAGTCGGACCTGTACGTCTGCGGGCCCCGCGCCTGGTCGGACCTCGTCGTCCGCGAGGCCCGGCTCGCAGGGGTCCCCGAACACCAGATCCACCAGGAACGGTTCGAGTCATGAGGGCGCGCGCCGTCGTCGGGGGGATCGTGTCGTCGATCGCGGTCCTCGTCATCGGCTGGCAGCTCGGCGGCGAGCCTGCCGTCACCGCGCCGTCGCAGAGCACGACGTCCGGCAGCTCCGCGTCGGGGAGCGGATCGTCGGGGAGCGGGTCGTCCGGCAGCACGGCGTCGGGCACCGGCGGGTCGTCCGTCTCGGGCACGTTCACCGGTGATGCCACCCAGACCCGGTACGGCCCCGTGCAGGTCCGGATCACCGTCGCGGATGGCAAGATCACCGACGTCACCGCCCTGCAGCTCACCGACCACGACGGTCGATCCGTGCAGATCAGCCAGCAGGCGGCACCGATCCTCCGGCAGGAGGCCCTCGCCGCCCAGTCCGCCTCGATCCAGGCCGTGAGCGGCGCGACCTTCACCAGCGAGGGGTACACGACTTCGCTGCAGTCCGCGATCGACAAGGCGGGACTGTGAACGACGTCCTGACCTTCGAGACGATGGGGACCGTCGTCAGTCTCCGCGGAGCGACCGCGGCGGCTGCGTCCGAGGTCCGCGCCGTGTTCGCGGGCTACGACCACCGGTACAGCCTCTACGACCCGTCATCGGTCCTCAGTCGGGTGGCCGACGGCACGATCCGGCTCCCCGACACCCCGGAGCAGGTCCGCGACGTGTACGCACTTGCTCTGGACTGGCGGGAGCGGACCGGCGGCGCGTTCACCCCGCACCGCCCCGACGGCGTGGTCGACCTCTCCGGCGTCGTGAAGGCACTCGCCATCCGCGACGCGGGAGCGGTGCTGGACGAGGCGGGTGCCGACTGGATGATCAGCGCCGGCGGCGACTTGCTCGTCCGTGGGATGCACCGCGGTGTCGAGCCGTGGAGCGTCGGGGTGGTCGACCCGGCGCACCGCGACACGGTCGTCGGCGTCGTCCGTCTCGACGCGCCCCGCCGTGCGGTCGCGACCTCCGGGACCGCCGAACGAGGCGAGCACATCTGGCGACGCACCGCTCCGACGTTCGTGCAGGCGACCGTGGTCGCCGACGACGTCGTCACCGCCGACGTGCTCGCCACCGCGATCGTCGCCGGCGACGAGGAGGACCTCCGTCGGTTCACGAGCGACGTCGACATCGACGTCTTGGCCTTCGGGGCGGACGGGAGGGTCTGGGCCACGCCCGGTGCGTCCTCCTGGGTCACCACCGGTGCGGCACAGGTGCCCTGATCGGCCCGCGGAGCCGACGGCAGCCCGGACGGACCGTCGTCCGGCAGGGGCTGCCGACCAGTCAGGAACCGCTGGTCGGCGAAGCGCTCGGCGCATCCGTGGACTGCTTCGGGGCGTCCTTCGGCGGCTTCGGGGCATCGGTCGGGTTCGGAGCGGCAGCGGCGCCGTCCGGTGCGGGCCCGTCCTTCGGCGGGGTGGGTGCTGCAGCTGCCGGTCCTCCGCCGGCACCCGGAGCGCAGGTACCGGCCGGTCCGCCCGCAGCACCGGGTCCCGCCGCGCCGGGTCCTGCTGCACCCGGCGTCGGTGCGCCCGTCGGCGCGCCCGACGGTGCTCCGGATGGAGCGCCCGACGGCTCGCCCGAGGGTGCGCCGGACGGGGCTGCCACCGGCGTGCTCCCGCCGTCGCCACCGGCGGCCACCGCGGCGGTCACACCGACGCCGCCGATCAGCACGGCGACGATCGCCGCGCCGATCCCGATCCGCCGACCGAGGCGACGGGGTCGGTCGATGGTCGACGCCGGAGCCGGGCCCTCGGGGGCGGCGAACTGCTCGGTCGGCTGCGAGCCCTGACCGAAGCCGCCACGCGGGTACTCCCGGGTCGGTTCGTCGTGCTGGTTCTCGTTCTCGTTCTCGTTCGCCATGGTGTCTCCACTTCGTCGTCCGGCGGTGCCGGGTCGGCTGTGCTGCCGACGTGGACCACGGTCGAAGTCGAATCTGAAGCATGACTGAAGCACAGGTGCTCCCCAGGTCGTTCCAGGCTTCGTGATCGAATCGCGGACGTACGGTGTCCGCCGTGCCCAGTCCAGCCCGCGTCCTGCTCATCGACGACGACGAGACCATCCGTGTCTCCGTCGCACGCTCCCTCCGCGACGAGGGACTGGTCGTGCTCGACGCTCCCGACGGCTCCGGGCTCCACCGGGACCTCGCGGCGTTCGTCCCGGACCTCGTGGTCCTGGACTGGATGCTCCCCGGTGCGAGCGGGATCCAGCTCGCCGGCAGCGTGCGGACCTCGTCGGACGCTGCCATCGTGATGCTGACCGCCCGGGACGACGTCGAGGACCGGCTCAGGGGGTTCGCCGAGGGCGCTGACGACTACGTCGTGAAGCCGTTCGCGATCGCGGAACTCGTCGCCAGGGTCACCGCGGTCCTCCGCCGCCGTGGTCGGGTGCCCGCCGTGATCGAGGTCGGTGACCTGGTCCTCGACCCCGACGCCGCGGTCGCCCGTCGTGCCGGTGTCGTGCTCGAGCTCACCGCGACCGAGTTCCGACTGCTCGCCTTCCTCGCCGAGAGCCGCGGCCGGACCCTGTCGAAGGGGCAGATCCTGACGCAGGTGTGGGGGTACGACAGCGTCGACCCGAACCTCGTCGAGGTCCACCTCAGCGCGCTCCGGCGGAAGATGGAAGTGCACGGCCCACGACTCGTCCACACGGTGCGCGGTCTCGGGTACCGGTTGAGTGCGGTGGCCGCGTGAACGGCGAGGCGCCCAGCGCGTCGGTCCTCCGCACCGGGTCGCTCCGGATGCGGACCGTCGTCGCGGTCCTGGTCCTGCTGGCGGTCCTCCTCGGCGCGCTCGGTGTCGTCGTGCAGGCAACCCTCGGCGACCGGCTCCGCGCCCAGGTCGAGGACCGGTTGCGCGACCGTGCTTCGGCGGCGGCCGCTCTCGTCGGGACGGTCGACGCAGCGGACCTCGCCGACCGACTGTCGATGCAGGGGCTCTCCGTGACGATCACGGCCGCCGACGGCGGTTCCGTGGTGGCCGGTCCCAGCCCGGACCAGCTGCGGCACGGTCCACCGGACCCCGGGACGCTCCCCGCGCCGGCGGCCGCTCCCGCGCGCGACTCCACGGCGGATCCCTCCACGACCGGGACCGGCGCGGCATCGCACGTGACGATCAGGTCCTCGCGGCTCACCGAGGGCGACCGGATCGTCACGCTCGTGTCGACCTTGAGCGACGGCTCGCGCATCCGGCTCACCGCCGGAACCGGCCCCGTCGACGAGGTCCTCGGCGAACTCCGATGGGTGATGCTCGCCGCGTCCGTCGGGTTCATGCTCGTGGCGGCGGTCGGCCTGGTCATCGTGGTGCGGCGGACGATGCGACCGCTCGACGTGATGACGGACGCCGCACGCTCGATCGCGCACGGTGACCGCGGACGGCGCCTCCGTCCTGCCCGCCAGGGAACCGAGATCGGTCGCGTCGCGGTGGCCTTCGACGAGATGCTCGACGCCGTCGAGGGTGCGGAACGACATGCCGTCTCGGCGGAGGCCCGGATGCGGTCGTTCCTGTCGGACGCCGCACACGAGCTGCGGACGCCGGTGGCCGGGATCACCGCTGCCGCCGACACCCTGGTGCGTGCACGTCCCGACGTGGTGGAGCGTGAAGAGCTCGCCGTGCACGTGGTCCGGCAGGCCGGTCGGGCGGCGCGGCTCGTGGACGACCTGTTGCTGATGGCGCGGGTGGACGGCGGCCTCGCGCTCGAGCCGACGTCCGTCGACCTCGGCGCCGTCGCGAGGAGTGAGGCCGACCGTGCGCGGCTCCGCTCGCCGGGCCTCACCGTCCAGGTCGCTGAGACGAATGGCGCAGTCGTCGTGTCTGCGGACGGCGACCGGATCGGCCAGGTCCTCGCCAACCTCCTGGAGAACGCTGCCAGGGCGACCGACGGCACCGGGCACGTCGTGGTCGAGATCGACCGGCTGGGCGACGTGGGCCGTGTGCGCGTCGCCGACGACGGCCCCGGGATCCCGGCGGTCGATCGTGCGCGTGTGTTCGATCGGCTCGTGCGGCTCGACGCTGCTCGGGCCGCGAGCGGCGGGGGAGCAGGGCTCGGCCTGCCGATCGCACGGGGCATCGCTCGGGCGCACGGCGGCGACCTCGTCTGCGCACCGGGAGTCGGCACCGTGTTCGTGCTCACGATCCCGGCAACGACCGACCAGCACACACCGTCCGGGCAGGGTGGTCTGCAGCCGATCAGCTTGCCGACCGGAGGATGCGGGATCGTGACCTGAGCAATCGTCCAGACTGCCCGTCGAGCGGCGCGCACTCGCTACGGTGTCCGGGTGGGGAACACCAACGGAACAGGCCGGCGTCGTGGCGGGCTGATCGGCATCATCGTCGTGGCGGCGTACCTCGTGCTGCGGTTCGGTGTCCTGGCGTGGCGAGAGCACGAGGCCGGCATGTCGACGGGAGCGGTCATCGGGACGCTGTTCCTCTACGCCGCTGCGATCTTCGCGATCATCGAGATCGTCCTGGCGGTGCAGAACGCGTCGACCCGACGACGGGAGGCTGCCCTCGCCCTCGCCCATCCCGGTGCGCACCTCGCTCCGGCGCTCTTCACGAAGGACCTCGCGACCGACGTCCGTCGCACCGCCGCGATGCTCGGCGCCGAGCCCGGTCCGGACGTCCCTCGACGTGGACACGCGACGGTCGTCGCCGACCACAACGGCATCGGCATCTACGTGGGCGGCACCACGCCGCGGCTCGTCCTCGGGATCCCGCGCAACCAGGTGCGCGCGGTCTCGACCGGCGAGACGAAGGCCGCAGGGCGGTACACCTTCGGCACCGTCGACACCCTCCGGGTCATCGTGGACAACGGGCAGTGGACGAGCATCGACGTGCCGCTCTACCGCACTGTGATCGGCTTCGCGAAGCACCTGCACGGCGAGGCGCTCGAGGCCCGGGTGCGCTCGGTCGCGGTCGCCGCCGGGGTGCGCCAGGAGACGCCGTTGCCCAGGACGACGCGGTGATCCGCCGGACGGGTGTCGCAGCACTCGGTCTCGCCGCCGTGCTCACGGTGATGGGCTGCGCGACCGCGGGCTCGGCGCACCACGCCGCGACGAACGAACGAACGGCCACGGCGAATTCGACCGCGTCCGCGACCCCGACGGCCGCTGCGGACCCGGCCGGCCCGGCACCGGCAGCAGGGACCGTCGTGCTCGACACCGACCTGGCCACCGCGGACGGTCGCGCGTCGATCCATCTGCAGGTGGTCGCCACCGGGAACGACGACTACGTCGTACAGACTTCGGCGTACCGGTCGACCCTCGGACAGCCGCTCGCGATCTTCTTCCGCCAGTTCGACGAACGGGTCGGTGACACCATCTCCGACGGGGTCAGCTTCGGCTACGACGCCTGGGGAGCGCCGGGGGAGACGGCGCAGATCCCCGATCAGCTGTTCCGACTGCAGGAAGCGGGCGACGACCCGAGCTTCCTCCGGACCGCGGTGCTGGTCGACCGGCCGGAGACCTCCCCGTGGACGGTGCTCGGCGTCGCGCGGCTGGACTGGCACGTACCGGACCGGCACCCGGGCCTCACGGTGCACGACTCCGGTCAGCGCCCCGGCGCGACGGGCACCGTCGAGAGCATCGACGGCGTGCCGAGGTGGTACCACGTCGCCGACGGTGACACCCTCGACGCGATCGGACACCGCTTCGGCGTGACCGTCGCCGACCTCCGGTACCTCAGCGCACGGCAGGCGCTCGGCCTGGCGTACGACCTGCGGGCCGGCGAGACACTGAACCTCGACCGGACGAGACGCTGACCCCGAGCGTCAGGCGTCAGGCCGGCCGGTAGACGCTGATCGCCGGCGCGTCACCGGCGTCGTGTGTCTCGTCCGTCGCCGCCCACGTGCGCCCGTCGTGCTCGATGGTCGGCGGCAGGTCGCCGCGCACCAGGATCCGGACCGCCGGAGCGTCCCCGTCGACGAGGTCGACTCCATGGGAGTCGGGTTCGGCAGGCGTGCCGTCGGTGGTGTCCTTCACGAAGTCGCTCATGCGCCCAGCCAACACGGACACGCCCGGTACCGGCCGGGAGTCGGGAGATCGGTCGAACCCGGGTATGCTTGCCCTGTGCGACCGTCTGGTCGTGCATGCGGATGTGGCGCAGTGGTAGCGCATCACCTTGCCAAGGTGAGGGTCGCGAGTTCGAATCTCGTCATCCGCTCGGGAACCGCCGGCTCCACCCGGCCCCCCACGAACCCCGACCTCGGTCGGGGTTCTCTGGTTTCCGGGCCGTCCGGGTCTACCGCGGACGCAGCGGGCGCAGTGCTCCTGCGCGGACGAAGACGCCTCAGACCTCGGCGGCCCTGACCCCCGGCATGCCGACCCGGCGACGATCCCCGACGAGCACGACCGTCACGAGCACCGTGCCACATGCTCGGCAGCGTGCGACGGACCCCATCGGACTCCGGTGCACACGGGCCTCGCCGAGCGGGCCCGACGAACCACATCCCGCGCAGCGGAGCCGGGCCGCCGTCGGGTCGTCCCCGAGCACGTCGGCCAGGTCACCGGCGAGGACGTTGCCGTCGACGACGCTCACGACGTGCCTCCGAAGCGCTCGGCGCGGAGGTCCGCGGTGTCGTGCCCGAGCTCGCCGAGCCACCCGAGGACCTGTTCCACGAACGACGTCGAGCCGCACACGTACGTCAGCGCGCCCGCGTCCGGCGGGAACACCGCCTCGGCGAGCACCGCACGGGTGAGCCGTCCCACCGGTGTCGCCGCGCCCTCCGGCGCCCGTCGGCTGTACACGACGGTCACCTCGAGCGGGGCCGCCGCGGCAAGGGCCGCGTCGAGTTCGGAGCGGAAGAAGACGTCGTCCGGGGTCCGCACGGCCGCGAGCAGCCGGAACGGGGCCGGGTCGCCCGCGTCGGCGTGCGCGGACACCATCGCGACGAGCGGGACGATCCCGGATCCGCCCGCGATGAGCTGGACCGGACGCGACGCCGAGGACGGCGACGCGCCCGGGCGCCAGACGAACCACCCGCCGAGCGGCCCGTGCACCTCGAGCGCGTCACCGACCTCGACGGCGTCGACGAGGAACGGGGAGACCTCCCCGTCGTCGACCCGGTCGACGGCGAGGGTCACGCGGGTGCCTGGGCCCTGCGACGCGATGGAGTACGAGCGGGTGGCCTGGTACCCGTCCTCGGCGGTGAGCCGGAGGTCGAGGTGCTGTCCGGCGTCGTTGCCCGGCCAGGTCGGGACGTCGAGGACGATCCGGCGCGCCGTCGGCGTCTCCGCTCGGACGGCCGCGACCGTCGCGTCGTGCCAGGCCGGCCGTCTGCGGCTCGCTGGCGGCGCGACCGTGCCGACCCGTGCCTCCAGTCCGCTCACCAGTACCGCTCTTCCTTCCACGGGTCGCCGTGCAGGTGGTAGCCCGCGTTCTCCCAGAACCCGGGCTCGTCGTCGGCCTGCATGACGATCCCGCGCACCCACTTCGCGCTCTTCCAGAAGTACAGGTGCGGGACGAGCAGCCGCGCGGGCCCGCCGTGCTCGGCCTCGAGTGGCGCGCCGTCCGCCTCGAAGGCGATCCAGGCCTGTCCGTCGAGGAGTTCGTCGAGCGGCACGTTGGTCGTGTAGCCGCCGACGCTGTGGACCATGCAGAAGTCCAGGGACGTCTCGACCTGCTCGAACAACCGGTCGAGCGGGACGCCGCGCCACGGCATCGCGAGCTTGGACCAGTGCGTGACGCAGTGGATGTCGACGGTGACGTCCTCGATCCCGAGCGCGTGCACCTCGTCCCACGTCCACTCGTGCAGCGCGGTCTCGGTCCGGATCGAGAAGGTCCAGTCCGTGGGGGAGACGTCCGGGGTGTCGCCGGCGGACAGTACGGGCCAGTCGCGCACAAGGGTCTGACCGGGCGGCAATCGATCGTCTTCGTCACGTCGTCGTCCGCCGAATCCGCGTGTGAACGTCGCCATCGGTGCTCCTCGCCTCGAGACGATCCTGGCCCCGTCGGACCCGCGCTGTGTAACGGATTCGTAAACGTTCGGAAACCGCCGATCCGCCGCCGCATCCGCGGATTCCCGCGGATCGAGGCACCGCAGACGCGAACCGCCGACGCGTCACACGTTTGGATCGCACGCAGCAGCACCTCTATCGTTCACCGGAACGATTACCAGGAGGGGTCACCCCGAATGCCACCCATCGTCCAACCCGAAGACGGCCGCGCCCCAGCGGACCGTCGCCCGAGCCGCCGCGCGCTGCTCACCGGCGCCGCCGGTCTCGCCGGCCTCGGTCTGCTCACCCTGACCGGATGCAGCTCCGGTGCGAGCGCCGGAACGGTCAGCATCCCAGAGCAGGCCGCGACCGGCACCGCCCGGCGCGGCGGCCGTCTCCGCATCGCCCGCCCCGCCGCATCCGCCGCCGAGACCCTCGACTCCGCGAGCTCCCTCTCCGCGTACGAGTACCTCGGCGCGCTCTACAACCGGCTCGTGAAGCTCGACGAGTCGGGGGAGACCGTGCCCGACCTCGCGCGGGAGTGGTCCGCGAACGCCGACGGCACCGTGTGGACGTTCCACCTCCGTCAGGGTGTCCGGTTCCACGACGGCTCCCGGTTCGACGCGGACGACGCGATCGCCAGCATCCGGCACATCCTCGACGAGAAGACCGGGTCCCCGCAGGCCGGCGTGCTCGGCGAGGTGATGGACGCGAACTCGATGCGCGCGGTCGACCGGTACACGCTGCGCTTCGAGCTGACGAAGCCGAACGCCGAGTTCCCGTCGCTCCTCACCGCCTACCAGTGCTACATCGTCCCGGCGTCGGCCGTGGGCACGATCGGCAGCACCGGGATCGGGACCGGGCCCTTCAAGCTGTCCTCGTTCACCCCGGCCGGAACCGGCAGCGTCGAGGCGTTCGACGACCACTTCGCGGGTCGTCCGGCACTCGACGGGATCGACTTCTTCTCGATCCAGGACACCACGGCCCGCGTGAACGCGCTGCTCGCCGGACAGATCGACCTCATCTCGCAGACGAACCTCGACTTCGCCACCGCCCGTGTGGTCGCGGCATCGGACCGGGCGACGGTCGCGCGCTCCGTGAACGCGCAGTGGTACACGATCCCGATGCTCGCGACGAGCGCCGAGTTCTCGGACCCGACGGTGCGCCAGGCGATGAAGCTCGCCTACGACCCGAAGCGGATCGTCGAGACCGCCCTGCAGGGCACCGGCTCGCCCGGCTGGGACAACCCGGTCCCGCCACAGCTCGCCGCGTTCCTCGACGAACCGCGCGAGTACGACCCCGACAAGGCCAGGAGCCTGCTGAAGCAGGCCGACCGGGAGGGACTGCGCGCGTCGATCTACACGTCCAGCTACGAGTCGGTCTTCACACCCCTCGCGGTCGCGTACCGCGACCAGGTCGCGGACGCCGGCATCGATCTCACGGTCCGGAACGCCTCCTCGGACTCCTACTACACGCAGATCTGGATGCAGAAGCCGTTGATGGTGAGCTACTGGTTCACCGGCCGGCCGATCGACCAGCTGCTCAACCAGATCTTCCGCTCCGGATCGTCGTACAACGAGAGCGCGTGGTCGAACGGCTCGTTCGACCAGCTCCTCGACGAGGCGCGTGCCGAGATGGACGACGCCAAGCGGAAGACGCTCTACCAGGACGCCCAGCGACTCGTCGTGGCCGACGGTGCCGACATGACCCCGATGTTCGGCGACCGCCTGGTGGGGTTGTCCCGTGACGTCGTGAACTACTCGGAGTTCGGCTTCGAGTTCGACTACCTCCGGATCGGACTGCGCCGATGAACGTCATCCTCCCCGTCCTCCGCCGGGTCGGCATCGCCCTCCTCACGGTGGTGCTCGCCTCGCTGTTCGTGTTCCTCGCCGTGCAGGCGCTCCCGGGTGACGTCGCGCAGCAGCTGCTCGGGCAGAACGCCACGCCCGAAGCGGTCAAGCAGCTCCGCGAGTCGCTCGGTCTCGACCAGAACGTCTGGCTCCGCTACGGGCAGTGGCTCGTCGGCGCCGCGCACGGCGACTTCGGCACGTCGCTCGTCAGCGGCGAGCCGGTCGCGCCGACGCTGTTCACCGCGTTCCGGAACAGCATGCTCATCGCCGTGCCCGCGATGCTCGTCGGGGTCACGCTGTCCCTGACGCTCGGGGTCGTCGCCGGCGTGCGCCGCGGCCGCCCGTCCGATCGGGTCATCTCGATCGTCAGCCTCGTGGTGATGAGCGTGCCGGAGTTCATGGTCGCGACCGTGCTGGTGCTGCTCTTCGCGATCGGCATCCCGCTCTTCCCGGCCGTCGTCCTGCGCGGCAGCGACGCCACCGTGGCCGAGCTGCTGCCGACGATCTGGCTCCCGATCATCGTGCTCACCCTCGCGATGGCCGCGTACATCGTCCGCACCGCGCGGTCCTCGACGATCGACGTGATGGCGTCCGAGTTCGTCACGACCGCGGAGCTCAAGGGCCTGACGATGCGCCGGGTGGTGTGGAAGCACGCGGTCCCGAGCGCGCTGCTGCCGACGCTCAACGTCGTCGCGCTGAACGTGGCGTGGCTCCTCGGCGGCGTGGTCGTCGTGGAGAACGTCTTCAACTACCCGGGCATGGGCAAGCTCATGCTCGAGTCGGTGTTCAACCGGGACCTGCCCACGATCGAGGCGATCGCGCTCCTCAGTGCCCTCATCTACGTCGTCTGCAACCTCGCAGCCGACCTGGTCGCGCTCGCGCTCGACCCGAAGCTCCGCACCCGGCAGCGGCGGACGCGGATCCGGCCGACGACCAGGCGCCGCTCGTCCACCGGCGCCGAGCGCACCGAACGGAAGGCCACCGCATGACCGCCATCGCCCCGCGCTCGCGCAGCGTGATCGGTGCCGCCGTCGCGCCGCTCCGCAGCTCCACGGCACTCGCCATCGGCCTCGGGCTGATCGCGCTGCACCTCGTCCTCGCGGTGCTGGCACCGGTCATCGGCGTGCACGACCCCGTCGCGACCGACTCGACGAACGTGCTCGCCGGACCGGAGTGGACGCACTGGCTCGGCACCGACCAGTACGGCCGCGACATCCTGTCCCGCACGCTGAACGGGGGCAGGTACGCCCTGCTGGTCACGTTCCTCGCGACGACGATCGCGGTCGCCGTCGGCACGTTCCTCGGCGCCGTCACCGCGTACGCGGACAACTGGTTCGACGAGGTCGTCATGCGGGTCGTGGACGCGCTGCTCAGCGTGCCGTCGATCCTCGCGCTGCTCGTCGTCGTCACGGTCTTCGACGCCGGCCTGTGGGTGATCGTGCTCGCCGTGACGATCGTCTACGCCCCAGCCGTCACCCGCGTGGTCCGCGGGGCCGCACGCACCGTGATCACGCAGGACTACGTCACCGCGGCCCGCGCCCGCGGTGAGAAGCCCCTGTCGATCGTGTTCCGCGAGATCCTGCCGAACGTCCTCGACGTGGTGCTCGTCGAGTACGCGATGCGGGCGTCGTGGATCGTGCTCCTCGTGGCGTCGCTGTCCTTCCTCGGGTTCGGAGCGAACCCACCGACGCCGGACTGGGGGCTCATGGTGCAGGAGAACCGCACCGCACTGACCGTCGTGCCGCTCGGCACGCTGGCGCCGATCGTGGCACTGGCGACGCTGGTGATCGGACTCAACCTCGCTGCGGACGGTCTGAGCAAGTCGCTCGGAGTCGACCGCGCCACGCAGGGAGCAACGAGCGCATGACCGTCATCGACACGACCACCACGCAGGCCGTCCGCGTTGACGACCTCGCCATCTCCTACGCCGCCGGTCGCACCTGGGTCCCGGTCGTCCGGGGCGTCTCGTTCACGATCGACGCCGGCCGGACGCTCGGTCTCGTGGGGGAGTCCGGCAGCGGCAAGTCCACCGTCGCCAGGACGCTCCTCGCCCACCTCCGCACCGGATCGACCATCGTCGGCGGGACGGTCACGGTCGCCGAGGAGGACGTCTTCGCCCTGTCGCCCGCCGAGACCAGGGCACTCCGCGGGGGCACCGCGTCCGTCGTCGCGCAGAACGCGGGCCAGGCGCTGACCCCGTCGATGCGGATCGGGGAGCAGATCCGCGAGGCCCTCCGTGCCCACGGCGAGCCGGACGGCCCGGAGCGGGTCGCCGAACTGGTCCGGCTCGTGCGGCTGCCCGACCCGGACACCATCGTCCGTCGGTACCCGCACCAGCTCTCGGGCGGCCAGCAGCAGCGCGTCGCCATCGCCATGGCCGTCGCGGCCAGGCCGCGCGTGCTCGTCCTCGACGAGCCGACCACCGCGCTCGACGTGGTCACGCAGGCGGCGGTCCTCGACCTCGTCGCGGACCTCGGCCGGGAGCTCGGGATGGCCGTCCTCCTCGTCAGCCACGACCTCGGGGTGGTGTCGGCCATGGCCGACGAGATCGCCGTGATGCGGCACGGCGAGATCGTCGAGCACCGCGCGACCGCCGACCTCTTCGCCGACCCGCAGCACGAGTACACGCGGGCCCTGTTGGCCGCGGTACCGAACGGGACCAGCACGGCCGGGACACGGTCTGGAGGCGCGGGTCCGGACGGTCTGGAGGCGACCGTCCCGTGGACGGTCCGCTCCACTGCCACGCCCACCGTGCCTCCCGTCCGTCCCGTCGTGACCGCACGGGACCTGGTGGTCCGGTACGGGCGCGGCCTGCCGGCCGCGGTCGACGGCGTCTCCTTCGAGATCGCGGCGCACGAGACCCTCGCCGTCGTCGGCGAGTCCGGCAGCGGCAAGTCGACGCTCGCGACGGCACTGGCCGGGCTGGTGCCCGCCGAGTCCGGCAGCTTCGACTACACCGACGACACGGTGACGGGTGACCTCCGCGAGCCCGTCGCCGCCCGGTCCGCCGCGCTCCGCCGCGCCGTGCAGCTGGTGTTCCAGAACGCCGACACCTCGCTCAACCCGCGTCGGACCGTCGGTGCCGCGATCGCCAGACCGCTGCGGCTCTTCACCGGCTCGTCCTCGCGCCAGCGCGTTGCCGATCTCCTCACGCAGGTCGGCCTCGGACCGGAGTTCGCGAACCGCCTGCCGGCACAGCTGTCCGGCGGCCAGCGGCAGCGCGTGGGCATCGCACGGGCCCTCGCCGCCGGACCGCGACTCGTGATCGCCGACGAGATCACCACCGCGCTCGACGTGCAGGTCCAGGCCGGCATCCTGTCGCTGCTGGCCGACCTGCAGCGCGAGAAGGGCCTGAGCTGCCTGTTCATCAGCCACGACCTCGCCGTGGTGCGGGGTGTCGCCGACCGCGTCGCGGTGATGACCGGCGGCCGCATCGTGGAGATCGGCCCGACCGAGCGGGTGTTCACCGGCCCGAACCACCCGTACACGAGCACGCTGCTCGCGGCCACGCTCGAGCCGGGCGTGACGACGCTGCCCGAGGTCGACGACGGTGTACAGCGCTGGCGGCACGTCGACGGCTGGACCGACCACGGGGACGGACACCGGATCAGGAACTGGGAGGACGCATGACGGACGGGCTGACGGCGATCGGGGTGCCGACCGGACTGCCGGAGGGGGTCACCGTCCGCGACGAGTGGATCCCGATGCCGGACGGCGTGCGGCTGCACACCAGGATCTGGGCCCCCGCGGACGCGTCCGCCGATGCCCGTGTGCCGGTGCTGCTGGAGTACCTGCCCTACCGGCTCGACGACTGGACGGCGCCGCGGGACTCCGAGCGGCACCCCTGGTACGCGGCGCACGGGTACGCCTCGGTGCGCGTCGACATCCGCGGGACCGGGTCGTCGGACGGGTTCTTCGACGACGAGTACAGCGAGCAGGAGCTGCGCGACGGCGAAGCCGTGATCGCGTGGCTCGCCGCGCAGGAGTGGTCGACGGGCGCGGTCGGGATGTTCGGCATCTCCTGGGGCGGGTTCAACGCCCTGCAGCTCGCGGCCAGGGCACCGGCGGCGCTCAAGGCCATCGTCACGGTGTGCTCGACGGACGACCGCTACGACAACGACGTGCACTACGTCGGCGGCGCGGTGCTCGGGATCGACATGGCGGCGTGGGGCGCGACGATGTTCGCGTTCAACTCCCGGCCGCCGCGGCCCGAGGTCGTCGGGCCGTCCTGGGTCGCGCGCTGGAAGGAGCGGCTCGACGCGAACCGGCCGATGACGCCGGTGTGGCTGTCGCACCAGTCCCGTGACGACTACTGGCGGCACGGGAGCGCGGCGGAGGACTACACGGGCATCAGCGCAGCGGTCCTCGCCGTCGGCGGCTGGGCGGACCCGTACCGGGACGCCGTCCTCCGCCTGGTCGAGCACGTCGACGCACCCGTCAAGGGGATCGTCGGGCCGTGGTCGCACCAGTACCCGGACCGCGGGCTCGCGCCGGGACCGTCGATCGGGTTCCTGCAGGAGAGCCTGCGGTGGTGGGACCGGTGGCTCAAGGGGGTCGACACCGGGGTCGAGGCCGATCCGGCACTGCGCGCGTGGATCAACGACCCGGAACCGCCCGCGACGTACTACGCCTCGCGCACCGGGCGGTGGGTCGGGGCGACGTCGTGGCCCTCGACCGCGACCGAGGCCGTGTCGCAGACGCTCGACACCCTGCGCGGCGGACGTGACGGCGACGTCGTGGTCGCCTCGCCGCAGGAGACCGGCACGGACGCCGGACGGTTCTTCCCGTTCGGCAACGCGACCGACCTGCCGCCGGACCAGCGCGCGGAGGACGGCCGCTCGGCGTGCTTCGACCTGCTCGTCGACGAGTCGTTCGACCTGCTCGGCAACGTCCTCGTCGACCTCGCCGTCACGAGCGACCAGCCCAGGGCCACGGTCACCGTGCGGCTGTGCGATGTGGCCCCTGATGGCAGCTCGACGCTCGTCACCCGTGGTGTGCTGAACGCCGCCCGCCGGCACGGCATGGACCGGACCGACCCGCTCGAGCCGGGGGTGCCCACCGTGCTGCCCGTCCGGCTGGTGTCCGCGGGCCACCGCTTCGTCGCCGGACACCGACTCCGGGTCGCCGTGTCGACGTCGTACTGGCCGTGGGTGTGGCCGCACGGGACGGTCGCGACCCTCGTGCTCGATCCGTCCCGGAGCTCGGTGACCCTGCCGGTGTGGACCCGGGCGGACGACGACGACGTCCGCTTCGAGGAGCCCGAGCGGTCGACCCCGCTCGCGATCACCCGGGTGGAACCGAGCGACCCGCTCCCGCAGCGCACCGTCACCCACGACGTGGAGACCGGCACGTGGACGCTCGACGTCGACCCCGGGTACGGCGGCGGCCGGGTCTACCCGGACGGACTGGTGTTCAGCGAGGACGCGCGCGAGACCTACCGGATCCGTTCGGACGACCCGACCTCGGCCACCGCGGACTCGCGCTGGGCCATCGGTCTCGAGCACACCGACTGGGCCGCGCGCCTGGAGACGACGTCGCACGTGGCGGCGGACGCCGAGGCGTTCCACCTCGTCAACACCGTCCGTGCGTGGGCACGCGATGGAGCGGCCGGGACCGAGGAGCAGCTCGTCGCCGAGCACACGTTCCGTGACGAGGTGCCGAGGACGTCCGCGTGAGCGCCGAGCAGCAGGCACCGGACCCGGCGCAGCCGAGGCCACGGGCGCGCCAGCGACCCGAGGTCCGCCGCGCGATGATCGTCCTCGCCGCGCGCAGCGTCATCGTCCGCAACGGTCTCGGCGCGACCGGTCTCCGTGACATCGCGGCGGAGGCGGGCGTCTCCGTCGGGACCGTGACCTACCACTTCGGGAGCGTCGCGGAGATCCTGAACGAGGTCGTCGTGCTCGAGACCGAGCGGTTCTACGGGGCGATCGTCGCCGCCGTCGACGCGGAACCCGATCCGGCGACGGCGCTGCGGATGCTCGTCGAGCCGTTGTTCGACGACAGCGAGGAGGTCCGGCAGCACTGGCGGATCTGGTCCGACTACTGGACCGCGGTCGCACGTCGTCCAGAGGTGGCCGAGGAGTACGCGGAACGCATCCGTGTCTGGGAGGCCTGCCTGGTCCGCGTGATCCGCCGCGGGGTCGACGCGGGAACGTTCGACGTGGCGTCGGACGGCATCGACCCGTCGGTCGTCGCGCTCAAGCTCGCCGCCTACAGCGACGGCGTGGCGACGCAGATCGCCCAGAACGCCCCCGGACTGACCAACGCGGTGGCGCTGACCTGGATGTGGGAGTTCCTCTCCCAGCAACTCGGGGTTGTACTGGGGTAAGGCTTCCCTTACCGTTGGCAGCATGGCCAGGACCCGACGACAGCCCAGCGAGCGCATCCTCATCGCGGGGAGCACCGACGACCTCGTCGAGATCCACCGCCTGCTGCTCGACCTGCCTGAGAACGCGTACGGCCAGGTCTTCGTCGAGGTCGCCCTCGACGAGCAGGTCCGCATCCTGCCGGCACCCCCGCGCGTGACCGTCACGTGGCTGGTCCGCAGCGCCCGTGCATCGGCCGTGTCCCCGCTCGTCTTCGCCGACCACGGCGAGGCCCTCGCCGCCGCCGTGATCGGCTGGGCGGCCGAGTGGTGCGTCGCCGACTGCGAGCCGCGGACGACGGTGTGGATCGGCTGCGCGGACAGTCCCTGGGTCGAGCAGGCACGTGCGGCGGTGCAGCTCGAACTGACCGACGCCGGCCAGCAGGTCCAGGTGGAGTACGGCGGGTAAGGTCAGCCTTTGCTTCCTTGCGCCGTTCAAGAAAACGGAGCATGGTGGATCCATCGGCCAGACCGGGACAGGGATCCCGGACCAGCCACGAGGTAGGAGGAAGCAGCACATGACCACGAGCACGACCACCCCGAACACCACGTCCCCGTTCTCGACGACGCCGGAGCTCGCAGCCGGAGTCGCGCAGTTCCTCGCGCCGGTCGTCATCGACCTCGAGGCGCTCGTCGTCAACGGCAAGCAGGCCCACTGGCATGTGCGCGGCCGGAACTTCGTCGGTGTCCACGAGCTCCTCGACGACATCGTCGCCCACGCGCAGGAGTACGCCGACCTCGCCGCGGAGCGCATCGTCGCCCTCGGCCTGCCGGTCGACTCGCGCATCGCGACCGTCGCCGCGAACACCACGATCCCGGCGCTGTCCGAGGGCTTCCAGAACTCCGACGTCACCATCACCGAGGTCATCGCCGACATCGACGCGGCGCTCGCGCAGGTCCGTCGCGCGGTCGAGGGACTCGACGAGGTCGACCTGAACAGCCAGGACGTCGTCATCGAGATCGAGCGTGGACTGACCAAGGACCGCTGGTTCCTGCAGGCGCACCTCGCGGCCTGAGACCGAGCGATCTCCCGGACAGGAGGCCCGGTGCCAGCTGGCACCGGGCCTCCTGTCATGCGCATGGTCCCGTCCCGTTCACGGACCAGACCCCGCCGGTTCACCCGCCTGTACCCCCGTACAGCCATCCTCGGATGGCACCCGTTCGGGGCACATGACGAGGGGAACCGACATGGAACAGCACACACCGAAGCGCCGCCGCGCGGCACTCGCGATCGGCGCCGTCGTCGTCGCCGGCGCGATCGCGCTCCCTGGTACTGCCGAGGCCGTCAGCCAGCTTGCGCTCAGCCAGCACGGCGGCGCGCAACGGGCAGCAGGCGACCAGACGCAGGCCGTCCGGCAGGCGATCAAGAACGCGAACGCGAAGAACGTCATCCTGCTCATCGGCGACGGGATGGGTGACTCCGAGATCACGGTGGCGCGCAACTACGAGTACGGCGCCGCCGGTCGTCTGCCCGGGCTCGACGCGCTCCCGCTGACGGGGTCGTACACGACGTACTCGCTCGTGAAGGACGGCGCGGACAAGGGCAAGCCCGATTATGTGACCGACTCGGCGGCATCCGGCAGCGCCTGGGCGACCGGCACCAAGACCTACGACGGCGCGATCTCGGTCGACATCGACGGTGCACCGCAGCAGACCCTCCTGGAGCTGGCGAAGGCGAACGGCCTGCGGACCGGCAACGTGTCGACGGCGGAGATCCAGGACGCCACCCCTGCCGTGCAGGTCGCCCACGTCGGCGCGCGGAGCTGCTACGGACCGGACACCGCGTCGTGCGGGTCGGACGCGCTGCAGAACGGCGGGCGCGGATCGATCAGCGAGCAGCTGCTGAACGCCCGCCCCGACGTCACGCTCGGCGGTGGCTCGGCGAGCTTCACCCAGACCGCCAAGGCCGGGCAGTACGCGGGGAAGACGCTCTTCGACCAGGCAGGTGCGCGCGGCTACCAGGTCGTCGACGACGCCGCGGGGCTCGCCGGTGTGCGCAAGGCCGACCAGAAGCAGCCGGTGCTCGGCCTCTTCACTCCGGGTAACTTCCCGACCCGCTACGCGCCGACGACGGCCACGGTGGGCGGAGCCGACCAGGCAGCGGTGCGCTGCACGCCGAACCCGGCTCGCCTCGACACCAGCCTCTCGCTGCAGTCGCTGACGAACAAGTCGATCGGGCTGCTGAACCGAGGCGCCTCGAACGGCAAGGGCTTCTTCCTCCAGGTCGAGGGCGCGAGCATCGACAAGCAGGACCACGCCGCCGACGCGTGCGGCCAGATCGGCGAGACGATCGACTTCGACGAGGCGGTGCAGGCCGCGCTCGCGTTCGCCCAGAAGGACGGCAACACCCTCGTCATCGCGACGGCGGACCACGCGCACTCGAGCCAGATCGTCGACAACACCCCGCCGGCCGCGCTGTCCACCGCGCTCGTCACCGCCGACGGCACGACGATGAAGGTCTCCTACGGCACGGCGGGCGCCGGTGCGTCGCAGCAGCACACCGGCACGCAGGTCCGGATCGCGGCCTCCGGTCCCGGTGCAGCGAACGTCGTCGGACTCACCGACCAGACGGACACGTTCTTCACGATCTCCGACGGGCTCCGGTTGAACGGCGACCTGGCGGCGCTGAGCCGCGGTGCGCGGATCGACCTCTCCGTCGGTGCGCCACGACCGAACCAGCGGGTCGTGCTGACGGGCAGCCGGTTCGCCGGTGACCGCCAGGTGCGGGTCGCCGTCGGGTCGACCGACCTGGGCACGGTGGACGTCATCGACGGGACCGCGACGGTCGCGTGGAAGGCGACGAAGGGGTCCTCGACCGTGACGTTCACGGGCGTGCAGTCCGGGAAGCAGGCGTCGAAGCAGGTCCGCGTGCGCTGATCCTGCGATGCGTATGGTCCGGTCTGGCCGGTGTCCGCTCAGGCGGGACCGACCAGGCCGGACTCGTACGCCAGGACCACCGCGTGCACCCGGTCGCGGAGCTGCAGCTTCGCGAGGATCCGGCCCACGTGGGTCTTCACCGTCTGCTCGGCGATGTACAGGTCGCCGGCGATCTCGGTGTTCGACCGGCCGCGGGCGACGAGCATGAAGACGTCGCGCTCACGGTCCGTGAGCACGTCGAGCACGTGTTCACGAGGTGTCGACGGCGGGGGAGCGGCGACGAAGGCCTCGACGAGGTGCCGGGTGACCCGCGGTGCGAGCAGGGCGTCGCCGGCGGCAACGGTGCGGACCGCCCCGACGAGCTCGTCGGCGCTGGCGTCCTTCAGGAGGAAGCCGCTCGCGCCGGCCCGGAGTGCGTCGAAGACGTAGTCGTCGATGTCGAACGTCGTGAGCATCAGGACCCGGACCGGGGTATCGGTCGGAGCGGCCAACAGGCGGCGGGTCGCCTCGATGCCGTCGAGTTCGGGCATGCGGACGTCCATCAGCACCACGTCCGGCTGGACCCGGAAGCCGAGCGAGACCGCTTCTGCGCCGTCGCCCGCCTCGGCGACCACCTCGACATCGTCCTGGGCCTGCAGGATGGCGCGGAGTCCCATCCGGAACATCTGCTGGTCGTCGACCACCATCACGCGGATCATCGGGTCCCCCCGTCGGTGTGCATCGGGTCGTCGGTGTGCAGCGGGAGGTCCGCGACGACCCGGAACCCGCCGTCGGTCGTGTGACCGTGGTCGATCGTGCCGCCGACGGCGGTGACTCGCTCACGCATGCCGGCGAGGCCGAAGCCGCCGTCGTCCGGTGGAGCCGACGGGACGCCCTGGACGTCGGGAGCGGCGTTGGTGACCGTGACCCGGAGACGCGAGCCGTGCCTCCCGACCGTCACGACGGTGGACGCGCCGGACGCGTGCCGGGCGACGTTGCCGAGCGCCTCCTGCACGACCCGGTACGCGGTCAGCTCGGTGAGCCGGCCGACCCCGCCGTCGTCGCCGATGTCGAGCGTCACCGGGATGCCGGCCGCACGCGTCGCGGTGACGAGTGTCGGCAGGTCGACGAGCTGCGGCTGCGGCGCGCGCTCTGCATCCTCGTCGCCGCGGAGCGTGCCGAGCAGCTGACGCATCTCGCGGAGTGCCGTGCGCGACGTCTCTGCGATGGCCGCGAACTCGGCTCGTGCGCCGTCCGGCAGGTCGGCGACCCGGTACGGGGCGGACTCGGCCTGCATGTGCACGACGGACATGCTGTGCGCGACGACGTCGTGCAGCTCGCGGGCGATGCGTGCTCGCTCCTCGACCGCGCGACGGCGGGCCTGTTCGGTGTCGGCGTCGCGGCGTGCTGCGTCGAGCTCGGCACGGATCGACCGCCGCTGCCCGATCACGACCGCGGCCGCCGAGAGGATGAGCGTGTCGCCGGCGGACACGACGAAGCTCGCGGTCCAGACGTCCGCCTGGTCCCACCGGCCGGGGGAGACGGCGACGAGGACGAGCGGGACGACGGTCGCCGCGGCCCAGACGACCGCGGTGAGGCGCCAGGTGGTGCGCACGCCCAGGACGACGAGCAGCACGCTCAGGCCGATGATGCCCGTGACGGGAACGGGCCACGGGCCGGCTGACGACCCCGCGGTGAGCACCCCGAGCGCTCCGAGTGCGGCCAGGTGCGCGACGGCGGCAGTGCGCGGCGCCCACGGTGCGATGCCGATCGTGATGCTGAGGACCGCCGACACGAGCAGCGACAGCGGGACGGGGACGCCGTAGACGACGGAGGTGACGGGCGCGGCGACGGCGAACAGGGAGCCGGCGACGACCACCAGGCCGATGCGCATCGCGAGCACCTGCCAGGTGGATCGGGGTGCTGGGGTCACGGGCGGACGGTCTCTCCGGTGGTGCCGTGGGCGGTCGCGCGGGTCGCGCGTCTGCGGCCGAGCCTACCGATCACGCGGTCCACGACGACACCGAGCAGGACGGCGATCGCCATCGACACGCCGGCTGCGACGAGCGGTTCGTGCAGCACGCTCGACGTCGCGAGGGCGATGCCGATGGAGGTCGTCGACCAGGCGAAGCCGGCGATCGTGCTGATCGCGAGGAACCGCCGGTAGGGCAGCCGCGTCGCCCCCGCGGTCGTGTTGACGGCCACCCGACCGACCGGGATGTAGCGTCCGACCAGGATCAGGCTGGCGGAGCGCCGCTGCATCTGGCGCTGTGCGAAGGCGAACGCCGCGGCGACCTTCGGCCGACGTGCGTCCGCGAGCCGCGCGAGACCGACGCGCCTGCCGATCCAGTACGCGATCGAGTCGCCCGCGACGGCGCCCAGCGCCGCCGCGACGAGGACCCCGGCGAGCAGCGGGCTGCCGGTCGTGGCCGCGACGGCGGCGATCGCGACGAGGGCGGCCTCGCTGGGGACCGGGGGGAAGAACCCGTCGACCAGGCACAGGGCGAACAGCACGACGAACACGAGCGGGCTGGCGGCGAGGTCCACCACGAGCGGGGTGAGCTGGTCGAACACGGCGGGCTCCTGTCCGTCGGCGACGCTCGCCGACGGTGTCGACGCTACGGAGCCGCCGGTGCCCTGCCATCCCACTGCGGGGCCCACCGCCCCCTACCCGGGTATGACTTCCGCGGTCGGTTCAGTCGGTCTCGCCCCTGGCGGTCTCCCGGATCCGTCGCACGACCGCACTCGTGGAGTGCTCCGGGACGTAGTCGACCATCACGACCTCGCCGCCGTAGCTGCGGACGACCTCGGTCTCGCGCAGCATCTCCGGCGAGTAGTCGCCGCCCTTGACGTAGACGTCCGGACGGACCCGTTCGAGGAGCGGGATCGGGGTGTCCGTCGCGAAGACGGTCACGAGGTCGACGCAGGCGAGGGCAGCGAGGACGCCTGCGCGGTCCTCAGCGGTGTTGATCGGCCGCTCCGGGCCCTTCAGCCGCCGCACCGAGTCGTCGTCGTTGAGCGCCACGACGAGCAGGTCACCGAGTTCCTTCGCCTGTCGCAGGTAGGTCGTGTGGCCACGGTGGACGACGTCGAAACAGCCGTTCGTGAACACGACCCGCTTTCCCTGCTCGTGTGCGAGTCCGACCGCGGCGGCGAGTTCGTCGTGGTCGACGACGGTCTCCGCCGGCGCCTCGACCGACGTGAGGAGGGCGGCGGTGTCACACGTGGAGGTCCCGGCCTCGCGGACGACGACGTCCGCAGCGGCCTGCGCGAACGCCACCGCCGCCCGGGCGTCGCAGCCGGCGGCGAGGGCGACGCTCGCCGCGGCGCAGAACGTGTCCCCGGCGCCGGACGCTTGCTGCTCGGACGCCGGCGTGGCGCGGGTGCGGTGCCCAGTGGCGTCACCCGCCACGAGGAGGACCGATCCGTCGCGGTCGAGGGTGACGGCAGCGGCGCGCGCTCCGGTCACCCGGAGCACGTCCGCGCGGGCGGCGGTCACGGAGCCGGCGCGATCGGCCCCCTGGCCGAGGTCGGATCCCAGGAGCGCCGCGGTCTCCGCCGCGTTCGGCGTGACGAGGTCCGGGTGCAGGTCGTGCCACCCGCGGAGGTCGTGCGCGTCCACGACGACGACGGCGGGGCGATCGCGGTCCAGCACGGGCAGGACGGTCTCGGGGGAGACCCCGAGACCGTAGTCGCAGACGATCGCGGCGTCGGCACCGTCCAGCGCGCGTTCGATCGCGGCGGCGAGCTGCTCGCGGTGGGCGGTGGTCGGCGCACCGGCGAGCTCGTCGACCCGGACGACGACGCGGTCCCCACCGACGATGCGCGTCTTCGTGGTCGTGGTCACGCCCGGGACGGAGAGGAGGTGCGTCGTGTCCACCCCGGCGATGTCGAGGCGCGCGCGGAGGACCGAGCCGGCCTCGTCGTCGCCGATGATCCCGACGAGGACCACGCGGGCACCGAGGGCACGGGCGTTCACCGCGGTGTTGGCGGCACCGCCGGGGACCGCGATCGTCTCGGTGACGCGGACGACCGGTGCCGGCGCCTCGCGCGAGACGCGTTCCGCCTCGCCGATCGTCCAGCGGTCGAGGATCGGGTCGCCGATCACGACGACGAGGGGGTCGCGGTCGTCGATCCTGGCGACGACGTCGCGGATGAGTCGGACGTCGGCGGTCACCGGTCGTACCCCTCCGCTGCGGCGGTGTCGGCGGGGCGTTCATCGGCGGGCCGCTCGTCGGCGCGGGTGACCCGCGGGGCCGGTTCGAGGTGGACCACCGTCGTCGTGGTCATCTCGTCCAGCAGGTGCGGACCGTAGCCGAACCCGGACCCGGATGCCCCGCGCGGCTCGGCACTGCCACCGGGTGCTCCGCCGAAGACCGCGTTGATCTTCACGGTCCCGACCGGCAGGGTCGCGGCGGCGAGCAGGGCGTTGCCGGTGTCAGGCGTGAGCACGGTCGCCGCGAGGCCGTACCGGTCGGCGGCGGCGAGGCGGAGACCCTCGTCGAAGCTGTCGACGACGCGCACCGGCGCGATCGGGCCGAAGGTCTCCTCGGTCATGGCGAGCGCGTCGTCGTGCACGTCGGTGAGCACGGTGGCCGGGTAGGCGGAGCCGGCACCGTCGGGGACCACGCCGCCGGTCCTGACGGTCGCACCACGACGAACCGCGTCGTCGACGTGCTGCTGGACGAGCACGCGGAGCCGCTCGTCGACCAAGGGACCGAAGTCGGACGCGGGGGCGGCCGTGCGGGCGTCCGCCTCGGCGACGAGTGCGGCGACGAACGACTCGGCGACGTCCCGGTGGACGTAGATGCGCTCGACGCTGGTGCAGATCTGGCCGGTGTTCGCGAACGCCCCGAGCGCTGCCTGCGCGGCGGCCCACGTCGGATCGACGCCGGTGTCGACCACGAGCGCGTCGTTGCCGCCGTTCTCGCGGATCACGTGGGCGCGTGTGGTGGCGGCGACCGCGGTGAGCCGGTCCCCGGTCGCGGTGGACCCGACGTGCGCGTAGACCGCGATGCCGTCCTCGGCGAGCAGCGCCTCGCCGGTCGTCGCGTCGCCGTCGACCCCGACGAGGACACCGTCGGGCAGGACCTCGGCGAGGAGCGCGTTCAGACGCTGGATCGTGGCCGGGCACCGCTCGCTGCCCTTGTGCACGACGGTGTTGCCGGTGACGACCGCGGCGCCGACGATGCCGAGCGCGACGGCGACGGGGTCGTTCCACGGGGTGAGGGCGAGGACGACGCCGCGGGGATGCGGCACGGTCCAGTCCGCGGCGCCGTGCTGTCCCCGCAGGGACTCGCCGCGGTGCAGCGGACCGAGCTCTGCGTACTGGAGCAGGGTGCCGATGCCGGCCTCCACGCCGCCGAGCGCATCGCCGGGGACCTTGCCCGTCTCGCGGGTGTTGAGTCCGGCGAGCTCGACGGCGTGCGCGCGGAGGTGCTCGGCGGCATCGCGGAGCAGCGCACCACGGTCGGCAGGGGCGGTCCTCGACCAGGCCGGGAACGCCGCGCGTGCCCTGGCGACCGCGTCCCGGACCTCGTCGGGGGTCGCCGCGGTGGTCGTCGACGCGACCGATCCGGTCACGGGGTCGAGGACGACGATCCGGTCGGTCGTGGTGGGGGCTTCGAGCGTCATGCGGGTCCTTCCGGGGACGCGGACGGTGCGGGTCTCCGACGCTCCGCCCCCGTTGCTGGGCGCGGTCACGGCAACGCGTTCCGCGGCTGACCGGACGTGCTCTCGGAGTGCCGTCGGTAGACAGGGGCATCGACGACAGGGAGGCACTCGGTGCGCATCGGTGACGGCGGACGACGGTTCGATGGGGTCCGGGAGATCGCGGTGCTCCGTGGCGGGGGACTCGGTGACCTGATGTTCGCGATGCCCGCGATCGACGCGCTGGCCGCCGCCTACCCCGATGCGCGGGTGACGCTCCTCGGCACGCCGGCCGCTGCGGAGCTGCTCGTCGGCCGGACCGCCTCGGTGCACGCGGTCGAGGAGCTCCCCGTCTCGCCGGGCGTGCGCGACAGTGGCGTGGACGCGCCGTCCCTCGAGGACTTCGACCACCGGCTCCGCGGCCGGTTCGACCTCGCCGTGCAGCTGCACGGTGGCGGCCGCAACTCGAACCCGTTCCTGCTCCGGCTCGGGGCACGGCACACCGTCGGCACCGCGACCGAGGACGCTGAGGTCCTCGAGCGCTGGGTCCGGTACGTCTACTACCAGCACGAGGTGCTCAGGGGACTCGAGGTGGTCGCACTCGCCGGGGCCGAACCGGTCACACTCGATCCGCGCCTGACGGTGTCGGAGGACGAGCGGCAGGCGGTCAGGTCGCGGCTCGGGGTGGCCGGGACGCTCGTGGCGATGCACCCGGGCGCGACGGACCCGCGGCGCCGCTGGAGCCCCGACCGGTTCGCCGCCGTCGCCTCGGCGCGGATCGACGCCGGCGACGACGTGGTCCTCGTCGGGGACCACTCCGACCGTGCAGCGGCCGATGCGATCGTGGCGGCGGTGGGCACGGACCGTGCATCCCGGCTGCACGACCTCGTCGGCACGCTGCCGCTCCGGGAACTGCCTGCGGTGCTGGCTGCTGCCGACGTCATGGTGGGCGACGACTCCGGTCCCCGGCACCTCGCCGTGGCGGTCGGCACGCGGACGGTGGGCGTGTTCTGGTTCGGCAACGTCATCAACGCCGGGCCGTTGGACCGCGGTCGACACCGGGTGCTCATGGCGTTCGTCACCCGGTGCCCGGTCTGCGGGGTCGACGTGACCCAGGTCGGCTGGACCGCCGATCGGTGCGAGCACGACCCGTCCTACGTCGACGAGGTCACGCCCGAGCAGGTCCTCACCGAGATGGAGGACCTGCTCAGGACACGCTGACGGCCTGCGGCCCGGGTGTCAGGGCCAGCTCGGCTCCGTGGCCGGCATGATCGAGAGCTCCCGGATCTCGCAGCCGGCGGGCTGGGCGAGTGCGAACAGGATCGCGTTGGCGACGTACGACGGCTCGATCAGCTGCGCGTCCGGCCCCGGCTTGTACTGCTCGGTGCGGTCCGCGAAGAAGTTGGTCCGCATGCCAGCCGGGATCACGTTCGTCACGCCGACGCTGCCTGCTGCTTCTGCGGCGAGCGCCTGCGAGAACCCGCGGACGCCGAACTTCGACGCGGAGTAGGCGGTGCCGTCGCCCACGCCGCGCAGTGCGAGCGACGAGGACACGGTGACGACCCGCCCGTGACTCTGCTCGAGCGAGGGGAGTGCCGCACGGACCACGGCGGCGGTCCCCAGCAGGTTCACGCCGACGATCCGTTCCCAGTCCGCGGCGGAGAGCCCCCCGATCGGCGCCGGCTTGTCGATGCCGGCGGCGGTGACCACGGCGTCGAGCCCCCCGTGTCGTTCGGCGGCGTCCCGGACCGCCTGCTCGGTCGCCGCCGTGTCGGTGACGTCGACCGCCACGGCGTCGATCCCGTCGGCGACGCCGTCGACGCGGAGGTCGAGGACGATCGGGGTGCCGCCCGCTTCGAGGACGGCGTCGACGACGGCCGCTCCGAGTCCGGAGGCACCGCCGGTGACGAGGACGCGGCCGATGGGGGTGGTGGGGACGGGCATGTGGTTCCTTTCGGTGGGCCTCAGCCGACGTGCGCGAGCGCCGCGGCGAGACGGGTGGTGGAGCGTCCGGGGTGGAACGGGACGGTGACGACCCGTCCTCCCCACTCGGCGAGCGTGACGGACTCGGGGAGGGCGTCGGCGGTGTAGTCCCCGCCCTTGGCCCAGACGTCGGGACGGAAGCGTCGGAGCGCCTCGTCCGGGGTGGTCTCGTCGAACACGACGACGGCGTCGACGCAGTCGAGTGCGAGCAGGAGCTCGACGCGGTCGTCCTGACTCATGATCGGACGCTCCGGCCCCTTGAGCTGTCGGACCGAGTCGTCGGAGTTCAGGCAGACGACGAGGCAGTCGCCGAGGGCGCGCGCTGCGGAGAGGGTCCTGGCGTGTCCGGCGTGCAGCAGGTCGAAGCAGCCGCCGGTCGCGACGACGACGCCGCCGGCGCTCCTGGTGCGGTGCACGACCCGCACGGCGTCGCGGTCGGTTCCCGGGACGTCCACCGGTGGGCGGCCGACGTCGGTGAGGAGCGACGTCACCCCGCCGGCGGCGAGGTAGGCGGACGCGTCCGCGACCCCGGCGGCGACGGCGTCTGCGACGTCCGCACCCGACGCCAGCGCGACGGCCACCCCTGCGGCGAGCCGGTCACCGGCACCGCACGGGTCCCCGGCGGTGACGGACGGCGCCGGGACGAACCGGCTGTCGAGCCGGTCGCCGCTCAGGCGACCGACGAGTGCGCCGCGGTCACCGAGCGTCACGGCGACGGCCTGCACGTCCCACGCACCGAGCAACGCCTCGGCAGCGTCGGTGGCGAAGGGCATGCCGGTGCCACCCAGTCCGGTGAACCGTCGGGCCTCGGCCGCGTTCGGCGTGGCCACGGTGATGCCGGCGACCGGCGTCGCTCCCTTGGGGTGCGGGTCCCAGACGACCGGCGTCGACCGCGCGGCGGCCGCGATCGCGTCCCGGACGGCGGGGGAGGCCGGGACACCGCGACCGTAGTCGGCGACGACGACGGCGTCGGCGTCCAGCAGCGCATCGGTCATCGCCCGGGTCGCCTCGGGCACGGACGGGGTCTCGCACCCCTCGTCGATGCGCACGAGGGCGTGGTCACCGACCCGCACGCGGGTCTTCACGGGCGTCGGGGCGCCGGACGGACCGGCGACGACCCGGACGTCGGGCAGCAGCGCGGTGATCTCCGCGGCACGGGCGTCGTCGCCGAGGACGGTGACGAGCGTGACGTCGTGCCCGTCCCGCGCGAGCATCGTCGCGACGAGGCCTGCACCGCCCGCGCGTCGGTCGTCGGTGTGGACGTCGACGACGGGGACCGGTGCGTCGGGGCTCAGGCGGTCGCTCGTGCCGGACACGTCGACGTCGAGCAGGGTGTCCCCGACGACCACGATCCGGAGCGGTGCTGCGCCCCGGACGCTGCCCGTCATGCTCGGCCCCCACGGCGGAGCGCCGGTTCCATCGCGGTGCAGAGCGCGTGCACGAGCACCAGCTGCGCCTCCTGGACGTTGGCGGACGGACCGTCGATGCAGATCGCGTCGTCGACGGCGTCCGCGAGCGGGTTCGGCCGCGGACCGGTCAGGGCAAGCGACCGGGCACCGACGGCCCTGGCGGCTGCTGCGGCGGTCAGGAGGTTCGGGCTCCTCCCGCTGGTGCTCAGCAGCACGACGACGTCGCCCGCCCTGGCATGTGCACGGACCTGACGGGCGAAGACCTCGTCGAACCCGTAGTCGTTCCCGATGGCCGTGACCGCCGAGGTCTCCGCGTGGAGGGAGATCGCCGAGTACGCGGGGCGGTCGCCGTCGAACCGGCCCGTGAGCTCCGACGTCAGGTGCTGCGCCTCCGCTGCCGATCCGCCGTTGCCCGCTGCGAGGAGTCGGCGGCCGGACACGAGCCGCGCGGCGACGTCGTCCGCCCAGGCCGCGATGTGGTCGCCGTGCTCGACGAGCGATGCGATGACGGGAACGGAGGCGGCGACGTGGTCGAGCACCGCACGGGCACTGCCGCTCGTCCGCTCGGTCGTCTCGATGCCGTGCCGGTCGATGGTCATCGTGCCGTCCTCTCCGTGTCGCGGGCGGCTCTGGCCGAACGCGTGGTGTGGTCGGGAGTGCTGATCGTGCGACCGATCAGCCGTTCGTAGACGCGCTCGGTGTCCGCCGCGACGCGCGTCCACGAGTACCGGTTCTCGACGCGTGCACGGCCGGCTGCGCCGTACGCGTCGGCCTTCCCGGGGTCGTCGAGCAGCTCGGCGACCGCTGCGGCGACGGCGTCCTCGTCCCGGGGCGGGACGTGCATGCCCGTGGACTCCTCGACGACCGTGTCGACGAGACCTCCGACGCGCGACGCGACGACCGGTCGGCCGCACGCCATCGCCTCGAGCGGCACGATGCCGAACGGCTCGTACCACGGCGCGCACACGACGACGTCGGCGCTCCGGTACACGGACGGCATCTCGTCCTGCCCGAGCTGGCCCCGGAAGTGCACGTGGTCACGGACGCCGAGCTGCCGAGCGAGCGTGTCGAGCCGCTGGTACTCGGGGTCGTCCGGCAGGTCGGCACCGGCCGTGCCGGCTCCGCCGACGACGACGAGTTCGACGTCCCGCCCGTCTGCGACGAGCCGGGCCAGCGCGGCGATCGTCGTCCCGACGCCCTTCCGACGGACGAGCCGGGACGCGGTCAGGATCCTGGATGTCCGTCCCCGTTCCTCGACGACACCCGTCGGTCGGAACCGGTCGACGTCGACCCCGCACGGCACGACCGAGATCGCGCGGAGGGGGACGCCGAGCGCCTTGAGCTCGAACGCCTCGTCGGAACAGGTCGCGACGACCTGGTCGACGCCGCGTCCGACGGAGGGCTCGATCCAGTCCCGTTCCGCCGGACTGGTGTCCGCGGCGCCCTGGTGCCGACGCTTGACGACCCCGAGGGCGTGGAACGTCTGCACGATCGGGATCCGGACGCCGCCCGTGCGGGCCTGTACCTGCGTGACGGCCTCGAGCGCGGCGTGCCCGGACATCCAGAAGTGCCCGTGCACGACGTCCGGCCGGTCGACGAACCACGCGGCGGCGAGCACCTGGGCGAACGCCGCCATGCAGGGGAACAGGTCGTCCTTCGGGACGTGCTCGGGCGGTCCGGCATCGACGTGCACGACCTCGACCCCCGGGCGCAGCACGACCCGCTCGGGCAGTGTCGGGTCGTCCCGCCTGGTGTAGACCGTGACCTCGTGGCCGCGGTCGGCGAGCGCACCTGACAGGGCGGCGACGTGCACGTTCTGGCCGCCGGCATCGACACCGCCGAGCACCGCGAGCGGGCTGGCGTGTTCGGAGACCATGGCGATCCTCATCGAGCGTTCCCTCCGACGGGGTGACCGGCGAGACCGGCCGGTGTGGGACGAGTACGGCGGTGGCGGGTGACGGTGTCGTCGAGCAGCTCGTCCCAGTCCCGCAGGTACCGGGTGAGCGAGTGGCGTGCGAGCGCTGCCTCGCGGGCGACGAGCCCCCTCCGCCGCGCCTCGTCCGGGTCGTCGACGAGCAGCCGGGCGACGCGTGTCAGCTCCGTCACGTCGGTGGAGATCGCACCGGCCTCCGGCGGGACCGTGCGCGCGGCGTCGGTCGTCGCGAGCACCAGCACGGGCATGGCCATGTGCATCGCCTCGATCAGCGAGAGCCCGAGCGACGTCCACCGGTTCGGGTGCAGGTACGCCCGTCGTTCCGCCAGTGCAGCGTGCATCGGCTCCGGTGGGACGTCACTGAGCCCGGAGACGACGGCACCCGGGTCCGCGAGCTGTCCGGTGCCCATGCCCCAGACGTCGACGGGGGCGACCGCCCCGAACGTCGCGAGCAGGTCGGTCCCGACGACGCGGCCGCGTCGGACGGGCTCGTTGATGACGGCGCCGAACCGCTCCAGTCGGCCGGTCCACAGCGGACCCGGATCGACGACGCCGTGCTCGACGACGGTCGTCCTGGTGCTGCCGCAGTCCCACATCAGTGCGTTCCAGTGCGTGACGTGGGCGATGGTCAGGTCGTCGCGATCCCGGAACGGGTGCAGCGAGTTCGGCACGTCCACCCTCGGGGCGTTGTGTTCGACGAAGACCGTCGGCAGGTCGCGCCCGGGCAGGAGCTCGGCGACGGCGGCCGCCTCCTCGGTCCGCTGCAGGACCACGACGTCGACGTCGGTCTCGCGAAGCGCAGCGGGGTCGATCTCGGTCACGTTCGGCCAGTCGCGGCCGCCGGTCCCGAGCCCCCAGGCATCGCGGGCGTCGGTCGTCGGCACGAGGTACTCGTGTCGGCCACGGACGAAGGCGTCCATCCAGCCGCCGTGCACGTGCCAGAGGAGGATGCGCATGCGGTCCCTTCGATGCGGTCGGGGGGCGAGGAGTGGAGCAGGAGCAGGACGCTACGCAGCGGGTCATGGTCTGCTTCGCAGACTGCCCCCGGATCATCCACGGAGCGCAGCGAAGCGCCCGCAGCCCCGTCAGCCCAGCGCAGCGAGCAGCCGGTCGTGCGCCGCCAGCACGTCCGACACCGTCACCGAGGTCAGGCACGGGTGTCCCGGCACCGGACACTCCCGCGCACGGCTCAGCCGGCACGCCGCCGTCTGGTCCCCGAGCACCTCGACGTGCGGCCCGGCGGGCGCCCACTTCACCGCTGGCACCACCGGCGAGAACAGGCTGACGATCGGTACCCCCACCGCAGCGGCCAGGTGCGCCGGCCCGGTGTTGCCCACGACCACGACCTCCGCCCCGGCCAGCACCGCGGCGAGCTCGCCGGGGCTCGTCCGTCCGCCGAGGTCCAGGACGAGGGAGTCGTACCCCGCCCCGCCGGCGGCGACCTCCGCGGTGAGCGCGCGCTCGCCCGGCGACCCGGTGACGACCACCGGGGTCCCGCGTGCCGCGTACGCGGCGACGAGCGCGCGGTGGTGACCGACGGGCCACGAACGCGCCGGGACGCTCGCTCCCGGGTGGACGACGACGTAACGGCCCAGGCCGAGCACGTCCGGAGGTGCGACGGCGTCGTGACGCACTGCGAGCCTCCCGTCGTCGTCCGGCGGCAGCCGGAACCCGGCAGCTGCCGCGATGCGCAGTGCGCGCTCCGGCTCGGGGAGGTCCTCTGGCAGGTCCTCTCCCGGCCGCAGCCGCACGTCGAGCAGGGTGCCGGGGTGGTCGACCGACGCGCCGGTGATCCTGGCGACGCCGGCCAGTCGGAGCAGGACGGCGAGGGGGAGCGGCGACTGGTGGAACGAGGTGAGCACGACGGCTTCGTCGACGTCGGCCTCGTCGACGAGCCGGCGGAAGGACGCGAGTGCGTCGTCGTCGAGGGCACCTGGGGTCTCGGTGACCCACGGTGCCGCCCAGACCCTGATGGCGTCGATCCCCGGCAGCAGCTCGGCGGCCGGTGCGCCCTGGGGCCCGCAGAGCATCGTGACGTGCGACGCCCCGGCGGCGACGGCACGGACGGCGGGTCCTGCGACGAGCACGTCACCGAACGAGTCGAGCCGCGCCACGAGGACGCGGGTCACGGGCGCCCCACCGCGTGCGCGAGCACGAGCGCCACCGCCTCCGCGAGGTCGACGGCCACGGTCGGTGCCGCGGCGATCTCCTCCGGACGGGTCGAGCGCGTCGGAACGAGGATCGACTGTGCACCGGCGGCGGCAGCGGCGCCGACGTCCGCACCGATGTCACCGATGACGACCAGCTCCTCGGCGGGGACCCCGAGCGCCTCGGACGCCCGCAGGACCAGCCCCGGGCGGGGCTTCCGACACGCGCAGTCGTCGTCGGGGCCGTGCGGGCAGACGCACCACACCGCGAAGGGCCCGACGAGCTCGTCGACGCGGGCGTTCGTGGCGTCGACCTCGGCGCGGGTGGCCCCGCCCCTGGCGATCACGGACTGGTTCGTCACGACGCCGACGGGGAGACCTGCTGCTCGGGCGCGCTGCACGGCGACTCGCGCACCCGGGACGGGGACGACGCGGTGCGGGTCGGCGTTGTAGGGCACGTCGACGACGAGGGTGTCGTCCCGGTCGAACAGGATCCCGCCGACGGGGCGGTCCGCGGAGAGGGCCATGCTCCGAGTTCTACGCACCGGTTGCCGGGTGCGCGGGCAGGAAGGCCGCGGAGCGCGTCCTGGGGAGCCCGTCGGCCACGTCCGGCTACCGTCCCGCTCGTGACCGCTCTCGATCGCCTGCCCCCGTCCGACGGCCGCCCGGAACTCGTCGTGCTCCGCGCGATCAAGCTCGGCGACCTCCTCGTCGCCGTCCCGGCCCTCCACGCTCTGCGCCGCGCGTTCCCCGATCACCGGATCAGCCTCGCGACGACGGCATGGCTCGCGCCGCTCGTCGAGCTGATCCCGTCCGTCGACGTGCACCTCGCGCAGCAGGGGTTCGACCACCCGATCGGGGTGCCCTCCGGCGTGACCGACGTGGCCGTCAACCTCCACGGCGCCGGTCCGGAGTCCGAGGACCTCGTCGCCGCGCTCGGCGCGCCCCGAGTCATCCACCACAGCGCCGGCGGACCGACGTGGGACACCGGCACCGTCAACGAACGCGGGCGGTGGACCGCACTCCTCCGCGCGTACGACATCGACGCGGACGCCGACGACGTCGCGATCGACCGCCCGGACGATCCCCCCGTCGTCGACGGGGCAGCCGTGGTGCACGTCGGTGCGTTCCACGGCGCCCGGCACTGGCCGGTCGACCGCTTCGCCGAGGTGGTGCGCGGACTGCGTGAGCGCGGACACGACGTCGTCCTGACGGGAGGCCCGGCTGACGTCGAGCGCGCCACCGCGGTCGCCGAGGGGGCCGGTCTGCCGCCGGGGGCGGTGCTGGCCGGCGTCCTCGACCTCCGTGCGTTCGCCGCGGTGGTCGCCGCGGCACGCGTCGTCGTCACGGTGGACACCGGGGCGGCCCACCTCGCATCGGCGTACGGCATCCCCTCGGTCGTGCTCTTCGGACCGGCACCGCCCGAGAGCTGGGGGCCGCCGGCATCCGGACCGCACGTCGTGCTGACGGACGCGTCTCTTCGTCGCGGCGACGTCTTCTCCGAGGAACCCGATCCGGCGATCCTCGCCGTGCACGCGGCCGACGTGCTCGCAGCGGTCGACGGGCTGGGCGTCGGCGGTGTCAGCGTCCCCGGGCTCGGCGTCCCGGGCCGGGCGGACGCAGGTGCCGACCGGTAGCGTCGAGGAGCGGTGCCGGAACGACCGGCGACCGCGGAGGGAGCACCGTGTTCGAAGCGGCCAACATCCGGGACTGGATCGGCCTGCCGGTCGTCGACGAGGGCGACGACCGCGTCGGGACGCTCGAGAGCATCTACTACGACACCGCCACCTCGGAACCCGCGTTCGGCGCCGTGCAGACCGGCCTCGTCGGCTTCCAGAAGCTCGTCTTCGTCCCGCTCACCGGTGCGACCGTCACCCCGAAGCACCTGCACGTCACGTTCGCGAAGAAGCTCATCAAGGACGCCCCGTCGATCCCCACCGACGGCGAGCTCGACGCGGCGACCGAGCCGGAGCTGTACTCGCACTACGGACTCGAGCACCGCACGGGCAGCAACGGCGAACGGCGACTCGGCCGACGCTGAGGACGCCCGGCTAGCCTGGTTCCCTCTGTCCGACCCCACGCACACCCGAGGGACCCGCCCTGCTCCGTTCCGTCCGTTCGACGCTGGTCGCCGCACTGGCGGTGCTCGTCGTGCTCGCAGCCGGATCGATCGCCGCGCCCTCCGCGTCGGCGGCGCCGCTCTGGCCCGTGCCGCAGCCGTACCGCTCGTCGGCCGAGCCGCCGGAGCGCCTCGCGAACCTCCCGGTCGGCAGCGAGTACGTGGCGCTGGGTGACTCGTACTCGGCGGGCTACGGGCTCGGCGACCCGACCGGGCTGCCGACGACCGCGTGCGGGCAGTCCGCCCAGGACTACCCGCACCGGATCGCCGCCCGGTTCGGCCTCGCGCTGCACGACGTCACGTGCGGTGGTGCCACCAGCGCGGACATCCTCGGCGGGCACCAGTTCCGGGGTGTGCCGCCGCAGATCGAGGCGCTGTCGTCGGACACGCGGCTCGTGACGCTGACCATCGGCGGGAACGACGCCGACCTCTTCGGCACCGCGGCGTCGTGCCTGGCGCTCTCGGCGAAGGGCCCGGTCTTCTCCGGCCGTGACGCCCCGTCCTGCCGGAGCACCCTGGTCCGCGACGGCGTGGACCAGCTCGGCACGAAGATCCAGGCGCGGGTGTCCCTGGGCATCGCGAACACCCTCGCGGCGATCAGGAACGCGGCGCCGAACGCCGAGATCGTGTTCCTCGGGTACCCGGCGATCTTCCCCGACGCCGACCACACCCCGGCGAAGGGGTGCTTCCGGTCGGCGCTCGACATCGGGACGCTCACCGGGTCCTTCCCGACGAACTCGTACCCGTTCACGAACACCGACGTCCGCTACCTGCACGGCGTCCAAGAGGAACTGAACGACGTCGCCCGGTCGGCTGCTGCCGCGGCGGGCGTCCGCTTCGTCGACGTGTTCGCGTCGACGCAGGCGCGCTCGGCCTGCGCCACGAAGCGGCCGTACGTCTCCGGGGTCACGCTCGACTCCACCAACGGGCTCCGGCGGATCGACCTGGAGCCGGGCGCACTGCACCCGAACACGGCGGGCGTCGCGTACCTGGCGCGCCGAGCGGAGGCTGCGATCCGCGACCTGCTCGGCTGAGCGGTCAGCCGATCGCCTCGGCCGCCGCGGCGGTCGCCGCCGCGGCCTCGTGCGCCGACGGCGGGACGACGCACACCGGTGACACCGTCCCGTGCAGCACGTCGCGCAGCACCGACCCCGACAGCACCCGGACGTGCCCCCGCCCGAGCACGACGAGTGACGCGTGCCGGGTGTGCGCGGCGATCGCCCGACCCGGCCGGCCCTCGACCAGGAGCGACCGCAGCCGGACGTCCGGGTACCGCCCCGCGATCTCCGTCGACGCCCGCGCGAGCAACGCCTTGTTCTGCAGTCGCCAGCGGTCGGGGTCCTCGGCGAAGTCGGTCAGGCCGGTCCTGGTGAGCACGGGCATCTCCCACGCTCGGAGCAGGGTCAGCCGACGGTTCGTGCGGCGAGCCTCGTCGACGGCGATCGCGACGGCGCGTTCGTCGAGCGGGTCCTCCACCGCGAGGACGACGTCCCCGTCGATCGGGTGCGGCCCGTCCGGTACGACGACGGTCGGCACCGCCGCGCGTCCGGCGACGCGCGCGGCCTCGCCCCCGACGGTGGACCCGCGTCGACTCCGGAACGTCCCGATCACGAGCAGGTCCGTCGTGTCCGACTCGGTGAGGAGCGCAGCGGCGGCCGGTCCGGCGTGCCGGACGACCTCGACATCGACGCCGGGCAGCGCGCTCCTGGTCTCGTCCGCGACGTGCTCCGCGACCCGTTTGCCGTCCGTACCGACGCGGCCCTCGAGTGCCGGATCGACACCGACGACCCGGACCTGCCGGATCCCGGTCCCTGCTCGCGCCGCGATCCACCTGACGGCCTCGTCGTGCGGATGTGCCGCATCCGCCGCGAGCGTGACGCTCGTCCACTGCTCGTCCATCCCGATCGACCTCCTCATCGGGGCCAGCGCGGGGCGTCGGTCGGCGCTCCTGGCGCTGAAACTACTCCCGGCCGGCGCGGAGCAACCAGTCCATCGCCTGCGGGAGTGCCGTGAGGACGGACACGTGCCCGAGACCCGACCGTTCGTGCAGGGTCGCGTCCGGCAAGCCGGCCGCGAGCATCCGTCCGTGCGCGACCGGGATGACCCGATCGTCGACGCCCTGTTCGACGAGCGCCGGCACCCGCACGTCGGCGAGGGCGAAGCCCCAGTCCGTCACGAACGCCACGTCGTCGTCGGCACCGCCCTGGAGGCTCGTGGGGCCCGCCGCCTGTGCGTCCTGACCCAGCGCGGCCCAGTCCCCGTCCAGGGCCGTCCAGTCGGCGTCGGTGAACTGCGCGGGGTCGAACCCGGCCGTCTCCGCCCAGGCGAGCCGAGCCTCCCGTCCGGCCTGCGCGCTGCGCAGGCCGCCGTCGTCGGCCATGCCGTCCCACCAGGCGGCGTCGTCGACGAAAGGCGCTGGCGAGGCGAACGTCGCGACGGAGGTGACGCGGCCCGGGAGCAGCGCGGCTGCGGCGAGGGCGTGCGGGCCGCCGCCGGAACCGCCGACGACCGCGACGCGGTCGATGCCGAGCGCGTCGAGCACCTGCGCGAGGTCCCGGGCGCCGTCGGCGACCGTCCGGCCCGGCAGCGGGTCGGCGCCGCCGAAGCCGGGGCGGGTGACGGCGACCAGCCGGATGCCGCGGTCCGTTGCCGCGCGGCGGACCGGTTCGAGGTGCGCGCCGGTGTGCGGCGTCTCGTGGTGCCAGACGACGGTCGGTGCTTCCGGGCGCGCATCGGTGCCGTCCACGGTGTCGTCGACCAGGACGGTCCGGTCGTCGTCGAGTCGCACGGGACGCAGGTCGTCTCCTGAACGGGTGCTTCGCTGCATGGCGCGAGCGTAGCCTCGCACCGTGGTGCGGAGTGCGGGACTGCTGCTGTACCGGACGGATGCGTCCGGGGTGCTCGAGGTGTTCATCGCGCACATGGGCGGCCCGTTCTGGCGTCGGCGCGAGCGTGCGTGGTCGATCCCGAAGGGCGAGTACGGCGACGACGAGTCGCCGCGCGATGCCGCGCTGCGGGAGTTCGCGGAGGAGATCGGGGTGGGGGCACCGACGGAGGACCTCGTCGACCTCGGCGAGTTCCGACAGGCGTCCGGAAAGCGTGTGACGGTGTTCGCCGGGCACGCCCCGTCGTTCGCCGTGGACGCGGTGCACTCGAACACGGTGCGGCTCGAGCTCCCGCGCGGATCGGGCCGCTTCGTCGAGGTGCCCGAGGTCGACGACGCCCGCTGGGTGCCGATCGAGGCCGCTCGCTCCATGCTCGTCGCGGGGCAGGTCGCGGCGCTCTCGGCGCTCTCGACGCTCGAGGACGTGGTGCGGGAGTGACGGGTGAGGTGTCACGACCGGATCTCGATCTGGCCCGAACGGGGGGTTGCTGGATAGCCTGAGCGGGCATCGAGGTCGGTCGGTGCGCGAACAGGGGAGTACGCATGCGCCGTTGGCGGATGGTGACAGCCGGGTTGACCGGGATCGTCCTCGCGACGGGGTTGGCCCTGGGGGGCGCGACGAGTGCCTCGGCCACGCCGGCCGGGCACTGGGGTGCGTTCACCCTGAGCGGCACCGGCAAGGCGTACACGGGGACGATGACGATGCCCGGGTTCCCGGCGACGACGTTCACGTCGAACTCGCGCCAGTCGACCGTGATCAGCGGTGCGTCGACGTGGCAGTCGGCGGCGACCGGGCCGGGGCAGCTCTACGGGTCCAGCCGTGGCAACACGTACATGAACCAGCGTCCGAACGCGGACAACGCGACGAGCCCGTCGACGACGACGTACAAGTTCGAGACGCCCACCCCGGGTGGTCCCAGCCGGAGTTGGGCCTTCGTCCTCGGCGACATCGACGCCGACCAGGCGACGATCTCGGCGACGGTGCAGGGCGGCGGCGCGGCGACGCCCGCGCAGCTCGGGTACCAGGGCTCCTACAACTCGTGCTCCGCGGCGGTTACCGGCGGCTGGTCCTGCACGCCGGACCCCGACGGGACCACCGGTCAGGACGTCCCGACGTGGAATCCCACGACCGGCACGCTGACCGGGAACGCCGGTGCGACGGACACCGCGGGGGCGACCGCGTGGTTTGCCCCGACCGTGCCGCTCGAGACCCTGACGATCACCTACCAGCAGCGCAGCGGGTTCCCCGTGTACCAGACCTGGTTCGCCTCGCGGACGGCCGCGATCGCCGGCACCGCCACGCTCGACGGCACGCCGCTGCCCGGGTCCACGGTCACGGTCACGGCCCCGCGCGGGACGACCTACACGACGACGACGGACGCCGAGGGCAACTACGCGTTCCCGAACCTGCCGCAGATCAACGGGTACACGGTCGAGATCACACCGCCTGCCGGCGCTGAACCACTCGATCAAACGGCGACGGTCTCGCTCGTCGGCACCGACGGCAGAGCGGATCGTGCGTTCACCGCGCCGACGGGCACCGTGTCGGTCATCGGCACCGTCGTCGACGACGCCGGGAGCCCGGCAGCGAACGTGCCCGTCGTCATCATCGACCCGAACGACGGTTCGACCCTCGTCGACACCACGACGAACAGCGGTGGTGTCTACACCGGTTCCGGCCTGCCGCCCGAGGCCGATCTCGCGGTCTCGGTGGGAGGTGCCGATCCGGAGCCGATCACCACCGGCGCCGTGGGTGCACCGCCCGCCGAGCCGGCTCCGATCACGGCACCGGCCGACGCGCTGGTGGCCATCACCGGGACCGTCACCCTCGACGGTGCGGCGGTCCCCGCCGGCACGGTGGTGGACCTGCTCGACGCCGACGGCAACGTGCTCGTGTCGACCACCACCGGTGCGGACGGGAAGTACACGATCGACACCGTCCCGGGTGCCTACACCGTGCGCTCGGCCGTGCCGGCTGACGGAGCGACCGGCGGCGACGACGTCGCGGTGGACACCACCGCAGGCCCGGCGACGGCGGACTTCGCCTTCGCGACGCCGGTCGCCCCGGTGCCGCAGACCGTCGACCAGCCGGGCACCGTCACCGACACGAACGGCGACCCGGTCAGTGGCGTCGACGTCGTCGCGACACCGACCGACCCCGAGGCCGGCGCCCCGGTCACGACGACGACCGGCGCGGACGGCAGGTTCACGCTGCCCGGGCTGCAGCCGGAGACCGAGTACACGATCGTGGTCGACGGCGGCGACCCGCAGACGATCACCACCCCGGCGACCGGCGCGGGAACCCCGCTGGTGTTCGTCGTGCCGGCGGCGGCCACGCCCACGCCGACGCCGACCCCGACCGTTCCCCCGACCTCCGGTGGTGGCAGCGGCACGACGCCGGTGTCCTCGACGGGAGGCTCGTCGTCCACCGGTGCCCTCGCCTACACGGGTGCCGACCTCACCCCGGGGCTGATCGCAGCCGGCGTGCTCGTGCTCCTCGGAGCCGGGCTGCTCACCTTCCGAGCCGCTCGCAACCGCCGCCGCTCGGAGCACCTGCAGGACTGACCCCGGGCGCCGCTCGCGGTCGCCGCCGACGGTGCGGCACTTCCGCACAACCGAAAGCGATCCGCGCCACGACTTCTCGTGGCGCGGATCGCTTTTCGTTGTGCGAGAGCGAACCGCACCACGCCGGTGTACCCGCGCGCCGCCGCCCGCCGCCCGCCGCGTCAGCGCGAGCGCTGTGTCCGCGTCGTCCCGGTGATCGTCGCGACGGACCCCGTCATCGTCTGGATCGCCCGGCTGATCGTCGGCATCGAGGTGGTGACGACCCCGAGCGACGACGTGATCGCCTCGATCGACGAGGTCGACAGGTGCTCCTGGTGCGTCGTCCGCAGCGGGAAGCCCCGACGGGCAGCGACGACGACCCCGAGCGACCCGAGCAGCACGACGGCTCCGGCGAAGGGCATCGTCTGCATGCCCGTGAGCCCGAGGACCTGCCCGCCGATGGCCGCACCGCCGGCGATGCCGATGTTCGACGCCCCGTTGACGAGCGCCCCCGCGATGTCGGGGGAGACGCCCCCTGTGCGGATCGCAGCCGCCATGAACAGCGTCCCCGTCGTGCCGTTCGCAGCCATCCAGACACCCGCGACGATCATCGTGCCGATGAGCGAACCGTGCACGAACGGCAGTGCGACGAAGGCGGCTGCCATCGTGGCGACCGCGGCGATGAGCGTCTGCCTGGGTGCCTTGTCGACGAACATGCCGGCGAGCCAGAGCCCGATCACCCCGGTGCCGCCGAGGACGAGCAGCGCCCCGCTCACGAGGCCCGAGGCGAGCCCGGCGTCGATCGCGTACGGCCCGATGTACGTGTAGACGATGTAGTGCCCCGCGAAGAGCAGCAGGTCGGCCACGACGACGGCGAGCAGCCCGCTGCGCGCCCATGCCTTCGGCGACCCGATGTGCGGCGAGGACGTGCCGCGGACACCGGGCAGGAACGCCAGGGCCACGACGGCCAGGATCGCCGCGCAGACCGCGACGGCACCGACCGCCGGGCGCCACCCGATCGACTCGCCGACCCCGGTCGCGAGGGGCACGCCGATGACGAAGCCCAGCGAGCTGCCGGAGTAGACGAACGCGATGGCACGGCCGGCGAGCCGCGGCGGCACGATGCGCGTGGCGTACGCCGACGCGACCGAGAAGAACAGGGCGTGCGCGATGCCACCGACGACCCGGCCGGCACAGACGATCGCGAACGACGGCGCGAGCGCGATCATCAGGTTGGAGACGGTGTACCCGACGAGTGTCGACACCAGCACGGTCTTCCTCGGCAACCGTGCGGTGAGCGACGTCAGGGGAAGCGCGAGCAGTGCCACCGCGGTGGCGTAGACGGTGATGACGATGCCCATGGTGGACTCGGTGACGCCGAGGTCCTTGCTCATGGTGCCGAGCAGCCCGACGGGCATCAGCTCGGTCGTGATCGCGAAGAAGGTCGCGAGACCGAGGACGGCGATGCCGACGACGGCCTTCGAGGTCAGGACGGAAGTCGAGACCGTGGACGTGGTCGTGCTGATGGACGCTGTGCTGGTGGACACGGTGCTGACCTCCTCAAGGCGTGGCGGAGCGCGCGACGGGGATGTCACGTCGGCGACACCACGACCGGGTCGGTCGGGCAGTGCGCGCTCGCGGGTTGTGGGTGTGTTGGTTGGTCACTCCACGGCGAGTGCGATCCATCCAGTGTTGCACGATGAACCGGACCTGGCGAGGGCCCTTGCCGAGAATGTCCTAGGAGCGCTCCAACGCAGGAGCCGCGCGGGCATTCCCGATCAGTACTCGTTCGTCACGAGCCCCTGGACGCCGCCACCCGAGAGGTTGACCGTGAGCGTCCCGCTGAGCGACGACGCCGAGAGCGACACCGACCCGTGCAACGCGTCCTCCCGCGGGTAGCAGGCAGTCGTGGCCTGCAGCCGGTCCGCCGTCGCCACCAGGCAGATCGTGGACCGGTCGGAGCCGACGCCCGCCCAGACGTTCCACGGTGTCGCCGAGTCGTCGCCGCTCAGCGACCGGTTCGTGAACACGAGTCGGGTCGTGTGCAGGCTCACCGGCACCTCGAACGAGCCCGGCAGCTGGTCCGCGTACGTCTGCGGTGCGTCGAGGAGCTGCTCGAGGGTCACCGTGCCCGCGGACGGGGTCACCGACGGGGACGCCGGCATGTCCGGACGCGTGGTCCCCACCACGAGTCCGGTCCCGAACGCGACGACGACCGCCGCGGCGACGCCGCCGGCGATCCACGGTCGGGCACGCCGCTCGCCGAGCACCCGCCGCACGCGCGCCCAGACCGACGACGGCTGCGTCACGGACTCGTCGTCAGCACCGGACCGGCGGTCCGGCTCGGTCGATCGGTCGACCTCGGCCTGGAGGCCCGGCTCACCCTGGTCGGTCGACCGCTCGTCCGGCACGGGGTCGGGTCTCGGCGCCGTGGCCGGCTCGGGCACAGGCCCTGCGGCAGGTACGCGGATGGCCTCCGCTGCCGTGGGCTCGCGGCGGACGGTGGTCGAGCGTCGCTGCGCCCGTCGATCGAGGTCCGCGAGCGCGATGCGCGCCTTCGCGGCCTCCGCCTCGGTCGACCCCGCACCCCACGCCACACGTTCCAGGCGCGCTCGGGCGTCCCTGGTGTCGTCGCCGTCGTCGGCCATGCGTGCTCCCGGAGTCCGGCCGCTGCTCTCCCGTTCATCGTTGCACTCCGCAGCGCGCCGCGCTCGCCCAGTTCGGGGGAGTAGTCCTGGCCCATGAACTCATCCCGTGAACCCGACCCCGAGATCGTCGAACCCGTCAGCCGCGACACGCAGTCCGGCGAGGCCGACTACGTCGCGACGAACCCCGGCGGCAGTGGCACGGAGCGCCACGTCCCGCTCCCAGAGGAGGAGCAGGGCCGCGGCACAGAGTACGACCCAGTCGACCAGGGCCCTCAGCACGAGGGCTGATCCGCCGGCTTCTCCGCCAGCGCCCCCAGCCCCGGCCGATCGAGTGCGCGCTCGTGGCGACCCGATCTCGCTCCCGGTCGCCACCTTCGCGCACTCGACCCAGCCGTCCGGAGTAGTACTCCTTCGAGCGCGCGCTCGTGGCGACCCGAACCCGGTTACCCCGACCGTTTTCGCGCACTCGATCCAGCTCCCGGAGCCCGAAGCACTTCCGCGCACTCGATCCAGTCCCGGGGCCCAACCCCATCGAGTGCGCACTCGTGGCGACCCGAACCCAGCCCCCCTGACCTTTTCCGCGCACTCGATCCGGCTCCCCGAGCCCGAAGTACTTCCGCGCACTCGATCCGGCTCCCCGAGCCCGAAACGATCGAGTGCGCAGTCGTGGCCGCCACCGGATCCCTCGTGCCACCGTTTCCGCGCATTCGACCCGGGTGCCCCGCCCGGAACACTTCTGCGCACTCCACCGGGGCGCACGAGGTTCGGCGCAACCCCGCGTGCCGCCGACGGCATGCGTCCCGCGAGGGGGAGGATCACGGCATGAGCGTTGGATCTCCGAGCACCCCTGCCACGCTCGCGCTGGAGCGGGCAGGCGTCCCGTTCACCCCGCACGTGTACGAGCACCACGAGACCGCGACGAACTTCGGCGAAGAGGCTGCGGCCGCGCTCGGCCTCCGCGAGGAACAGGTCTTCAAGACGCTGATCGTCTCCGTCGACGGGGCCCTGGCGGTCGCGATCGTCCCGGTCGCGAACCGTCTCGACCTCAAGGCCATCGCCGCGGCGGTCGGGGGCAAGAAGGCCACGCTCGCCGACCCTGCCCTCGCCGAGAAGCGCACCGGCTACGTCGTCGGCGGGATCAGCCCCGTCGGCCAGCGCTCCCGGATCCGTACCGTGCTCGACGAGTCGGCGACCGAGTACGCGACGATCTTCGTGTCCGGCGGCCGTCGGGGCTTCGACATCGAGATCGCCCCGAGCGACCTGCTCGCGGTCACCGAGGCCACGACCGCTGCGATCGCCCGCACCTGAGTGCGGCCCTGAGTGCGGCCCTGGTTCTGGACCTGAGTCGGCTCGCCGCAAGTTTCTCGCTCGACCGGGAATGACCCGGCACCTCCTGCGTTGCATTGAGTCAAAGGCACTCAAGTTCCCAGGAGGTCCCGTTGCCAGAGACGTTCGGCCCGACCGGCGGCAGTGACTCGTTCGACGAGTTCCTCGCCCGCCTGCTCGCGGCGCAGACCGACGGTGACACCCAGCGCTACCGTTCGCTGGGACGCCCCGTCGACATCACGCGACTGCTCAGCCGTCGCACCCACGAGCTGCTCCAGCACACCGCCGAGTTCGCGGTGGCCCAGGGGCAGCGTGAGATCGACGCACTGCACATCCTGCACGTGCTCGTCCGCACCCAGCCCTTCGATGCCGTGATCCGCTCCGGTGGCGTCGACCCCGAACGCCTGGCCGAGGAGATCGAGCAGCGACTCCCCGCCCCGTCCGACGTCCGCGTCGACGGGCGCCCGGCGCTGACCCCGTCCGCGCAGCGCATCCTCGTCGAGGCGACGCAGGCCGCGCGCGGGTTCGGGAGCACCTACACCGACCCCGAGCACGTCTTCTTCGCGCTCGTGATGGACCAGGAGACCGTCACCGGCCAGCTCCTCGCGAGCGCCGGCGTGACGCCCCAGGTCATGCAGTCCTACGCACAACAGGCCGCAGAGGCGGCTCGAGAGGGGCGTCCCATGCCGGGAACGACCGAGGCGGACCAGCAGGAGCAGTCGGACACCCCGACGCTCGACCAGTTCGGCACCGACCTGACCGAGCGCGCTCGTGACGGCCGCATCGACCCCGTGGTCGGGCGTGAGGAGGAGATCGAGCAGACCGTCGAGATCCTGCTCCGTCGCACCAAGAACAACCCCGTGCTGATCGGCGAGCCCGGCGTCGGCAAGACCGCCATCGTCGAGGGGCTCGCACAGCGCATCGCCGACGGTGACGTCCCCGTCCTGCTCCACGGCAAGCGCGTCGTCTCCCTCGACCTCGCCGGCATGCTCTCCGGCACCCGCTACCGCGGTGACTTCGAGGAGCGCCTCACGAAGGCGATGGACGAGATCGCGGCGCACGCCGACGAACTCATCGTCTTCGTGGACGAGCTCCACACCGTCGTCGGTGCCGGTGGTGGCGGCGAGGGCGGCTCGATGGACGCCGGCAACATCCTCAAGCCCCGGCTCGCGCGCGGTGACCTGCACATGGTCGGCGCGACGACGTTGAACGAGTACCGACGGATCGAGAAGGACGCAGCGCTCGAGCGTCGCTTCCAGCCCGTCACGGTGGGGGAGCCGAGCGTCGAGGACGCCGTCGCGATCCTCACCGGCCTCGCCCCGCGCTACGCCGAGCACCACGGTGTCACGTACACCGACGACGCCCTCCGCGCGGCGGTCGAGCTGTCGCACCGGTACGTCACCGACCGGCACCTGCCCGACAAGGCCATCGACCTCATCGACCAGGCCGGCGCACGCCGTCGGCTCGCCCGTTCGGGCGAGGTCGACGTCGAGGCGCTCCGCGACCAGCTCGCCGAGCTGCTGGCGGACAAGGACCGCGCAGTCGCCGAGGAGCTGTACGAGGAGGCGTCGCGCCTGCGCGACCAGACGGTCGAACTGGAGGCCCGGATCACCGCCGCCTCGTCGGCGGACGTCAACCGTGCCTCCCGTCCGGCAGCCGCTGAACAGGACCGGGTGACCGGCGAGATCACGGAAGCGGACATCGCTGCCGTGGTGAGCCGCGCCACCGGGATCCCGGCCACGCGGCTGACGCAGGGCGACCGGACGCGGCTCGCCGCGCTCGAGTCCGAGCTGCACGAACGCGTGGTCGGCCAGGACGACGCGGTCCGCGCGATCGCCACGGCGGTCCGCCGCAACCGGACCGGCATGGGCGACCCGCGCCGACCGGTGGGCAGCTTCCTGTTCCTCGGGCCGACCGGCGTCGGCAAGACCGAGCTGGCGAAGTCGCTCGCGGCGTCGCTGTTCGGCGACGAGTCGGCGATGCTCCGCTTCGACATGAGCGAGTTCGGCGAACGGCACACCGTCTCCCGACTGGTCGGCGCTCCTCCCGGGTACGTCGGCTACGACGAGGCCGGTCAGCTCACCGAGCGCGTCCGCCGCAACCCGTACTCGGTGGTCCTGCTCGACGAGGTCGAGAAGGCGCACCCGGACGTGTTCAACCTGCTCCTGCAGGTGCTCGACGACGGTCGCCTGACCGACGGACAGGGTCGGACGGTCGACTTCCGGAACACGGTGGTCATCATGACGTCGAACATCGGGTCCGAGTTCCTCGCGTCGCGCTCCGGTGCGCTCGGGTTCTCGGCGTCGGCGGACGGCGGCTACTCGGACGACGACCTGCGGAACCGGGTGATGGGCAAGCTCCGCGAAGCCATGCGCCCCGAGTTCATCAACCGCATCGACGACATCGTGCTGTTCCGCAAGCTCGACCGTGAACAGCTGCACGCGATCGTCTCCCTGCTCGTCTCGGAGACCGCGATGCGACTCATCGCGCAGGACATGGTGCTGTCGGTGTCCGACGAGGCGGTCGACTGGCTCGCCGAGCACGGGTACGAGCCGGAGTACGGCGCCCGCCCACTGCGCCGGCTGATCCAGCGCGAGGTCGACGACCGCATCGCGACCCTCGTGGTCGACGGTGCCGTGCAGGCCGGTGACACGGTCCGCGTGACCGTCGGCGAGGACGGCCTGGTCGTGCGCGCGCACGCAGCGGTCGGCGTCTAGTCCAGCTCGGTCACGAACGCCCCGGAACCACATCGGTTCCGGGGCGTTCGTCGTGTTCGGGAATGCAATTCTTCTTTCTTCCGTTTTCCGCTTGCGCTCCTGCCGGGAATGTGGATAGTGTTCTCACGCCGCGAACGACCTGGTTGTGGCACCCAGACCTCGTGCCGAAAGGGGGCCGACATGTTCACCAACACCATCACCACGCAGACGCCGTTCCGTGCAGTCCGTGGGATCACCGGCACCCCGCTCGCCGGGTCCCGCTGACGCGGAACGTCCGCCACACGCCTGATCTCCGCACCCCTTCGGTGTGCGCGCTGAGTACCGCTCGCGCAGGGATCGTCCGGGGCTGACTGGCCGCCGTCGGTGCTCGCCGGACCGCCGCATCGCGGTCATGGTCCGGCGCACGACGACGACCGGGAATGCCGTCGGGAATGTCGGTGGTGGCTGCGACGATTTCCGTGTCACGACGTTCTCCTGACCGAATTCGGGTCATTCGGTGCGAATGCATCGAATCCGGGTCCGGTCCATTCCCCACGCCCGGCATGGGGTGATTCACCATGCCCTCTTCTTGTTCAACATTCCTTCATCGAACGGTGACCACGATGTCAACGAAGTCCGTCCTCCGTCCCCCCGAAGCGCTCGACGCGCCCCGCACGGTCTCCCTGACCGACCGGGTCGCGCTGCGCATCGGGATGGCACTCATCATCTGGAGCCGCCGCACCCGTCGTGTCCGGCCCTCGATCGACCCCGCACTGCGTGTGCAGCTCGAGCGCGAACGCGCCGAGCGCGAAGCCGAGTGGCTGATGCTCGGTGTCGGCATGCGCGTGTGGCGCTGACGACGAACGCCCGGCACCCCGTGTGCCGGGCGTTCGTCGTCGAACCCGTACCGTTGTCGGGTGACCGAAACCGCTGCTGCCCTCGTCGAACGACTCACCGCCATCGTCCCGGACTTCCCGAAGCCGGGGATCCTGTTCCGTGACGTGACGCCGGTGTTCTCCGACGCCGTGGCGTTCGGCCGGGTCTGCGAAGCCCTCGCAGCCCCGTTCGCGATCGGCGCCGGGTTCGACGCCGTCGCGGGCATCGAAGCACGCGGGTTCGCACTCGCCGGCGGGATCGCCGCGCAGCACCAGGTCGGCGTGCTGACGATCCGGAAGGCGGGCAAGCTCCCCGGCGAGGTCCTCAGTGAGCAGTACGCGCTCGAGTACGGCGAGGCCGAGCTCGAGCTCCGTCCGGGTCAGCTCCCGGCCGGTACGCGCGTGCTCGTGGTGGACGACGTCCTCGCGACCGGCGGGACCGCGGACGCCACGATCACGCTGCTGGAACGTGCCGGCTACCAGGCCATCGGGTTCGCGGCGCTGCTCGAACTCGACGGGCTCGCGGGCCGGGAGCGCATCGAACCGCGCCTGCCCGTGACGACGCTCGGGATGGTCCCGGCGTGACCGCCCTCGCGCACTAGTCTTGATCCACCCCATCCAACCGAGGAGTCCCATCATCGTGACCGAGTCAGTCGCACCCGAGCCCGCAGAGCTTCCCCAGGCACCCGAGCCCCGGACCGCGACGACGACCACGACGGGCACCGAGCTCTTCGACGGCGTGCGCGGCATCGTCGCGATCCGCGTCGCCGGCGTCCTCAAGGACCTCGCCGCGGACGTGCAGGCGGGGGAGACCGCCGAGCCGGTCACCCTCGACGAGCAGGACGGCCTCGACATCCTGCGCCACTCCGCCGCGCACGTCCTCGCGCAGGCGGTGCAGCAGATCAACCCCGACGCCAAGCTCGGCATCGGCCCGCCCGTCACCGACGGCTTCTACTACGACTTCGACGTCGCCGAGCCGTTCACGCCCGAGGACCTCAAGGCCATCGAGAAGGGCATGGACCGCATCGTCAAGCAGGCCCAGCGCTTCCGTCGCCGGGTCGTGACCGACGACGAAGCCCGCGAGCTGATGGCCGGGGAGCCCTACAAGCAGGAGCTCATCGGCCTGAAGGGCGCCGCGGCCGACGGCGACTCCGGCGAGAGCGTCGAGGTCGGTGCCGGTGAACTCACCGTCTACGAGAACGTCGACCCGAAGTCCGGGGACGTCGTCTGGCAGGACCTCTGCCGCGGCCCGCACGTCCCGCACACCCGGTGGATCGGCAACGCCGCCAAGCTCATGCGCGTCGCCGCCGCCTACTGGCGCGGCTCCGAGAAGAACCCGCAGCTGCAGCGCATCTACGGCACCGCGTGGCCGGACAAGGACCAGCTCAAGGCGTACCTCGTGCGTCTGGAGGAAGCGGCCAAGCGCGACCACCGCAAGCTCGGTGCCGAGCTCGACCTGTTCTCGTTCCCGGACGAGATCGGCTCGGGCCTGGCGATCTTCCACCCGAAGGGCGGGATCATCCGCCGCGAGATGGAGGACTACTCGCGTCGTCGGCACGAGGAGAACGGCTACTCGTTCGTCTACACGCCGCACATCACCAAGGGCGACCTGTTCGAGCAGTCGGGGCACCTGGGCTGGTACAAGGACGGCATGTTCCCGCCCATGCACATGGACCAGGCGGTGGACGAGGACGGCAACGTCACCCGGCAGGGCGCCGACTACTACCTCAAGCCGATGAACTGCCCGATGCACATCCTGGCGTACCGCTCGCAGGCACGGTCCTACCGCGACCTGCCCCTGCGGATGTTCGAGTTCGGCACGGTCTACCGCAACGAGAAGTCCGGCGTCATCCACGGCCTCACCCGGGTCCGCGGCATGACCCAGGACGACGCCCACATCTTCACCACCAAGGAGAAGATGAAGGAGGAGCTGACCACGACGCTCCAGTTCGTCCTCTCGCTGCTGCGCGACTACGGCCTCGACGACTTCTACCTCGAGCTCTCCACGAAGGACCCGGAGAAGTACGTCGGCGACGACGACGTCTGGGAAGAGGCGACGAACACCCTGCGTGAGGTCGCCGAGGAGTCCGGGCTCGAGCTCGTGCCGGACCCCGCCGGCGCCGCGTTCTACGGCCCGAAGATCTCCGTCCAGGCCCGCGACGCCATCGGTCGCACGTGGCAGATGTCGACCGTGCAGCTCGACTTCAACCTGCCCGGGCGCTTCGGCATCGAGTACGCGGCCGCCGACGGCACCCGTCAGCGTCCCGTGATGATCCACCGCGCCCTGTTCGGCTCGATCGAGCGGTTCTTCGGCGTGCTGACCGAGCACTACGCCGGCGCGTTCCCGGCGTGGCTGTCCCCGGTGCAGGTCGTGGGCATCCCCGTCGCCGAGGAGTACGCCGACTACCTCGACGAGGTGATCGCGAAGCTCCGTGCGCACGGCGTCCGCGCCGAGGTCGACCACTCGGACGACCGCATGCAGAAGAAGATCCGCACGCACACCAAGGCGAAGGTGCCGTTCCAGCTCATCGCGGGCGGCGACGACCGCGACGCCGGTGCGGTGAGCTTCCGGTTCCGCGACGGTCGCCAGGACAACGGCGTGCCCGTGGACGAGGCGGTCGAGCGCATCCTCACGGCGATCCGCGAGCGCGCGCAGGTCTGATGCCGGCAGAGCAGGACGAGCCGCTGGTCATCCGGGACGCCGCCACGCAGGCGGCCGTCCCGGATGCCTTCCAGCGCCTCTGGAACCCGCACCGGATGGCGTACATCGACGCCGGTCGCGAGGGCGAGGGCCGCGGGCACAAGGACGACTGCCCGTTCTGCGAGGCACCGCGGAAGTCCGACGAGGACGCGCTCATCGTCGCGCGGGGCGAGCACGCCTACGTCCTGCTCAACCTGTACCCGTACAACAACGGGCACCTGCTCGTCTGCCCTTACCGCCACACGCCCCTCTACGACGAGGCAACCCCCGAAGAGCTCCAGGAGATCGGCGAGCTGACGCAGACCGCGATGCGGGTCCTCCGGCAGGTCTCGCACTGCGACGGCTTCAACATCGGCATGAACCAGGGCGAGGTCGCCGGGGCGGGCGTCGCCGGACACCTGCACCAGCACATCGTCCCGCGGTGGGAGTCCGACTCGAACTTCTTCCCGATCATCGCCCGCACCAAGTCGATGTCCCAGATGCTCGGGGACACCCGCCGGCTCGTCGCGGAAGCGTGGCCCGCGCAGCACTAGACTGATCGCCATCATGAGCGACAGCACCAGTACCCCCGGCCAGGACCCCATCGGCACGTCCATCACCGGCTCCTCGCGCGTCAAGCGCGGCCTCGCGGAGATGCTCAAGGGCGGCGTCATCATGGACGTCGTCGACGCCGAGCAGGCCCGCATCGCGGAAGAAGCCGGCGCGACCGCGGTCATGGCCCTCGAGCGCGTCCCCGCGGACATCCGCGCGCAGGGCGGCGTCGCCCGCATGTCCGACCCCTCGATGATCGAGGAGATCATCGCAGCGGTGTCGATCCCGGTCATGGCGAAGGCCCGCATCGGCCACTTCGTCGAGGCGCAGGTGCTGCAGGAGCTCGGCGTCGACTACATCGACGAGTCCGAGGTGCTGTCGCCGGCGGACTACGTCAACCACATCGACAAGTGGAAGTTCACCACGCCGTTCGTCTGCGGTGCCACCAACCTCGGCGAGGCGCTCCGCCGCATCACCGAGGGCGCGGCGATGATCCGCTCCAAGGGCGAAGCCGGCACCGGTGACGTCTCCGAGGCGACGAAGCACATCCGCACCATCTCGAAGGAGATCGCGGCACTCCGCAACCTCCGCCCCGACGAGCTGTACGTCGCGGCGAAGGAGCTGCAGGCCCCGATCGACGTCGTGCAGGAAGTCGCCGAGACCGGCAAGCTCCCCGTCGTCCTCTTCACCGCAGGTGGCGTCGCGACCCCGGCGGACGCCGCGATGATGATGCAGCTCGGTGCAGACGGCGTCTTCGTCGGCTCCGGCATCTTCAAGTCCGGCGACCCGGCCGCCCGTGCTGCCGCGATCGTCAAGGCGACCACCTTCCACGACGACCCCAAGGTCATCGCCGAGGTGTCCCGCGGTCTCGGTGAGGCGATGGTCGGCATCAACGTCGCCGACGTCCCCGCGCCGCACCGCCTCGCCGAGCGTGGCTGGTAGCCCCATCGGTGGTGCAGCGCCCCGCATCGGGGTGCTCGCACTGCAGGGCGACTTCCGCGAGCACATCGTCTCGCTGACCGAGCTCGGTGCCGACGTGGTGTCGCTGCGCCGCCCGGAGGAGATCGGCGGCCTGCACGGCGTCGTGATCCCCGGCGGCGAATCCGGGGTGATGGACAAGCTCTCGCGGGTCTTCGGTCTCGCCGAGCCGCTGAGCGCTGCGATCCGGAACGGCCTGCCGACGTACGGCACGTGCGCGGGCATGATCATGCTGAGCGCCCGGATCACGAACGCGACGGCCGGGCAGCAGACGCTCGACGTGCTCGACACGACGGTGCGCCGGAACGCCTTCGGCAACCAGAACGACTCGTTCGAGATCGACATCCCGATGCCCGACCTCGGCGAGGCACCGGTGCACGCGGTGTTCATCCGTGCACCGGTCGTGGAGCAGCACGGTGCCGGAGTGCAGGTCCTCGGTGCGCTGCCGGACGGCCGCGCGGTCGCCGTGCAGCAGGGCAACGTCCTCGCGAGCGCCTTCCACCCGGAGGTCACGGGCGAGGACCGCTTCCACCGACGCTTCCTGGACCTCGTCCGCTCCGCCTGATCCGCTCGGAACCGCCGCCTGCGCGCCGGGACCGCACCGAGCCTCCAGATCGCTACACTGATCTGGACTTTCCGCAAGACGCAAGGAGAACCGTGTCCGGGCATTCCAAGTGGGCAACGACGAAGCACAAGAAGGCCGTCATCGACCAGCGACGTGCCAAGTCGTTCGCGAAGCTCATCAAGAACATCGAGGTCGCCGCGAAGATGGGCGGCGCCGACATGTCGGGCAACCCGACCCTGGTCGACGCCGTGCAGAAGGCGAAGAAGACCTCGGTCCCCAACGACAACATCGACCGCGCGATCAAGCGCGGTGCCGGGCTCACCGGTGAGTCCATCGAGTACACGACGATCATGTACGAGGGCTACGCCCCGAACGGCGTCGCGATGCTCATCGAGTGCCTCACGGACAACAAGAACCGTGCAGCGGCCGAGGTCCGGACCGCGATGTCCCGCAACGGCGGCACCATGGCCGATCCGGGCAGCGTCGCGTACAACTTCTCGCGCAAGGGCGTCATCTCCGTCTCGAAGGTGGACGGTCTGTCCGAGGACGACGTGATGACCGCGGTGCTCGACGCCGGTGTCGAGGACGTCATCGACCAGGGCGGCGGCTTCGAGGTCATCACCGAGGCGACCGACCTCGTCGCGGCCCGCACCGCGCTGCAGGACGCCGGCATCGACTACGACTCCGCCGACGCCGAGTTCGTCCCCGGCCTGAAGGTCCCGGTCGACGCCGAGACGGCCCGCAAGGTGTTCCGCCTCATCGACGCACTCGAAGACTCCGACGACGTCCAGAACGTCTACGCGAACTTCGACATCCCCACCGACGTCCAGGCCGAGCTCGACCAGGACGAGGACGAGGACTGACCTTGTCGCGCCCCGGGCCCGTGCTCCGCGTGCTCGGGGTCGACCCCGGGCTCACGCGGTGCGGCGTCGGCGTCGTCGAGGTCACCCCTGACCGTCGCGCCCGCATGGTCGCGGTCACCGTGGTCCGCACCCCGTCGGACATGGCGCTCGAGCAGCGGCTGGTCCTGATCGCCGCGGGGATCGCGGAGCAGATCGAGGAACACCACCCAGACGCCGTCGCGGTCGAGCGGGTGTTCGCCCAGGCGAACGTCCGCACCGTGATGGGCACGGCACAGGCGTCCGGCCTGGCACTGCACGCCGCTGCGGTGCGCGGCATCCCGGTCGGGCTGCACACGCCGTCCGAGGTCAAGGCGGCCGTCACCGGGTACGGCAACGCGGACAAGAAGCAGGTGCAGGCGATGATCGCGCGCGTGCTCGGTCTCGCCGAGGCCCCGAAGCCGGCGGACGCCGCCGACGCGCTCGCCCTGGCCGTCTGTCATGCCTGGAGGCTCGGTGCACCCGACCAGGTCGGTGTGCAGTCCGGCAGTCTGACGCCGGCGCAACGCGCGTGGCGCGACGCGCAGGCCGGGACCGGTGGGCGCACGGCGTCCTCGCCACTCGCACGCGCTGCGGCGGCCGCCGCTTCCGCTGGGCGCTCGGGGACGGGAGCACAGCGCGCCGCGTCGGGGACGTCCGCGGCTGCACCCGTCGACGCTGCCTCGCAGCGTGGCTCGTCCGGTGCATCGGCGGCGGCACCCGTCGACGCTGCCTCGCAGCGTGGCTCGTCCGTTGCGTCGGCGGCTGCACGTAGGCTCGGAGCATGATCGCGAGTCTCCGGGGCACCTGCATCGACGTCGCCGGATCCGCCGTCGTGATCGAGGTCGGGGGAGTCGGCTACGCCGTCACGGTGACACCGGCACACGCACTCACCATGCGCCACGGCGCCGAGGTGTTCGTGCGCACGGCGATGATCGTGCGTGAGGACGAGCACCTGCTCTTCGGGTTCGAGTCGACCGACGCGCTGCGCGTCTTCGACCTCCTCCGCAGCGTGTCCGGGGTCGGCCCGAAGTCCGCGCTCGGTGTCCTCGGCGCGATGGACCCGGGACAGATCGCGAACGCCGTGGCGAACGACGACGACGCCGCGTTCCGGAAGGTGTCCGGCATCGGGCCGAAGACCGCCAAGCTCATCATCGTCGCGCTGTCCGGCAAGCTCACCGCCTTCGAGACATCGTCGGCCACAGCTGCTGCCGGTCATGGCGCAACGGCGCACCCCGCGTCGGAAGACGTCGTCATCGCGCTCGTCGGGCTCGGCTGGCGCGAGGACGCGGCACGTTCCGCCGTCGACGACACGATCGCGAACGAACCCGGTGTCGCGGCCATGGGTACCCAGGCACTCCTCCGTGCCGCGCTCGGCGCCCTCCGCCCGACCGGGGCCGGCCGATGAGCGGCGGGATCACCGCGGCGGACGCCCAGTCACCGGAAGAACTCGCGTTCGAAGGCGCGCTCCGCCCGAAGTCGCTCGCCGAGTTCGTCGGCCAGCGCAAGGTCCGCGGGCAGCTCGACCTGCTCCTCAAGGCCGCAGCGATGCAGGACCGCACGCCCGACCACATCCTGATGGCCGGTCCGCCCGGTCTCGGGAAGACCACGCTCGCGATGATCGTGGCGCACGAGTCCGGTCGCCCCTTGCGCATGTCGAGCGGTCCGGCGATCCAGCACGCCGGCGACCTCGCCGCGGTCCTGTCGTCGCTGATGCCCGGTGAGGTCCTCTTCATCGACGAGATCCACCGGATGGCCCGCTCGGCGGAAGAGATGCTTTACCTGGCGATGGAGGACTTCCGCATCGACGTGATGGTGGGCAAGGGTGCGGGGGCGACGAGCATCCCGCTCGACCTCGCCCCGTTCACCCTCGTCGGGGCGACCACCAGGGCGGGCCTCCTGCCGAACCCGCTGCGAGACCGCTTCGGGTTCACGGCGCACCTCGAGTTCTACGAACGGGACGAACTCGAACAGGTCCTCATCCGCGCCGCACACCTGCTCGAACTCGACTTCGACCGCTTCGCGCTCCGCGAGATCGCCGGTCGGTCACGGGGCACGCCGCGCATCGCGAACCGTCTGCTCCGCCGCGTCCGGGACTACGCCCTCGTGCACGGCACCCGGGACGGCATGGCCGCGGTGCAGGGCGCCCTCGAGCTCTACGACGTCGACGAGTACGGGCTGGACCGACTCGACCGCGCGGTGCTCGAGACGATGCTCACCCGGTTCGACGGGGGACCGGTCGGCCTGAACACGCTCGCGGTCTCCGTCGGGGAAGAATCCGAGACCATCGAGTCGGTGGTCGAGCCGTTCCTGGTCCGCATCGGGCTCGTCACCCGCACTCCTCGGGGTCGGATCGCCACGCCGGCGGCCTGGCGACACTTCGGGCTCACGCCCGGTCAGCCGGCCGGTTCCGCCCAACCGGGGCTGTTCGACGACGAGTAGGCCCGTCTGCGGCATCCGCCACAGCCACGTGCCCTAGACTGCTACGGCCCGAAACCGAAATACCAGAGAAGGCATCGCAATCATGGGTCAAGAAGTCATCCTCATCGTCATCGTCGTGGCGTTCGCGGCCTTCATGTTCTACAACAGCCGCAAGCGCAAGAAGCAGCAGTCGGAGCTCGCGACCAAGATGGTCCCTGGAGCCCGCGTCATGCTGTCCTTCGGTCTCTACGGCACGCTCCTGTCGGTCGACGACGAGAAGGTCACCGCCGACGTCGAGATCGCGCCGGGGACCATCGTCACCGTCCACCGTCAGACCCTCTCGCGTGTCGTCGACGACACCGCGTCGGACATCGAGACGACCGCCACCCCGGAAGACGAGCCGAAGCCCGTCGCCGAGTTGAACGGCGAGCCGGTCTACGGCGAGCGTGCGGACGACGCCGAACAGGCGAAGCGCAAGTCCGAGGACTGATCCGCTCACCCGCCCGGACACAACCGTGACCGGGCGGTGACACCCCCTGCCGTCGGCGTGCGCGCCGTCGGTCCTGACAGAAAGACGAGACGACCGGTGGCACGATCGACACCCGTCAAGAAGGCGTTGCGCTCGCTCACCTGGTTGGTGATCCTCATGGCGGTCCTCGCTGGCCTGAACACGGCCGCGTCGATCCTGGCCAGCACCAGCAAGGACGACACGGGCAAGTGGTTCGAGGGAGCGAGCTGGGTCCCCGAGCTCGCCCTCGACCTGCAGGGCGGCACGCAGCTGACCCTGGCGGCGCAGAGCACCGACGGCTCGGCGGCCACGGCCGACCAGCTCAAGCAGGCGGTGGACATCATCCGCCAGCGTGTCAACGCCACCGGCGTCTCGGAGACCGAGATCAACCGCCAGGGTGCGAACAACATCGTGGTGTCGATCCCGGGCAAGCCGGACCAGCAGACCATCAACCGCATCGAGGCGGCGGCGAAGCTGACGTTCCGCCCGGTCCTCTACACCGAGGCCGCGACGAACTCGTCGGTCGGCGGCGGCTCGTCGTCGAGCGCCTCCCCGACGCCGTACACCCCACCGGCATCGCTCCCGGCGACGCCCAGCGCGAAGCCGACGAACGCCAGCGACCTGAACTGGGCGTCGCCGAAGCTGCAGGACCTGTACACCAACTACAACTGCAACGCCCCGGACGACGTCACCGCCGCCCCGGACGACCAGCCGCTCGTGACGTGTGACGTGTCCGGCACGTCGAAGTACATCCTGGGCCCGGTCGAGGTGGACGGCGCCAACATCTCGAACGCCACCTCGGGCCTCGCCTCCAACTCGCAGGGCACGACGACCGGCGAGTGGGCGGTGACCCTCGACTTCAACAGCACCGGCACGAAGGAGTTCCGGGCCGTCACGAACCGCCTGGTGTCCCTGCAGTCGCCGCAGAACCAGTTCGCGATCGTCCTCGACGGATCCGTCATCGAGGCCCCGCAGACCAACAGCGCGATCACGAACGGCAAGGCCCAGATCACCGGCTCGTTCACCGCGGAGTCGGCGAAGACCCTTGCGGACCAGCTGAAGTACGGCGCCCTGCCGATCAACTTCAAGGTGCAGTCGAACGAGAACATCTCGGCCACGCTCGGCAGCGCGCAGCTCATCGGCGGTCTCATCGCCGGCCTGATCGGTCTGATCCTGGTCATCATCTACTCGGTGATCCAGTACCGGGCGCTCGCGTTCGTTACGGTGCTCTCGCTCGGTGTCGCCGCGACCCTGACCTACCTGGTGATCGCGATCATGTCCTGGCGCGTCGACTACCGGTTGTCGTTGGCCGGCGTCGCGGGGTTGATCGTGGCGATCGGCATCACGGCGGACTCGTTCATCGTCTACTTCGAGCGCATCCGTGACGAACTCCGTGACGGTCGGGCGCTCGAGGGAGCGGTCGAGTCCGGCTGGAAGCGTGCGCTCCGCACGATCCTGGCGTCTGACTCGATCAACTTCCTCGCGGCGATCGTGCTGTACATCCTCGCGGTGAGCGACGTGAAGGGCTTCGCGTTCACGCTGCTCCTCACCACCCTGATCGACGTCGTGGTCGTGATCCTCTTCACGCACCCGATGCTGCAGCTCATCTCGCGTCGCCGCTTCTTCAACGAGGGGCACCGGTTCAGCGGCCTCGACCCGACAGCCCTCGGCGCGGTCTACCGCGGTCGTGCACAGTTCCGTGCACCCGTCGTGGACGGCAAGCGCCAGCGGGCCGCCGGCGAAGCACAGCGCCGCCAGACGATCGCTGAGCGGAAGGCCGGCAACGGCGACACCACCGACAACGGCGGCAAGCCGAACGGGAAGGACAGCTGATGGCGAGCTTCAGCCAGTTCGGGAACGACCTCTACACCGGCAAGCGGTCGTACGACATCGTCGGACGTCGCCGCCTGTGGTACCTCATCGCGATCGCCGCGATCGTCATCTCCCTCGCGGTGCCGTGGCTCCGCGGCGGCTACCAACTCGGCATCGAGTTCACCGGTGGTTCCGAGTTCACGATCTCGGACGCCAAGACCGTCGACCAGAACCTGGCCACGAGCACGGTCGAGAAGATCGTCCCCGACGAGATCCCGCGCGTCTCACAGCTCGGCACGCACGGCATCCGCGTGCAGACCGGGCAGCTCACCGATGCCGAGACGACGCAGATCCAGTCCGCGCTGGCCGACGCGTACGACGTCGACAGGGGCCAGGTCGCGTCGACCTTCATCGGTGCGACCTGGGGCGCCGACGTGCTCGCACAGGCGATCCGTGGGCTGATCATCTTCCTCGCTCTCGCCGCGGTGTTCATGGCGCTGTACTTCCGCACGTGGAAGATGTCGCTGTCGGCGATGGTGGCGCTGCTCCACGACCTCCTGATCACCGCAGGTGTCTACGGCATCGTCGGGCTCGAGGTCACCCCGGCGGCGGTCATCGGCTTCCTGACGATCCTCGGGTACTCGCTGTACGACACCGTCGTGGTCTTCGACAAGGTGCGTGAGAACACCGCGATGGAGACCCACCGCACCTTCGTGCAGTCGGTCAACCTCGCCGTGAACCAGACGCTCGTGCGCTCCATCAACACCTCGGTCGTGGCGCTCCTGCCGGTCGGCGCGATCCTCTTCATCGGATCGTACGTCCTCGGCGCCGGCACCCTGCGCGACATCTCGCTCGCCCTGTTCATCGGCATCATCGTCGGGACGTACTCGACGATCTTCATCGCGTCGCCGATGTACGCGCACCTGCGTGAGAACGAACCGAAGATCAAGCAGGCCGACGCGAAGAAGGCCGCCGCCGCGCGCAAGCGTGCAGAGACCGCTGCGCCGGTCGAGGCCTGACCCGCATGGACGAGATCACCGTCGACGAGGCGCTGCGTCGCATCGAGAACGGCTCGCGCCTGTACGACGTGCGCGAGCCGGGGGAGTGGGACGAGGTCCACGCGCCCCAGGCCACCCTGGTGCCGATGTCCGAGCTCCAGACGCGGTGGACCGAGATCCAACCGACCGACGACCCGGCGATCATCGTGTGCCACTCCGGCATGCGGTCCGCCCGGGTCGTCGCGGCCCTCGAGCAGTCCGGCGTCCCTGCGGTGAACCTCGCCGGCGGCATGGTGGCGTGGGAAGCCGCCGGTGCGCCGGTGGAGCGCGCCGACGCCCAGCGCGAACGTGGTCACGAGCACTGACGACACGCGCGTAGTCTGGTCGGATCGAGTTCGGCCGGTTCGAGTTCTGGGAGACGCAGCATGACGGACATCCGTGAGACGTCGGCGCAGGACGACTCCGCCGCGAGCCGCCCCGGACCGTCGCCGCTGCCGTCCAGCCCGCCCCTGGGCCCGAACACCACGGGCAACCTCGGCTCCCTCCGGTCCCTGCTGCCGCGCTTGTTCTCCCGCGCCCAGCCGGCCGGCGCCGTCGACACGCTCATCCGGACCGTCCGCTCGCACCACCCGAAGGCGGACGTCACGCTCATCGAGCGTGCGTACTCGGTCGCGGAACGCGCGCACGACGGCCAGAAGCGCAAGTCCGGCGAGCCCTACATCACGCACCCGGTCGCGGTCGCGCAGATCCTCGCGGACCTCGGCATCGGGCCCATCACGATCGCGGCTGCGCTGCTGCACGACACGGTCGAGGACACCGACTACCAGCTCGACCAGCTGCGCCACGACTTCGGCGACGAGATCGCGATGCTCGTCGACGGCGTCACGAAGCTCGACAAGGTCAAGTACGGCGACAGCGCCCAGGCCGAGACCGTCCGCAAGATGGTCATCGCGATGTCGAAGGACATCCGGGTCCTGGTGATCAAGCTCGCGGACCGCCTGCACAACGCCAGGACGTGGGGCTTCGTCGAGTCCACGTCGGCCACGCGCAAGGCCAAGGAGACCCTCGAGATCTACGCGCCGCTCGCGCACCGTCTGGGCATCCAGATGATCAAGCTCGAGCTCGAGGACCTGTCGTTCGCGGTGCTGCACCCGAAGCTCTACGTCGAGATCGACAGCCTGGTCAAGGAACGGCAGCCGAAGCGTGAGCAGTTCGTCCAGAACGTCATCGGGACGCTGAAGAAGGACCTGAAGGCCGCCAAGGTGCGCGGCGAGGTCATGGGCCGGCCGAAGCAGTACTACTCGATCTACCAGAAGATGATCGTCCGGGGCCGCGAGTTCGACGAGATCTACGACCTCGTCGGCATCCGGGTGCTCGTCCCCACGGTCCGCGACTGCTACGCCATGCTCGGCTCGGTGCACGCGCGCTGGACCCCGCTGCCCGGACGCTTCAAGGACTACATCGCGACCCCGAAGTTCAACCTGTACCAGTCGCTGCACACCACGGTCCTCGGGCCGCAGGGACGCCCGGTCGAGATCCAGATCCGCACGCACGAGATGCACCAGCGCGCCGAGTTCGGTGTCGCCGCGCACTGGAAGTACAAGCAGCGTGCCGCCGGTCGCGACGTGGACAGCTCGAGCGCGAACGACGACATGGCGTGGCTCGCGCACATCACCGACTGGCAGGCCGAGACCAGCGACCCCGGCGAGTTCCTCGACTCCCTCCGCTACGAGATCGGCGCGAAGGAGACCTACGTCTTCACGCCGCAGGGCAAGGTCATCGGACTCCCCGCCGGTGCGACCCCGGTCGACTTCGCGTACGCGGTGCACACCGAGATCGGACACCGCACGATGGGCGCGAAGGTGAACGGTCGCCTGGTGCCCCTCGAGAGCTCGCTGTCGAGCGGCGACGTCGTCGAGATCTTCACGTCGAAGAACCCCGACTCCGGGCCGAGCCAGGACTGGCTGACCTTCGTCCGCAGCCCCCGCGCGCGGAACAAGATCAAGCAGTGGTTCACCAAGGAGCGCCGCGAAGAGGCGATCGAGCAGGGCCGCGATGCCATCGCCCGTGCGATGCGCAAGCAGAACCTGCCGCTCCAGCGGATCATGAGTCAGGACTCCATCTCGGAGGTCGCATCCGCGATGCGGTACGACGACGTCTCCGCGCTCTACGCCGCGATCGGCGAGGGACACGTCTCGACGCAGTCGGTGATCGAGAAGGTGCTCGCCGGCGTCCAGACCGAGACCGAGACGGACGAACCGGAGCTCGCCTTCCCGCGGCAGGTCACGAGCCGGCAGCTGCGCAACAGCGACAGCGGCGTGCTCGTCCGCGGGGCGCCCGACATCCTCGTCAAGCTCGCGAAGTGCTGCACCCCGGTTCCCGGTGACCAGATCGTCGGGTTCATCACCCGCGGGCAGGGTGTGTCCGTGCACCAGGCATCGTGCACGAACGTGAAGTCGCTGATGAACGAACCCGACCGCATGATCGAGGTCGAGTGGGCGCCGTCGTCGAAGTCGGTGTTCCTGGTCCAGATCCAGATCGAGGCGCTCGATCGGTCGGGACTGCTGAGCGACGTCACCCGGGTGCTGACCGACCACCACGTGAACATCCTGTCGGCCACGGTGTCGACGTCGTCGGACCGCCTCGCTCTGTCCCGGTTCGTGTTCGAGATGGGTGACACGACGCACCTGGACCGCGTCCTCAACGCGGTGCGACGCATCGACGCCGTGTACGACGTCTACCGCGTCAGCGCAGGCTGACCAGGAGCGGTCACACCAGCTCGGCGAGCCGCCGTTCCGCCTGCCGCACCATCGGCACTGTCCCGAGCTGCCGGAGGCGGAGCCGGAGCGTCGACGGCGCGGTGTCGGTCGCCGCGAGCAGTCCCAGGACGGTGGGGGCGCGGACCGCCCAGTCCGCCGGTCCGGCGATCCGCAGCAGGTCGAGCGCGGTCCTGACCGGGGTCGTCACCCGGACGCCGGCGACGACCGCGACGTCGGATGGTTCGACGCGGACCTCGCGGACGCGTCCACCGCCCCGCTGGCGCACGCGCTGCCCGTCGTCGATGCAGGCGTCGTGGGGGAGCGGCGGTCGCGAGCACCCGCCCCAGATCCAGGCGGCGCTGCGGTCCGACGCGATGATCCGCTCGTCGCCCACGCTCCAGCGGAACGACGCCGCGCGCAGCCCCGGGTCCGTCGGCTCCGCGACGGACGCCCAGCACTCGCCGATCGCGACCAGGTCGCCGGCCAGCACCGCTGCGCGGAGTTCGGCTTCTGGCCAGTCGTCGGTGGTGACGAGTCGGGAGGAGCGCACCCGGTCATCCTGCCGCACCGGACCCGCGCGGCGGAGCCGACTGTGGACAGCAGCGCAGGTCGACAGGGGCCGGTTCGGGCCGGCTCAGCGCAGGACGTGGGAGCGGTGCACGAGCGCCGCGGCGCCGATGAGCGGCCCGTCCTGGGACAGCCCGGTCGGGACGATCCGCACCTTGGTCACGAAGCCGAACTCGACGCGTTCGGCGACGGCCTGCCTGGCGTACTCGAACAGGTCCGGCGTGACGTGCGAGAACCCGCCGCCGATCGCCACCACCTCGAGGTCCACGAGCGACGTGGCGGCGGCGATGGCCTGCCCGAGGGCGCGACCACTGCGCTTGATCGCCGCGACGGCGATCTCGTCCCCCGCGGCGTACGCGGCGGACAGCTCCTCGCCCGTCTCCCCGGTGAACCCCTGCCGTCTCGCCCACGCGACGGTCTTCGGCCCGCTCGCCACGGCCTCCAGGCAGCCGGTGCCGCCGCAGGCGCACGGGTCGTCGTACCCACCGCACTCGACGTGACCGATGTGCCCGGCGTTGCCGGTCGGACCGCTCACGGTCCGGCCGTGCAGGATGAGCCCACCGCCGACGCCCGTGGAGACGATCATGCCCATCACGTGGTCGGAGCCCTGCGCCGCACCGAGCCAGTGCTCGGCGAGCGTGATCGCGAGGCCGTCCATCCGCAGCGTCACCGGCGTCCCGGCCGGGACGAGCGCCGCGACGCGGTCGCGGAGCGGGTAGCCGCGCCAGACCGGCATGTTGAGCGGCGAGACGAGTCCGTGTTCCTCGTCGACAGGGCCGGCCGAGCCGATGCCGACACCGGCGAGCGTCGCGTCGGTCGGCAGCGTCGCGAGGGCACTCGTGACCACCTCGTCGACGGCTGCCTGCAGCGCTTCGGAGCTGCGCTGCGGGCCGGTGGGGCTCCGGAACCGGGTCCCGGGCAGGACGACGCCCTGGTCGGTGACCAGGGCCGCCTCGACCTTGGTGCCGCCGAGGTCCACGGCGAGGGCGAGCGATCCGGGGTGGTCGGTGATGGGGTCGGTGTTCGACATGCGCGCTCCGATGCGACGGTCTGGAGGCTCGGAGCGGCTCCCGACGCGGCGTCGCGTCGGTCACGCACCGGCTCGGTGCTGGTGGTCGGGTGGGCCTGGTCGGCCGGAGGTCAGTAGGAGGTGGTGTCGTCGCCGACGCCGGAGGCGACGCCGGTCTCGACGCGGTGTGCGACCTCGTCGAGGATGCGGGCCGAGGCGCTCGTACCGATGCGGTTCGCACCGGCCTGGACCATCGCGACGAGGGTGTCGAGCCCTCGGACGCCGCCGGATGCCTTCACGCCGGTGTCCGGGCCGACCGTCTCGCGCATCAGGGCGATGTGCTCGGTCGTGGCGCCACCGCCGGCGAACCCGGTCGAGGTCTTCACGAAGTCCGCGCCGCCCGCGACGGCCGCGCGACTCGCGGCGACGATCTCGTCGTCGGTGAGGAACGCCGTCTCGAGGATGACCTTGACCACGGTGTCGCCCGCAGCGTCGACGACGGCACGCACGTCCTGCTGGACGCGGTTCCAATCGCCGGACTTCGCCGCGCCGATGTTCTGGACCATGTCGAGCTCGAAGGCGCCGTCGGCGAGGGCCTGCAGCGACTCGGCGACCTTGGCCTCGGTCGAGGTGGTGCCGTGCGGGAAGCCGATGACGGTCCCGACGCCCACTCCGGTGCCCTGGAGGCGCTCCACGGCGTGCCGGACGTCGCTCGGGCGGACGCACACGCTGAACACGCGGTGGGTCGCGGCTTCGTCGAGCTGCGCATCGACGTCGGAGCGGGTCAGCTCCGGCTTCAGGATCGCGTGGTCGATGAGTCGACGCACGGCGTCGGCGGTGACGGGGAAGGCTGCGTTGTCCACCCGACAAGCGTACCCGGAGGGGCGCGGCGTACCGTTCCCCGCATGCGCGTCCTCGTCACCGGGGCCACCGGCTACATCGGCGGTCGTCTCGTCCCACGTCTCCTCGAAGCCGGGCACTCCGTCCGCGTGCTCGTCCGTACCCCGCAGAAGCTCGACGACGTCCCCTGGCGGGAGTCGATCGACGTCGTCCAGGGTGACCTGCAGGACGGTTCGGCGGTGGCCACCGCGGTCGACGGGATCGAAGCGGTCTACTACCTCGCCCACGCGATGGGTGCCGACGGGGACTTCGAGGAGTCCGAGCGCGATGCCGCACAGACGATGGCCACCGCGGCGCACGACGCCGGTGTCCGGCGCTTCGTGTACCTGGGCGGCCTCCACCCCGACGGGGAGCTGTCGAAGCACCTCCGCAGTCGGAAGGAGGTCGGCGACATCCTGCTCGGGTCGGGTGTGCCGACGATCGCGTACCAGGCCGGTGTCGTCATCGGGTCCGGGAGCACGTCGTTCGAGATGATCCGGCACGTCACCGACGTCCTGCCGTGGATGCCGGCACCGCGGTGGGTCCGCAACAAGATCCAGCCGATCGCCGTCCGCGACGTTCTCTACTACCTCGTCGAGGCGCTCGACATCCCGGCGGACGTGAACCGGACGTTCGACATCGGCGGGCCGGACGTCCTCCGGTACGGGCAGATGCTGAACGGGTACGCGGTCGAGGCCAAGCTCCCGCAGCGGCCGATCACCGCGCTGCCGGTGATGACCCCCGGGCTCGCCGCACACTGGTTCAACATGGTGACGCCGATCCCGCGCAAGCTCGCGACGCCGATCATCGAGTCGCTGCAGTTCGAGTGCGTCCAACGTGAGCACGACATCGACGACGTCGTGCCGCGGCCGGAGGGCGGGCTGACGTCGTACCGGCGGGCCGTGCGGCTCGCACTGACGAAGATGCGCACCGCCGAGGTCGAGACGAGCTGGCGGAGCGCGACGCTGTCGAGCACCCCGGCCGACCCGCTGCCGAGCGACCCGGACTGGGCCGGGCACACGGTGTACTCCGACGACCGGACCCGGCACACGTCCGCGCCGCCGGAAGCGGTCTGGAGCGTCGTCGAGTCGATCGGCGGCGAGAACGGCTGGTACTCGTTCCCGCTCGCGTGGGTCGCCAGGGGGTGGATGGACAAGATCGCCGGGGGAGTCGGCCTCAACCGTGGTCGGCGGGACCCGAAGCGCCTCGAACAGGGCGACGCGCTCGACTGGTGGCGCGTCGAACGACTCGACCGCGGGCACTACCTCCGGCTCCGGGCCGAGTTCAAGTCCCCTGGTCGGGCCTGGCTCGAGATGACCGTCACGCCCACGGACGACGGCGGCTGCGACTACCACCAGCGGGCGCTGTACTTCCCGCAGGGGCTCGCCGGGCGCCTCTACTGGTACTCGATCCTGCCGTTCCACGGCGTGATCTTCCCGGGCATGGTGGAGCGCATCACGGCCCGCGCCGAACGCGAGGCCCACCGCACCGACTCGACGCAGGCCAACAGCACGCAGCAGAATGGGTCTCGCGCGCCAGCGCACGAGGAGGCAGCATGAGCGACGACGACCGCGGACTGGTCCTGTTCCTGGGGGACAGCATCACCGCTGGAGGCACGTGGGACGAACGCTTCCCCGACGAGCGCACCCTGAACCTCGGCATCAGCGGGGACACCACGGACGGTGTGCTGGAGCGACTCGACGAGGTCGTGCAGGCCGCTCCCGAGGCGATCGTCCTGCTCATCGGCACGAACGACTTCGGCAACCACCGCAAGAGCGCCGAGCACGTCGTACGGAACGTGGAGACGATCCTCGTGACGCTCCGCCGCGAGCTCCCCGGCGTCCGCCTGCTCCTGGTGTCGGTTCTGCCGCGTCAGGCCGAGTTCACACCGCGGATCGAGGAGACGAACCGTCACCTGCGCCAGTTCGTCGCCACCTGCCACGCGCAGTACCTCGACGCGTGGCCAGCCCTCGCCGACGGCGACCACCTCGCCGAGCAGTACACCGAGGACGGCCTGCACCTGACCGACGACGGCTACCGCGCGTACGTCGCAGAGCTCGGTCCGGCGCTCGAACGGCTCCGCGGTCTGCCGCCGATGTCCCGCCCGATCACGGCCATCGAACTCGACGAGGCATCTGCCTGATGGCCGCACGCAAGGGACGGCCAGCAGTCGGGTCGTCGCTCCACTCTACCGCGCCCGGTGCCCGCCCCGCAGCCGCCGTGTCCTCGGGTCCTGCGGGGACGCCGGCGTTCACGCGCCCGGCCCTGGCGCCGGGGCTCGTCGCGGCCATCGTGCTGCTCGCGTGCATCGCCTTCCTCGACGCGCCGGCGTTCGTGTTCGTCCGGTGGGGGGTCACGGTCCTGGCGATCATCGTGCTCGTCTTCGCGACCAGGGGCCGTGCCTGGTGGGCGGCCGTCCTGATGGCAGCGGTCGCGGTCTGCTGGAACCCGCTGGTGACGATCCCGATCCCCGGACAGGTCTGGGCAGCACTGCAGATCGTCGCGGCGGCGCTGTTCATCGTCGTCGGGATCGTCGTGAAGGTGCCCAGAACGACGGAGGAGCCGCCTGCCCGGTAGGATCGGACCGGTCGGGTGCAGCGCCTGACCACCTGATCAGAAGGGCATGGATGAGCAACGAGACCGAGCCGGAGACCGAGAGTCCTCTGCTGAACCCTCGACCGTCCTCCGGCGGTCTCGACCGCCCCGACATCGTGCTCCGGAAGGGCCGCTTCACCCTGCTGAACGGTCACCTGACACCGCAGCAGTCGATGATCGAGGACCTCCTCTTCCTCGACGACGCGCTCACCGCGGCCGACGTCGACCACCTGCTCATCCGCGGGAACGACCAGCGCCCCGTCATCGCCGTCGACGAGCGAGACCGTCAGCGCGCCGAGTCGGCCGTGATGGATGCCGCCGTCGGCGAGCCGTTCTACGCCAAGCCGCCGGGGGAGCCGGCCGTCCTCGTCGTCGATGACGGCCTGGGCCCCGTCGACCAACCAGTGCTCCGGGTGTTCCGCCCGCGCCTCGAGCCGCTCGGACGGCTCCGGTACGGTGCCGAGACCAGTGTCCAGCTCGAGTTCTGGCGGGTGACGGACACCGAGGTCCTCGCGCCGGTCGAGAACGCCCTGATGCGCAGGAGCCTGCCCGTCGACGAGTTCGTGCTCACCGACATCGAGCGGTACGGTCGCACCTGGCGCACCGTCGAGCACATGTTCGACGACCACGTCTCGGACATCCGCTTCCCGATCGACATCGTGTTCTCGTGGGTGGACGGCAACGCGATCGAGTACCAGCGCGCGCGTCAGGCCGCGCAGTCCTCGGCCGTCCTGGGGGAGGGCGACGACGCCCCCGCCCGGTTCCGGCAGATCAACGAGCTGAAGTACGCGCTGCGTTCGGTGTACACGTACGCCCCGTGGATCCGGACGATCTACATCGCCACGGACTCGCCGGCGCCGGCCTGGCTCGCGGACCACCCACGTGTCCGGATCGTCCGGAGCGAGGAGTTCTTCGCCGACCCGTCGGTGCTGCCCACGCACAACTCGCAGGCCGTCGAGTCGCAGTTGCACCACATCCCGGGCATCAGCGAGCACTTCATCTACTCGAACGACGACATGTTCTTCGGTCGGCAGGTCGACCCCTCGGTGTTCTTCAGCCCGGGTTCCGTGTCGAAGTTCATCCTGGCGACGACCCGGATCGGCCTCGGCTCGAACAACCCGCGCCGGAGCGGATTCGAGAACTCCGCGCGGGTGAACCGACGCCTGCTCCAGCAGCGGTTCGGTGCCGTCACCACGCGCCACCTCGAGCACGCACCGACCCCGCTCCGGTCCAGCATCATGACCGAGATGGAGCACGAGTTCGCGGACGAGTTCCGCGCGACGGCGGCGTCACGGTTCCGGGCGGCGGAGAACATCTCGGTGACGAACTCCCTGTACCACTACTACGCGCTGCTCACCGGGCGGGCGATCGTGCAGGAGAACGCGCCGGTCCGGTACGTGGACACGACGATGCAGTCCGGGCTCCGGGCACTCGACGACCTGCTCAAGAAGCGGAACGTCGACTTCTTCTGCCTGAACGACGGCAGCTTCCCCGAGGTCTCCGACGAGGAACGCACGACCCGCGTCACCGAGTTCCTCGACCGCTACTTCCCGTTCCCGGCCCCGTGGGAGCAGCCCGAGGCGTAGCCCGCGCGCCCGCCCGGTGTCGGCGCCCGCGCGGCGCCCGCGCCCGCGCGGCGCCCGGCGCCCGCGCGGCGCCCGGCGCCCGCCCGGTGCCCGCGCGCGCGGTGCCGCTCATCCCCACCGGTCACAACACCCCGCTCAGGTCTGCGGAGCGGTCACGAACCGTCGGCTGGACGCTGTGCCGGCGACGAATTCCGACCGCTCGGCGCAACCCAAACGGGGAGTCGTGACCGGTCGGGGCGAGCCCCGACGCCTGCTGACCGGTCACAACACACCGCTCAGCTCCGCCGAGTGGCCACGTGCCGTCGCCGAATCACTCCGAGAACGACGTGTTCTGACCGCCCGGTGGAACGCACGCGGTGAGTCGTGACCGGTCAGCGGTGGATGGGGGAGAGGGGCACCGAATCGAGGGTGAAGACCGGGATGCTCGACGTGACCGGTGCCGGCTCGACCGCCGGAGGGATGACGACCCCGGCAGCGGCGAGTCGTGCGTCGGTCTCCGCGGCGGAGACGGGCTCGCCCACGGTGGCGTACTGTCCGATCGGCACCACGGAGTGGACGACGTCGTGGCCGTACACGTGCACCAGGTTGAACGACTGCGCACCGTCCTGACCACGAGTCCCACCGCGGAACTCGTTGAGGTCCTGGGTGTAGCACGTCGCACTCGCCACGGACACCGGGATGCCCGCGAACACGGCACTGGTCGAGTAGTGCAGGTGTCCTGCGATGATCGTCAGGACGTCGCTGCCCTCGACGACCTCCGCGAGGGCGCGCTGGTCACGCAGTTCGACGAGGACGGCGAGGTCCTGCACGCTCGGTACCGGCGGATGGTGCATCGCGAGGACCGTGCCGTGCGGGGCGGGCTCGGAGAGCACCTCCGCCAGCCAGTCCAGCTGCTCCGGCGTGACGGTGCCGTAGTGTTCGCCGGGGACACTGGTGTCGAGCGTGATGACCCGGAGCCCGTTGACGTCGTAGACGAAGTCCACGGGCCGCTCGGTGGGCTGGAGTCCGAAGAGCTCCTGACGGAACGCTCCGCGCTCGTCGTGGTTCCCCATCGCCCAGATGACCTGGGCGCCGATGCGCTCGGCGGCCGGCTCGACGATGCGTCGGACGCGGGTGTAGGCCCCCGGTTCGCCCTTGTCGGCGACGTCACCGGTGACGACGATCGCCTCGGGGCGGGTGCCGGATGCCTCGATCTCCTCGACGATCTGCGACAACCGTGCCGCCGAGTCGACGTCACCGTACAGATCACCGTCCGAGGCGATGAGGTGCGTGTCGCTGAGGTGGAGCAGGAAGTGGTTCGGCCTGGGGTGCTCGGCCCTCCGGGGTTCCATCGGGTTCTCATTCCGTTGGCGGGCTCCGCGAGGGCCACCCGTTCCAGATGCGTGGTGCAACACGTTGCCACACCGTCCTGGAAGAGTCCAGCACGTGTTGGTGAACCGCCCGTGAACTGGGGGCGGCGTGTCGGCGGACGCAGAACGCCCCCGACCACATCGTGATCGGGGGCGTTCTGGTGGGACTGCGTCAGTGACCAGCGCCGACCTGGGGGGCCTGGTGGCTGCCCTCGACGCCGTGCCCATGGTGCGCTGCGTGTGCGGCGTCGAGCTCGGCCTTCGAGACCGGCGCGATGCGGTCCTCGAAGAAGAAGCGCGAGGCGCTCGCACGCATCTTCTGCAGGGGCGTGATCTGTCCCTTGGCGTTCGGACGGATCATCAACGGCTTGTAGTCGTTGAACTGCAGCAGACGCCAGCGCTCGTACTCGTCGAGCTGCTCGTGGACCTCGATGTACTCACCGTGCGGGAGACGGACGATGCGGCCCGACTCGTACCCGTGGAGGACGATCTCGCGGTCCTTCTTCTGCAGCGCGAGGCAGACGCGCTTCGTGATCCAGAAGGCCACGAACGGACCGAGGACCGTCGTCGCCTGGATGACGTGGATCACCGAGTCGACGGACACCAGGAAGTGCGTCGCGATGATGTCCGAGCTCGCCGCCGCCCAGAGGCTGGCGTAGAGCGTGACACCGGCAGCCCCGAAGGCCGTGCGGGTCGGCGCGTTGCGCGGGCGGTCGGCGATGTGGTGCTCACGCTTGTCGCCCGTGACCCAAGCCTCGATGAACGGGTAGATGAAGATCGCGAGGATGAGCCCCACGAGCACCGCGATCGGGACGAGGATGTTGAACGACACCGTGTAGCCGAACCACACGACCTCCCAGTGCGGCGGCACCAGACGGAGCGCACCGTCCGCGAAGCCGATGTACCAGTCGGGCTGGGTACCGGCGGACACGGGGGACGGGTCGTACGGGCCGTAGTTCCAGATCGGGTTGATCGTGAACAGCGACGCGATGAGGGCGAGGATGCCGGCGACGATGAAGAAGAAGCCACCGGCCTTCGCGGCGAACGCCGGGAGGATCGGGACACCCACGACGTTGTCGTTGGTCTTGCCGGGGCCCGCGTACTGCGTGTGCTTGTTGATCACCACGAGGACGAGGTGGACACCGAGCACCGCGACGAGGATCGCCGGCAGCAACAGGATGTGCAACGTGTACAGACGGCCGACGATCGCGGTCCCGGGGAACTCGCCGCCGAACAGGATGTACCCGATCCACACGCCGATGACGGGGACGCCCTCGATCATGCCGACGATGATGCGGAGACCGTTGCCGGAGAGCAGGTCGTCGGGGAGCGAGTAGCCCGTGAAGCCCTCGGCCATGGCCAGCACCCAGAGGACGAAGCCGAAGACCCAGTTGAGCTCACGCGGCTTGCGGAACGCGCCGGTGAAGAACACGCGGGCCATGTGCAGCATCACCGAGGCGACGAACAGCAGGGCCGCCCAGTGGTGGATCTGCCGGACGAAGAGCCCGCCGCGGATGTCGAACGAGATGTTCAGCGTCGACTGCAGGGCCGTCGACATCTCGACGCCCTTGAGCGGGATGTACGAGCCGTCGTAGACGACCTCTGCCATGGACGCCTGGAAGAAGAACGTCAGGAAGGTGCCCGAGAGCAGGATCACGACGAAGCTGTAGAGCGCGACCTCACCGAGCATGAAGCTCCAGTGGTCGGGGAAGATCTTGCGACCGACCTCCTTCACCAGCCCGGAGATGCTCGTTCGTTCGTCGATGTAGTTGGAGAGCCCGCCGATGATGCGGGATCCGCGGTCCGGAGCCGGCTTGGTGCCGGTTGCGGGCTGCTGTGTCGTGGTTGTGGTCATCAGCGTGCACGCTCCCAGAAGGACGGGCCGACCGGTTCGTGGAAGTCGCTCTGCGCTACCAGGTACCCGTCGTCGTCGATCGCGATCGGAAGTTGGGGGAGGGGACGAGCCGCCGGTCCGAAGATGACCTCGCAGTTGTTCGAGACATCGAAGGTCGACTGGTGGCAGGGGCACAGCAGGTGGTGCGTCTGCTGCTCGTAGAGCGCGACCGGGCATCCGACGTGGGTGCAGATCTTGGAGTAGGCAACGATACCGTCGTAGCCCCAGTTCTCGTGGCCCTTGGCCGGATTGAGGTCCTTCGGGTCGAGACGCATCAGGAGGACGGCGGCCTTGGCCTTCTCCTCGAGCATGTCCTCCTTGTCGAGCAGCCCGTCGGGGATGACGTGGAAGACCGAGCCGATCGTGACGTCGGACGCCTTGATCGGGAGACCGGTCGGGTCCTTCGTCAGGCGCGTGCCCTTCGCCCACATGGTGTGGCGGAGGAGCTCGTTGGGGTCGGCGGCGGGTGCGAGGTCACGCACGAGCACGATGCCCGGGAGCGGGAACGCAGCGAGGGCGCCGATCATCGAGTTGCGGATCAGCTTGCGACGGCTGAACCCGGACTCCTTGTCCGCCAGCTGGAAGGCCTCGACGGCCTTCGCACGGGTCGCGTCGGAGCCGCGCGTGGGGTGGCGGTCCTCGGAGATCTCGCGGTCGCTGACGAGCGACTTGGACCAGTAGACCGCGCCGAGGCCCAGGCTGAGCAGCGCGAGCGCGATGGCCAGGCCGAGGAAGAGGTTCCCGGTGCGGACCGTGCTGAAGTCGTCGGCCTTGATCGGGAAGGCGATGTACGCCGCGATCGACAGGACGCTCGCGACGATCGACACGTAGAAGAACGTGGCGACCTGGCGCTCGGCCAGACGCTGCTTCTTCGGGTCGACGTCGGTGCGGCGTGCGCGGTGCGGCGGCTCACCCGGGTTCTCGAACGGCTCGGCGGGCAGGACCGCGGTACCGGGCGACGTCGTGCTCGTGCCGTGCTTCTCGACAGCCGAGGACGAGTTCAGTGCCTCGTCGTCGTGCTCTGCCATGGTGTTCCCTTCAGTGTCGTGCGACACGGACGATCAGTTGGACTTCGCGGTCAGCCAGACGGTCATCGCGACGACCGCCCCGAGTCCGAAGATCCAGATGAACAGACCCTCTGCCACCGGGCCGAGGGCGCCGAGGCCGAAACCACCGGGCGAGGAGTTGTCCTGCACGTACTTGAGGTACGTGATGATGTCGGCCTTCTGCTGCGGCGTGATGTTCAGGTCGTTGAAGACCGGCATGTTCTGCGGGCCCGTGACCATGGCCTCGTAGATGTGCTTGCCGCTGACGTCCGTCAGCTTCGGGGCGTACTTGCCCTCGGTCAGCGCGCCACCGGCGCCAGCCACGTTGTGGCACATGGCGCAGTTGATGCGGAAGAGTTCCGCACCGGCAGCGGCGTCGCCGTCCGCACCGTTGGTGAGCGACTCGGACGGGACCGACGGGCCGGGGCCGAGCGACGCGACGTACGCGGACAGGGCGTCGATCTGCTCGTCCGAGAACTGCGACGGCTTCTCCTCGGCCTGCGGGCCCTGGGCAGCCATCGGCATGCGGCCGGTGCCGACCTGGAAGTCGACCGAGGCGGCGCCGACACCGATGAGGGACGGGCCCTCGCTGGTGCCCTGCGCGGAGAGGCCGTGGCAGGTGGCGCAGTTGGACGCGAAGAGCTTCTGGCCCTCGTTCACCTGCGACTGGCTCGATGCGGCGACCGTGCTGACGTTGTCGTCCGCGTTCGCCGTGGAGCTGAACAGTGCGTAGGCACCGCCGGTGGTCATCAGCGCGACGGCGATGAGCGACACGGTCGCCAGCGGGGAGCGGCGGCCCTTCTTGGACTTGGTTCTGTTGAACATGCGGTGGGTGCTGTCCGATTCCTACTTGAGAAGGTAAATGACTGCGAAGAGGCCGATCCAGACCACGTCGACGAAGTGCCAGTAGTACGACACGACGATGGCCGTGGTGGCCTCCTTGTGGCCGAAGTTCTTGGCGGCGAAGCCACGGCCGAGCGTCAGGAGGAAGGCGAGCAGGCCACCGGTGACGTGGAGGCCGTGGAAGCCGGTGGTGATGTAGAACGCCGAGCCGTAGGCGCTCGAGGAGAGCGTGACGCCCTCGTGCCAGAGGTTGGCGTACTCGAAGATCTGGCCGCAGACGAAGACCGCACCCATGCAGTACGTGACGAAGAACCACTCCGTCATGCCCCAGTCGCGCGGGTTCCAGCTGGTGCGGTGCACCTGGAAGCGCTCGGCGGCGAAGACGGCGAACTGGCACGCGAAGCTGGACAGCACCAGGACGATGGTGTTCACGGAGGCGAACGGCACCTCGAGCTTGGCGGTCTCGGTCGCCCAGAGCTCGGGGGAGGTGCTGCGCAGCGTGAAGTAGATCGCGAACAGGCCGGCGAAGAACATGACCTCGCTGCCCAGCCACACGATCGTCCCCACGGCAACGGGGTTCGGCCTGTTGAGGACCGTACCGCTGGCTGGTCTGGAGAGAGGGGTGCTTGTCACAGGGTCCATTATGGCCGAAACCTCGGACAGTGTTTTGCCAGGCAACTGGCGGGTCGTTTGAAAACAGTACGATCCTGGGTATGTCTGACGTTCTCTCCTGGCCTGCAGTGATCAGCGCGCTCATGGCGCGCGAGGACCTCACGATCAGGCAGTCCACATGGGCCATGGAGGAGATCGTGCACGGCCGGGCCACCGACGCGCAGATCGCGGCGTTCGCCGTCGCCCTCCGCGCGAAGGGCGAGACCGTCGACGAGGTGGTCGGGTTCCGCGACGCGATCCTCGACGCGGCGGTCCCGCTGGACGTCGACCCGATGGCGCTCGACGTCGTCGGGACCGGGGGCGACGTCGTCGGGACGGTGAACGTGTCGACCATGGCGGCGATCGTCATCGCGGCCGCGGGCGTCCCCGTCGTGAAGCACGGCAACCGCGCGAGCTCGTCGAAGTCCGGGTCGAGCGACGTCCTCGCCGCACTCGGTCTCGACCTGTCGATGGACGCCGTGCACGTCGCCGAGACGTTCCGGCGTGTCGGCCTGACCTTCGCCTTCGCGAGCGCCTTCCACCCCGGCTTCGCACACGCCGCCCCGGTCCGCCGGGAGATCGGTGTGCCGACGGTGTTCAACTTCCTCGGCCCGCTCGTCAACCCTGCGAGGTGTGAGGCGAACGCCGTCGGGGTCGCACAGCTCGACCTCGTGCCGATCATCACGGGTGTGTTCCAGACCCGTGGCGCGACGGCGCTCGTGTTCCGCGGCGACGACGGCCTCGACGAACTCACCACGACCGGTCACAGCCACATCTGGGAGGTCACCGGCGGCCGGGTCACGGAGCACGACCTCGACCCGCGGGACCTCGGCATCCCCCGGGCACGGACGGAGGACCTGCTCGGCGGCGAGCCCGACGTCAACGCCGCGATCGTCCGGCGTGTCCTGGCGGGGGAGACCGGTCCGGTCCGCGACATCGTGCTCCTCAACGCGGCGGCCGGCCTGGTGTCCTTCCGGCTCGCGCAGGACCCGACCGAGTGGGACCGTCCGATCCTGCACCGCTTCCGCGAGCAGCTCCTCGTCGCCGCCGAGGCGATCGACTCCGGCGCCGCCGAGCAGAAGCTCGCCGACTGGGTGACCGCAGCGCCCGTCTGGTAGGCGCGTGCGGCACCAGACGGAAGACGGGAGGCCCGGTGCCGGTTCATCGAACCGGCACCGGGCCTCCCGTCCGTGGAGTGGACTGCAGGACTACTGGACGTCCTCGTCGACCCAGTCGAAGGTCTTCGTGACGGCCTTCTTCCAGAGGCGCAGCGTGCGGTCACGCTCCGCCGGGTCGAGCTTCGGCTCCCAGCGCTGGTCCTCCTGCCAGTTCGCACGGAGCTCGTCGAGGTTCGCCCAGAACCCGACCGCGAGGCCGGCCGCGTAGGCGGCGCCGAGCGCCGTCGTCTCCGCGACGACCGGTCGGACGACCGGCACGTCGAGGATGTCCGCCTGGAACTGCATGAGCTCGTTGTTGGCGGTCATGCCGCCGTCGACCTTGAGCTCGGTCAGGTCCACACCGGAGTCGGCGTTGACCGCGTCGAGGACCTCGCGGGTCTGCAGCGCCGTCGCCTCGAGGGCCGCACGCGCGATGTGCCCCTTGTTGACGTAGCGGGTCAGGCCGACGATCGCACCACGGGCATCAGGACGCCAGTACGGGGCGAACAGGCCGGAGAACGCCGGGACGAAGTACACGCCGCCGTTGTCGTCGACGGTCTTCGCGAGCGCCTCGACCTCCGGTGCGCTCTGGATGAGACCGAGGTTGTCGCGGAGCCACTGGATGAGCGAGCCCGTGACGGCGATCGAGCCCTCGAGCGCGTAGTGCGTCTCCTGGTCGCCGAGCTTGTAGCCGACGGTCGTCAGCAGCCCGTTCTCGGAGCGGACGATGTCCGTGCCGGTGTTGAAGATCAGGAAGTTACCGGTGCCGTACGTGTTCTTCGACTCGCCCTTGTCGAACGCGGCCTGGCCGAAGGTCGCGGCCTGCTGGTCGCCGAGGATGCCGGCGATCGGGACCTCGCGGAGCAGGCTGGACGACTCGACGTGGCCGTAGACCTCGGAGGAGCTGACGATCTCGGGGAGCATCGACTTCGGCACGCCGAAGTCGGCGAGGATGTCGTCGCGCCACTGCAGCGTCTCGAGGTCCATGAACAGCGTGCGGGACGCGTTCGTGACGTCGGTCTTGTGGACGCCGCCGTCGACGCCACCGGTCAGGTTCCAGAGGACCCAGGTGTCGGTGGTGCCGAAGAGCAGGTCGCCCGCCTCGGCCTTCTCACGGGCGCCCTCGACGTTCTCGAGGATCCACATGATCTTGGTGCCGGCGAAGTAGGTCGCGAGCGGGAGGCCCACGATCGACTTGTACCGGTCCGTGTCGCCGTCCGCGAGCTTGTCGACGATCGACTGCGTGCGGGTGTCCTGCCAGACGATGGCGTTGTAGACCGGCTTGCCGGTGGTCTTGTCCCAGACCACCGCGGTCTCGCGCTGGTTGGTGATGCCGACCGCCGCGACGTCGTGGCGGGTGATGTCGGCGCGGGACAGTGCCTGGCCGATGACCTCACGGGTGTTGTCCCAGATCTCGGCGGGGTCGTGCTCGACCCACCCGGCGCGCGGGAAGATCTGCTCGTGTTCCTTCTGTCCGGTCGACACGATCGACCCGGAGTGGTCGAAGACGATCGCTCGGGTGCTGGTCGTGCCCTGGTCGATGGCGACGATGTAGTCGGCCATTGGTGCTCCTTACGGGTTCGTTCGGTGGATTCAGGCGAGGGGGAGGAGCGCGTAGGACAGGCCCGCCGCGATCGCTCCACCGAGGAGGGGGCCGACGACCGGCACCCAGGCGTAGGCCCAGTCGCTCGAGCCCTTGCCCTTGATGGGCAGGAAGGCGTGCGCGATGCGCGGGCCGAGGTCACGGGCGGGGTTGATGGCGTACCCGGTCGGGCCACCGAGGCTGACACCGATCGCGATCACGAGGAAGGCGACGGGGATGGCACCGAGCTCGGACGGCGTCTTGCCGTTCGTGAACGCGATGACCACGAAGACGAGCACGAAGGTGCCGATGATCTCGGTGACGAGGTTCCAGCCGTACGAGCGGATCGCCGGGCCGGTGGAGAAGACGCCGAGCTTCGCAGCCGGGTCCGGTTCTTCGTCGAAGTGCTGCTTGTAGGCGAGCCAGACGATGACGGCACCGATCACGGCACCGATCAGCTGGGCGATCCAGAAGAGGAACATCTCGCCGATGGTGATGTTGCCGAGGATGGCCTGGGCCAGGCTGACCGCGGGGTTGAGCTGGCCGCCCGACTTGTAGGAGACGGTGACACCGGCGAAGACCGCGAAGCCCCAACCGATCGTGACCATGAGGAAGCCCGCGCCGAAGCCCTTGGACTTCTTGAGGGACACTGCGGCGACGACACCGCCACCCAGGATGATGAGCATCGCGGTGCCGACGAGCTCAGACAGGAACTTGACTCCGATGCCGTCCATCGGTGACCTCCATTGCGCTGTGGTTTGGGGGTCCCGGGCTGCACCGACACTCCCCATCGAGTGATTGTGGCGAGCATACTGCTGGGTTTTCGCGGCGCGCGATGGACACGTGAGCGATCTGCGCGAAAGTGCACGAACGTGCATCCCGGATGTGCGTCCGCCAGCCCCGGGGGCTGCCCGCGACGACCCCACCGTGCACGAACGTGCAGAACGGACGAACACCCGCCCGTTGTATGTTGGGCGCACTCCGGACGACGTCGGCGGTGTGCAGGCCTCGTCCCGGCGTCGACACCCGTGGAGGCCACACATGAAGAAGCTCATCAACGACCCGCAGGACGTGGTCATCGAGACCGTCCGCGGGTTCGCCCAGGCACACGCCGGGCACGTCGTCCTGGTGGAGGACCCGATCCACCTGCACCGTACTGATGCGCCGAAGCAGGGCAAGGTCGGCCTGGTCAGCGGCGGCGGCAGCGGGCACGAGCCCCTGCACGCCGGGTTCGTCGGACACGGGATGCTCGACGCCGCCGTTCCCGGCCCGGTGTTCACGAGCCCCACGCCGGACCCCATCGTCGCCGCGACGAAGGCCGTCGACGGTGGCGCCGGCGTCCTGCACATCGTGAAGAACTACACCGGGGACGTCCTGAACTTCGAGACGGCGGCAGAGCTCGCCGGCATGGACGACATCCGCGTCGAGTCCGTCGTGGTCGACGACGACGTCGCCGTGCAGGACTCCCTCTACACGGCCGGCCGTCGTGGTGTCGCCGGAACCGTCGTCGTGGAGAAGTGTGCAGGCGCCGCCGCCGAACGCGGCGACGACCTGGACGCGGTCGCCGCCGTCGCCCGGCACGTCAACGACGTCACGCGGTCGATGGGCCTCGCCATCGCGCCGGGCACCGTGCCGCACGCGGGGGAGCCGTCGTTCACCCTGGCCGACGACGAGGCCGAGCTCGGCATCGGGATCCACGGAGAGCCGGGCCGTGAGCGGATCGCGATGGCGCGGGTCGACGAACTCGTCGACCGGGTCCTCGAACCGATCCTGACCGACCTCGCCGCACCGGCTGGCGCACGCCTGCTCCTGTTCGTGAACGGCATGGGCGGGACCCCGCTGTCGGAGCTGTACATCGCCTACCGACGCGCCGCAGAAGTCCTGTCCGACCGCGGCTACGAGGTCACGCGTAGTTTGGTCGGCGACTACGTCACGTCCCTCGAGATGCAGGGGTTCTCGATCACCGTCACGGTGCTCGACGACGAACTGACCACGCTCTGGGACGCACCGGTGGAGACCCCAGCACTGCGCTGGGGCCGTTGACACCGCACCGACCGCAGGAAGGGAACGAGAATTGGCGCTCGACACCGCATGGGCCATCGACTGGGTACGCCGCACCGCCGCGACGATCGACGAACACCGGGCGGAGCTCGTGACGCTCGACCGGGAGATCGGTGACGGCGACCACGGCGAGAACCTCGACCGGGGCTTCCGCGCCGTGCTCGAAGCCGTCGAGGCCGGTTCGTTCGACACACCAGGCGCCGTGTTCAAGACCGTCGCCACGAAGCTGATCTCCACGGTCGGCGGTGCGGCGGGTCCGCTGTTCGGTACCGCGTACCTCAAGGCGGCCCAGGCAGCGGGTGACGCATCCGAACTCGACGCGGACACGCTCGTCGCGGTCCTCACGGCAGCCAGGGACGGCGTCGTCTCCCGCGGCAAGGCCGCGGTGGGCGACAAGACGATGATCGACGCGTGGACCCCGGCGGTCGACGCAGCGGCCACGGCGGCTCAGGCCGGTGAGTCGCCGGAGCGGGTGCTCGAGGCGGCAGCGGACGCGGCCGTCACCGGCGCGGAGTCGACCGAGCCGCTCGTCGCCCACAAGGGCCGTGCGAGCTACCTCGGCGAGCGGGCGGTCGGGCACCGCGACCCTGGTGCCCAGTCGACCGCCTACATCCTCCGCGCAGCCGTGGACGCGGCGTGACCGTCGGGATCCTGGTCGTGTCGCACAGCGCGGCGGTCGCGACCGGGACCGTCGAGCTCGCCCGCCAGATGGCGGCCGACGTGCAGCTCGTCGCCGCCGGGGGTACCGAGGACGGCGGTATCGGCACCTCGTTCGAGGCGATCACGGCCGGCATCGAGGAGCTCGCCGATGCCGACGCGGTCGTCGTCCTGTGCGACCTCGGGTCCGCGTACCTGACGACGGACACCGCACTCGACTTCCTGGACGACGAGGTGCGCGCGCGGGTGCACGTGTCCGATGCCCCGATCGTCGAGGGAACGGTCGCCGCCGCAGTCGCAGCCCAGACGGGTGGCGACGTCGACGCGGTGCTCACCGCCGCGGCGTCCGCCGCAGCCTCCGGATCGGACGCGAGCACTGCCTCCCGTCCGGTGGACGGCGACCAGTCTGGAGGCCCGGTGCCGGTCGACGGGGCGGCCCCTGGCGACGACGTGGCCGCGTCCACGACCGTGGAACTGGTCAACGAGACCGGCCTGCACGCCCGCCCCGCTGCGGACTTCGTGAAGACCGCCGCGAAGTACGACGCGGCCGTCCGCGTGAACGGTGTGGACGCGAAGAGCCTGCTCGGCATCATGGCGCTCGCCCTGCCGAAGGGCGCCACGGTGACCATCGAGGCATCTGGGGGCGACGCGCGGGACGCCGTGGACGCACTCGAGGCGCTCGTCCGGTCCGGCTTCGGGGAGTAGTCGCCGTCAGCCGGTGATGCTGATCGTCGCGGCGACGTCGACGTCGGACGGCCCGCCGACGGCGCCCGCCGTGGCGAACAGTACGGCACCGAACACCGCGCTCCAGAACGTCCTGGCATCACGCGCCACGCCGCGCTCGCTGTGCCAGCCGTGGTCAGCGGTGATGCGGTCGAGGTAGCGCTCGGACTGTCGGAAGAGCACCGCGAGCAGCGTGCTCGTGCGATCGCGGAGGCGGGCGTCGTCCTGCGCGGTGCCGAGCGCCGTCACCAGGAGGGCCGTCGACGGCATCGCCAGCGCGGTCCGCGCCAGCACCGACCGGAGCGCCTCAGGGGTCGTCGCACGACGCCCGGCAGCCTGGAGTCGGGTGGTGTCACGGAGGAACCGGGCGAACGCTGCGTCGACGACGAGACGGTCCTTCGACCCGAAGTGGTGCGTGATCTGGTTCGGGTAGACCTCGGCGGCTCGTGCGACGTCGCTGACGGTGAGTGCACGGGGACTGCGGTCACCGAGGAGGTCGGCCGCCGCGTCGAGGATCCGTGCCCGCGTCGCCGAGCCGCGTGTGCTTGCCATGCCCGGATTGTACGTGGTACAACTCCACTTGTGCAGCATACAAGTAGCGATCTCCACGACGTCGTCATCACCGGGTCCGGCGCGGTCTCGCCGTTCGGACACGGCGTCGCCCCGCTCTGGGACGCGCTCGTCGCCGGTCGGTCGGGCGTCCGGACGCTCGATCGGCAGGGCGACCTCTGGGCGCAGGTGCCGATCCGCATCGGCGCCGATGCCGCGCTCGACGCCGAGGGTGCGCTCGGGCGGGTCCGCGCGCAGCGTCTCGACCGCAGCCAGCAGCTCGCGCTCGTCGCCGCTGCCGAGGCGTGGGCGGACGCGGGCGCTCCGGACGTCGACCCCGACCGGCTCGCCGTCGTGGTGGGCACGGGCATCGGCGGCATCGAGACGCTCCTCGACGCGCACGACGAACTCGGTCGGAACGGTGCCAGGCGCGTGTCCCCGCGAACGGTGCCGATGCTCATGGCGAACGGCGCTGCCGCACAGATCAGCATCGAACTCGATGCTCGGGCCGGCGCGTACACGACCGTCTCGGCCTGCGCGTCGGGAGCCGAGGCGATCGCGCTCGGTGCCCGTCTGATCCGCTCGGGGGAGGCGGACGTGGTCGTCGCCGGGGGAGCGGAGGCGGCGGTGACCCCGGTCACTATGGCGTCGTTCGCCCAGTCGCAGGCGCTCGCGAAGCCGGACGGCGACGACCCGACCACCCTGTCGCGACCCTTCGACGCCGCCCGGCGCGGGTTCGTGCTCGGGGAGGGGTCGGGGCTCGTCGTCCTCGAGCGTGCCGACCACGCCGCCGCCCGCCGTGCACGGGTGCGTGCGCGGCTCGCGGGTTGGGGCATCACCTCCGACGCCTTCCACATCACCGCACCGCGGTCGGACGGTTCCGGACAGGAACGCGCGATGCTCCAGGCGCTCCGGATGGCCGGACTGCAGGGGACCGACGTCGACCACGTGAACGCACACGCCACCGGGACGCCGGTCGGCGACACGAGCGAGGCGGCCGCGATCACCAGGGTCGTCGGTGCGGATGCGGTGGTGACGGCGCCGAAGAGCGCGATCGGCCACATGTTCGGCGCAGCAGGTGCCGTGGAGACGATCCTGACGATCCGAGCCCTGGAGACCGGCACCGTGCCGCCGACGCTGAACCTGGAGCGGCTGGACCCGGAGATCGACCTCGACGTCGTGTCCGGCGTCGCACGGCAGGCGCCGATGCGGGCCGCGCTGAACAACTCGTTCGGCTTCGGTGGCCAGAACGCGTCGCTGCTCCTGACGGCCGCGTGAGCCGATCGTGGTGGGTCAGCGGGGCGCCAGGTCCTGCAGCCCGGTGACCCGGAGCAGGTCGAGCTTGTCGGCGTCGTCCGATCCGGGGACCGCCGTGTAGACCACGATCCGCAGGTCCCCGCCCGGCACGCTGAGCACGTCGCAGTCCACCGTGATCGGCCCGACGGCGGTGTGGAGGGTCTTCCGGCTCGCTCGGTGCTCCGCGACCCGCGCGACCGCCCACCGGCGCTCGAACTCCGGCGACTCCCGTCGGAGCCGGGCCACCAGCTCGGCGAGTGCCCGGTCGCCCGGGTACTTCCCCACGGCGACGCGCAGGTCCGCCACGAGGTCGCTGGAGAACTCCTCCTGGTGGTCGTCGTCGTACTCGATGCCGTCGTGGCCGAGCATGAAGTGTCGCCAGACGAGGTTCCGCTCGATGCCCACGAGGCGTTCCGGGTCGCCGGTGAGCGCCGCCCAGAGGTCGTTCCAGAGCAGCGTGTCGTGCGCCGCCGTGAACACCGCGAGCGGGACGTCGCCGAGACGGTCCACCATGCGCTGGACCCCTGGCGTGACGTGGCGGGGGACGACGCTGCGTGACGGCGGAGCGGCGTCGGCGACGCGGAACAGGTGGTCCCGCTCCTCGGTCGTCAGCCGGAGTGCGGTCGCGAGGGAGCCGAGCAGCTGCGGCGACGGGTTCACCGAGCGCCCCTGCTCGAGCCGGACCACGTAGTCGACGCTCACACCGGCGAGCGCGGCGAGTTCCTCGCGACGGAGTCCTGGTGTGCGTCGCCCGGGGCCAGCTGGGAGGCCGACCTCCTCGGGCCGGACCCGATCGCGCCAGGACCGCAGCACACTCGCGAACTCGCTCATGGCCCCATCATCGCCCCGATCGGCCGGGTCGGCCTGGTACTCCGGGTCCCACCGTCGACCGGCACCTGGGAGATCCGCTGCCAGCGGTCCACGCTGGGCGCATGACCACCACACTCATCACCGGAGCCAACCGGAGCCTCGGGCTCGAGACCGCTCGACGACTCATCGACGCCGGGCACACCGTGTACGCCGGCATGCGCGACCCCGGGACCGGCGACGCCGCACGCGACCTCGGCGCGCACGTCCTCCAGCTCGACGTCACCGACCAGGCGAGCATCGACGCGGCAGTGGCGTCCCTGCCGGAACTCGACGTCCTCGTGAACAACGCCGGGATCCTCGGGACGTCGTTCGGCGTCGACGACCTGGACGCCGACGCGATCGCGCACGTCCTCGACACCAACGTCACCGGGATCGTCCGGGTGACGCAGGCGGCGCTGCCCCGTCTCCGGCAGTCGGCGAACCCGGTGATCGTCAACGTGGCGTCTGGCGTCGGGTTCGCGCGCTGGCTGACCACCCCCGGCCGGGACGAGTACCCGGTGCCGTCGATCCCCTACGCGGCGTCGAAGGCAGCGGTGATCGCGCTGACCGTGCAGTACGCGAAGAACCTGCCCGACTTCCGCGTCAACGTCAGCGACCCCGGGTACACGGCGACGGAGTTCAACGGGTTCGGCGGCCACCAGACCGTCACCGAGGGCACCGACGCCACGGTCGCCCTGGCGACGCTCGACCAGAGCGGCCCGACGGGCGAGTTCCACGACCGCGACGGACGCATCGCGTACTGACGCTCAGTCCTCGGCCGCTCATTCCTCGTCCGGGGTCCGGCGTCCGCGGGTGGTGGCGACGAGCACGAGGGCCACGGCGACCAGCAGCGCGCCGCCACCGATCCACGGCGCCGGCCCCGCGGACCAGGGGGATCCGCCGTCAATTCCGGAGACGGGCGGGGCGGTCGCCGACCGCGTCACGTCGACGGAGGAGGACGACGGGCTCGGTACCGACGTCGGCGTCGATGCGGCGGGCAGCGCGACCGTGAAGCCGAGCTCGCCGGTGATCGGGTGACCGTCCGGGGAGACGTACCGCCAGAGCACCGAGTACGCGCCGCCCTCGACACGGACCCCGGTGGACATCGTCATCCCGTCGACGAGCACCTCGCCGTTCGACACGTCCGTTCCGGCGGCGTCGCGGACCTCCATCCGGAGGCCGGCGTCGAGTCCGGCGAGCGGCGCCTGCGAGAAGGTCAGCTCGACCCGCTCCAGCGGCGTCGTCACGGTCGCGCCGTCGGCGGGGTTGCTCGCGGTCAGCGCCGAGTGCGCGCTGGCCGGCTCCGTCGCGACGAGCGTGGTCAGGACGAGGACCGCCGCGGCGACCGAGGACTGGAGGATGCGACGCATGCCTTTCATTCTCCGGGCAGCTGGTGGTCAGTCGTGCACGTCGTGGCCGAACCCCGGGCCGGCAGGACCATCCAGTTCTCCGGATCCGGCACCGGTCGGAAGCCGGACTTCTCGTAGAGGCCGTGTGCATCCGCGGTGTACAGCACGATCCGCTTGAGTCCGAGCGGCGCCAACGACGTCGTGATGCCCTCGACGAGGGCGATGCCGACGCCGCGACCACGGGCGTCGGGGTCGACGAAGACGTCGGCGAGCCAGCCGAACGTCGCGCCGTCGGTGATCACCCGGGCGTACCCGAGCTGGATCCCGCTCGCGCCGTCGAACACGCCGAAGACCCGCGAGCCCGCCATCGCGGCGCGCTGCTGCCCGCGGGTCCGGCCACGCGCCCAGTAGGACTGCTCGCTCAGCCAGCGGTGCACTCGCTCGAAGTCGAGATCAGCCGGGTCGTCGGAGAACCGCAGGTCGCTCATCCGACCACCCAAGCAGGCGCGGCGCGGCGCGACAACGGCCGATCTCCGCGGAGTGGACCGGTGGTCCACTCGACCATGGCCGGACGGGAGGCTCGTGGCGGCGGTGCGCAGAGCCTCCCGTCCGCCCCGTGACCGGGCCGTCCGTCGACTGGGTCGATCGGTGACGGGTCAGCCCCTCGGCTGCGCCGCGCCGCGGCGCGTCCGTGTTGTCGCCCACAGGACGAGCGCAGCGGCGACCACGGTCAGGGCGACGCTGCCGACCGTGACCGCCTCGTCGAACCCGGCGGCCTGCGCTGCGGTCCAGTGCCCCGACGCGATCGAGCCGGAGACGAGCGCGGCGAGGATCGTGCCGACGACCGCGAGGCCGACGCCGGAGGAGACCTCGGAGGCGGTGTCGACGAGTGCGGCGCCGATGGTGGTGCGGTCCTCGGGGAGGCCGCGGAGGACGTTGACGCCGGCGACGACACCGACCACGCGCATGCCGGCGGCGACGAGCACCAGCGCGATGGCGACGGCGACGTAACCGGTGCGACCGAGCAGCGCGAACACCGCGAGCCCGAGGACCACGGAGGTGGCGCTCATCCACGCCGCACGCCCCAGGCCGACGCGCTGGACGAACGGTCCGACAAACCGGCCACCCGCGATCAGGACGACGACCTGCGGCAGCATGCCGACGGCGGCGAGCGCGGGGGACCAGCCCCAGGCGAGCTGGAGCTGCAGGGTGACGAGGTACCCCATGCCCGCGACCGCGATGCCCGTCGCGGCCTTGTAGGCGAGACCGGCGGACACCAGCGGACGAGCGACCAGGGCGAGGTCGAGGAGCGGGTGACGGGCCGTGCGCTCGCGCACGACGAAGAGCACCACCGCGAGGGCCGCGGCGGTCGTCGCGATCCACGGTCCGACGGCGCCGACGCCGTCCTGCACGAAGAGCGTGGGAGCCACGAGCGCGCAGAGGATCGCCGCCGTGCCGAGGACGGCCCCGAGCACGTCGACGGGGTCGCGGTGGAGCTCCGTCGGGTCGTCGCGAGCGATGCCGGTGCGGATCCCGAGGAACGCGAGTGCGGCGATCGGGACGTTGACGAGCAGCAGCACCTGCCAGGGGGCGACCGCGAGGACGAGCCCGCCGACCGTGGGGCCGATCGCGAGTCCGACGAGGCCGACCGTCGAGATCACCGTGGTGGCGCGGACTCGCAGATCGTCCTCGCGGAAGAGCCGGAAGGCCAGCGCCATCGACCCCGGCGTCGTCATCGCGGCGGCGATGCCCATCACGATCCGGACGGCGACGAGCTGCTCGACCGTCGTCACGAACACCGTCGCCAGGCTGGCGAGCCCCAGGAGCACCAGTCCGAGGAGCATCACGCGGCGGCGGCCGAACCGGTCGGCGACGGCGCCGAACCCGAGCATCAGACCGCCGAACACCACCGCGTAGGAGCCGGTCACCCACTGCAGGGCGGTCGTGCTCGCGTGGAGTTCGCGCCCGATCGTCGGGAGCGCCACGTTGAGGATCGAGTTGTCGAGCATCTCGAAGAGGAACACCGCCGACAGACCGGCGAGTGCGACCCACGCATCTCGGAGCGAGGCGCGAGACTGCGGGATGATGACGTCGGACTGGTTGGTGGACATGTTGTTAGCTTAACCGACTAAATGTAGTGACACAAGACGCGAAGGAGTCGGCATGCCCAGGACCGCGACCCGCGGGGGACCGCAGACGCGCGAGAAGATCGCGTCGACAGCGGCGGAGCTGTTCCTCGAGCACGGGTTCGAGGCGGTGACGGTCGCGCAGATCGCCCGGGCAGCCGGGGTCTCGAGCGTCACGGTCTTCAACCACTTCCCACGCAAGGAGGACCTGTTCCTCGATCGTTCCGACGAGGCCCGCGAACTGCTCGTCGGAGCCGTCACGGAGCGCGCGGACGGTGTCGGAGTGGGGGAGGCCCTGTCCGGCCTGTTCCACCGACTCGCCGACGAGCACCATCCGCTGTCCGGGCTCGATCCACGGTCCGTGCCCTTCTTCCGGACGATCGCCGGGTCGCCGGCGCTGCTGGCGCACGCTCGTGCGATCGCCACGGAACTCCAGGCCGCGCTCCGCGACGCGCTGTCGTCGGACCCGGCGTTCCCGGCGGACGCAGGACTGGCAGCGGCGTACGTGGTCGCCGGGTACGCCTCGGTGCTCGTCGAGACCGCCGGCCGCGTGCTCGCGGGGGAGTCGAGTGACGACGTCGCAGCCGCACACCGCGTCCGCGTCGACCGCCTCCTCGACACGCTCCGTCACGGCGTTCTGCCAGCCTGACCCCGGACATCCACACCGATCACCCAGTGCACGTCATGTCGCATGCAGGACAGTGTGCGCATGGCAACACAGGAGAACCGCTCGGGGGTCGGAGCGTTCATCGGGTTCATCGGGTTCAGCACGCTCGCCGGGCTGCTCGTGACCGTCGGTGTCACCCCCGCGATCGCCGTGCTCGGCGTCACCACGACCTCGACGATCGACGTCTTCGACTCGCTGCCGGAGTACATCGAGATCGGTGACCTGCCGCAGCGCAACGAGGTGCTCGCATACCAGGGCGGCCAACCCGTGCACCTGGCCACCGTGTACGCCCAGAACCGCGAAGAGCTGCAGCTCGACGAGATCAGCGAGTACCTCCGCTACGCGGCCGTCGACGGCGAGGACAAGCGGTTCTGGGACCACGGCGGCGTCGACGCGTCGTCGGTCGTCCGTGCCGCCGTCGGCAGCCTGGCCAGCGGGGGACTCGGCGGGTCAGGTGGCGCGTCGACGCTGACGATGCAGCTCGTGCGCAACATCAAGATGCAGCAGGCGCTCGAGTTCCCGACGCAGGAGGAGGTCGACGCCGCGTACCGCGAAGCCATCGAGCCGTCGGCGTCCAGGAAGCTCGCGGAGATGAAGCTCGCGATCGGTCTCGAGAAGCAGTACTCCAAGAAGGAGATCCTCGCCGCCTACCTCAACATCGCCTACTTCGGCGACCAGACCTACGGTGTACAGGCCGCGGCGCAGCGCTACTTCGGCAAGGACGCGACGAACCTCACACCGGCCGAGGCTGCTTCGATCCTGGCGATCGTGCAGTGGCCGGAGAAGCGCAACCTCTCCGATCCGTCGCACTACCCGGCCAACACCGAGCGCCGAGACGTCATCCTCGGGTCGATGCACGCGCAGGGGCACCTCACCCGGGCCCAGTACGACGAGGCCATCGCGGCGCAGCCGGACCAGTACGTCCACCTGACCGCGCCGTCGCAGGGGTGCGTGGCCGCCGCGGGGGTCGGATCCCAGTTCTTCTGCGACTACGCCGTTCGGGTCGTGAAGACGATGACGCAACTCGGCGCGACCCAGGAGCAACGGGACGCCGCATGGCGGAACGGTGGCTACACGATCCAGACCAGTCTCGACCTCGACCTGAACGGCCAGCAGAAGGGCCTGCTCGACACGTACGACCCGAACACCGAGGCCAGGATCGCGCTCGGATCGACGCTCGACACCGTCGAGGCGTCCACCGGTCGCGTGCTGACGATGGCGCAGAACCGGAACTACAACCAGCTGCCGTCCTGCGCGGCGGTCGAGTCGGACCAGGGCGCCTGCGCACCGGCGACGGACACGAGCATCAACTACAGCGTCGACCAGGACCGCGGCGGTGGGATCGGCTTCCAGCCGGGGTCCACGTACAAGCTGTTCACCCTGCTCGCGTGGCTCGAAGCCGGTCGGAGCGTGAACGCCGTCGTGAACGGGACACCACACACGACGAGCCGCTGGACGCAGTGCGGTGAGACCATCACCGCGGCGTGGAGCCCGAAGAACGACTCCCCAGGGCAGCGCGGCAACTTCACGGTGGCCGCCGCGACCGCCGGGTCCGTGAACGCGGCCTACGCGTCGATGGCGGCGAAGCTCGACCTCTGCGACATCCGCGACGTCGCCGCCAAGCTCGGCGTGCACCTCGCAGCGGGAGGCGACCTGCCCGCGAACCCGGCGTCGATCCTCGGCACGTCGAACATCGCCCCGCTGACCATGGCGTCGGCCTACGCGGCGGTCGCGAACGGCGGTGTGTACTGCGCCCCGACCGTGATCGATGCCATCACCGACCGGAGTGGGAAGTCGCTCGGCGGGCAGCAGCGCTCCTGCACGCAGGCACTCTCGCCGGCAGTCGCGGACACCGCGTTCCGCACGATGCAGGGGACCGTCGCCCGGGGCACCGCCGTCGGCGCCCAGACCCCTGACGGCACGCCGCTGTTCGCGAAGACCGGCACCACCGACGACGCCGACCAGATCTGGCTCGTCGGTGGGAGCAAGCAGGCCGTCACCGCGTACTGGCAGGGGCTCACAGACGGGAAGAAGACGAACCTCCGGCACTACGGGAGCGGAGCGGGCGGCACGTACGCGAGCATGCGGTCGAACGTCTGGAAGCAGGCGCAGACCGCGGTGAACCAGGCGATGCGGGCGGCGGCCGGCTGAGGTCAGGGGCGCAGCCGGCCGGGTTCGGCGTCGCGGCGTCCCGGGTCAGCGCCGGGGTCGGTAGACGTTCGCCATCGCGCCGCCCGCGAACGTCGTCGAGCTGACGAGCTCGAGGTCGAGCTCGTGGGGGAGTCCGGCGAAGAGGGCGCCCCCACCTCCGAGCGCGACCGGCAACACCACGAGCCGGTACTCGTCGACCAGGTCGGCGTGCACGAGGCTCCGGCAGAACGCGGTGCCACCCTGCGCGAGCACGACCCCGTCGTGCTCGGCCTTCAGGCGGGTGACCTCGGAGGCGAGGTCCCCGTCCGCGACTCGCGCGTCCCGCCACACCGCGGCGGCGTCGAGCGTGCGTGGGTCGAAGCCGGTCCGGGTGAACACGACCTTCTGGACGCTGTTCATCGCCTCCGCGACGGGGACCGTCGCGGTCGCCCAGAACCCGGCGATGGACTCGAACGTCCGGCGACCGAAGACGTGGACCGCGGCGCTCGCGACCGTGTCGGTCACCCAGGCCGCCGAGTCGGGGGTGCTCGCGCGGAACATCCAGTCGGAGCCGTCCGCGCCGCTCGTGAACCCGTCCAGTGACATCGACATCTTCAGGACCAGTGCACCCACGGTCACCACCCACCCTCGTTCGCTCGTTCTGGTTGCTGTCCCTGCCATGATGATCCGGTGCGCGCAGTCATGTACCAGGAGTTCGGTGCCACCCCGACGATCGTCGACGTGGATCGGGAAGCATGCCCGCCGCACGGCGTCGTGGTGCGGGTCGCGGCGACCGGCGTCTGCCGGAGCGACTGGCACGCCTGGCGCGGCCACGACGACTCGGTCGCGCTGCCGCACGTCCCCGGACACGAGTTCGCGGGCGTCGTCGTCGAGGCCGGACCCGAGGTCCGCCACCACCGGGTGGGGGACCGGGTCACCGCGCCGTTCGTCTTCGCCTGTGGGACCTGCCCGGAGTGCCTGGACGGCGCCACCCAGGTCTGCACGCGGCAGGAGCAGCCGGGGTTCACCCTGCCCGGGTCGTTCGCCGAGGAACTCGTCGTCCCGCAGGCCGACCTGAACCTCGTCGCGTTGCCCGACGCCGTCGGGTTCGCCGAGGCCGCCGGACTCGGGTGTCGCTTCGGTACGGCGTACCACGCGCTGCACGCCCGCGGCCGCCTGCGCGCGGGGGAGCACGTCGCGGTGTTCGGGTGCGGCGGTGTCGGGCTGTCCGCCGTGATCGTCGCGATCGCAGCAGGTGCACACGTCGTCGCCGTGGACGTCTCGCCCGGTGCGCTCGCACGTGCAGAGGCCCTCGGAGCGACGACCGTGCCGTCGGGGGAGCGTGCCGTGGAGCGGGTCCGGGAGCTGACCGACGGCGGAGCGCACGTCTCGGTCGACGCCTACGGCAGTCGCGCGACCTCGGTCGTTGCCGTCGCGTCACTCCGCGCGCGGGGCCGGCACGTGCAGGTCGGGTTGCTCCTCGACGACGAGGCCGCGCCGGCGATCCCGATGGGCCGGGTGATCGGCGAGGAACTCGAGCTGCTCGGCAGCCACGGTATCTCCGTCGGTGAGTACGCCGCGATGCTCGACGACGTCGTCGCCGGACGACTGCGTCCGGACGAGTCCATCGGACGGACGATCGACTTCTCGGAGCTGCCCGCCGCGCTCCAGGCCATGGACGGACCGAGCTCGTCGGTGGGGATGACCGTCGCTGTCTTCTGAGCCCACGCTCGGAACTCCAGACAGGTCGCGCGCCCCATCACACGCATGTGATGGGGCGCGCCGTCGTGTCAGTCGCGCTCTTCGAGGGTGAGGGCAACGCCGAGCGCCATGAACGTCGGCGCCCAGTGGCCGACGAAGATGCCCCATCGGTCGGACTGTGCCTTGTCGTGGTGCTTGTTGCCGCGGGAGAACAGCCAGCTGATCAGCGAGAGGGCGATCGAGACGAATGCTCCGAGGTAGGCGTAGTCACTGCGGAAACCGATGCTGCTGAGGTACTTGACGGGGTGCATGAGGTGCCTTTCGTCGGCGAGGACCGTCGAACGACGGCACTGCAACCGAGCCAACTCGTCGCCGTCGGCGACCACGTCCAGTTTCAGCACCCCGGAGCCGTTCCTGGTAGACCGGGACGTGCAACGGACCACCAGGGGAGTCTTGATGACATCGGAGCAGATCGATGCCCATGCGGAGGCGTTGATCACCTCGCTCGTGGAACCGGGCAGGCGCTCCCGGCTCGCCGGCCTCCGCGGCTCGGTGTCCGCCCGACGGAAGTTCGCGATCGAGGTCGCACTCCGACAGCCGTTCCGAACCGATCGGCGCGTGCCGGTCGTCTCGGGAACGGATCCGGCTCCCGAAGCGGTGTTGCGACAGCTCGAAGCGCTCGGCGCGGCAGCGGACACACCGTGTGTGGTGTTCACGGTCGACGGCGATGAGTTCGTCCAGGATCTCCGGTCAGCCCTGGACGAGCACGCCGGACAAGCTGGAGGCGTCGTGGTGTCGGTCGCGCCCGGCGCGCTGGTCTACACGGAGTCCGAGCGGGGAGACCGGTTCGTCCTGCAGCGTCCATGAACACCCGGACTGATATAAGATACATTATCGGCGAATATCGGGTGCGGTCAGGCCGTGATGGTGACGTGTAGTGGCAACTTGCCCGATCGCTGGCCACCTGGCCATTGCGGTGCGACTTGCGGTTGACTTCAACTGAATGATCGTTCAGCCCGTAGTGGAACGACCCGCGCCCAGGCAGTACAAGGAATTGCGATGGTCAAAGATGACAGCCTACATACTCGGCAATGATTACGGTATTGATTGGCCTTTCGGCACTGACGATGGCTGGTGTGATCGAGGGGTGCCCCTTTTGGCGCCAGGCCTGCGGCGGGAGGCGGAAGCTTGGGCTCGCTCGTTCAATGAGAATTACATGCCGGATTACGGTTGGTCAACGGAGTCACTCGCTCGCACCCACCGACGGCAGGCGGATCGACTGGTGAAGCTCATTGCTCTCGAACTTCCATCGGGTGATTCCATCGAGCTTCGTTACTGGGAAACGGCCCGCAGGAAGGGTTTGTGAGGGCGGGGGTCGCGATATCAGGACTCGATGCGCGCCGAACGTCGGGATTCGCCGCCGTAAAACGAAGCCACCGGGGCGTTCTGGGGCACGCTCGGCTTTCGACGGGCCGAGCGTCGTATAACTCCCGAAATGGACCAGCAGGCTTGATGCCTGCTGGTCCGAGAGGATCGACACGCTACCGGCCTCGTCTTCAGTGGGTCGGACTACCGCACAACGACCTCGAGCGCCCGCAGTCGCCCAAGAAGATCGACGGGGACCATACCGCAGCGCTTGCTAGCACTGTCAGAACGCGCGAATGGCTCTCCACCGCCAGGAGCGGTGACTACACGCCGTGGTGGGCGTTCGTCTTCGCCGGCGTCAGGTCGCGGCGACGGCCCGACGTTGAACATCCGGTCGATAGCGTTGAGCCGGAGCTCGTACTCCTCAAGCTTGGCGTTCGTGTCATCGGCGCGGGCTGCAGCTCAGCGAAGAACCCGGTGTTGATCAGGTCGGTGGTCTTCACGATCTTGCCGAGGTCGATCATCCTGCTGGCGGCGAGGCTCGTGCTCGCGCCCGCTTTGATGACGTCCCGGTAGATCCAGCTCGGGTCGTAGAAAGGGAGCGAGGACGCCATGGCTCGATCGTCGCATGAGCGGCCGACGTCGGTCGGGAAGTCTCGCGCCTGCTGCAACCCCCGTATTATCTGACATAATATGCATTATCGGCGCTTGGATGGACACCCGGCCCGGGAGCCCGGCCGCCCCGATGAGGTTGCTCGCATGGTCCGCTGCACGCGAATAGGACGATGTGTCCGATCGATGAATCCGACGGTCACGACAGGGATCCCCATCGCCTCAGCTTGTGTCGATTCGCGGCCGTCCGTGAGCTGACATAACGAGGGCGCGGCTGGCGATCGCCTCGACAGGTCCGAGACGACGACGGGCAGCATCAACTTCTCAGTGGATGCTGCCCGTCGCCGTTCGAGCGCGCCGTGTCCGTCTGACGACGTGCCCTACGACTTCTCCCCGTCCTCGGTGGGGACGTCGTCGGCGTCGATCTCGAGCGCCGCGCTCTCCTCCCCCGACTCCTCGAGCACCTCCGGCTCGGTGTCGGGCTGCTCGGGCGCTCCGCCTTGCGTGGTCTCTTCTGCCGGATCCGGCTGGCTGTAACTCATGGTCGCGACCGTACGCGCGCCACGCTGGAACGGCCGTCAGCCGCCGCCTTCCGGACTGGAGGCTCGGCTCGCTCCCGGCACCGCGCCTCCAGTCCGCCCGTCGACGGCCTGGCCCTACGCGCGAATGCGCAGAAAGCGCGACCGGAACACGACTCCGCCCGTAACTTCCGCGCACTCGATGTGGAGCCTGCACGCGACCGCACGCGACCGGTCGGGATCCGTCACCACAGACGATCGAGTGCGCAGAAAACGAGGCCGGAACCCCTTCCAGCCCGCAACTTCCGCGCACTCGATGTGGAGCTCACACTCACCGGCACGCACCCGCACCGGCACCCGGCCGCTCAGCCCCCGACGTACTCCGCCAAGTGCTGCCCGGTCAGCGTGCACCGCGCGGCGACCAGCTCGGCCGGCGTCCCCTCGAACACCACGCGCCCACCGTCGTGCCCCGCGCCGGGCCCGAGGTCGATGATCCGGTCCGCGTGCGCCATGACCGCCTGGTGGTGCTCGATCACGACGACGCTCTTGCCCGAGTCGACGAGCCGGTCGAGCAAGCCGAGGAGCTGTTCGACGTCGGCCAGGTGCAGGCCGGTCGTGGGCTCGTCGAGGACGATGATCCCGCCGGACTCCCCCAGGTGCGTCGCGAGCTTGAGCCGCTGGCGTTCGCCGCCGGACAACGTGGTGAGCGGCTGCCCGATCGTCAGGTACCCGAGGCCGACGTCCACGAGCCGTTCGAGGACCACCCGGGCCGGGGCGACGCGGGTGTCCCCTGCGGCGAAGAAGGCCGCGGCGTCCGCGACCGACATCGCGAGCACCTCGCTGATGTCCTTCCCGCCGAACCGGTACTCGAGCACCGACTGGTCGAAGCGCTTGCCGTCGCACTCCGCGCAGGTGGTGGAGACCCCGGCCATCATCCCGAGGTCGGTGTAGATCACCCCGGCGCCGTTGCACGCCGGGCACGCCCCCTCGGAGTTGGCGCTGAACAACGCCGGCTTCACGCCGTTGGCCTTCGCGAACGCCTTGCGGATCGGCTCGAGCATGCCGGTGTAGGTCGCCGGGTTGCTGCGGCGGGACCCCTTGATGGCACTCTGGTCGATCGCGACGACGTCGTCGAGCGGCGACAGCGAGCCGTGGATGAGCGTGCTCTTCCCGGAGCCCGCGACCCCGGTGACGACGGTGAGCACCCCGAGCGGCACGTCGACGTCAACTTCTCGCAGGTTGTGCCGGTTGGCCCCGCGGATCTCGATCGCGCCGGTGGGGGCGCGCACGTCGGTCTTGACCGACACCCGGTCGTCGAGGTGCCTCCCGGTGACGGTGTCGCTCCCCCGCAGGCCGTCGACCGGGCCCTGGTAGCAGAGGGTCCCGCCGCCGGTCCCCGCACCGGGACCGAGGTCGACGACGTGGTCGGCGATCTGGATCACCTCGGGCTTGTGCTCGACGACGAGCACGGTGTTGCCCTTGTCACGCAGCCGGAGCAGGAGTCCGTTCATCCGTTCGATGTCGTGCGGGTGCAGGCCGGTGCTCGGTTCGTCGAACACGTAGGTGACGTCACTGAGCGAGGACCCGAGGTGCTTCACCATCTTCACGCGCTGGCCCTCGCCGCCGGACAGGGTGCCGGTGGGCCGGTCGAGCGACAGGTACCCGAGGCCGATCTCGACGAAGGAGTCGACGGCGTCGCGGAGCCCGTCGAGCAACGGTCCGACCGACGGCTCGTCCAGGCCGTGCAGCCATGCCGCGAGGTCGGTGATCTGCATGGCACACACGTCGGCGATGCTCGCGCCGGCGATCTTCGACGACCGCGCGACCTCGTTGAGCCGCGTTCCGTCGCAGTCCGGGCAGGTGGTGAAGGTCACGGCACGGTCGACGAACGCACGGATGTGCGGCTGCATCGCTTCGCGGTCCTTCTGCAGGAACGACCGGCGGACGCGGTGCACGAGCCCCTCGTACGTCATGTTGATGCCGGCGATCTTCTGCTTCGTCGGCTCCCGGTAGAGGAAGTCCTGCCGCTCCTGCTCGGTGAAGTCCCGGATGGGCTTGTCCGCGTCGAAGTACCCCGACTCGGCGTACAGCCGGACGTTCCAGCCCTCGGTGCCGTAGCCGGGGATCGTGAGGGCGCCGTCGGACAGCGGCTTGGCGTCGTCGAACAACTGCGTGAGGTCGATGTCGGTGACGCGCCCCCGCCCTTCGCACCGCGCGCACATGCCGCCGAGCCGGTTGAAGCTGACCTTCTGGGCCTTCGCGTCGGTCCCCTTCTGGACGGTGATCGCGCCGCCGGCCGACACGGTCGCCAGGTTGAACGAGAACGCGTTGGGCCCGCCGACATGCGGCTGCCCGAGCCGGCTGAACAGCACGCGCAGCATCGCGTTCGCGTCCGTCACGGTACCGACGGTCGAGCGCGGATCGGCCCCGATGCGCTCTTGATCGACGACGATCGCAGTGGTCAGGCCGTCGAGCAAGTCGACGTCCGGACGGCCGAGCGTCGGCATGAACCCCTGCACGAAGGCGCTGTACGTCTCGTTGATCATCCGCTGCGACTCCGCCGCCACGGTGCCGAACACGAGTGAGCTCTTGCCGGAGCCGGACACACCCGTGAACACCGTCAGCCGGCGCTTCGGCAGGTCCACGTCGACGTCGCGCAGGTTGTTCTGACGCGCGCCGCGGACCCGGATGCGGTCGTGGCTGTCGGCGATCGACGCGTCACCGGTATGCATGTCGATCAGCGTACCGGCCGGACCGCTGTCCGGACGGCGTCGGTGGCCACGGCCATACTGGCGCCATGGCACTCCGCTGGTACTCGATCGTCGTCGACAGCCACGACCCGCATGCGCTCGCGCGGTGGTGGGGTGAGACGCTCGCGTGGCCGGTCGTGTACGAGTCCGACGACGAAGCCGTGATCGCGCCGGAACACGCGCTCGAGCTCCCGGAGGGCACGCCGCGCGAGCACCAGCCGCAGGGACTCGTCTTCGTGCCGGTGCCGGAGGGCAAGACCGTGAAGAACCGGCTCCACATCGACCTCGCACCCGCGCCGGACGACTCGCACCAGGCAGCGGTCGACGCCCTGGTGGCTCGGGGTGCGACGCTCGCGGACGTCGGTCAGGGCGACGTGCCGTGGGTGGTGCTGTCCGATCCCGAGGGCAACGAGTTCTGCGTGCTCACGCCCCGCGAGTGACCCGCCGGACCAGGTCGGGCAGCTCGGCGGGCTCGAACGGCTCGTCCGTGGCGTCGAGCTCGTCGGCCGTCCACCAGCGGGAACCGAGGATGTCGACCCGCTCGTCGTCGGTCCACTCGTCGCTCGACAGCACGAACCCGGTGGTCTGCACGACGTAGAACTCGGAGTGTCCGCGGTCGTGGTCCGCCTGGTCCCACGTGACGTCGAAGTCCCACGACCAGACCGGTTCACCCGGGTCGGTGATGACGATGCCGGTCTCCTCGCGGAGCTCCCGGATCGCGGCGTCGCGGTGCGTCTCGCCCGGGTCGACTCCCCCACCAGGCGTGATCCACCGGTGGAAGCCGTCGGACGACGGGGCGTTCGTGTCCATCAGGAACACGCGACCGTCGTCGTCGAGCAGCAGGATGCGGGAGGTCAGGCGGAGCCCGGGTGCAGCAGTCACCCGGCCGACGCTACCCCGACTGATCAGGCCGTGAAGCCGCTGACGTCGCCGACCAGGCGCGTGTTGTCCGCGGGGATCGGCTCGACCGCGGCGAGGGCGATCTCGGCGGCGAACTCGGACACGCTGTAGAGCTTGCCGACGGCCCCGCGGCGTTCCTCGATCGCACCGGGGTTGATGCGGTTCAGGAGCGTCGCCGTGATCGTGCCCTCGATCATGTCGCCGGAGACGACGACGAACTCGATGCCGGCTGCTTCGAGCTGCGGGAGGAGCTCGCGGAGCGCGGTCTCACCGGCGTGCTTGCTCTTGGCGACGGGCAGGTACTCCGGCAGCGTCTCGGCGGTCTCGACGAAGTGGGCCTGGTGGCTCGTGACGAACACGATGCGGGAGCCGGCGGCCATGTGCGGCACGGCGGTCTGGAGCATGTCGACCTGCGCGTCGCGGTTCAGACGGAGCGCGTAGTCCTCGCCCATGCCGGACTCCATCCCACCCGACGCGTTGAGCACCAGGAGGTCGATGCCGCCCCATGCCTGCACCACGGTGTCGACCATCGCCTGCACCGAGTCGTGGTCGGTCAGGTCGGCGCCGACGGCGAGGGCCTCTCCCCCGGCGGCGACGATGCCCTCGGCGATCTGCTCGGCGCGGCGGGCCTTGTTCCGGTAGTTGACGACCACCTTGGCCCCGGCCTCGGCCAGGTACCCGACGGTGTCTGCGCCGATGCCGCGGGACGAGCCGGTGACGAGGGCGCGCTTGCCGGCGAGGGATCCGGGGGCGAGGGGGCTGCTCACAGTGGTGTTCTCCAGTTCGTGACCGTGCATCGGGACCGGACGAGCCTACCAATCCGTGCGCCCGGTCAGACGTCGTTTGATATGTTGAACGGACTTGAACCGGCCGTCGCGACGCAGCGCTGCCGCGCGCGACCGAGGGAGGGAGATCGCGTGAACATCTCGGACTGGATCCAGACCATCGTCTGGATCGCTCTGGTGCTGGTGTTGGGGGTGGTCGAGGTGTTCACCCTCGACTTCATCTTCATCATGCTCGCAGCCGGAGCAGCGGGCGGCTTGATCGCCGCGCTCATCGGAGCGGAGTGGTGGCTGTCCGCCATCATCGCCGCGGCCGTCGCGCTCCTGCTCCTCGCGCTCGTCCGGCCCCGGCTCCTCGTCGCGCTCGGCCGGAACGCCGACCCCCACCGCACCGGCGTCGAGGGACTGGTCGGCATGCCGGGCACGGTCGCCGTCGCGTTCACCTCCACCGCCCCCGGCCAGGTCCGCCTGGCGAACGGCGAGACCTGGAGCGCGCGCATCGACGTCGCCGCCCCCGATCGCACCCCGCCGCTCGGCACCCACGTCGTCGTCGAGTCCATCGAGGGCTCGACCGCCGTCGTCCGCATCGAACAGAAGGCTGCTTCATGACCCTCGAACCCGGGACGATCGTGCTCCTCGTACTGATCGTCGTCATCGTCATCTTCGTGATCGTCGTGCTCGCCAAGGCGATCCGCATCGTCCCTCAGGCGACTGCGGGCGTCGTGGAGCGCCTCGGCAAGTACCACAAGACGCTCGCCCCCGGCCTGAACCTGCTCGTGCCGTTCATCGACCGCCTCCGGCCGCTGCTCGACATGCGTGAACAGGTCGTCTCGTTCCCGCCGCAGCCCGTGATCACCGAGGACAACCTCGTCGTCTCGATCGACACGGTCGTCTACTTCCAGGTCACGGACGCCCGCGCCGCCACCTACGAGATCGCGAACTACCTCGGCGCCGTCGAGCAGCTGACGACCACCACGCTCCGCAACGTCGTCGGTGGGCTCAACCTCGAGGAAGCACTGACTAGCCGGGACAACATCAACGGCCAGCTCCGCGTCGTTCTGGACGAGGCGACCGGCAAGTGGGGCATCCGCGTCGGGCGGGTCGAGCTCAAGGCGATCGAACCGCCCGTGTCGATCGTCGACGCCATGGAGCAGCAGCTCCGTGCGGAGCGGAACCGTCGTGCCGCGATCCTGCAGGCCGAGGGCACCAAGCAGTCGCAGATCCTCGAGGCAGAGGGTCAGCGGCAGGCGGCGATCCTCGCTGCAGAGGGTGACGCCAAGGCCCAGGTGCTCCGCGCCGAGGGTGAAGCGCAGGCCATCGCCACGGTGTTCGACGCCATCCACACCGGCGACCCGGACGAGAAGCTGCTGTCGTACCAGTACCTGCAGACCCTGCCGAAGATCGCCGAGGGCACGGCGAACAAGCTCTGGATGATCCCGAGCGAGTTCACCGAGGCCCTCTCCGGCATCGCGAAGGGCTTCACCGCTCCCCGGTCCGGCGGCGGCGCTCCGGCGGCCGGCGCTGCTGGCGGCAGCGACTTCCTCGCGAAGATCTCCAAGCTCGCGAGCGAGAGCCTGGCGAACACCGCGGTCTCCGACCCCGCGGGGGGCAGCGCCGGTGCGAACCCGAACGCCACCGCGGCGGACATCGTCCCGGACTCGGTGCTCGACGAGCGACTCGCCGAGTCGAACCGCAGCGTCGACGAGAAGCTCCGCGCCGCGGCCGACGCGACGCGAGCGCAGCTCGCGGACCAGCAGGACCGGCAGGACCAGCAGGACCAGCAGCAGTAGCTGGAGCAGCAGCTGCAGCACGGAACGACGAAGGCCCGCTCCCATCGGGGAGCGGGCCTTCGTCGTTCGCCAGTGCCTCAGGCGCCGCGACGGGCGCGCAGGAACTGCAGTCGTTCCTGGAGCAGTTCCTCGAGCTCTTCGCGCGAGCGCCGCTCGAGCAGCATGTCCCAGTGGGTACGTGGTGCCTTGACGTCTTCTGCTGCGACCTCGACGGGGACCCCGTCGTCGCCGAGCAGTCGTCCTTCGCGTCCGCTCCTGGGGTCGGCCCAGCTCTGCGGGACCTCTGCCTCGGCGGAGAACACGACGTCGAACGTCTCGCCCGAGTCGGTCTGGTAGACCGCGCGCTTGCGGTCAGAGAGCTCGACGCCCTCTTCGCTCTGGAGGCTCTGGCTCCCGAGCCGCATGCCGCGGAGACTCCGATCAGCCATGGTGGACTCCTCTCGCTCGTTCCCCCCTTGCAACACTGTCCCACGCGGGTTCGTTCCGGAGCATCCGCATTCACAGTGGGTTCCCAGTGCGGGCCCGCGGGACGGGCGGACGCTCAGCGGCGGCGGGGCGTGTGGAACGGGGCGCAGGCGATGAGGACGAGGAGCCCGCCGAGCGAGAGGACGAGCGCGACCAGTCCGGACGCGACGGTGGCCGGCGTCGTGGAGGTGCCGAGAGGGACGTCGGTCACCATCGAGGTCGCGGTGTACTCCGGCACGCGGTCGATCGTCCGCCCGGAGGGGTCGATCACCTGCGAGGCGCCGACGGTCGAGATGTTCACGAGCGACCGGCCGGTCTCGATGGCCCGCATCCGCGCGATCTCGAGCTGCTGCAGGTTCTCGTCGGTGCCGGAGAAGTCGGCGTTGTTCGTCTGCGCGAGGATCACCTGCGCGCCGCCGCGGGCCATGTCCCGCGTCAGCCCGTCGTCGACGATGTCGAAGCAGATCGCGATGCCCGCCTTGATCCCGGCGACGTCGAGCACGTTCGGCTTCGTCCCCGGCGTGTAGTCGCGCTGCAGCAGTCCGATGAGCGACGGCGCGAGCTTGGAGAAGAACCACCGGTCCGGGACGTACTCGCCGAAGGGCACCGGGCGCTTCTTGTCGTAGGACGACTGCCATCCGTCGGCGGTCCACACGAACGACGTGTTGTGGAGCACACCCGACGGTGTCTGGGTGATCGCGCCGGCGACGATGGGGGCACCGACGGACTGCACGACGGAGTTCAGCGCGCTCGCGATCACGGGCTGCTGGCGCGGGTCGAACTCGGCGGACGCCTCCGGCCAGACGACCAGGTCGACGCCCTTCGCGGACACGTCGGTCGCGGCGACCTGCGACTCGAGGACCTGTCCGGGGGTCGCCCGGTCGAAGTACCCGGCGGGACCGTTCCCCTGCACGGACTCGATGCGGATCGTCCCGTCGGTCGCTGTCGGCCAGGCGGGGACGGCGAGCACCGCCGCCACGAGGAGTCCGGCGACGGCGACGCGCATCCGCAGCTGGATCCCCCCGACGAGCCCCAGGGAGACGACGACGGCGACGCAGTACACGACGACGAACGACAACCCGAGGACGCCGACGTACGCGACGAGGTGCGCGAACGGGCTGTCCGACTGCGACAACCCGACCCGACCCCACGCGAACCCGCCGTACGGCCAGCTCCCGGAGAACCACTCGCGTCCGGTCCACAGTGCGGCGACCACGGCTGGGAGGCCCCACACGCGTCCGGCGGTCGAGGGCACGACGCGCGCGACCCAGCGGTACGCGAGGGCGATCGCGACGCTGCCGAGTGCGAACATGGCCGCCTCGAACAGCGCGAGCGCGAGCCACGGGACCGGCCCCAGGTAGCGCCCGGCCCACGAGATGGCCGGGATCCAGAACGCGACTCCCCCGAGGTAGCCGAGCCATGCCGCACGGCGCCACCCCTGTCCCATGGCGGACAGCAGCAGACAGGCCACCGCGGGGTAGGCGAGGAACCACCACCCCGGCGACGGGAAGGACAGTGCGAACAGGAGTCCCCCGATGACCGACAGCGGCAGCGCGATCCGTACCGGCAGCGCCGCGAAGGGCGACGGCCTCGAGACACCGCCAAGTCCTCCAGACACCGCGGGAATTGGCGGCGTCTCGGACGGACCGCGGCGTTTCGATGGGACGCGACCAACGGGCGGACGCACACCGGTCTCGGGAACCTGCACCGGGCCTCCCGTCAGACCGTCGCGTACGCGACGATGCCGCGGCGGACCGCGTCCGTCGCCCGTCGGGCGGTCTCGGCGAGCTCGGGGTCGCCGGCGTTCTTGATCTGGTCGAGGAGGTCGATGACCTGCTTGCACCACCGGACGAAGTCACCGGCTGCCAGGTCGAGCGACCGCAGGACGTCGTCGAGCGCCGAGCCGGACGCCCACCGGAACATGCCGACGGCGATCGCGGGGGTCGGCGGCTGCGAACCGGACAGCCGGGCGTCGCGCTCGACGTCGTCGAGGCGGGACCAGATCGTCAGGGTCTCGTCGAGCGCCGGGCGGAACGCGCCGCGGGGCAGTGCGTGCTCGGTCCCCGGGGCGTCCTCCCGACGGGGCTGGTAGACGATCGTGGCGGCCATGGCGGCGAGCTGTGCCGGCGTGAGGTCCTTCCACACCCCGGCCTCGAGGCACTCGGCGACGAGCAGGTCCCGCTCGCCGTAGATCCGCTGCAGACGACGACCACCCGCTGCGACGGTGAGCTCGCCGTCAGGACCGGCGGACGCGTCGTTGCCGCTCGGCACGAGGTACCCGAGCTGGACGAGCACGTCGGTCACCCGGTCGAACGTCGTCGCGACGGCGCCGGTCCGGGAGCGGATCTGCTGCACGAGCTTGTCGTTGACGCGCTTGAGCTTGTACCAGCGCTCCGCCCAGCGGGCGTGCGCTTCGCGGTCGGGACAGGCGTGGCACGGGTGACGCTGCAGGGCGCGGCGCACCTCGGTGATCTGGGACTGCCGTTCCTGGCGGGCACCGTGCGAGGCTTCGCGGCCGCCGGGGACGTTCGTGCGTTCGAGGTCCGAGAGCCGCCGTCGCAGCGCCGCGTACTCGGTGAAGTCGCCGAGGTGGCACGCCATCGACCGCTGGTAGCCGTCGAGCGACTCCTGCTGCGACCGCACCTTCCTGGCGAGGTCGACGACGGAGCGGTCCGCCTGGAACTGCGCGAAGGACGTCTCGAGGACCTCGCGCGTGCGCTGTCGACCGAACTGCTCGATCAGGTTCACGGCCATGTTGTAGGTCGGCTTGAACGAGGAGTTGAGCGGGTACGTCCGACGGCTCGCGAGCGACGCGACGGCCTGCGGTTCGAGGCCGTCGGTCCACTGGATGACCGAGTGCCCCTCGACGTCGATCCCCCGACGACCGGCACGACCCGTGAGCTGCGTGTACTCCCCCGGCGTGATCGGCACACGGGCCTCGCCGTTGAACTTCTCCAGCTTCTCGAGGACGACCGTGCGCGCCGGCATGTTGACCCCGAGCGCCAGGGTCTCCGTCGCGAAGACGACCTTGAGGAGCTTGCGCTGGAAGAGGTCCTCGACGACCTCCTTGAACGCGGGCAGGAGCCCGGCGTGGTGCGCCGCGACGCCCCGCTCGAGCCCTTCGAGCCACTCCCAGTACCCGAGGACGGCGAGGTCCTCGTCGAGGAGGGTGCGGCAGTGGTACTCCGCGGTCTCGCGGATCTCGTTCCGCTCTTCGCGGGTGGTCAGGGAGACCCCGGACCGCAGGACCTGCCGGACGCCCTGGTCGCACCCGTTGCGGCTGAACACGAAGAAGATCGCCGGGAGCAGCATCCGCTCGTCCAGCATGCGGGCGATGTGCTCGCGGTGCAGCTTCTCGGTGCGCGGACCACGGCGGTCGACGTACCCGCCACGACCCCGACGTCCGCGGTGGCCGCCACGACTGTCGTTGCGCGAGCCTCCGCCGACGAGACGCAGCAGCTCGGGGTTCACGCGGTTGGTCGCCGCGGCACCGGACGAGTCGAAGAGGTCGACCATCTTGTTGCCGACGAGCACGTGCTGCTCGAGGGGCACCGGACGGTCCTCGGACACGATGACGTCGGTGTCGCCGCGGACGGTCTGCAGCCAGTCGCCGAACTCCTCGGCGTTGGACACCGTCGCGCTGAGCGAGACCAGACGGACCTCGGTCGGCAGGTGCAGGATCACCTCTTCCCACACCGCGCCCCGGAACCGGTCGGCGAGGTAGTGGACCTCGTCCAGGACGACCCACGCCAGGTCGTCGAGCAGGTCGGAGTCCGCGTAGATCATGTTGCGGAGCACCTCGGTCGTCATCACGACGACCCGTGCCCGGGGGTTGACGTTGGTGTCGCCGGTGAGGAGCCCCACCTCGGACTCCCCGTACGCCTCCACGAGCTCCGCGTACTTCTGGTTGCTCAGCGCCTTCATCGGCGTCGTGTAGAACACCTTCGCCGTCGGCTGCCGCATCGCCAGCCAGATCGCGAACTCCGCGACGATCGTCTTGCCGGCACCGGTCGGGGCGGCGACGAGCACGCTCCGCCCCTGGTCGAGCGCATCGCACGAGGCGAACTGGAACGCGTCCAGGTCGAACCGCAGGTCCGCGCGGAACAGCTCCAGGTTGCGCGACCGGCTCCGGACGCGGGCGGCCTGGAACCGCTCGGCCGCGCTCAGCCCGGTGTCCGTCACAGGCCGTACTCGGCGTCGAGCTTGGCCTGGCGCTTCGCGAGACGACGGTCGTGCAGCCAGGTCACCACGCAGGCGGCGACGTAGAGCACCATCATCGGGATCGCGAGCAGGAACATCGAGATGACGTCGGCGCTCGGGGTCACGATCGCGCAGAAGACCAGGATGCAGAGGATGGCCACGCGCCAGGACTTGATGATCGACTTCGCCTCGAGCACGCCGACGAAGTTCAGCAGCACCAGGAACACGGGCAGCACGAAGGCGATGCCGACGGCCACGATGAGCTTGATGACGAAGTCGTAGTAGGCCTTCGCGTCGACGATGGAGGTGTCCTGGCTCGACACGAAGCTGCCGAGGATCCCGACGATGTGCGGCAGGACGTACCAGCCGAAGTAGCACCCGGCGAAGAACAGCGGGATCGCCGTGCCGAGGAAGCCCCACACGTACTGCTTCTCGCGCCGGACCAGCGCCGGGACGATGAACGCCCAGATCTGGTAGAGCCACACGGGGCTCGCGATCACGATGCCGATCGTGATCGCGATCTGCAGCTTGAGGTCGAACGCGCCCGTGATCATCGGGAAGTTCAGCTCGGCGGTGTGCCCGCCGACCTTCGCCAGCTGGGACACGGGGGCACGCAGCGAGTCGAGCACGAACGGGGTCAGGAACCAGCCGCCGACCGCACCGACGAGGACCGCGAGGACGGCCTTGAACAGGCGGTTGCGCAGCTCGATGAGGTGCTGCCCGAGGGACATGCGGCCTTCGGGTTCCTTCGGACGGCGACCCTGCCGCTTCTCTCGCCCGCGCGCGGTCGTCGAAGCCATGCGTCGATCCTACGGCAGCGCGGCCCTCGGTCGGCGGCGCGACGTGCGAACGCACAGCGCACCTTCGGGCGAGTGGTCACGACACTCCGCTCGCATCCGCCGACCGGTCAACGTCCGTCGTCGTCGGGATCACCGACCGACGGTCCGCGACCGGTGGGCGGTCGATGCGCGGGGTGTCGCGACCACTCGCCGCGGTCGGCGGCCTCTGCGGGTCTCGTGGGCGGTCGGCGGACGGGAAGCACGGTGCGGGCTGGGAACGAGCCTCCCGTCCGGTGGACGGTTGCGACCAGGGCGCGTCCGCTCACACCCCGCGTCGCGTCGCGACGAGCCCGCGTCGGCCGCGCTCGGCGTCGCGTCGCCACGCGCCCGGCGTCGCGCGCCGCTGCCGTCAGGACGCGGGCAGCGCGGACGCGGCGAAGGCGCGCACGGCGTCTCGCGCGGCGGGCGGGTCGAGCACCACGGCCCGCCCCGGCAGGCCGGCGACGAGACGCACCACGCCGTCGAACCCCGCGGACGCGGCGAGCCGGATGCGCACGCGCCGATCGGCGTCGGGGACGTCGGCGGTGTCCGCGAGGAAGTCCGCCACGAGCGGCAACGACGAGGCGTCGAGCTCCACGGTCACGATCACGTCGTCCGCGCTCTGCTGGAACAGCGTGTCGGGGATGGTGACGTCGTCCGTCGAGTGCGACGCCTGGCGGTCGTCGACGCGCACGGCCGACATCCGGTCCAGTCGGAACGTACGGAGCGCTGCACGATCGAGGTCCCAGGCGCGGAGGTACCAGTCCGTGTCGATGGACTCCACGCGGAGCGGGTCCACCGAGCGCGTGCTGCCCTGGGTTCGCGGCCCGGCGTAATCGAACACGAGTCCGCGGCCGTCGGACATCGCCTGCCGGATGGTGGCGAGCGTGGCGTCGTGGCGCTCCTGTCCGACGGCGACGTTCGCGGATGCTCCACCAGCACCGCGGGAGAGCTTCGCCATCAGCGCCCGGATGGCGTCGCGGTCGGCGGCTTCCGGCAGCGCGGAGAGGTACTGCAGCCCTGCGATGAGCGCAGAGGCTTCTCGTGCGGAGAGTCGCGGAGAGTCGTCGATCGCCACGAGGTTCGTCAGCACGATCATGTCGTTCTGCTCGAAGTCGTCCCAGGCGATGTCGAACAGGTCGCCGTGCTGGTACTGCATCGTCTCGCCGGGGATCCCCGACACGGCGATGAGCTCCACCGCGCGGCGGATCCTGGTCTCCGGGACGCCGAAGTGCCGAGCGGCCTCGGCCACGGAAACCCGCTCGCGGTCGATCAGGTACGGCACCAGTGCGAGCAGGAACGCGAGCTTGTCCTGCGCCTGGAGCGGCTGGGGTTCAGCCACGGAGCACCCCTTCGCTGTGGTCGGCGACTTCGCCGTGGTCGGCGACGAGCCCACGGAGACGGTCGAGCACGCGGTCGCGGACGTCCGCGGGTTCGAGCACCTGCACTTCTGGGCCGAAGGCGGCGAGTTCCTCGGCGAGGATCTGCGGGTCGACGTAGTGGAGCACGAGGACGCCGTCGCCCTGTGCGGTGGTGTCCCGACGACGACCGAGGCGACGTTCCGCATCGGACCCGGGGACGACCGCGATCGTCGCCGTGCGCTCGGACCAGAGCCGGTCGAGTTCCGCGAGGGTCCGCTCCCCCGCACCGGCGGGCGCCGCATGGCGACCCGGCTCGTACGTCGTGACGGGACCGACGATCCGCGAGAGCAGGTAGTTCTTGTCGGAGTCCGTCGAGGGTTCGTGTGCGGCGAGCATCCACCGGCCGCCGTGCTGCACGAGCGCCAGCGGAGCGACGTCGCGCCGTCGTGCTTCGTGTTCACCAGGGGTGATGTAGTCGAACCGGACGGCTGCTGCGCGGTCGAGCGCGGCACGGAGTGGTTCGAACGCGGCGTCCCGCGCGCGGAGCCGCGGAGCGTACGCGTCCATGCCGATCGCACCGGCGCGGCTGTCGTCGTCACCGGCGGAACGGACCTTGAGGAGCGCTCGACGGGAATCCGACGACAGCGCCCCTTCGCGCCACGCCATCGCCGCGAGCGACAGCAGCGCGGATTCGTCCGGGGTGAACCGGACGTCGAGAGGCAGGTCGTACTCGCCCTTCGGGATGCGGTACCGGAGGGTCTGGTTGTTGCCGGATGATCCGGGGGTCTCGATGGTCTCGAGCGGGATGCCGAGTTCGCGGACGTCGTCCTTGTCGCGTTCGAACTGCCGCTCGAGCGACGCGTTGTCACCACCGGCCGCGAACCGCTGTCGGTAGCCCTGGACGTTCGTCAGGATCTCGGACTTCGTCAGGCCCGACTCGGTCGACAGCAGCGCGAGTACGAGGCTGAACAGGCGTTCTTCCGCCGGTACGCGGGGCACACGGGTGGCTTGCACGAGCCGATCCTACGGCAGCGCGGGGGCACCGGAGTGCACCCGCGCGCGGGTTCGTGGAGAGCGGACGAACGTCGTCAGGACCGGGATCCGGGTCAGGACTTCATCGAGCCGAGCACGTCGATGACGTACGCGTAGGCCACACCCTGCTGGTGGACGATCGCGAGCACCTGGTCGCCGACCTTCCGACCGACGAGCGCGCTGCGCACGCCTTCCTGGACCTGCCCCTTGGCGAGGGGCACGGTCTGGGCGCCGGTCCCGTCGGTCCAGCTCGACCCGGCGACCGTGGAGTCGTCGCCCCATGTGACGGCGGTGTACTTGATGACCGCGGTGTCCTTGTCGGTGAGCACCTCGCCGTGGCCCTTGCGGAGCAGGTGGGTCTCGTCGGAGGACGGGGCCGCGGACGACGGGACGGTGATGCCGGGGGCGCCGTCGGTGGCCAAGACCACGGCCGGCATGTGGTCGCCCGCGAGCTGCGGGGTCCCGGTGGCGCGGGAGTCGAACGCCCGCTTGACGTCGATCACCGCGATGACGGCGTCCTCGGTCTTCTTGGTCGAGGTCGCGCCGCTCGACAGCGCGCTCTGCGGCAGCGCCACCGCGAGGCGGTCGCCGACCTTCGCGCACTCGAGCGCCTTGCCGAGGGCACCGGCGTTCGAGGATCCCGCGGTGATCGGCGCGGTCGTGCCGGAGTACCCGCTGGTCTGCGCGACCTTCCCGGTGGCGCCGTCGACGAGCGTGTACTCGATGAGGACCGGCGTGCCGTTCCCCACCGTGCGGCCGTCGCCCTGCTTCAGCACCGAGACCTGGGTGCCCTTCGTGGTGAGCCCCGCGGGGATCGAGACCTTCGGCTCCTTGCCGAACGCGCCCGACGCGGTGACGGACTCCGACGCGGCGCCCGGAGCGTTGCAGCTCGACGGCGTCGTGCCGGCTCCGCTCGACGCGCACGCCGTGAGCGACGCGGCCAGTCCGATGGTGACCAGGAGTGCGGGGATGGTGCGCACGGACCCTCTTTCCGTTCGATGCGGGGCGGGCAACGGTCGGTAGCCTACCGGTCGTCTCCATCAGGATCGGACGCGTCCAGCGCGCCGGCACCTGCCGCGTCCGCGGCTTCGGCGGCCGCGACCTTCCGGGCCTGCGCCGCCGCCTGGCGAGCCACCTTGCGGAGCTTCTTGTCGCTGGCGGACCGTTCGCCGACGGCGCCCGGCGTCCAGGCCTCGACGTCCTCGTCGGAGAACTCGGCCTTGCCTGCGCGCCGCTTCAGGTTCGGGAGGACCACACCGTCGGCCAGACGGCGTGCCGTCACGAGGAACCCGGTGTGTCCGACCATGCGGTGGTCCGGTCGGACGGCGAGCCCCTCGACGTGCCACGTGCGCACCAAGGTCTCGCTCGACTGGGGGTCGGTGAACCGGCCGGTGTCGCGGAGCGCCTCGGCCGTGCGGCTCAGCTGCGTGACGGTCGCGACGTAGCAGACGATCAGCCCGCCGGGCACGAGCGCGTCGGCGGCCGCGTCGACGCACTCCCACGGCGCGAGCATGTCGAGCACGACACGGTCGACGCTCTGGGGTTCGGTGGCACCGGGGAGCTCCTCGACGAGGTCGCCGACGGTCACGCTCCAGTTGTCCGGCACGGCGCCGAGGAAGGTGCCGACGTTCCCACGGGCGATCTCGGCGAACTCGTCGCGGCGCTCGAACGACTGCAGGCGACCGGTCGGACCGATCGCGCGGAGCAGCCAGAGCGAGAGCGCGCCGGAGCCGACACCGGCCTCGACCACGCGGGCCCCGGGGAAGACGTCGGCGAACGCCACGATCTGGGCGGCGTCCTTCGGGTAGACGATCGCGGCACCGCGCGGCATCGACATGACGTAGTCGTTCAGCAGCGGCCGGAGCGCGAGGTACTCGTCGCCCGAGCTCGCGGTGATGACGGACCCGTCCGGCTGCCCGATCACGTCGTCGTGCGCAAGCATGCCGCGGTGCGTGTGGTAGATCACGCCGGGCTCGAGCGACAGCGTCGTGAGCTTGCCCTTGGGGCCGGTGAGCTGCACGCGGTCGCCCGCGCGGAACGGGCCGCGCGGCGGGGTGTGCGGGGTGCCGCCGGTCGTGTGCGGCAGTCCGGTGGTGTCGGGGAGCTCGGCGTTCACCGTGCGACCTCCTCGGCGTCGGTGGCGGACCCTCCGGCTCGTGCGGCCAGCGCCGGCGAGGTGAGCGCCACGAGCCGGTCCACGTCGACACCGGCGAGCGACGTCAGGTAGACGTCGCCGGCCGTCTCCGGCAGCGGCACGATGTGTTCGACGGCGATCGTGACCGCGCCCGACGCGACGGCCGCGGCGACTCCGGTGGCGGAGTCCTCGATCGCGACGCATGCGGTGGCGTCGACGCCCAGCTGGGCGGCTGCGGTCAGGTACGCCTCGGGATGGGGCTTCGGGTGCTCGACGTCGTCACCGGCGACGACGACCCGGAACGGGTGGTCCGCCAGGGCGTCAGCGGCGACGAGCGCCATGGTGCGGCGGGACATCGTCACGAGCGCCGTGGGGATGCCGCGGGCGTGCAGTTCCTCGATGAGCTCACGCGCACCGGGTCGCCACGGCAGGTCGTCGTGCGCCAGCCGTTCCATGACGTACGAGGTCATCCACTGGACGATCTCCTCGACCTCCATGTCGACGCCCTTGTCCCGCAGGATCTCCCCCGAGCGCTCGAGGCCGCTCCCCACCAGGGAGAGCCCGTCCTCGTGGGTCCACTCGGCGCCGTAGCGACCGGTCAGCTCCACTTGGGACTGCTGCCAGATCGGCTCGGTGTCGATGATCGTGCCGTCCATGTCCCACAGCACGGCTGCGGGCTGGACGAGGGCGAGGGGATGCGCGGTCACGGGCGACGAGTCTACCGGCGCACGCGGTCGCCGAAGGCCCTGGGGCCTATTGTGGATGCCTGATCGTGTCCGGTCGGCTGTGGACGGTCCGCCTCCCGCGCCGACCCGCTCCACTCCACCTCCAGGAGGTCCGCTCCGTGCCACAGCACTCCCCCTTCAACGACGGCCGCCTGCTGGTCGTCGCGTTCGAGGGCTGGAACGACGCCGGGGAAGCCGCCAGTGGCCTCGCCCGGCGGATCGTCGACGCACTCGGGCTCGACGAACTGCGGGAGATCGACGGGGAGCAGTACGTCGACTACCAGTTCAACCGCCCGAACGTCGGCAGCGACGACAACGGTGTCCGCGGGATCCAGTGGCCGCGCATCGTGTTGCACGGCCCCGGCGACGTCGGACGCCCGGTCATCGGCGCGGCGGGTTCCCCGGCGGAGCGCGACGTCTTCGTGCTCGTCGGACCGGAGCCGTCCCGCACGTGGCGGGCGTTCTGCGCCGAGATCATCGACCTCGCCGACGTGTACTCCATCGACGCGGTGGTGTTCGTCGGCGCCATGCTCGCGGACGTCCCGCACACCCGTCCGATCTCGGTGTTCGTGTCGAGCGAGAACGCCGGCGTCCGTGCCGCGTTCGACGTCGACAAGTCGTCCTACGAGGGCCCCACCGGCATCCTCGGTGTGCTCTCCGACACGATGGACAAGGCCGGGCTCACGACGCTGTCCCTCTGGGCCTCGGTCCCGCACTACGTGCACAACGCGCCGTCGCCCAAGGCCACGCTGTCGCTCCTGGACAAGATGGAGGAGCTCACCGACGTCACGGTCCCCCGCGGCACGCTCCTCGACGACGCGACGCAGTGGGAAGAGGGCATCGACGCCCTGGCCTCCGATGACGAGGACATGGCGTCGTACATCGAGCAGCTGGAGCAGGCGCGCGACACCGTCGACTCCCCCGAGGCGTCGGGTGACGCCATCGCGCAGGAGTTCGAGCAGTACCTGCGGCGTCGGGAGCGCAAGGACGGCAAGGACGGTCCCGGCCAGGCGGGCGAGGGCCCGTGGCGGCCCCCGCAGCCGCCGCAGTAGGAGCGCGCGACGACGGACGGGAGGCTCGGTGCCAGCTGGCACCGAGCCTCCCGTCCGACTCGGCGCGTCCGGATCCCGCGCCCCGCCCGCCGCCCGCCGCCCGCCGACTGGTCACGACACCCCGTCCGCCGCCCGCCGACCGGTCACGAATTGTCGCTCGCGGCCGGCCGGAACGACGGATCGTGGCCGCTCGGCAGACGTGAGCGGGGTGTTGTGACCGGTCGGCAGGTGCCGGTCGGCAAGTGCCGGTCGGCAGGTGCCGGTCGGCAGGTGCCGACAGCGGGGTGGGCGTCAGCCGATGCGGATGCCGAGCAGGGCGTCGACCAGGTCGACGAGCTCGGGCGTGCACCGGGTCCCGCCGGCGACCGCGGTGTCGACGGCCGCGACCGCACCCGGCGTGTCGAGGTCGTCGGCGACGCGCGCTCGGATGCGCGCGATGACGTCGTCGGCGTCGTCGGCGTGCCCGGCGCCCGCCGCCGCCCAGGAGTCCCAGGCCGCGAGCCGTCGGATGGCGCTCGACAGTTCGGCGTCGAACCACTCCCAGTCGTCCGAGTACCGGTGCGACAGGAGCGCGAGCCGGATCGCACGGGGATCGGCCCCGTCGTCGAGCAGGCCGCGGACCGTGACCAGGTTGCCGAGCGACTTCGAGATCTTCTCGCCCTGGTACGCGATCATGCCGGTGTGCACGTACGCGTGCGCCAACGGCTGGTGCGCCAGCGCCGCAGCGTGCCCAGCACTCATCTCGTGGTGCGGGAAGACGAGGTCGCTGCCACCGCCCTGCACGCTGATCGGCAGCCCCAACCGGTCGCCGGCGATGACGCTGCACTCGATGTGCCAGCCGGGGCGCCCCTCGCCGAGCACGGTCTCCCAGCGCGGCTCCCCCGCACGGGCGGCCCGCCAGAGCAGCGGGTCGAGCGGGTCGCGCTTGCCGGCACGGTCGGGATCGCCGCCGCGTTCGGCGGACAGGGCCAGCATCGTCTCGCGGTCCATGCGGCTCTCGTCGCCGAGCGCCCAGGACTCGGTCGGACGGTTCACGTCGAAGTAGAGGTCGTCGCCGGCAGAGTCGGGCGTCGGCACGCTGTAGGCGTAGCCGGTCTCCTGCAGGAACGCGACGGCCTCGGCGATGCGCTCGACCTCGTCGGTGACGGCCACGTAGTCGTCGGGCGGCAGGATGCGCAGGGCTTCCATGTCCCGGCGGAACAGGTCGATCTGCGACGCCGCGAGCTCCTGCCAGTCGACGCCGTCACGGGTCGCCCGCTCGAGCAGCGGGTCGTCCACGTCGGTCGTGTTCTGCGCGTACTCGACGTCGAGTCCGGCGTCGCGCCAGGCCCGGCCGAGCGTGTCGAACGCCAGGTACGTCGCAGCGTGTCCCAGGTGCGTGGCGTCGTACGGGGTGATCCCGCAGACGTACAGCGCCGCACGGTCGTCACCGCGGGTCGGGTCGACGGGCTTCCCGGTCGCCGTGTCGTGCACGACCGGACGGGGTCCGGTCCCGCCGACGTCGGGGACGGACGGGGCCTCCCAGGCCCTCACGGCTGGATCACTCCGAGCGACAGCAACACGATGAGAACAATACCGAGTGCGATGCGGTAGTAGACGAACGGCATGAAGCTGCGCTTGCTGATGTAGTTCATGAACGCCGCGATCACGACGAACCCGACGACGAACGCCACGACGGTCGCGATGACAGTGTCGGCCACACCGAACGGCGCGCCGGTGTCACTGAGGCTGGTCGCGGCTTCATACAGGCCGGACAGGAAGACCGCCGGGATCGCGAGCAGGAACGCGAAGCGCGCGGCTGCGGCACGGGTGTAGCCGAGGGCGAGCCCCATCGAGACGGTGGCCCCGGAGCGCGAGACACCGGGAACGAGTGCGAGGACCTGCGCGATGCCGATGAGGATCCCACCGCCGAAGGTCATGTGCTCGATCCGGCGTTCCTTGCGGCCGACCCGGTCGAGCACACCGAGGACGACGCCGAACACGATGAGGACGATCGCGACGATCCAGAGCGACCGGAAGGTGGTCTCGATGGAGTGCTGCAGCAGGAGGCCGACGACGCCGATCGGGATCGTGCCGATGATCACGAGCCAGCCGAGTCGCACGTCGGGGTCATTGCGCGGGACCCTGCCACCGAGCGCCCCGAACCAGCGTTTGACGATGCGCGTGATGTCCCGCCAGAAGTAGATGAGCACCGCGGTCTCGGTCCCGAGCTGCGTCACGGCGGTGAACGCGGCACCCGGGTCCTGCGCGTCCGGCAGGAAGAGTCCGACGATGCGCAGGTGTGCGCTGGAGGAGACGGGCAGGAACTCGGTCAGTCCCTGCACGAAGCCGAGGAAGATCGCCTCGAGGATGTGCACTGGCGCGGCCTTTCGGGTCGTGGTCGCCGGTGGCGACCCGACAGCATATCAATACGAGGCGAGCAGGTCCCCGAGGACACGACGACCGAACGCGAGCGAGTCCAGCGGCACGCGCTCGTCGACACCGTGGAACATCGCCGGGAAGTCGACGCCGGCCGGCAGCTGGAGCGGCACGAAGCCGTAGCCCGCGATGCCGAGGGTCGACAGCGCCTTGTTGTCGGTCCCGCCGGACAGCAGGTACGGCAGCACCGGCGCACCCGGGTCGTGGCGGCCGAGGACGTCACGGACGGCGTCCACGAGCGGTCCGCCGAAGTCCTGCTCGAGACCGATGTCGCGGAAGGACATCACGACCTCGACGTCGTCGCCGGCGAGCTCCCGCACGCGCTCGAGGACCGCTTCTTCGTCACCGGGGAGGCACCGGATGTCGATGAGCGCCTCGGCGGCGTCGGGGATGACGTTGTGCTTGTACCCGGCCTGCAGCACCGTCGGGTTCGAGGTCGTGTGGAGCGCCGCGTGGATGAACCGGGACGCCGATCCCGTCGCGAGGGCGACCTCGTCCGGGCCGGTCACCGCGGGGTCGACGCCGAGGAACCGTGCGACCTCGGCGACCATCGCCTCGGTCGTGGCGGACAGCCGGACGGGCCACTCCTCGCTGCCGATCCGGGCGACGGCCGCTGCGAGCTTGGTCACGGCGTTGTCGCGAATGACGTGCGAGCCGTGCGCAGCCGTGCCCTTCGCGACGAGCTTGATCCACATCAGGGCCTTCTCGCCGGTCTGCAGCAGGTAGGCGCGGCGGTCACCGAGTGTGATGGAGTAGCCACCGACCTCGCTGATGGCGGCCGACGCTCCGGCGAACACCTCGGGGTGCTCGGACACGACGTGGTGCGAGCCGAGGACTCCCCCGGCTTCCTCGTCCGCGAAGTACGCGATCACGAGGTCGCGCTCTGGTGCCCCCTGCGCGGCGATCACGTCACCGAGGGCGGTGAGCATCATCGCGTCCATGTTCTTCATGTCCACCGCGCCGCGGCCCCACAGCATGCCGTCCTTGACCACGCCGCCGAACGGGTCGACGCTCCAGTTCGCGGGATCGGCCGGGACGACGTCGAGGTGGCCGTGCACGACGAGCGCCGGCTTGCTGCGATCACGCCCGGGGATGCGTGCGACGACGCTCACCCGGTCGGGCTCCGACTCGAACAGCTGCGGCGTCGCGCCGAGCTCCTGCAGCTTGGCTTCGACGTAGTGCGCCGCTTCCGTCTCGCCCCTCGAACGGCCTTCGCCCCAGTTCGTGGTGTCGATCCGGATGAGGTCCCTGGCGATCGCCGCGGTGGCTTCGAGCTCGGTCGTGGTGGCCGCGGGATCCGTCGTCATGCACCAACGCTATCGGGCACCGCTGACGCGCCGGAACTCGCCGTCACCGGAGGACGCGCCCGGGATGCGCGCCCGTGTTCAACGTGCGTTCACAGCCGTGCTAATGTCTTCTCCGGCAGCAACGCCGGGGAAACCCGCCGGAGCGGCCGACAACTGAAACGAACACCTGTCCGGGTGGCGGAATTGGTAGACGCGCTAGCTTGAGGTGCTAGTGCCCGTATTAGGGCGTGGGGGTTCAAGTCCCCCCTCGGACACGCAGTGTTGAGACACGCGGCGAACGGCTCACCTTCGGGTGGGCCGTTCGTTTTTGCGCGCCCGTTTGCTCCCGCCGTACCGGTCGTTGCGCCCGCAAGGAGCGACAGGGTCGCTGTCGTACGACAACGGCGTGGTCGTTCCGAGTCGGGAGCGGGAGCGCAGCCGACGGGGCCGACGCGACGACGGGCCGACGCGACCAGCAAACGGACGGGAGGCCCGGTGCCAGCTGGCACCGGGCCTCCCGTCCGTCAAGCAGTCGCGCGCTACTTCGTCGCGTCCACGAAGGCGCGGCCTGAAGCCGAGTTCGGTCTCCTACTTCGTCGCGTCCACGAAGGCGCGGCGCGGGTCCGTCTCCTTGATGAGCGAGGTCGCGTCGCGACCGGAGACCGCGCCGGTCACCCAGCCGATGACGATGCGCGCCTTGCGGTTCAGGGTCGGCATCGCGTAGACGTGGTACGCCCGGTGTGCGAGCCATGCGAGGAGGTTCGTCATCTTGATGCCCTTGATGTTCGCGGCACCCTTCCCGACGCCGTACGAGGCGACGGTCCCGATCGACGGGTGGCGGTACTCCTCGAGCGGCTTGCCCGTGATCGTCGCGACGACGTTGTCCGCCGCCACGACGGCCTGACGCACGGCGTTCTGGGCGTTCGGCGGGTAGTACGCCGGCTGCTTGTCCGCGGTGAGGTCGGGGACCTGCGCGACGTCACCGAGACCCCAGACGCCCGGGACGACCTCGTGCGTCTCCTCGTTCTCGACCTGGAGCTTCGCGTTGGCGGCGAGGTGCCCCTTCGGCCCACGCGGCAGGTCGGAGGCGTCGAGGAGCGGGTTCGGCTTGACACCGGCGGTCCAGACGAGCAGCCCGGTGGCGAACTCGTCACCGTCGGAGAGCTTCACGACGCCGCCCTCACAGCTCGGCATCGTGGTCTTCAGGCGGACGTCGATGCCGCGGGCGCGGAGGGACTCGAGGGTCCACTTCGACAGCTCGGGGCCGACTTCCGGTGCCACGCGGTCGAGCGCGTCGATGAGCACCCAGCGCGGCTGCTCCCCCGCGAGCGACGGGTAGGTCTTGATCGCGGCCTGCGAGACGTCGAACAGCTCACCGATCGCCTCGACGCCGGTGTAGCCGCCACCGATGAAGATGCTCGTGAGCAGGCGACGACGCTCGTCCTCGTCGCGGGTGGCCGCGGCCTTGGCGATGTTGTCGAGGAGCTTGGCGCGGACGTAGGCGGCCTCTTCGACGGTCTTGAAGCCGACGCCGACCTCGTCCAGGCCCGGGGTCGGGAAGGTGCGCGTGACCGAGCCGAGCGCGACGACGAGCTGGTCGTACCCGAGCGTGCGGTCGTCGCCACCGGCCGTGGCGATCGAGACCGTCTTGTCGGCCGACGAGATCCCGGTCACCTTGCCCTGGATCACCCGCGTCTTCCGGAGCGCACGACGGAGCTCGACGGTGACGTCCTTGGGGTTGATGTGGCCGCCGGCGACCTCTGGCAGGAACGGCAGGTACGTGTAGTACGTGTTCTGGTCGACGAGGGTGATGCGCATCGGGACGGTCGCGGCGTGCTTCTGGAGCTGCTTGACGGTCGTGTAGCCGGCCGAGCCGCCACCGAGGACGAGGACGTGAGGGATGGAGTCTGCCATTCCTCCGGTCTACTCGATCTGACCTTGCTGCGTCATGTACGCCGCGCAGAATGCCGAGATCCGGTCGAGATCAACGACGACCGTCGCGCAACCGCCACCACGCCGTCTCGGCGAGGTCGACCCCGAGGTACACCCCGTGCGCGGTCCGGCGCGACTCGGTGAGGCTGAAGCGGCGGAGACGGTACCCGCCACCGAACCGATCGATGATCGCCTCGGGAGAGGACTCAGCCGTGCGCTTCACGAGCCAGGTCCGGTCGTCGACGGCGACGATCACGCGCGCACCCGGGTCACCGGCGCCCGCCGATGCGGGAGCGCAGCAGGTCGATGCGTTTCTGGATCTGCTCGATGCTCGCCTGTGCGACGGCCGGTCCCCCGCTGATCCGACGGAGTTCGGCGTGGATGGCGCCGTGCGGCTCGTTCGAGTGCCTGGACCAGATCGACACGAGCCGCTGGAGCTCCGACCGTTGTTCCTTGAGCGTCATGTACATGGGCCGGTTCTCGGGCGCTGCCGCCTTTGGTTGGCCGTCCTTCACGGCGCGACCCTTGGATCGCTTCGCCTGCGTCGCCTGACGGGCACGCAGCAGGTCGCGCACCTGGTCGGGTTCGAGGAGCCCGGGGATCCCGATGAAGTCGAGTTCTTCCAGCGAGCCGATCTCGCCACCGGTGCCGAACTCACCGCCGTCGTAGAGGACACGGTCGAACGACGCCTGCGAGTCGAGAGCCTCGAACGGCTGCAGGTCGAGGAGGCTCTCCGAGGCACGCTCTTCCTTGTTGGCCTCGGCGACCATCGCGTCTTCCGGGTTGTACATCCCGTCGTCGGCGTCCTTCGGGCGGTCGAGGGCGTGGTCGCGCTCGAGCTCGAGGGTCGCGGCGAGGGCCATCAGCCCCGGGACGCTCGGCAGGAACACCGACGCCGTCTCCCCACGGCGACGTGCACGCACGAAGCGGCCGATCACCTGCGCGAAGAAGAGCGGCGTGCTCGCGCTGGTCGCGTACACCCCGACGCAGAGCCGGGGGACGTCGACCCCTTCCGACACCATCCGGACCGCGACCATCCACCGCGAGGTGTCCGCGGCGAACGCGCCGATCCGGCTCGATCCCGCTGCTTCGTCGGAGAGGACGACGGTCGGGCGCTCCCCCGTGATCTGCTGCAGGATCCTGGCGTACGCACGCGCGGTCGTGGTGTCGGTCGCGATGACCAGGCCGCCGGCGTCCGGCACACCGCGCCGGACCTCGGTCAGGCGCTTGTCGGCCGCCGAGAGCACCGCCGGCATCCACTCGCCTTCCGGCGAGAGAGCCGTGCGCCACGCCTGCGCCGTGATGTCCTTCGTGACCTGCTCGCCGAGGGATGCCGACATCTCGTCGCCCATGCGCGTCTTCCAGCGCATCTGGCCGGCGTACGCCATGAACAGCACAGGACGGACCACGCCGTCCTGCAGGGCGCGTCCGTAGCCGTAGTTGTAGTCGGAGATCGACGTGCGGATGCCCTGCTCGTCGGGGGCGTACTGCACGAACGGGATCGGTGCGGTGTCCGAGCGGAACGGCGTCCCGGAGAGCGACAGCCGCCGGGTGGCCCCGCTGAACGCCTCCCGGATGCCGTCGCCCCACGTGAGTGCGTCCCCACCGTGGTGGACCTCGTCGAGGATCACGAGCGTGCGCCCGCCCTCGGTGATCTTCTTGTGGACCTCGGGGTTCATGCCGACCTGGGCGTACGTGATCGCGACGCCCTGGTAGTGCCGACCGAACATGCCGTCGCCGTTCTTGAACATCGGGTCGATGCGGATGTTCACGCGGTCGGCGGCGTCCGCCCACTGGCGCTTCAGGTGTTCCGTCGGTGCGACGACCACGATGCGGTCGACGGTGCCCCGGGCGAGCAGTTCGGTCGCGAGCCGGAGCGCGAACGTCGTCTTGCCGGCACCGGGCGTCGCGGCCGCGAGGAAGTCGCGCGGTTCGGTCTCGAAGTACTTGGTGAGCGCTTCGACCTGCCAGGCGCGGAGCTTCGACGCGGTGCCCCATGCCGCGCGGTCCGGGAAGGCCGGCGAGAGGTGCTCCGCCGCGGCGTTGCCCGCGATCTCGGCCAGTTCGGCCGGCGCGAGTTCGCCCGATGCCGATCGGGCCTGCCCGAGTTCCTCCGACGGCGCCGTGGCCCGCTCGGTGTCGAGTCCGTCGGCCGCGGCGTGCTGCTGGTGTCCGTACTCCGCTGCGCTCACTGTTCCCGATTCTACCGTCACCCGATGTCCTGTCGGGCGTGCGGAGGTCGTTGCTCGGGCGTGCCGCGGACCAGCGACGCCGGTCGGAGCACGCCGGCGCCGAAGCGGGCCGTGACAGCGTCGACGGTGGTCTCGGTCTCACGCCACGGCGCGTCGTCGTCCCACAGCGCGTTGCTCGCCGCGGTCGGGACGAGGTTCTCGCCGCGGACCCCGATGAGCCGGATGCGGTTGCCCGGCTTGTGCAGCACGTCGTACAGCTCGACGGCTTCGCGGTGGATCCGGCGGGCCACGTCGGTCGGCTCGGCGAGGGTGCGCGAGCGGGTCAGGGTCGTGAAGTCGGTGTAGCGGACCTTGAGGGCGATCGTGCGGGCCTGGACGTCGGCACGGCGCATGCGGACGGCGACCTTCTCCGCCAGGCGCAGGAGCTCCCGAGCGACGGCGTCGCGATCGGTGAGATCGGTACCGAAGGTGACTTCGTGCCCGATCGACTTCCCGCCGACGGCCGTGTCGACCACGCGGGGGTCCCGCCCCCACGACAGGTCGTGCAGACGCTGCCCACCGGCAGGGCCGAGCGCGGACACGAGTGAGCCGAGCGGCGTGGTCGCCAGGTCGCCGACGGTGCGGATGCCACGGCGCTCGAGGATCTCCTGCGTCTTGCCGCCCACACCCCACAGTGCGGACACCGGCTGCGGGTGGAGGAACGCCACCGTCTCGGCTTCGGGGACCACGAGGAGCCCCGCTGGCTTGGCGCGGCTGGAGGCGAGCTTGGCGACGAACTTCGTCGACGCGGCACCGACCGAGCAGTGCAGCCCGGTCGCCTCGAACACGGCGCGGCGGATCGCGGTGCCGATCTCCCACGGCGTGCCGTACATCCGGACGGCCCCGGCGACGTCGAGGAACGCCTCGTCGATGCCGAGCCGTTCGACCCTGGGGGTGAATCGATCGAAGACGTCCATCACCGCTTCGGAGTTCGCCCGGTACTTCTCGAAGTGCGGCTCGACGATGATCGCGTTCGGGCAGCGGCGCTTCGCGACGGCCATCGGCATCGCCGAGTTCACGCCGTACTTCCGGGCTTCGTAGGTGGCGGCCGTGACCACCGAGCGGTCGGAGTCGTGCCCGACGATCACCGGCAGCCCGCGGAGGTCCGGCCGGTCGAGCAGTTCCACCGAGGCGAAGAACGCGTCCATGTCGACGTGCAGCACCGTCGCCGTCAGGTCCGCGACCGGTTGGTCGGAGACGAGGCGGTTGCGTCCGTCCTGCTTGCTCACACCGAGATGGTGCCACCGACCGCCGACATCGGCGTCGAGGCGTCGCCGACGACCGTCATGCCGACCCGCTCGGCCAGCAGCGCGAGCGACTCGTCGATGCGACCGAGCGCGTGCACGCGGTCCCGCAGCGCGTCGCCGTCCGGATCGTCGGGGAGTGACTGCGCCACGTCCTCGAGCCGGTCGGTGATCCGGGTCCAGACCCCCTCGGCAGCGGCAGCGGGACCGGCCACGATGCGGTCCGACAGCGTGTCCACGGACGCGGCGAGGTGTTCGGCCGCACCGCGCAGGGTGGCGGGGACGACCGCCGGGGCCGCACCGGGCCTCCCGGCCAGCTCCCGCGCGAACGCCGCAGCCGCCTGCAGCGACGCCCGCATCCGCGCGTCGGCGCGCGCCGGTCCGCCCGTCGGGAACCGCACCATCGGCTTCAGGACGCTCTCGAGCTGGTACGTCGCGTTGTCGACGGCGCGGGAGCGGGAGCGCAGGTCGAGCCGGTCCGACCGGGAGGCCGTGGTCGCGTCCGCCTCGTCACCATCGTCGGTCTCGTCCGCGTCCACCCCCACGGTCGCCAGCACGAAAGCCCGCACCGCCACGAGCTGCCGGCGGACGGCACGACGGACGACGCTGCGCGTCGCGAGCGGCAGCACCACCAGGCTGACCAGGATCGCGATGGTCGCGCCGAGCAGGTTCTCGGCGAGGCGCATCGGGATGAGCGCGTCGGTGAAGGTGCCCGAGTAGTCGTAGACCTGGCAGAGCACGGCGACGAGGCACGCTGCCCAGACCGCGTACAGGCCGCCGAACCCGTACGTGCCGACGGCGAGCAGCACGCAGACGATGACCATCGTGACCCAGGGGTGGTCGGTGCCGAGGACGTGCACCAGTCCGATGCCGACCGCACCGCCGACGATCGTCCCGACGCCGCGGTGGATCCCCTTGCGGACACGCTCCGGGGTGGTGTTCGTGCCGGCGAGGACGATCATCACGCCGATGACGCCCCAGTAGAAGCGACTGCCGTCGAGGAGCAGGGCGAGTGGCTCCGTGATCGCGACGGCGAACGCCGCGTGCACCGCGGTCCGGAGCGACGCCGTCATGTGGAACCGACGCCACGGCCCCTCGGCGATCTCGTCCGCGACGACCGGCACGGCGCCGACCGGGCGGCCACCCGCGAGGATCACCGGGGACGCGAACGGCACGCCGTCGCCTGCGCGGGGCAGCTCGTCGCGGAGTTCCCTCCAGCGCAGCCCGGCCGTCCGGAGGTCCGCGAACTCCCGGCCCATCCGCTGCACGAGCACCGTGGTCCGCGAACCCCGGTCGGCAGCGGTCGCCGTGATCGCGAACCGGGCTGCGAGCGTCCGTCCCGCGTCGTCCCCGGCGCTGCCGCCGTGCCGGAGCACCGTCGTGAACGCCCGGAGCGCTGCGTGCCGGACGTCCTCCGGCGCGCCCTGCTCGACGAGGGCCGCTGCGGCACGACCGAGCTCGTCGATCGCGAAGTGGGTGTCGAACACGAGTCGGTGCAGCTCGTCGGCCGTACCGTCGACTCCGCTCGCCGCGAGCATGCCGTCGACCGTCAGCGCGATCTCGTGGTACTGCGCACGCCGGTGCCGGAGCCGCCGGAGTGCGCGAGCACGACGGCGCGGTTCGTCGGCGGTCGCGAGGGCGGCGGTCGCTGCCTCGAGCACGTCCGACCCGCGCGCCACGAAGCCGCGCCGGGTGCGCATCAGGGAACGGTACGGGTTCGGGCGGAGGAACACGGTCCGGATCACGATCGTCACGGCGAGGGAGCCGGCGACGACGATCGACAGTGGCAGCACCGCGGTCTCCGGGAGCGGCAGCAGCAGCCCGCACAGGTACCCGGAGAAGGCCACGATGGCGGCGTCGGACGCCCACTTCCCCCACTGGAACGCCAGGAACTGCACGAAGAGCAGCACGACGATGAGCACGAGTTCGACGATGCGGAACGGGTGCAGCGCGATGCTGCCGGCCAGGGCGACGACGAAGGGCACGATGACGGCACCGGTGCGCCCGGCGACGCGTCCGGCGCTCGGGTCGACGATGACCAGGCACGTGATGAACGCCGGCATGGCGCCGATCATCAGCCCGAGGATCGCGGGCAGCCCGAACCCGAGGGCGATCGCGTACCCGACGGCCATGCCGGCCGGGACGCAGAGCAGGGTGCGGAGGGCGCCCTCGCTCTTCACGAAGCCCGGGTCGAGGACGAGCAGGCGATCCCACAGGCGCTGGCGGCGTGTCCGACGCCGTGGTGGTGTCCGGTGCGTGGGTGCGGAGCGGCCGCGGTCGGTCCGTTCGATCGTCGCGTCCGTCGTGCTCGTCACCTGGCGCATCGCCTCCTGCGGGGAAAACACCAATAGTACCGCATCTGAACTACTTTGCCGACGGGGGTCCGAGCACCTCGGTCGCGATCGTGCGCGCGGCCGAGTCCCGCGAGGACGGGTGGTACTGCCCGGCCCGCACGTCCCTGGCCAGCCGCGCGAGTTCGCTCGACGCCCGGTACGACCCGCCGCCGACGACCCGCATCGCCTCGTCCACGACCGACTGTGCGGCGTCCACCGTGCGGGCCTTGGTGCCGACGAGGAGCGGGAACCACCGGGGCCCGTGGTCCTCGAGCTCGTCCACGTCCCGCGCCAGCGCGTCCACCTGGAGCGCGACGGCGTCGACCGTCCCCCGCATGTCCGCGATCGCCCGGCGCACGTCCGGGTCGTCCGCACCCGACATCCCGTCCATCCCCCGCCGGTCCCGGACCCGCTCCACCGCGAGTTCGAGCGCCCGCGTGGCGATCCCCACGTACACCGAGGCGACGAGCAACTCGAACGCCGCGAACACCCCGAAGACGAGCGGGTCGGCGGTCGGCCCGACCGGCAGCGACCGCACGATCCGGTCCGCGGGCACGTGGACGCCCTCGAGCAGGGTCGTCCGGCTCTGCGTCGCCCGCATGCCGAGGGTGTCCCAGTCGTCGAGGTGCCGGATGCCCCCGTCGGCGCGGAGGGCGAACCCGTGCACCAGTCGCGGCTCGTCGCCCGTCGAGTCCTTGCCGAAGACGCTCAGCACGTCCCACGCTGGTGCCAGCGACGTGGAGACCTTCGTGCCCGTGAACCGGTAGCCACCCTCCCCGTCGGGCGCGGCCTCGGTCAGCGAGTCGAAGAGCACACGGTCGTTGCCGGGTTCGCTGACCCCGAAGGCCAGCAGCCGGTCCGCCGCGGCGTGGTCCGTGACGGACTGGAGGAACGACTCACCACGAGCGGACACGCTGCGGGCCGCCTGCACCCAGACCTGGTGCATGCCGAGGGCCAGCGCCGTCGCCGGCGCGGCCCGGGCGATCTCCCGCTGGACCGCAGCAGTCGCGCGCAGACCGAGCCCGCTGCCGCCGTCCGCGATCGGCACACCGATGCGCAGGTACCCGGCCGCGCGGAGTTCGTCGAGGTCCTCGGTGCAGAACGCGTTCTCGGCGTCGTACCGGGGCGCGCGCTCCGCCAACCGGGCGAGCAGGTCGTCCGGGACGGTCCACGGCTTTGCCTTCGTCATGGCACGAGACTATGTTCCGAGGCGTGTCAGATCGTCATCCGTGGTCCAGGTACGTCGCGATCGGTGACTCGTTCACCGAAGGGCTCGGAGACCCGGACCCCACGGTGCCGGGTGGGTTCCGCGGCTGGGCAGACCGGGTCGCCGAGGTCCTCGCCCACCAGACCGACGACTTCGCGTACGCCAACCTCGCGATCCGCGGACGCCTGCTCCAGCAGATCATCGACGAGCAGGTGTCGGACGCGCTGGCGCTCGGGCCCGACCTGATCACGATCTCCGCCGGCGGCAACGACATCATCCGCCCGGGCTCGGACCCCGACGAGATCGCCTCGCGCTTCGACCAGACCGTCGCCGACCTGCGGCGCGACGGCGCGACCGTCGTCATCTTCACCGGACCGGACGTCGGCATGACCCCGGTGCTCGGGCTCGTCCGTGGCAAGGCGGCCATCTACAACGAGCACCTGCACGCCATCGCCCTCAAGCACGGCGCGCTCGTCGCCGACATGTGGGCGCTCCGGGTGCTCCGCGACTCGCGCATGTGGGCGCCCGACCGGCTGCACCACTCCCCCATGGGCCACGCGACGATCGCCGCGGCCGTGCTCGACACCCTCGGGGTGCAGCACGGACTCGAGCCCTTCAACCCGGAGCCACTCGCCGCCCGACCCTGGCGCGAGGCCCGCGCCGAGGACCTCGGCTGGGCGAAGGAGTACCTCGTGCCGTGGGTCGTGCGGCGCATCCGGCACACCTCGTCGGGCGACGGCATCAGCCCGAAACGCCCGGAGCTCCAGACGATCGTCGAGCACCGGAGCGACACGCCCTAGCGCGTCAGGCGCTCTGGACGAGCCCGAGCGCGTCAGGCGCCCTGGAACGGGTTCGTCCAGCGCCACCAGATGCCCGGGTCCGGGATCGCCTGTTCCAGGACGAGCGGCACCGTCACCGGGTCGTGGTCCGTGATCGCGAACCGCACCCGTCCGATCCGCTCACCCTTGGTACCGAGCGTCACGGGGTCCAGCTTCGTCGTCGCCGTCACGGTGGTCTTGCCCCACACCAGGACCTCCGACGCGGACTCCGTCACGGCGTCGGTCTCGTCCTTCCACGGCGTCGAGTAGGTGCCGAAGGTCTGCCCGGCATGGGTCAGCGTGACCACGTGGAAGTTGTCAGCAACCGAGTGCAGCAGTCGCTGGATGTCGGCATCGAGCGCGTCGTGGTCCTTGCCGCCGAGCATCGCGCCGATCACCGTGACCGTCTTCCCGCCGCGCTGGTACGTCGCCGCGAAGAGCAGGCACGCACCGGCTTCGTCGAGGGTGCCGGTCTTGATGCCCTCGACCCCGTCGATCCCGAGCAGCTTGTTCGAGTTCTCGATGTCGCCGACGTTCGGGATCGTCGCCTGCTTCGTGCCGACGACCTCCTTCACCACCGGGTTCGCCAGCGCGAGCTTCCCGAGGTCCACCAGGTCCGTCGCCGTCGAGACGTTCTTCGCGTCGAGGCCCGTGGGCTCCTGGATGGACGTCTCGTTGAGGCCGTGCTCGTCCAGCCACGACGCTGCGGCCTTCTTGTACGCGTCCATCGACCCGAACGCCCAGAGCGCGAGCGACCCCGCGTAGTTGTTCGCCGACTTCATGAGCATGACCTGCAGCGTCTGGTACTCCGACAACCGGAGCCCGGAGGGCATCGGCGCGACCTCGCCGTTCTGCGCGAGGTACTGCGCGTAGAGGCCCTCCATCTCCGGCGTGAACGCGATCGTCGGACCCGCCTGCCCCTGCGACAGGGGCTTGGCGTCCAGCACGACCAACGCGGTCACGACCTTCGAGATGCTCGCGATCGACCGCTGCTTCGTGTCGCCGCTCGTGCGGAGGCTCTCCGGGAAGCCGGGCGCCTCGACCGCGGTCGCGCCGTACGACGGGAACGTCAACGACGGGAGCGAGGACGTCGGGGCCGCGTACGAGGTGGTCGTGGCGCTCGCCGGGGAGAACGGTACGACCGCTGCGGCGACGAGGTACCCCACCGCCAGGACGAGCACCGCGACGACCGAGATCGTCACCGGCCTCCTGACGGCGGAACGGGGGCGGCGGACGACACGTGACACGACAACCGAGGGTACCGGGGCCGGGTACCGGCCACCTGCGGAACCGCCGCGATGTGGAGAAGGTGGGTCGAGCCTCCCGGCCTTATCCCCGCGCTCGCTGCGCCGCCCGCACCGCCCACAGGCCGACGGCGCTCGCCGCCGCCACGTTGAGGGAGTCGACGCCGTGGTGCATCGGGATGCGCACCGTCGTGTCCGCGGCGGCGATCGCGGCGGACGTGAGCCCCTGCCCCTCGGTGCCCATCACCAGCGCGACGCGATCGGGCACGTCCGCCGCGAAGGCGTCGAGGTCGACCGAGCGGTCCGTCAACGCCATCGCGGCGAGGTGGAAGCCCTGCGCGCGGAGCGACTCCCCCGCCTCCGGCCAGTCGCCGATCCGTGTCCACGGGACCTGGAGCACCGTGCCCATGCTGACCCGGACGCTGCGACGGTAGAGCGGGTCGGCGCACCGCGGACTCACCAGCACGGCGTCCGCGCCGAGCCCCGCGACGCTCCGGAAGACGGCGCCGACGTTCGTGTGGTCGACGATGTCCTCGAGGACGACGACGAGCTTCGCGTCCCGGACGACGTCCTCGACGCTCGGCAGCTCGGGGCGCTGCATCGCCGCGATCGCGCCGCGGTGCATCCGGAAGCCGGTGAGGTCCTCGAGCAGGTCGTCCGGGCCGACGAACACCGGACCGTCGTGGTCGGCGACGAGCGGCAGCACGCTGTCCAGCCACTTCTCCTGCACCAGGATGCTCCGCGGGACGTGGCCGGCGCGGACGGCGCGTTCGATGACGGTGTTCGACTCGGCGATGTACAGACCGCCCTCCGGCTCGGACACCCGACGCAGCGCGACGTCGGTCAGTCGGGCGAAGTCGTCGAGGCGGGGGTCGTCGATGGTGTCGATGCGGACGGGGTGCACTGGTCTCGTTCCGGGGTCGTGGCGGCGCGTGGCGACTGCTCGCGTCGCTGCCCACGTCTGCGCGTGGCGGTGTGGGAAGTGGCGGGGGCGGTCGGCTGTTGAGGGTACCGTGAACGTGATGGCGACGAGCGACGCGACCGACACGGCCCAGTTCGACCGGGTCGTGGACCTGCTCGCGGGCAAGCGGATCGCCGTGCTCTCGGGCGCCGGCCTCAGCACCGACTCCGGGATCCCCGACTACCGGGGCGGCGGCCGCGTCGTCCGGAAGCCGATGACCTTCCAGGAGTTCCGCGCCGACGCCGCGAAGCGCCAGCGGTACTGGGCCGGGTCGCACCTCGGCTGGCGGACCTTCGCCGCCGCACGGCCGAACGCCGGGCACGACGCCCTGGCCTCGCTCGAACGGGCCGGCGTCGTCACCGGGGTCATCACCCAGAACGTGGACGGACTCCACCTCCGCGCAGGGTCACGGCGGGTCGTCGAGATCCACGGCTCCATGGACCGCGCCGTCTGCCTGACGTGCGGGCAGGTGTTCGCCCGGGCAGACCTCGCCGGTGTCCTCGACGCGCTCAACCCCTGGATCGACGACCCCGACTCGGTGCGCCTGCAGCCCGACGGCGACGTCGAGATCACCGACGTCGAGCGCTTCGTCGTGCCCGACTGCACCGTGTGCGGCGGGATGCTCAAGCCCGACGTCGTCTTCTTCGGCGAGTTCGTCCCGACCGAGAAGTTCGCCGAGTCGGTGTCGATCGTCGCGGACGCCGACGCACTGCTCGTCGTCGGGTCGTCGCTCACCGTCAACTCCGGCGTCCGGCTCGTCGACCACGCGGCGCGGCGGAAGCACCCCGTCGTGATCGTCAACCGCGGTGCCACGCGGAGCGATCGGCGGGCGGCAGCGAAGATCGACGCCGGTACCACGGAGACCCTGGTCGCCCTGGCGTCCCGGCTGGCTCTGTCATGATCGAGTCGTGACCACCCTCCTGTACCTCGTGCGCCACGGCGAGACCGACTGGAACAAGCAGCGCCGCATCCAGGGCTCGACCGACATCCCGCTGAACGACACCGGACGGGCGCAGGCAGCCGCTTCGGCATCGCTGCTCGCGCGCAGGTCGTTCGACGCCGTCGTCGCCTCGCCGTTGTCGCGCGCGTCGGAGACGGGGTCGATCATCGCCTCGCGCCTCGCGCTCCCGGCGCCCACGACGTACCCGGGGCTCGCCGAGCGTTCCTACGGCGACGCCGAGGGGCTGACCGACGACGAGGTCCTGGCGCACTACCCCGACGACGTCATCCCCGGGCGGGAGTCGCGGGCTGCGCTGCTCGCCCGCGCGACCGAGACCCTCGCCGAGATCGCGGTCCGGTACGACGGCGGCGTCATCGTGGTGGCCACGCACGGTGCCGTGATCCGCAGCGTGGTGAACGCCGCGGCTCCCGGCACCGCCGATCGACACCACACGCCGATCCGGAACGGGTCGATCCACTCCTTCCGGTGGGACCCGGAGCGCTTCCACGCGGAACTCGTCCGCTTCGACGACCCCATCGACGACGCGTCGGACGCGCCGGGCAAGTACTCCTTCGAGTACCAGAACCCGCTCGAGCAGCGCAGCTGAGGCGGGCGCAGCAACCGGGCGGGCCGGGCGACCGCGCGCGCGGCGCTCGGCGTGACGCGGCGCTCGGCGTGACGCGGCGCTCGGCGTGACGCGGCGCTCGGCGTGGCGTGATGCTCGCGTGGTGCGGCGACCTGGTGCGACGCCGTGATCGACTGCGCAGCAATGCCGACTGACAGCCCGAACCCGTCACCAGGACCGCGCACTCGATCGCTCCCGATCCGCTGCGACCATCCGAGTGCGCAGACCTGCAGCCCACGGACGGCTTCCGATCGGCACGATTGCGCACTCGACGCGCAGCGCACGTCGCGCCGCCGTCACTCCATCCCGGCACGGGCGCGAGGATGACCCCGGTCCGACAGCGCAGAAGTGACGACCTCAGCCGGCCCCTCGTCGCCATTTCCGCGCACTCGATCACTCACGGAGTCGCACTCGAAGTCGCCCACGAAGTCGCACTCGAAACAGAAAACCGATCGAGTGCGCAGAAGCAGCGTCTGCACCACCCACCTCGTCGCCACTCGCGCGCGCTCGATGGACGACGCTCGACGATGCCCCGCGGGAACTCGCCCTCAGGCGCCGGGACCGCCGGTGAAGCCCGTCGCCCCATCTGGGCGCGCGGCCTTGGCGTTCGCCGTCCGGATCTCCTGATCGGCGTCGATGCCGGGCCGGGGCGCGAGCGGATCCTCCAGCCCCCGCAATGACCGCGCACGACGTGACGCCTGGACCCCCAGCACGACACCGACCGCCACGATCGCGAGGAACACGACCAGCAGGGTGATGAACATGCCTGCAGCCTAGCGACTGATCCTCACACCCGCTGTGCGTCCGACGAACGCTCTGCGCGCCGCCGTCGCACGCGATCCACGAGGCGGCGTTCATCCACCAGGTCGCCATCGGTCACCAGGACGAAGGCCCACCGTTCGGCTTCGAAGCGTTCCCGGCGCGCGATGTCGCGGAGGTACGTCGCCCGGTCCTCCTGGTGGTGGCGTCCTTCGTACTCGATCGCGATCCGCAACTCCGGGTAGGCGAGGTCGACCCGCCCGAGGAATCGACCATCGCTGCCGCGCACATCGAGGTTGCACTCCGGCTCAGGCAGCCCGTGATCGACGAGCACCAGGCGCAACGCACTCTCCATCGGGGACTCGGAGCCCGGCCGGACCAACTCGACCGCTACGCGCAGGCGGGTGATCCCCCTGATGCCACCGGCGCGGCTGACAGCGACCCGCAGATCGTCCAGCGAACACCACCGCTCGATGAGCTGGTCCCCCATCACGGTCAGCTCTCGGACGGACAGCACGGCGGCGCAGTCCAGCCACGTCCGGAGTGGATCGCTCGTCGGCAACCCCGCCGCTGTTCCGATGCGCGGAACCGATCTCGTCCTGTGACCGACGACTCCCGGCCGACGCATCTGCCGTCCGTTCGCGCCGGTCACGTGCAGTACGGGCTCGTCTCGTAGTCGCGCGGGTAGGGCAAGGCCCCACAAGGCCGCAGCGGTGGTGTGACTGAACCACTGGTTCGCACCGAGCAGCGGCCTGAACGCACGGGCGCGCAGCTCGACGGTGTCGAGCGGAACGACCCGCGGTACGCGGAGCGAGCGAGTGGGACGGACGAGGTCCCGCCCACGCATCCGCGACCGCGAGACACCTCGACGGCGCCCCTCGCGGACGGTGAACGAGGTGTTCCTGAGGAGCAGTGGAAGCGGACGAGCGAACACGGCACCACCCTCCCGAACACCGCGCATCCTCGCTGCCCAATGTGCGGATCCGTGGAGGCATCACGGCAACCTCGCCCTGTGGAGGACGTTGCCCGATCGTTGTCTCCGCGCGCGGCACCGCTCCCGCGCGCGGACTAGCATCCTGTTCACTCGATGGCCCGAGCACGCGTGTGAGGGGATGACATGACGACCGAGGGACCGGGCCCGACCGGCCGACACAGCGACCGGTTCGGGGACGACGACGACCTCGGTCGCGCCTTCGGTACGGACACGTCCTCCGTGCCCGTGCGCACGACACCGCAACGCGTGCGCGCGTGGTCCCTGCTCCTCGCCGGGGTGGTCGTCGTGGCCGCGGTCATCATCGTCGTGCTCTCGATGATCATCGGCAGTGTCCAGACCGGCGTCGGCGGGATCTTCCCTCGACCGGACGCCAGCCTCCAGCGCTTCACGGAAGACGCCGGCGCGCTCGACGGCGTGATCTCGACCGACGCCACGAAGCCGACGAAGACGTCCTTCGCCAGCTACGACGTCACGGCGACGGTCACCGCGTCCACGGAGCTGTCACCGGACCAGCGCACAGCGCTCATCGACCAGCTGAGCGGGGCCGTGGCGGACGCGAGTAGCAACGGCGTGCACGTGTACGCGATCGCGGACCTGGGCGATGTGGACGTCGGGATCTCGCCGTCGAAGGCCCGCACCGACGAACGGCTCCGGCTCGCCCGTGCGATCCGGCAGGTCGCCGGCGTGCAGCAGGTCAGGTGTGTGTGGGCGGCCGCGAGCGAGGGACGAGCCGACACGCCCGCCGGTCAGTCCGTCGAGGTGGAGACGGCTCCGACGGGTGTCGACGTCCCGGCGGTCCAGGCGCAGGTCACGGATGCCGTGCACCGGGTCTTCCCCGACGCCGCCGTGCAGGTCGTCGCCGCCAAGCAGTGACCCGGAGCCCCGCTCCGGACCTCACGCGCCGCGCGCCGCGACCGCCTGTTCGACCGCCCGGACGACCTGCTCGGCGGAGTCCTCCCACCGGAACCGGGCCGCCTGCACGACCGAAGCGTCCGAGGCGGAGTCCCACCGAGCCTCCAGTCTGCGCACCGCCGCAGCGACCGCAGAAGGCGACGACGGGTCGAAGTACTCCGCCGCGTCTCCACCGATCTCGCGGAAGATCGGGATGTCGCTGACGGCCACCGGCGTCCCGACACCCATCGCCTCGACCAACGGGATCCCGAACCCCTCGTCGTACGACGCCGTGACCAGGGCGGTCGCCGACCGGAGCGCGTCGAGGTACTCCTCGTCCGACGCCCCGTCGTGGAAGACGACCGCGTCCGGGCCGGCGAGCGCGGACAGCCGGGCACGGTCGGCAGCGGACACGCGGGACATGCAGTGCAGCGTCCAGTCCGAACCGAGGAGCGGGAGCGCCGCGACGAGCGTCTCGACGTTCTTGTACGGCATGAAGGAGCCCATGTAGACGAGGGTCTTCGTCCGTGGTCCTCCCGCCGGTCGCACCGTGGCCGGGTCTGCTGCGTTGTACGCCACCGTCACCGGGCGCTTCGTCAGTCGGTGCGCCGTGATCAGCGCAGCGGTCGTCGATGACACCGTCACCACCCCGTCCGCTCCGTTCAGCAGGAGGCGCTGCGGCCACCACGACAGGTGGAACGCCCGCCAGCCGAGCCGGATCGGCCACGCGAACTCCCGCGGCGGCGTCCGGTTCCGGTAGTAGATCAGGTCGTGCAGGGTGAGCACGAGCGCGTACCTGCGCCCTCGTGACCCCATCGTCTGCATCGGTGAGAACACCGCGTCGAGTCCGAGACGGTTCACGTGACGGGCGACGAGCGGCTCACCGGCGTCGGTCGGCGCCGGGATCAGCTCCCACGGCAGGCCGCCCGGCAGCGACTCGAGCTGTCGTTCGTCGTTCACGAGCAGCGTGTAGTCGTGGCGGTCCGGGAGGTGCGCGACGACACCGGCCGTGAACCGGCTGATGCCGTCGTGCCGGCCGATCCGGACGTACCGGCAGTCGATCCCGACGCGCAGGCGGCTCACGATGCGCGCCCGGTGTTCGGCCTGGAGGCCCGGCCCGCCTTGGCAGCGCGCGCGGGCTTCCGGACGGGGTCGGCCATCCGGCGCAGGGTCGCGCTGGCAGCGGCGGCCGGCGTCTCGTAGTGCACGAGGTGCCCGACCTCGGGGATGACGACGAGCTCGGCATCACGGAGCCGATCGGCGAGCGCACGTTGTTCCGGCACGGCGGTGATGTCGTCACGCTCGGCAGCGATCATGAGCACGGGGACCTCGATGCGGTCGGCGTACTCCGAGACGTCGTGGGTGACCGAGGTGCGGAAGGCCTCGAGCACGCTCGTCCGGTTGGCGAAGGCGGAGAAGTACCGGTCGTGCTGGTCGTGCACCCACCGGCGCATCTCTGGGTCCTTCGACTTGAGCATCGCGACGCTCATCGCCCGGACGATCGCGCGGTTCCTGAGGACGCCGAGGCCGACGGGTCGGGGCAGTGCAGCACCCGCGCGGTAGTAGGCGATCGCGATGCCGGTGCCGATGGCGCGGGGGCCCTGGAGCGCAGGAGCGGCGATCGGGTTCACCAGGACGAGCAGTCGCGTGTCGAGCCCGGCGGCGACCGCTGCGGACGCCACGATCGACCCGAACGAGTGCCCGAGCACGACGGCGGTGCGGTCGAGACCGAGCGCCCCGTGGAACCCGCGCAGCCACGACACGTACCCGTCGATGTCGGAGACCGCGAGCGGGTCGGAGATCCCGAAGCCGGGCAGATCCGGGACGATCACGCGGACCCCGACGAGGTGCGCGGCGATCGACTCGAGCCCGTGGTGGTCGCCACGGAACCCGTGCACGGCGAGCACGGTCTGCGACGCGTCGGCGGGCCCGTACTCCCAGTAGTGGGTGGTGCGGCCGTCGACCTCGACGGCGCGGTGCACGACGGGCGTCGAGGCCATCAGCGACTGGTACGGAGAGAGCACGGGCGGTTGCATCCGCGCCAGTCTACGAAACCGACTCCGGTGCACCCGGGAACACGCTCGGAGCCGTCGGCCTATCGTGTCCGGGGCGGGCGGAGATGCCCGTCGACCACGACGAGGAGCACGGTGACCTTCACAGCCCCGATCCAGCTGCCCGGATTGACGCTCGACCCCCTCTGGTACAAGCGGTCCGTCTTCTACGAGTGCATGATCCGCTCGTTCGTCGATTCGAACGGCGACGGTACCGGGGACCTGCAGGGCCTGATCAGTCGCCTGGACTACCTGCAGTGGCTCGGCGTCGACGCCCTCTGGCTGCCGCCGTTCTTCAAGTCCCCGCTCCGCGACGGCGGCTACGACATCGCGGACTACAAGGCGATCCTGCCGGAGTTCGGCACGCTCGAGGAGTTCCGCGAGCTCGTGACGAAGTCGCACGAGCGGAACATGCGCATCGTCATCGACATGGTGATCAACCACACGTCGGACCAGCACGAGTGGTTCCAGCAGTCCCGGGAGGACCCGGACGGTCCCTACGGCGACTTCTACGTCTGGCGCGACACCGATGAGCACTACGAGAACATCCGCATCATCTTCGTCGACACCGAGGAGTCCAACTGGACGTTCGACCCGGTCCGTCGACAGTTCTTCTTCCACCGGTTCTTCTCGCACCAGCCGGACCTCAACTTCGAGAACCCGGCGGTCGTCGAGGCCGTGTACGACGTCGTCCGGCACTGGCTCGACCTCGGCGTGGACGGCCTGCGGCTCGACGCCATCCCGTACCTCTTCGAGTCGGAGGAGGGCAACGGCGAGGGCGAGCCGGAGACGCACGAGTTCATCAAGAAGCTCCGCGCGATGGTCGACGAGGAGTACCCGGGCCGTGTCCTCATCGCCGAGGCGAACCAGTGGCCCCGCGAGACCGCCGCGTTCTTCGGGACGGACGAGGAGCCCGAGTGCCACATGGCGTTCGACTTCCCGGTGATGCCACGCATCTTCTACTCGCTCCGCGCCCAGCACGCCAAGGAGCTGTCCGCGATCCTGTCGGAGACGCTCGACGTCCCGGACAGTGCGGCGTGGGGCGTGTTCCTCCGCAACCACGACGAGCTCACCCTCGAGATGGTCAGCGAGGAGTACCGGCAGGCGATGTACGGCTGGTACGGGTACGACCCGCGGATGCGGTCGAACATCGGTATCCGCAGGCGCCTCGCTCCCCTGCTCGACAACTCCCGCGCGGAGCTCGAACTCATCCACGCGCTGCTGTTCTCGCTCCCCGGTTCACCGTTCTTGTACTACGGCGACGAGATCGGGATGGGCGACAACATCTGGCTGCCGGACCGGGACTCGTCCCGCACGCCGATGCAGTGGACGCCGGACCGCAACGCGGGGTTCTCGACCGCGGACCCCGGGAAGCTGTTCCTGCCGGTCGTCCAGTCGCTCGTGTACAACTACGCGCAGGTCAACGTCGAGGCACAGCTCGCGCAGTCGCGGTCCCTGCTGCACTGGGTGCGCAACGTCATCCACGTGCGGAAGGCCCACCCGGTGTTCGGCATGGGGTCGATCGCGGTGCAGGAGACCGACAACGAGAGCGTGCTCGCCTTCGTCCGCTCGTGGGAGGGTGCAGGCACCCAGTTCGGTGCCTCGGCCGAGGACGTGCTCTGCGTGTTCTCGTTCGCCGTCAACGCGACGACGGCGACCATCTCGGCGCCCGAGTTCGCGGGTCGTCCGCTCTACGACCTGTTCGGCGGCAGCTCGTTCCCCTCGTTCGACGACGAGGGCAACGTCACGCTGACGCTGGGCACGCAGTCGTTCTACTGGCTGCACGTCGGGGCCGCGCCGACGGCATGAGCAGGGTTTGGCAGTCGTTCACCTGGCTGCACGTCGGGGCCGCGCCGACGGCGTGACCCGGCGTGTCGGTCGGTCCGGTTAGCCTCGTCACGTGACGTACTCCGAAGCCGAGGTCGATGCTCCGACCCACTCCCCGGACCTCTCGACACGTCCGTGGTGGCACGCCCTCGGCGTGTTCGACCTCGAGACCACCGGCATCGACGTCGAGACCTCCCGGATCGTCACGGCGCACGTCGGGCTGATCGACATGACCGGGCGCAGCATCGTCGAGGGTTCCTGGCTCGCCGACCCCGGGGTGGAGATCCCCGAGCAGGCGTCGGCCGTGCACGGCATCAGCACCGAGCGTGCCCGGGCCGAGGGGCGTCCCGCGGGAGAGGTCGTCGCCGAGATCGTCGCCGCCATCGAAGCCGTGTTCGCGCGCGGCATCCCGCTCGTGATCTACAACGCCCCGTACGACCTGACACTGCTCGACCGTGAAGCCAAGCGGCACGGCATCGCCTCCCCCGTGATCGGCAACGTCGTCGACCCGCTCGTGATCGACAAAGCGCTCGACACCTACCGCAAGGGCAAGCGCACGCTCGAAGCCGCCGCCGAGCTGTACGGCGTCACCCTCTCCGACGCGCACGACGCCGGCGCGGACGCGATCGCTGCCGGCCGTGTCGCGCAGGCCATCGCGACGAAGTACCCGGACGACCTCACCGTCTCCGCCGAAGAGCTCCACCGCAAGCAGGTCGGCTGGTGCGCCGAGCAGGCCGCGTCGTTCCAGGACTACATGCGGAAGAAGCGCGACCCGTCCTTCACCGCCGACGGCCGCTGGCCCCACCGCACCGCCGACTGACGCCTGACCTGCCGCAGGCCCTTACCCCGATCGCGCCCGGCTGTGAACATCGCGCCCCGTCACGACGGGGCGCGATGTTCGTGCGCGGGCGCCACGAGCGCGTGTGCCCCGGGTAACGCGAAACGGGCGGCTCTCCCGAAGGAGAACCGCCCGTCAAGCGCGCAGAGCGTCTTACTTGCTGAAGCCCTTGAAGCGCTGGTTGAACTTCTCGACGCGACCGGCCGAGTCGAGGATGCGCTGCTTGCCCGTGTAGAACGGGTGCGACGCGGACGAGATCTCGACGTCGATGACCGGGTAGGTGGCACCGTCGAGCTCGATGGTCTTGTCGCTGTTCGCGGTCGAACGCGTCAGGAACGTCTCACCGGAAGCCAGGTCACGGAAGACGATGGCGCGGTACTCGGGGTGGATGTCGGTCTTCATGGAGATTCCTCGGATAGCAGTGTGTGTTGAGATGCGCAGAACCGCGCGGGAAGTCGTTGGCCTACGCCAGCCGTCTACGTTACCAGACAGCAGGGCCGATGTGGAGCAGGGCTAGGCTGCGCGCGCCGAGAACCGGCCGGAGTCCTTCGACACGGTGAGCCCGATGCCGAACGCCTCGGTCAAGGTGGCGTCGGTCAGGACCTCGTCGATCGGCCCAGCCGCCTGGACGTGCCCGTCGGCCAGGATCAGCGCGTGGGTGAAGCCCTCGGGGATCTCCTCGACGTGGTGCGTCACGATGACGATCGCCGGCGAGTCGCCGCTCTTCGCGTACCCGCCGAGCGTGCGCACGAGGCTCTCCCGGGCGCCGAGGTCGAGCGACGCTGCCGGCTCGTCGAGGAACAGGATCTCGGGGTCGGTCATGACCGCACGGGCGATCTGGACGCGCTTCTGCTCGCCGTCGCTCAGCTCGCCGAAGGTGCGGTCGGTGAACGCGCCGAGGCCCCACTCGTCGAGCACGCGCTGCGCACGGCGGACGTCGAGCTCCTCGTACTCCTCGTTCCAGCGACCCGTGACCGAGTAGGCAGCCGTCAGTACGACGTCGATGACCTTCTCGGTGACGGGGATGCGACGCGCGAGGGCCGTCGACGCGAACCCGATCCGGGGCCGCAGGTCGAATAGGTCGGCACCGCCCAGTTCGGTCCCGAGCACCTCGACCTCGCCAGAGGTCGGGAAGCTCTGGGCACCCGCGACCTGCAGCAGCGTGGTCTTGCCGGCACCGTTCGCACCGAGCACGACCCACCGCTCGTCGTCCTGCACCTCCCACGAGACACCGTCGAGGATGGTGGCCCCGTTCCGGACCACGGACACGTCAGACAAGCGCACAACCGAGGGCATGTGATCACCCTACGGCAGCCGACCATCCGAAACGGGGCACACGCCGAGCGTCACTCCGCCAGGATCGACTCGATCTGTCCGAGTGCCTCGAGCATGCCCTCGCGCATGCCCATCTCGAGCAGCTGCTCGAGCTGCTCCGCCGTGGCGAAGTGCGCCGTGTTCGTCATCCTGGTGCGACCACCGAGGTCCTCGAGCGTGACCTCCATGGTCGTGATCGGCATCGACGTGTCCGGCTGCCCCGACTCGTCTGCGAACCCGTCCTCGAGCGTGATGGAGTGCGGTTCGTGCGCGGCGACGATCGTCCAGTAGCCGGCCGCCTTCGTGCCGTCCGGGCCGGTCATGAAGTAGTCGCTGCGTGACCCGGGCTCCAGCGAGTGTCGGACGAACGTGGCCGGCCACGACGGCGGCCCCCACCACCGTTCGAGTTGCCTGGGGTCCGCCCAGATCTGCCAGACGCGCTCGACCGGCGCGTCGAACTCGGCGGTGAAGGTCATGGTCAGGGCGTCGACGTCGTGCGTCGCGTCGATGGTGGTGCTCATCTTCCGGTCCCCTCGGGGTCGGTGGGCTCCGTCACGGAGCGGTGTGCGGCCGATCGGCGGGGCCCTCGTCGGTGAGGAGCTCCGTGATCCGGTCGACCCGGTGCCGCCAGAGGTCCTCGTAGGACCGCAGCAGACGATCGGCGCGTCGGACGCCGCCGATCTCGCTCGTGACGATCTGCTCGCGCCCTCGCCGCTCCTTGCGGACGAGTTCGGCACGTTCGAGCACCGCGACGTGCTTCTGCACGGCCGCGAAGCTCATCGCGTACCCGGATGCGAGCGAGGACACCGACTGCTCACGCACGATGACGCGCCGGACGATGTCCCGGCGCGTCGCGTCCGCGAGGGCCGCGAACACGCGGTCCACCGCCTCGGCGTCCATCTCATCACGTACAACCATCAGGTTGTACGTTACGCCCGCCGCGCCTGGCGCGCAACGGACTGGAGGCTTGAGGTGACGTCCGTCAGGAACGTCACCCCGAGCCTCCAGTCCGGTTCAGGGCCGTGGTGCGGTCAGCGCGCCGCCAGGACCTGGTCGTACACGGCGCGCGTGCGCGTCGCGATCGCGTCCCAGGTGAACTCGGTCTCGACGCGGAGCCGACCCGCGCGACCCATCAGCTTCGCGAGCCCGATGTCGGACAGGACCTCGTTGAGGGCGGCCGCGAGGTCGGCGACGTATCTGTCGGGGTCGGTCGGCGTGCCGGTGCCGTCGGTGGCCTGGTCGATCGGCACGATGCGGCCGGTCAGCCCGTCGGCGACGACCTCCGGGATGCCACCGGTGCCGGTGCCGACGACGGGGATCCCGCACGCCATGGCCTCGAGGTTCACGATGCCGAGCGGTTCGTAGATCGACGGGCACACGAAGACGGTGCCGGAGGACAAGACCTTGACGATCTCCTCGTGCGCGAGCATCCGGTCGATCCAGACGACGCCGTCGCGGTGTTCCCGGAGGTCCTCGACGAGTCCGGTGACCTCGGCCATGATCTCCGGGGTGTCCGGGGCACCGGCACAGAGGACGATCTGGACCTCCGGCGGCAGCGACGCCACGGCGCGCAGCAGGTACGGCAGGCCCTTCTGGCGGGTGATGCGCCCCACGAAGACCACGCTCGGACGCTCGGGGTCGATGCCGAGGGCTCGCACCGCGTCGTGGTCGACGTCCGGCTTCCACTCGTCGACGTCGATGCCGTTGTAGACGACGTGGACCTTCGCCGGGTCGATCGACGGGTACGAGCGCAGGATGTCCGCACGCATCGCTTTCGACACCGCGACCACCGCGTCGGCCTGCTCGAACGACTCGCGCTCCATCCAGCTGGACAGCCGGTAGCCGCCGCCGAGCTGTTCGGCCTTCCACGGCCGGAGCGGTTCGAGGCTGTGCGCCGTGACGACGTGCGGGATGCCGTGGGTGAGCTGCGCCAGACGTCCGGCGGCGTTCGCGTACCAGGTGTGCGAGTGCACGAGGTCGGCACCCTCGACGTCCGCCGCCATCTGGACGTCGGTACCGAGGGCCTGGAGCGCGCCGTTCGCGTTCTCGAGCCCCGCTGGTGTCCGGTAGGCCCAGACGCCCTCTTCGTCGCGGAACGCGCCGAAGGCACGCACTCGCACGTCGGTGTCCGTTCCCGACCGCAACGCTGCGGTGAGCTCGGCCACGTGGACGCCAGCACCGCCGTAGACCTCCGGCGGATACTCCCTGGTCAGCAGATCGACTCGCACTGGTTCAACGTAACCGGTTCCCAGTGCTGACGCCTACTGTGAACGGCATGGCACCAAAGAAGGTCTTCGGCATCGTCCTCGCGGGAGGTGAGGGCAAGCGGCTCATGCCGCTGACGGCCGACCGGGCGAAGCCCGCTGTCCCGTTCGGCGGGAACTTCCGTCTCATCGACTTCGCGCTCTCGAACCTGGTGAACTCCGGGTTGCAGAAGATCGTCGTCCTGACGCAGTACAAGTCCCACAGTCTCGACCGCCACGTCGCGAAGACCTGGCGCATGGAGGGCCTGCTCGGGTCGTACGTCGCGTCGGTGCCGGCGCAGCAGCGTCTCGGCAAGCGGTGGTTCGCCGGATCGGCCGACGCGATCCTGCAGTCGCTCAACCTGCTCCGTGACGAGCGCCCCGACATCGTCGTCGTCGTCGGCGCCGACCACGTGTACCGGATGGACTTCCACCAGATGGTCGAGGCGCACATCGCCTCCGGCCGCAGCGCCACGGTCGCCGCGATCCGCCAGCCGATCGGCCTCGCCGACCAGTTCGGCGTGATCCAGGTGGCCGAGCACGACCCGACGAAGATCGATGCCTTCCTCGAGAAGCCGAAGGACGCCGTCGGCCTCGCGGACTCCCCTCACGAGATCCTCGCCTCGATGGGCAACTACGTCTTCGACGCCGACGCGCTCGTCGACGCCGTGCTGCGCGACGGCCAGCTCGAGTCGTCGGCGCACGACATGGGCGGCGACATCGTGCCGGACTTCGTCGCGCGCGGCGACGCCGGCGTCTACGACCTGAAGGGCAACGAGGTCCCCGGCTCGAACGACCGCGACAAGTACTACTGGCGCGACGTGGGGACGATCGACTCGTTCTTCGACGCGCACATGGACCTCATCGCGCCCGTGCCGGTGTTCAACCTGTACAACCAGGACTGGCCGATCTTCAACCAGCAGACCAACCTGCCGCCGGCCAAGTTCGTGCGGGACGCGAACGGCAACACCGGGTCGACGGTCGACTCGATCGTGTCGCTCGGGTGCCTGCTCTCCGGAGCGCAGGTCGAGCGCAGCGTCATCGGTCCGTGGTGCGGGATCGACTCCGGGTCGAAGGTGCTCGACTCGATCGTCTTCGAGCGGGCGTCGATCGGCGCCGGGTCGATCGTGAACCGCTCGATCCTGGACAAGGACGTCGTCCTCGCGCCCGGTGCACAGGTCGGCGTCGATCGAGAGGCCGACCTGGCCAGGGGCTTCACCGTGACCGATTCCGGGATCACCGTGGTGGGCAAGGGCGTCCGCGTCGAGGCATAGCGCCGTCCGGCGTCACAGGAGGCGCGGCACCGCTACCGTTGTGGCGTGCCGCAATTCCTCGTCGTGCTCGATGCCGATTCCACCCTGCTCGAGGAGGAGGTCATCGAGCTGCTGGCCGACGCCGCCGGGACCCGGCCACAGGTCGCCGCGATCACGGAGCGCGCCATGCGGGGGGACATCGACTTCGGGGACAGCCTCCGGGAGCGTGTCGCGACCCTTGCGGGCCTCCCGTCCACCGTCTGCACCGACGCCCAGCGCGCGGTCCACGTGACACGTGGCGCGGACGAGCTCGTCCGCGGCGTGCACGCCGCAGGCGGCACCGTCGGCGTCGTCTCTGGCGGCTTCCACGAGGTCCTCGACCCGTTCGCCGCCGCGCTCGGCCTCGACCACTGCCAGGCGAACCGGCTCGAGGTCGTCGACGGCCGGCTCACCGGGCGGGTGCTCGGCGACGTCGTGGACGCGCGCGCGAAGGCCGCCGCGCTCCGGACATGGGCCGGGGCGGACGGTGTGCCCCTCGCACGGACCGTGGCGATCGGTGACGGCGCGAACGACCTCGAGATGATGCGGGTCGCGGCGCTGTCCGTGGCGTTCGACGCCAAGCCGCGTGTCCGGGAGTCGGCGGACGTCGCGGTCGTCGACCGGGACCTCTCCCCCGTGCTCGCCGCCCTCGGCCTGCGCGGCTGAGCGCTACCCGCACCCGCGTCCGCGCTAGTGGCCCATCCCCAGGCCACCGTCGACCGGGATGACCGCGCCGGAGATGTACCCGGCGCCGTCACCGGCGAGGAAGAGCGTCGCGTCCGCGACGTCGTCGACGCTGCCGTAGCGCGCCGCCGGGATCTGCTTCTTGAACTCGGCCTGCAGTTCGTCCGGCAGCGCTGCCGTCATGTCCGTCTGGATGAACCCGGGCGCGACGACGTTCGCGGTGATGCCACGCGACCCGAGCTCGCGCGTGATCGATCGGGCCATGCCGACGAGGGCCGCCTTGGACGACGCGTAGTTGACCTGGCCGACCTGCCCGTAGGCCCCGACGACGCTGCCCATCAGCACGATCCGGCCGAACTTGGCGCGCATCATGCCCTTGGTGGCCCGCTTCACGACCCGGAAGGTCCCGGTCAGGTTCGTGTCGATGACACTGGTGAAGTCCTCTTCGGACATGCGCAGCAGGAGCTGGTCGTTCGTGATGCCGGCGTTCGCGACGAGCACCTCGACCGGTCCGAGCTCCGCCTCGACCTGCGTGAAGGCGGCGTCCACCGACGCGGTGTCGGTGATGTCGGCCTGCACCGTGAGCGCACCCTCTGGTCCGCCGAGGCCGCTCCGGGACGTGACGGCGACCCGGTGTCCTTCCGCCACGAACCGCTCCGCGAGGGCGAAGCCGATGCTGCGGTTGCCGCCGGTGATGAGGACGGTACGGGGGGTGGTCATGGAGGCTCCGTTCGGTGGCGATCTCGTGCGGTGCGGACCGGGTCTCCCGACCGACACGCCCGCACGAGCCTACCCGGGCCCACATCGCGCGCGTGATGTGTCCATGTGTCGGTGCGCGGGCTTAGGCTTGCCAGAGGGAAGACGGAGACCGAACGCATGAAGACGACGCGACGCATCACGCGACGCACGACGCAGGCCATCACGGCACTGCCGGAGACACCGCAGCGCGACCGGAAACACCGTCTGTCGCGGTACATCTGGCAGATGGCCGTGCGCGTGATCCTCTTCGTCGGGGCAGTCCTCGTCTACACCGTCTGGCACAGCCCGTGGCTCGCGCTCATCCCGATCGTCCTCGCGGCGGTCATCCCCTGGGTCGCCGTGGTCATCGCGAACGCTGGCAGCCACACCGAATCCGACTACGTCGCTCCGGCCGGCGCGCTCGTCCGTGCCGCTGACATCGACCCGCGCCTCCGCGAACAGCAGGAAGACGCGCGGGCACAGGCCTACCGAGACGAGCAGGACCGCCTGCGCGAAGGTGCCCAGCACGCGCAAGAAGAATGGCAGCGCAACGGCGACCGCTCCCGCGTGTGGGGCCACCGCTGATGGGCGCCACGTTCGACCTCTTCACCGAGCCGGGTTCGACTCCGGTGTGCTCCCGCGCCGGCTGCTCGACCGCCGCCAGCTGGCGGGTGAACTGGCGGAACCCGCGCATCCACGCCATCGACCGCGTGAAGATCTGGGCGGCCTGCGACGAGCACCGTGACTTCCTCGCCGGGTACCTCCGCTCCCGGACGTTCCCGGTCCGGGTCACCGGCATCGACGAAGACGTCGACCAGCTCGACGACGCCAAGCACGACGCGCACGACCAGCCGAAGAACGACGTCGGCGAACGGGCGCGCTCGGCGAACGAGCGATGACCGACGACTTCGACCCGGGTTCCCGGTACGGCCGCCGCCACGCCGAGAAGCTCCGTCGCGCTGCCGAGCGGGAACGCCGAGCGGCCGTCGACGCCGGCGTGGTGGAACGCGATCCCGACGAGCCCTTCGTCGGCTGGCGGTTCGTCGGGAGCCGCCGCTGGCTCGGGTACTTCGCCATCGCCGTCGCGTTCGCCATCGTCTGTGCGCTGTTCGGCATGTGGCAGTGGGACCGCCGGAACGAGGCCGTGCGCGAGAACCAGCAGATCGCGGCGAACTACGACCACACCCCGGTGCCGGTCGACCAGGCACTCCCCCGGGCCTCGAGCTGGGACGACGACCAGACGTGGCTCCGGGTCGAGGTCACCGGGCGCTACGACACCGACGACCAGCTCCTCGTCCGGAACCGCGTGCACAACGGACAACCCGGCTTCGAGGTCCTCACGCCGCTCGTCACCGCGGACGGCCGCGCCTTCGTCGTCGATCGCGGGTGGGTCCCGACGGGCAACCGGCAGGACGCACCCGACGACATCCCGGCCGCTCCGACCGGGGAGGTCACCGTCGTGGCCCGTCTGCAGCAGAGCGAGCCGCGCATCCCCGGGCGTACCGATCCGGCCCACACCGACCAGGTCCAGTCCGTGACGCTCGCCGACGTGGCGAAGAAGGTCGACGCCCCGATCTGGACGGGTGCCTACGGCCAGCTCGCATCGGAGACCCCGGCGCCGACCGAGGCCCGCCCGCTCGGGTGGGACCGGCCGAGCGCGGACACCGGCCTCCACCTCAGCTACTTCATCCAGTGGTTCATGTTCGCCGCCGGCGGGTTCGGTTTCCTGGCGTACCTGATGGTGCAGGAGTACCGGAACCTCAACCAGGACGACCCGGAAGAGCGCGAGCGCGCCCTCGAGCGGCAGCGGCGCAAGGACGCGAAGCCCAAGTCGGACGCCGACATCGAGGACGAGCTCCTCTCACGCTGACCGCTGCGCGCTGACCGGCCCGAGTGGTCGCGACACCCCGCCGGTCGTTCGCCGAGTGGTCACGGTCTGTCGGTCAGCGCGGCTCGCGTCGACGTTCCTTGCCCACTCGGCGGAGGTGAGCGGGATGTCGTGACCAGTCACGGGAACGAGCTTGAGCCTGGTCGGGTCAACATCCCGCAGTTGCCTGCGAGGCGCTACGCGAGCTCGATGAGCTCCGCGTAGTCCTTGTTCCAGTGGTCCTCGGTGCCGTCGGGCAGCAGGAGCACCCGTTCGGGGTTGAGCGCCTCGACCGCACCGGCGTCGTGTGACACGAGCACCACGGCGCCCTCGTAGCCCGCCAGCGCGCCGAGGATCTCCTCGCGCGACGCCGGGTCCAGGTTGTTCGTCGGCTCGTCGAGGAGCAGCACGTTCGCACCGGAGACCACGATCATCGCGAGCGACAGACGGGTCTTCTCGCCACCGGAGAGCACGCCGGCCTTCTTGTAGCCGTCGTCCCCCGTGAAGAGGAACGACCCGAGGACCCGACGGGCCTCGGTCTCGTTGAGCTCCGTCGACGCCGACACCATGTTCTCGATGACGGTGCGGTTCACGTCGATGTTCTCGTGCTCCTGCGCGTAGTAGCCGATACGCAGACCATGACCGGGCTGGATCTCGCCCGTGTCGGGCGCGTCGGCGCCGGCGAGGATACGGAGCAGGGTCGTCTTGCCGGCACCGTTGAAACCGAGGATGACGACGCGCGAGCCTCGGTCGATCGCCAGGTCGACACCGGCGAAGATCTCCAACGAGCCGTAGGACTTCGACAGCCCCTCTGCCATCAGCGGCGTCCGACCACATGCGACCGGCGTCGGGAACCGGAGCTTCGCGACCCGGTCGACGGCGCGCTCGTCCTCGAGGCCGGCGAGCAGCTTGTCGGCCCGCGCGACCATCTGGTGCGCCGCGGCCGCCTTCGACGCCTTGGCACCGAATCGAGCAGCCTGGTCCTTGAGGGTGGCCGCCTTCTTCTCGGCGTTCGCGCGTTCCTTGCGGCGACGTTCCTCGTCGGCGACCCGCTGCCGCTGGTACAGCTTCCAGCCCATGTTGTAGACGTCGATGGTCTGGCGGTTCGCATCGAGGTAGAACACCCGGTTGACGACCTCGTCGACGAGTTCGACGTCGTGGGAGATCACGATGACGCCGCCGGGGTAGGTCTTGAGGTGCTCACGGAGCCAGACGACGCTGTCGGCGTCGAGGTGGTTCGTCGGCTCGTCGAGGATCATGGTCTCGGCATCCGAGAACAGGATCCGGGCGAGCTCGATGCGACGACGCTGACCACCCGACAGCGTCTTCAGCTGCTGATCGAGGATGCGGTCCGGGAGCTTGAGGTTCGACGCGATCGACGCCGCCTCGGCCTCGGCCGCGTAGCCACCGAGCGCGTTGAACTGGTCGTCGAGGCGCGAGTAGCGGCGCATCGCCTTCTCGGCCACGGCCGGGTCGTCGCTGGCCATGTCGAGCGTGGCGAGTCGGATCCCCTCGACGAGTTCGCCGAGACCGCGAGCGTCGAGGATGCGCTTCCGCGCGGTGTCCTCCGGGTTGCCCGAACGCGGGTCCTGCGGCAGGTAGCCGATCTCGCCGGAGCGCTCGATCTTGCCGTCGGTCGGCGGGGTCTCCCCCGCCAGGGCCTTGGTCATCGTGGTCTTCCCGGCGCCGTTCCGGCCGACGAGACCGATCTTGTCGCCCTTCTCCACGCGGAAGGACACGTTCTCCATCAGGAGGCGGGCCCCGACTCGGATCTCGAGGTCGTGCACGGCAAGCACAGTGGAAGTCCAATCAGTTGGTGGTTTTGCACAACGACGTGCGCATGAGGTGCACCGCTACGCTGACGGGACCGATGGTCCTGAACAGGACCAGCAGTCCATTCTAGGAGAATCCATGACGAACGCCACCGGGTTCGCTCCCCGCGCAGTCCTCGCCGACCGTCTGCGGACGCACGGCCTCGCCACCGATGCCGCGCTCATCGCCGGCGGAACGCTCTTCACCGCGGCGATGGCCCAGGTCGAGGTCCCCATGTGGCCCGTACCGATCACCGGGCAGACCCTCGCGGTCGTGCTCGTCGGTGCGACCCTCGGTGCCCGCCGCGGAGTGCTCTCGATGCTCGTCTACGCGATCGCCGGGCTCGCCGGCGCGCCGTTCTTCGCGGACATGCAGGGCGGCCTGCACGCGCTGACCCTGCCGAGCTTCGGGTACGTCATCGGATTCATCCCCGCCGCCGGCGTCGTCGGGTGGCTGGCACGCCGCAACTGGGACCGCCACGTGGGGCGCGCCGCGGTGGCGTTCACGCTCGCGAGCGCGATCCCGTTCGTAACGGGGCTCCCCTACCTCGCCGTCGCGCTCGGTGCGCTCGGCCTGCCGAACGACCTGCAGTCCGTCCTCGCTGCCGGCCTGTACCCGTTCGTCGTGGGCGGCCTCGTGAAGGCCCTCATCGCCGCGGGCATCGTCCCCCTCGTGTGGAAGGCCGTCGGCCGCCGCTGACGCTGCTGCACCCGCGCGAAGGGCCCCAGACCGCTGGTCCGGGGACCTTCGCGTGCGGGTGCGGGTGTGCCGGGACGCGTCTGCGGCGACCGGTCACGAACCGTCGGCCGATGGCTACCCAGCCGACGGTTGGCGACCACCCGGCGCACGTGAGCGGTGTGTCGTGACCACACGACAGACGGGAGGCGCGGTGCCAGCTGGCACCGCGCCTCCCGTCTGTGTGTGGTCGCGACTAGATCGAGAAGCCGAGCGCGCGCATCATCTCGCGCCCGTCGTCGGTGATCCGCTCCGGACCCCACGGCGGCATCCAGACCCAGTTGATGCGGAACGCGTCGACGATGCCATCGAGCGCGTTCGCGGTGTCGCCCTCGATGACGTCGGTCAGGGGGCAGCCCGCGCTCGTCAGCGTCATGCTGATGATCAGGGCGGTCGCCTCGTCGTCCCAGGCGAGGTCGTAGATGAGCCCAAGGTCGACGATGTTGACGCCGAGCTCCGGGTCCTGGACCTCCTTGAGGCCCTCGACGACCTCGTCGAACTTCTCCGGTGCGAGTGCGGTGATCATGGTCAGTGCGCCTCGGCTGCGGCTGCGGCCTGCACGTAGCGGTCGTAGCCCTCGTTCTCGAGCCGGTCCGCGAGCTCGGGGCCGCCCTGCTCGGCGACCTTGCCCGCGACGAACACGTGCACGAAGTCCGGCTTGATGTAGCGCAGGATGCGCGTGTAGTGCGTGATGAGCAGCACGCCGAGGCCCGTGGCGGCCTTCGCGCGGTTGACGCCCTCGGAGACGATCTTCAGCGCGTCGACGTCGAGCCCGGAGTCGGTCTCGTCGAGGACGGCGAACTTCGGCTTGAGGAGCTCCAGCTGCATGATCTCGTGGCGCTTCTTCTCGCCGCCGGAGAAGCCCTCGTTGACGTTCCGCTCGGCGAAGGCCGAGTCCATCTTGAGGTCGGCCATCGACTGACGGAGGTCCTTCACCCAGGTGCGGAGGGCGGGAGCCTCGCCGTCGATCGCGGTCTTGGCGGTGCGGAGGAAGTTCGAGACGGTGACGCCCGGGATCTCCACCGGGTACTGCATCGCGAGGAACATGCCGGCGCGGGCACGCTCGTCGACGCTCATCGCGAGGACGTCCTCGCCGTCGAGGGTGATCGAGCCACCGACGACGTTGTAGCGCGGGTGGCCGGCGATCGTGTAGGCGAGGGTGGACTTGCCCGAGCCGTTCGGCCCCATGATCGCGTGGATCTCGCCCTCGTTGATGGTGAGGTCGACGCCCTTGAGGATCTCCTTGACACCCTGGTCGGTGTCGATCGAGACCTGCAGGTCACGGATTTCGAGAGTGGACATTGCGTTCCTTCGGTTGCAGCTGGGTCGCGGCGTCAGCCGCGGGGAAGAGTTGGGGTCGCTAGTCGACGGGGACGGGGTCGTGCACGTCGACGTAGACGTCGCCGTCGCGGACCTCGACCCGGAAGACCGGGACGGGCTCGTACGCGGGAAAGTTCTGCGGCTTGCCGGTGGTCAACGAGAAGCGGGATCCGTGCGCCCAGCACTCGAGCGAGTCGCCCTCGACGAAGCCCTCGGCGAGGGAGATGTCCCCGTGCGTGCACGTGTCACCGATGGCGTGCACCGTGCCCGCGGAGTCCTTCACGATCGCCACAGCGGTGCCGTCGACGACGACGCGCATCGGGCTGTCCACCGCGATGTCGCCCTCGGCGCAGACCTTCTCGGCCATCAGGCGTCCGAGCCGTCCGCCTCGGCCGACGGCGCGACGAGCACGGTCCGCCCCTCGGCGAGCTCCTGCTCGACGGCGGCGATGAGGCGTTCCTCGAGCTCGGGGGCGCCGATCTTCTGGATGACCTCGACGAGGAAGCCGAGCACGACGAGTCGGCGTGCTTCTTCTTCCGGGATGCCGCGGGCCTGCAGGTAGAACAGCTGCTCGTCGTCGAACCGACCGGTCGCGCTCGCGTGCCCGGCGCCCTGGATGTTGCCCGTCTCGATCTCGAGGTTCGGGATGCTGTCCGCGCGAGTGCCGTCGGTCAGCACGAGGTTGCGGTTCTGCTCGTAGGAGTCGGTGTCGTCGCCGGCGCGGCCGATGAGCACGTCGCCGATCCAGACGGTGTGCGCACCCTGGCCCTGCAGCGCGCCCTTGTAGTTGACCCGACCGCGCGTGTTCGGCGCGTCGTGGTTCACGTAGACCTGCTGCTCGATGTACTGACCCGCATCGGCGAAGTACACGCCGTACATCTCGGTGTCGGCGCCCTGGGCACCCAGGTGCGTCGACGGGTTGACCCGGACGACGTCGCCCCCGAGCGAGACCACGACGTGCTTGAGGAAGGCGTCGCGGCCGACCTCGGCGAACTGCGTCGACACGTGGACGGTGTCGTCGGCCCAGTCCTGCAGCGACACGACCGTCAGGCGGGCGTTGTCGCCGACGACGATCTCGATGTTCTCGCTGAGGAGCGCCGAACCGCGGTTGTCGATGACGACGATGCCCTGCGCGTTCGGCTCGGCCGTGACGACGGTGTGCGCGGCGCGGGGCTGCGTGCCGAAGTCCGAGCGGGTGATGGTGATCGACTCGTAGGACTCGGTCGCCTTGATCGTCACGGCGAGGACGGCGTCACGAGCGGTCCAGGCAGCGGCGGCCGCCCGGTCTTCCGGGAGGCCCGCCGTGCCGACGCGGGGGTCGTCACTGCGACCCCACTCCACGTCGGCGCCGTCGGTCTCCGTCGCAAGGAACGGGTACGCGGAGCCGTCGAGCCCACCCGCGAGGAGCGGTGCGAGCTTGTCGAGCGGCGCGAACTTCCAGTTGACCTCTCGGCCGGTGACCGTCGGGAAGTCGTCGATGTCGCCCGACTGCGGGCGCGCCGAACGGGTCTGGACGGGGACCTTGGAGTCCCATCCGCCGTCGGAGTGCGCCTTCGCGCCGTGCTGGACCGTGGCGGACGCAGGCTCGATCGGCTGGTCGATGCGGGGTGTCTGGGTGGGGCTGGACATCTAGCCGACGGATCCTTCCATGCTCATCTCGATGAGCTTGTTGAGTTCGAGTGCGTACTCCATCGGGAGTTCGCGGGCGATCGGCTCGATGAAGCCGCGGACGATCATCGCCATCGCCTCGTCTTCTGCCATGCCGCGGGACATGAGGTAGAACAGCTGCTCTTCGCTCACGCGCGACACCGTCGCCTCGTGCCCGAGCTGGACGTCGTCCACACGGATGTCGATCGCCGGGTACGTGTCCGACCGGCTGATCGTGTCGACGAGGAGCGCGTCGCAGCGGACCGTGTTGGCCGCGTGGTGCGCACTCGGGTCGACCCGGACCTCGCCGCGGTAGCCAGCACGGCCGCCGCCACGGGCGATCGACTTCGAGACGATCGAGGACGTCGTGTACGGCGCCATGTGGATCATCTTCGCGCCAGCGTCCTGGTGCTGGCCGGGGCCCGCGAAGGCGACCGAGAGCGTCTCGCCCTTGGCATGCTCACCGGCGAGGTAGATCGACGGGTACTTCATCGTGACCTTGGATCCGATGTTGCCGTCGATCCACTCCATCGTGGCGCCCTCGTGCGCGATCGCACGCTTGGTGACGAGGTTGTAGACGTTGTTCGACCAGTTCTGGATCGTCGTGTAGCGCACGCGGGCGTTCTTCTTCACGATGATCTCGACGACGGCCGAGTGCAGGGAGTCCGACTTGTAGATCGGGGCGGTGCAGCCCTCGATGTAGTGGACGTAGGAGTCCTCGTCCGCGATGATCAGCGTCCGCTCGAACTGGCCCATGTTCTCGGTGTTGATCCGGAAGTAGGCCTGCAGCGGGATCTCGACGTGGACGCCCTTCGGGACGTAGACGAACGAGCCGCCGGACCACACGGCGGTGTTCAGCGCGGCGAACTTGTTGTCGCCGGCCGGGATCACGGTGCCGAAGTACTCCTCGAAGATCTCGGGGTGCTCGCGGAGGGCCGTGTCGGTGTCCATGAAGATGACACCCTGCTGCTCCAGGTCCTCGCGGATCTGGTGGTAGACCACCTCGGACTCGTACTGCGCGGCGACGCCGGCGACGAGGCGCTGTCGCTCGGCCTCGGGGATGCCGAGCTTCTCGTAGGTGGCGCGGATGTCCTCGGGGAGGTCCTCCCACGACTGCGCCTGCTTCTCCGTGGAGCGCACGAAGTACTTGATGTTGTCGAAGTCGATGCCCGTCAGGTCGGCGCCCCACGTCGGCATGGGCTTCCGGCCGAAGAGCTGCAGGCCCTTGAGCCGGTTCTTCAGCATCCACTCGGGCTCGTTCTTGAGGTTCGAGATGTCGGTGACGACCTCTTCCGAGATCCCGCGACGTGCCGAGGCACCGGCGGAGTCGGAGTCGGACCAGCCGAACTCGTACTGGCCGAGCCCTTCGAGTTCTGGACGGTCGATGAGCACGTCGGACATGGTCTCCTCGTTTCCTTCTCGTGGCAGCTTCCGGTTCCAACCGGTCGGCGTCGGGCGCCATTCCATCGCGAACCGCCGACAGGGCGATCACGGTGCTGCTACCTCGCAACGTCATGGTGCCACGCAGTCCTGGGCATGATCGGCGATCTCGGCCCATTCGGAGCCGGCGCCTGCCTAGACTTGACTGCTGCTGAACCCTCGAATCCTACAGGTTCACTGCACGGAACAACAGGAAGGCACCACCCTCGTGACACGCGTCGGATCCCCCGTCGGCCAGGAGACCCGGACCAGGTGGTGGTCCCTCCCCCGCGTCGTCGACCAGCGGGTGGTCGTGCTCGCCTGGGCGTCGTTCGTCGTCGAGGTCGTCCTGATCGGCACGGGTGGGCTCGTCCGCCTCACCGCGTCCGGCCTCGGATGCCCGACCTGGCCCCGATGCACCGCCGACTCGCTCGTGTCGACGCCGGAGATGGGCGTGCACGGGATCATCGAGTTCGGCAACCGTCTGCTGACCTTCGTGCTCGTGGTCGTGGCCATCGCGATGTTCCTGCTGGTCGTCCGGATGCGTCGTACCCGCCCCGAGTTGTTCTGGCTCGCGTTCGCCCAGGGCGCAGCGATCCCCGTGCAGGCGGTCATCGGTGGCCTGAGCGTCCTCACGAACCTGAACCCCTACGTCGTCGGGCTGCACTTCGTCGTGTCGACGCTCCTGACCGCGGTGACGGCCACGCTCGTCTACCGGTCGATGAACGGGCCTCGCACCGCGTCGCGGCTGGTCCCCGGCTGGTACGTCGGCGTCGTCCGGGGCACGATCGCCGCCACCGCCGTCACGGTCCTCATCGGCATCCTGACCACGGGCAGCGGCCCGCACGCCGGCGCGGACGAAGCGGTCGACGGCGGCCGCCTGCACCGCACGGGGCTCGACCCGGCGATCCTGCAGCACGTGCACGCGGTCCCGGCGTACGTCCTCTTCGCGCTGACCCTGGTGCTCGTCGTCGGTGCCGTGCGGTTGCACCTCTCCAGCCGGTGGGCGCTCGTCCTGCTCGTCGTGGAGTTCGTGCAGATCGCCGTCGGCCTGACCCAGGCGCGCACCGGGCTGCCGGTCGGGCTGGTCGGCACGCACATGGTCCTCGCCGGGCTGCTCGTCGGTGCCGTCACCGTCGTGACCCTGTCCACGCGGGCATCGGGCGGCCGCCAGGCGGTCCGGGAGCCCCTGCCCCGCTGACCCCCAGCCGCCACCCGCCACCCGCCACCCGCGAAAGCGACAGTGTCCGCCCGGATCCCGGGCGGACACTGTCGCTTTCGCATCCGGACGCACGCATCCGCGCGACGCTGCGTCACGAGCCGGTCACGGTCGGACGGGAGGCTCGTGGCGGGCCCGCCACGAGCCTCCCGTCCGACCGCTCCGCCCGTTCCCGCCCACAACGGGCGTGATGGAAAGCAGAAACGCGCGTAGGTGGTCGGAAAATCCGACCACCTACGCGCGTTTCGACTTCCCACGCGGGAAACGGCCGCCCGCGGCGGCGCGCCCGCGCCAGCCCAGGGCCGCAGTGCCTAGAAGGTGAAGACCTGCGGGAGCAGGGGGTCGATGCCCACCGCGATGAAGAGCAGCGTCAGGTAGGTGATCGAACTGTGGAAGACCCGCATCGGCTGCACCTGCTCCACGTGCTGGATCGCCCGGTTGTAGAGCTTGTGCGACTCCACGACGAACCACACACCGCCCGCGAGTGCAACGACCGTGTAGAGCGGCCCCATGTGTGCGACCGGGATGAGCAGCAGCGAGCAGACGAGCGTCGCCCACGCGTACAGCACGACCTGCAGACCGACGACCGTGCGGCCCCGGACGACGGCGAGCATCGGCACGTCGGCGGCGTCGTAGTCGTCGCGGTACTTCATCGACAGCGGCCAGTAGTGCGGCGGCGTCCAGAGGAAGATCACCATGAAGAGGATCACGGGCGCCCAGGTCAGCGACCCCGTGACGGCCGCCCAGCCGATGAGCACGGGCATGCAACCGGCTGATCCGCCCCAGACGATGTTCTGCGGCGTGCGGCGCTTGAGCCACAGCGTGTAGACGAAGACGTAGATCAGGATCGCGGCGACGCTGAGCGCTGCGGCGAGCCAGTTGACCAGGAACCCGAGGACCGCGGTCGATCCGATCGCGAGCACCCACGAGAACACCAGGGCTTCACGATCCGAGAGCTCGCCGGTGACGAGCGGCCGCGTGCTGGTCCGCTTCATGAGGCGGTCGATGTCGCGGTCGATGTAGCAGTTGAACGCCGACGCCGACCCGGCCGACATCGCGCCGCCCAGCAGCGTCCAGAAGACCAGCCACAGGTTCGGCACCCCGCGCTCGGCGAGGAACATCGTCGGCGCCGTCGTGACGAGCAGCAGCTCCATCACGCGCGGCTTCGTCAGCGAGACGTACGCTCGGACCTTGCGGGACAGCGTCGAGCGACGCTCGGTGTCGGGCCTGGTCACGGTGGCAGTCGGCAAGGGGACCTCAGTCTGTTCGCTTCAGCTCGCACGCTCGGTGGACGACGCCATCGGCGTCCGGGCATGCGCTGACCCGGAATGTTCACGGGTCATCGACAGTTTACGGGATGGAAGCGCCGCGACGATGCCCCGCTCCCCATCCGGTGGTGAAGTCGACGAGATGCGTCCCGAGACCGCCGCAGAACCGCGGAACAGCGGGCGACACGCCCGGAGCGGCAACGCGCGAGGACCGCGTCCATGAACATCGGGGGTCACCTGAACCCCTTCTGAGTGGCGGGTCACTATGCTGGAGACGCCCTCCCGCAGTGTGCCCCGACGAAGCCGGCCGCGAAAATGCGCCGGTCGGCCGCCGGTGACGGCGACACGACGGAGCCCCGGGATGGGAACCATGTCCGTGCGATGGCACGAGCCCTCGCACATGTCGCTACAGAAGGGTCAACATCCAAGTGGCTGAATTCACCTGGGACGCCATCGACCGGAAGGCCGTCGACACGGCCCGCGTTCTCGCCGCCGATGCGGTCGAGGCCGCCGGCAACGGTCACCCCGGCACCGCGATGAGCCTCGCGCCGCTCGCACACCTCCTCTTCCAGAAGGTGATGCACCGCGACCCGAGCGACTCCACGTGGATCGGCCGTGACCGGTTCATCCTCTCCGCTGGACACGCATCGATCCTCCAGTACGTGCAGTTCTACCTGCACGGCTACGGCCTCGAGCTCGAGGACCTCCAGCACCTCCGCAAGTGGGGCTCCAAGACCCCGGGTCACCCGGAGTACGGCCACACCGACGGCGTCGAGATCACCACCGGCCCGCTCGGCCAGGGCCTCGCGTCCGCCGTGGGCTTCGGCTACGCACAGCGCTACGAGCGCGGCCTCTTCGACGCAGAAGCCGGCGAAGGCCAGTCGCCCTTCGACCACTTCACCTACGTGATCGCCGGCGACGGCGACATGCAGGAGGGCGTCACCAACGAGGCAGCGAGCCTCGCGGGCCGTCAGCAGCTCGGTCGCCTGGTCGTCTTCTACGACTCGAACCAGATCTCGATCGAGGACGACACCGACATCTCCTTCTCGGAGAGCGTCCCGGACCGCTACGAGGCCCTCGGCTGGCACGTCCAGACCGTCGACTGGAAGAAGACCGGCGAGTACACCGAGGACGTCGAGTCCCTGTACGCCGCGATCGAGGCCGCCAAGGCCGAGACGAACAAGCCGTCGCTCATCGTCCTCAAGACGATCATCGGCTGGCCGTCGCCGACCAAGCAAAACTCCGGCAAGATCCACGGCTCGGCGCTCGGCGCCGAGGAGATCAAGGGCCTCAAGGAGGTCCTCGGCTTCGACCCCGAGCAGACCTTCCACGTCGACCCCGAGGTCCTCGAGTACACCCGTGGCGCGATCACCAAGGGCCAGGCCCAGCACGCCGAGTGGCAGAAGACCTTCGACGCGTGGGCCGAGTCCCACCCGGAGCAGAAGGAACTGTTCGACCGCGTCATGTCGAAGACCCTCCCCGAGGGCCTCGAGGCAGCGCTGCCGGAGTTCCCGACCGACAAGGCCGTCTCCACCCGTGCCGCGTCCGGCAAGGTCATCAACGCCATCGCGCCGCTGATGCCCGAGTTCTGGGGCGGTTCCGCGGACCTCGCGGAGTCGAACCTCACCACGATCGAGGGCGCCAAGTCCTTCGGCCCGCTCGACGCGGCCACCAAGGCGTGGAGCACCGACCCGTACGGCCGCGTGCTGCACTTCGGCATCCGCGAGCACGCGATGGGCTCGATCCTGTCCGGCATCGTGCTGCACGGGAACACCCGCCCCTTCGGCGGCACGTTCCTCATCTTCAGCGACTACATGCGCCCGGCCGTCCGTCTCGCCGCGCTCATGCAGGCGCCGGCGATCTACGTCTGGACGCACGACTCGGTCGCCCTCGGTGAGGACGGCCCGACGCACCAGCCGATCGAGCAGCTCTCCGCACTCCGCGCGATCCCGGGTCTCGACGTCGTCCGTCCGGCCGACGCCAACGAGGTCGCGTACGCCTGGCTCGAGATGCTGGGGCACCAGGACCGCCCGGCCGGCATCGCGCTGAGTCGTCAGAACCTCCCGGTCTTCGAGCGTGGCGACGGTGACGCGTCCGGCGAGGTCTTCGCATCCGCGAAGAACGTCGGCAAGGGCGCGTACGTCCTGGCCGAGGCGCCGAACGGCACGCCAGACGTCATCCTCATCGCGACCGGCTCCGAGGTGCAGATCGCGGTCGAGGCCCGTGAGCAGCTCAAGGCCGAGGGCATCAACGCCCGCGTCGTGAGCGCCCCGTCGCTCGAGTGGTTCCGCGCCCAGAGCGAGAACTACCAGGACCAGGTCCTGCCGAAGGACGTCACCGCGCGCGTCTCGGTCGAGGCCGGGATCGCGATGAGCTGGCGCGACATCGTCGGCGACAAGGGCCGCAGCGTCTCGATCGAGCACTTCGGTGCGTCGGCCGACTACCAGACGCTCTTCAAGGAGTTCGGCTTCACGACGGAGCACGTCGTGGCCGCCGCGAAGGAATCCATCGCGGCTTCCTGACCCTGATGGGCCGGGTCCGGTTCGCCGGATCCGGCCCTTCTTCCGGGAGGCCCGGCTCGGCTCCGCCAGTCACCTCCCGGCCCCACACCACGACACCAGGGCCCGCATCACCTCCGCGACGCGGGCCGGTCGACGAAAGAAGAAGAGAAACACATGGCTGACACCACCCCCACCGCCGAGCTCTCCGCCGTCGGCGTGAGCATCTGGCTCGACGACCTCTCCCGCGAGCTCCTCGAGACCGGCCGTCTCGACGGCCTCATCGAGGACCGCAACGTCGTCGGCGTGACCACCAACCCGACGATCTTCGCGTCGGCACTCGCCAAGGGCGAGCGCTACGACTCGCAGGTCAAGGAGCTCGCCGCCGCCGGCACCGAGGTCACCGACGCGATCTTCGAGATCACCACGCAGGACGTCGCGAACGCGTCGGACCGCTTCAAGGCGATCTACGACGACACCAAGGGCTTCGACGGCCGCGTCTCGATCGAGGTCGAGCCGGGCCTCGCCCACGACACCGCGAAGACCATCGAGCAGGCCAAGTTCCTGTACGAGAAGGTCGGCCGCGAGAACGTCCTCATCAAGATCCCCGCGACGCTCGAGGGCCTCGAGGCGATCACCGAGGTCATCGGAGCCGGCATCTCCGTCAACGTCACCCTGATCTTCTCGCTCGAGCGCTACCGCGCCGTCATCGACGCCTACCTCGGTGGCCTCGAGAAGGCGAAGGCCGCTGGCCACGACCTCTCGAAGATCCACTCGGTCGCCTCCTTCTTCGTGTCGCGCGTCGACACCGAGATCGACAAGCGCCTCGACGCGATCGGCTCGGACGAGGCGAAGGCCCTCAAGTCCAAGGCCGGCGTCGCCAACGCGCAGCTCGCCTACCAGGTCTGGGAGCAGGCGTTCGACTCCGAGCGCGCCAAGGGCCTCCTGGAGGCCGGTGCCAACACGCAGCGTCCGCTGTGGGCCTCGACCGGTGTCAAGGACCCGTCGCTCTCCGACACGCTCTACGTGACCGAGCTCGCCGCCCCGCACACGGTGAACACCATGCCGGGCAAGACCCTCGAGGCCACGTTCGACCACGGCCAGGTCCACGGTGACGCGATCTCCGGCTCCTACGACGCCGCCAACGGCGTCATGGACCAGCTCGCCGCGGTCGGCATCGACTACGACGACGTCGTCGCGCTCCTCGAGAAGGAGGGCGTCGACAAGTTCATCGTCTCCTGGGGTGAGCTCGTCGAGACCGTCAAGACCGCTCTCGAGAACGCCAGCAAGTAAGTGACGGTCTCCATCGCAGCCACCGGCGACGCCGCGCGGGCCATCGACCTGATGGTCCCGCAGCTCGTCGCCGACCTGGTCGCGTCGGGGATCACCGCGGAGGACCCCGAACTCTGGGGTCCGGAAGCCGAGGCCGAGGCGTCCAAGCGCCTCGGATGGGTGGAGGCCGTCTCGGTCTCCACCCCCCTCGTGGCGCAGATCGAGGCCCTGCGCGACTCCCTCCGTGCCGAGGGAGTCGACCACGTCGTGCTCGCCGGCATGGGGGGATCGTCGCTCGCTCCTGAGGTCATCTCGCGGACGTACGGCGTCCCGTTGACGATCCTCGACTCGACGAACCCGGCACAGGTCCGGGCCGCCGTGGAGCACGACCTCGAGCGCACCGTCCTCGTCGTCTCGTCGAAGTCCGGTTCCACGATCGAGACCGACGCTCAGCGCCGCGTGTACGAGCAGGCGTTCCGCGATGCCGGGATCGACCCGGCGCAGCGCATCGTCGTCGTCACCGACCCGGGTTCGCCGCTCGAGGCGTCCGCTCGCGACGCCGGCTACCGGGTGTTCACCGCCGACCCGAACGTCGGCGGCCGGTTCTCCGCACTCACCGCGTTCGGCCTCGTGCCGTCCGGTCTGGCCGGAGCGGACATCCAGGAGCTCCTCGACGAGGCCGACGCCATCTCGGCGCTCCTCGCCGTCGACACCGACGAGAACCCCGGGCTCGTGCTCGGCGCGGTGCTCATGAGCGTCGATCCGAAGGTGTCCAAGATCGGCATCGTCCCGGACGGCACCCACATCGTCGGGTTCGGCGACTGGATCGAACAGCTCCTCGCCGAGTCCACCGGCAAGGACGGGCTCGGGCTCCTGCCCGTCGTCCTCACCCCGGACTCCCCCGAGGTCACGAGCGTTCCGGCGGACATGCAGATCATCCGCATCGTCGGGTCGCGCGGGGCCGAACGCCACGTGGCTCCGAACGAGGCCGAGATCGACGGCACGCTCGGCGGCCAGATCCTGGTCTGGGAGTACGCGGTCGCAGTGGCTGGTCGCCTCATGGGGATCAACCCCTTCGACCAGCCCGACGTCGAGGCCGCCAAGGTCGCCGCGCGAGCCCTGCTCGACGGCGGAGCCGGCGACGGCTCCCGGCGACCGGAACCCGCCTTCGAGGAAGCGGGCACGGCGGTGACGGCGACCGGCTTCGAACCGGGCACCACCGTCGCCCAGGCCGTGACGGGCCTCCTGTCCGGTCTCGGCGACCGCGGCTACGTCGCCGTCCAGGCGTACGTCGACCGCACGACGAGCCAGTCCCTCGAGCCGATCCGCGACTTGCTCGCGGCGCGCACCGGCCGCCCCGTCACCTTCGGGTACGGCCCCCGGTTCCTCCACTCGACCGGGCAGTACCACAAGGGCGGACCCGCGAACGGCGTGTTCCTGCAGATCGTCTCCGACGACCAGGCAGACCTCGACGTCCCCGGCCGCCCCTTCACCTTCGGCCAGCTCATCCGGGCGCAGGCAGCGGGGGACGCCAGCGTCCTCGCGCAGCACGGGCGCCCGGTCCTGACCCTGTCGACGCGGGACGTTCCCGCGCTCGCACCGGCGCTCACGGCCGCAGTACGTTCCTGACACCAAAAGGAGTTCACCGACACATGTCACCGGTGGCGATCACCCCGGAGCACAACCCGCTCCGGCTGCCCACGGATCGTCGACTGAACCGCATCGCGGGTCCCAGTACCCTCATCATCTTCGGCGTGACGGGCGACCTGTCCCGCAAGAAGCTGATGCCCGCGGTGTACGACCTCGCGAACCGGGGGCTCCTGCCTCCTGGATTCGCGCTGGTCGGGTTCGCTCGGCGTGACTGGGAGGACCAAGACTTCTCCCAGCTCGTCCACGACGCGGTCAAGGAGCACTCGCGTACTCCCTTCGACGAGGACGTCTGGCGGCAGCTCGAACAGGGCATCCGCTTCGTCCAGGGGTCCTTCGACGACCCCGACGCGTTCGTCCAGCTCAAGGAGACGGTCGACGCACTCGACGCCGAACGCGGGACGCTCGGCAACCACGCGTTCTACCTCTCGATCCCCCCGAAGATGTTCCCGGTCGTCACCGAGCAGCTGAAGCTGTCCGGCCTGACTGAGAAGCGGGACGGTTCCTGGAGTCGCGTCGTGGTGGAGAAGCCGTTCGGCTCCGATCTCCGCACCGCGCGCGAGCTGAACGCGATCGTCGAGAGCGTCTTCGCTCCCGATGACGTGTTCCGCATCGACCACTACCTCGGCAAGGAGACGGTCCAGAACCTCCTAACGCTGCGGTTCGCGAACCAGATGTACGAACCCATCTGGAACTCGAACTACGTCGACCACGTGCAGATCACGATGGCCGAGGACATCGGCGTCGCCGGACGTGCCGCGTACTACGACGGCATCGGCGCGGCGCGCGACGTCATCCAGAACCACCTGCTCCAGCTCCTCGCACTCACCGCGATGGAAGAGCCCGTCTCGTTCAAGGCCGGTCACCTCCGCGCCGAGAAGGAGAAGGTGCTCTCCGCGGTGGAGCTCCCGGACGACCTGTCGACCGCCACCGCCCGCGGGCAGTACGCCGGCGGCTGGCAGGGCGGCGAGAAGGTCCTCGGCTTCCTCGAAGAAGCGGGGATGAACCCGGAGTCCGGCACGGAGACGTTCGCGGCCATCAAGCTGAACATCGCCACGCGTCGGTGGCAGGGCGTCCCGTTCTACCTGCGCGCCGGCAAGCGCCTCGGCCGCCGCGTCACGGAGATCGCGATCGTGTTCAAGCGCGTCCCCGAGGACGTGTTCGGCATCCCGCAGTCCCCGCTCGGCCAGAACGCACTCGTCATCCGCGTCCAGCCGGACGAGGGCGTGACGCTGCGCTTCGGGTCGAAGGTCCCGGGCGTCGGCACCCAGGTGCGCGACGTGACGATGGACTTCGGCTACGGCCACGCGTTCACCGAGGCATCGCCGGAGGCGTACGAGCGACTCATCCTCGACGTGCTCCTCGGTGACCCGCCGCTCTTCCCGCGGCACCAGGAGGTCGAGCTGTCCTGGAAGATCCTCGACCCGATCGAGGAGTTCTGGGCCACGCAGGGCCAGCCCGAGCAGTACCGTCCCGGCACGTGGGGTCCGGCTTCGGCCGACGACCTGCTCGCCCGCGACGGCCGGACCTGGAGGCGTCCATGAAGATCGATCTGCCGAACACCACGGTCTCGAAGATCCAGAAGACCCTGGTCCACATCCGCGAAGAGGGCGGCGCCGTCGCACTCGGTCGTGTCCTGACGCTCATCATCTCGACGGCCCTCGGCCACGAGGAAGAGGCGATCGCGGCCGCGAACGAGGCATCGCGCGAGCACCCGATGCGCGTGATCATCGTGTCGAAGAACGACGGCGACATCCACTCGCCCGGTCGCCTCGACGCCCAGATCCGCGTGGGGAGCGACGCCGGCGCGAGCGAGGTCATCGTGCTCCGCGCCTACGGCGAGACGGCCACCGACGAGGAGAGCCTGGTCACCGGCCTCCTGCTGCCGGACGCGCCCGTCGTCGCCTGGTGGCCCGGCATCGCACCGTCGAAGCCGTCCGAGTCCTCGCTCGGTCGCATCGCGCAGCGCCGGATCACGGATGCCGCTGCCCAGAAGGACCCGAGCATCGCCATCGCGGCGCTCGGAGCGTCCTACGTGCCGGGTGACACCGACTTCGCGTGGACCCGCTTGACCCTGTGGCGGAACCAGCTCGCCGCGGCGCTCGACCAGCCGCCGTACGAGCCGATCACCGGCGTCGAGGTCTCGGGGGCGAGCGACAGCCCGTCGACGATCCTCCTCGCCGCGTGGCTGCGGCTGCAGCTCCAGGTGCCCGTGTCCGTCGTCACGTCGCCGCGCGCGACCGGGTCGAGCGGCATCCACGGCGTCTCCCTGGTGCGCGAGAGCGGGACGATCGAGCTCGAGCGTTCCCTGGTCGACGTCGCAACCCTGTCGATGCCCGGCCAGCCGACACACGATCTGTCCCTGCCACGCCGCAACCTGCGCGACTGCCTGGCCGAGGAACTCCGTAGACTCGACCCAGACGTCCTCTTCGGGGACGTCGTCAAGCACGGGGTGGCCCAGCTCCGCGATTCCGTCGCGGGCTGATCAGCTCCACAGCGGTCCGGTCGGTCTGCCGCCGTCGTCACGACGGGGACCGGCCGGCCGGACCGACGGCGGTCACATCGGGTGGCCGCACCACGAACACGGGAGTCACGTGACCAACGAACGGCGGGTGCTGGTGCACCCGGACAAGCAGGCCCTCGGCGCCTCCGTCGCCGCACGGTTCATCACGAAGATCATCGACGTGCTCGACGAGCAGGAGCGTGCCGACATCGCGATCAGCGGTGGTTCGGTGTCGTCCCTGGTCCTCGCGGCCATCGGTCAGTCCCCGGCGCGCGAGAGCGTCGACTGGTCGAAGGTGCACGTGTGGTGGGTCGACGAGCGCTGGGTGCCGGAGGGTGACGCGGACCGCAACATCACCGGCACGCAGACGGACTTCTTCGACCACGTCGCGATCCCGGCGGAGAACATCCACCCGATGGCGGCATCGGACGCCGGCCTGACCATCGACGAAGCGGCGACGCAGTACGAGCGCGAGCTCCAGGCTGCTGCGCCAGACTCGGCCGTCGCGCCGAAGTTCGACATCACGCTGCTCGGTGTCGGCCCGGACGGGCACACGGCGTCGCTCTTCCCGGAGTTCCCGCAGCTCACCGTCACCGACCGCGTCGTGCTGTCGGTCGACGACTCCCCCAAGCCGCCGCCGCAGCGGCTCACCCTGACCTACCCGGCGATCAACGCGTCGCAGCGGGTCTGGGTGATCCTCTCCGGTGCCGAGAAGGCGTCCGTGCTCGGACTCGCCCTCGCCGGCGCCTCAGTGGACGAGGTCCCCGTCGGTGGCGTGCAGGGCCGCAAGCGCACGGTGTTCTTCGTGGACCAGGACGCCGCGCGTGACGTCCCGGAGAACCTGATCGCGTCGACGTACTGACGCGCGCACTTCCGGACGGGAGGCACGGTGCCAGCTGGCACCGTGCCTCCCGTCTTCCTTGTGGTGCGGGATGCCGCGACGCGGGACGCGCCGGGTGGCAGGCCCGCCGACCGGTCACAACACCCCGCTCACGTCCGCCGAGCGGTCACGAACAGTCGCCCGACGAGGCCCCGAGCGACACGTTCAGACCGGTCGGCGGCGCACGGGCGGGGTGTTGTGACCAGTCGCAGAGCCTCGCAGTGTCTCGCGAGTGTGCTACGACACGACGAAGGCCCCCGCACCGGAGTGCAGGGGCCTTCGTGACGTCTGGTGCTACTTCGCGGTACCGCGACGCTGCCGGAGCTGCTGGAGCGCATCCTCGAGGAGCTGCTCGGCTTCCTCTTCGGTGCGGCGTTCCTTCACGTACGCGAGGTGGGTCTTGTACGGCTCGGTCTTCGTGACCTGCGGCGGGTTCTCCTTGTCACGACCGGCCGGGAGCCCGGTGGACGGCGAGTCGACCGTCTCGGGGATCTCCTCGTCCGGCAGGGTGGCGGAGAAGTACCGCACGACCTCGTTGCCGAGGGCGTCCCAGTACGAGATCGCCACACGCTCTGCCTGGACCCCGCGGTCCTGCTCCCCCATCGGGCCCGCGCCGACGCGCGAACCCCGGATTGCACTGCCTCCGGTTGCCATGGATCAGCTCCCCGCCGTGAACTTGTTGATGAGCCCGAGCACGATGATCGACACGATCCAGAGGAGACCGAGGATCACCGTGATCCGGTTGAGGTTGCGCTCGGCCACGCCGGACGCCCCGAGGTTGCTCGTCACACCACCGCCGAACATGTCGGAGAGACCGCCACCGCGGCCCTTGTGCAGGAGGATGAGGAGCGTGAGCAGGAGACTCGTGATAGCGAGGAGCACCTGCAGCACGACGGAGAGAATCGCCACGACGTACCTTTCGTGTCAGTCAGCCGTACGAGTATACCGGCCGAGCTGGGCTCGGCCGGTACCCCGGACGGAACGGTGTGTCAGAGGCCGACGTGCTGGCGGAAGCGCGCGATGGCCGCGAACTCCTGGACGTCGAGCGACGCCCCACCGACGAGCGCGCCGTCGACGTCGGGCTCGCGCAGGAAGCCCGCGATGTTGCCCGACTTCACGGAGCCGCCGTAGAGCACGCGGGTCTCGGCAGCAGCCTCGTCGCCCCATGCCGCGGCGATCCCGCGACGGAGTGCTGCGCATTCGTCCTGCGCCTGCTCAGCCGTGGCCGCCTGGCCGGAGCCGATCGCCCAGACCGGCTCGTACGCGACGACGATCTCGGACGGCTTGACCGCGTCGAGCACGACCTGGAGCTGCTCGACCGGCACGACACCGGCTCCGCGGCTCTCGCGCTGCTCGCCGGTCTCCCCGACGCAGACGACCGGCACGAGTCCGTGCTTGACGGCGGCGGCGGTCTTCGCGGCGACGATCTCGTCGGTCTCACCGTGGACGGTGCGACGCTCGGAGTGCCCGACGATCACGTACGCGGCGTCGAGGGCAGCGAGGAACGCGCCGGAGACGTCGCCCGTGTAGGCGCCGGAGTCGTGCTGGGAGAGGTCCTGCGCACCGAAGCGGATCGGGAGCTTGTCCGCCGAGATGAGCGTCTGCACACTGCGGAGGTCCGTGAAGGGCGGGAACACCGCGACCTCGACGTCGTCGAAGTCGTGGCGAGCGTCCTTCAGCGTCCACGCGAGCTTCTGCACGGTGGCGATGGCCTGGAGGTGATCCAGGTTCATCTTCCAGTTGCCCGCAATGAAAGGAGTACGCGTCATCGGGTCCACCCCAGTGCTTCGAGACCGGGGAGCGACTTGCCCTCGAGGAACTCGAGGCTCGCGCCGCCGCCGGTCGAGATGTGCCCGAACTGGTCGTCCGAGAACCCGAGGGACCGGACGGCAGCAGCGGAATCGCCACCGCCGACGACCCCGAGCCCGTCGACCTCGGTGAGCGCCTGCGCGACGGTCTTCGTGCCCGCGGCGAAGGCCGGGAACTCGAACACGCCCATCGGCCCGTTCCAGAACACGGTCTTCGAACCGGACACCGCCGACGCGAACCGCGCCGCCGTCTCCGGGCCGATGTCGAGACCGATGCCGTCGGTGCCGAACGAGGAGGACTCGATGGCATCGGCGGCGACCGTCTCGTGGTCGGCGTCTGCGGAGAAGCCGGACGCCACGACGACGTCGGTCGGCAGGTCGATCGTCACGCCCAGCTCGTCGGCCTTGGTCAGGTAGGAGCGCACGACGTCGAGCTGGTCCTGCTCGAGCAGGGACTTGGCGACACCGTGGCCCTGCGCTGCGAGGAAGGTGAAGAGCATCCCGCCACCGATGCACAGCGTGTCCACCTGCGGGAGCAGGTGGTCGATCACGCCGAGCTTGTCGCTGACCTTCGAGCCGCCGAGCACCACCGTGTAGGGGCGCTCCGGGTTCGTGGTCAGACGCTCGAGCACGCGGAGTTCGGTCTCGATGAGCTCACCGGCTGCCGAGGGCAGCGCGGAGGCGAGCTCGTACACGGAGGCCTGCTTGCGGTGCACGACGCCGAAGCCGTCCGACACGAAGGCGTCGGCCATGGCGGCGATGCGGTCCGCGAAGCCACCGCGCACGGCGGCGTCCTTCGAGGTCTCCTCCGGGTTGAAGCGGAGGTTCTCGAGCAGCAGGACGTCGCCGTCCCCGAGGGCCTCGGCGGCCGCGGTGGCGTCGTCGCCGACGGTCTCGCCGACGAACGTCACCTCTTTCCCGAGCAGCTCGGAGAGGCGCTGGGCCACCGGGGCCAGCGAGTACTCCGGCGCCGGCGACCCATCGGGACGGCCGAGGTGGGAGATGACGATGACGCGCGCGCCGGCGTTGATGAGCGTGTCGAGCGTCGCGAGCGACGCCCGCACGCGGCCGTCGTCCGTGATCACGCCGTCCTTGAGCGGGACGTTCAGGTCACAGCGGACGACGACACGCTTGCCGGCGAGATCGCCGAGGTCCTCGAGGGTGCGGAGGGTCATGCTCAGAGTCGCTCGCCCACGAACTCGGTCAGGTCGACGAGGCGGTTCGAGTAGCCCCACTCGTTGTCGTACCACGACGTGATCTTCACGAGACCGCCGATGACCTTGGTCAGGCCGGAGTCGTAGATCGACGAGTGCGGGTCCGTGGTGATGTCGGTCGACACCAGCGGGTCCTCGCTGTACAGCAGGATGCCCTTGAGGGGTCCCTCAGCGGCCTCCTTGTAGGCGGCGTTGATCTCGTCGACGGTGACCTCGGCCTTGGTCTCGAGCGTCAGGTCGGTGATCGACCCGGTCGGGACCGGCACGCGGAGGGCGAAGCCGTCGAGCTTGCCGGCGAGCTCCGGCATGACCTGACCGATGGCCTTGGCGGCACCGGTCGAGGTCGGCACGATGTTGAGGGCAGCGGCGCGGGCGCGACGCGGGTCCTTGTGCGGGCCGTCCTGGAGGTTCTGGTCGGCGGTGTAGGCGTGGACCGTGGTCATGAGACCGCGCTCGATCCCGAACTTGTCGTTGAACACCTTGGCGAGCGGCGCGAGGCTGTTCGTGGTGCACGAGGCGTTCGAGATGATGTTGTGGTTCGCCGGGTCGTACTGGTCCTCGTTCACACCGAGCACGATGGTGACGTCGTCACCCGTGGCCGGGGCGGAGATGATGACCTTCTTGGCGCCGGCGTCGATGTGCTTCTGCGCGTCGGCGGCCTTGGTGAAGAACCCGGTCGACTCGATGACGATGTCGACGCCCAGCTCGCCCCATGGGAGGTTGGCGGGGTCGCGCTCCGCGAGGACCTTGATCGGCTTGCCGTCGACGACGATGTTGTCGCCGTCGAGCTCGACGGAGACGCCGAGACGGCCCGTGATGGAGTCGAACTTCAGCAGGTTCGCCAGCGCGGCGTTGTCGGTGAGGTCGTTCACCGCCACGATCTCGAGGTCGCTGCCCTTGGCGAGGGCGGCCCGGAAGAAGTTACGGCCGATGCGGCCGAAGCCGTTGATGCCGATCTTGACGGTCAATGGATCTCCTGTTGGGTGTGGAGCGCCCAGGGGGCGCTGCTTTCGGAGTCGCGAGCCCTCGTCGGGCCCGCGTGTGGTGACGATACGCCCCGTAACGTCGCCGTAACGACCCTAGCAGTCGGAGCATCAGCGCCCGCCCGTGTGACGTCCAGGAAGCGCCACGCCGGGACGGGTCGGACGAGGGGCCCTCAGGCGCCCTCGAGCTCCTCGGGAACGCTGGCCTCGGTGCCCGGGATGTCGAGTTCCGCGGCACGCTTGTCGGCCATCGCGAGGAGGCGGCGGATGCGGCCGGCGATGGCGTCCTTCGTCATGGGCGGGTCGGCGTGCTGGCCGAGTTCGTCGAGCGACGCGTCCCGGTGTGCGAGCCGCAGGGACCCGGCGTACTGCAGGTGGTCGGGGACCTCGTCGCCGAGGATCTCGAGCGCGCGCTCGACCCGTGCGCACGCTGCGACCGCGGCCTGGGCCGAGCGGCGGAGGTTCGCGTCGTCGAAGTTCACCAGGCGGTTGGCGGTCGCGCGGACCTCCCGGCGCTGGCGCATCTCCTCCCACTCGGCGGTGGTGCGCGCTGCACCCATCACCGTGAGCATCTGCCCGATGGCCTCGCCGTCGCGGATGACGACGCGGTGCACCCCACGGACCTCACGGCCCTTCGCGGCGATCCCGAGACGCGACGCGGCTCCCACCAGGGCCATCGCCGCCTCGTTGCCGGGGCAGGTCACCTCGAGCGCTGCGGCGCGACCCGGGTCGGTCAGGGTGCCGGCTGCGAGGAACGCACCGCGCCAGATCGCGGCGAGGTCCTCGCGGTTCCCGGTGGTCAGCCGGTTCGGCAGCCCGCGGACCGGACGACGGCGGGCGTCCATCAGCCCGGTCTGGCGTGCGAGGGTCTCCCCGGCCTCGAGCACGCGGACCAGGTAGCGGGTGCCACGCCGAGCGGACGCCGAGGAGCCCACCGAGGCCTCGCTGCGGACGCCGTAGAGCTCGGCGAGGTCCTTGCGGACACGGTGCACGATGATCCGGGTGTCGAGCTCGACCTCGACGGCGATGCGGCCGGAGATCACGTGCAGCCCGCCCGCGAAGCGCAGCACGGTCGCGAGCTCGGCGGCACGGACCGTGTTGCGGCCCACGACGACCCTGGCCAGTTCGTCCTTGACCTCGGCAGTCAACGGCACAGCATCATTCCTAACGTTTCTGGTGGTGGGGCTCGTCGGTCCCGGTGGCGCAGCCGTGTGGAGCGGCCGGTGGGACGGTCACTCCCGGCCGAGATCTCGGTTCTTCACACGCACGGCGACGTTGGGCATCCCACGGAGGAGACTCGCCAACTCGGCGACGATGGCGACCGAGCGGTGCTTCCCGCCGGTACAGCCGATGGCGATCGTAGCGTGTCTTTTGTTCTCGCGCTGGTAGCCGTCCAGGACGGGCTCCAGCACGGCGGCGTACCGGTCCACGAACGGACGGGCACCGGACTGGGCCAGGACGTAGTCCGAGACGGGCTCGTCGAGGCCCGTGTGCGGCCGGAGTTCCGGCACCCAGTACGGGTTCGGGAGGAACCGCACGTCCGCGACCATGTCCGCGTCCGGCGGCAGCCCGTACTTGAACCCGAAGCTCATCAGCGTCACCTGAACACCCGTGAAGCGGTCCTCGGCGAACTTCTCGATGACGGTGTTCGCGAGCTGGTGGATGTTGAGGTCCGAGGTGTCGATGATCAGGTCCGACGCCTCTCGGAGACCGAGGAGTCGCTGGCGCTCACGGGCGATGCCGTCCAGCAGCGTGTCCTCGCCTTGCAGCGGGTGCGGTCGGCGGACCTGCTCGAACCGTCGGACGAGCACCTGGTCCGTCGCCTCGAGGAAGAGCACGCGCACCCGTGCGGAGGTGCTCGCACGCAGCTGCTCGACGGCAGCTTCGGGGTCGGTGAAGTGCCGCCCGCCACGCACGTCGACCACCGCGGCGAGCTTCGGGATCTTCTCCCCCGCCCGGTCGGCGAGATCGGTCAGCGGACCGAGCATCTGGGTCGGCAGGTTGTCGACGACGTACCAGTCGAGGTCCTCGAGGGCCTTGCCGACGGTCGACCTGCCCGCACCGGACATCCCGGTGACGATGAGGACGTCGTGCTGGGGCTTCGGTTCGGTGTCGGTCATCTGGGAGATGTGCTCCGTCGTCGCTGCCCGGGCGCGTCGCCAGGGCTCTCCGGGACGGCCCGGCCGGGTGGTCTCGGGTCGGTTGGGCTCGCGGACAAGGCTATCCCCCGACACGCGCGGTCCGCAGGCCGGCCTGGAGGCTCGTCACGTGTCATGCAGGCAGGTGCGGACCGTCGGCGGTCGTCTCCGGGACCTGCACCGGGCCTCCCGAGTGGGTCGCGTCCGCGTCCTGCGCTCCCGGATCCGCCGGCTGGGGCGCGCTCGTCGGCGACTCGCCGGTCGGCGTGCTCGTCGGCACCGTCGTCAGCTTCCTGACCACCGCAGCGGCGGTCGCCGGACCCACCCCGTTGACCTCGGCGATCTCGTCCGCCGTGGCGGACCGCAGCCGCGCCACCGAACCGAAGTGCTTCAACAGCGCACTCACCCGGCTCGGCCCGAGGCCCGGGATCTCGGAGAGCTGCGTGCGGACGTCGCGCTTGCGCCGTCCCCGCTGGTGGGTGATCGCGAACCGGTGCGCCTCGTCGCGGATGCGCTGGATGAGGAAGAGCGCCTCGGAGTTTCGGGGCAGGATCACCGGGAAGTCGTCGTCTGGCAGCCAGAGTTCCTCGAGCCGCTTGGCGATGCCGACCAGCGCGATGTCGGTGACACCGGCTTCGTCCATCGCCCGCTTCGCCGCCTGGACCTGGGGCTGGCCGCCGTCGACGATGAGCAGCTGCGGGCGGTACGCGAACCGCTTCGTGGGCTTCTCCACCGCGACCACGCCGTCCGCGTTCTGGTCCGGCTGCTCGGGCAGCTCGGCGTCCTCGTCGAGACGCGCGAGCCGACGGGTCAGCACCTGGTGCATGCTGTCGGTGTCGTCGCGGGTCTCCGCGATCGAGTACCGCCGGTACTGGTCCTTGCGGGGCAGCCCGTCCTCGAACACGACCATCGACGCCACGACGTTCGTGCCCTGCAGGTGCGAGATGTCGTAGCACTCCATCCGCAACGGCGCCTCGGTCATGCCGAGCGCTTCCTGGATGTCGGCCAGGGCCGCGGCACGCGTGGTGTAGTCGGCCGAGCGCTTGGTCTTGTAGAGCATCAGCGCCTGCTGCGCGTTCTGCGATGCCGTCCGTGCAAGGCCGGCCCGGTCGCCGCGCTGCGCGGTGCTGAGCTTGGTCCCCCGGCCGCCGCGACGGTCGCTGAGCCACTGCTGCAGCGCGTCGGCGTCGTCGGGGAGCTCCGGGACGACGACCTCTCGGGGCGGCTCGGACTCGGCCGTGCCGTCGGCGTAGTTGCCCTGCACGATCTGTTCGACCAGGTCGCCCGTCGAGATGTCGAGCTCCTTGTCCACGACCCAGCCGCGGACACCGCGGATGCGACCGCCGCGGACCGAGAACAGCTGCACGGCTGCGGCGAGCTCGTCCTCGGCGATGCCGAACAGGTCGAGGTCCACCGAGTCGCGGAGCACGACGGCCGACTTCTCGAGGACGGCCTCGAGCGCCTCGACCTGGTCACGGTACTTCGCCGCCTGCTCGTACTGCATCGCGTCGGCGGAGGCACCCATGCGCTGCCGGAGTTCGGTGATCACCCGGCGGTCGTAGCTCGCCATGAACCGGACGAACTCCTCGACCAGGGCACGGTGCTCCGCGATCGTGACCCGCTGCGAACACGGTCCGCCGCACTTGCCGATCTGCCCGGGGAAGCACGGCTTGCCGGTCTGCATCGCGCGCTTGTACGAGGAGTCGGAGCAGGTGCGGATCGGGAACACCTTGATCATCAGGTCGATCGTGTCGTGCACGGCCCAGATCTTCGGGTACGGCCCGAAGTACTTCGCGCCCTTGATCTTCCGGTTCCGCGTCACCATCACCCGTGGTGCTTCGTCCGCCATCGTGATCGCCATGTACGGGTACGACTTGTCGTCCCGGAACTTGACGTTGAACGGCGGATCGAACTCCTTGATCCACGTGTACTCGAGCTGGAGCGCCTCGATCTCGGACCCCACGGTCGTCCACTCGACGCTCTTCGCCGTCAGGACCATCCGGCGGGTGCGCTCGTGCAGCGTCGGCAGCGGTGCGAAGTAGTTGCTGAGCCGCGCCCGGAGGTTCTTCGCCTTGCCGACGTAGAGCACCCGGCCGTTGCCGTCACGCCAGCGGTAGACGCCCGGGTCGGTCGGGATCTCCCCCGCCTTCGGACGCCACGGGACGGTGTCCGCCACCTACCGAGCACCCGCCTTCGTGCCGCGCTTCAGCGTGCCGGTCTCCGTGACCGTGCGGGCGCCGACGGAGCGCTCCTTGCCCACGCGGGCGTCCTGCGCGTCGAAGATCTCACGCAGGAAGACACCGGTGTGGCTCTCGGGGACGTCCGCGACGAACTCCGGGGTGCCCGTCGCCAGGACGGTGCCACCACCGGAACCACCTTCCGGACCCATGTCGATGAGCCAGTCGGCCGACTTGATGACGTCGAGGTTGTGCTCGATCGTGATCACGGTGTTGCCCTTGTCGACGAGGCCCTGCAGCACGAGCAGCAGCTTCCGGACGTCCTCGAAGTGCAGGCCCGTCGTCGGCTCGTCGAGCACGTACACGGTGCGGCCGTTGGACCGGCGCTGGAGTTCCGTCGCGAGCTTCACGCGCTGCGCCTCGCCGCCGGAGAGGGTCGTCGCACTCTGGCCGAGGCGGACGTACCCGAGACCCACGTCGACGAGGGTCGCCATGTAGCGGTGGATCGCGGAGATCGGCTCGAAGAACTCGGCCGCCTCGCTGATCGGCATGTCGAGGACCTCGGAGATGTCCTTGCCCTTGTAGTGCACCTGCAGCGTCTCGCGGTTGTACCGCGCGCCACCGCAGACTTCGCACGCGACGTAGACGTCGGGGAGGAAGTTCATCTCGATCTTGATCGTGCCGTCGCCGGAACAGTTCTCGCAGCGACCGCCCTTGACGTTGAAGCTGAAGCGACCGGGCTGGTAGCCGCGGGCCTTGGCTTCCGGGGTCTCGGCGAAGAGCTGCCGGATCCGGTCGAACACACCCGTGTAGGTCGCCGGGTTCGACCGCGGGGTGCGGCCGATCGGTGCCTGGTCGACGTGGACGACCTTGTCGAGCTGGTCGAGCCCCTTGACGCGGGTGTGCTTGCCGGCGATGTGCCGTGCGCCGTTGAGCTGGTTCGCGAGCACCTTGTAGAGGATGTCGTTCACCAGCGTCGACTTGCCGGAACCGCTGACGCCGGTCACCGCGGTGAACACCCCGAGCGGGAAGTCGACGTCGACTTCCTTGAGGTTGTTGGCACGGGCGCCCTGCACGCTGATCACGCGCTTCTTGTTGATCTTCCGGCGCTCCGACGGCATCTCGATCATGCGACGCCCGGCGAGGTAGTCGCCCGTGATCGACTCGCGGTTCTCGATGATGCCCTCGTACGAGCCCGAGTGCACGACGTTGCCGCCGTTCACCCCGGCACCAGGACCGATGTCGACGACCCAGTCCGCTGTACGGATCGTGTCCTCGTCGTGCTCGACGACGATGAGGGTGTTGCCGAGGTTCTTCAGCTTCACGAGCGTGTCGATCAGCCGGCGGTTGTCCCGCTGGTGCAGCCCGATGCTCGGCTCGTCGAGGACGTAGAGCACGCCCGTCAGCCCCGACCCGATCTGGGTCGCGAGCCGGATGCGCTGCGCTTCGCCACCCGACAGCGAACCGGCGCCGCGGGACAGCGTGAGGTAGTTGAGCCCGACCTCGAGCAGGAACTCGAGGCGCGCCCGGATCTCGCGCAGCACCGCCGCGGCGATGTGGGCTTCACGCTCGGTGAGGGTCAGGGTCTCCATGAACGCGTACGCGTTGTCGAGGCTGAGCTCGGTCACGTCCGCGATGCTGCGGTCCGCCACGGTCACGGCGAGGACCTCTGGCTTGAGACGGGTGCCGTCGCACACCGGGCACGGGACCTCGCGCAGGTACCCCTGGAAGCGCTGCCGCTGGGAGTCGGACTCCGCCTCGGCGAACTTGCGCTCGATGTACGGCATCACGCCTTCGAAGCCGCTGGTGTAGCGCATCTCGCGGCCGAAGCGGTTGCGCCAGGACACCGAGACCTCGAAGTCCTTGCCGGTGAGGATCGCTGCCTGCACGGACGCGTCGAGCTGGTTCCAGGGGGTGTCGAGCCGGAAGCCGAGTTCCTTGCCGAGACCGGCGAGGAGCTTCTCGAAGTACGAGTACAGCCCGCTCGTGCCGGTCCAGGGCAGGAGGACACCGTCGGCGAGCGAGGCTTCCGGGTCGCCGAGCACCAGGTCGGGGTCGACCGACATGCGCGTGCCGAGGCCGGAGCACTCCGGGCAGGCACCGAACGGGGCGTTGAACGAGAACGTCCGCGGCTCGATCTCGGTGAGCGCCAGCGGGTGGTTGTTCGGGCACGACAGGTTCTCGGAGTAGGTCCGGACCGCGCCGGGCCCCTCGTGGTCGACGAGGTCGATCGCGACCGTGCCGTTCGTCAGGCGCAGCGCCGTCTCGAGGGAGTCGGTGAGGCGGCCGAGGATGTCGTCGCTCGCCACCAGTCGGTCGACGATCACCGAGATGTCGTGCTTGACCTGCTTCTTGAGCGTGGGCGGGCTGCTCAGCTGGATCCGCTCGCCGTCGACGATCGCGCGCGAGTAGCCGGACGCCGCGAGCTCCTGGAAGAGGTCGACGAACTCGCCCTTCTTCTTGGAGACGACCGGGGCCAGGACCTGGAACCGGGTACCGGTCTCCTGGGTCATGAGCTGGTCCGCGATCTGCTGGACCGTCTGCTTGCTGATGACCTCGCCACACGTCGGGCAGTGCGGGATCCCGATGCGCGCCCAGAGCAGGCGCATGTAGTCGTAGACCTCGGTGATGGTGCCGACCGTCGACCGCGGGTTGCGGTTCGTCGACTTCTGGTCGATCGAGACCGCTGGCGAGAGCCCCTCGATGAAGTCGACATCGGGGCGGTCCACCTGCCCGAGGAACTGGCGCGCGTACGCCGAGAGCGACTCGACGTAGCGCCGCTGTCCCTCGGCGAAGATCGTGTCGAACGCCAACGAGGACTTCCCCGAGCCGGACAGGCCGGTGAACACGACGAGGGAGTCGCGCGGGATCTCGAGGTCGACGTCGCGCAGGTTGTGCACGCGCGCACCACGGACGCTGAGCGTCGAGGTGTCGTGCGGTGCAGCCCCACCGGGGAGGTGCTGGTCTGCGGGCTCGAGGTCGGCCGGCTCGGTGGTGGCGGAGTCGCCGAAGGCGCTCCGGCCGGAGGTCGCGGTACCGCGGTCAGAGGTGATGGTCATCACCGTCGATTCTACGAAGGAGGTCCGACATTCGGTCCGGGAACGGCATCAGACGAGTGCGTCGAGAGCGAACGCGACCCCCGAAGCACGCTCGCTCGCCTGCCAGAGCCGTGCCGCTGCACCACGGTCGTGCGCGCGCGGTTCGGCCGGGACGACCGCCGCTGGACCGCGGAGCTGCATGAAGCCACCTGGCCCCCAGTACTGCCCGGACCGGACGTCGTCGCCCACCGCGGCGTGGACGAGCGGGTGGGCCCCGGCGTCCTTGCCCTGTGCGTACAGCCGTTGTCCCGGTCGGGTCCACGCCGGCTCGGTCCGTGCGGGAGCGATCGCGGGACGCGATGGGGCGAGGGAGTCCAACGAGAGGCCGGGGTGCGCGACCACGCTCGACACCGGGGAACCGGCGTCCGCGAGTCGCTCGGCGAGCTCGAAGCCGAAGAGCATCACCGCGAGCTTGCTGCGGGCGTACTGCCGGTAGCCGGAGTAGTGCCCGACCCGGAACGGATCCGACGGGTCGAGCGATGCCCACCGGTGCGCGATCGACCCGAGGTGGACCACACGTCCCGCGGTCTCCTCGAGCAGTGGGAGCACGAGCGCGGTGAACGCGAAGTGTCCGAGGTGGTTCGTCCCCACCTGCAGCTCCGTCCCCTGCGAGGTGAACCGCTCCGTCCTCGATCCCACGACGCCGGCGTTGTTGACCACGGCGTCGATCGGGCCGAGTTCGCCGAGCGCTGCCGCCGCTGTCCGGACGACGTCGAGGTCGGCGAGGTCCACGTGCAGGTGCTCGAGCGCCGCGTCGGGAACGTGTCGGCGGATGCTGTCGGCGGCCGCCGTCGCACGCTCGGGGCTGCGGGTGGCGAGCACCACCCGGTGCCCGGCCGCGGCGAGCTGCTCCGCCGCGAAGTACCCCAGCCCGGCACTGGCGCCGGTGACGACGACGGTCTTCCGCGGCTGCTCAGCGGACATGCCCGGCCGACTCCATCTGGCGCAGCGCCTTCTTGAGGTCCTGGACCTCGTCACGCAGCCGTGCCGCGAGCTCGAACTTCAGCTCGGTGGCCGCCTGGAGCATCTGGTCGTTGAGGTCCGCGATGGTCGCCTCGAGCTGCGTCGCGCCCTCTCCGGCGATGCCCCCGCGCTTGAGTGACGGTGTGGGTGCCCGACCACGGTCCCGCGCCCCACCACCCCGACGTTCGAGCAGCTCCTGCGTGTCGTCGTTCTCGCGGGCGAGCTGCTCGGTGATGTCGCCGATCTTCTTGCGGAGCGGCTGCGGGTCGATGCCGTGTTCCAGGTTGTACGCGACCTGCTTCTCGCGACGGCGGTCGGTCTCCTCGATGGCCTGCTTCATCGAGTCGGTCATCTTGTCCGCGTACATCAAGACCTGGCCGGACACGTTGCGCGCGGCACGACCGATCGTCTGGATGAGCGAGGTGGACGAGCGGAGGAAGCCTTCCTTGTCGGCGTCGAGGATCGCCACGAGCGAGACCTCCGGCAGGTCGAGGCCCTCACGCAGCAGGTTGATACCGACCAGGACGTCGTACACGCCCTGTCGCAGCTCGGTCAGGAGCTCCACGCGCTTGAGCGTGTCGACGTCGGAGTGCAGGTACCGGACCCGGACCCCGGCGTTCCCGAGGAAGTCCGTGAGTTCCTCGGCCATGCGCTTGGTGAGGGTCGTGACGAGCACGCGCTCGTTCTTCTCGACGCGCTGCTGGATCTCCTCGAGCAGGTCGTCGATCTGCCCGTCGGAGGGCTTGATGACGATCTCGGGGTCCACGAGGCCCGTCGGTCGGATGATCTGCTCGACGACGCTGTCCGTGACGCCGAGCTCGTACCGACCGGGCGTGGCCGACAGGTAAACCTTCTGACCGGCGCGCTCGAGGAACTCCTCCCACGTCAGCGGACGGTTGTCGAGGGCACTCGGCAGGCGGAACCCGTGGTCGACGAGGGTGCGCTTGCGCGAGGCGTCGCCTTCGTACATCGCGCCGATCTGCGGCACCGTGACGTGCGACTCGTCGATGACGATGAGGAAGTCGTCCGGGAAGTAGTCGAGCAGGCAGTGCGGCGCTTCCCCGGGCATGCGGGCGTCGACGTGCCGCGAGTAATTCTCGATGCCGGAGCAGAAGCCGATCTGCTCCATCATCTCGATGTCGAACGTGGTGCGCATCCGGAGGCGCTGCGCTTCGAGGAGCTTTCCCTGCCCTTCGAGCTCGGCGAGCCGCTCGGCGAGTTCTTCCTTGATGGTGCCGATCGCCCGGTGCATGACGTCGGTGTCGGCGACGTAGTGCGACGCCGGGAAGATCGACACGGCGTCGAGGTCTTCGATCACGGAGCCGGTGAGCGGGTGCAGGGAGCTGAGTGCTTCGACCTCGTCGCCGAACATCTCGATGCGGATCGCGTGCTCTTCGTACATCGGGATGATCTCGATGGTGTCACCACGGACGCGGAACGTCCCGCGGGCGAAGTCGACGTCGTTGCGCTGGTACTGCATGGCGACGAACCGGCGGACGAGCTGGTCGCGGGAGATCGTCTGCCCGCGGTGCAGCGCGACCGAGGCGTTCATGTACTGCTCCGGCGTCCCGAGGCCGTAGATGCAGGACACCGTCGAGACGACGACGACGTCCCGCCGGCTGAGGAGCGAGTTCGTCGTGGAGTGCCGGAGACGTTCGACCTCGGCGTTGACCGAGGAGTCCTTCTCGATGAAGGTGTCCGTCTGCGGCACGTACGCTTCCGGCTGGTAGTAGTCGTAGTACGAGACGAAGTACTCGACGGCGTTGTTCGGCAGCAGTCCGCGGAACTCGGTCGCCAGCTGGGCGGCGAGCGTCTTGTTGTGGGCGAGCACCAGCGTCGGCCGCTGGACCTGCTCGATGAGCCAGGCCGTGGTCGCCGACTTGCCGGTACCGGTCGCGCCGAGGAGCACCACGTCGGTCTCACCGGCGTTGATGCGACCGGCGAGCTCCGCGATGGCCGCCGGCTGGTCACCGCTCGGCGAGTACTCGCTGATGACCTCGAACGGACGGACCGCGCGGGTGGGTTCGATCGCAACTCCCATGCCGTCAACACTAGGCGCGACCACCGACACCGATGGGTCCCGCTCGCCCACGGCGTACCCCGTCCGCGCGCGGGCCGTCCATCGGTCCCCGCAACGAACCACAAAGGACGCTGATAGAAATCAGGTCTAGCGTCCCATCCGTTCAGCACGCGCAGCGATCTCCCCGCAACGCCCCGAAGACCCGAAGACCCGAAGACCCGAAGAGGCTCCCATGACAACGGCGACTCCCACCGCACCGGCGAAGGGCACACCGTTCCGCGGACGCATCCGTGGGCGCGTGCTCATCCTGCTGTGCTTCATGTACGCGATCTCGTACATCGACCGCACCAACATCTCCACCGCACTCCCCCACATCACCGAGGAGTTCGGCTTCAACGAGGCCACCGCCGGTCTCATCGTCTCCGCTTTCTCGCTCCCCTACGCCCTGTTGCAGGTGTTCGGCGGTACGATCAGCGAGAAGTTCGGGCCCCGCAAGGCGCTGTTCGTCATCACCGTGATCTGGGGCGTCGCGACGCTCTGGACCGGGTTCGCCGTCGGCTTCTGGACCCTCTTCGCCGCACGTGCACTCCTCGGGCTCAGCGAGGCCGCGGCGTTCCCGACAGCGACGCAGGCCATGAGCCGCTGGATCCCGCGCGACCGGAACGGCTTCGCCCAGGGCGTGGTGCACTCGGCTGCGCGACTCGGCAACGCGCTGGCGCCCCTCGTCGTCGCCTACTTCATCGCGATCAGCGGCTGGCGACTCGCGTTCTTCGCCACCGCAGTGCTCTCCTTCGCGTGGGCCGTCGTGTGGTGGTTCTTCTTCCGCGACAAGCCGGAGTCGGCGAAGGGCATCAAGCAGGTCGAGCTCGACGAGCTGCCGCCCGTCGAGACCCGCGCGACGCGTCCCCCGGTGCCGTGGAGCCAGATGGCGAAGCAGATCCTGCCGGTCACCTTCGTCGACTTCGGGTACGGCTGGACGCTCTGGGTGTTCCTCACCTGGCTGCCGACCTTCCTGAGCTCGACCTACGGCCTGGAGATCGGCGACTTCGCCCTCTTCACCACGCTGATCCTGCTCGCCGGTGTCGTCGGGGACACCGTCGGCGGCATGCTCAGCGACCGGATCATCCATCGAGGCGGGAACACCCGCAACGCGCGACGCAGCATCCTCGTCGTCGGGCTCGGCGGGTCGCTCGTGTGCCTGATCCCCCTCGTCATCGGCCAGGGACTCCTCGTCGCCACGATCTCACTGGCGCTGTCGTTCTTCTTCCTCGAGCTCTGCAACGCGAACCTCTGGGCGATCCCGATGGACGTCGCACCGCAGTGGTCCGGGACCGCGTCCGGGTTCATGAACACCGGGTTCGGGATCGCCGGCGTGGTCTCGCCGATCGTCTTCGGACTGCTCATCGACGCGTCCGGGTGGCAGCTTCCATTCGCCCTGTCCTGCGCGCTCCTCGGCGCCGCCGCCGTCGTCGCCTGGTTCATGAAGCCGCAGCGGCTCACGATGACCGACGGTGTCCTCGAGGTCGGCACCCCGAAGGCGGAGCAGCAGCAGGCGTCCTGACCCCTCACGGAGCCCGCCCGGTCCGCCGGGCGGGCTCCGTCGTGTCCGAACATCGCACCCCGCTGTGTGCTTCGCGCCCCTGCATGACGGGGCGCGAAGCACGCAGCGGGGTGCGGTGCGGACGCGGCTCACTGACGGACGGGAGGCTCGTGGCGGCGTCGCCACGAGCCTCCCGTCCGTTGCGTGGTCGGCCCACCCGACCGGTCAGACCGCGCATAGGTGGCAGGAACGCGCGTGGGAGGTCGGAAAAACCGACCTCCCACGCGCGAAACGACCTCCTACGCGCGATTCGACCCGCTACGCGGCCGCGGCCGCGGCCTGCCGCTTCGCGGCGCGTGCGACACGCGCCTTCCGTGACGACAGCGACGGACGACCTGTGAGCGGCACGCTGAGGGGTGTCCAGCGGAACACCTCGGTGATCGCGACGGCGAGCACCACCACCAGCAGGTACGTGACGAGCGTCAGCCACGGCTTCGGGACGAGGCCCTCGAGCCAGCTGTCGCCGTACAGGAGCAGCCAGATGACGAGCGGGTGGCTCAGGAAGATGCCGAACGAGCGGTCCGAGGCGTAGTCGACCGCCTTCGCGAGGCGACTGCCTGGGACGCGCTTGTCCGCCCACGCGGCACCGATCGCCAGGAACGCGACGAAGACGATCGTGCTCCACACGACCTCGATCGGCTGCAGCGGCGTCCCGGCGGCGTACGGGGAGTTGCCCGCGAGCAGGTGGATCGCGAACACGACGAGTGTCAGCAGCGCACCGCCGGCGAACGACCACATGATCGCGCGCCGGTACTTCCGGATGAAGCCGAGGAACCCGTCCGCGTGGTCGGCGGCGATGGCCCCGGAGATGATGAAGAACACGTACGAGAAGAAGAACTGCTTCTGGTACCCGTGCATCCACGCGTCCGTCGACGGAAAGTACTTGTAGCAGGCGAAGATGCCGAGCTGCACGAGGAACGCGACGACGAAAACTGTCACGTGGTGCCGCCGGGTCCTGCGGACGACCCACATGATCGCGGGCAGCAGGAGGTACACCTGCATCGTGACGAGGAGGAAGTACAGGTGGTACTTCGCGGTGCCGGTGACGATCCCCTCGGCGTACGTCGTGACGAGCGCAGGGACGTCGCCGCGTTGCCCGGAGTCGAGCAGCCAGGCCGACGCCACGTAGACGAACGACCACGCCAGGTAGGGCACGCCGACGAGCAGGAAGCGCTTCGGCCAGAACACCGACATGGGCTTCGGGCGGATCGTGTAGCTGTACACGAGCACGAACGCCGTCAGGGTGAAGAAGACCAGGCGGGTGAAGTGCAGCAGCGACAGCAGCCCGGCGAGGCCGATGTCGTCCGACGCCATCGTGTGGCTCGTGGTGTGCACACCGAGCACGCACGCGAACGTCAGGATGCGGAGGACGTCGATCTCGTACAGGTGCCGCGGCCGCCCGGCGGCGGTCCTGGTCGGGGTCTGTACGCCGGTCGGGGCGACGCGCGGCGCGGCGTCCGCCGTTCCCGTGCCGGTACCCGTCGCCGTCACGAGCTCTCCGCCATGCTCCGCACCCGGGCGCGCTGGATCTTGCCGGTGGGTGCCCGCGGCAGGTCGGGCACCACGACGATCTCGACCGGCCGCCGGAAGCGGGTGAGCTCGGCGGTGGTCCGCTCGGTCAGGTCGGCCACGAGGGCGTCGGCGTCGACGGGCTCGTCCGGCTGCGGGATCACGTAGGCGATCGGCACGCTCCCGAGCACGTCGTGCGGACGTCCGACCACGACGGCCTCGAGCACGCGGGCGTCGCCGAGGAGGACGTCCTCGACCTCGGAGGGGTAGACCTTCTCGCCGCCGCGGTTGATCACGTCGTCCGACCGTCCGGCCAGCGACACCCAGCCGTCCTCCGACACCGATCCGACGTCGCCCGTGGAGAGCCAGCCGTCGGCGTCGAAGCGTTCCGCCGCGCGGCCGAACAGGTACGAGTGCACGATGCCGGGTCCGCGGACCCAGAGCGCGCCGACCTCGCCGGTGGGCAGCAGCGTGCCGTCCTCGCCGCGGACCTGCACCTCGGAGCCGACGGGCACGCCGACCGTGCCGAGTCGCGCCGGAGCGTCGAGCGGCGTCGCGGTGATCTGGCTCGCGCCCTCGGTCATCCCCCAGCTCACGACGAGCGGGGTGTCGCCGAGCGCCGTGCGGACCGGGTCGGGCAGCGGTGCCGATGCGCTGCGGACGAAGCGCAGGCTCGGCGGGAAGTCGAGGGGGCCGGTCTTCGCGAGCACCGCGAGGATCGCCGGGACCGCGTTCAGCCAGGTGATGCGTCGTTCGGCGAGCAACTCCCAGAACCCGGTGCGACGGAAGCGCCGGTCGAGCACGAGCGTCGCGCCCGCCACCAGCGTCGCGAGCAGCCCGACGACCTCGGCGTTGACGTGGAAGAGCGGCAGGGAGTTGAACCCGCGGTCGTCCGAGTCGAGCTGGTTGTGCTGCGCGACTGCTCGGGCGACGAAGAGCAGCTGCGACTCCGGGAGTTCGACGCCCTTCGGCGTGCCCGTCGAGCCCGAGGTGAACAGGACCACGGAGCCCTCGCCGGGAGCGTCCGGGGCATCACCCGGCAGGTCGCCGTCACGGACGTCTGCCGGGAGGCCCGTGGCCGGGTCGACGCGCGCGGCGGGCGTTCCGGGGATGGTCGAGTCCACTTCGCGGTCCGACACCACGATGGAGGCTCCACCGAGCAGGTCGGCGAGCCGGGCCGGCTCGGTGACCGGCTGTCCGGTGTCGACCGGGACCGCTCGACGACCGGAGGCGACCGCAGCGAGGTGCACCACCGCGAACGCGAGCGGGTCGCCGACGTCGACGAGGACCGCGCCGGACGACGGGATGCCGATCACGTCGAACGTCGACGCCCAAGCGCTGACCGCGACATCGAGGGCGCCGTAGCGCAGGACCCGGTCGGACCGGGCGTCCTCGAGGAAGACGCGATCCGTGTCCGCGGAGGCGCGCTCCCGGATCAACGAGCGGAGATCGGCGGGTGCGGGTTCGGGTGATCGACCATCGTGCTGCACCACCCAATGGTAGTTCTCGTTCCTATGACGTCCCGGAGGACGTCGTCGGGGCCGCCTGTGGGACGTCGGTGGCACCGGCATCCGGTCCTTGCTCGACGGGGAGCGGGAACCGCCGGAGCAGCCACTGCCACAGCCCGAGCATCCGCGGCCGTCCGTCGTCCGCGAGCGGTGTGGTGTCCTTGATGATGCGCGAGTGCGACTCGTCCGGCGTGCCCACCTCGATGTCGGTGAGGATGGCGTGCGGATCCCAGCCGTCCGGCGGCGCTGCGGTGTCGGTGCGCCACGGGCCGTCCGGTCCACCCGACGTCGCGGGTGCGTCGAGTCCGAGGACCCGCCACGACCCGCGGATGCGCGGACCGAAGACGTCACGGACGTCGTCGATCGCGTACATCTTCGACGCAGGGGTCCGACCGGGATGGTCCATCCACGCCGCGTGTGCCGGTCCGAGTGACTCCACCGGCGACGAGAACATCAGCGCGCCGAGGACCGGACGGATGTGCGCGATGTAGGCCGCCTCTCCCCCGCCCTGCGAGTGCCCGGCGACGACGATGTCCTGCCAGGCGATGTCCTCGTTCGAGGCGACGAACCGTCCCCAGCCGCCCTTCGGGTCGACGTCGTCGAGGTGCGCGATGGCATCGCGGAACCGGGAGACGATCGATCCGGCCGGGGACACCTTGCTGAACTCGGACTGCCTGGTGCCGTCGAACCGGTTCCGCTGCACCTGTCCGTAGCACTGCGGGTCGGCCTCGCACGTGCCGGACAGGGTCTTGCCGAGGTTCCAGTAGTCGAGCCCGAGCACGTGGTAGCCGTCACCGAGCGCCGTGGTGAGGAAGCGCTGGTACTGGGCGGGCTTCGCCCTGGTGGCGGGGAGGAACAGGAGCAGCGGGCCGTCCGAGGCCGTACGAGCCGCGAAGTCGTCACGGTTCGGCTCCAGCCGCTCGCCGTCGATCGCGCCGAGCCGGAAGCGGTGGAACTCGTCCTGCGGGCCGTGTGTGTTGCGTGGCTGGGCGATCGCGGGCTGCCGTCCGTGGTCCTCGATGCGCTGCTCGCCCATCACGTTCGCCGCGACGAGTGCCGCGGCGCCGATCGCCACCAGGACGACCAGCGCGATGACGATCGGCAGACGGTGCCTCATCGGCCGACCCGGGACCACACCTCGTCCGCGGACCGGATGGTGTCGGCCACGGAGCCCGTGGCGTCGACGACGTGGTCCGCGAGCGCGAGGCGCTCCGCGTCGGAGGCCTGTGCACCGACGCGCCGTTCGGCCTCGGCACGGGACATCCCACGGTGCGCCACGAGTCGTTCGATGCGGTCGGCCGCCGGGGCGTCGACGACCACGACGGCGTCGAACTGCAGCGGGCGGTCCGCCTTCGCCTCGGCGAGGAGCGGCACGTCGTACACCACGACCGCGTCGGGGTCCGCTGCAGCGGCGGCGTCGAACGCGAGTTGGGCGAGGCGCCACACCTCCGGATGCGTGATCGCTTCGAGGTCCTTTCGTGCCGCGGGATCAGCGAACACGACGGTGCCGAGCGCCGGGCGGTCGAGCGAGCCGTCGGCAGCGATCACATCGGGACCGAACCGCTCCGCGACGCGTGCAAGCCCCCGGCTGCCGGGAGCGACGGCGTCCCGCGCCAGCCGGTCCGCATCGACGATGACCGCGCCGTGCTCGGCCCACCGACGCGACACGGTCGACTTCCCCGCGGCGATGCCGCCCGTCAGTCCGATGATGCGCACGGCAACAGCGTACGGGTCGCACCCTCCCGAAACGCCGGAAACCCGGCACCCTCTCGGGGTGCCGGGTTTCCGGTGCACGCGGTGCTGCGCACGGCAGCACCGGCTCGATCAGTTGGTCGAGCTGAGCTTCTCGCGGAGCGCCGCGAGCGAAGCGTCGTCGGCCAGGGTGCCCTGACCGGCCTGCTCGCTCGTGAACGACGAGGAAGCGCTGGCCGGGAGGTCGAAACCACCCTGCGCCTCTTCGGTGAGCGACTTGGCGACCTGCGCCTTGTGCGCCTCCCAGCGACCCTGAGCGGCGGCGTACTGACGCTCCCACTCTTCGCGCTGGGTGTCGTAGCCCTCGAGCCACTCGTTGGTCTCCGGGTCGAAGCCGTCCGGGTACTTGTAGTCACCCTTGTCGTCGTACTCCGTCGGCATGCCGTAGAGGGCCGGGTCGAACTCGCTGCCCTCGGGGTCGACGCCCTCGTTCGCCTGCTTGAGGCTGAGCGAGATGCGGCGACGGTCGAGGTCGATGTCGATGATCTTCACGAAGACCTCGTCGCCGACCGAGACGACCTGCTCGGCGAGCTCGACGTGCTTGTTCGAGAGCTCCGAGATGTGGACGAGGCCCTCGATGCCGTCCGCGACGCGGACGAAGGCACCGAACGGCACGAGCTTCGTGACCTTGCCCGGTGCGATCTGACCGATCGCGTGGGTGCGGGCGAAGACCTGCCACGGGTCTTCCTGGGTGGCCTTGAGCGAGAGCGACACGCGCTCGCGGTCCAGGTCCACCTCGAGGATCTCGACGGTGACTTCCTGACCGACCTCGACGACCTCGCTGGCGTGCTCGATGTGCTTCCAGCTGAGCTCCGAGACGTGGACGAGACCGTCGACGCCGCCGAGGTCGACGAACGCACCGAAGTTGACGATCGACGAGACGACGCCCTTGCGGACCTGGCCCTTGTGGAGGTTGTTGAGGAACGTGGTGCGCGACTCGGACTGCGTCTGCTCGAGCAGGGCGCGGCGCGAGAGGACCACGTTGTTGCGGTTCTTGTCGAGCTCGAGGATCTTCGCCTCGATCTCCTGGCCGAGGTACGGCGTCAGGTCACGGACGCGACGCAGCTCGATGAGCGAAGCCGGGAGGAAGCCACGGAGACCGATGTCCACGATGAGGCCACCCTTGACGACCTCGATGACGGTGCCGGTGACGACCCCGTCGGACTCCTTGATCTTCTCGACGTCGCCCCACGCACGCTCGTACTGCGCGCGCTTCTTCGACAGGATGAGACGGCCTTCCTTGTCCTCCTTCTGGAGAACCAGGGCCTCGACCTCGTCACCGACGTTGACGACCTCGTTGGGGTCGACGTCGTGCTTGATCGAGAGCTCGCGCGAGGGGATGACGCCCTCGGTCTTGTAACCGACGTCGAGGAGGACCTCGTCGCGGTCGATCTTCACGACGGTGCCGGAGATGAGATCGCCGTCGTTGAAGAACTTCAGGGTCTTCTCGACCTCGGCCAGGAAGTCATCAGCCGAACCGATGTCGTTGATGGCGACCTGCTTAGGAGCCTTGGTCGTAGTGGTTGTCATGTAGAGATTGCTCCGAACGGACATGAGTCGGGCCAGGGCGACGCGGGAGAATGACTCCCACCTGGTGTCGCGGTGGCGGTTGATTGTGGTGACGCGGATTGCGCCGCACAAGTCTAACCGGTGCGCGCGACCCCCCACAAGCGGGTGTGTCGCCCGTGTCGCGGGGCGTCACACGCACCGGATCGGTCAGTCGAGCAGCGCCGACCGGAGCGTGTCGAGGCCGATGCTGCCGAGCGCCAGCGCGCGGTGGTGGAAGGACTTCAGGTCGAACGCGGCGCCCTCCCGCGCCGCGACCTCGTCACGGATCGACTCCCAGACGCGCTGTCCGACCTTGTAGGACGGCGCCTGCCCCGGCCACCCGAAGTACCTGGCGACCTCGAACCGGATGAACGCGTCGTCCATGTTCACGTTCTCGCGCATGAAGTCGAGCGCGTACTCCCACGTCCAGCCGCCGCCGTCCGGGTTGGTCTTCTGCAGGTGGACGCCGATGTCGAGGACGACGCGGGCCGCCCGCATGCGCTGCCCGTCGAGCATCCCGAGGCGGTCGCCCTCGTCGTCGAGGAACCCGAGCTGCTCCATCAGCCGCTCCGCGTAGAGCGCCCAGCCCTCGACGTGGCCGGACGACCCGGAGAGCTGGCGGCGCCAGGTGTTCAGCTCGCCGCGGTTGTAGACGCCCTGGCTGATCTGCAGGTGGTGTCCGGGGACGCCCTCGTGGTAGACGGTCGTCTTCTCGCGCCAGGTCTGGAACTCGGTCACACCCTGCGGCACGGACCACCACATCCGGCCGGGCCGCGAGAAGTCGTCCGACGGACCGGAGTAGTAGATCCCGCCCTCCTGCGTCGGGGCGATGCGGCACTCGAGGCGCTTGATCGGGTCGGCGATGTCGAAGTACACGCCGTCCATCGCCCGGATCGAGGCGTCGCTCGTCTCCTGCATCCACCGCTGCAGGGCGTCGGTGCCGTGCAGCATCCTGGCCGGGTCCGCGTCGAGGACCTCGACCGCGCGGGCGACCGACGCGCCGGGTTCGATGCGGTCGGCGATGCGCTCCTGCTCCGACCGCATGCGTGCGAGCTCCTCGAGCCCCCACTCGTACGTCTCGTCGAGGTCGACGACGGCACCCAGGAAGTGCCGGGAGTGGAGTTCGTAGGCATCACGGCCGACGGCGTCCACCGGGGTCGCCAGTGGCATCAGCTCGTGCTCGAGGAAGCGCCCGAACGACCGGAAGGACGCGGCGGCGACCTCGCCACGGCGGGCGAGCTCCGCCCGCACGGCGTCCGGGACGGGCGTCCCGTCGTCGAGCGCCGCGCTCTCGGCGAGCTGTCGGAAGAAGCCGTCCTCGGCACCGCTCCGAGCAGCCTGCTCGGCGACGAGCTCGACCTGGCGCCTGGCCGGGGTGACGTCCTCGCGCGTGCCCTCGAGCAGCGTCTCGCGGAACCCCTCCAGCGCGTCCGGCAACGCGCCGACGCGGTTGGCGATGTCGTCCCAGTCCGATGCCGTGGCGGTCGGCATCAGGTCGATGATCTCGCGGAGCGACTGCGCCGGGCTGGCGATGACGTTGAGGTCACGCAGGTGGAGCTTCCGGTCGTACGACTCGACGACGAGGTCGAGCTCGGCGCCGAGGTCCGTCTTCGTCACACGGTCGACGGCGTCCACCGGCTCCGCAGCGGCCAGGGAACGAGCGGCCGCCTTCGCCGCGTCCGCCATCGCGGCTGCCCCGGCCGGCGAGGTGTCGCCGTACTCCCCCGTGCGACCGGGGACGCCGATGTAGGTGGCGACCGTCGGGTCGAGGTCGACGAGGGTGGTCACCCACTCCTCGGCCACGCGGTCGACGGCGGAGGGCTGGCGGGCGGGACGGTCTTCGGTCATGCCTCGACCCTACCGACGTGCGCCGGCCTCGTGCTCTCGCCCGCCACCCGCCTGCGCGACTGGTCACAACACCCCGCGTGGGCACCCCCGACCGGTCGAAGAACGTCGCGCAGCGGGCGTCCAAACGACCCTTCGCGACCACCCGGCGGACCTGAGCGGGATGTCGTGACCGGTCGCGGGGAAGGCGACGGCGGCGCAGGCGTGCGGCGCAGGCGCGCAAGGCAGGCGCGCAAGGTACAGGCGTGCGGGTGCGTCGCGGGATGGGAGAAGTGGCACCAGGCGACTGGTCACAACACCCCGCGCGCACGCCCTCGGCCGGTCAAAGAACGTCCCTCAGAGAGAGCCCAAACGACGGGCTGCGTCCACCCGGCGAACCTGAGCGGGATGTTGTGACCAGTCGCGGGCGGGGTGACGGCGGCGGGGTGCAGGCGCGCGTCCGTGCGGGGCGAAGGCGGGCGGGGCGCAGGCGTGCGGGTGCGGGTGCGTCGCGGGATGGGAGAAGTGGCACCAGGCGACCGGTCACAACACCCCGCGCGCGCACCCCCAACCGGTCGAAGAACGTGGCTCCGACGCCGCCGAACCGACGGGCAGCGACCACCCGGCGAACCCGAGCGTGGTGTCGTGACCAGTCGCGGGTCAGTGCGCGGCGGCCTCCCAGTTGGGGCCGGAGCCGACGGACACGTCGAGCGGGACGGTGAGGTCGGCCGCGCCGCCCATCCGGGTCCGCAGGATCTCCTCCACGCGGTCCTGCTCCCCCGGGGCGACCTCGAGGATGAGTTCGTCGTGCACCTGGAGCAGCAGCCGCGTGCCCATCTCGCCGTCGCGCAGGTCGGCCGCGACGCCGAGCATCGCGATCTTCATGATGTCGGCGGCCGAGCCCTGGATCGGGGCGTTCAGCGCAGCACGCTCGGCGTTCTCGCGGAGGACGCGGTTCGGGCTCTTGAGGTCGGGGAACGGACGACGACGGCCGAAGATCGTCTCGGTGTAGCCGTCTTCACGGGCCTGCTCGACCACGTTGCGGAGGTAGTCCCGCACCGCGCCGAAGCGGGCGAAGTACTCGGTCATCAGGGTGCGGGCTTCGCTCTGCTCGATGCGGAGCTGCTTGGACAGGCCGAACGCGCTGAGTCCGTACGCGAGGCCGTACGACATCGCCTTGACCTTCGTGCGCATCTCCGGCGAGACGTCCGCCGGCTCGACACCGAACACCCGGGCGCCGACGAAGCGGTGCAGGTCCTCGCCCTCGTTGAAGGCCTGGATCAGCCCGGGGTCGCCGGAGAGGTGCGCCATGATGCGCATCTCGATCTGCGAGTAGTCCGCGGTGAGGAGCGTCGTGTAGGGCTCGGCGACGGCGAACGCGGAACGGACCCGACGACCGACCGCGGTCTTCACCGGGATGTTCTGCAGGTTCGGGTCGGTCGAGGAGATGCGGCCGGTGCTGCTGCCGGTCTGCTCGTACCGGGTGTGGATGCGGCCGTCGACGACCGCGGCGTCGAGCGTGTCCACGATCTGCCGGAGCTTCGTGGCGTCCCGGTGCTGGAGCAGGAGCCCCAGGAACGGGTGCGGGTGCTGCTCCTGCAGGTCGGCCAGGCTCGCGGCGTCGGTCGAGAAGCCCGTCTTGGTCTTGCGGGTCTTCGGCATCGCGAGCTCGGTGAAGAGCACTTCCTGCAGCTGCTTCGGCGAGCCGAGGTTGACCTCGTGCCCGATCTCGGCGAACGCCTGCTGCGCGAGGTCGGCCGCGCGTTCCCCGAGCTCCTTCGAGAGGTTCGTGAGCACCGGGCGGTCGATGCCGACACCGGTGGTCTCCATGTCGGCGAGGACCGACACGAGCGGGAGCTCGATGTCGTCGAGGACCCCAAGCGACCCGGCGTCGATGCGAGCCCGGAGCGCCGTCGTCACGCGGAGGACGTACCAGGCGTGCACGCCGACGTTCACGGGATCGGTCTCCGGGACGAGCTGGTTCGGGTCCGCCGTCGGGAGCTCTTCACCGAGCTCCTGGTAGACGAGGTCGGTGAGCGGTTGGCCCTGCTTGCCGGGGTTCGCCAGCCAGCCCATGATGCGGGCGTCGCCGGCGATGCCGTTCACCGCGATGCCGGCGGTGCCGAGCGCCTTCACCGCGGCCTTGGCGTCGTGGAAGTGCTTCGGGGCGTCGGACGCGAACCACGCGGTCAGCTGCTCGTAGTCCTTCGCACCGCTGCCGCCCGGGACCAGGACGGCGTCGTCGTGGGTGGCGATCCCGATGGCGCTGAGGCGGCCGTCGATGACCTCCACCGCGACGCCGTACCCGTTCTCGGCTGCCGCGGCGTTCTTCCGCTCGAGCCAGTAGCCGAGCTCTTCGTCGATCAGGGTCTTCACCGTCGGCGAGGCTGGTCCACCGTCGTCGACACCGCCCTCGACCGCGGGGGCCTCACCGGTCTCGCCGTTCCCGGCGACCTTGAACACGCGGTCGAGCAGCGTGCGGAACTGCAGCTTGGCGAACAGCTCGCGGACGGCGGCTTCGTCGAGGGGTCGGAGTGCGACGTCCCCCGGACCGACCGGCAGCTCGACGTCGGTGACGAGGCGGTTCAGCTTGCGGTTCCGGATCGCCCGGTCCTTCTGCTCGCGCAGGTTGTTGCCCACGACGCCCTTGATCTCGTCCGCGTGCTCGAGCACGCCGTCGAGCGAGCCGTACTGGGTGATCCACTTGACGGCGGTCTTCTCGCCGACCTTGTCGATACCGATCAGGTTGTCGCTGGTCTCGCCCACGAGTGCGGCGATGTCGGGGTACTGGTGCGGCTCGATGCCGTACCGCTCGTAGACCTTGTCGCGGTCGTACCGCGTCAGTTCGGAGACGCCGCGGACGGACGGGTACAGCAGCGTGACGTCGTCGTTCACGAGCTGGATGGAGTCGCGGTCGCCGGAGACCACGTAGACCTGGTAGCCCTGTGCAGCACCCTGCGAGGAGAGGGTCGCGAGGATGTCGTCCGCCTCGTAGTCCTCCTTCGTGACGGTGGTGATGCCCATCGCCTCGAGCGCCTGCTGCAGGAGCGGGATCTGGCCCTTGAACTCAGCAGGGGTCTCGGAACGGGTGCCCTTGTAGTCCTCGTACTCACGGGTGCGGAACGAGAACCGCGAGATGTCGAACGCGACCGCCAGGTGGGTCGGCTTCTCGCGCTGGAGGAGCATGAGCAGCATCGAGATGAAGCCGTGGATGGCGTTCGTGTGCTGCCCGTCGCGGTTCACGAAGCTGTCCACCGGGAGCGCGTAGAAGGCCCGGAAGGCGAGCGAGTGGCCGTCGATGACCATGAGGGTAGGCTTTGCGGAGTCCGACACCCGGACAGCCTACCGACGCCATCCGACACGGGAGTCCCAGCGCGTGACCGACGAAGCGACCACCACCGGCCCCGTCGACGAACGCCTCGCGGACCGCGGGATGGGCGAGCTCGCCGACAAGATGGGCATGGTCATCTCGGAGCTCTCCGCGGAGCGCGCCGTCGGCACCATCCCGGTCGAGGGCAACCGGCAGCCGGTCGGGCTCCTGCACGGCGGGGCGTACGTCGTCCTGGCGGAGAGCCTCGGCTCGATGGCCGCGAACGTGCACGCCGGACCCGGTCGGTACGCGGTCGGCATCGAGCTGAACGCCTCGCACTCGCGGAGTGCCACCAGCGGCATCGTCACCGGCACGTGCACCGCCATCCACCTCGGCAACACGCTGACGACCCACGAGATCGTCCTCACCGACGAGCAGGGGCGACGCTGCTCCACCGTGCGCATCACGAACATGATCCGCGAGCGGCGCTGACCGACCGCTCCGACGCAGGGAGTCCGGCATGGACTGGAAGATCGAACTCATCATGGTCCCCGTCAGCGACGTCGACCGTTCCCGAGAGTTCTACGAACGCATCGGCTTCACCATCGACCACGACCAGCGTGTCTCGGACGACGTCCGGTTCGTGCAGGCAACCCCTCCCGGGTCCGCCTGCTCGATCGCGTTCGGCCAGGGCATCATGTCGCCCGACGTGTTGCCAGGGTCGCTGAAGTCCATCCAGGTCGTCGTCCCGGATGCCGACGAGGCCCTCGCACACCTGCAGGGCCTCGGGGTGGACGCCGTCGGCGTGGACGAGATGGCCTGGGGGCGGTTCGTGTTCTTCACCGACCCGGACGAGAACGCCTGGACGCTGCAGCAGCTCCCCGCACGCGGCTGAACGACGGCGGGCGGTCAGTCCTCCGGCGGCCGCTGCAGCAGCAGCCGGGCGTCGCCGAAGCCGAGCCGCCGGTAGAGCCGTTCGCCGTCCACGCTCGAGTGGACCGACGTGCGCTCGGATCCGAGCTCGTCGGCGATCTCGAGCAGCCGGGCGACGAGTCGACCCGCGACCCCGCGCCCACGCAGGTCCGGGTGCACGTACACGGTCTGCACGTCGGCCGTGATGCGGCCACCCGGGCGGTCCGGTGCCGGCGGCCGGGCGACGAGCGCCAACCACGCCATCCCGAGCACGACGCCGTCGCGCTCGGCGACGACGCACCGGTGCGACTCCGGGTGGGCGACGGCGAAGTCCGTCATGGCGTCGCGGTACGACTCGGGCGTCTGCGCGGCCTGTCGGCCGTCCTCCTCGATGCTCCACCGCCACCGCAGGTCGGCCACCGCCGGCATGTCGGACGGACGGGAGGCACGGATCACGACGTCGTTCACGGCTCCACCTTCGCAGATGGACACCACCGGAGACACGGAACGCCGCCGGAACCGCGAAACGCCGCCGAGAACGGCGGCGTTTCGGGAAGGAGAGGGTGTGAGCGACTACTTCTTCGCGCTGAGCTGCTCGATGATCGCCTTGGCGACGTCGTGCATGGTCAGGCGGCGGTCCATCGAGGCCTTCTGGATCCACCGGAACGCCTCGGGCTCGGTGAGGCCCATCTTCTCGTTGAGCAGGCCCTTGGCGCGGTCGACGAGCTTGCGGGTCTCGAAGCGTTCGACCAGGTCGGCGACCTCGGCTTCGAGGGTGATGATCTGCTGGTGCCGCGAGAGGGCGATCTCGATCGCGGGGAGCAGGTCGTTCGGCGTGAAGGGCTTCACGACGTACGCGAGCGCTCCGGCCTCGGTCGCACGCTCGACGAGCTCCTTCTGGCTGAACGCCGTGAGGAGGACGACCGGGGCGATGTGGTTCTTCGAGAGCTTCTCGGCCGCGGAGATGCCGTCGAGCTGGGGCATCTTGACGTCCATGATGACGAGGTCCGGGCGGAGGTCGGTCGCGAGCTGCACGGCGGTCTCGCCGTCACCCGCTTCGCCGACGACGTCGAACCCGTTGTCGCGGAGGATCTCGACGATGTCGAGACGGATGAGCGACTCGTCCTCGGCGACGACGACACGGCGGGGTGCTGTTGCAGTTGCTTCTGAGTCACTCACGTCCGAAAGCCTACTAGACGTCGGGAGCGCTGCTTGCAGCCGTAGGAAGAGTACGAGTGGCGGGACTTGAACCCGCACGCCGTGAGGCAGAGCATTTTGAGTGCCCCGTGTCTGCCGATTCCACCACACTCGCGAGGTGACTCACGATACCAGCCCGACCCGTGCCTCCAGGCCGGTGCGTCCGGTCACGGACCTTCGAGCGCTTCCACCGCGGCCACCAGCCCGGCACGGCGGGGCGACCGCGGCGGCAGCGTCGCGAGCAGCGCTCGCAGCACGCGCGCATCCCCGGAACCATCGGGGGTACGGGACCAGGCGAGCAACGCGTCGGATGACCCGTCGGACACGACGGCCTCGCGGAACCGACCGCGCACCAGGTCGCGGAGCGCGTCCACGCCGGGCGCGGCGGAGCCGGGCAGGACGGGTCCCGGGTACCGGCTGACGGCCTGGAGGCGCGCCCCGCGGTCGAGCGCGGACAGCACGCCGTCGACGTCGGTCCGGACACCGCCGACCCGGTACGGGCGGGAGGCGAGCGTCACCGACGGTGCGGCCGACGACAGCACGCGGCGGAGCCGCACCACCTCGGCGCGGAGCGTGACGACCGCACCGGGGTCGCCGTAGACGGCGTCGGCGAGGTCAGCAGCGGCCATCCCCGCCGGGGCGGTCGCGAGCACCGCGAGGATCTCCGAGTGCCTGGCCGACAGCGCCACCGCTCGGCCGTCGACGTGCAGCGTCGCGGTGTCGGAGCCGAGCAGGGCGAGTTCGGCCTCGGCGGGCACGACCACCGAGGGAGTCGGGGTCCGGAGTGTGGCGAGGGCGAGTTCCGCTTCGACCGCAGCGACCGTCGCACGCACGAGCGGCAGCGTGTGCCGTTCGACCGCACGGTCGTCGCCGGTGATGTCGAGCACACCGACGGCGCGTCCGGACGGGTCGTGCACCGGGACCGCCGTGCAGGACCAGGGCTTCACCGCGGTCGCGTAGTGCTCGTCGCTGCGGATCTGCACGGCACGGTCGATGCGGAGTGCGGTACCTGGTGCGCTCGTGCCGACGTGTTCCTCTGCCCAGTCGGCGCCGGCGACGAACCCCATGTCCTCTGCTGCCCGTCGAGCGGTCCGGGCGCCGTCCACCCAGACGAGCCGGCCGGACGCGTCGCCGACGGCCACGACGCAGCCGGCCGACCGCGTGTCGTCGACGAGCAGCCGGCGGACGATCGGCAGCAGCGTGGCGAGCGGCCCGTCGCGCCGGGCGGCGTCGAGTTCGTCGGCTCCGAGGGCGACCCGTGGGACACCATCGGGGTCGACGCCCGCGGAGCGGCGCCAGGAGTCGGCGACGAGGGGACGAACGGATCCCGGTCGGGGTGCGCGCATGCGTCCTCCCTCCTCGGGTCCGCCGTCGCGCCGTCGCGCCGGGGTACGGCCAGCCTACGTCCGGTGGGTGGCCGGGACCAGGCCGAGATCCTCCAGTTCTGGGTCGGTGAACATCCGGGACCTGGTGAGGAACCGCTTGCCCTCCGGTACCTCGAGCGAGAAGCCGCCGCCGCGCCCGTCGACGACGTCGATCGTGAGGTGGGTGTACTTCCAGTACTCGCCCACAGTGGTTGCTGGTGTGAGTCGCTCCGTGTCTACCGCGGTTCTAAGCCGCTCGAGTGGTGGTGCTTGGTTGCCCGTGTCTGGGGTTTGCAGCACTTATTGCGGACTTCGCGCGGACTAGCTGCGCATCTGCCTGAGCTGTGACGGAGCATTGCCGTCTCGGCTGCGGCGTCGCCCGAGGGACTGTGGGGACTGCTTCCATGGATCGCGGCTCTCTTCGGCGCGTTGGAAGTAGGCCCGCACTTCAGATGGCCAGAAGCGGTAGGTACGACCGATCCTGAACTTCGGGAAGAGCGGATCGGTCGCGAGCTCGTATGCCTTCGATTGCGAGATGTTCAGCCAGTCCATCAGCTGCTGAATGGTCAAAGCATTCTCGTCCATCGACGCACCGTAGGCCCATCAGAGCGCGCGCGCGCTCATGTCGCAGAGTCCGCGAGTGTCTTCGACATCAGCTCCGGACGCGTTCTGGCGTTGCCGGATGACGCTACCTGGGTTGCCTCCGTCATGTCGGCGGCAGCGCGTCCACCCCATCCATCGCAGCTTCGAGGTCTTCCCGCAGTCGAGCAACGATTCGCTTCTGCGACGGCTCAAGCACGTCGAGCGCTTCTGTCGCGATAGCTGCGACGGTTCCAAGGCGGGTTAGGAGGGCGCGTCGCTCGAGCAAGTCGGCCGCGCGCTCTACCCCAATCCATTCGCGAAGCTTGTCGAGGTACGGCTTTTGGCGCTGCTCGAACCGCACTCGGGCATCCTCGGGCGACACAAAATGGTCGTTGCCCTCGTAGTCGGTGAGCGTTACGCCGTGCAGGAGGTGGAGGTTCGCTTCGTGTTCCTCCTGCTCGATGCGAGTCAGCAGGGCATGCGGGTGGCGGGCAGCTACCGCGCGGCCGATGCGCTCCGTGGTCGGCCATGGCACAGTCAGCTCGTGCTCGTGGAGGAAGGCGGGCTCCGCGCGTATCTCATCCTGCGTCAGCCCAGTCAGGTGGGCAAGATCGGGGACATCGTAAATCACCGAGGTGCCGGCGCTGTCTGCGTTGAACTCACCGGTCTCGAGTGGGATGAGCTTGATGAAGACATGCTCCGCCGTCCTGCGCTCAAGCCGAGAAGGGGTCCACGCATGCACAGCGCGAATCTTCCGGTCGAGCTCGATGTAGTCGTGGCGATCCTCCCAAAGCACCTCGAGGCGGGCCGGAGACACCCAGCGGCGTTCGCCCTGCCACTCGTCCGCCACCAGTTCTACGCGCACTCTGGCCGGCGGCTTCTCTCCCACCGTCAGCACGCGGGCCTCGTGGAAAGCAGCGCTCGACGTACGGGTCCGGTAGGCGGGACTGCTGCAGCTTTCGTTGACTCGTTCGTTTAGGCCGCGAGTGCGACCTGTGGGTTGATGATCGTCTCGTACTCGATTGGGGTCAACTTCCCCAGACCGCGTTGGCGCCGTTTCCGGTGG